>Ga0256404_1000554_pt1 | contig 97710 bp, 96 predicted proteins | sample RumenRJG_01DNA_FD_185990 | JGI IMG/M metagenome (GOLD analysis project Ga0256404, IMG submission 185990) | Bovine rumen microbial communities from Lethbridge, Alberta, Canada - RJG_01 | ecosystem: Host-associated > Mammals > Digestive system > Stomach > Rumen | place: Canada: Alberta | collected... | reverse complement strand
GCCGAGCGATAACATCTCTGGTTTCACATAGCGCAGATGTGAAGTAAGCGATGAAAGTCGGGAACGGATACTTACATTCAGCCACAGTCCGAGCGTGATAAAACCGTCGCAGGCAATGGGAGTGTGCCGGGGCAGCTGAGCATTTAGGTTGCCTATGAGTCCGATATGCAGTCGGACGGCTTCTGATTCGTCAGGCAAGAGTGCGGCGGATACCACTGTGAGATCGCAGCAGGTCCGTGATGTGTCGCGCACTTTTGTACTGACCCGTTCGTGATGTATCTGATATATGTGCCCAAAACAGTCCAAATTGCAATAAGGATACTGCTCCCACATTTTGTTTCGAAATGCTCATTTATGACTGAAAAACATTCAAAACTGTCATATTAATCGTTCTGAGTTGAAATGTCTGCAAAGCTCTATTCTATGCACTTTGCGGTCAATGTTAATTTTATGTGAGAAAAGGTCAGTTCTCATGAAAAGCAATTTGTGTTTCGGAAAACGTTTCAGAGCGGTCAAAAACATATGCAAAAACAGGTCGATTTGCATAAAGAATACTGCTCCCACATTTTTCAATCAAAAGAGCAAATATCCGCCTGACACAGCCCACACAAATAGTTCGCACGAGCACTTGCCCGTAACGAAAAAAGCTGTCGGCTGTGTTCCGATAAAAAAGAAGGAGATGATTTTATAGGAAACGAATTAACAATTTACAACAGCGAGTACATAATGACAACTCCGCTGGAAAAGCAGGAGTACATCATCTACAAAATGATGTACCCGGGTCTGTATATCCTTGCAGGCGCACCGAAGATAGGCAAGTCGTGGTTAGCACTGGACTTGTGTTTGTCAGTTGCTAACGGCGAGCAGTTTCTCAAGCACGATACGAATACAGGTCAGGTATTGTATCTGAGTCTTGAGGACAACCTGCTGCGCTTGCAGAACAGGATATACGAACTCACAGACGAACCATGTGAGAATCTCAACTTCGCAATCGAAGCGAAGTCAATCGGCAACGGTCTCGAGGAAGAACTCGAAAAAAGTAAACAGGAGCTTCCAAATCTGAAAGTGATTGTTATTGACACTCTTCAGAAAGTCAGGTGCAGTACCGATGTCAATTACGGCTCTGACTACAAGGAGCTCTCAGTGCTGAAAGCGCTTGCGGACAAGCTCAAAATCGCAATACTTGTTGTACACCATACGCGCAAATGTTATGACAGCGATCCGTTCAATATGGTGTCGGGCTCGACTGGAATCATCGGCAGCGTTGACGGTATCATGGTTATGATCGAAAAGCGTCGCGGCAGCGGAAAAGCAAAGCTTCACTGCGCAGGTCGTGACATTGAACACATGGAGTTGTGCTTGGAGTTCAACAATCATCGTTGGAATGTAGTTGACGATGTGCCGGAGCGTCAGCCCGACCTTTTCTCTTTCGCCATGCATGATCTCATGGTCGATGAGAAACGCTTTACAGGTTCTGCAACTGAACTTTGCAAGCTGATGTACAAACACTTCGGACGTGAGTATGCTCCGAACTGGATGACGCGCAATCTCGTTCAGCATACCAATGAACTTAAAACATACGGAGTGCTATTCACAGCTCGAAGGAGTCACGGAGCTCGAATACTGGATCTGATTTACGACCAGTCGGGTGACAGTAAAAACGGAAGCCTGCTGTGGGTAGAAATTGCTGACCATGCCGGCACCCGAAGTTCAGAAAACGTCTATTTACCTTTGATTGAGACGGGTGACGGTAAAAATACGGGTGACGGCATAGGCGTCTCAGGGTGACGGTATAGTGCTCTCGGGTGACGGTAAAACAACGCACAAAACGCGTCGTTTCTGCCGCCGATGCCAAATTCGGGTAGTTATCCTACCTGCGGCGGTGAAAGCGATTGTCGCGCAACGTGGAGCGAGTGTGGCGGATAAAACAGTAACGAATCGTTACGGAATTATTCGCAGAGGAGAGAAGCGGTGGCTGGGGATGAAAAATCTTCCCTTCTGGGAAGGCAAGCATAGCAGCTGGCATTCCGCCTGCCGCCTTGCTTGTCGGGGCGAACCCCGAACCCCCTTTAAATCACAGGCATATACAAACAAAAGTCAGGAGGTAGATAACATGAGAAAACGAAACACGACAATAGCGTTACGCTGCACAGAGGAAGAAAGCAGGCGTATCCATGAGCTCGCTGAGCGGCACGGTCTGAAGCTGAATGACTTCGTAATGCGGAGTGCTCTGGGCAAGAAGATCGTTGTTGCAAACGGCATCGACGAGATAGTTCGGCAGCAGAAAGCTATCGGTCGAAACCTGAATCAGATAGCTACACTTGCGAATATGGACAGGCTGACCGTCGTGAACTTCCAGCCGCTCCTCGACGAACATAGGAAAGTCACGGAGCTGATTGGTCAGCTCTTGCGGGAGGTGAAGTGATGGCAACGGTCACAGCGATAAGCACTAAGCATGGCGGCGGTGGCAAGAGGAGCCTCGAGTACATCTGCCGCGATGACAAGACCGACGGCAAGAAATATGTGACGGCTCTCAACTGTTCGCTGCCCACAGCTTATCAGGAGTTCAAAAATACCCGTGAGATGTACAAAAAGACTGACGGTGTGAAGTACTATCACTTCGTCCAGTCTCATCCCAGCGGCTACAACATTGCTCCCGAGCTTGCTCACAAGATAGCAGTTGAGTTTGCGGATAGAGCGTTCAAATGTCACGAAGTTGTAGTCGCAACTCACATTGATACTGACCATATACACTCGCACTTCGTACTCAATGCAGTCAACGCTGAGACAGGTCTGAAGTACCACTCGAACAAGTTCACACTGCAAGATTTGCGACAATTATCAGATGAGATATGTCAGAAGTATGGAGTGACAACTCTCAGCAAACCTGAGATTCACAAGCAGAGCAACGGTATCACTAACGGAGAGTATCGAGTTGCAATGCGAGGTGAGAGCTGGAAAATGGCTCTCTCCAATACCATTGACGTGGTCATGAAAAGAGCAAAGTCAAAGAAGCAGTTTCGCTTCTACATGAAGCAAATGGGTTATGATGTTCGGTGGGAGGACAGCCGGAAGTACATCACATACACTTGTCCCAACGGCAGGAGATGCCGCGACAATAAATTGCACGAAGCGAAATACAGGAAGGAGAATATGGAATATGAATTCGAAATACGAAGAAGCGAAAGAAGCCTCCAAGCAGAATTTGGAGGAAGCACAGGACATACCGACTATGGTCTGCGTCCAGGAAGAAAATTGGCTGGCATTGATATCACAGCTGAAACTTCTGACAGATATGCTGTTCGAAGTCAAGGCTCAGACAGACGAAACTATGACATACGCACAGATGAAACAGTACCTGCGAAATCAGCAGACGATATACGAACAATTACTGGAACAGGGGAAGGAGATACAGGAGCAGACGTCACAAAACGTGACGGCAGAGGTGTCGAAGCTGGATCAGGCGGCAAAGGATCTCGTCTCACAGGCTGGGAGTCTGAACGAGCAGACCTTATCGCAGCTGAAAGGCTCCGAAGAGCTGAGCAGAAGTTACGGCTTCAGACTGCTTCGACTGGTGGTGCTGATAGAAGTGCTGCACCTGATATCGTCGGTGGCATTGCTGCTGTGGCTTCGATAATTGAGGATGAGCCTGCCGACGATACCGAGTATGCTCGGGAGCACGTTGACAGCAAAGCACTTGCCGAGGAACGAGAGCGAAAAGAAGCTCACGGAATACACATGGGCTGATGCTCAATCAAATAACGAAAGGAAAGATTAAAATGAACAACGTAAAAATCACAGGAAACATGAACAAGACAAATAGAAGGAGTATGATCAAATGGCTGAAAACAAAACAGAAACCAAAATCGTGATGCTGACCATAAAGGAGGCGGCAGCTCTTGTTGAAGGGCTGACCGAATACAGAGTACGTCAGATGTGCATTAACAATCAGGTACCGCACATCATGGCTGGGAAAAAGTATCTCATCAACAGAGACCTTTTCCTCAGATACCTCCGTGGAGAAACAGCGTAAGCGATTCAGCAGTAAAGTAGAAATTTGACACGAAAGGCGCATTTCTGATAGACATTTCCGCAGACCTGTGGTATAATGTCGGTGGAGGAAATGCGCCATAGTTTTGAAACGGAGGTTTTTAAATATATGGCGACAATCAGAAAGCGTTCGGAAGGAACGTATCAGATAAGAGTGTCATGTGGCTACGGCGTAGACGGCAAACAGCGTAATCAGTTCAAGAGCTACAAGCCCGAGCCGGGTATGACGCCAAAACAAATCGAAAAGGAACTCACTCGTCAGGCAGTTTTGTTCGAGGAAGAATGCAAGAGGGGACAGATAACATCGGCTGTCAAGTTCGAGAAATTCGCAGAGCAGTGGTTTGAGGAATATGCCAAAGTCAATCTCAGACCGACCTCATACGCACGAATGAAACAGCTCACCAAGCGTGTCTATCCAGCCATAGGTCACAAGCGGCTCGACAAGATAACCGCTCGGGATGTTCAGAAGTTCGTGACAGATATGCTTGTCAACGGCAAGAATATGAACACAGGTAAGCCGCTGTCGAGGAAAACGGCAGTGCATCACCTGAGCTTTATCAGTGACGTATTCAGCTATGCTATACGCATGGGAATGCTGACGGACAACCCTTGCAGACGAGTATATGTGCCGAAACAGGAACAGGACGAAAAGCAGATCTACACCATTGATGAGGTGAAGAAGCTGTATGAGAACCTGAGAAGCGAGCCGATGAAGTATCAGGTCTACCTGCTGCTTGCAATATACAGTGGTTACCGCCGCAGTGAAATGCTTGGCTTGGAATGGAAGGACATCGACTTTGAAAACAACATTATCCACGTCCGCCGAACATCACAGTATACAGCCGAGAAGGGTATTTATACCGACACTACGAAAACGAGAAAGTCAAAGCGAGTGTCCAAAATGCCTGTCTCTATAATGAACTTGCTTAAACAGTTCAAGGCGGAACAGGACGAGGAAGCCGTACAGCTCGGCACCAAGTGGGAAGACCATGACAGACTGTTCACCAAATGGAACGGAGCACCGATGAATCCGCAGACACCGTTCGAGTGGCTTAAAGGCTACTGTGAGCGTATCGGAGTGCCCTTCAAGAATATCCATTCACTGCGACATCTCCATGCAAGCCTGCTGATATTTGAAGGCGTAGACGTTGTAGCAGTATCCTCGGACATGGGACACAGCGTCGTAGGAACTACCTTGAACCTGTACTCGCATATGTTTCAGGAAGCCAAGGCTCGCAACTGCGATGCAATAAGCAATGCGCTGAGCTTCACAAACGATATAGGCACAGAGGAAGAAAGTCCTGCCGAGGACGATACCGAAGCCGAGACTGAACAGCAGGTGCTGGCATTATGAGCAAAAAAGTACCGCAGAGCGAAAGCTCTGCGGATACCCAAATTAATAGTTAAAAGATAATAAGTGCCAAACAAGTGCCAAAGCCTGATTTTCAGAAAAAAGAAAACCCACAAACGGCTATTTTAAGCCATCTGTGGGATTGCTGAATGGTGACCCGTACGGGAATTGAACCCATGATTCCGCCGTGAAAGGGCGATGTCTTAACCTCTTGACCAACGGGCCTTAGTTGGTAGCGGCAGTAGGATTTGAACCAACGACCAATCGGGTATGAACCGAGTACTCTAGCCAACTGAGCTATGCCGCCATTGATGAGTCGTAGGACACACCTGCGACTTAATTATTATATATCAAATTGCAAAAAAAGTCAAGCACAAAATCAAAAACAAGTCAAAAACGTGAAGTTGTATCATGCCAGCAATATTTTTGCAGGCATAATTGGTTAAAACGTACAATCGGGCGGGCTTTCTTAAATAATGCAACATATAAGATATAATAACACTAAATAAGTCACTGAACAGCAAATGAATACAATAATTTTTATGCTCCAACTACCTCTTGTAAAATCAGCAAAAGTATTACAAAATGTAATACACATAAATCCTATAGTAAGTTCAATACAAGTGGTGAAATATAGTTAACCGGCACAAAAACATAGTTTTTTCTGAAACTTATTCACATTCTCTTGACAAAAAAATCTGCATATAATATACTAATAGTAAGCATAATCACAGATAATTCTTAATAGGGGGAATGATTATGAAAAGAAAAGGACTAAAAGGCTTCACTCTTATCGAGATCATTGTTGTTATTGCAATTCTCGGTATATTGATGGCAATTCTCATACCATCAGCTATCGGCTATGTAAGAAAAGCAAGAAAGACACATGATATGTCAAGCGGAAAGCATATCGCTACTGAGGTTGCAAGTCTGCTCTCAAACAAAGACGATGCAAACAAGTCATTTTATCACTCTTCAGCGCAAACAAAGTCACCGCAATGGTACAAGACCGATCCGGTGACAGGTGATAACTACTATCTTATACCGGTAGCAGTAGTAAACGGCGGTCCCGGATGTTCAGGCAATTACGATAGCTGGACTCCTTACGAAGATGAAAATCAGGAGTTTGCCGATTTGCTCAATGCGGAAATGATGGATTCAAACGGTGAAGTTGACATTGAAATCAAATATCAGCCTAAAGACGCTGCAAAAGAATTAAACCGCTGGTTTATCTGTTACCGACAGGATAAGCTTTCAGAGATAGAGATCTGGGTCGGCGATGGAAGCAGTCAAAGCTGGGGCAAGGGCGAACCTATGTATCGAGTATATCCTAAGCCGGCTTATTGATAAAATGCACAAAAATCACCTATTACAGTTGATACCAAATGTAAACTTTCTGTGATTTCATTGACATCATCCTATACCTATGGTATACTATAATTAGTTCAATTGATTATTGACTAATGAACAGATGAAGGGATGATGAAGTATGAAAAAGAAAAAACTGAAAGGCTTTACTCTTATCGAGATAATTGTTGTTATCGCAATCCTCGGCATACTTATGGCTATTCTTGTTCCTTCATTCATTGGTTAACTTAGAAAAGCAAAAAGAACTTCGGACATTGCCTCAGCAAAAGAGATACACAACAATGTTAACCACATAATTACAGAAAACAAACCTATCACATGGTACAGCAGTTCAAGAAAAGCCAATGTTAAGACCAACGCGATGCAGTCATTCTATTCAAAAAGCGGTTCCAGCTATAAGAATATTGCAAGAGGCGGCAATTCAAAATTCAACAAGATAGACGAAAATGGTAAACCTTATACTATAATGCCGGTCGCTGTTCTTGATGCTACTACTGATTCCAAGTGGAAAAATATAGATCAGGAACAAATACCATTCGTTGAGGAGCTTAACGCTCAGATGTGCGGAAGTTCCGGCACAATTGAGATACCGATAAAGTATGAGCCAAAGGACGATAAAGAAGGTCTCGACAGATGGTTCATCTGCTATCGTGTAGACGATCCTTCACGCATCGAGATATGGGTAGGAGTAAAATACGGCAGAAACAGCGGAGATACCGGCGGAAGCGGTACACCTATGTATAGAGTTTATCCAAACGCTGTTTACTGATAATGTAAAATTGCAAATAAAAATGATCGCGGTCAGACTTTGCAGTCTGACCGCTTTGTTTTAGTCTTTATCGCGCTGAGGGAATATCGCAGCTGCACTTAGTCCGAATGCAAGTGCAGCTGTAATACCGCCGGCAGCAGCTGTAAATCCTCCGGTGAATATACCTGCCGCACCGTCTTCACTAATTGCTTTGCGTACCCCTTCGGCAAGAAGATGTCCGAAGCCTGTGAGCGGAACTGTTGCTCCTGCTCCTGCAAAATCTATCAACGGCTGATAGACTCCAAGTGCAGAAAGTATGACTCCGGTCACAACATACCCTGTAAGTATCCTTGCAGGTGTATAGTTTGTTCTGTCGATAAGAAGCTGCCCCACCGCACAGAGTGCTCCACCCACCGCGAATGCTTTTAATATTTCCGTGAACATTTTATGCTCCTTTCATCATCATATCTCAAGACCAAAGCTTATCGAGAGCGCTGTATTCACTTTATTCATAGAACGCAGGTCAAGTTCACCCATTTTGTCCTTGAGACGTTTTTTGTCTATTGTACGTATTTGCTCAAGCAGAACGATGCTGTCCTTTGCAAGCCCGCACTTATCAGCCTGCACCTCTATATGCGTCGGGAGGTGACTCTTATCACGCTGACTTGTAATTGCTGCTGCGATAACTGTCGGACTATGCTTGTTTCCAACATCATTCTGAACAATAAGTACAGGTCTTACGCCGCCCTGCTCCGAGCCAACTACTGGACTGAGATCGGCATAATATATTTCTCCTCTTTTTACCGGCATTGTCATTATCTCCTGAATTGTATTTTTTCTTTGCTGATAGTATTATTGACCTTTCGGCTTAGTTTATACAACTTCAGTTTATTATATGCTGTTCAGAGGATATTGCTATCAGGAAGGCAAAGCAAAATCAGGACGCAAAAGGGAGTTCCATCTGCGTCCTGATAAAATATCATTACTGAATTTTTTCCGCAAGTTCCGGAAATATGCTTATGCTGCGCTTTAGTATGCCATTCATCATTGCAAGAGCTATACCGTAATTGGTAAACGGCACATTCTGATCCTCAGCAGACTTTCTGCGATAAGTCATCTCGCGCTCTCCGAGCATACATCCGCCGCAATGTATAACAAGTGATATTCCGGACAAATCTTCCGGAAATTCGCGCCCTGAACTAAGACGGATATTGAGTTCTTTTCCGGTAGTCTTTTTCAGCAGAGCCGGCAGCTTGACGCTGCCTATATCTCCGCACTGACGATGATGTGTACACCCCTCAGAAATGAGTATGGTATCCCCGTCTTTAAGGTGAGGTATAGCCGCAGCTCCTGCCACTGATGTTTCAAGGAATCCCTTGTATTTTGCCATGAGAATAGAGAAAGAAGTAAGCGGAACATCCTCAGGAACTATCCTGCTAACCATTGCAAAAGCCTGACTGTCTGTTACTACCATTTTCGGTTTATCCGCAAGACCTTTCAGAGTTGCTTCAAGCTGATGTTCTTTTGTGAATACTGCCATTGCATCAGCATCGAGAACATCGCGCAAAGTCTGCACCTGCGGAAGTATCATACGTCCCTTCGGCGCTGAAGCGTCTATCGGTGTCACGAGTACAACAATATCCTGAGGACTAATCAGATCAGCTATTATATGACGCGGCTCGCGGTCTGTTTTTGCAAGAGCGGCGATCATTTCCTTCAATTCATATATGTTATTTCCCTCAACAGCACTGACTGCGATCTCATTGGAAGCACAATCAGTTTTCATCACAATATCAGACTTGTTGTAAGCTACGATATACGGAATATCCTTCTCCTTGAATATACCGATAAGCTGATGCTCTGTTTTAGAGAGGCCGGCAGCGGAATCGACTATTAGTACCGCAATATCGGTACGATTAAGTATCTGCTTTGTTTTTCTTACTCTCAGTTCACCGAGTTTTCCCTCATCGTCAAAACCGGGAGTATCTATGATAACAACAGGTCCGAGAGGCAGCAGCTCCATTGCCTTGGTAACAGGATCAGTAGTTGTTCCCTTAACATCAGAAACCACCGATAATTCCTGTCCCGTAACAGCGTTTACTACGCTCGATTTGCCTGCATTACGCTTTCCGAAAAAGCCTATATGTACTCTTTCGCTTGACGGTATATCATTAAGACTCATGCTAACACCTCTTTGGAATTATTACCGTGTAATAAGCATTACCGGACAGTGGTCGCTTCCAAGTACATCGGTAAGTATCTGTGAATCCTCGACTTTATCCATAAATCTGTCGGACACCACAAAATAGTCTATACGCCATCCGGCATTGTTCTTTCTTGCGTTGAACCTGTATGACCACCATGAATAAACACCGGATGTATCCGGATAAAGTTTACGGAAAGTATCTGTAAAACCAGCTGCAAGAAGCTCAGTGAATTTACCGCGTTCCTGATCGGAAAAGCCGGCATTTCCTACGTTGGTCTTATAGTTCTTGAGGTCTATCTCATTATGAGCCACATTCAGATCGCCGCAGTAGACTACCGGCTTTTTCTTATCAAGTTCACTGAGATAAGCCCGCATATCGTCTTCAAACTCCATGCGGTAATCAATACGCTTCAAACCGTCCTGAGCGTTCGGAACATAGCAGCATACGAAGTAAAAATCTTCATATTCACAGGTGATAACACGTCCCTCATCCATGTGAGTTCCGTTGATGCCGTAAGTAACGTTCAAGGGCTCTGCCTTAGTGAATACAGCCGTACCTGAATAACCCTTCTTGACTGCACTGTGGAAGTATACATGATAGCCTTCCGGAGCAAAATCAGCCTGATCCGGCTGCATTTTTGTTTCCTGCAAACAGAAAATATCCGCATCTGCGCTTGCAAAAAATTCACCGAAGCCCTTTTGCAGACACGCTCTGAATCCATTAACATTCCAAGATATAAATTTCATATCAGAATCTCCTAAAACATGATACATCAATTATAACACATCTCCGGAAATATTACAAGACTTCATATTGCTCAGACACTATTACGGGCGGCTTCAGTCAGATGACCTTACGCCGCCCTTAACATTATCAGACGTTTGATGTTATATGCACAAGGTGTGATATAGTCGGTATCGTTTCGCCCTGCTGGAGAGTCATCGGCGACATAAGTGCGCCTGTTGCGGCAAAGAGAATGTTACTGATATTTCCGCGTTCGAGCATTGGAAGAAAATATCCTGCGAGTACACTTGCACTGCATCCGCATCCTGAACCGCCGCAGTGAGTATCCTGTTCATCAGAATCGAATATCATAACACCACAGTCCTTATGCTGCTTGGAGATGTCGATATTCTCCTTTTGCAGAAGTTCAACGATAAGCTTACTTCCAACAGTACCAAGATCGCCGGTTATGATATAGTCATAATCATCGGGAGCTGTATTTGTAGCAGCAAGATAGCGTCTTATAGTTTCGGCGGCAGCGGGAGCCATAGCGCTTCCCATATTATTTACATCGTTCACGCCCATATCAGTTATCTTACCGATACATCCACCCACTATACCGCATTTTTTCGCATATTTAGTGAGTATCACCGCTCCGGCAGCAGTGCAGGTCCATTGTGATGTGGGGGTTCGCTGTCCACCATAGGAAAGCGGAAAACGGAATTGTCTTTCCGCCGTAGAAAAGTGTGATGAGGTCACAGCCGCGGTACGCTTTGCCGTACCCGAATCTATCATCATGGATGTTACAAGAAGCCCCTCTGCCATAGTCGAGCAAGCACCATACAATCCGAGAAACGGTATCTCAAGTTCTCGCAGACCGTAGGTTGAGCCGGTACATTGATTTATCAGGTCTCCGGCACATATAACGTCTATATCCTCTTTGGTCAGACTGCACTTCCTGACCGCAAGACTCACCGCTTCAAGCTGGAAACGGCTCTCCGCCTTTTCCCATGTTTTCATGCCAAAATGGCTGTCCTCTATGACCTCATCGAAACATCCTCCGAGCGGACCTTTACCCTCCTTGCTGCCGACAGCCGCTGCATAGCTTTCAATATAAGCCGGCGAGGAAAGTCTGTATACACCTCTTTCAATTAATTCTGCCATAATATCACCTCTGTTTTATTATACCGACATCAAAAAGAATTATACAGTGTCATAATTTCATATAAAACCTCATATTTTGTAAAGTAAGACAAGTAAACAAGCCTTTTCTAAGGCGATAAGAGGTGATATTATGGGACTTACAGAAAAAGAAGCTGCCGCAAGGCTGAAACAGGAAGGTGAAAATATTCTGAGCGAGAGCAGGAAAACAGGTCCTGCAAGGATATTTATAGGACAATTCCGCGATGTTATGGTGATGATACTTCTTGCTGCGACCGTTGTATCTGTACTCCTCGGCGAGATCTCAGACGCTGTTACTATAATTATGATAGTACTGCTGAACGCTATACTCGGATTCATTCAGGAGTACCGCACTGAACATACTCTTGAAGCCCTGCGGTCAATGACATCTCCTACTGCGAAGTGTTACAGAGACGGCAGATTATCAGTCATTGAAGCTTCAACGCTTGTAACTGAGGACGTTATCGAGATCGAAGCCGGCGACCGTATCCCGGCTGACTGTGTGATACTCCGTGCAGCAGGATTCTTCGCAGACGAATCTATCCTCACAGGCGAATCAGAGGCAGTCGGAAAAACAGTCGGACTTATAAATGATACTGATAATTCACTCAACAAATCCAATATCGTTTACTGCGGAACATCTGCAACGAAAGGCAGCTGTACCGCAAAAGTCATCGCAACAGGAAAGCGTACCCAGATGGGAAAAATATCTGAAATGCTCACTGACATAGACAGAGAAATGACTCCTCTCCAGAAACGTCTTGCTGAGCTCGGCAAAGCAGTTGCGATCATATGTATAGTTGTATGTGCATTGGTTTTCGGAGCAGGTGTTCTGCGCGGTGAGGACGTATTTGATATGCTCATGACAGGTATAACCATTGCCATTGCGGCTATACCTGAGGGACTTCCTGCAACTGTCACAATAGCGCTTGCACTTGCAGTAAATCGTATGATGAAGCATAAAGCACTCGTGAACAAGCTCCACAGTGTAGAAACTCTCGGCTGCACATCCGTAATATGCTCAGACAAGACCGGTACAATAACTGAAAACAAGATGACTGTCACTGAGCTTTCGACCTCTGCCTACTGCTATTATTTCAGCGGTATGGGTTATCGTATGAAAGGCAGTATCACACGCGGAAGCGATAACGCTCCTGTTAATGTATCACGGGAAAAAACTCTGTCGGAAGCGCTGCTCTGCGGAGTTATATGTTCAACTGCTTCTATATCAGCAGGCGACAGAAAAAAGAGCAGCTCCGCACTTCGCGGAGAGTGGCAGGTCACAGGAGATCCTACCGAAATAGCACTTCTTATAGCAGCATCAAAAGGAAACATCACAGGCGATACCGTAAAGACAAAGTACCGCAGACTTGAAGAGTATCCTTTTGACAGCGAAACGCGGTTCATGGCTGTTCACTGCACCTCTCCGAATGGAAAGAAGCTGTATTTCAAAGGTGCTGCAGAAGTTCTGCTGCCGCGATGTTCTCACTTTATGGATTCAAACGGAGAAATACAGGTGCTGAATCAGGAAATGAGAACAAGTCTTACCGAGAGAGTGATAGAAATGTCAGACAGGGCACTAAGAGTTCTTGCTCTTGCTGAGTGCAGCTCTGAAAGCTTCGAGCCGCAGCGCAGCGGACTTACTTTTCTCGGTCTTGCAGGAATGATAGATCCGCCGCGTGAAGAAGCAAAGGAAGCTATCCGCAAGTGTGCTGCCGCTTCAGTAAAAACAGTAATGATAACCGGCGACCATAAGAATACTGCCGTAGCTGTTGCAAAAAAAGCCGGTCTGATGCGGGGCGGCAAGGCTGTTACCGGCGCAGAGCTCGATGCTATGAGCGATGAGGTACTCGACCGGAATATTGACAAATACACCGTATTTGCAAGAGTAGAGCCGGTACACAAACTGCGTATCGTGAGAAGCTTCAAACGGCGCGGTGAGATAGTCACCATGACAGGCGACGGAGTAAACGATGCTCCGGCAATAAAAGAAGCTGATGTAGGAGTTGCAATGGGAATTTCCGGAACAGATGTAACAAAGCAGGCTGCGGATGTGATACTCCTTGATGATAATCTTGCAACGCTGGTCGGGGCAGTCGAACAGGGACGCTGCGTATATGCAAATATACGCAAGTTTGTACGCTATCTGCTTTCCTGTAATATCGGCGAGGTCCTGACTATGTTCCTTGGTATCATCATGGGAATGCCTATCATACTCCTGCCTGTTCAGATACTGCTTGTAAACCTTGTAACTGACGGTCTCCCTGCAATAGCCCTCGGACTTGAACCGCCGGAAAGTGACATAATGCATCGTGCGCCGAGAAGGTCTGATGAAGGCTTTTTTTCCGGCGGACTTATGTGGAAGATAATTTTCCGCGGCATATTCATAGGACTTTCGACCCTCGCATCCTTCAGCATAGTAATGCATATGGGCGGAACTATCGAAGCCGGACGCACAGCTGCTCTCATAACACTGGTAGTATCTCAGCTGATACACGTATTTGAGTGTAAGTCTGAGAGCAGATCCATATTCCGGATAGACCCTTTCAGCAATGTAAAGCTGCTTCTTGCAGTCATTGTATCAGCAGCAGCACTTGCAGCAGCAATAATGCTTCCGCAGCTCAGGGTAGTCTTTGAAACAGTATCTCTTACATCCGATCAGCTTCTTACTGCACTTGCACTCAGCGCAGCAGTACCTATCCTTAACGGACTGTTCTCATGGAAAAAGTAATATATCAGTTAATCAGTAATTTATTGAGGGAACCCCTTTTGAGAAAGTGCCCCCCTAATCGGGTCCGTCCCCTCTGTCCTTCGGACATCTCCCCGCACTGCGGGGAGTCACCCTCAAACTCCCTCCCGAAAACTTTCAACTTGTTTTTTTTGCAATGGTATAAGCACTAACATAAAAATAAAAAACCGGAAGTTTATATTACTTCCGGAATTTTTATACCATTGCGAAAAAAACGAAATAAAAGTCTTTGGAAAGGGGGTCGGGGTGACTCCCCACGGGGTGGGGAGATGTCTGCAAAGCAGACAGAGGGGACGGACCCGATTAGGGGGAACCTTTCCTCAGAAAGGTTTGCCCCGATAAGCTACTGATAAAGCTGCTATATGATATAGAACCATGTTTCATCCTGTTCAAAATCAGGCTGATGAGAGCTTTTATTTGAGTGGTAATTATAACGCAGCTCCTGATTCTTGATGCTTACGCGAGCGCCGTCCGGAATTGACTTGGTGATGAAAGAGTTACCGCCAACAACAACGTCCTTGCCGACGACTGTTTCTCCGCCGAGTATCGAAGCACCTGAATAGATAGTAACGTTATCCAGTATAGTCGGATGGCGCTTCTTATTTTTAAGCTGCTGACCACCGCGTGTTGAGAGCGCACCGAGAGTAACTCCCTGATAGATCTTAACATTGTCACCGATGACCGTAGTTTCACCAATAACTATGCCTGTACCGTGATCTATAAAGAAATACTTACCGATAGAAGCACCGGGGTGTATATCAATACCAGTCTCACTGTGAGCATACTCAGTCATTATACGAGGAATAAGCGGAACGCCAAGCAGAAACAGTTCATGTGCAATACGGTTTACAAGGATCGCAAAAAGCCCAGGATAAGAAAAAACTATTTCGTCCTTACTGAAAGCAGCAGGGTCTCCTTCATAAGCAGCTTCAACATCGGTCTCAATGAATTCACGTATCCTCGGAAGCTTTTCTGTAAACTGAAGTGTAACATTCTGTGCCTTATCATATAGTTCGGTATCAGAATCTGAGGAATACTCCGGCAGATAACGGTAAACTGTTGCTATCTGCTTTGTGAGGTTATATACAACGTCCTCCAGCAGCATCGTAACGCTGTTGCGGAGAGTATATGCTCTGTAGCTGCTGTTTCTGAAATAACCGGCAAAGATTATTTTTTTCAGTTTTGTAACTATGTCAATGACCGAATCCTTATCAGGATGATCGTAAGCCTTAACTTCATCAATAGTTTTCTCGCCTGTATAGCTTGATATAATATCCTCTGCTATTGAACCGAGGCGCTTTTCAAAATCTTTATTCATATGATCTCTCCTTCAGGATCTTATACAAATATTATATACCGATTAAGTAGGAATGTCAAGCGCAGTGCCTGCGCTCCCTTCCACGTTGACGCTTGTTTCACGCGCTCACTTTATCGCCGCAGCCTACACGTACTCGCACACGGCACTACAAACAATTCCATTATATTTTGTAAAATGCAGTGCCTGCGCTCCCTTCCACGTTAACGCTTGTTTCACGCGCTCACTTTATCGCCGCAGCCTACACGTACTCGCACACGGCACTACAAACAATTCCATTATATTTTGTAAATTGCAGTGACTGCGCTCCCCTCCACGTTAACGCTTGTTTCACGTGCTCAGTTTATATACATAATACTGCTTCTACTATTCTATGCGAAACATTACTTCTCAGACATTCCTGCAATATAAATTTCAAAAGTGTTGCAAAAGTCACTATTATAAAATTATAATATATGGTATAATTAATATGCAGCATATTGCAAATAATAAGAAACGAGGGAAACTCCAATGAACAATGTAACTAATGATATAAAATATATAGGTGTAAACGATCACAAAATTGATCTTTTTGAAGGACAGTATGATGTACCGAATGGTATGGCTTATAACTCATATGTCATCATCGACGAAAAGATCGCCGTTTTCGATACAGTAGACGGAAATTTCACTGAAGAATGGCTCGCAAATATCAAGGAAGCTATCGGTGAACGTCAGCCTGATTACCTCATCGTTCAGCACATGGAACCCGACCATTCCGCTAATATTCTCAATTTTATAAATGCTTATCCGGACGCTAAAATAATCGGAAACTCCAAGACCTTCGCTATGATGTCAAACTTCTTCGACGGACTTGATCTCACTGATAAAAAGATCGAAGTCAAGGACGGCGAAAGCCTTTCACTCGGCAAGCACGAACTCACATTCATATTTGCTCCTATGGTTCACTGGCCGGAGGTAATGTTCACTTACGACAGCACAGATAAGGTGCTTTTCTCCGCCGACGCTTTTGGTAAATTCGGAGCACTTGATGCCGATGAGGACTGGGCTTGTGAAGCTCGCCGCTACTATTTTGGTATCGTAGGAAAATACGGTGTTCAGGTACAGAATGTCCTCAAAAAGGCTGCTGCTCTCGACATTAATATTATTTGTCCGCTCCACGGACCTGTCCTTAGCGAGGATCTTCCATACTACCTCGGGCTCTATAATACATGGTCAAGCTACGGCGTTGAGTCAGAGGGCATTTTCATCGCTTATACATCCGTATACGGCAATACAAAAAAGGCTGCTGAACTTCTCAGAGACAAGCTTCTCGAAAAAGGCTGCCCAAAGGTAGCTATCGCTGATCTTGCGCGCGAGGATATGGCTGAATCAGTTGAGGACGCTTTCCGCTACGGCAAACTCGTTATCGCTACAACTACCTATAACGCTGATATTTTCCCTTTCATGAAGCATTTTATCCTCGACCTTACTGAACGCGGCTACCAGAACCGTACTATCGGTATCATTGAAAACGGAAGCTGGGCTCCTACCGCTGCAAAGGTAGTCAAGACCATGTTTGAGAAATCCAAGAATATTAGTTGGACTGAAACGACTGTAACTGTTAGATCTGCCGTTAAGGCTGAAAATATCGCTCAGATAGAAGCACTTGCAGATGAACTTATGAAGTAAGGGAGCAGCGCTCCCGGAAAAGGAGTGATACCATGAAGATAACCCTGAATCCCGACAAGGAAGTTGTTGACAGAATCAAAGAAGGACTTAAAATGAAGGACGGTTATTGTCCATGCAGACTTGCCAAAACCCCCGAGAATAAGTGTATGTGCAAGGAGTTCCGCGACCAGATAGCCGATCCGGAATTTGAAGGCTTCTGCCACTGTATGCTCTACTACAAATCAAAGGAGAACTAACATGAACGAGATAGTTATAACAAAAGATAATTTTGATGAAGAAGTCCGCAACTATAAGGGTATGCCGATACTCCTCGATTTTTGGGCAAGCTGGTGCGGTCCGTGTATGATGCTCGCACCTGTCATTGAAGAGATAGCTGACGAATACGCAGGAAAGATCAAGGTCGGCAGTATCAACGTGGACGAGCAGCCTGAGCTGGCAGCCGCTTTCAAGGTTGAAAGCATTCCAATGCTGGTTGTCGTCAAGGACGGCGGTATCGTAAATCAGGCTGTTGGCTATCGTTCAAAAGCTGATGTTATAAAAATGCTGGGCTTATAATGATATTTGATGAGCGGTTTCTGCCGCTCATTTTTATTGACAAATCAGAACTCTCATGATATAATAATAAAAATTTTATGGGAGGTAACACCATGATAATTCGACGCTTCAATAATACCGACGCTGCTTCAACCTCATCTATGATAGCAAATACTCTTCGTACCTGCAACACAAAGGACTACACTCCTGAGCTTATGGAGGAATGTATAAAAAGTCTCTCTCCGGATAATCTCATCAACCGTGCAAGTTGGATGCACTTCTATGTAGTCAAAGAAAATGAAAAGATCATCGGCTGCGGCGGTATCGGACCATACTGGGGCAAAAATGATGAGAGCAGTCTTTTTACTATATTCGTCGATGCAGACCGTCATGGCGAAGGTATCGGCAGACTTATCATGAATACTCTTGAACAGGATGAGTTTTTCCTACGAGCAAAGCGTATAGAGATACCATCCTCAATAACCGCGCTGAACTTCTATAAAAAGTTCGGCTACGATCACAAAAAAGGCTTTGAAGAGCCGGATGAAGAACAGATATACCGTCTTGAAAAATACAGGTGATTATACTGCCTCTGAGAGGGTATAATACTATCGGGGTGATAGTATGCTGCAATTTCTGATAGGCTCGATGTTTGGCGGAACAGTCGGAGTGATCGCAATGTGTCTGTGTACAGCAGCCAAGTGGAGCGATGACTATACAAACATCAAATAGATCAACGTGATATAAAACTGAAAGCCATACCATTTCTGATTTATGTTCTGAAACGGTATGGCTTTTTTTACATTGACATCAATGTTGTGTTATGATATAATGTGTACTGAAATAATTCTGTATCAGGAGGTATATATGAGATTAGACGGTTTTGGACTGTTTGTTGAGGATATGGCGAAAATGATTCGTTTTTACAGGGATGTACTCGGCTTCGAGATAAAAGAATCAGAGGATACATCAAATGTTTATCTTGTGAAAGACGGTACTTTATTCCTGCTGTACGGCAGAAAAGATTTTGAGAAGATGACAAACCGCAGATATGACTACATCAAAGGAATTAACGGACATTCTGAAATTGCTCTATATGTTGACACTTTTGAAGAAGTTGACAGCGCATTTAAAAATGCCGTAAATAAAGGTGCTGTTCCTGTTCTTGAACCGGAACTTGAACCCTGGGGACAAAGAACCTGCTATATTGCAGATCCCGAAGGCAATCTCATCGAAATCGGTTCATGGAATAAACCATACGAGAATAAAGATTAATGAAGCCATATCAATACAAATATCATAACAGAATATATAAGCCCCGGAACATAGTCCCGGGGCTGTTTTTATACTATTACTTCTTTTCTGGTACTTTTATGATGTCCTTACGCATATAGGACTGGAGTGCCTTAGGAATACGGATGCTTCCATCTTCATTGAGGTTATTTTCAAGGAACGCGATCAGCATTCTTGGCGGTGCAACAACGGTATTATTAAGAGTATGAGCGAAATATTTATTGCCGTCTGCGCCCTTAACGCGGATACCGAGACGTCTTGCCTGAGCGTCACCGAGGTTAGAACAGCTTCCGACCTCAAAATACTTCTTCTGACGCGGTGACCATGCCTCAACGTCGATAGACTTCACCTTCAGATCAGCGAGGTCTCCTGAACAACATTCAAGAGTACGCACCGGAATATCAAGTGTGCGGAAGAATTCAACTGTATAGCTGTAAAGCTTATGAAACCAATCCATTGAATCCTCAGGCTTGCAGACAACTATCATTTCCTGCTTCTCGAACTGGTGTATACGATAAACACCGCGCTCTTCTATACCGTGAGCACCTACTTCCTTACGGAAGCAAGGAGAATAGCTTGTAAGAGTCTTAGGAAGCTCTTCCTCAGGAAGGATCGTATCAATAAACTTACCTATCATAGAATGCTCAGAAGTACCGATGAGATAGAGGTCTTCACCCTCTATCTTGTACATCATACCTTCCATTTCAGCAAAGCTCATAACACCTGTAACAACGTCGCTGCGGATCATGAAAGGCGGAATGTAATAAGTGAAGCCCTTATCTATCATGAAATCTCTTGCATAGGAAAGTATACAGGACTGGAGCTGTGCAATATCACCGCAGAGGTAATAGAATCCGTTACCGCTTGTTTTTCTTGCACTGTCGAGGTCGATACCGTTCACATTTTCCATAATGTCAACATGGTATGGAACTTCAAAATCAGGAACAGCAGGCTCTCCGAAGCGTTCAACCTCAACGTTTTCGCTGTCATCCTTGCCTATCGGTACACTCTCGTCAATGATATTCGGGATAACGAGCATTATCTCACGTATATCAGCTTCGAGCTTGACCTCAAGCTGTTCAAGTTCTTCAAGCTTCTTACCGATCTCAGCGACCTCAGCCTTAACTTTTTCAGCCTCGTCCTTCTGACCGTTCTTCATATATCCGCCGATCTCTTTGCTCTTAACATTACGCATATTGCGGAGATTATCGCATTCAAGCTTTGTCTCACGGAACTGCTTATCGAGTTCGATAACCTTGTCAACGAGTTCAATTTTCTGATCCTGGAATTTCTTTTTTATGTTCTCTTTAACGAGCTCAGGATTTGTTCTGATAAGTTTAATGTCTAACATTTTAAAAACTCCTTTTATTAATCATTTGCAAGCTTTTCTGCAAGCGCTGCAAGATCTTCTTTATCATAAAATTCAAGGATGAGAGCACCCTTATTTTTGCCGTAATCTACCTTTACCTTGCGTCCGAGACGCTCATTGAGTGAAAGCTCCATTTCAACGAAATAGTTATCTATTCTCTTATCGCTGCTTCGGTCATCACTATGATCCTCAGTTGACTTCTGTGCAGCGCGTTCTACCTGACGCACTGTAAGTCCGCCCTCAGCAGCTTTCAAAGCAGTAGCAATGAGGAGTTCCTCATTTTCAAAGCCAAGCAGAGCACGTCCATGACCTGCCGAGATCTCACCGTTTTCAAGCATTTTAACAACTCTTTCTGGAAGTGAGAGAAGTCTCACTGAGTTTGCAACAGCTGAACGCGATCTTCCAACCATTTTTGCAATCTTATCCTGAGTCATACCATACTTTTCAATGAGTTTGTTATAACCGGCAGCCTCTTCGATAGGGTTGAGGTTCTCACGCTGAAGATTCTCGATAATTGCGATCTGCATTGTCTCAGCATCTGAGAGCTCGCGAATATTTACCGGAACTTCATCAAGACCAAGCATTCTTGCAGCTCTCCATCTGCGCTCACCGGCAACTATCTGATAACCGCCGGAACTTATAGGACGCACAAGGATAGGCTGAAGCATACCATGTTCACGTATAGAATCCGCAAGAGCCGAAATAGCCTCTTCACTGAAATTCTTACGCGGCTGATTGCGATTTGGCTCTATTTCAGTAGTACGCAGAGTTTTCTTTACCTGAACATCATTAGTGTTGTCAAGAAACAGCGTATCAAGACCAATGCCTAAACCACCTTTTGCCATAAGCATAATTCATCCGAAGCGGATGATTCTCCTTTCCAAATTACTTTTTTCTTTTAAAGCTGAAAATTTTCTTTTTCTTAGGTATCACAAGCGACTCTCCGAGGATCTCATGCCCAAGCAGCTCGTAAGCCTCAGCCCCCTTAGAGGATTTATCATAATACATTACCGGCTTTCCGTGGCTCGGAGCTTCGGAAATACGCACATTACGCGGTATTTTAGTCTTGAAGACCTTATTTTCAAAGTATTTCTCAACCTCAGAAACGACGTCATTTGCAACATTAAGTCTGCCGTCGAACATAGTGAACAGAATACCCTCGATCTCCATAGCCGGATTGTAATTTGCTTTAACAATTTTGATAGTATTTACAAGCTGAGATAATCCTTCAAGTGCATAGAATTCCGCAAGCATGGGTACAATTATTGAATCACAGGCAACAAGACCGTTTATAGTAATAGTACCAAGTGCAGGCGGACAATCAATGAATATATAATCGTAATCTGATTTGACTGTTAGAAGCTGCATTTTCAGCCTGTTCACGCGGTTTTCAAAATTAGCGAGTTCTATTTCACATCCAGCAAGATCTTCTGTTGCCGGAACAAGACTTACATTGGCATATTCAGTATCAATAGCAGTATCCTGAATTCTCGTCTTACCTGTAATAACATCATATGTAGTTGATTCAACGGATTTTTTCTTTATACCGAAGCCAGTGGTAGTATTACCCTGTGGATCAGAGTCCACACAAAGCACCTTAAAGTCGCGTGAACCAAGATAAGCAGCCAGGTTTACAACAGTTGTAGACTTACCGACGCCGCCCTTTTGATTAGCAACAGCAATAATTTTGCCCATATGATCTTCCTTTCTTTCGCAGTATGATACTATTATACCACTTTTAATTGCTGTTGTAAATACAAAGAACGGAAATTTATAAATAAATGTTTCACGTGAAACATTTTTAGCGAGTGTTTCACGTGAAACATTTCTTACTGTCTGTGCTGAATTGGGATGCGTACTCTATATTCAATGTAATCATCACTTTGAATCTTCTTTGAATCCGCAGAAATACCAGCAGCTTGCATATTCTCAACAGCCTTATTGATAGTATTTACAAAGCTCAGAACATTCTGAAATATCTTTGAATGCTTCTTGCCGCTGCTTTTTATCACGCGATCATTTATGTAATCATCTATCAATTTTTCAGTACGCTCTACATTTAATGATTCCTTGATGATTTTGTCAATTATAAGCATTCTTTCTTCTGGAGAAGCGAGCCTAAGAAGAGATCTTGCGTGACGTTCAGTCAGATTATGACTCATGATAATATCACGTTCAGTCTCGGTTAGACGCAGCAGTCTCAATTTATTTGCAATTGTACTTTGAGCTTTACCAAGCTTTGAAGCTGCCTCTTCCTGTGTCATACCGTAATATGAGATCAGTTTTTCAATTGCGATTGCCTCCTCAAAAAATGAAAGATCCTGACGCTGTATGTTTTCAATCAATGCAAGAATGGCAGAATTCCGCTCTGATATGTCGAGGACAATGCACGGAACAGCTGCAAATCCACAAATCTTAGCGGCACGAAGTCTGCGCTCACCGGCAATCAGTTCATACTTTCCGGCTCTTCTGCGAACGGTGAGAGGCTGCAATATTCCATTCTGAGAAATCGACTGTGCAAGTGAAACAATATCACATTCCGCAAATTCTCTGCGCGGTTGATGAGGATTAGGCACGATTCTGTCAACGCTTACCTCAACTACCTTATTTACGTATTTTTCTTTTGAAATTCTTAAAAATCCAGACATTTTAAAACCTCACAAATATTAATTTGAGTATCCTCATTAACAATAATAGCACTGTCCGGAAATAATTACCACACAAAAATACCGCTAAAACTCGACATTTTAGCGGTATTACCAATATTATTCTATATATTCAAAGCAGTTTCTTCTTGATCTGACTGCTATTGCGCGGATATTTTGACGAAGTCTGCGATATTTTATCTATAATAATTATTCGCCTTTCATCAGTTTCAAGTCCGTATGCTATATCGTCCTTGAACGCTCCGCCAAGCAGTTTTACAGCATTCATACCGGCAGAAATATCCTCAGAAGGACCTTTCATTGACAAGAATTGTCCTCCTACTTTAACAAAAGGCAGACACAATTCACTAAGCAGCGACATATTAGCTACTGCTCTTGCACAAGAAACATCAAATTTTTCACGGTACTCAGTCTTTTTACCGTAGTCCTCAGCACGTCCATGAATAAACTCTGCTTCAATTTCAAGCATTTCACACAAATTTTGAAGGAAAACAATTCTCTTATTCAAGCTGTCCAGAAGTGTTATGCTTATATCAGGTCGGTAGAGTTTCAGCGGTACAGAAGGGAAACCAGCACCTGTTCCAACATCAATAATTGACGCATTCTGTGGTATATTCGCATATTTGCAAAGCAAAATGCTGTCAATAAAATGCTTTATAAGTATTTCATCAGGCTGGGTTATTGCAGTAAGGTTGACATTTTCATTGTAGCTTACAAGATACTGTGCGTAATTGTCTAATTTATTATATGTACTATGATCTAATGTAAGACCATACTGCTCAAATTTTGAGCAAGATAATTCAAATTCAGGCAGCATTTTACTTCTCCTTAGATTTTAGCAGCCACACAGACAGCAGTGAAACATCAGCTGGTGACACACCAGAAATACGTGAAGCCTGACCAAGTGAAAATGGCTGAAGCTTATTCAGCTTCTCGGCAGCCTCAAGTCTTAGACCTCTAACTTGGCTATAATCAGTGTTTTCAGGAAGCTTTACATTTTCAAATTTACGCATAAGCTCAATCTGATCCAACTGCTTAGATATGTAGCCTTCATATTTTATCTGAAGATCAACCTGTTCACAAACGTCATCAGGAAGGACAGGTCTGTTCTTATCAAAAGCTGCAATATCGTCATAATTCAGCTGAGGACGTCTAATGAGATCAGCTAATTTACAGCCTGTTGTAAGAATAGAAGTACCCTTACTCTCAAGAAAAACATTCAAGCTGTCACTTGGTGCAATATTAGTAGTTTTTACACGATGGATTTCTTCATCAGTCAGCCTGATTTTTTCCATAAGCCGCTCATATCTCGCATCGGAAATCAGTCCGAGTTTATGACCAATAGGAGTAAGGCGCTGATCTGCATTATCCTGCCTCAAAACAAGCCTGTACTCACTTCTGGAAGTCATCATCCTATAAGGATCTGAGCATCCTTTAGTAACAAGATCATCAACAAGCGTACCAATATATGAACTTGCTCTGTCGAGGATCATTGGCTCACGATTTTTGATTTTCAAAGCAGCATTTATGCCTGCAACTAATCCTTGTGCTGCCGCTTCTTCGTATCCAGAGCTGCCATTGAACTGTCCTGCGCCATAAAGTCCTTTGATTTTTTTAAACTCAAGAGTAGGCAGAAGCTGTGTTGGATTGCAGCAATCATATTCAATTGCGTATGCAGGACGCATTATCTCAACATCCTCAAGTCCGTCTATTGTCTTTAAAAAAGCGAGCTGAACGTCCTCTGGCAGCGATGATGACATTCCCTGTAAATAGTATTCTTCTGTTGTAAGCCCCATCGGCTCTACGAATAGCTGATGTCTTGGCTTATCAGAAAATCTCACAATTTTGTCCTCAATTGACGGACAATATCTTGGTCCAACACCTTCAATTTTTCCAGAGTATAAAGGCGATCTGTCGAGGTTTGCAAGTATCACTTCATGTGTTTTACTGTTAGTATAAGTAACGTAGCATGAGACTTTATTATCAAGAGTAGCAGGATCAGTTTCAAATGAAAACGGAGTTATTTGCTGATCTCCGTCCTGACGTTCCATAATGTCAAAGTTTATACTTCTTTTATTAACACGGCAGGGAGTACCTGTTTTAAAACGGCGAAGCTCAACTCCGCAGTCAGTAAGACTTTTTGAAAGATATTTGCTTGGCAATGCGGAATCAGGTCCGCTTTCGTATGATTTTTCGCCGATGTGAATTTTACCTTTAAGGTAAGTACCTGTGGAAATTATGACAGCTTTCACAGAATATTCTGCCCCGAGAGAAGTTCTGATACCTGTAATTTTTCCGTCCTCTACAATTATTTCAGCAATTTCAGCTTGCTTTACGAACAGATTCTGCTGCTTTTCACATACTTCCTTCATATAATTATGGTACTTCACACGATCTGCTTGTACTCTTAAACTGTGCACAGCCGGACCTTTACCGCGATTTAACATTCTGCTCTGAATAAAGCATTTATCCGCAGCCTTTCCCATTTCACCGCCAAGTGCGTCTATTTCACGAACGAGATGACCTTTCGCAGTACCGCCAATTGACGGGTTACACGGCATATTTGCAATTTGGTCAAGTGAAATTGTAAACATGACCGTTTTGCATCCAAGCCGCGCAGAAGCAAGCGCTGCCTCAACACCAGCATGACCTGCGCCGACAACAGCAACATCAAATTCGCCCATATTGTAATTCATCTTATCACTCCTTTTGTTTCACGTGAAACACTATTTGCCGACACAGAATCTTGAAAATACCTCATCAACAACAGACTCAGTAATTTTTTTGCCCGTAAGTTCAAGCAGTGACTGCTCCGCTTCATCGATCAGGACATTAACAGCATCGAGAAGTTCACCAGAATCAATGGCAGCAATTGCACTTTCAATAGATGACACAGCTTTGTCTATACAGCATTTCTGTCGTTCATTAGCTGCCGAAACAGTATTGAAAGAAGCCTCATTCAGCATAAATATGTTCTCGATAGCAGATTTTAATTCAGAAATACCGGTATTTTCTTTGGCTGATAAATATACGAATTGTATATTATTATCTTTAAAAATTGAAGTATCAAGCTTTAGATCAATATCATTTTTATTGATTACTGCTACTGTATTTTTATTATTAATTTTATTAATTAAATATAAATCGTCCTCGGTCAGCGGACAACCGCCATCAAAAACAGCAATTACAAGTTCAGCTGAATCAATCATTTTTTCAGCCATTTCAACTCCGATACCCTCGATCACATCGTCAGTATTCCTGATACCGGCAGTATCAGAAAGGCGAAGTACAATATCTCCGAGGCGAACAGTTTCCTCAACGATGTCGCGTGTAGTACCGGCAATATCGGTAACAATGCTTCTCTGAACTCCGCTCAGTGAATTGAAAAGGGTAGACTTTCCAACATTTGGTCTTCCAACAATAGCAGTCATAATACCTTCGCGGATAATTCTTCCGGCATCATAATTCTGAACAAGCGACGAAAGCTCTTTGCGGACATCCACAAGAACCTTTTTCAGATTCTCAGGCTCAACAGCAGGAATGTCCTCTTCCGGATAATCAGCCCACGCAGCAAGGTCACCGAGTATCTTGATAAGATTTCCCGAGCACTTGTCTGCAAGCTTAAAAGCAGCACCTTCACGAAGTTCTTCCGCCATTTTTAATTCGCGTTCACTCTTAGCTGAAATAACATCCATAACAGCCTCAGCCTGAGTGAGATCAAGCTTACCATTTAAAAACGCACGTTTAGTAAATTCGCCCGGCATAGCATTATCAGCACCATTATTAATCAGGGTGCGAAGAATACGTCTCGTTACATATATTCCCCCATGACACGAGATCTCGGCAGTATTCTCGCCGGTATAACTGTGAGGCGCACGAAATACAGTCAATATACAGTCATCAAGACGTTCATCACCGTCAGACGCATATCCGTAAGCGCAGGTATAGCCCTCCATATCAACAGCCTTTTTTCCGCTCACAGACGTAAATACTTTATCAGCGATCTCCAATGCTTTTTCGCCGGAGATCCTTATCACTGCGATACCGCCGGTTGCATCCGGAGTTGAAACAGCAGCAATCGTTGACAAATCTATCACTCCTAAAAAAACAACGGCAAAGCTGCCGTTGAATAAAGTATTCGGGGACGGACGAGCCGTCCCTGCAAATTAAAGTTCGATCTTTCCGTAGAGACCGCCTTCCATATTATCTTCCGGCTTAGGTCTCTTGTAGTCCTTTTCAAAGCTCGTAGAAAGGTCAACAGACTTTCTCTCCATTGTTACCTCTCTGTCACGATTTCTTGAACCGCCTCTGCGATCGTTTCTTCTGCCGCCTCTGCGGTCATCACGACGTCTGTCGTTTCTTCTCGGATTATTTGAAGAAATGATTATCTTTCTGTAGGGCTCTTCTCCTACTGAACGTGAAGAAACACCATCAATATTAGAAATAGCAGAATGGATAACTCTTCTCTCATAAGGATTCATTGGCTCAAGCGGCTGTGATCTTCCTGTTCTGAGAACCGACTTAGCTACCTTTGCAGCAAGCTGTTCGAGAGTTTCTTTTCTCTTATTTCTGTAACCGAGACAATCAATAGTAATTCTGTAATAGTCCTTATCGCCCTTATTAGCGATGATAGAGCAGAGGTACTGTATAGCATCGAGAGTTTCACCTCTTCTGCCGATTATAGTACCGTTATTATCGCTCTCGATATTGATTATAGCGCCTGATTCATTCTGATATATCTTATATTCAGCGTCAACACCGATAGCTCTGAGAATGCTTGTGATATAGTCTCTTGCAAGCTTTACCTTAGGATTAATAAGGCTCTCATCCTCAATGAGTGTGAAGTTATCAAGTGAATACTCTTCATCATCGTCATGAACATCAGCAGCCGGAGCTGTTTCAGCAGCTGTTTCAACTGCTTTTTCTTCATTCTTCTTGACATCAGCAGCAGCTGTCAATGTGATCTTAGGCTGTTCGCTGACAGTTTTTTCCGGAGCAGCTTTTTTAACAGTCTCTTCTGATTTCTTTTCAGGAGCGGCTGTTTTCTTCTCAGATGAAGCGATAGTAGCTTTTACCTTTGCATCCTTAGCGCCGAGACCAAAAAGACCCTTTTTACCTTCATCAACGATCTCAAATCTGATCTCTTTAATGTCCTTGCCGAATTTCTTAGCTGCGAGTTCTTTTGCTTCTTCAACTGTTTTTGCTGTAAAAATTTCAGTCATTATTATACCTCCCTGAGGAATCAATCCTCATCAATATCATTATCATCGTAGACATCGCCGTATTTTTCAGCCATACGCTTTCTTGCTTCTTTGATCTTATCGCGGTTATACTTATTCATTTCAGAACGTGAAGCCTTTTCGCCGTTAGGCTTTTTACCGTTTTTACCAGAATTCTGCTGATTAGCGAGCTCCTGCTGTTCGAGCATTCTCTGCATAAATGTTTTCTTCTCAGGATGTTTTTCAGCATAGATACGTGCTTTTTCTTTTTCCTTCTCATTTATCGCCTCAGTACGTTCGGGAGTAAAATAGTGGTTGAGGGCGAAAGTAATAAAGAATGAAAAGAGTGCGGACCATATCCAGTAGAAACCAACACCGGCAGGAACACTGTAAGCAAACCATACAGAAATGAGCGGCATGAAATACATCATGAATGTAAGGCAGCCGTTGCTCTGCATATTAGGATTTACCTTTCTCTGATGGATCTGACTGTATACTGATGCAATAAGCTGTGCAAGACCTGCACAGATAGGAATAAAGAAGAGAACGATAGATTCTCTGCTTGACCAGTCAACATGGATCGAAGGAACTTTACCGAGATTTGCGCCGAATATAGTGAAATTATCGCTGAATTCCCTTACCTTTGTGCGGAACTCTCCGTCGAGGAGACCTGAATACTTTGAAGGCTCATCATTAAGATCATTCATAATGACAAGCTCACCTCTGAGATTGCTCAGCTTAGTACCTGCAATAGCAGCAGCTTCTTTTCTTATACCCTTAGAGAATCTGAGGATATGTGTTATAGGCTTATAAACAACGTCCAGCACACCGAAGAGAAGGAACATCTGGATAAATGCCGGGAGACAGCTTCCCATAGGATTGATGCCTTCCTGGATATAAAGCTTCTGCTGTTCTTCCTGAAGCCTCTGCGGATTGTTTGAATAGCTTTTGCGAAGCTTTTCGAGTTTAGGTGTAAGTAGCTGCATACGAGCAGCATTTTTCTGTGTTTTGAAGTTTACCGGAAGAAGAATTATCTTTGTAACGATAGTAAAAACGATTATCGAAACAGCATAGTTCTGGAAGATACGGTAAATCAGCATCATAAGGTATCCGAAAGGAATACCGATAATATCATAAATTGCGTTCAATATTTATCCCTCTTAATTAGTTTTATTGTCTTCTTCACATTCAAAAGAATGTATATCTGTGTGATCGCAGCTTTGTGCTCTGAACGTAAATTTTTCAGGAACAGGATCAAATCCGCCCATTGACCACGGATTGCATCTGAGTATTCTCCATCCTGCGAGCAGAAAACCTCTGAAGAAACCAAATTTTCTGAAAGCTTCCATTGCATAGGCACTGCACGTAGGGTGATACTTGCATTTAGCCGGAAAGAACGGTGAGATACATTTCTGATAGAACTTTATCAGAAGCATAGCCAGATATTTCATCTATTATTCTTTCCGCCAGCCGGAAAGCTCCTGAACATTTTCTGTATCTCCTTAACTCCGTGCTTTTCCATATAGCCGCAGTATTCCTGAGACTTTATACTGCATATCGGCTCTCTTGCAACTATTACTATATCTATGCCGACAGGTATATCTACCTCATATTGACGATAAGCAAGGCGGATAATTCTTTTGGCTCTGTTCCTGTGAACAGCGTTTCCAATTTTCTTTCCGGCAGTTATACCAAGACGATTAAATGATCTGCCATTAGGTCTGACATAGATAACAGAATATCTTGAGGCAGAATATCTGCCTTTCTTATAAAGAGTCAGAAAGTCTCTGTTTTCATTCAAAATTTCCGTATAAAGCATAAAAATACCATCGTAATTAACAAAAAAGACCACAAAAATAGATTTTGTGGTCAGCGTCGTCAGTGAGTTAATCTTGCTCTGCCCTTAGATCTTCTACGAGCTAAAACCTTTCTGCCGTTCTTAGTAGCCATTCTCTTCATAAAGCCGTGCTCTTTCTTTCTGTGGAGCTTCTTAGGCTGATATGTTCTTTTCATTATGAGATCCTCCTCTCTGATCTTATGTTATACTTGAGAATATATGCGAAAATACGCAATATTCATATCGTTGTAGAATATGCCGGCATATTTGCCAACATTACACTAACCAATTATATATCAAAAATGTACTGATGTCAAGCAGTTTATGAAATTTTTCATAAAAAAGTGATATTTTCAGTTTTTTTACCAATATGTCCTGTCAGGGCAGCTCTTAAATTTCATCATATTGTCAATTTATGAATACAGGCAAAAAATGAACGATTTCCCACTGTTCAGAAGTTTTCAACAGTGATCGTGGCTTTTTTTCTCTAAATCAGGATGATTTTTACTGTGATTCAACACAGTTTTCAACAGTATGTCAATTTACGTGTGGAAAGAAAGTCTATTTTCTAATTCTTTGATATATAAAATCACTTGCAATTTCATCAGCAGTATGCTATAATATATGTATATTATTATTATAGGGAAGTATCGTTAATTTTTCTTTCCCATTATTATTTCGTACGGAGGTAAAATATGAATTCTTTTGAGGAAGTTTTTGAAAATGTTAAACAATACTGCCTTCAGAAAAATATCCCCGCAATCGCTATCACTACTTGGATCGACCAGATGAAACCCGTAAGCTTTAACGGTACAGACGCTGTATTCATCGTTCAGACAGATTTCCAGAGAGATATAGTTTTCAATAAATACGGCGATATTCTGAAAGAGGCTTTCTATAATATCCTCGGCTTTGAAGTTAATATCATCATCAACAGCGAAACAGATGAATCAAATAAGATCAAGGTTCCGACAGATGATGAACTCGAACAGAAACACGCTGAACTCGAAAAGACCTATAAATTCGCAAACTATGACTATACTTTCGATACCTTCATTGAAGGAAGGTCAAATGAGTTTGCTCTTGCCTGCAGTAAGGCTGTTGCCAAGAACTGCGGCGTAAAAGCTGTTCCTGACTACAATCCGCTCTTCATATATGGTCCTTCAGGAATGGGAAAAACTCACCTTATCACAGCTATTGCAAACGAAGTCCGCAAAAATAATCCGGATTTCAATATCGTATATGTCACCAGTGAAACATTTGGCAGCGACCTCGTAAATGCTATAAATAACGGTCTCATATCAGATTTCCACGATAAATACAGAAACGCCGATATTCTTCTTATCGACGATATTCAATTCTTCTCAGGCAAGGAACGTATGCAGGAAGAATTCTTCCATACATTCTATAAGCTCCATCAGGACGGCAGACAGATCGTTATCACATCAGATAAGCCTCCGAAGGAGCTCCTCACTCTTGAAGAAAGACTCAGGACCAGATTTGAAGGCGGTCTTATCGCTGATATATCTGCCCCTGACTATGAAACAAGACTTGCTATAATCAACAGAAAATCTGAACTCCTTGAACTCAAAATGCCGAGCGAAGTTGCTGAATTCATGGCTAATCGCCTTAAATCCAACATTCGTCAGCTTGAAGGCGCTGTTGTACGTCTCAAGGCTCTCAATCACTTTGCAGGAAGCCCGATAACAATTTCTATGGCTCAGAGCGTCATCAGGGATGTGCTTACAGATGAGCAGCCTATACCTATCACAGTTGAGAAGATCATCTCAGAGGTATCAACTGTTTACGGCGTTTCAGCTGAAGATATACGTTCTAACAAGCGTTCATCACAGATCTCGATAGCACGTAAAGTAGCTATTTTCGTAGTTCGTGAGATAACAGGTATGCCGCTTGCTTCTATCGGTACTGAGTTCGGCGGAAGAGATCATTCAACTATCGTTTACTCAGTTACAAGCGTTTCTGACGCAATGGAAAAAGATTCCAACCTTAAAAACCTTGTTGATGACATCATAAAGAATATCAGAGATAAGAGCAAAGCATAATTGTTGAAAACTCGCTCAATCAACACAGTTTTCAACAATGTGTTTAAAGTGATTTTGAATACAGATCTTCTATTTACGAAGAATTATTTCCATGTGAATTTTTACTTTCCACATTTTTTAATTTTCAACACTAACATTTTCCGGATCAGAAAAAACGATCTCATAATTGCCATACATAATTCAACATAAATCTCAACTTCTGCTTAACACGGTTTAACCTATTCAACAGAAAACATGTCACATCAAAAAGTTTCCTACATTTTTCAAAGATCCGGCAACATACCCTTGTGGACGAGTTTGAAACAATATATAGCCATATAAAGTCTGTCTCAACTTTTCCACCGCCCCTATAACAACAACAATATATTTATTTATATATTACTATAATTTATTCTGGCATAACACATCTTTTTCAGAAGCCGGATGGCTTCACCTATCACCGGAGGTAATTTTATAATGAAATTCATTTGCAGTAAAGACGAACTCAGTGAAGCTATCGGATATGTTTCAAAAGCAGTTTCACCTAAATCCACTATACCGGCACTTGAAGGCGTTAAGGTAAAACTCAATGAAGGAAGCGTAGAGCTTACAGCCTATAATCTTGAAATGGGAGTTCGTACTTCAATTAAAGCTGAAACTGAAGGAACAGGTGAATTCGTGGTAAGCGCAAGACTTTTCAGCGAGTTCACAAGACGTATGTCCGGCAGCGATATAACATTCAATATAAGCGATGACCTTATCATAAATATTTCAAGCAATGCAACAGAATGCAGCTTCTCAGCAATGTCTGCTGAGGAATTCCCTGAGCTTCCAAAGGTAGATTCTGAAAGATCATTCAGTATCAAACAGACAGTTCTCCGTTCTATGATAAATCAGACAAGCTATGCTGCTTCTATAAACGAAAGCAAACCTGTACTCACCGGAGAGCTCTTCGATATTGAAAACGGAAGCTTTAATCTCGTTGCAATAGATGGTTTCCGTCTTGCAATAAGAAACGAAATGACAGACTGCAATGAAAATTATCATTTTGTAGTTCCTAAGAAAACTTTGCTTGAACTTTCTTCACTCATAAAAGACGATGAGGATAAGTATTGCAAGATCTTCACTAATGACAGACATATAATATTTGAGCTTGAGAATGTTTTTCTCATCTCAAGACTTCTTGAAGGTGCTTTCCATAACTATAAACTCAGTATACCAAGCAGCTTCAAGACAGAAGTAATCATAAACAAGAAGGATTTTGCGACCTCTCTTGAAAGATGTTCGCTCCTTATAGACGATAAAAACAAGTCGCCTATACGCTGTGAGATCGGCAACGGAGTAATGAAGCTCAACTGCAAGACAGCGATAGGTAAAATAAATGACGTTATATCTGCCGATGTTTCTGGAGAAACAGTAACAATAGGCTTCAATAACCGTCTTATGTTCGAGGCACTTAAAGCAGCTGAAGGTGATATGGTAAAAATACGCTTTAACGGAGCAATGAAGGTAATAGAAATGCTTCCGCTTGAAGGTGAAAGCTTCATATTCCTCATAATGCCTATCCAGCTTAAAAACTGAACATATAACCACTTATGAAGGGAGTGGGCTGAATGATATACAGAACATATCCCCATGCAAAAGCTGCATCGTTTTTTTCGTGGACTACCGGAGTATTAGCTTCATTATCAGCAATAGCTGCGGCAGTTATAGGGATCGGCTTGATAATCGCAAAGTTCATTCCGAAAAAAATAGACCTTGAAATATTCAGTTTCAGATACAAGGTGAACAGAGACTGGATAAAGCTTGAGATAATACTGATAGTTTCTTCGGTGATCCTTATGCTTGCTTCAAAGTATATAGGACGTAAAATAGCTGAAAAAACTATTGCAAGAAAGGTCAGGAAGAGCGTTAAGTTCGCTTATGAATACTGCTGTGAAAACCCATATTACTATGAGTATGCGGCTTCATTGAACAGAGATTTCAAGTATAAATATGCAAGAACGAGCTATTATGATATAGTTGAACGGAAAAATCTAAAAAAACAAAGCTATAAGAGGTAGTTGAATATGAGCATTAATAAAATAAAAATAACAACAGAATTCATTAAACTTGATGCTCTGCTCAAATTTTCATCAATGGTAGGTTCGGGAGGAGAAGCCAAAACTCTTATCCAGAACGGTGAGGTACTCGTAAACGGCGAGGTATGTACCATGCGGGGAAAGAAAATACATCCCGGAGATAAAGTAACTCTCGGAGATAACGAGGTTGAAGTAGAGTGATAGTCACTTATGCCGAGATAGACGGGTTCAGAAATCTCAGCGGTATTTCGTTTGCCCCTGATCCAAAGTATAATATCATAGTCGGACAGAATGCTCAGGGAAAAACAAATCTTCTCGAAGCTATGTGGATTCTTTCCGGATGCCGGAGTTTCCGCGGTTCAAAGGAAAAAGACTATGTTTGTCTGAGCGGAAACAAGATGACTTCAAAGATAAAACTTCAGGACAGCGTCCGCGAGCAGAAAATCAGCTATGAAATGACCAGAAGTGCCTCTTCACCCAAGGTCATACACCTCAACGGCGTTAAACAGAAGGGCACAAGAGCATTATTCGACGTTTTCAAGTGTATCGCATTTATTCCGGATGATGTTGAGATAATCAAGGGATCACCGGAAAAAAGACGAAATTTCATTGATATGGCAGCTTCACAGTTGAATCCGATGTTTGTGGTCCATATCATGAAGCATAATGCTATAATGAACCAGAGGAATGCTCTGCTGAAAGAGATAATGCAGGGCAGTTCACCTGCAAATATCCTCGAAATATGGGACAGACAAGCTGCTCATGAAGGTACTGTAATCTCATACATGAGAAATGAGTATGTCTCAAAAATTAATGAAATATGCGGCAGACTTTATAAGATAATTTCAGGCGGCAGCGAAGAGCTTGAACTTGAATACAGATCAAACGTTTTCCATAACGAGGATTTTGATGCTCCCTGCAATGATGAAGCCTATGAGCAATATTACCGCAAACTGTGTGAGACATCAGAATATGACATCAGAACAGGCTCAACTCATGCGGGAGTAAACAGAGATGAGATAATAGTAAGAATAAATGGCGTAAGTGCGAGAGATTTCGGCTCTCAGGGACAAGTTAAAAGTGCGGCACTTGTAATGAAGCTTGCACAGGCTGAAATATTCATGAAAAAATCAAAGGATGCACCTGTTATCTTCCTTGACGATGTTATGGGAGAGCTCGATGAAACCCGTCAGAGATTCGTATTTGATATAATCAAGGATATGCAGGTATTTCTGACAACTCCGAACGAAAGTGCGCTTCTTCCCGAAATAAAGGGAAAGATACTGCGTATAAGAGAAGGCAGGATAACGGAGGAGATTTGAATGTATCTTCATATTGGCAATAACTATTCGGTTGAGATGAAGAATATTATCGGAGTTTTCGACATTGAAAATACAACTGTTGAAAAGTGTACCAAGATATTGCTCGACCGTGCTGAGAAAGAGCATCACTGCGTCTATACTACCTATGAAATGCCGAAAAGTTTCATAATAGCCATGAAAAACGGCATTGAAATGGTGTATATATCACAGCTTTCGGCTTCAACGCTCCGCAAGAGAATAAATTCCGGCGGCGGATATTGATAATAATGCGTAATTACGCTTGATATAATATTGATTTTGCATTATGTATTATGAATTGAAATAACCTTTGGAGGTAAATATGAGTCAGCAGAATAATTACGACGAAAACGACATACAAGTCTTGGAAGGACTTGAAGCGGTCCGCAAAAGACCGGGTATGTACATAGGTTCGACAGGTCCCGGAGGTCTGCATCATCTTGTTTACGAGATTGTTGATAACTCAATAGACGAGGCTCTTGCCGGATACTGTACTGAAATTACAGTTGAGATACTTGAAGGCGATGTTATCCGTGTATCTGATAACGGACGCGGTATCCCTGTCGGAATCCATCCTAAGGAGGGTATCTCGGCAGCAACAGTTGTTTATACGATACTTCATGCAGGCGGTAAATTCGGCGGCGGCGGATACAAGGTATCAGGCGGTCTCCACGGCGTTGGTGCCTCTGTTGTAAATGCACTGTCGGAATGGCTTGAACTCACGGTTAAGGACGGCGAAAATGTGTGGTTCCAGCGTTTTGAGCGTGGTCACTACGACGAACAGCTCAAGAAAATAGGTAAAACTACCGAAACCGGTACTTCTGTAATGTTCAAGGCAGACTCCGAAATCTTTGAAAGCACTGTCTATGACTATGAAGTTCTTCTCAAGAGACTCCGTGAACAGGCATTTCTCAATGCCGGTATAAAGATAGTATTCTCGGATAAGCGAAACAAGGACGAAATCATCAGTGAAACACTCCACTATGAGGGCGGTATCAGACAGTTTGTTGAGCATATCCATAAGACAAGAGGCCTTGAATCACTCAGCGGCGATGTTATTTATGTTTCCGGTATGCAGGGCGATTCCTTCGCTGAGATAGCACTTCAGTACAACGACAGCTATAACCCGATAATACTTTCATTTGCAAATAATATCCATACCAAGGACGGCGGTTCTCATGAGAACGGCTTCAAAAAGGCTCTCCTCAAAGTAATAAACGAATACGGAAAAAAATTCGGAAAGTTCAAGGAAAAGGAAAGCTCAAAGAAAGGTAAAGACTCTCCTAAAAAGGAAATTGAGAGCCTTAAAAAGGACGATGTTCTTGAAGGTCTTACTGCGATAATATCGGTAAAGCTTACTGAATGTGAATTTGAAGGTCAGACAAAGGGACGTCTCGGAAATCCGGAAGTACAGCCTTTTGTAGAGAATCTTGTTACAGAGAAACTCATGAATTACCTTGAGGAAAATCCTGATACAGCAAATCTTATATTTGAAAAATGTCTATCTGCTTACAGAGCAAGAGAAGCTGCTAAAAGAGCAAGAGAAGCCGAGCGTAAAAAGAACGCATTCGGAAATAACTCAATGCCGGAAAAGCTTGCTGACTGTGCAGAGCGCGATAATCGCTATACAGAAGTTTATATCGTCGAGGGAGATTCTGCGGGCGGTTCTGCAAAACAGGGACGTGACCGCCGCTATCAGGCTATCCTTCCTCTCTGGGGCAAGATGCTCAATGTTGAAAAGGCACGTATAGACCGTATCTACGGCAATGATAAGCTCGAACCTGTTGTTACCGCTCTCGGTACAGGTATCGGTGAGGATTTCGATATTGAAAAGCTTCGCTACGGAAAAGTAATCATCATGGCGGATGCCGATGTTGACGGTATGCATATCAGAACTCTTCTTCTTACATTCTTCTTCCGCTATATGAGACCTCTCATAGCAAACGGCAATGTATATATTGCTCAGCCGCCTCTTTTCAGAGTTGAGCGCAAGAAAAAAGTGCGCTATGCTTTCTCGGATGAGGAAAGAGACCGCTATATAGCTGAACTCTCAGAGGAAGGCAAGTATAAAGACGTTGAAGTTCAGCGCTATAAAGGTCTTGGTGAAATGGACCCTGAACAGCTCTGGGAGACTACTATGGATCCGGAAAGACGTACAATTGTAAAGATCGGTATGGAGGACGCTTTCAAAGCTGATGAGGTATTCTCGATACTCATGGGAGATAAGGTAGAGCCACGCCGTCTTTTCATTGAAGAAAACGCTAAATTTGCACAGGATCTTGATATTTGATATATGGATAATTATAAACTTGAAAAAGAATACCGTGTGCCGCATGAGACCTTCAAAGAGGCTTATAAGGCATACCAGAAAAAATTTGTAAAGCCGAAGAGTATTATTTTCACAGTGCTGTTTCTCTTTCTTGCAGCGGATTTTGTGTATGCAGCGGTAAAATCTCCTGATAACAGGCTTGTTTATCTGCTGATAATGGTATGTATTGCTTTTGCTTTCAGAGAATGGTACAATCCTCACAGGATATTCCAGAATATATCCGAGACCATGAAGGCTCTTGGCGAACCTACCTACAAGATAGGCATCGCTGAAGATCATATCGACATTACTACTGTTTCAGAGCCTGAACCGGAAAATGATACTGAAGAAGAGGATACTGCCGATATTCCGGAAGAGTTTGAACCTCTGCCGGAGAAATCAGTGATAAAACTCGATCAGGACTATAAACTGCTTGAATATGATAGGTTCTTTCTTCTTATGGAAGGCAAAAAAATGTTCTATATTCTGCCGAAAGAAGGCTTTTCCGAGGCAGAACTCGAAATAGTAAGAGGAACAGAGAAGGTCTGATGATCCTGTATTTATAGTCAGACTTGTAACATAAAATATAAAATTCAAACTCTTAACAGGAGGTAAAAATTTTGTTATATCAGGATAATTCAAAGATAATAAATACCGAGCTTGTAGATGAGATGAAAAATTCAATGCTCAACTATGCGATGTCGGTAATTGTATCGAGAGCACTTCCGGATGTAAGGGACGGATTAAAGCCTGTTCACAGACGTATTCTGTATACGCTCCATGAAAACGGACTAACTCCTGAAAAACCCTACCGTAAATGTGCGGATACAGTAGGTGCGGTTCTCGGACGTTATCATCCGCACGGTGATGCTTCCGTTTATGATGCCCTTGTAAGACTTGCACAGGATTTCTCTATGAGATATCCGCTTGTGGATGGCCACGGAAACTTCGGTTCTATCGACGGCGACGGTCCTGCCGCTTACCGTTATACTGAAGCTAAAATGGCTAAGCTTACACTTGAAATGCTTACCGACATCAACAAGGACACTGTTGATTTCACTACGAACTATGATGATCGTCTCAAAGAGCCATCGGTTCTTCCTTCACGTTTTCCTAATCTTCTTGTAAATGGTTCTGTCGGAATCGCTGTTGGTATGGCTACAAATATACCTCCGCATAATCTCGGCGAGGTCATAGATGCTCTTCAGCTTCTCATAGATGATCCCGAATGCTCACTTGAACAGCTCATGGAACATATACAAGGACCTGACTTCCCTACCGGCGGTATCATCATGGGCAGAGCAGGTATACGTGCAGCCTATGCTACCGGCAAGGGTAAGATAATACTCCGCAGCCGTACTCGTTTTGAGGAGATAAAGGGCAGAAACTGCATCATTGTTGATGAGATACCTTATATGCTCAGGAAAGAGCGTTTGCTCAAGAGCATTATACAGCTTGTCCGCGATAAGAAGATAGACGGTATCTACGATCTCCGCGATGAGTCCGACAAGGACGGTATGAGAGTTGTTATCGAGCTGAAAAAGGATGCTATTCCTGAGATAGTCCTCAATAAGCTTTTTGCACTCACTCAGCTTCAGGATACAGTCGGAATCATTATGCTTGCCCTCGTAAACAGTGAGCCTAAGATACTTACACTCAAACAGATGCTCAGGGATTACCTTGATTTTCAGGTCGAGGTCATCCAGAGAAGAACACGTTTCGACCTCAAAAAGGCTCTCGAACGCGCACACATTTTACAGGGCTTCGTGCTTGCTGCTGACTATATTGACGAAGTTATCGCAATAATCCGTGCAAGCGCAACTGTTCAGGAAGCTAAAGTTAAAATGATAGAACGCTTCAAGGATGTAGATATGTCTGCACTTCTTGACCGCGCTCAGTACGATCTTACAGGTCTTCACGTTGAGGATCAGACAGGTCTCTCTGAGGAACAGGCTGAGGCTATCGTTCAGATGCGTCTCGGACAGCTCACAGGTCTCGAAAGACAGAAAATAACCGATGAACTCTACGGACTTCTCACTAAGATCTCAGATTATGAGGACATTCTCGCTGATGTGAACAGAGTATATGAGATCATCATGAACGATCTCAATGCTATTCGCAAGAAGTTCAGTGATCCGCGCCGTACTGACATCGAAAATGTCAGCGGAGAAGTAGACATAGAAGACCTTATCCCGTATGAGGAATGTGTTGTAACTCTCACAAATAACGGCTATATCAAGCGTATGCCGCTTACAGAATACAAGACTCAGCACCGCGGCGGCAGAGGTATTACCGGTATGAAGCAGCGTGAAGAGGACTTCGTTGAAGAAATGTTCATCTGCGGTTCTCACGACAATATTCTGTTCATCTCGAACAAGGGTATTATGTATAAGCTGAAATGTTATGAGATACCGGATGGTTCAAAGGCTTCAAGAGGCTTTAATCTTATAAATCTGCTTCCTCTCACAGAAGGTGAAAAGATAGCCGCTATGATTAAGACTACCGATTTCAGTGATGAGAAGTTCATCACAATGGCTACAAAGAACGGCAAGATCAAGAGAACTAATCTTTCACTGTATAAGAATGTCCGCAAGAACGGTCTTATTGCTATCGGTCTTGATGAAGGAGATGAGATCGCAGGCGTTCGTATGACAGAAGGTCAGGCTCAGCTGTTTGTTGCTACAAGAAACGGTATGGCAATACGTCTTGAGGAAGAGAAGATACGTGCGCTTTCACGTTCAGCTCACGGCGTAAGAGCTATCAAACTCCGCGAAGGAGATTATGTTGTTGGAATGGCAAGAGTCCGCGATGGTGCAACTCTTCTCACAGTTACCGAAAACGGCTACGGTAAGCGTACTGATCTTGAAAGCTATCGTATCCAGAACAGAGGCGGATTTGGTCTTACAAACTATAAGGTAGATAATGTAAGAGGTCATGTCTGCGGAATCAAGATAGTAGACGAAACCGATGACGTTATTCTTGTATCAAGCGATGGTATCATCATAAGAATACTTGCAAGCGATGTACGTGTTATGGGACGTATAGCAAAGGGTGTTCGTGTTATGAAGGTAAATGAGGGCGCACAGGTAGTAGCGTTCACAAGAGCCGAGCATGATGATAATGCCGAGACCGAAAAGGTTGAACAGCTCACCGAGGAACAGGCAAAGGCTGCCGAAGAGGAAGCTGCTATTGAGGAAAAGAACGAAGTAGTCATTGAGGCTGATCCAGAGGATCAGGATAATGAATAATGCCGCAAAACAGTCGGTATTTATGCTATAAAGCATCATTTGTTTCAGCTGCTGCGATATTTATGATGAGTATGTTTTCGCAGTGGCTGAACTGGTATATCTATGAAAAAACGGAATATGGGTGGGGTTATGTGCTTTTAACTCCGCTCATACTCTGTTTCATGTACCATTTTGTTCAGATGGACGCCGGAAAACACGGTAATTTTTCTCGGCGTTTCTTTTTTTTATTTTCAGTAGCACTTCCGCTTATATTCAGTACGGCTGTTACAGTTTTACTAATTATATTCTCGCCGGAACTGAGTATTTTTGATCCGTATGAGGAATACAGCGGAAATTTCATTGAAACGATAGCAATATATGCCGGAAGAATAATGATAACCTCAGTATATCTGCTGATATTTGCTGTTATAGACATCCCTCTCCTGAAAAAATCAGAAGAAAAGGAAAAAGATGAATGATATATCTGATACTGATAATTATAGGGATATTCCTGCTATATGCCATTATTGAGAACATATTCATGCTGTGTGTAAGGCGCGAGGAATTCGGCGGGGATATAAAGGTAGTTCATATATCAGATCTTCATAAAAAAAGATTTGGTAAATATAATAAACGTTTGTGCAGGATAGTGGAAAGAGAATCGCCGGATGTTATTATTATCAGCGGAGATCTGGTCTCGCGTTCTGAGACGAATTTTGAAACAGTCGGAAAAACTCTTGCAAAACTGTGCAGAATAGCGCCTGTTTATATGATATTCGGCAATCACGAGCAGAGTATGCCGGCTGAAATGCAGAAAAAGTTTTTGGAAACAGTTTCGGTAACAGATGCAAAGCTTTTGCGTAACGGTAAGGATAATTTTGAGAAAAACGGCAGAAAAATAACGATTTATGGACTTGAAGAGCATTATGAGGTCTATAAGAAAAACGGCGGCTACCGCGATCTTGAAATAATAACTCCGGAAGATATGCAGACCTATCTCGGAGACATCGCAGACGAAGAAGTATGGCTGATAGCACATAATCCGTTTTTTGCCGAAAGCTACTCTCAGTGGGGAGCTGATGTTGTATTCAGCGGTCATGTACATGGTGGTTCAGTACGTCTTTTCGGGAAGGCAATACTATCACCTGAAAGAGTATTTTTCCCTAAGAATTCAAAGGGAGTATATAAATACGGCAGAATGAAGCTTCTTGTTTCAGCTGGTCTTGGCAAATTAAGACTTTTCAATCCGCCGGAATTAGTAGTTTACATGATATAAGCAGCATAACGGTGAGTAGTCCTCACCGGCTTCCACGGCGCAGAATCTGCGCCCTTCTCAACGTTGATGCTTGTTTCACGCGATTACTTTAACAGTTAAGCTTACACTTACTCGCTAACTGTGTTGATCATGAATTAGCGGCAAGGGAGATTCTCTCTTGCCGCCTTTTTGGCTATACTAAAAATGCAAAGACTATTAGCAATGTTCCGCCTATCCATGAGAAATCGTGATTCAGAGACGATAATTTTTTACCGGTAAGATTTCCGAGAAGCATGGCACTGAATCCGCAGATCAAAGTTGCTCCTGCTGCTAAAGGTACATTTATGTTCGCACATCCAACGCCAATACCTGTTGCGGCGCAGTCAAGTGAACTTATAATAGCAATAGAAAATGCTTCTACGGCAGACAGTGTTTTTGAATCATCTATATCAGCGGCAGTATCATCAAGATACAGCCGCAATACCAGAGAGCCTTTTTCTGTTTTCATGGAAATAGACTCTTTTTTTGAAAGATGCTCGATGAAATTTCTGATAATGCTTTTGAATATCGTGAAAACTCCGATAATTGTCAGTAAAACTATACCGCAGCAATGAAAGTCTGATGGTGGAATGAAGTGTTTAAGAAATCCGGAAAATACCATTGATACAGTAAGTACAGCTGATCCGACAAAAGCAATTATTGCTGCTGAAGGTAAAGGAATTTTAATTCCGCTGTTGCAATATACCGCAGCAGTCAGGTATATGTCAATACTAACGATAAATGCGATGAATAATTCTTTATACAAGCTGAAAACACCTCCGAAATGTTGTTCAGACCAGTATATGCCGAACCGCGGAAGTGTGTGAATATTTTCACTGCGTCTGTTGAAATTTCTGAGGATTTATGTTATAATAATCTAAGAAATTTTTGCGGAAGGAGGATGAATATGATAGCCGGAGTATCAACAGCTTGCCTGTTTCCGAGACCTCTTGAAGAGAGTCTTTATGATCTTGCAGTAAACGGTGTTTCATGCGTTGAAATGTTTGTAAATACCCATTCTGAGCTGAAACTCGGATTTGCACACGGTGCTGCGAATCTGCTTAAAAGATTCGATGTTAAGTGTTGTTCTGTTCATCCTTTTACCTGTGAAATGGAACAGATGATGTTTTTTTCGGATTATGAACGCCGAGTAAATGATATGCTTGAATACTACAAATACTATTTCAGACTGATGAATATAGTCGGGGCTGATGTGTTCGTATTTCACGGCGCAAAATCTGTTAAATCAAAAGAGTTCTACTGTGAGCGCTTCAGCAAGCTTTATAGGCTTGGAAAGGAATTTGGCATAACAGTTGCTATTGAGAATGTTTCACGCTGTCAGAGTGCATCATCAGCGTATATAAGGGAGCTTGAAAAATTGCTTGGAAACGAGTTTGCGTTCGTTCTTGATACAAAACAGGCTATCCGTGCAGGTGAAGATCCTTTCAGATTTCTTGATGCTGCCGGCAGCAAGACTGTTCATGTGCATATAAGCGATTCCGGACAGCTTGGAGACTGTCTGCTCATCGGAAAAGGAAATTTCAGATTCAGACAGTTTTTCGACAAACTGAATACCCTCAATCCGGATTGTTCCGTAGTCCTTGAACTATACAGAAGCGGATTCGGTGGGATAAGTGACCTGATAACAAGCTATAACATTATCAGAAATATGATCGAGCCATACGGAAGGGAGCAAAAACAATGAAATGTCCTTACTGCGGATTTGATGATTCAAAGGTAATAGATTCACGTCCTTACGATGATAAGATAAAGCGGCGCAGAGAATGTGTAAAATGCAGCGGAAGATTTACTACATATGAAACTGTTGAAGTTCCGCTGTTAATGGTTGAAAAGAAGTCCGGCGGTTTTGAGGCTTTTGATAAGACAAAGCTTGTAAAGGGCATATTTACTGCAATCAAAAAGCGACCGGTAAATAAGAATCAGGTCGATGAGATAGCGGATTACGTAGAGAATTACTGTGCGGATCAACTCAAAACAGTGATAAAGTCGAAGGAGATCGGTGAGATAGTGCTGAACAGACTTAGTAAAATAGATCCGGTCGCATATATAAGATTTGCTTCAGTATATGAGGATTTCAGCGATGTTGCGAGCTTTGTTGCTGCAATAAGCGAACTGGAAAAGAAATAGCTTATTAATAGCAGCTGTTTCAGCTTACGGCACAGCGTATCGTTCCGCCGTCCTCACTGTAAACCATAGAAGCGACAGCTGTGTTATCACATACGATAAGTTCAGCGAGCATTTTCTTATTTTCAGGAGCATAATTCTTAACGTTATAGACGTAGAGTATTGCATTGCATCCGGCGTAGTTTCGCAGAGGAAGTCCCTGTTTATCCTGAAGCTGGGCATATTCTTCATAGACATCTGAAAAATCATTTGGTATGGTAATATTCCTTCCTGCGATCTCTTCAACTTCCCAGCCATGAGAAGCAAAATAGTCGATCCTTTCTCCGGGATCTGAAGCTGAGATAAGTTCGGCATCATCAATATTTTCGGAATCATTTCTCTTTGGAACGATGAATATTGCGGCAGTAAGTACAGCAACTGAAATTATCAGAAAAGTATATTTTTTCATTTTATCACCTCGGATATTTCATTATATTAGAAACATGACCGGTTTTATGACGAAAGGAGAAAAAATGGCGCAGATAAGGCTTGATAAGTTCATATCGGAAAGAACTGAATATACTCGCAGCCGTATAAAGCAGCTTGCAGCTTCCGGAGCTATAAAAGTTAGCGGAAAGGTGATAAAAAAGACTGATACTAAAATTGATCCGGAGAATGATAGTGTTGAGGTCTGCGGAGAAATAATCAGAAAAGAGAAGCATAGATACATACTTCTCAACAAGCCACAGGGATATGTCTGCTCAACTGACGATAAGGACGGTAAAAATGTTCTTGAACTTATTCCGCCAGAATTACGTACAAAAGGACTCTTTCCGGCAGGCAGACTTGATAAGGATTCGCTCGGTGCATTGCTGATAACAGATGACGGAGATATAGCTCATAGAATGCTCTCGCCGAAGAGCCATATCCCCAAAATTTATATAGTGCAACTTGCCAGACCATTTGAAGATAAATATGTTGACATATTCAATAGTGGAATAGTTCTATCAAATGGAGAAGCCTGTATGCCAGCAAATGTAAAACCAGTTGAAAACTCCGAAAATCAGGCATTTATTGAACTTAATGAGGGTAAATATCATCAGGTGAAGAGAATGTTTGCCGCTGTCGGAAATCATGTAGAGGTTTTGATGAGAATATCACTTGGATCACTCATTTTGCCCGAAAAACTGGCAATCGGAGAATGTATGGAATTATTGCACAAAGATGTTGAAAACTTGTTTGCCGAAAGGGAATTTAATGCTTTTTTAAGCAGTTTTTCCGGCTTTTTTTCGGCAAACTTAATAAACATATAATTGTAACTTTGTCAATTTAGCAACTTGAAATATTTTTTTGTTTGTGGTATTATATTAACATAGCTGATAATGCAAAAATATATCGGCACAAAATTAGAACTGGAGGACTGGACCAAATGGCAGGTTTAACACTTAAAGGCATTTATAAAAAATATCCGGGCGGCGTTGTTGCAGTTTCGGATGTAAATTTAGAGATAAGAGATAAGGAATTCATCGTTCTTGTAGGACCTTCTGGCTGCGGTAAATCAACAACTCTTCGTATGATCGCAGGTCTTGAAGAAATCTCAGAGGGCGAACTTTATATTGGTGACCGTCTTGTAAACGACATCGCCCCTAAGGACAGAGATATTGCTATGGTTTTCCAGAACTATGCGCTCTATCCGCATATGTCAGTATTCGATAACATGGCTTTCGGACTTAAGCTCCGTAAAGTTCCAAAGGATGAGATCGAGAGAAAGGTAAACGAAGCAGCTGTTGCTCTCGGACTTGATAAGTACCTCGACAGAAAGCCTAAGGCTATGTCAGGTGGTCAGAGACAGCGTGTTGCACTCGGTCGTGCTATCGTTCGTTCACCTAAGGTATTCCTTCTCGATGAGCCTCTTTCAAACCTCGATGCAAAGCTTCGTGGTGAGATGCGTGTCGTTATTTCAAAACTCCACAAGAAGCTCGGTACAACATTTATCTATGTAACTCACGATCAGACTGAGGCTATGACAATGGGCGACAGAATCGTTTGTATGAAGGATGGTGTCGTTCAGCAGGTTGATACACCTCAGAACCTCTATGATAATCCGATCAATAAGTTCGTTGCAGGATTCCTCGGTTCACCTCAGATGAACTTCATCGACGCTGTACTCAAGGAAGAGTATGGTCAGTATATCGTTGAATTCGGCAGCAAGACACAGAAGTTCACTATCGTTGTTCCTGAGTCTAAGGTCAATTCAGAGCTCGGTAACTATGTTGGCAAGGAGATCGTTCTCGGTGTACGTCCTGAGAGCATCCACGATGAGGAAATGTATCTCTCCAACGCTTCAACAGGTGTTATCAATACTTATGTTGAACTCACAGAAATGATGGGTGCTGAGACATATCTCTATCTCCTTTGTGAGGGTATCCCGCTTACAGCAAGAGTAAGTGCAAGATCAACTGCTAAGTCTGGTGATGAGATCAGAGTTGCAATTGATCCTAACAGAATCCATATCTTCGATAAGGAAACAGAAAAAACAATTATCAACTGATTAATTTTCTTTTCATATTTATCCTTTCTTTCTTGTGCAGACGATGTCTGTACGCAAAAAACCGCAGTATCATTACTGCGGTTTTTTGTTGATTATAAATGAGGTGAAAAAATGTCACAGATAAGGGAATATCTTGATGAGCACAAGGACGAGATGATCGCTTTGCTGAGCGATCTTGTTGCTGTCAGAAGCGTTCAGGGCGATGCTGAGGACGGTAAGCCTTTTGGTAAAGAGCCTGCAAGAGCATTGGAAATAATGCTCAGAAAGTGCAGTGAATACGGTTTCTTAACTGAAAATACCGGAAATTACGTCGGTTCAGCTGACATTGACGGTTCAGAGCCGCAGCTTGCTGTATTGACGCATCTTGACGTTGTTCCGGAGGGTAAAGGCTGGTCATCTGATCCGTTAACACTCACACGTTCCGGCGATAAGCTTATAGGCAGAGGAACTATTGACGATAAAGGTCCGGCAGTTGCAGCACTTTTTGCTGCAAGAGCAGTAAAAGACCTCGGAATATCGCTGAAAAAAGGCGTTCGGCTTATATTTGGCACTAACGAGGAAAACGGCTCAGCTGACCTTAAAATGTACCGTGATTTACATACTCTGCCGCCTATGGTTTTCACTCCGGACGGTGAGTATCCTGTAATAAATGCGGAAAAAGGTATGCTGAGGGTGTATTTTTCCGCGAAATACAGCGGTATTCCTGTTCACGGCGGAACGGTCATAAACGCGGTCCCGTCAATATGCTCTGACGATGCTGAGGATTATATCGGCAAATCAGCTCACGCCTCAACTCCTGAGAAGGGCGAGAATGCGATAACGAAATTTCTCAGTATACAGGGAAATATTAACCCTTTGCTGAAAAGTCTGTCGGAACTTTTCCCACACGGCGAGCTGAACGGCAGCAGCTGCGGACTTGGCTTATCAGATGAGGTCTCAGGCGATATGACCTGCGTACTTACGATGCTTAATACTGAAAACGGCAGACTTTGCGGCGGTATTGACATACGCTTTCCGCTCGACCGCAGCAAGTCTGAGATAAGTGGTATTATCTGCGAAAAGCTGACCTCTGCCGGTTTTGAAATTGATAGCTGTGAAGGTGTCGAGCCACACTGCACCGATGAGAATTCAACATTTGTACAAGCTTTGTTGAAAGCCTACGAGAGCGTTACAGGCGATAAAGGGCGCTGCATAGCTATTGGCGGCGGTACTTATGTACACGAGATCGAAGGCGGAGTTGCTTTCGGAGCGGAATTTCCCGGCGAGGACGGTTATATGCACAGTCCGGACGAGTTCATAACAGTGGAGAATCTTCTGAAAAACGCAGAGATAATGGCTGAAGCAATTATTAATATCTGCTGCTGAGTCTCAACTTACCACATAAACTCAGTTTCAGGAGCTTTTACCATATTTATCTCCGGTTCAGAGATCTCGGTTGCTTTTGCTTCTCGTTCAAGCGCTTTTGCGAGCTCTTCAATCTGTACTATTTCATGAAAGTAGTCGTTCAGCGGAACGAGGGCTTCAAAGATCTCGCTGATATTCCGACTTAATTCCGATGAATAGAGCTTTTCGGGCTCGGTGACCTTAATATAGGCACTGAGTCCTTTTTTATTGAAAAAGCGCTCAGCTTCGGGGATGCTGCAAGGTTTTCTGTACTTGTATTCGTCGCCGCCGATAGTTAACCCATAATGCTTTTCAAGACGCTCTATCATTTCAATAAACGGTTCATGATCTTCTGCAAGCTGACTGCGGAAACGTTCCATAACTGCGGCTTCCGGCTTTGAAATGCGGAAACCGTACTCTGCACCTTCCGGTGACAGCTCAAAATACAAAGTAGGTGTTCTGTTCCAGTAGTATGCGTCATAGCGGACGTATATCCACATTGTGTCTCTGTAATGCAGATAAGGCGGAAATTTTTCATCGCGGTAAATGCGTCCTACCTTGCAGACGAAGTCCTTATTATCTGAAAAAGGCGCAAACAGTTCATTTCCGAGTTCTTTCATTGGTTCATACACTTTTTCGATGTAGAGTTGTTTTCGAGGCTCAAACCACTCTTTGTTGTTGTTCAGTCTGATGCCGAGCAGAAAATCCAGTGCATCTTTAGAAAATCCCTTAAACATTTAACTCCTCCAAAATAGTTGCTTCAACAATTATACCATATGTTTTGAGACAATTCAAGAATATGAACAAAACTGCCTGAATTTTACAGCAATATAATCCTAATTCTTTTCCACACGACTGTGAATAAGTTTTCAACATGATGTGGAAACAGATGTGGAGTTATAGCATACATTGTTGAAAACTATGTTGAATAGGTGGAAAACAACGGTATATTCACTTTTAATAAGTGAAAAAAACTTTGAAAACGTGTGGATAATCAAAGAAAAAGCGTAAATAATAAAATTAAGTTGTGGAAAAGCACTCCACAACAATCAAAAGTAAAGGATATGATTTATATGAAAAAGCTTTTAGCAATATGCTCCATATTTTTTACCGTGTGTACAGCTTTCACATCCTGCGGATCGGATGATACCGATTATGATTCAAACGACAGATCGGAGTCTACAACTATGTTCAGCAACTCTGTCGGTGAACACGTAAGCGATGCTGTACAGGGTGCCGGAGATGCCGGCGGAGACCTCATCAAGGGTGTTACCGATGCTGTCGGCGACATCGTAAGTGGTCTCGACGGCGACTGATATTTAATAAGGGTAGCCCCTGTAAGTCTCGCACTTACAGGGGCTACCCTTAGTAATTATATCTTATTTTATGTCGCCGTGATGAGCCTGAAGCGATTTAACGCCGAAGTGCTTGTTATCTCTGTGAGCCTTGATACCCTCTGCGCTTGCCTTAGCAGCAGCCATAGTAGTAATATAAGGAACACGGTGCTTGATAGCAGCTTTACGGATATAGCTGTCATCGTGAATGCTTGTCTTTCCTGCGGGAGTGTTGATGATAAGCTGGATCTCGCCGTTAGCGATCTCGTCAGCGATGTTCGGACGTCCCTCATAGATCTTGAAGATCTTCTTGCATGGGATGCCCTCTTCCTTGATCATCTCATAGCTTCTGCCTGTTGCAAGGATATTGAATCCAAGATCATTGAAAGCATGAGCGATGTCGAGAAGTTCAGCCTTATCCCTGTCGCAGACACTGAGGAGTACATTGCCGCCGTCAGGAAGTCTTGTCTGAGTAGCTTCCTGAGCCTTGTAGTAAGCCTCGCCAAATGTAGGTGCGATACCAAGAACCTCACCTGTTGAACGCATTTCAGGTCCGAGAACAGGGTCAACTTCCTGGAACATATTGAATGGGAATACAGCTTCCTTGACGCCATAGTGGTTGATCTGACGGTCTTTGAGTTCCGGAACAGGAGAAGGTCTGCCTGTAAGTGAAGAAGTTATGATGTCAGTAGCGATGCGAACCATGTTGATGTCGCAAACCTTTGAAACGAGCGGAACTGTACGTGAAGCTCGTGGATTAGCTTCGAGAACGTAAACTGTGTCGCCCTCGATAGCATACTGCATATTCATAAGACCGCAAACGTTCATTTCAACAGCGATCTTCTTTGTGTATTCCTTGATAGTAGCAACCTGCTTCTCTGTGAGGTTCTTTGAAGGAAGGATACAAGCTGAGTCACCTGAGTGAACGCCTGCAAGCTCGATATGTTCCATAACGCATGGAACGAAGCAGTTAGTACCGTCTGAGATAGCGTCAGCCTCGCACTCTGTTGCGTGGTTGAGGAAACGGTCGATGAGGATAGGTCTGTCAGGAGTTACGCCGACAGCTGCGGACATATAAACACGCATCATATCGTCATCATGTACGATCTCCATACCTCTTCCGCCGAGAACGTAGGAAGGACGAACCATTACAGGATAGCCGATACGGTTAGCGATCTCAAGAGCCTCGTCTACGTTTACAGCCATACCAGCCTCAGGCATCGGGATTCCGAGCTTGTCCATCATAGCGCGGAAGTGATCGCGGTCCTCAGCGAGGTCGATAGTTTCAGGAGTTGTACCGAGTATATTTACGCCGTATTTTTTGAGGTCGTTAGCGAGGTTGAGCGGAGTCTGACCGCCGAACTGAGCGATAACGCCGACCGGCTTTTCTTTTTCGTGGATAGAGAGAACATCTTCGAGGGTAAGCGGTTCAAAGTAAAGCTTATCTGAGGTATCATAGTCAGTTGAAACTGTTTCAGGGTTGCAGTTTACGATGATAGACTCGAAACCAAGCTTTTTGAGAGCGAGAGCAGCATGAACGCAGCAGTAGTCGAATTCGATACCCTGACCGATTCTGTTAGGACCGCCGCCGAGGATCATGATCTTAGGCTTTTCAGTGCTTACAGGGCTCTTGTCCTCATCGAGGTGATAGGTTGAGTAGTAGTAAGCAGCATTCTGAGTACCGCTTACGTGAACGCCCTCCCAAGCTTCCTTGATACCGAAGCCGATACGTGCGTTTCTGATCTCTTCCTCAGTAACTTCGAGGAGTGAGCTGAGGTAACGGTCTGAGAAGCCGTCGAGTTTAGCCTGTCTGAGTACGTTTTCAGCAGGAACGCTGCCCTTCATTGAGATGAGGTTTTCTTCCTCGTCAACGAGTTCTTTCATCTGCTCGATGAAATACTTCTTGATCTTTGTAAGTTCGTGGAGTTCATCAACAGTAGCGCCCTTGCGGAGAGCCTCATACATAACGAACTGTCTTTCACTTGTCGGGTATTTAAGCTGATCGAGGAGCTGTTCCTTAGTGAGCTCGTTGAAGTTCTTAGCGAATCCGAGACCGTATCTGTCCTTTTCGAGTGAACGGATAGCCTTCTGGAAAGCTTCCTTGTATGTCTTGCCGATGCTCATAACTTCGCCGACAGCTCTCATCTGAGTACCGAGCTTGTCCTCAGCGCCCTTGAACTTCTCGAAAGCCCAGCGAGCAAACTTGATAACGATATAGTCGCCGTCCGGATAGTATTTATCAAGAGTACCGTACTTGCCGCAAGGGATGTCTTTAAGAGTAAGACCGCAGGCGAGCATAGCGGAAACGAGAGCTATCGGGAAACCTGTTGCCTTTGAAGCGAGAGCGGAAGAACGTGAAGTTCTCGGGTTGATCTCAATTACAACGATACGTCCTGTTTCAGGATCGCGGGCAAACTGACAGTTACAGCCGCCGATAACCTGTATAGACTCGATGATACGATAGGACATATCCTGAAGTTCCTTCTGAACATCCTCAGGGATAGTGAGCATAGGAGCAGAGCAGAAGGAATCACCGGTGTGAACACCGATAGGATCTATATTTTCAATGAAGCATACTGTGATCTTGTTATTATCAGCATCGCGGACAACTTCGAGTTCGAGTTCTTCCCAGCCGTAGATACACTCTTCAACGAGCACCTGTCCAACGAGAGAAGCCTGAAGACCTCTTGCACAAACGACCTTGAGCTCGTCTACGTTATAGACCATACCGCCGCCTGCGCCGCCCATTGTATAAGCAGGACGGAGAACTACCGGATATTTGAGCTTTTCAGCGATCTTAACAGCTTCGTCAACTGAATAAGCTACCTCGCTTTTTGGCATACCGATACCGAGTTCGCTCATAGCGTTCTTGAATTCGATTCTGTCCTCACCGCGCTCGATAGCATCTACCTGAACGCCGATGACCTGAACATTATACTCTTTGAGAACGCCGGCTTTATCGAGCTCCGAGCAGAGATTGAGACCGGACTGACCGCCGAGGTTTGGCAGAAGAGCGTCTGGTCTTTCTTTTTTGATTATCTGAGTGAGACGCGAAAGATTAAGCGGCTCGATGTAGGTAATATCTGCAACATCCGGATCTGTCATGATAGTAGCAGGGTTTGAGTTTACGAGAACTATCTCATAACCAAGATTTCTGAGTGCTTTACAAGCCTGAGTTCCGGAATAATCGAACTCACAAGCCTGACCGATGATAATAGGTCCTGAACCGATGATCATGATCTTATTGATGTCTTGTCTTTTTGGCATACTGTTCTCCCAACCCGTACAGAAAGTACGAAATAATATATTAATTGCGCCATAGCACAACTTCTTAAAATATATTGTAGCACAAAACAGAAGGAATTGCAAGAAGAAATTGACAAAGCCGGATAATTTGTTGAATATGGTTATTATTTGTGGAAAAACAGAGAAATATACCGTTATCGCAGAATATTTTTAAATATATTTATTGACACGGAACTATTTATATTATATAATAAGTAATAGTTGGTCCTAAATCAAACAGGAGGATGAGAAAAATGTTTTGTAAAAATTGTGGAAAGCAGATAGATGATAACGCGAAATTCTGCATCGAATGTGGTGCGAAGATCGAGAGAAACGATACTGATACGGCATTTTCGGCAGAAAATGATCTGCTCAGTGACAGTATTTCGTCTGAGGAAAGCCTTTTCGGAGCTTCCGACAGCGAATTCAAGACTGAGGACATAAGCACTGCGGATGATATTCAGTCTGAGATTTCGTCCGACATTGCCGATGTTTCAGATACAGCAGTTACAGCTGTTGAAGAAACAGTTGCTGATGACATAAGTTCAGCTGATACTTTCGATACTTCAAGTTTTCTTGATGATACTCCGTCTGTGAGAGAAGAGCCTGTTATAAGCGATAGCTTTTCAGACACATCAAGCGATATTTTAACTGATACTGTGTCTGATATTGTTCCTGAGAAAAAGAATGATGATCTTGAACCTGATTTTGGTTTGTCACTTGATACTAAGAATGATGAAAAGCCGGAGGATGATCTTTCGGTTTCCGGAGATAAGAAAAATGATGATCTGATAAGCGAAAACAGCATTGTTTCAGGTATTGCAGATACACCGGCAGAGGAGATAAATAACGATATTCTCTCAGATGTGCCGCATAATGATCCGGTTCCGCCTGTATATCCGCAGAATGATAATGCTCAGACTTCCCCGCTGCCGCCGCTTTATCCTCAGAATAACGGGCAGCAGTTCGCACCGAACGGTGCTCCTCAGCAGCCTTATTTCGCAGAACAGGAGCAGCCTGTGCCTGAACAGCCGGCTGTAAGTGAAAAGCCTGTAAAGGTTGGAGCAGGAAGAATTTTCGGAGCAACACTTGTAACTATATTTACAGTTGTATTCATGCTTTCGCTGAGCCTTCTTTGTGCAGTCAAGTTTGGTGCATCGGGAAAAACACTCAGAAAGAGCATTGAGGATCTCGATTCAAAGACCGTTCTTGGCGCTGAGTTTGATGATGACGATCTTTCATCGGACATTTACAAAACTCTCGGTATCAGAAGTATTACCAATGGCAATGCTGATAAGGAAAGCTTCAAGAAATACCTTGAAAAGTCAGATATGCTCGAATTTGTCGGCGGTAAAGTCGAGAACTACGCTGATTATATAATGGAAGGCAAGGGTGATGATCCTTCCGTTACTGCCGATGATATAACAGACGAATTCTTCGGAAGCAAGGATAATAACAGAGTTGCAAACGAAGAGCTTGGTTCAAAGTTCACTTCATCCCAGCTTAATAAGATCAACAAGAAGCTTGTTAAAAATGATGTTGATAAGAAGCTTTCAGTCAAGGAGTGGAATGATAAGTCCGGATTTGATCTGAAGAATGTAAGCTACGGTCTTTCTTATATAACTCTCGGCATTATAGCAGCACTTGTTGTTGTATTCCTTATCTGGATCGCAGTTATCGTTGACCGCAGAGGAAAGCACCTCACAGGCTTCTATTACTACATATTCGGTATCAGCGGAGTGATCATGCTTATTATAGGCGTTGCAATACTTGCTGTTTCACCGATACTCTATGCTATAACAAGTAATGTTGTATTCTATCTGATATTCCATGTACTCCTTAAATTAGGCGTTATATCCGCTTGTATCGGAGTTGGAGAACTCTTCTTTGCATTCATTTTCAGAGCAATAAGAAAGGGTGTAAAGAGAAAGGAAAGAACAGCTAAGATCAAGGCAGAAGCTGTTCAGGAATAATATAATTACAAAACCCCTGTGTTGTGAAAACACAGGGGCATACTTTAAAAAAATAATTTCTTTTACATAAAAAGTAACCGCCATACTTTCCAAAGTTGGCGGCTATTTCTTTAGTCAACTAATATTGAAGAACCGCTGAGTCGTTAAGACTATGCGATGCTTCCTTTATATTTATTCTATTGCGTTTTTACGGCTGTGTCGAGAGATAATATTACAAAAAGCCCCCTGTGTTGTGAGATACACAGGGGGTTCATTTTTATTGATAAAAGAGAAAATTAGTCAGCAGCATTGAGCTTCTTAGCGAGCTGAGACTTCTTTCTTGCAGCCTTATTCTTGTGCATAAGACCCTTAGCGCAAGCCTGATCTACTCTCTTGATAGCAACCTTGATAGCCTCTGCCTTATCAGCAGCACCTGTTGTTACAGCAGTGTCAGCCTTCTTGAGGATAGTCTTGAGGTTAGACTTTCTTGCTTTGTTAGCAGCAGCCTTAGTTGCGTTAACCTTAACTCTCTTCTTAGCGGATTTAATGTTCGGCATTTTGTTACACCTCCTTGAAAATTATGCGGAATGTATATATCTCCGCAATTTACAGATAATAAACACACATGGAGATGTGTGCTGCGATAAGTGCAACGCACACTTATCATACTGAGACATTATTAATTATAACATTTTCTGCTATGATTTTCAATAGTCAAAAACTGAAATGTTGATGCGATTTTTAATCGTAAATAAAGCAATATGCACAATAAAACGGTTTGAACAAGGAGAATGAGATGAATATGCGTACTGATCTTGCAGTTGAAAGCTTTGGCGGAGATGATATTCCAGAGGGGGTGAGCCGGGAAAAACGCGGAAAATCGTTTGAGATAACAGAAATAGTGATACATGAAGACAGCTGTCTTGAATTGCTCGGAAAAGGCAAAGGACGCTATATCACGCTTGAAGGGCGCAGTCTGAGCCGTTTTGCAGATGACTATGATGAGATGGTGATTGAATTTGCAACTGAGCTTTCCCGTCTTGTGCCGGATGGGGAGGTGCTTGTGGTCGGACTTGGCAACAACGATATAACGCCTGATGCTCTCGGACCTCAGGTGGTATCAAAGGTACTTGCAACAAGGCATCTTCGCAGTGAACTTGGCGATGAGATAGGTTTTCTTGCTTCGCTCAGAAGAGTTAGTTCGTTTGCCGGAGGTGTTCTTGGTCAGACAGGTATCGAGACTTCGGAGATAGTACGTGCCATAGCCGATAAGCTTCAGCCGGCTGCAATAATAGCAGTCGATGCACTCGCCTGTTCGGATGTTGAACGTCTCGGAACTACTATACAGCTTTCAGACACCGGTATTTCACCCGGAAGCGGAGTATCTAACACTCGCAGCGAGCTTTCGCAGAAGCAGTTTGGAGTACCAGTTATAGCTATCGGAGTTCCGACTGTTGTGGATATGCATACGATAGTGAAAAGTCTTACCGGAATAGACACTCAGGCAGATGTTCCGAACATGATGGTAACTCCGCGTGATATAGACCGCCTTACGGAAAGAGCCTCACAGCTGATAGCTTTCGGGATAAATCTTGCGCTTCATCCGTCATTGACTCTTGAAGATGTGAAAGGGCTGTTTTAAGAAAAAAATAAAACAGGGATGAAGCATCATCCCTGAATCGCATTATGTATCAATAATTATTTCTTAGCCTGAGCTTTGAGAAGGTCTCTGATCTCTGTAAGGAGAACTTCTTCCTTAGGCGGCTCAGCAGGCTTTTCTTCTTCTTCCTTCTTCTTTCTTCCGATGTTCATAAGGGCATTAACGCTCTTCATCATGATGAATACGCACATTGCCATGATAAGGAAGTTGATAACAGCTGTGATGAAATCACCCCAGAGGATATATGATCCTGTGTTGCCAATCTCTGTCATACCGTGAACTTCAGCGCCGCCGATAGCTGCGATGATAGGATTGATAAAGTCATCAGTGAAAGCTTTAACGATGTCGCCGAAAGCAGCACCTATGATAACACCGATAGCCATGTCCATTACGTTGCCTTTAAGGGCAAATGCTTTGAATTCTTCAAGAAACTTCTTCATCTGAATTCTCTCCTTCACTTTTTATAATATTTATTAAATTTCCGGCAAGCCGGGAATTTCCGGTTCATCGTCCTTGACTGTCTTGCGTGCCTGCATATAATCCGGCAGTTCTATCGCGTCGATCTCGTCATTGTAAGTGGACTTTTTCTTTGGAAGTGCTTCAACTGCTTCAACGTTCTGAGACATTATCGCTTCCTTATGCTCATGAACATAGGCTTCAAGATCGTCTGCATTAGCTTCACCGGCAGCATTCATCGTAACGCGCGACTTGATATGTTCATATGAATTAAGCTTATTTGCGTCAACTTCCTTGGTGACACGCATGATGTCCTGAGTTTTTGTCTGAACTTTTGCTTCAAGATCTTCGGCATTTACCGAATCGGTCTTTCGCATATACATCTTATTGAATTTATTCGCCGTATTCGGGATAAGTTTTGAAGCGTCTACGAGAGGTGTATCTCCCATGTAATCGACACGTTTTTTCTCGAACTTCTTAAGACGGCCCATATCGCCGTTTGCTGAAACACCGCCCATATCATTGCTGTGTTTACCGAAGAAGTCATCCATAGTGTCTTCTGCGTGTTTAGTGGATTTTCCACCATCGAAGAATTCCCAGAAATCATCAGGAACGTCAACACGTTCTTTATCCTGCTGCGGCTGCTGTGGCTGCTGCGGTTGTGGAGCAGGAGCGCCATAAGGCGGTATACCTGCGGGCTGCATCGGAGCAATTCCGCCGTATGGCATAGGCTGAGGATAAGGAGCCGGAACGGGTTCACCGTTTTCGTTCAGCATCTGGGGCTGAGCGTACATCATAGGCTGAGCCTGACCATAGATAGGCATACCGTTCTGATCGTAGCCGATTATCTGAGGCTGAGCGTACATCATAGGCTGAGCCTGACCGTAGATAGGTATACCGTTCTGATCGTAACCGATTATCTGAGGCTGAGCGTACATCATAGGCTGAGCCTGACCATAGATAGGCATACCGTTCTGATCGTAACCGATTATCTGAGGCTGAGCATACATCATAGGCTGAGGCTGACCGTAGACAGGCATACCGTTCTGATCGTAGCCGATTATCTGAGGCTGAGCACCGTTCATCTGCGGCTGAGCGCCTGACTGAGGGATACCGCCCATCTGTGACATCTGGGGCATACCGTTCATTTGAGGCATACCTGTCATCTGCGGCTGATTCATCATAGGCTGAGGATAGCCGCCGTACATTCCTTGCATAGGTGCATTCTGCGGATTTGGCTGAGCACTGTGAGGAAGGGTAACTCTTTCGGTATCGAGTTTTGGGATAAACGGTTCATCAAAACTGCTGAAATCGAACTCCTGTTCATCGCTGTTGAGTTCATCAGCGGTATATAGATCAGAGGAAGAATCGGTAGGTGCTTTATCGCTTATAGTAAAAGTACCGCTTCCGAACTTGAATCCTCCGGCGTTTGGTTCTTCTTCTGTATGATAGCCGCCCATGTCGACTTGTTCGTAATTAACTTCCTGCGGGTTTTCGAGGTTCATACCGCAATTGACGCAAAACTTTAGTTTCGGCGGATTTTCGTTTCCACACTGAGGGCAAATCATTGAAAATCACTCCTTGACTGTAAAAATAGTCTCATCGCAGCAGCAGATTGTTGCAGCTGCTTAACGGATGATAGGACGATAATGCTGCTTGTCGTTTATTTTTAGACATATTTTCACATTATTTATTATAACATTATATTTTATTGATTTCAAGGGCTTTTTGAAATATTGTGAAAAAAGTGCTAATCAGAGAGTATTTTTTGTAACCCTCTACGTTATACACAATATAACCGATAGCTTTGTGTGAAAGGTGTACAATCATGATCGAGCGACTATTATGCTAAGCTTTTGTGATGGTTAAAATACAGCATAAAACTGTTGGAATCATACAAAATGAGGTATCGAATATTGTACGAAAAGCAGTATTTTTACAAATATGATAATGAAAGACTATATTTTCATGAAAAGATGTGTTATAATGTTAGTCGAAGATAAAAAGCAATGTTTTTAGTAAGAACAAAAGCAATAGCCGCTGTGAATCGCGGCAGTCAGGAGTTAGTAATGCCAAAGAAAAAAATAAGCAAAGAAAAGAGTATTCGCAGAACTAAACATCTAACTGAATTGATAATATGCATGGCTTGTCTCGCAGGCGGAGTTTTTGCTGTTAAGGGTATGGTAGACAGAAGCAGCGTTGTTACAAGCGGAGAGCATAAGGATAAGTCCGAGATCATTATTCAGGAAACATCCGCCGATCCTCAGGAGCCTTTTGATCCTAATAAAACGCTATATGAGACAAAAAATATCAATACAAAGGATAAATTCAAGGGCGATCTCATTCTTGTTAACGATAAGCATGAATATTATGTAACAGGTGAAGAGGATCTGGTAAGTATCCTTGATAAAAATGAGGAGACCGGAAGAACTTATTTCGGTGCAGTTGATAATACCTATACTGTCGTAAGTAAAATGTATGAACCTATGGCCACTATGATCGGCGATTTCTACGATATTTACCATATCGACAATATCATTATCTACGGCGCTTTCCGTACTACCGAGTTTCAGAAGGAGCTCTACGATAAGGCTATGGAGAGCGATAATGAGGAAGATAAACAGCGTGTTGCAAAGCCGGGCTTCAGTGAGCATGAATCAGGCTATGCAGTCGATTTCTCGACTCTCCCGGATTATGATTATCAGGGAACAGGCGATTATGCGTGGTTCAGTGAGAACTGCTATAAATACGGTCTTATTATAAGGTATCCTGAAGATAAGGAAAATATTACAAATATCCGCTATGAACCATGGCATTTCCGTTATGTCGGAAAGCCTCACTCTTACTATATGACCAAAAATGGTCTTTGCATGGAAGAATATATGGACCTTTTAGAGCAGCATCCTTACAGCGGTGAGCATCTTGAGTTTACTGATGAGGACGGCAGGAATTTTGAAGTTTATTTTGTTCCTTCCGATGACAGCGCTGAAACTACGAGTGTGCCTGTACCTTCGGGTCTGAAATACGATGTCTCTGGAAATAATTACAATGGATTTATCGTTACAGTGTATAAGGACGAAAAGCTGAACGCTGAAGAACCGCCTCATGAGGAAACTCAGCCGGAAGAAACACAGCAGGAGGAAGAAACTCAGGCTGAAACAGAAGCCGAGGAAGCTCCTCAGGAATAATTGCAAATAATAGTATAAAATAAACCGGAAGCATCAGACTGCTTCCGGTTTTTGATTATATATCAGTATTATAGTCCGCGGTTTTTCTGTTCTGCGGAAGGACCATACATATTCTCGTTCGGGTCGCCGGGCTGTGCATACCAATAGAGCAGGAAAAATGCTCCGATACAGGTAAAGGCGATCAGATACCACCAGCCGCTTTTTCCGATATCGTGAAGTCTGCGTACTGAAGCTGCAAGAAAAGGAATGAATAATATCAGTGAAACGAGTCCGGAAACTAAAAGAGTTACTGTGTAATTTCCCATACCGATATATCCTGCGACTGTTCCGATGATCATTTGCAGGATATAAGCGTACCAGAATTCGCTTCTTGTAGACCTTCCGCTGAAATTGTTCCAGTTCTTGAAGAACATCTTAACAGCCTGAGGAAAAGTTACAAAAGCCGGCGGATCAGGCACGTAGTTAGGATCGACCTGAGGACGGCTGTTCTGTTGCTGCTGACCGTATGGCTGAGAAAACTGAGGTGCAGAAGACGAATAGTTATCGTTTCCTGTTGCCGCACCGCATTCCTCACAAAATTTTGCGTTATTAAGCAGTTCTGCACCGCAATATGGACATTTCATATTAGCATTCTCCTTTTTATGAGTTTAGTGAAGTTCCGATTTTTTCACCGTATTTAACAATAGTCTCATAACCCTCTGCTGAGTTTTTCAATATGTCTTTGTCGATAGAGGCTTTTCCTTTTTCAAGAAGAACGACGATGGTTGACCCTCCGAATTCAAACATACCTTTTTCCTGACCGCGCTTTACAGGACCTGCCTCATCATGATTGCAGATACGTCCTACCATCATCGCGCCGACCTCTACCTGTATAACATCGCCGAAATTATCAGTATGTATAAGAGTATATTCGCGGCTGTTGCGCTTATAGATGTTGTATTTTTCGAGCACTATCGGGTTTACGGTATGCAGTACGCCTTCGATGAAGGTGTTGCCTGTTTTAACGCCGCTGTCGATATAGCAGTAGCGGTGGTAATCATCGACCTCAAGACGGAATATCAGGCAGAGTCCGCCGTTGAAACGGTCTGCGAGGAATTTGTGGTCGATGAGGTCTGATATGCGGTAGCGAGAACCCTTTATCCGGAAAATACTCTTGCGGTCGATACGGTATACCGAAAGCTTTGAGTCGCACGGACTTATAAGGTGCTGCGGTGTCATATCGACAGGCCGCATTTCCGGCTTGACACTTCTTGTAAAGAAAGCGTTATATGACGGGAAATTGTACATCACGTATTGTGAGGTATCAATGCCGCTGCTTCTGATGAAGCGTTTTATGAGCGGCTTTGAAAGGCGTGAATCCATGAATCTTCCTGCGGCTCTTGAAAGAGCAGGTGCAGTTAAAAGCTTGAGCATTATTCTTCCGCCGACTGAACCATAGAGCAGTTTCAGCAGCTTGTTCTGTTTTTTATTTGTGACGATGATCTCGCCTTTTCTGTTCTTGATCATAATTATAATCTCGCATTGGCAAGCATAAGCTTTATACGGTTTTCCTGATTGACTTTTGTAGCGCCGGGGTCATAGTCGATAGCGACTATATTTGCATTTGGATTATCTTCCTTTATTGCACGGGACATACCCTTTGCAACGATGTGGTTCGGAAGGCATCCGAAAGGCTGGGCGCAGATAATATTTTCAACGCCTGATTTTGCCAGAGCAGCCATTTCAGCCGGTATCAGCCAGCCCTCGCCCATAACAACTCCCTGATTAATGTACTTATCAGCAAGCTTTCTGAGGTACTCGAAATCATGCAGAGGTTCAAAGCTTCCCTGCTCCTTCATTACCTTTATGAGTTCCTTCTGCTTAGCGTAAAGCAACTTGTATCCAAGCTTATAGGCAAACGACATCTTATTGTGATTATCATAGATGTCGGCATCGTTGAAAGTACCGGCAGCGCAGTACATAACGAATTCAAGCAGCGAAGGAACAACTGGTTCGCAGCCTTCTGAGATGAGGAAGTCCTCAAGGTGGTTGTTTGCGAGCGGTGAGTATTTAACGTATATCTCACCGACGATACCGACCTTGATCTTCTTTTCGCTGCTAAGCTCGATAGAAGCGAAATCATCGAGTATATCGCGGTATATCTTTTTTGCTTTAAGGTATTTCTTATCCTTCTTGCGGAAGATATTGCCCATTCTGTTCTGCCATTTATCGAGCATTTTTTTTGAATCGCCCTTATTCACCTCATAAGCGCGGCATTTGTTATAGCAGGTCATGAGCAGATCACCGTAGAGAACAGCGTGGAGAAGCTTCACGAACATAGGTGCAGTGATACGGAATGCGCTGTCCTTTTCGAGACCGCTGAAGTTCAGCGAAACTACCGGGACCTGAGGATAATTCTTATCCACAGCCTTTCTAAGCAGGTGTATGTAGTTTGAAGCACGGCATCCGCCGCCGGTCTGAGTTATAAGCAGAGCAGTCTTATCGACATCGTATTCGCCGCTGTTGAGAGCGTCCATGAACTGACCTATTACCAGCAGAGCCGGATAGCAGGCATCATTGTGAACGTTTTTCAGTCCTTCATCAACGACAGCGCGCGAATCATTTTGCAGAAGCTTCATTTTATAGCCCTCAGCTTCAAAGATCTTACAAAGCATCTTGAAGTGGATAGGCAGCATATCCGGTACGAGGATAGTATGAGTTTTTTTCATTTCCTCGGTGAATTTAACGTATTCAGACATTATGTTACCTCCGGTAAAGAATGGAGAATTGAGAATGGATTTCTAAAGTATCATTCCTCAGTTCTGTTTTTGGATTGTTCCATAGCTGCGACAAGACTTCTCAGCCTTATTCTTGCAGCGCCGAGGTTATTGATCTCGTCGATCTTGAGCTGGGTGTAGAGTTTTCCCTTGCTTTCGAGTATGTTACGTACTTCATCGCTTGTTACAGCATCAATGCCGCAGCCGAATGATACCAGCTGGATAAGCTGCATATCGCTCTGGGTTGTAACATAGTTAGCAGCACGGTAAAGTCTTGAATGGTAAGTCCACTGGTTGAGAACGCCGAGCTTAGGAGTACGGGCAAGCTGAGCAACGCTGTCCTCGGTAACAACAGCCATTCCGAGACTTGTAATAAGTTTATGTATACCGTGGTTGATCTCCTTGTCGATGTGGTAAGGACGACCTGCGAGAACGATGATATTTCTTTTTTCGGCACGTGCCTGTTCGATGATGTCTCTTGCCTTGTTTGCGATCTCTGCACGGAATTTTTCCATAGCCTCATATGCCTTATCGACAGCTGCCGGGATCTTTCCCTTGACGTTATACTTGGCAAGAGCCTTGGTCATAACGTTGATAACGTTCTTTCTGATATTCGGATCCATATAAGGATGAATGAAGTTGTTATTGTTGAGACGCGGATTGTTTGCGAGGAGAAGTTCCGGGTAATACGCAACAACAGGACAGTTGAAGTGATTATCGCTGCCGCCCTCATCAATATTGTAACTCATGCAGGGATAGAAGATGAAATCAGCACCCTTATCAAGCAGATTCTCGATGTGTCCGTGAGTGAGCTTTGCAGGATAGCAGACCGTATCTGAAGGTATGGTATGCTGTCCGAGGTAGTACATCTGGCGCGAGCTTTCGTCCGAAATGATAGTCCTGAAGCCGAGAGTTGTGAACAGCATATGCCAGAACGGAAGCTGTTCATAGAAGCTGAGAGCCAGCGGAAGTCCGACAGTTGCGCGGTATTTGCGCGGCTGGTGAGTTTTTACTGTATTTATGATGCTGTCGTATTTATACTCATAGAGGTTTGGTATTTTGTTCTTGATCTTGATACCGCCGCCCTTTTCGCAGCGGTTTCCTGAAATGAAACGTCTGCCCTTACCGAAGTTGATGATGTTCAGCTGACAGTGTGCGGTACAGCCGTTGCAGTTCACAGAGCGCGATGTATAGGCGAAAGTTTCGAGTTCATCAGCTGAGATGAGGGTGGATTTTTCGCCGACAGCTCTTTCCTTAGCGTAGAGAGCACATCCGAAAGCGCCCATAAGTCCGGAAATAGCAGGACGAATAACATTTCTGCCCATTTCCTTTTCAAACGAACGGAGTACAGCGTCATTGAGGAAAGTACCGCCCTGAACGACGATATTCTTGCCGAGTTCGTCCGGAGACTTAGCGCGGATTACCTTATAGATCGCATTTTTGATAATGGACATAGAAAGACCTGCTGAGATGTCCTCAACGGTAGCTCCGTCCTTCTGAGCCTGCTTTACCGAGCTGTTCATGAAAACAGTGCAGCGTGAGCCGAGATCAACAGGATGCTCAGCGAAAAGACCGAGGCGTGAGAACTCAGCAATATTGTAGCCGAGAGCCATAGCAAAGGTCTGGATGAATGAGCCGCAGCCCGATGAGCAAGCCTCATTGAGCATGATACTGTCGATGCTCTTGTTTTTTATCTTGAAGCATTTTATGTCCTGACCGCCGATGTCTATGATGAAATCAACGTCCGGACAGAAATAAGAAGCAGCCTTGAAGTGAGCGACTGTCTCAACGATGCCGTGATCGACCGCAAGACCTGATTTTATCAGATCCTCGCCGTAGCCTGTAACAGCTGAGCCGCGGATGTTTATATCCGGATTCTTTTCCTTGTAGATACGCTTCAGCTGATCCGCGATCTTATCGAGAGGCTGTCCCTGATTGGAGGAATAGTGGTGATAAAGGATCTTTCCGTCATCGGTTATGAGAACGAGCTTTGTAGTTGTAGAGCCTGCGTCGATACCGAGGTAAGCATCGCCCTTATATGTACGCATATCAGCGTAACCAAGATCAAATTTTCTGTGGCGTTCGATGAAATCATCATATTCAGCCTGTGAGGAGAAGAGCGGCTCTCCTGTGACGATATTGTCGTTTGTCTTGGCGTTTGTTATTTTTTCGAGCAGCTCGTTGACACTGTAATAATCGGCAGAGGTCGCAGCGTAAATAGCGCAGCCGTAAGCTACGAATACAGGGGCTTCATCCGGGAACACAGCGTGTTCTTCATCAAGACCGAGAGTATTGACAAATGCTTTTCTGAGTCCCTGAAGGAAGAAAAGCGGACCACCGAGGAAAAGCACCTTACCCTCGATAGAGCGTCCCTGAGCAAGACCTGAAACAGTCTGATCGACAACCGCCTGGAATATACTTGCAGAAACATCCTCTCTTCTTGCGCCCTGATTGAGGAGTGGCTGTATATCTGATTTTGCGAAAACGCCGCAGCGTGAAGCGATAGGATATATCTTCTGTGCGCGGAGAGAGAGCTCATCGAGCTGATCCGATGTTATACCGAGCAGTGTAGACATCTGGTCGATGAAAGCGCCTGTACCGCCTGCACAAGAACCGTTCATACGCTGTTCAACGCCTCCGGTGAGGAAGATTATCTTTGCATCCTCTCCGCCGAGTTCGATAACAACATCAGCATCCGGCTGTTTTTTCTTTACAGCGAGGAAGGCTGCATGAACTTCCTGAACGAAAGGTATTTCAGCTGAATTTGCAAGTCCGAGACCGGCAGAACCGGTAATGCTTACTGTAAATTTCTCATCCGGATGATCGGCACGTATCAGTTTCAGCTGTTCCGTAACAGTTTCCTTTACCTTTGAAAGGTGGCGCTGATACTTGGAATAAACGATATTTCCGTCGGGATCAGTGATAACAGTTTTGACGGTTGTAGATCCGATGTCGATACCCAGAGAATACTTGTTAGACATTATTTCACCTCTATAATATTCAGATCATGCTTAAACAGCTGTATAAAGCAAATTATAAGCAGATACGATGATACATTATCGTGTTCCGGCTTATACCAGAATAGTTATACACTTACACATATTATATTATACTACATCTGAGCAAAAAAATAAAGCGGAAAATCATGCTTTTTCACGCTTTTTGATGAAAATTATACAATTAGCCGGTTTTACCGCATATTTTGTGACATATATTCACGAAAAAGGCGATATTGAATATCTATCCGGTGCCGAGATCAGAGGAATTCTCTTATCTCGAACGCAAGGCGCTCTTCTGTTCCTATGAGTCTTTTGGCGATGTCTTTGGACTTTTCGTCTGCTGCCTTATACTGATTTACATACTTATTCAGCGATTTTACGCCCATATTGCATCCGTCGGTGATAAGGTCAGCAACAACGTGATCGGAATTGTCAACAGTCAGGTGAGCCTTTGTTTTTATCCACGCCATACCCTTCAGCATAGCGGAAGGCTCTTTGCCCTCATCGTGGTAGCTTCCGAGCTGGGACTGTATCTCCTTTGCGATAGCGTTATTTTCCTCGCGGCTTTTTCTGAGACTTTCACGCAGCTTGTCACTTTTAACGTGATCCATAACGTCATCAATAGCAGATATTCCCATTTTTGCTCCCGAATCGCATTCTCTCAGGAGCCTTACAGTATCTTTTTCGATCATAAAAAATCAACCTCCCTTTGCATTATTATCTGCAAAAATGGAGGTTTTATACTTATTCAGAGTCGCTGCCGAAATAGAGGTCCGTCATCTGATTCAGCCCGAATTTATCTGCAAATGTTTTAAAGTCTGTCCGCGCCTTTACAAGACTGTATGCGTTTGATTCGAGAAAATTCTCATCCATATCGCTCAGATGCGAGTAGAATTCAAGTCCGATGATAAGATTGTTTTTGGTATTGTTATCGGCAAGTCTGTTTACGGCATCGACAGCCTCCTGAACATTTCCGCTTTTCATCCTGTTGATAAGGTCATCAGCCAGATCACGTTCCTCCTGCGGAAGCTCAGCTACGGTTGAGCAGACCTCAGCATTCAGCATAACGTGGGCGATCATTTTAGCCATTTCGTGTATCTGACGCATTATCCAATCCTGTTCAAACATACTGTTTCCTCATTTCATTGTTGCAAAACGACCTGCTGTAAAAATGCAGCAGGTCGGTCTATGTCAGCTGAGTTTTGATTTGAGTTTTTCAAAGAAGCTCTGACGCTTTGCATAGTTCTTTTCAGTGAGCGAATTCTCAAACTGATTGAGGAGATCCTTCTGCTTCTTTGAGAGGTTCTTCGGAACTTCCACATATACCTTAACGTACTGATTTCCGCGTTCGTTGCGGTGAAGCTTTTTAACGCCCTTGCCCTTGAAACGGAATACAGTACCAGTCTGAGTACCCTCAGAAAGGTTATATTTTTCATCGCCGTCGATAGTAGGAATGGTGATCTCAGCACCGAGAACGGCTTCTGTATAGGTTATAGGTACATCGCAGTAAACATCATAGCCCTCGCGTCTGAACATCGGATGCGGTTTTACGTTTACATTGATAAGGAGATCGCCGGAAGGTCCGCCGTTGATACCGCAATCACCCTGACCGCTGCTTCTGAGTGTCTGACCGTCAGCAACACCAGCCGGTATGTCGATAGAAACGGTTTTCTGCATTCTTACTCTGCCTATTCCGCGGCACTTCGGACATGGATTCTTGATGATCTTGCCCTTTCCTGAGCAGTGCGGACATGGCTTTGTAGACGAGATAGCGCCGAAAGGAGTACGCTGAGTGGTCTTTACAGTACCGCGTCCCTGACAGTCCGGACATATTTCTGCGGAAGTACCGCCGTCAGCTCCGGTACCCTTGCAGGCTTCGCAGGTACACATACGGTTTACCTTAATATCGACCTTTTTGCCGTTGCAGGCTTCCATGAAGCTTAAATCAACGCTTTCCTGAAGGTCTGAGCCGCGTTTAGGAGCATTTGCGGAATTAGAGCGGTTTGCACCGCCGCCGAAGCCGAATCCGCCGCCGAAGATATTTTCGAGAATATCGCCGATGTCACCGAAGCCTCCCATACCTCCGAAGCCGTCGCCGCCGCCGCCGTAATTAGGATCAACTCCAGCGTGACCGAACTGGTCATAACGAGCACGTTTCTCAGGATCGGAGAGAACTTCGTTAGCCTCGTTTATCTCCTGAAACTTCTCAACATAGGAAGGATCATCCGGATGAAGATCGGGGTGGTTTTCTCTTGCCTTTTTACGGAAGGCTTTTTTTATCTCGTCCTCTGAAGCGCCCTTTTCGATACCAAGCACTTCATAGTAATCTCTTTTGTTTTCAGCCATATTTTTCTCCAATCTGCGGTATTAGCGGAGTCGGCTGATGCCGACTTAGCAATGTGATTCTATGTAAACCACTGAATTTTCAGTAGGGTAAATAACGTTTAATGGGCGGAGAGTCTCCGCTGGCTTCAACGCTGTAACATACGAGCGTCGCAGCTCTTTCTCCGCATCCCTTACTTATATACACCTTTAGGGCGAAACAAGTTTCGCCCTAAAAAATTATTTAGCTACATCGCTTACCTGCTGTTCGTACTGCTGATGTCCGGTATTATCCGAACCGTCTTCGGATGTCTCACCGAACCATTTGAGACCGTACCACGCTGCCGCAGCAAGTAGCGCTATAAGGATAACAGTTATCAGCTTTTTTCTGAAATCGCTGCTCATTTATCAAACTTCTGTGAAGTCAGCGTCAACTACATCGTCGCCGCCGTTATTGCTGTTGTCTGCCTGTGCAGCTCCGCCCATATTAGCGAACTGTGAAGGATCAATTCCGCCGCCGTTAGGGTTTGCCTGCTGGTAGATCTTAGCTGAGAGATCGTAGAATGCCTTCTGGAGTTCTTCCTTGAGAGACTTGATCTCGTCGTTGTTATTAGCCTCGATAGCAGACTTGAGTGCTGTACACTTAGCTTCGATGTTAGCCTTTTCGTCAGCTGATACCTTATCGCCGAAGTCTGCAAGAGCCTTTTCACACTGGAATACGAGGTTTTCAGCTTCGTTCTTGTTATCAACTTCCTCACGGCGCTTCTTATCCTCAGCAGCGTACTGCTCTGCTTCCTTTACAGCCTTCTCGATGTCGTCCTTGGACATATTTGTTGAAGCTGTAATGGAGATATTCTGCTCCTTGCCTGTACCGAGATCCTTAGCGGAAACGTGTACGATACCGTTCTGGTCGATGTCGAATGTTACTTCGATCTGTGGGATTCCTCTTGGAGCAGGAGCGATACCATCGAGACGGAAAGTACCAAGCTGCTTGTTATCTCTTGCGAATTCACGCTCACCCTGAAGTACATTGATGTCAACAGCAGGCTGATTATCAGCATATGTTGAGAATACCTGTGACTTCTTTGTAGGGATAGTTGTATTTCTCTCGATCATTTTTGTGCATACGCCGCCGGCTGTCTCGATACCGAGTGAAAGCGGAGTTACATCGAGAAGGAGCAGACCGTTCTTAACGTCGCCGCCGAGAACGCCGCCCTGATATGCAGCACCGAGTGCAACACATTCATCAGGATTGATGCCCTTGAAAGGATCCTTACCGATGAGCTTCTTAACAGCCTCCTGAACAGCTGGGATTCTTGAAGAACCGCCGACCATGAGAACCTTGTTGATCTCAGAGATCTGAAGTCCGCTGTCGCTGAGAGCCTGTCTTACAGGTCCCATAGTAGCTTCAACGAGGTCTGCTGTGAGTTCGTTGAACTTAGCCTGTGTGAGTGTGAGGTCGAGGTGCTTAGGAGTACCTGAAGCGTCAACAGTGATGAACGGGATGTTGATATTTGAAGTTGTTGTGGATGAAAGTTCGATCTTGGACTTTTCAGCAGCGTCTTTAAGTCTCTGAGCAGCCATCTTATCCTGTGAAAGGTCGATGCCCTCAGCCTTCTTGAACTCTTCAACGATCCAGTTGATGATACGCTGATCGAAGTCGTCGCCGCCGAGACGGTTGTTACCAGCGGTAGCGAGTACCTGCTGAACGTCTTCGCCCATTTCGATGATAGAAACATCGAATGTACCGCCGCCGAGGTCGTAAACCATAACAGTCTGATCTTCTTCCTTGTCGATACCGTAGGAAAGTGCAGCAGCAGTTGGCTCGTTAATGATACGTTTAACAGTAAGACCGGCGATCTGACCTGCGTCCTTAGTAGCCTGTCTCTGTGAGTCGGTGAAGTAAGCAGGAACAGTGATAACAGCCTCAGTAACAGGCTCGCCGAGGTAAGCTTCTGCATCAGCCTTGAGCTTCTGAAGGATCATAGCCGAGATCTCCTGAGGAGTATATTGTTTATCGTCGATAGTAACTTTATAATCAGAACCCATGTGTCTCTTGATAGAAGAAACAGTTCTGTCGTGGTTTGTGATAGCCTGTCTTTTAGCGACCTGACCTACGAGACGCTCGCCGTTATTGGTGAAAGCGACTACTGAAGGAGTTGTTCTTGCGCCCTCACTGTTTGGGATAACAACTGCGTTACCGCCTTCCATAACAGCTACGCAAGAGTTTGTTGTACCAAGATCGATACCGATAATTTTGCTCATAATAAAACCTCCTGTATATGGACCATTAGCTGTCAGCTAATGGTGTCCGCTGTGCGGACGTATTAAAATTTTCTTATTAACTGTGAATTGCTGTTTTAGCTCAAAGCTAATGGTTAAATACCTATACTGCCACTGCTACCATAGCAGGTCTTACGAGTTTATCGCCGAGCATATAGCCCTTCTGATAAACAGCACAAACGTGATTGCTTTCGTAATCAGTGCCTTCCTGCTGCTGGATAGCGTTATGGAAATTCGGATCGAATTCAGCGCCAAGTGCTTCGATCGCTGTAACATTCATCTTATCGAGGAATGTTTTCAGCTGTCCGAATATCATCTGCATACCGTTCTTGAAGTTTTCATCGGCGCAGTCGGCTTCAAGAGCTCTTTCAAAGCTGTCTACTACCGGTAGAAGATCCTCGATACACTTAACAGAGGCATTCTGGTAAGTTTCTGTTTTTTCCTTCGCTGTACGCTTACGGTAGTTATCGTACTCAGCATAAAGGCGGAGATACTTATCATTAGCCTGTTCGAGTTGTTCTTCGAGTTCGGCGAACTGGGTTGCTGTATCGTTGTATTCGCTTACAGCGTCGTCCTCGTCCTGATCGTTCTCTGATTCAGAAGCTTCGATAGCCTTTTCGATGAGTTCTTCGTTGATCTCCACGGACTGTTCTGTATTTTCGTCCGCAGCGATCTCATTTTCGTTCTGGATGTTGTTTTCTTCCATCAGGCATACTCCTTTCCTATGGCTTCAGGTCGGTTTCAGCGACCGTGCCGGATATCATGTCATCTTCGCCGCCTGACATCAGATAAGAGATCTTCTGAGTCAGGTAATCGACGTAAGGGATTATCTTTTTATAATCGACTCTCATAGGACCTATAACGCCGAGAGAGCCGGCTTCTTTACCGTCTTTGCGGTATTTTGAGACGATCAGGCTTGAATTGCCGATCGCGAAGCTGTCGTTTTCCGAACCGAACTTCACCTGTATACCGCTGAAAGTATCTTTGAGTACATCAGAGAGTTCATTTTTATGTTCGATGAATCTTACGACTTCCATTTTATCGAGGTCCTCACAGGAGAGGAGTTTTTCTCCGCCGCTTATGGTGAGTTCCTGCTGGCGGAGATCCTCGGAGAGTTCACAGATACCTCTTACGAGGGGGAAAAGCGATACCATGTAAGCGCTTACGGCTGCGACCATTTTATCGAGGACTTCCTCGGAGAGATCATTGACTGAGATGCCGCTGAGATTCTCTTCTATATAATGTGAAAAGAATTCGAGTTGTTCATGGCTGAGATCGAATTCAAGTCTGCAAGCCTTATTCTTGATGCTTCCGTTAGAAGTTATCAGCAGGATAACGTAAAGTCTTTTGCCGGTAGGAATTACCTCTACCTTGGATATTACCGAGAAGCGCGGTACAGAATTTGTAACAACGGCCGCGCACTGAGTTATCTCAGTCAGAGCGGCAGCAGCATTCTGAACGAGGAGTTCTTCTGGAGTATCCTCATCGCCGAGCATATTATCGAGACGTTTTTTCTCATCATCCGGAAGATCGGGGAGAGTCATAAGTTCATCGATATAAAGGCGGTATCCGGCGAAGGTCGGAACACGTCCTGCTGAGGTGTGGGGCTGTTCGAGGTAGCCCATCTGTTCGAGAGCAGCCATATCATTTCTGATAGTAGCGGCAGAAACCTTTATATTATCGAGCTTAGAGATAGCTTTTGATCCGACTGGTTCGCCGGTTCTGACGTATTCATCAATTACGGCAGCAAGTATTTTCAGCTTTCTGTCGTCCATTGAACTCACACCTTTCTCCAAGCTTTTAGCACTCTATCTCTTCGAGTGCTAACTATAATTTATCACTATTATCTCTCTTTGTCAAGGGTTTTATACATTTTCGGCGTTTTGAACAATTTATGGTGCGGCTGATCGCGCGGTCAGTGGATTTTGACAATGTGATATTCAGGTATACTATTATAATATATAAAGCGCGTGTTTTGACTTAAAAGCCTGTATTGCAATGACATGAAACATTAGCACACATATTTTATGCCTGTTTCACTTGAATCAGAAAACTATTACCGCTTCCCCTCTTGACATTTTAAGCGTTTTATCTTACAATATAATAGATAATCATTGCCGGGGAGTATTCTCCGGATAAAATATTGAAATGAGGTCTTTTTATGCTGAAAAACAGTGAAAAAATTATGGATAAGATCGTTGATCTTTGCAAGTCTAAGGGCTTTGTATACCCTGGATCTGAGATCTATGGCGGTCTCGCAAATACATGGGACTACGGTCCGCTTGGTGTTGAACTCAAGAATAACATCAAGAAGGCTTGGCTCAAGAAATTCGTTCAGGAGAATAAATACAATGTAGGTCTTGATTCTGCTATTCTCATGAACCCACAGACATGGGTAGCTTCAGGACACATCGGCGGTTTCTCAGATCCTCTTATGGATTGTAAGGAGTGTAAGACACGTCATCGTGCTGATAACCTTATCGAGGATTTTGATGGTACTAATGTTGCAGGCTGGTCGAATGAGAAGATGATGGAGTACATCAAGGAAAAAGGTATCACCTGTCCTAACTGCGGCAAGCAGAATTTTACCGACATCCGTCAGTTCAATCTTATGTTCAAGACCTTCCAGGGCGTTACTGAGGACAGCAAGGCTGAACTCTATCTCCGTCCTGAGACTGCACAGGGTATTTTCGTAAACTTTGCAAATATACAGAGAACTACACGTAAAAAAGTGCCTTTCGGTGTTGCACAGGTAGGTAAATCCTTCCGTAACGAAATAACTCCTGGTAACTTTATATTCCGTGTACGTGAATTCGAGCAGATGGAGCTTGAATTCTTCTGCAAGCCCGGTACAGACCTTGAATGGTTCGATTATTGGAGAAGCTACTGCAAGAACTTCCTCCTCTCACTCGGACTTAAAGAGGAAAACCTCCGTCTCCGTGACCATGATCAGGAAGAGCTCTGCTTCTATTCAAAGGCTACAACAGATTTCGAGTATCTCTTCCCGTTCGGCTGGGGCGAGCTCTGGGGCGTAGCAGACAGAACTGACTATGACCTCACACAGCACATCAATACCAGCGGTAAGTCTCTTGAATATTTCGATCCTGAAACAAATGAGAAGTACATTCCGTACGTTATCGAGCCTTCACTCGGTGTTGAGAGACTTGTCCTCTCTATCGTTACTGAGGCTTACGATGAGGAAGAACTCGTTTCTACTGACAAGAACGGCAATGAAAAGAAGGAAGTTCGTACAGTTATGCACTTCCACCCTGCACTTGCACCTTATAAGTGCGCTGTTCTGCCGCTTGTGAAGAAGCTTACTCCAAAGGCAGAGGAAGTTTACGAGATGCTTTCAAAGAAGTTTATGGTAGACTTCGATGAGACAGGTACTATCGGTAAGAGATACCGCCGTCAGGATGAGATCGGAACACCGTTCTGCATTACATACGATTTCGATACTCTTGAAAAGGATAACTGCGTAACAGTTCGTGATCGTGATACTATGGAACAGGAGCGAGTAAACATCAACGACCTCGTTGCTTATCTCGAAGCTAAAATGGCATTCTGAGATATACTATTATAATATATAATATAAAGCGTCTTTTTTTCGGTTGGAAAAGGGACGCTTTTTGTGTTTTTCGGGAGCGGTAAAGAAACGGAAAAAATGTTACAAAGTGGTAATAAAGAATATGATTTGAGACCAGAAACGATATGCCGGAATGTATAAAATTTACCGGTTTGTCATTTTTTGAAAAGCGTCTGAATAGATATTTACAAGGTGGGAAAATGTTGCAAAAGTGAGTTGTGAAACATAAAAAATGCTGCTGAAAGGGGTGAAAAATGAGACAGAAAAGTGCTGACCGAAAGCCGGAAATATACAGATAGTTATTAAAAATACTGCTGAAATGTTACGATTTTGTAATTTTTTAATGTTATAATCTTTGATTTGTTAATACCAGATTAACAAATAGTTCATTTAGAGTTCATAAAATTTGTGGTGTTGTACACTAATGCGAGACTTTCCACCTTTCATTTTTGGGCGCAAAATGGAAAAAGTTTCAAAACTATTGCCATTTTCCGGGTTATGTGTTATCATTACACACGGTTCGGAAAAACCGGATCGAAACGTTTCAATTTTCACGAAAGGATGAGTTGATGAGAGAAGCTAAACACGTAGCGACCATCTTCGGAACTATCATAGTTTGTCTCTTTAGCGGGTTATTCGTTGCCAGCAACTCGGCACCGGATGTTAATTCAAGCAATACTTTGGAAATCGTAGAGCCCGCAAGTGAAGAAATGATGTTCGCTGCCGAAAAAACTTCTGTTAGCACTACAACCACAATCGTTACTACAATCGCAACTACAACTACTGAAGATATTACAACAACTACTGCTTCAGAAACTACTGCTTCAGAAACTACTGAGCCTGAGGAGATCGTAACAGAACCTCAGCCGGCAGAAGTCATTGCAGATAACACAGCTGCCGAAGCTGCTGCTGCACCAGTCCAGGAAGAAGAGGTTACAGTTCCTGAGACCGAAGCTGAAACAGAAGCAGAGCCTGTTCCGGAAGAGACAGAGTCTGAGGAAACTGAGACTTCTGAGGAAGAGGCTGATACCACTGATGATGAGGAAGACGAGGACAATGGTCTTCCGGTCTCAGATGAAGATTTCATAATCCTTTGCAATATCGTTGGTCATGAGGCTGGCTCATGCTGGATCTCAGAAACCGAAAAGGCAAAGGTAGTAGAAGTCGTTATGAACAGAGTGAACAGTCCTCTGTTCCCTGACTCGATCTCAGCTGTGCTTACACAGCCGGGTCAGTTTACAGGAAGCCAGTATTATGCTTTCAATGGAAGCTACTGCGGCTATGTTACTGAACAGGTGATAAATGCCGTAAGACTCTATTTTGATGATACAGCTTCATTTAATCACGGTTACCTCTATTTCTGGGGTGACGGATACCAGAATCATTTCAGTTAATGATTCAACGCTAACAGATAAAAGAGTCCGGTAAGATTTCCAGCCGGACTCTTTTTTTGCGGAGCGAATTCTCCTGTGGATATTATTATAGCCCAGAATTATTGCTGGCTATAAAAAAACGGTTTTTCTATTGACATATCCATAACAATTTGCTATAATGACTATGAGCCGTTATTTTTTCGGCTTTTTGATAGATATTAAGAGATATAAACTTCAGGAGACTTCAAAGAAGGACTGTGCTAAAAAATTATGAACAGTAAAAGAGATCTGTATAAAAGATTTATTACCTTTGGTTCGGCAATGGTGCTGCTGGGAGTTCTCACAGCTATGTTTGCCTTTCTGTGGTACAGGTATTACAGTGATTCGATCGTTCTGCCCTATTACAGACGAGGAAACTGGGTGCTGATAGGCGTTTATGCAATGCTTATCGCGATTTTCTTCAAAGCTTACGGCGGCTTCAAGCTTGGCTATCTAAAAAAGACCGATATGATCTATTCACAGATAATATCAATGGTCTGCGTTAATTTTACTGAGTATTTTGTTATCAGCCTTGTCGGCAGACATTTCCTTGATGCTTCACCTATGGTGATCGTGACATTTGCCGATTTCGCATTCATTTCCCTGTGGACTATGCTTACGGGAAAGATATATTTCATGATATATCCGCCGCGAAAACTGATAATACTCTATGGAAGCCATCAGGCGGCTGCACTGGTGCTTAAAATGAGCCAGCGCGTTGATAAGTATATGATCTGTGAATCTGTTAGCATAAACGAGGATCCGGATGTTATCAAAGAGCAGATACTCAAATACGAGGGCGTTATCATCTGCGATATACCTGCTGAATTGCGTAACGATTACCTTAAATTCTGCTTTGAAAAATCTATCCGTGCATACATAGCACCGAAGATCTCGGATATTATAGTCCGCGGTGCGGATGATATACGTCTGTTTGATACTCCGCTTCTGCTTTGCCGCAACTACGGTCTTGATTTTGAGCAAAGACTTATCAAGCGTGTTTTTGATATAGTATTCTCACTTGTGGTGCTTGTTCCGGCATTGCCGTTCATGCTCGTATCAGCTGTCGCTATAAAGCTCTACGACGGAGGTCCGGTGCTTTACAAGCAGAAAAGACTTACCATCGACCACAAGGAATTCTACGTCTATAAATTCAGAAGTATGATCGTTGACGCTGAGAAAGACGGTAAGCCGCGTCTTGCTTCCGAAGAAGATGACAGGATCACGCCTGTCGGAAAGATACTGCGTAAATTCAGATTGGATGAGTTCCCGCAGATCTTCAATATACTTCGCGGAGATATGTCAGTAGTCGGTCCTCGCCCTGAGAGACCGGAGCTTACTGAGGAATATAAGAAAGAGATGCCGGAGTTTGAATACCGCCTTAAAGTAAAGGCAGGTCTTACCGGTTATGCTCAGGTAACGGGCGTTTATGATACTTCGCCCTATGACAAGCTGAAAATGGATCTTATGTACATCGAGAATTTCTCCGTGCGTATGGACCTTCAGATAATCCTTATGACGCTGAAAACAATGCTCTTCCCCGGAAAGACAAATGCGGAAACGGAAGAGGGCATTCTGCCAGTTCAGCATCAGATAAACGAAAAAGAGGAGAGTAGCAAATGAAAATCACAGCAGTAATCATGGCTGGCGGCAGAGGCGAACGTTTCTGGCCAAAGAGCCGCAATAACTGTCCGAAGCAGTTCCTTTCACTTACTTCAGACGGCGAGACTATGATCCAGAAGACTGTTAAGAGACTCAGCCCTATGGTAGCACCGGAGGATGTCTTCATCGTTACCAATGCGGCTTATACAGATCTCGTTAAGGATCAGCTTCCGGATGTTCCGGCAGAAAATATACTTGCCGAGCCGTGTGCAAGAAATACAGCACCTTGTATCGCTTTTGCGGCAGCTGTTATCGGCAGAAAATATGATGACGCTATTATGCTTGTGCTTCCTTCCGATCACCTTATCGGTTATGAAGACATCTATGTAAGCACACTCAAAAAGGCTGTTAAAGTCGCTGAACAGGGCAAGAACCTCGTTACTATCGGTATCACTCCGACTTACCCTGAAACAGGCTATGGATATATCAATTTCGGCAAGGAAGAAGGCAGTGCTTATGAAGTTGAGCGCTTCGTTGAAAAGCCTGACCTTGCAACCGCAAAGAAATACCTTGCTTCAGGAAAATATCTCTGGAACAGCGGTATGTTCGTATGGAAGATCTCTTCCGTTATGGCTAACCTCAAGGAATTCATGCCTGATATTTATGAGGGCGCGCTGCGTATCGGAGAAAGCTTCGGAACACAGTCCTATACAGAGACTCTCGTTAAGGAATTCTCTGCTTTCACATCCGAATCTATCGACTTCGGTATCATGGAGAAAGCTGATGATATATATACTCTCCCCGGCAGTTTCGGCTGGGATGATGTCGGAAGCTGGCTTGCTGTTGAACGTATAAACGAAACAGATGATGACAAGAATTATGTTGACGGCGATGTTATAACAGTTGATTCCAAGCGCACTACTATCTGCGGCGGAAAGAGACTTGTTGCAGCTATCGGTACAAGAGACATAATAATCGTTGATACAGATGATGTTCTTCTTGTATGCTCGAAGAACAATACACAGGATGTCAAGAAAGTCATTGCCCAGCTCAAGGAACAGGGCAGAAATGAACTTGTCTGATAAAATATGATTTATCCAAATTAACATAAAGGAGTAAAAAACTAATGAAAAACGCACTTATCACTGGTATTACAGGTCAGGATGGATCTTATCTCGCAGAGCTTCTTCTCGAAAAGGGATACAACGTTTACGGTATCTGGAGAAGAAAGGCTACTGTTGATTACGGCAACATTGCACACCTCAAGGATAAGGTAACACTTATCTATGCTGATATGACAGATCCGGTATCTCTTATCTCTGCTATGAAGATCTCTCAGGCAGATGAGGTCTATAACCTCGCTGCACAGTCATTCGTTGCAACAAGCTGGGATACTCCGCTTGGTACTGCTGACATCGACGCTATCGGTGTTACAAATATGCTTGAGGCTATCCGTATCGTAAAGCCGGAGTGCCGTTTCTATCAGGCTTCAACATCTGAGATGTTCGGTCTTGTACAGGCTATCCCGCAGTGCGAGACAACTCCTTTCTATCCAAGAAGCCCATACGGCGTTGCTAAGCTTTATGGTCACTGGATCACAAAGAACTACCGTGAGAGCTATGGTATGTTCGCTTGCTCAGGTATCCTCTTCAACCACGAATCAGAGAGAAGAGGTCTTGAATTCGTAACAAGAAAGATCACAGACGCTGTTGCACGTATCAAGCTTGGCGTTCAGGACTATGTTGAACTCGGAAACATGGACTCAAAGCGTGACTGGGGTCACTCCAAGGACTATGTTAAGGCTATGTGGCTCATGCTCCAGCAGGATAAGCCGGATGACTATGTAATCGCTACAAATGAAACAAGAACTGTCCGCGAATTCGTTGAGACTGCTTTCAAGCACGTTGACATCGAAGTTGAGTGGAAGGGCGAAGGCGTTGATGAGATAGGTATCAACAAGGCTAACGGCAAGACTATCGTTAAGGTAAACAAGAAGTTCTTCCGTCCTGCTGAGGTAGATATTCTTCTCGGAAATCCAGAAAAGGCTGAAAAGACTCTCGGCTGGAAGCGCGAGATCTCATTCTCAGATCTCGTTGAGAGAATGGTAAAGAATGACCTCGACCGTGTTGAAAAAGAGATCAAGGTCAAGGAAATAATCGGTTAAGAATCAATAGGGGCGGCGCAGTCCGCCCCATGTTATTAGCTGTCAAAGTTTTATGAAAAGAGGCGGGATATGAATATCCAGTTTGATGCACTGCCGCTCGTGAGCGACAGAATGACGGGTATAGGCTGGTGTGAAGCCGGTCAGACAATGGCGCTTGCAAAGCTTCATCCCGAAAATGAGTATTCCTATAATTTTTTCTCGCGCAAAGACGATCATATCAAGCTTGAGCGTATAAGTCCGTTTGCAGGAGATAATATAAAAACTAACCTCGTACATTTTTCCGGATATATGTATCGTGCGGCTTCGACGTTCGTTCCGGTGCCGTATTCGCATTTCTTTGGTCAAAAAGCTGATATAACCCATTTTTTCAATTATATTGTTCCACCCGGAGTGCATGGTAAAACAGTTGTGACAGTTCATGATATGGTATACAAGGCTTTTCCGGAGACTGTCAGGGGCAGAACTAAGGTAATGCTCAATACAGGTCTGAAGAAGTCCATGAAACGCGCTGATATTATCGTAACCGATTCTGAATTCTCAAAATGCGAGATAATCAAGTATTTTCCGCAGCATGAGGAAAAGATAAGAGTTGTTCCCTGCGGCGTTGATCTTGAAAAGTTTCATCCGTGTACTGAGCCTGAACGCATACCGAAGGTGAAGGAATCGCTCGGTATCGAGGGCGATTACTTCCTCTATCTTGGTACTATCGAGCCGCGAAAGAACCTTGAAAGGCTCATCAGCGCATATAATGCGCTTGCTAAGAAGCTTGGGGACAAATGTCCGAAGCTGGTGCTTGCCGGCGGCAAGGGCTGGCTCTATGACGGTATATTTGCGCGTGTGGAGCGTCTGGGTTTGCAGGATAAGGTGATATTCACGAAATATGTGCCGTCAGAGGACATGAATCCGCTCATGTGCGGTGCGCTGGCATTTGTATTCCCTTCGATCTATGAGGGATTTGGTATGCCGCCGCTTGAGGCTATGGCTTGCGGAGTTCCGGTGCTTGCTTCCGGAGAGGCTTCTCTGCCGGAGGTCACGGGTGACTGCGCTGTTATATGTGATGCTTACTCGGTCGAGAGCATCGCAAAGGGGCTTTACCGTCTTTACAAGGACGATAAACTGAGGAAAGACCTCTCGGTACGCGGTCTCGAAAGAGCTAAGACCTTTACATGGGAACACTCAGCAGAGATATTGTGGAGCGTTTATGAGGAATTGCTGTGATGAAGGTTTTCAAGACGGTTTTGAAGATCATCGCTGTCGCTGCCATTGCAGCTTTGATGCTGATAGCCGGTATAGAGGACGGCGGAAAGCGTGTTTTCATCGGTAAATATACCAGAGATCATATCAGCATTGCGTTATATTGCATAGCTTGGGTGTGCAACGGCATATTGCTGGCTATGTTTCTGAAAAAGAAGAGAAGTCCGGATGAGCAGAAAAGGATCAATCCTGTGCTGCCCATTGCGGCGGCACTTGCTGAGGCAGGGTTGACTGTGTTTATCATTGTTGTGTCTTCTTTCGGGGATTTCAGAGAGGCTTCACGCATAAATAGTCCCGACAGAGACCATTATATCGTCAGGATAGAGGACGAGGACTGGTTCGGCAATTCAAAATATAAATTCTATATCAAGGACAGCGGTGTCATCTACCGGTATATCTTCGATGCCGGCAACCCTTTACCGGAGCTTGAATGGACAGACGACGGCATCATATACAATGGTGATCTTTATGAATATTAAGCGTGTGAGACTGCTGTGCGTAATTGCAGGTCTGCTTTCCCTCATTGGACTGATCGTGCTGGGAAGAGTTCAGAGCGATGACAGGATGATAATTATCGGAAGAGTTACTGGCTATGATATGGAGTTTGGCTGTGAATTAGCTTTGTATTTAAGCATTCTGGGACTATTGACTTCACTTGTGATAGCCGCATCAGAAAGCAAGGCTTCTTATAAAACGCTCAGAACTGTTCTTGCGGTGCTCGTTGACATATTAGTTGAGATACCGCTGACGATACTTTTATTTATAATGATGGTGGGTTGGGGTAGAAGCCCCGATCATCCTGAAAAGCTCAAAAGCCCGGACGGAAAGCATTGTATCATAAAGACGAAGGCTTCCGTTGAAGGCTGTGCCGGAGCGGAGTATTACGTCAGGGATAAGGGCGTGGTATATCGTTTGCTGTTTGAGGATACACACGCAGATACTACGTTAGAATGGACAGATGACGGCGTGATCTTTGATAATAAACTCTATGAATACTGAGGTGAGAGAATGAGCGGAAAAAGGCTCAGGGTGCTTGAAGTAAATAAAGCCTACTATCCGCATATCGGCGGTATAGAGACCGTTATAAGGCAATATTCCGAGGAACTGAATAAGCTTGAAGATATAGATGTTAAAGTTCTCGTCTGCCGCGACGGAAGAGGCAAGGGCTGCCGCGAAAAGATAAACCATGTGGACGTTACCCGTGCAGGCAGTCTCGGAACTTACTTTTCGTGTCCGCTTTCGTTCTCATTTATAAGGAAATTCCGTAAAATGGCTAAAAAAGCAGATGTGGTACACATCCATGTACCGTTTCCGCTTGCGGATGCTGCACTGCTTTTGTCGGGGTACAAGGGCAGAGTTGTTGTGTCATGGCACAGCGATGTTGTGAAGCAGAAGAAGCTTCTGCTGCTGTATAAGCCGTTCATGCGGAGTCTGCTCAAAAGAGCCGACCGCATACTCGTTGCAACTGAGGGACACATCAACGGCTCTTCCTATCTGCCGGAATTCCGCGAAAAATGCAGGGTAGTTCCCTATGGTATCGTGCCTGAATTCTATGACCGCGCCGGAAAAGCGCCGTTCCTTACCGAAAAATGCAGCGATAAGAGCAGCGTTAAGGTGTTTTTCAGCGGAAGACTCGTATACTATAAGGGGGCGGATGTCCTGTTGGACGCTTTTGCCAAGACCGAAAACTGCGAGCTCTTTATCTCAGGCGACGGCGAGCTCGAATCGCAGCTTCGTGAAAAGGCGCATAACAGCGGTATTGAGGACAAAGTGCATTTTATGGGATTCCTGCCGCAGAAGGAACTGATACAGGCTTTTTCAGACTGCGATATATTCGTTCTGCCTTCGGTCGAGAAGAGCGAGGCATTCGGTATAGTCCAGCTTGAGGCTATGGTCTGCGGAAAGCCTGTCATAAATACCTCGCTTCCTTCGGGAGTACCTTACGTTAGTATACACGGCGAGACCGGTCTTACCGTTCCGCCTTCTGACGCGGATGCTCTTGCAGAAGCGATAAATAAGCTTGCCGGCGATGCTCGGCTTCGTGAAAAATACGGAAAAGCTGCACGTCAGAGAGCAATAAGCGAATTCAATGAAAAAGTTATTATAAAAAGACTCTGCGGAGTCCTTTCCGGAGAGATATGATATAGGAGTGAGTATATGAAAGCATTGATAATTGGCGGAGCAGGCTTTGTTGGAGGCTATCTGATCCGCGAACTCAACAATGCAGGATGGGATGTATATGCTACCTGTCTGCCGAATGAGGAGATAAACGGAGATTGTAAAGCCTATAAGCTTGATATTCTTTCAAAAGACGAGATCAAGCCCTTGCTTGACGAAATAAAGCCTGATGTGATATATCATCTTGCGGCTCTCAGTTCAGTATCGGTCTCATGGAAAAAGCCTCAGCTTACCGCTGAGATAAACATTATCGGCACTATAAACGTGCTTGAAGCCGCAAGAGATGCCGAGCGCAGGGATATGAAGATACTCCTGATAGGTTCGGGTGAGGAATACGGCTTCATTCGTGAAGGTGCCTGCCCGCTGAGCGAGAGCGAGCCTCTTAATCCGGGCAATATCTATGCCGCAACAAAAGCCTGTCAGGGCATGATCGGTGAAATATATGCAAGAGCGTATAAAATGGACATCGTTATGGTAAGAGCCTTCAATCACTCAGGTCCTGAGCAGCTGCCGATATTCGTGATCGCTGATTTCTGCAAGCAGATAGCCGAGATCGAGGCTGGTATGCACGAGCCTGTTATGTCCGTGGGAAATCTTTCTGCAATGAGAGATTTCACTGATGTCAGGGACGTTGTTAAGGCTTATAAGCTTCTCGGTGAAAAGGGCGTGAGCGGAAAGGTATATAACGTAGGACGCGGAAAAGCTGTTACGATACAGTATATTCTTGATACTGCGGTCGGTATGGCAAAAACTCCGATCGAAGTAAAGCACGATCCTGCAAGGATGAGAGCTTCGGATATTCCTTTGATCGAGCCGGATATTTCGCGCATAAATGCTGATACAGGCTGGAAGGCTGAAATATCTATCGAGCAGACTATCAAGGATACGCTTGATTACTGGCGCGAAAAGTGCAGAGGTTGATGATATGAAGAGATTATTGGCAGTATTAATGGGGTGTGCAGTTGCGGCAGGAACATTAGCCGGCTGCGGAAAAAGCAAGTCTTCTTCGCTTAAAAAGGGCGATGCTTCAAAGCTTGTTGGTGAATGGCACGGAGATAAGCTGGATTTTGGGGTTGAAAATGATACGACCGGATGGATAGGCGTTGAACAGGATGTCAGTGATGTTCTGTGCCTTAAAGATGACGGAAGTCTCGTAATGAGCCCTTCTACGTTTTCAAAGGACGATTATAAATTCGATGGCGAAAAGTTTGTTCTGGAAGTTAACAGAAAAACTGTACTGAATATGACTAAGGTCGAGCCGGGAAGTGCGGATGAGGTTGCCGGAAGATATAAGCTTAAAAGCGGACAGGTATACGATTCTGTATATAACGGCTATAACAAGAAAGCAGAAACAAATAATGATATAAAACTTGAAAAAGGCGCTCTTGATGTTTATATTGATCTTGGAACAGATAAATCCGTTATGCAGATAAGATTCCCTCTGAATCTTGAGATATACGATAGTTCGATGTTTATTGAATCCAAGACTGTATTATCTGAGAATATGCTGTTTGGTATGGTGGAATATGATCTGAGCGGCGATAAGCTCTCAATTAGTAACAGTTCAGGTGATAAATATAAATTCACCAAAGTGGACTGATAATCAGGGATGTCTCGTGAAAGGAGATAGAAATGTCCGAATTAAAGCTGACAAATGAAAAAATGCACACTTTTGACGGCCATGAAAAAATAGGAACGTTCAAGGCTTCGGCTAAGCTTATGGAGTTCGGCAGCAAGCAGAATGAAGCTAACGAGATCCTCGGCGCAAATATCAATGATCTCATAAAGCGTGTCTGTGCGCTTGAAGACAAGCAGATACAGACAACTGAGAATATGCGTATGATAGCTGAGGAACTTGGCGCATTCAAGAAGGAGCTTGACCGCGTCAGACTTTCTGAAAAACTGAATTCGAGCACAGTCGAGCGCCTGAGCAATGCACTGCGTATTGCAGAGGAAAATTCAAAGCCGGAAGAATAGGAGTATATCCGTATTCATATTGTTGAATTAGTGTTAAATACTTGACTTTTCAGCATTTATGTTATATTATTTATAGTGGCGGTTAAAGGCAGTGCATTATAAGATAATGCCGGTAAAAGCTGCTTGATTTGAGTGGGAAAGAAGGTGTTAAAATGGGTGATCTTGCCGATAAGCTTATGGAAGAACTGGAATGCCGGACTTCTTTTGAGATACCGATCTTCGGAGGAATCCCCGTTCCTGAATCCTGTGTTATGACATGGATAATAATGGCTTTTCTGGTGATAGCTTCAATAATATTCACAAAAACCATGAAAATAGTTCCGAAAGGAGCACAGTGTATAATCGAAGGCTTTATATGCTGGATGGACGATTTCTTTATTGAAATACTCGGCAAAAAGGGAAAGAAGTATCTGCCTGTTCTGGAAACACTTCTGATTTACATAGGTATTTCAAACGTTATCGGTCTTTTCGGGCTTCGCCCGCCGACAAAAGACCTCGGTGTTACTGCAACTCTGGCTATATTTTCGATACTGCTGATACAGTTCAGCGGTATTCGTGAAAAAGGCTTGAAGAAATGGCTGAAAAGCTTCACAGAGCCGATGGCTTTCATGCTTCCGCTGAATCTTCTTGAACTTGTTATCAAGCCGCTCTCACTTTGTATGCGACTTTTCGGAAATGTCCTCGGTGCATTCGTTATCATGGAGTTCATAAAGCTTCTTGTACCTGTCGGAGTTCCGCTGGTATTCAGCTTCTATTTCGATGTGTTTGATGGATGTATACAGGCATATGTATTTGTATTCCTCACCTCACTGTTTATGTCTGAGGCTATGGAAGAGGAATAGGATCAGCAAAGTTATTTGCTTGCCGGCGGTATGACCGGTGAATTATCAAATGGAGGTATATAATTATGGGACTTTTAGCAATTGGTGCAGGCATCGCTGTTCTTACAGGTTTAGGTGCAGGTATAGGTATAGGTATCGCAACTTCCAAGGCTGCTGAGGCTATCGCACGTCAGCCGGAAGCAAAGGGCGATATAAACAAGGCACTCCTCCTCGGATGTGCGCTCGCAGAAGCAACTGCTATCTATGGATTCGTTATTGCAATCCTTATTATTCTGTTCCTTAAATAAGAATCTTTCAGCGAAATATAAGGAGCAATTCTAAGGAGGAAAGCAAATGCTGGATATAGATATCTGGAATTTTATCTGGGCAGCGATAAACCTTATCCTGCTGTTCATACTTATGAAGATATTCCTCTTCAAACCGGTCAGAAAAATGATGGATGAGCGCACTAAGATGGTGCAGGATGATCTCGATTCAGCTAAGAGATCAAAGGAAGAGGCTGATGAACTGCTCAGGCAGTATCAGGATGACATCAGCGGCGCTAAGGAAGAGGCTCAGAAGATCATCGATAAGGCGCATCAGGATGCAGAGACCGAAAGGGCTGCTATCATAAAAAAATCTCATGAAGAGGCTGAACGTATCGTTGCCGATGCCGGAAAAACTATCGAGAACGAACGCAGAAGAGTTATCGCACAGGCTCAGACTGAGTTGGCAGATCTGGTCATTGAAGCTGCATCAAAGGTCATCGGTGAGAACGTTGATGATGAAAAGAACCGTCGTCTTGTAGACAAGTTCCTCTCAGAAGAGGAGGGTGTAAACAATGAACGATAAGGCAAAAGAACTTCTTAATGACCTTGTAAGACTGAATGTTCCTGCACAGGATGTTGAAGATACAAGAAGAATTCTTGAATCCTGCGGAGATATAGCTGATACTCTCGGCAATCCGCTGGTGACCCACGATGAAAAGAATACAGTTATCTCAAAGATATTCCCTGAGAGTATGCATAAATTCATCATGAGCGTTGTGCGCTCGGGTGAGATCGGAAGTATCAGCGAGATATTTGATGAATATACCGATATTCTCCTTGAAAAGGAAGGCAGCATAAGAGCCGTTGTGCGCTATGTTACACCGCTTACGGAGTCTCAGCAGGCTGATTTGCGTAAGTTTATCATGGAGAAATTCGTTAAGGACGATGTTGCCATAGAATACCGCCGCGATCCCGACATCATAGGCGGTTTTATCCTTAATGCAGGCGATGTTGAATACGATAAGAGCTATCGTACAAGTCTGAGAGCAATGAGGGATTCACTCCATAACAAAGCCGCTGAACTCTCTGAAAAAGATAAAGGCGGAAAGATTGGTTCAGGAGACATCATCTCTGTTCTGAAAACTGAGGTAAGAGACTTCGATATAAAGTCCGGCGCTACTGAAACAGGCTACATAACACGTCTCGGTGACGGTATCGCAAGAGTGCGCGGTATGAATTCAGTAATGTACGGCGAACTCGTTGAATTTGAAACAGGTATCAGAGGTATCGTTCAGAACCTCGAAGAAAAGACCGCAGGCGTTGTTCTGCTTGGAGACGATCACGGTCTTACAGAGGGCTCTTCTGTTATCAGAACAGGTAAACGTGCCGGCGTAGGCGTGAGTGATGCTCTTCTCGGAAGAGTTGTAGACGCTCTCGGCGCTCCTATCGACGGTCTCGGCAGTATCAATGCTGAGGACTACTTCCCTATTGAGCGTGAAGCTCCGGGAGTTATCGAGCGTAAGTCTGTAAGTGTACCGCTCCAGACAGGTATCCTTGCTATCGACTCGATGTTCCCTATCGGAAGAGGTCAGCGTGAACTTATCATAGGCGACCGCCAGACAGGTAAGACCTCTATTGCTCTTGATACTATCATCAATCAGAAGGATAAGGACGTTATCTGCGTTTATGTTGCTATCGGACAGAAGTCCTCAACAGTAGCGCAGGTCGTAAACACACTCAAAAAATACGGCGCAATGGATTATTCGGTAGTTGTTTCTGCTTCTGCGAGCGATCCGGCACCGTTCCAGTATATAGCCCCATATTCGGGAACTGCTATGGCGGAATATTTCATGTCCAAGGGCAGGGATGTTCTGATCGTTTATGATGATCTTTCAAAACACGCCGTAGCTTACCGTGCGATGTCACTGCTGCTTCACCGTCCGCCGGGACGTGAGGCTTATCCGGGTGACGTATTCTATCTTCACTCAAGACTTCTTGAGCGTTCAAGCCGTCTTGATGACGAGCACGGCGGCGGTTCACTGACTGCTCTCCCGATAATCGAGACTCTTGCCGGTGATATTTCAGCTTATATCCCTACCAATGTCATATCTATCACTGACGGACAGATATTCCTTGAAAGCGAATTGTTCAATTCCGGACTTCGTCCGGCTGTGAACTATGGTCTTTCTGTATCGCGTGTAGGCGGTGCTGCACAGACCAAGGCTATGAAGAAGGCTGCCGGAAATCTTCGTATCGACCTTGCACAGTTCAAGGAAATGGAGATATTCACACAGTTCTCATCGGAGCTTGACCAGTCAACAACAGAACTTCTTGAGCATGGTCATATGCTTACAGAGCTTCTCAAGCAGCCGCTCTATAATCCGCTCCCGCACTATGAACAGGTAATACTTCTCTATGCTGCACAGCACGATCTCTTCAAAGGTATACCGATCGGCGAACTCAGAGAGTACCGCATTGAACTTATGAACTATATCCGCACCTATGGTCAGGATATAATAGATGAGATCGAGCAGAACAAGGTCCTCACAGATGATCTGGCAGAGCGTATAGAGCGCATAGTAACAGCATTTGAAGAATAGGCGGTGACTCTGTATGGCTAATATCAGAGAGATACGTGAGCGAATAGACAGTATCAAGCAGATACTCAAGATCACCAATGCGATGTATCTGATGTCTTCATCAAAGCTCAAAAAGGCAAGAAAATCTCTTGAGGACACAGAGCCGTATTTCTATAAGCTCCAGACCACTATCGACAGTATTCTTGAGCATACCCCTCATACAAGACAGCTTTATTTCGACAGGCGTTCCGGTATACCTGAGGAGAAGCGAAAAAAAGGATATATCGTCATAACAGCCGATAAAGGTCTATGCGGAAGCTATAACCACAATATACTCAAATTCACTGAGAATGAACTTCAGCAGGCTGCGGATATTGATAACTGCTCGCTTTTCGTTATGGGACAAGTCGGCAGAATGTACTTCCAGAACCGTATGAGATCAGGCAAGAAAGCCTATGTAGACAGTGAATTTCTTTATACAACGCAGAATCCTACTCTTTATAGAGCTATGGAAATAGCTCAGCTCGTTCTTGATAAATTCGAGAGCGGCGAACTCGATGAGGTATATCTTATCTATACGGATATGGTCACAGCCAATACACAGGAAGCGAGAAAGGTCAGACTTCTTCCTTTCGAGCGCAAACACCTCGGAAAGGATAAAGACGGTACGCTCAAAAAGCTGCCGAAGGCTTCGTTCCTTCCTTCACCTGAAGAGGTTATGGCTGAACTCATCCCCAACTATGCAAAGGGCGTTATATACGGCGCAATGGTCGAGGCATTCTGCTGTGAGCAGCAATCGCGTATGACCGCTATGGATGCGGCAACTACCAGCGCAAAGGATATGATAAAGGATCTTTCACTGCTCTATAACCGCGCAAGACAGGCTGCTATAACTCAGGAGATAACCGAGGTATGCGGCGGCGCGGCTTCTATTGGTGAATTATCTTGATAAGGAGCGATAATATGAGTAAAATAGGTGAATTTTTAAAAGAAACAGGCGTATTTTTCCTCGCAACTGCCGACGGCGCTCAGCCGAAGCTGCGTCCGCTCGGAGCGTTCGTTGAGGAAGACGGTAAGATAATATTCGGTGTTGGCGATTTCAAGGACGTTTACAAGCAGCTTAAAGCAAATCCGCTTGTTGAGATAGCTGCCTGCAAGCCGGATGGTCACTGGCTGAGATATACGGGAAAAGCCGTTTTTGAAACAGATACAAAATACGCTCAGGCAATGATCAGAAATGCACATCTTGAAAGCATTTACAACGAACAGACCGGAAACAAGCTTATGGCTTTCCACCTTGAAGACGCAAAGGCTGTTGACATAGCAGTTATGGGCGCGGGAGAAAGCCTGTTATAAGGTGAGATTTTAATGGAAAAAGGTAGAATAACTCAGGTAATAGGACCTGTTATTGATGTTGAGTTCTCAACTGGCAAGCTTCCGATGATAAAAGACGCTCTTACTGTTGAAGTAGACGGAAAGAACCGTGTTATGGAGGTCGCTCAGCACATGGGCAACCGTATCGTAAGATGCATCATGCTCGCTACCAGTGAGGGGCTCAGAAAGAATATGGAGGTCACCGCTACCGGTTCTTGTATAAAAGTACCGGTCGGCGAAAAAACTCTCGGACGTATGTTCAATGTACTCGGTGAACCTATCGACAAGAAGGGCGATGTTGAAGCTGAGGAAAAATGGGAGATACACCGCAAAGCACCTACATTTCAGGATCAGAGCCCTGTTGTAGAGGTACTTGAGACAGGTATCAAGGTCATCGACCTTATCGCACCGTATGCAAAGGGCGGTAAGATTGGTCTTTTCGGAGGCGCCGGCGTTGGTAAGACTGTACTCATACAGGAGCTTATACGCAATATCGCAACCGAGCACGGCGGATACTCAATATTTACCGGTGTTGGAGAGCGTTCGCGTGAAGGTAACGATCTCTGGAACGAAATGCAGGAATCAGGCGTTATCTCAAAAACTGCCCTCGTTTTCGGACAGATGAATGAGCCGCCGGGATCTCGTATGAGAGTTGCTCAGACAGGTCTTACGATGGCAGAATACTTCCGCGACAGAGAGCATAAGGATGTGCTTCTCTTTATCGACAATATTTTCCGTTATGTACAGGCTGGTTCAGAGGTATCCGCTCTTTTAGGACGTATGCCTTCAGCCGTTGGCTATCAGCCTACCCTTGCAACTGAGGTAGGTGAGCTTCAGGAGCGTATCACTTCTACAAAGAACGGCTCTATCACGTCCGTTCAAGCTGTATATGTGCCAGCGGATGACCTTACCGACCCTGCACCGGCTATTACCTTTGCCCATCTCGATGCAACTACCGTACTTTCGCGTAAGATCGTTGAGCAGGGTATCTATCCGGCGGTTGATCCTCTTGAATCGAATTCACGTATCCTTGAACCGGAAATAGTCGGCGATGAGCATTATTCCGTTGCGAGACGCACTCAGGAGCTCCTCCAGAAATACAAGGAGCTTCAGGACATTATCGCTATCCTCGGTATGGAGGAGCTTGATGAACAGGATAAACTTGCCGTATACCGTGCGAGAAAGATACAGAAATTCCTTTCGCAGCCATTCAATGTTGCTGAGAATTTTACCGGCTTAAAGGGTAAATACGTTCCGATCAAGGACACTATCGAAGGCTTCAAGGCTATAATAGACGGCGATATGGACAAGTATCCTGAGGCAGCATTCCTCATGGCAGGAACTATCGACGATGTTCTTGCCAAGGCTAAACAGATAGAACACGATGAATAAAAGGAGACGCTATCATGGCTAAGACCTTTCATCTTGAGATAATCGCTACCGACCGCATTTTTTATCAGGGCGACTGCGAACATCTTGTAATAACTGCTATCGACGGTCTTGTGGGAATAATGGCAGGGCATGAGCCTATCGTTACAACTCTGCCGACCGGCGAACTGAAGTATATGGTGGACGGAAAGTGGAATTATGCGGCTATTTCAGGCGGATTTATACAGGTTATGCCGGATTCCTCTATAATACTTGCAGATAACTGCGAACTTCCTGAGGAGATCGACATAAAACGTGCTCAGGAGGCTCGTGAACGTGCTCAGGAAAGACTTCGCCAGAAGCAGAGCATAAAGGAGTATTATCAGACACAGGCAGCGCTTAACCGCGCAATGAACCGTCTTAAAGTATCGCAGAAGCATTTTAAGTAAAAATAATTTATTGTGTGCATAGGTGAATGCGTATAATTAATGCGTCTGCCTATGCACTATGCACTTATCAGCACTGTGTATTTTGTGCATTATTTTGAAAAGTCAAGTTTTTGCGTGTATCTGCTTGACTTTTTTGCAAAATTATAGTACAATATTAATAATTGTCGAACAGACACATATATTTTTAGGAGGCATGACCGTGAAAAAGATCGGAAAATCTACTTTCTTCATTGTCGTTGCTTTTATCGCATTATTTACCTTCTCGTCGGTGATCGGTCTCGATTACGCATTCGGCGACAAGACAAAAACCTATATCAAGGGTGTTGATGATATTCGTCTCGGTATAGACATCAAGGGCGGCGTTGACGCTACCTTTGAGCCTGCTGATGGCTATGAAGCAAGCCAATCACAGCTTGACGCTGCTACTCAGATCATCAAGACAAGACTTTCAAACCTTGGTATAACTGATAATGAGGTTTACAGCGACGATAAGAGCAACAGAATCATTGTTCGTTTCCCGTGGCAGGCTGGCGAGGATAACTTTGATCCTAAAGCCGCTGTTAAGGAGCTTGGCGACATGGCACAGCTTACTTTCAGAAAAGGTACTGAAACAGAAACTGATGCCGATGGCAACGTTATACCTAAGGGCGAGATAGTCCTCGAAGGTACGGACATTGATAATGCAGATTACATATACAGACAGATGAATCAGACCAGCGATCCTGAATGGGTGGTTGATCTTAAACTCAATTCCTCAGGCGTTTCAAAGTTCGCAGCTGCAACTTCTGAACTCGCAGGATCATCCACACCTATCTCAATCTGGATGGATAACTACATGATCTCCGCTCCGACAGTAAACAATGCTATCACTGACGGAAGCGCTGTTATCACTGGTAACTTCACAGGTGAATCTGCTAAGAAGCTCGCCGATCAGATCAATGGCGGTGCGCTCCCGTTCAAGATGGTAACTGTAAGCACAAATACCATTTCACCTACAATGGGTGAAGGTTCGCTCGATGCTATCCTTCTTGCAGCTGCTATCGCATTCGGTCTCATTGCTATCTATATGATAGTTCTCTACCGTCTGCCCGGCTGCGTAGCAGTTATCGCTCTTATCGGACAGGTTGCAGGAAGTATCGCAGCTATTACAGGCTGGTTCGGCTTCATGCACGGTTCAACACTTACTGTTCCGGGTATCGCAGGTATTATCCTCGCCGTAGGTATGGGCGTTGACGCTAATATCATTACAGGTGAGCGTATCAAGGAAGAACTCCGCACAGGAAAGTCGCTCGATTCAGCTATAAGGATCGCTTACAAGAGAGCATTCTCTGCTATCCTCGATGGTAACCTTACAAACGTATTCATCGCAGTTATACTCATGGGTGCGTTCGGCGTTCCTACAAGCTTCTTCTCAAATATACTCAACAAGACTATCTTCCGTGCATTCGGCGCAACAGCTGAAGGCTTCGTATATTCATTCGGCTTCACACTCCTCGCAGGTGTTATCCTCAACTTCATCATGGGTGTGTACGCTTCAAGACTTATGGTAACTTCACTTTCAAAGTTCAAGTGCTTTAAGAACAGAAAGCTTTACGGAGGTGACGTTAAATGAGTATAAAGAAGAAAACCCCTGAAAAGCCGGCTTACAATGGCAAGGTTTATAACTTCTGCGGAAAGAAAAAGCTGATACTTGTTGTTTGTGTCACATTATTCGTTGCACTCATAGTTGGTATCATCATCCGCGGCGATAACCGTTCTATTGAATTCAAGGGCGGTACGATGCTCACTTATACTTACAGCGGTGATCTTAGCACAAGCGATGTCAAGAAAATCGTTGAGGACGTTACAGGCGAATCCGTAACAGTACGTTCAGGTGAAGACATCAATACAGGTGATGCACAGTTCACTATCTCAATGACTACCGGCGATTTCGATGCCGACAGACAGGCTGAGCTTGCAACAAAGCTCAAGGCTGAGTTCGCTGAGAATGACCTTAAGGATGCTGAGGCTGTCAACGTTACTTCAACAACAGGTAAGGAATTCCTCTTCAAGTGTGTTATTGCAGTTATCTTTGCAGCTATCGTCATCATCATCTACATCGCTGTTAGATTCAGAAACATCGGCGGTTGGTCTGCTGGTATGTGCTCAGTATTTGCACTTCTCAACGACCTCGTTGCTGCAATGGCTGTATCATTTATCTTCGGATTTGAGTTCAGCGCGAACACGGTCGCTGTTATACTTACTATCCTCGGTTACTCTATCAATAACACTATCGTTATTTACGACAGAATCAGAGAAAACCGCAAGCTCATGCCAAAGGCTTCACTTAATGAGCTTATCAATACAGGCTGTTCACAGTCTCTCACACGTTCTATCAGAACATCAGTCACAACTATCTCCACAATGCTCATCATTACGATAGTTGTATTGATAAAGGGCTATTCTTCACTGCTTGGCTTCTCAGTTCCGCTTATGGCAGGACTTATCTCAGGTACTTTCACTTCACTCTTTGTTGCACCTGTAACATGGTCATGGTGGAAGAGCAGAGAAAAGGCAAAAAAAGCTGCTGCTAAATAATAATATCAAGGACTCCTTAGGCTGCTCACCTTAACGGAAAAAGCGGGCTACCGAGCCGTAAAGTAACGGCTCATATTTGGTAACCTGCGATTCCGCCAAAGGGGGCTCCCCTTCGGGAGTCCTTTTAGTTTGTTAATAAAGTATGTTTTGATAAATAACAGGATTCTAAAGGGGTTTCACCCCTTTAGCAGAGTCCAGAGGCGGCGCCTCTGGTGGGGTGTGGGGCAAAGCCCCATATATTGCCTTAGAAGCGCTCCGCAAAGGGTGAATTTCAAAACAGTCCAGTGGACTGCTTTGAAAGAGGGAAAGCACTGCAAGAGAGGGCTTTCCCTAAAAAACAGAACTTTTCGACAAGCTGCAAGGACTCCTTCGGGAGTCCTTTTTGTTCTATATAACGCTTGATATACATATTTTTTTGAGAGCACGTTATTTTATTGACGTTATTTGATTGACATTGATTTCATAGCGTGATATAATAAATTGTGTATGTATATCCGCTGATAGCGGAACAAATAAATATGTGGAGATAATGAAATTGAGAAAAACAGTAAATGGTATCGGCATTAATTACGAACAGAAGGGCAGCGGTGAACTCGTTGTTCTCCTTCATGGCTGGGGCAGTAATATTAAGCTGTTTGCCAACCTGATAGACCTCCTTTCTGCCAAATATACAGTCGTTGCAATGGATATGCCGGGCTTCGGAGAGAGTGAAGAGCCGAAAACGCCGTGGTGCGTGGATGATTACGTCCAGTTCGTTATAGATTTCCTGAAAGACTATGACACTAAGGAAGTTACATTGCTCGGACATTCTTTCGGCGGTAGAGTTATCATAAAAATGCACTCGCGTGAATCACTGCCGTTCAAGGTCAAAAAGGTGATCCTCGTTGACAGTGCAGGTATTATGCCGCCAAAATCCAATAAAAAGAGCTGGCGCACAAGATACTACAAAATGGGAAAAGCCGTGCTTTCAACTAAGCTGGTACAGAAGCTCGCTCCCGATGCGCTTGAAAATTTCCGTAAGAAAATGGGTAGTGCTGACTATGCAGCCGCTTCGCCTATGATGAGACAGGTAATGGTTAAGGTAGTCAACGAGGACTTGGAGCCGTATCTGCCGAATATCAAGTGTCCTACCCTTCTTGTGTGGGGTGTGAATGATACCGCAACTCCCATTTCGGACGGCGAGAAAATGGAAAAACTAATTCCCGATGCCGGACTTGTCAGGCTTGAAAATGCCGGACATTACTCCTTCTTAGAGCAGCAGTTCACGTTCAACCGCGTAATGTGCAGCTTTATGAATATAGAAGAATAATTTCAATCCGGAATTCAAGGAGATAAATATGAATTTGGTTTTATGGATAATATATGCGGCTGTTACCCTTGCCGCAATAGTATTTTTAAGTCTTAGAGAGTTCCATATGCTCCAGCTCAATGGCTATAAAACTCCCGAGCATTCGCGCTGGATGAAGAAAAATTTCAGCCGCTACATACCGCTTATCGCGTTTCTGGTGATACAGCTCATGCTGCTGCCCCTTGAACGCATACTGATATGGGACAGCGAAAAGCACGTTCTGAACTCCGGCAAAAATAAAATCGCTATCGTCCTTACGATCGCTCTCAGCATTGCAAACATCGGCGTTGCCATTGCCAACAAGCCCGGCAAAAAATTCAAGAAGCCTCTCGTCTATACCGCCCGTGTGAAACGAATGTTAGTGACCTTCTTCATACTCATAGCCGCTTCATTCACAGGCGCATTCTTCGCGGCAAAAAGAGTGGATTTCGAGGGAGCATACAGGTTCACGAATGTGCTTCCCTTCATCTTTGTGGGCGCAGCACTCTACCTCACACCTATACTCGTTCCGCTCTCAAACCTTATCAATAAGCCGGTCGAGAAGGCTGTTCAGAACTGGTATATAAACGACGCAAAGAAAAAGCTTGCGGATATGCCTTCTCTTCACAAGGTAGGCATTACAGGAAGCTACGGCAAGACCAGCATGAAATTCTATCTCAGCGAGCTTCTCAGTTCACAGTATGAGACACTGAAAACACCTGAGAGCTTCAACACTCCAATGGGTGTCACCATAACGATACGCCGCGACCTCCGCCCCACACATCAGTATTTCATCTGTGAAATGGGAGCAAGGCGTGTCCATGAGATAAAGGAACTCTGCGGCATCGCAAATCCTCATGATGGCATTATTACTTCTGTCGGACCTCAGCACCTTGAAACTTTCCGTTCTATCGAGAATGTACTTAATACAAAATTCGAGCTTGCCGATGCTGTTCAGGCTGCCGGCGGAAAAATCTACCTTAACGGCGATAATGAACTCATACGCAGAAAAGCTCCGGAGTACAAAAACACCGTCCTCTATGGACTTCAGGAAGGTAATGATTACCGTGCAACAGATATTACAGTTTCCGACAAGGGTACTGAATTCACTGTGACAGCTCCTGATGGTGAAAGCTTACGTTATTCTATGAAGCTTCTCGGTGAGCATAATGTCCAGAACGTACTTGGTGCTATCGCCTACGCTCACGGTACAGGAATATCGCTCGATAAGCTGCTTCTGCCTGTAAAGCGTATCGCGGCAGTACCGCACAGGCTTCAGCTCCTCGACAAGGGCAACGGCGTCACTTATATCGACGACGCTTACAATTCCAATCCTAACGGCTGCCGTGCGGCTCTTAACGTACTCAGTCTTTTCGATGCCTGCCGTATACTTGTAACTCCCGGAATGGTTGAGCTTGGTGCAAAGCAGGAAGAACTCAATTTTGAATTCGGACAGGAAGCGGCAAAAGCTTGTGACTATATCGTGCTTGTAGGAAAAAATCAGACCGTTCCGATCTACAACGGCATCAAGGATGCCGGCTATAATATGGAACAGGTATTCGTTGCAGATAACCTCAACGAGGCTCTTGCGAAGGTACAGGCTTACCAGACCTCGAAGAAGAAGGTCGTACTTCTCGAAAACGACCTTCCCGACAACTATTAAGCGGGGAGCCCCCGCTGGCTTCAACGTTGTCGCTTGTTTCACTCGCTTACTTTGGCAGATATGCGTACACGTACTCGCTAACAGCACTGTCTGACAAAGGAGTTCTAAAATTGGTGGGGGAGCCCCCGCTGGCTTCAACGTTGTCGCTTGTTTCACTCGCTTACTTTGGCAGATATGCGTACACGTACTCGCTAACAGCACTGTCTGACAAAGGAGTTCTAAAATTGGTGGGGGAGCCCCCGC
>Ga0256404_1000553_pt1 | contig 97908 bp, 89 predicted proteins | sample RumenRJG_01DNA_FD_185990 | JGI IMG/M metagenome (GOLD analysis project Ga0256404, IMG submission 185990) | Bovine rumen microbial communities from Lethbridge, Alberta, Canada - RJG_01 | ecosystem: Host-associated > Mammals > Digestive system > Stomach > Rumen | place: Canada: Alberta | collected... | reverse complement strand
CTTACCATCATGTCGGCGACAAATTCTTACTGCGAGCCTGAGGCGACAACAGAGACATATCTGTCGGGTAACATAGATAAGAATGATACCCAGGTTAAGAATGATGGCAGGAATTTCCAGATAAACTTCTACGACAGGCTTGGATATGAATATACCGCTAAGTTTAAGATGGTTCAGTCAAGCAAGGCGGAAAATTCTTACTATTGCTACCTGACTGATATTGTTCATGAGGGAAATTCTATCTTCTGCACTAAAGACAGCACTACCGGTAATTATATAGAAAATTCAGATAAAACTAATGGGAAAACCATGCCTAATGTAAGTATTACTGAATATGATAATACAGAAAAGCATGGAAAAGAAACTCCAGCGGAGAATAAGGTTACAGTAGACCCATCTACTGGCGCACTCACGTTTAATAAAGTTCCTGCTTTTCAGCTTGTCTTTAATAACAGAACGGGTAAATTTAATACAATATCCGTAAAAAATGCTAAAGCCAATACTACAGGGAAAGACGGTAAAACAGATGGACATGACGGAAGCTTAGCTACTGCCGGTGCCGAAATATCTAAGGTATGGTTGAACATAGCAGATACTAATAATACCAAGGATGCCTACGAGAGTGTCGCTATCGACCTTTCCCCTCTCACCATGTACGCGAACTCTGATTCTACGTCTATCGAGTCGACCATGGGCGATACAAGTGGCAACAACAAGGGCTGCACCAAGGGTACCATGACCGGCACATCTATCGACCAGTCCGGTAAGATTTACGGTAACTACGACAATGGCAAGCAGAAGCTCTTAGCCCAGATAGCTACGACAGCCTTTAAGAACCCGGGCGGTCTCGAAGCGGTCGGTACCAGCTACTTCAAGCAGACCCAGAACTCAGGTACCTTCGATGGAATTGGTAAGGATGTTACGGCTGCCGGAGGCAAGATCAGTACCGGTATGCTCGAAATGAGTAATGTCGACCTGGCGGGCCAGTTCACTGATATGATTACAACCCAGCGTGGTTTCCAGGCGAACTCACGTATCATAACAGTATCGGATACCCTCCTTGAGGAACTTGTAAATCTCAAGAGATAATGATACATAATATCTAAAACGTAAAGCGCGTAAGCTTTTCTCACGGAAGGCTTGCGTGCTTTCTTTTCGTTTCCAAAAAAAATACGTAAATCCTATTAAAAAAATTTCAGATAAGGGTTGAAATAAAGAATACAATTGAGTTATAATAACTGTGACTAAATAAAGTCTTTTTAATGTTTGTGCTTTTCATGGAGGCGGTATGATTGATGTTACGAGAATGAATGGTCTTCCCATAACCATTAACGCGGACCTGATAGAGTCCGTGGACGAGGTTCCGGACACTGTTATCATTCTGACTACAGGGAAACGCATAATGGTTAAGGAGACCAGAGAAGAGATAAAGGACCTTGTGATGAAGTATAAGCACTCGATCGCGACCGGTGCTTTCTTTAACGAAGACTCTTAAGCCTCTCGTATATGAATAATGTTTAGAGGAGGACACAGTTTTGGATATAGCTACTCTTATAGGTCTGGTCGGAGCCATGGGACTCATGGCCTATTCTATCATGATGGACGATCCTGCCGCTATCAACGGCTTTATTCATGTGCCGTCAGCCATGATTACCTTCGGTGGCGCGCTCATGTGTACCCTTGCGGCTGAGAAGGATATCAAGTCTCTCGTGGAGGACCTTAAGTCCATACAGAAGGTTTTGAAGCCGGTTAATTTTAACCAGGCTGAGACGATTAAGAACATCATCAACCTCTCTAATGTAGCACGTAAGGATGGTCTTCTCGCCCTTGAGGAAGCGAGCGCAGGTATAGATGATCCATTCCTTAAGAAGGGCATACTTCTTATAGTCGATGGTACTGACCCGGAGCTTGTAAGAAGCATCCTTGAGACTGAGATATCATGTATAGAGGACCGGCATAAGGCTAAGGCAGCCTTCTGGGATAACTTAGGTCTTTCAGGTCCTGCCTGGGGTATGATCGGTACCCTTATCGGACTTATCAACATGCTTAAGAACCTCTCGGATCCTAGCTCCATCGGACCGTCCATGTCGGTCGCTCTCATAACCACATTCTATGGCTCAATCCTCGCTAACTGGCTCTGTACTCCCGTTGCCAGTAAGCTAAAGGCTAACAGCGCCGAGGAGATAGCCCTTAAGACGGTTCAGGTAGAAGGTATTCTTTCCATACAGGCAGGCGAGAACCCTCGTGTAATCGAGGAGAAGCTTAAGAGTTTCCTTACACCTGCTGATCGTGAGCAGTTCAGTGAAAACGCGGAAGGCGGCGAAGGCGGTGAGAAATAATGGCGAGAAAGAAGAAGCCTGAAGAAGGCAAGGCTTTCCCACTGTGGCAATCAACGTTCTCTGACCTTATGAACCTGCTGCTATGCTTCTTCGTATTGCTCTTCTCTATGAGCTCTGTTGATTCGGCGAAGTATGATCAGCTCGTTCAGTCACTTAACTCCACCTTTTCCATTATGGCGGGCGGAGCGCAGTCGCAGGATATGGGAATCCTTATATCAAGCGGTATCAGTCAGTTAAACCAGTTAAACCAGTATTATACAAACCTTGGCGCTGAGAATACGTCAAATGAAGATGGTCACAAGGGTGGCTCCGGCAAGTCAAACCAGGGCAACTCAGATGACCCTGATTCGACGGCTACAGCGTCAGGCGGTGCCATAAATAACGATAATTCCTCCGGTTCCGCCATTAACAGCAATACAGCTTCGGGAGCCGCTGTTACGACCGGAAGCGCGATTAGTCAGGAAGCATCAACCGAGTCCGCCATAGCCGAATATCAGAGGGAACTTCAGGCAGCGGCGGAAGCGAACTATGACAAGGTTTCCGAGCTCATGGAGCTCTACAAGCTCGATGAGAATGCCGACATAAATATGGACAGCATGTACAATTACGTCGGCATCAATATAAACGGCGCCTTCCTCTTCGATTCGGGCTCGGCAGACCTGAAGCCCGGAGCGGACAAGATACTTAAGAAGGCAGCGAGAATTCTTAAGTCATTTAAGGGTTCTACCATTGTCATAGAAGGACATACCGATAATGTTCCGCAGACGGATATCTACCGTTACAAGAATAACCTTTGGCTATCGAGCGCGAGAGCGTGCACGGTGCTTGAGTATCTTGTAAATGAGGGCGGACTTGACGCATCGACCATGTCCGCGAGCGGCAAGGGCGAATATGACCCTATTGCTTCTAACAAGACCGCTGAGGGACGTCAGAAGAACAGACGCGTTGAGATCAAGATCTATAATAAAGTCGGAAATTAATATTTCCATATAAAAGGAGAAAGCCATGAAGAAGAACATGCTTACCATTGTGGCGATAGCGCTTTCATTTATAAATGTCGTGCTGACCGCCGTCATCGTGTTCTCGGTAGTTCCTACCATGCAGAAGACGAACAGCCTGATAACCCAGGTTGCGAGCATTATAGACCTTGAGGTCTCCGGTTCCGATACGGGCCAGAAGACTGTGAATATAGCCGACCTCGATACGGTTGCCTATACTAACGCCCTTACTATAAACCTCAAGTCTACGGACGGGGATGACGCTAACCACTACGCCGTTGTAGATCAGATTATCCTTTACCTCGATAAGACGGCCAAGGATTATTCAACCATACAGCCTAGCATGGCTAACTTCGAAGGTAAGGTAGATGAGATAGTCACGAACCAGCTGAGCCAGTATACCAAGGATGAGGTAAATAATAACCGCGAGGCTATTAAGAACGCCATACTTACTTCTATCCAGGAACAATTTGGTACAGAGACCATAGTGGATGTTTCACTCAAGAATTTAAGATCGCAGTAAGATGGATTTTACGATAAAAAAGGTTGTTTTTTGATAGTTGATAATATATAATAAATGGTGTCAGGATGGTAAAATGTTATGAGTGATGTTCTCTCACAAAGTGAGATAGACAACCTCCTAGCGGCCATTAATAACGGTGAGCTCGATACAGATGAGTTAAAGGACCAGGACGATAAGAAGATCGTAGACTATGATTTCGCCAGACCTTCCAAGTTCTCAAAGGAGCACCTCCGTACACTTGAATCTATTTTCGAGCATTACGGGAGGCTCTTACAGACTAATCTTCCCGCTTACCTTAGAAAAAATGTGTCGGTAGAGGTTGTGAACTCCGAGGCAGTAGCCTACCAGGAGTTCGCGAATGCCCTGTCTAACCCTGTGCTGTTGGGCATCCTTTCCCTGCCGCCTCTGAAGGGCAACTGTGTAATGGAGATGGCCAACAACCTTGGCTATACCATAATAGACAGGCTTTTGGGAGGGGTCGGCACTCCTCTCGAGAAGCCTCGTGAGTTCTCAGAGATAGAGTTAGTCGTGATAGAGAGGATACTTAATATCTGTACGAACCTGCTCCAGGAACCGTGGCACAGCGTAGTGGACATTAATCCGAGACTTGTGCGAATTGAGACCAACTCCCAGTACGCCCAGGTTATTTCACCGCAGGAAATGACAGCCATCGTCACGCTTAACGTGAAGATAGGCAATGTAGAAGGACTTATGAACTTCTGTCTCCCTTATAACGCTCTCGAGGATGTTATGGATAAGTTAAATACCAAGTATTGGTTCTCATCCATGACTGAGCGAGACGAGACAAGCTATGAGGCCCAGATAGAGGATATCATAGATAAAGCTCAGATACCGGTACGTGTAGTACTCGGTAAGAGCGTGATTTCAGTAAACGATTTCGTATGCCTGCAGCCGGGTGATGTTATAAGACTTAACTCTAAGACCGACGACGAAATGAACGTATATGTGGGCAATCTTATGAAATTTAAAGCGCTTCCGGGTGTTTCTAGCGGCCTTTACGCCGCGAGAGTGACCGAAGTAATCAGAGAGGAGGAATAAAGAGATGGATTCTATGCTCTCCCAGGAAGAGATCAATGCTCTCCTCAATGGTGCAGGCGGAGGCGATGATGGCGGATCCGGATCGGGTACAGGCAGCACGGCTAATTCTGATGCCTTATCAGCTGAAGAGAAGGACGCCATAGGTGAGATCAGTAATATAAGCATGGGTACAGCGGCGACTACCCTGTCGACGCTCTTGAACCAGAAGGTTAATATTACCACACCTCACGTAGAAATCAGCAACTGGGATGATATCAGCAACGCTTATGAGAGACCTTGCGTATTTATTCAGATCTCTTATATCGAAGGACTCGATGGTAATAACATCCTCATCCTTCGCGAAAATGATGTTAAGATAATAACAGACCTTATGATGGGCGGCGATGGCCATAATACGGACGGTGAGCTCACAGAGCTTCACCTCTCGGCTATCTGCGAGGCTATGAACCAGATGATGGGTTCAGCCGCGACCAGCATTTCATCAGTACTTGAGAAGAAGGTAGATATCTCACCACCGACAGCAAGCCTGGTCGATATGAACGATACCATATCGACTGATAACCTAAGTAACTTCCTACAGGGAGACTTTGTAAGAGTTTCATTCAGACTTGAGATTGGTGATCTTATAGACAGTGAGCTTATGCAGCTCTATCCGGTAGACTTCGCTAAGGATCTTTACAGGAAGTTCCTCGAATCGACCGATCTGGGAGGAACAGCAGAGCCTGCGGGCACCGCTCCTGAAACGGCACCTGCTCCGGCACCGCAGCCGACACCGGCTCCACAGCCACAGCCTGCTCCGGCAGCCTACGCGGCTCCACCGCAACAGGCCTATGCGGCACCACCGCAGCAACAGTACGCGGCGCCACCAATGCAGCCGGTACAGCCTGTAAATGTGGCTCCGGCCCAGTTCGCTTCATTCGATACCTCCTTGAATCCTGTTATGATGCAGGAGAATATAGATCTTATCAAGGATGTACCTCTTGAAGTAACGGTTGAGCTTGGTAGGACGAATAAGACTATAAGAGAGATACTTGATTTTGCGCCCGGCACTATCATAGAGCTGAATAAGCTAGCCGGAGAACCGATAGACGTTCTCGTCAACGGCAAATATATAGCTAAGGGTGAAGTAGTTGTTATAGATGACAGCTTTGGTATCAGAATTACCGATATAGTTAAGTGATGAGTTCTTTATATTGACTCATTCATTATAGAAACAAGCCTTGTAGGCAGAATGTGAGGAATTATGGCTAAGAATGTTTTAATTTGCGATGATGCGGCTTTCATGAGGATGATGATCAAGGATATCCTTACGAAGAATGGCTACAATATTGCCGGTGAAGCAGAGAACGGTGTTAAGGCCGTAGAGAAATATAATGAGACTCATCCGGACCTCGTAATGATGGATATCACCATGCCTGAGATGGATGGAATCCAGGCCCTTAAGAAGATTAAGGAGCAGGATCCTAAGGCTGTTGTTATCATGTGTTCAGCGATGGGCCAGCAGGCCATGGTTATTGAGTCTATACAGTCCGGCGCGAGAGACTTTATAGTTAAGCCTTTCCAGGCAGACCGTGTACTTGAGGCAGTAAAGAAGGCTGTCGGCTGATGCCTCTTCTGTCTCAAAGCAGTATTGACATCTACTCTGAATCAGGCAAGACCGGCTCTACTTCAAGTATTGAAAGCATCGGCCAGATACTTGGTATGCTCGTTATTTTCTTTCTGATACTGTTCGCGGCTTATTATGTCACGAAGTTTATAGGAAAGAAAGGCGGGTATGGAAGCGTAGGACGTAATATCCGTATGATAGAGACGTATCGGCTTGCCGCCGACAAATATATAGCTATTGTCGAAGCGGCAGGCAGATATTTCCTCATCGGAGTCACGAAGAATTCCATAGAGAATCTTGCGGAATTGTCTAAGGATGAGATTGTCGAAATTATACAGTCCTCTGACAGCCGGGGAAAGTTTTCTGATATTTTTAAGGAACAGTTAAAGCAGAGATTCAGTAAAAAGAAATAAGGGCTGGAATACATGAAAATTAGACCACTATTAGCTAAGGCAGCTAGATGGCTGATAAGGGGTGCTGCTTTGGCGGCTGTATTTACCGCTCTTTTTTTTATAAGACCGGTTTTTGCTTCTACCTATAATACCCCGACTCCTACCTATGGAGATACCAATTATACTCCGACTTACGGTACAGAGACTCAGAACGCGAATACCAACGATAACCTCGATAATACAAAGAGGCTTGTAAACGGTGACAGCCCTTATACCATAGGTATCAACGTCACTTCGAATACCGACGACAGCAAGGGACTTACAAGCACCCTAAGGATAATGCTTGCGCTTACTCTTATTGCGCTTTCGCCTTCTATCCTTATAATGCTTACCTCATTTACGAGGATAATCGTTGTACTCCATTTCCTGAGGAGCGCTCTCTCGACGCAGACATCACCTCCTAACCAAGTGCTGATAGGACTTGCTCTTTTCCTTACGTGGTTCATAATGTTTCCGACATTTGAGCAGGTGAGGACTCAGGCAATAGTGCCTCTCGAGCAGGGGACGATAACCGCTGAGGAGGCCTACGCCAAGGGAATAGAGCCTGTCCGCACATTTATGTTCAAGCAGACGAACACCAAGGATATTAAGCTCTTCGTTGATATAGAAGGCCTTGAAAATGTCAAGACGATGGACGATATTCCTACTCATGTCCTTGTTCCTGCCTTCATAATCAGTGAGCTTAGGGCGGCCTTTATCATAGGCTTTTGTTTGTATATACCTTTCATAATCATAGATATGGTTGTCGCCTCGGCACTCATGTCCATGGGTATGATGATGCTTCCGCCTACGACGATTTCGATGCCCTTTAAGATACTGCTCTTCGTCATGGTTGACGGATGGGATCTGGTAATCGGAAATCTCGTGAAGAGTTATGTGCGCTAGCGAATAAAAAGAGGGAAATATGAATCAGGCTACAGTAATTGATATCGCACGCGAAACCGTGAATATCATTCTCAAGGTTTCGGCTCCGATGCTTCTTGCGTCGCTTGTTGTCGGACTTATCGTAAGCCTTCTTCAGACTATCACGAGTATCCAGGAAGCGACACTGACGTTTGTGCCTAAGCTCCTAGTCATACTCCTTATGCTTGTGCTGACAGGCGGATGGATGATGCAGACAATAGTAGAGTTTACGGTTACACTATTTAATAATTTTGGAAATTATGTGCATGAAGCCGAAGGATTTATCATGCTGATCCCGGGGACCCTCATGCCATGAGGTCATATCTGATTTTAAGTAAAGGTACGGGGTCTGTATATGCAACTGCAGTTTACCATTGAAAATCTGGAATATTTGCTATTTATAGCTGCCAGGGTGTCTGCTTTTGTTTATACTGCCCCTTTTTTTAATTTTGGACGGAGCATGGTACCGGCGAGGGTTAAGGCGGGCTTCACATTTTTCCTTTCCATAATCCTTTACTTTGCCCTTCCTTACAATGAAGTCACCTATGAAGGGATATACGGATTCGTTATAGAGGTAATAGAAGAGGTTATAGCCGGCGCCTTTATGGGATTTATGACTGACGCTGTCATGATGATCTTAAACTTCGCCGGTCGTCTCATAGATATTGAGATAGGTTTTTCAATGGTAACCATGATGGACCCCCTCTTCAATGTCGACAGCTCGGTATCCGGTAACATGTATACGTATTTCGTAATCATGATGCTTCTTGCCGGAGGTTACCAGAGGTGGCTCATTCAGGCCTTTGTAGACTCCTATAGGGTTATACCTGTCGGGGCGGTAAATGTTGCTGCTGATATATCAAAGGTAATGCTTACCTTCTGTACCGATTATTTTGTAATAGCTGTAAAGATTGCCCTGCCGCTTTATTCCATGATGCTTATCGTAAATATCGTGCTCGGTATCATGGCAAAGGTAGCTCCTCAGATGAATATGTTCGTTGTAGGTATGCAGCTAAAGGTTCTTGGCGGTCTCTTTGTGTTGACGCTTATGATGCAGCTTCTGCCGGGAGTTACGAATTTTATGGTCGATGAGATGGTTAAGATTCTAAGGTTAACGGTGGAGGCGCTTTCGCCATGAGTGAAGAATCGTTTAGAAGATTTAAGCTTGACCTCCAGTTCTTCGCTGACGGAGACAAGACAGAACCGGCTACGCCCAAACACCTTGAGGACGCTAGAAATGAAGGTCGTGTCGCAAGAAGTGTTGAGCTCTCAAACGGTCTGACACTGTTAGTGGCCTTCCTCTCGATTAAGCTCTTCGGCTCATTTACAGCGGGAATTTTTACGGGGTCATTCGAGACATTTTACAATATGTTTCCTGATCTTCTGAAAAATGATTTTACCCCGCAGACGAGCGCAAGGATATTCGGCAGGGGGCTTATAGACGTTTTAATCGGAGTGATTCCTTACCTGTTGGCGCTCTTTGTAATTGCCTTTGTTCAGAATGTACTCCAGTTTGGCTTTAAGGTGACGACAAAGCCCCTGCAGCCTAAACCTGATAAGCTTAACCCGATAAACGGCTTCAAGAGAATGTTTTCGCTTGAGAAGGTTCTCGAGCTTTTAAGATCGATTCTGAAGCTTGCAGTTATAGCTCTCTTAGTTTATAATGAACTAAAAGATAAGGCGATAATGATTCTAAATATCTATGATATGGATATGAATTATGCCCTGGCGACGGTGTACGATGAGGTAATTAACCTCGGCATAGAAATTAGCGCAGTATTCACCGGGATAGGTTTTGTTGATCTCTTCTACCAGAAATGGAAATATAAGGAAGATCTCAAGATGAGTAAGCAGGAAATCAAGGATGAATATAAAAACGATGAAGGAGATCCCGAGGTTAAGAACAGGATCCGTCAGAAGATGAGAGAAGCAAGCCGCAGGAGGATGATGCAGGAGGTTCCTAAGGCGGATGTTGTTATAACGAACCCTACTCATTATGCTGTGGCGCTGACTTATGATAAGGACAGGGCGGCCGCTCCACTGGTTGTTGCGAAGGGAGCCGACTATTTAGCCCAGAAGATAAAGGAAGTCGCTCGTGAAAATAATGTAGAGATAGTTGAAAACAGGGCACTTGCCCGTATGCTTTACTTTAACGTGGAAGTCGGAGACCAGATACCGCCTGAGCTCTACCAGATGGTAGCGGAGGTTCTGGCTTATGTATACAGAATCAAGAATAAAGTTGTAACAGGTTGATAAGAAGGAGATACGGAACATGAAAAAACCGGGTAAGGACATAACATTAGGTGTATTTGTCCTGCTTATAATTATCATGTTCATCGTGCCTATTCCTAGCTGGCTGCTCGATATATTTCTTGCCTTTAACCTTTCGATAGCGATGACGGTTCTCTTTACCGCCATGTTCTCGAAGGAACCGCTTGATATGAGCACGTTTCCTACCATTTTGCTGTTAACGACCCTTTTTAGAATAGCTCTTAACGTATCATCTACGAGACTTATCCTTCTTACAGGTGATCCCGGAAATGTTGTAAGAACATTCGGAAATTTCGTCGGAGGCGGCAATCTGATTGTTGGTGTCATAGTTTACCTCATACTTCTTATAGTACAGTTTGTGGTCATCAACAAGGGGTCGGAACGTGTAGCGGAGGTTCAGGCGAGATTTACACTCGACGCTATGCCGGGCAAGCAGATGGCGATAGATGCCGATCTGAATTCAGGCGCGATAACTGATGAGGAGGCCAAGGCAAGGAGACAGAAGATACAGGATGAGTCTGCCTTCTTCGGTTCCATGGATGGCGCTTCCAAGTATGTAAAGGGAGACGCTACCGCCGGCCTTATCATTTCGGTTATAAACTTTGTCGGAGGTCTTGCGCTTGCAATGCTTCAACGTGGCATGTCCGCAAATGAAGCCCTTCAGACATATTCAATTCTTACAATCGGTGATGGTCTTGTTTCAGCTATACCGTCACTGCTTATTTCTCTCGCTACAGGTATTCTTGTCACTAAGGTAAGCAAGGAAGCGGACCTTGGCGGCATGATTATAGGACAGCTCTTCTCAGTGCCGAGAGTTCTTATGATTGTTGGTGCCGCTATGATTCTCTTTGGTGTGGCAACACCTCTTAATACAGTCATATTCCTTGCTATAGGCGCGGCCTTCCTTCTTACCGGTTATAGGATGAGACAGGATATAGGCGAAGAGAAGGTAGAGACGGAGACCCAGGAGGAAGAGGAACAGGCAGAGGAAATCAGACGTCCGGAGAATGTCAACTCCCTTCTCCAGGTTGATCCTATAGAGCTTGAGTTTGGCTATGGTATAATTCCGCTTGCCGATGTGAACCAGGGCGGTGACCTTCTTGACCGCGTAGTTATGATAAGACGTCAGATAGCCTTAGAGCTTGGTTGCGTTGTGCCTATCATAAGGCTTCGCGATAATATACAGTTAAATCCTAACCAGTATATTATTAAAATAAAGGGCGTTAAGGTCAGTGAAGGTGAGATACTTTTCGACCACTATATGGCGATGAATCCGGGATATGTAGAAGAAGAAATCACAGGTATACCGACCGTGGAGCCTTCCTTCCATCTGCCGGCTATTTGGATAACCGAAGGACAGCGAGAGCGGGCTGAGGCATTGGGGTATACCGTTGTGGATCCTCCTTCAATCATAGCTACCCATATAACTCAGATTGTGCGCGAGCATATCTGGGAGCTCCTTACAAGACAGGATGTACAGAATCTTATTGACAATATCAAGGAGAAGGATGAGGCTCTTGTGGGAGAGCTTGTACCTAAGCTTCTGTCAGTCGGTGAGATACAGAAGGTTCTCCAGAACCTTCTTAAAGAAAATATTTCTATCAGAGACCTGGTAACAATCCTCGAGACCCTTGCGGATTACGCTCCTACGACACATGATACGGATGTTCTCACGGAGTACGTAAGGCAGGCTCTTAAGCGGGCCATTTCTGATAAATATTTTCCTGAGGGTGAGACAACGAGTGTTGTCACTCTTGACCCTAAGGTCGAACAGGAGATTATGGACAGTGTCAAGCAGACTGAACAGGGCGCATATATTACCCTTGAGCCTGTGAAGGCACAGAAGATTATAGATTCTCTCAAGGGAGAGGTCGAAAAGCTTGACAAGCTTGGTAAGACTCCTATAGTTGTTACATCACCAATTGTGAGAATGTACTTTAAGAAGCTGACGGAGGATTATTTCAAGGATCTTGTCGTGCTCTCTTACAATGAAGTTGAGAGCAACGTAGAATTACAGTCAGTCGGGATGGTAACAGGATGATAATTAAGAAGTTTGAGGCGGAGACTCAAGAGGAAGCCATATTAAAAGCTAAGGATGAGCTTGGAAGCGGTGCCGTTGTCATGAATATTAAGACAACCAAACCGAAAGGGGTGTTTAAATTCATGAAGAAGCCTGTAGTGGAAGTTACAGCTGCTGTGGATGAAAATGTAGACAGACCAAAAACCCGAGGGCAGGCGGCCGTTACAGCGCCAACTCTTCAGAGTGTAAATGCGGGAAAAGCGACAGCATCTCAGGGTGGCAATCCTGATGTGACAGCTATAGAGAAGAAGCTAAATGACCTTGAAAACCTTCTTGCAAAGCAGATGAAGGAGAGAAACGCTGACAGCCGGGCTATAGAAGCCGTGAAAAAGTCTGTGGATTCGGCTAAGGCTGATGCGGACGTGTATGTAGGAAATGATGGTGGCATTTTTCTTAAGGATGGTCTTCCTTCATCGGACAGCCTCAGCGAATCCTTGAGCGAGGATGTATCTGATATTGAAAATAAAGACAATATGAATGCCTGTATGAAGCTTATTTATGATCAGCTTATCGGAAATGATGTCGACGAGAAGTATGTAAATGAACTGACGGGCGAATTGTCACAGTCAATCAGGAAGGACGCGGGCATAGACGCAGTGCTTGCTGCCGTCTATCAGAAGCTGGTATTGAAGCTTGGTTCCGCTGAGACAATAGAGCGGACACCGGGCAAGGCAAAATATGTGTTTTTTGTAGGCCCTACGGGTGTCGGCAAAACCACTACGATAGCGAAGATAGCCAGTCTCTTAAAGCTTAAGCAGGGGCTCGATGTAGCTCTTCTTACCGCAGATACCTACAGAATCGCTGCCGTTGAGCAGCTTCGCACATACGCGAATATATTGGGAATCCCTATTTCCGTGGTCTATTCGGCCGCTGAGATTACCGATATGAAGACCGAACTTGATAAACATGAGGTTGTACTTATAGACACGGCAGGGCGTTCCGATAAAAACGCTGACCAGATAAACGACCTCAAGATGATGTTAAGAACAATTCCTGAGGATAATAAGGAGACATATCTCGTGCTCTCTGCGACCACAAAAGAAAAGGACCTTATCCGCATAGCCGATGTATATAAGGAAATAGCGGACATCAGGCTCATTTTCACGAAGCTTGATGAAACAGAGACACAGGGAAGTATATATAACATCAGGATGCATACGGGGGCGCCGCTTTCATATATGACATTCGGACAGAATGTTCCCGATGATATAGAGACGGCAAATGCGCAGAATATTGCGAAGCAGCTTCTTTCGGGGACATAAGGGATTGAAAAATGGATCAGGCTGAGAATCTAAGAAATATTATAAAAAAGGAAAATGCCGTTCCGAAACATGTTTCGCGAGTAATGACAGTCACGAGCGGCAAGGGCGGTGTAGGTAAGTCATCGGTTTCCGTCAACCTGGCTATTGCCTTAGCTAAAAGGGGCAAGAAGGTTGTCGTGCTTGACGCCGACTTCGGACTTGCGAATATAGAGATAATGCTTGGCATTCATCCTAAATACACACTCGCTGACCTTATGTTTAACGGAAAGACCCTGTCCGATGTCATTACGGCGGGCGAGGGTGATATCGGCTTTATCTCCGGTGGCTCAGGTATAAGAGAAATGACTGAACTTTCGCAGGCGGAGCTTTCGAACCTTACCGCAAGGCTTAGAAAGCTTGACAGTGTAGCCGATATAATTATTATAGATACAGGGGCCGGAATATCAGGAAACGTCATGGAATTCATTATGAGCTCGAGCGAGGTATTCCTGGTGGCTACACCTGAACCGACCAGCATAACCGATGCTTATGCCTTGCTTAAAACTCTTGGAAGACGTCCCGATTTTATTAAGGAGCGGTCATCCATTAAGCTTATAGCCAATAAGGTAGTTGATACAAATGACGGTCTGGAGCTCTACAGTAAACTCTCAGGCGTATCGGAAAAGTTTCTTGATATACCGCTTCAATATACCGGAGCAGTGCCATTTGACGCGAATATTTCAAGATCTGTGATGAAACAGGTCCCTGTCATGATTTCATACCCGTCTTCTCCCTCGGCGATAGCAATCGAGAAGATAGCTGAGAGCCTCATGGGAGATATGAACGTGGATCCTACCAGGGTAGACAGGGGATTCGCGGCAATATTTAAAGAGGCCTTTACCCGGGCGAAGGTGAGAGGATAGAATTAAGTCATTTAAGAATTACATAATATCTTATAGAAAAGGAGGCATGTATGGCAGAAAAGAAAATAAAAGCCGGTGACAATATTTCCATGTCAAGACCCGGCGCTGCCACCGAAGAGGCGAGAAAGCTTGAGCTTGCGAGCAAGGTTCTCGAGTTTGACGGAGACAGGACAATGAAGATAGCGATGCCGATGGCGAAACTGACATACATAGCGCTCGAACCGGGCGAGATAGTACTTATGTATTTCTTTTCGTCCGGAGTTATGTTCTTTGCAGAAGGCAGGGTTGTTGACAGAGCGCATGAGGATAAAATGCCTGTCGCGACAGTAACTCTTATTACTGAACCTGAGCTAATGCAGCGAAGGCAGTTCTACAGAATAGAGTGTATAATAGACGCTCAGACGCATGAGCTTACCGAGGATGAATTGAAGGTAATAGAGGAATTAGACAGTAAAGAAAGAGAGAGCATTGCGCACCTCAGCAAATATCTTGATTCCCTGGTTGAAGACGTGCCGAAGTGGGAAGAGGGAGTGATAGTTGATATAAGCGGAGGCGGAATCAGGTACCATTCAGAGGAGGAGAGAAATAAGGGTGACAGAGAGCTTCTCGCCATGAAGCTTAAGAGCGAAGGCAACATCAAGGAATATCATCTGCTGTTGAGCATTGTGAGCAGTGAACGAAAGACAGTCAACAGGAAAGTATTTTACGAGAACCGAGCGAAATTTATCAGTATTAATGATAAGGATCGTGAAGCGATAGTCAGATTTGTCTTTGAAGAAGACAGAAAAAAGCGTAGTAAGGCGGCTGAAAGAAATTTGCCGGTTTGATAGGGAGGCAGTGATGGCTAAAAAGATTTTAATAGTTGATGACTCTGCACTCATGAGAAGAGTAATATCTGATATAATCAACTCAGATGAAAGATTTACGGTAGAAGACACCGCAAAGGACGGGCTGGAAGGCTTGGACAAGATCACGAAGAGTGGGAACAGGTTCGATGTGATCCTTCTTGACATTAACATGCCTAGGATGAACGGACTTGAACTCATGGCCGAACTCTCGAAGCTTCGTGTCAGGACGCCGGTTATCATTGTGAGTACCCTTGCGAAGGATGGCGCCGATGAAACTATTAAGGCTCTTGAACTTGGAGCGTTTGATTTTGTTACAAAGCCGGGAAGCTTCGCCGGAATGAAATCAGATGACTTGAAGGCCGATCTTATAGCCAAGGTTGCCGCTGCTTGCCACCTCGCGCCTAAGAAATCTGTCGCGAAGCCTGCGGTAGTAACTCCGGTTAAACCGGAGGTCTTCATTCCGAAGAGTCGTCCGGCAAGAACGAACGGGAAGACCCTTATCGCTCTTGCGTGCTCTACCGGTGGACCTAAAGCGCTTCAAACTGTTATGCCGATGCTCCCGGAAAAGCTTAACGCCGCCATGCTTATAGTCCAGCACATGCCGGAAGGTTTTACGCTTTCCCTTTGTGAGAGACTTAATGAGATGAGTGTCGTTAATATCAAGGAAGCGGCAGACGGAGACATTTTAAGGAAGGATCAGGTTTATCTTGCGAAGGGTGGTTTCCAGATGAAATTCAAGGAATCCGCCAGCGGCAATTTTCTTTCATTGACTAAGGATCCTCCGAGAGGAGGACTCAGACCTTGCGCTGATATCATGTACGAGAGCCTTGTAGGTTCCGCGTATGAGAAAATTGTATGTGTTGTGCTCACAGGAATGGGAGCTGACGGTACGAGCGGTATCAGGCAGCTAAAAGAAACCAATAATGTTTATGTTATAGCTCAGGATGAGCCTACATGTGTGGTTTACGGGATGCCGCGCGCCATATATGAGGCTGGCCTTGTGGATGAAGTAAAGCCGCTTGACCAGATTGCTGACGCTATAGCGAGAGCAACGGGGGTGCGATGAAATGGATGTAAGCCAGTACCTTGACATTTTTGTTGACGAGACAAAGGAGCATATCCAGAGCTTAAACGACCAGATTATGGTTCTTGAGAAGGAGCCAGATAACAAGGACGCCATTCAGGAAATATTCCGCGCGGCCCATTCCCTCAAGGGTATGGCCGGTACTATGGGATTCAAGAGGATGCAGCGCCTTACCCACGATATGGAGGATGTATTCTCTGCTATTCGTGATGGCAAGCTCAAGGTAAATGAGGGTCTCGTAGATACGCTCTTTAAAGCACTTGATGCCATACAGGCATACCTTGATACAATCGTGGATACATCAAACGAAGGTACTGAGGACAACCAGGAAATTATTGATGAGCTTGCTGCCTTCTTAAACGGCGGTCAGGCTCCTGCGAAGACAGAGGAAGCTGCTCCTGCAGCCGACGCGGCAGCTCCTGCTCCTGCGGCAGCTCCTGCTGATAACGATAAGGCTCATTATAAGAAGATCGCTATAGATGAAGCAGCGGCCGATACGCTTAAGAAGGGTATGGAGGACGGTCTTAACGCATTCGGAATCACGGTTTATATCGCCGAGTCCTGTCTCCTCAAGGCTGCGAGAGCATTCCTTGTATTTAAAGCTATAGAAGAGATGGGTGATGTGATTGTTTCAGATCCTTCAACCCAGGATATAGAAGATGAGAAGTTCAACTTTGACTTCAGTATGATTTTCCTCACAAAACATAATGAGGATGAGATTAAAGCCGCTATCATGGATGTATCCGAGATAGCTGACTGCGTTATGGGCAAGGTTGACCTGTCTGCTCCAAAGCCTGCTGACGATGCGAAAGCAGCGGCTCCTGCCGCGGCAGCACCTGCGGGTGGCGCGGCAGCGGCTACGGCGGCTGCTCCTGCTCCGAAGGCAGCGGCTCCTGCGGCAAAAGCACCTGCGGGTGGCGCGGCAGCGGCAGCGGCAGCCAAGAAGAAGCCTGTTGTCAACAGGTCAGTCCGTGTAGATATTGAGAAGCTCGACAGCCTTATGAACCAGGTATCAGAGCTTATCATTGCGAAGAACGGCGTTGTCGCCATGGCAAATAATGCCCAGAATGGCGATGAAGCAAGCCTTACAGCTCTTAACGAGCAGATAGAGTACCTTGGAAATGTAACAACAAGCCTTCATGAGACGGTTATGAAGGTAAGAATGGTACCTATCGAAAGTGTTTTACAGAAATTCCCAAGAATGATCCGTGACCTGTCAAAGAAGCTTGACAAGAAGATGGAGCTCTATATGACAGGTGAGGATACAGAGCTTGACCGTACCGTTGTTGATGAGATTGGTGATCCTCTTATGCACCTCCTCCGAAACAGCGCTGACCATGGTCTTGAACCTAACGAAGAACGTATTAAGGCAGGCAAGCCTGAGGTAGGCTCCATCTTCCTTGACGCTTACCAGGAAGGCAATAACGTTGTCATCGAGGTAAGAGATGATGGTACCGGTATTGATGTCGAAAAAGTTAAGAACAAGATGGTTGAGAGAGGCATCATAACCGCAGACCAGAAGGATTCCGTAACTGAGAAGGAGGCTATAGCGGAGCTTTTCCAGCCTAGCTTCTCGACATCAGATAAGGTAACCGAGGTTTCCGGACGTGGTGTCGGCCTTGATGTTGTTAAGACTAATATCGAAAAACTCGGCGGTTCCATCGAGTGTAAGACAAAGTGGGGTGAAGGCTCTACATTTACAATAAGACTTCCACTTACCCTTGCTATAGTTCAGGCTCTTATGGTTGAACTTGGAAAAGAGAAATACGCTATTCCTCTTGGAAGCATTGAGACTATAGAGGATGTTCCAAAGAGCGATATCAAGTATGTTCAGAGTCACGAGGTAATAAATCTTCGTAACATGGTTATACCTCTCGTAAGGCTTGACGGGCTTCTTGATGTACCTGACAGGGAAGACAATGGTGACGATCTTGTCATAGTCATTGTAAAGAAGGGTGACAAGCTCGCCGGTCTTGTAGTAGACAGTCTGATAGGTCAGCAGGAAATAGTTATAAAGTCTATCGGAAAATATATCCATGCGCCTAAGGTCGTAAGCGGTTCTACCATCCTTGGAGATGGCGAGGTAGCGCTTATTCTAGATCCTAACGTGTTACTGTAATGGATTATGTCAACCCTTTAGAAAAGAGGTAAATCTGATGGAAAATAACGCAAACGCAACCGATACAACCAGACAGTTCATTGTCGCTAAGCTTGGCGATGAACAGTATGGCATAGATATCAAATATATTGACAATATCGTAAGGATGGCAAGAATTACCAGAGTTCCAAAGGCTCAGCCGTATTTTAAGGGAATAATCAACCTGCGTGGTGAGGTAATCCCGGTAATGAGCCTCCGCCTTAAGTTTGGCCTTCCTGAAGATGAAATAACGAACGCTACCAGAATTATTATCATTAAGCTTGAAGACAGCGACAGCTCAATAGGTGTCCTTGTCGATGCCGTAAAGGAAGTTGTCACTCTGTCTGAGGACGAGATTGAGCCAAGCAAGGGCAACAGTAAGGATAATAAATATCTCCTTGGCGTAGGAAAGCATGGAGAAACGCTCGTTTCTCTGCTGAATCTTCCAAATGTAATTATCGAAAAGGATTCTGAGAGCGCTAAGTAATGTCACTTCACGAAGTGAAGTGACGCAGACCCGGCCTTCGCGAAGCGAATTATCATGGCCGGGTTCTCCAAAAGCTGATATTGGTATTTTTATGAGGCACCGGCAGGTATGTGCCGGTGCTGTTTTTAATAAGTCATCCTTTGTGGATGGCTGCCTTATATGTTCACGGGGAGAAAACAAGTGGGCGATTTAAATTTAAATGATGTCAGCACGGTTCAGTTTGATGTGCTGAAGGAACTGGGAAATATAGGAGCGGGCAATGCTACAACTGCTCTCTCCAGTATGATAAACGCGAAGGTGGATATGAAGGTCCCTAAGGTTGACCTTCTTACATTTGAGCAGCTGCATGAGATAATCGGTGGCGCCGAGACTCCTGTGGCAGGTATTCTTGTAACCCTTGAAGGCGATGTAGATGGCATGATGATGTTCATCATGAAAATAAACAGCGCATGGGAAATAGTGGACACTCTTCTTGGCAGGGAACCGGGAAGTACAGATCCGTCCACTCCTTTTGATGAGATGAGCACGTCAGCCCTTAAGGAGATAGGAAATATCATCTGTGGCGCTTATATTTCATCTCTGTCGCAGCTTACAAGGCTTACGATTGTTCAGTCAATTCCTTACCTTTCGGTGGATATGGCCGGGGCGATATTATCTGTTCCGGCGATAGAGTTTGGTAAGGTGGGAGACAAGGCTCTTCTTATTGAATCACAGTTTTTTGGTGATGATGAAGATGTTACCGGATACTTTATTCTTACACCGACACCAGATTCTTACAGCAGGATCCTGAGTTCATTAGGGCTTTAATGGCTGAACTCCTGATCAGGGGAGTGTAATATGGGGAATATGATAAAAGTGGGCATGGGCGACCTAAAGGTGTGCAAATGTCCTGATAATCTGACTACATTGGGGCTCGGGTCATGCGTAGGCGCGGTCCTGTACGATAAAAAGACGAAAGTAAGCGGTATGCTTCACTGTATGCTTCCGGACAGTACGAAGATAAGCAATAACTCTAATATTGCGAAATTCGCCGACACCGGCCTTGACGAGCTTCTGAAACAGATGCTCGCTCTTGGCGCGAAAAAACCAAATATGGTTGCGAAGATAGCGGGTGGAGCCCAGATGTTTGCCTTCTCTAACAGCAACGACATGCTTCGTGTAGGCGACAGAAATGTAGAAGCAGTAAAAGCCAAGCTTAAAACCATGGGTATTCCCATAATTGCTCAGGATACGGGGCTTAACTATGGGCGTACCATAGAGTTTTATTCGGAGACAGGCATTTTGCTGATAAAAGCAGTCGGAAAGGGGCAGAAGGAAATATGAAGAAGGAGTGGATTCAGGCTTTTATTACGCTCCTTGCCGCGGCGATTACCATGGTCTTCTGCTTTATCAATCAATATGACACTCTTTTTTCTCTGAAGCGGCTTCTCATTGTCATAATCGTTTTCATGATAATCGGGTCATTTGCGAAGAAGGCATATATCAAGATAGAGGAATCTACCCCGCCGCCTGAGGACATGGACAAGAAGAAAGAGCAAAAAGAAGATGATGATGCTGAGGAAGACATGGAAGGCATAGATGAAAACAACAGTGACACGGGTGAAAATGAGCCTACGGCTGAAATGTTGACGGATGAAGATAATAAAGTTAGTCAGGAGTAGTGTGTGAATGGCGGATGAGAATGAAAGAGCGAAGCTATGGGAGGAATATTCCCGAAAACCGTCTACGGAACTGAGAGACAGGCTTATAGTTGAATACGCTGACCTTGTTAAGGTTGTTGCCGGCAGGATGTCAATGTATTTGGGGCGAAATGTTGAATATGATGATCTTGTCGGGTACGGAGTGTTTGGACTTATTGAATCTGTGGACAGATTCAATCCGACTAAGAATGTTAAATTTGAGACATTCGCAAGCCAACGCATCAGAGGAGCAATCCTTGACCAGATACGAAAGCTTGACTGGCTTCCGCGCTCTGTGAGACAAAAACAGAAGAATTATGAGACAGCCAAGAGCGAGCTGGCTTCTAGCTTAGGCAGGACGCCTACAGCGGATGAGCTTGCGAAGAAAATGGGACTGACTGTAGATGAAATCGCGGGACTTGAGGCTGATACCGAGCTTTCGAGTCTTGTTTCGTTGGATGATTATCTTGAACAGGGATCCGAAGTCGGAAACGATGAGGCCAGGGGGAACAGCGATCATGGGATTGTATCTTATGAATCGCCGGAAACAAAGGTTGAGAAGGAAGAGCTTAAGCAGACTATCGTCGATGCTATAAATGAGCTGACTGAGAAGGAAAAAACGGTCATCTCACTCTATTACTACGATGAAATGAACCTCAGAGAAATAAGTAACATTATGTCAGTTTCGGAATCAAGAGTATCACAGCTCCATAGCAAGGCCTTGGTTAAACTGAAAAACAAGCTTGGTGATTATGTAGAGACCTTCACAAAGCATATTTAACCTTAAAACATTTAAACTTGATTTTTTTGCGAAATGGGGGTAATATGGTTTACGCAAATGCTTTTTTTCAACTCGTAATCAGAGATAACGGAACGTTCATAAAGTACTTCCCGCCTATGATGAAGGGAAGACCTCTTGATATGAATGAACTGGCAACATACCTTGCGAAAACGGGAGTTCCGTATGATGCTGCTGCTGTAGAAAAGCAGATGTTATCGGCCAAGGCTCCTGTGCTTATTGAATTGTCGGAAAAGAAAGCTGTGCCTGAGACTGAGAAATGCATTGTCAGTATTTCAAAGGATAATATGGCGGCCTTTGCGCACTTTATTGCGCCATCTACCGGTGGCAGAGCATTGACGAAGTCTGACATTCAGGGAGAGCTTGATACAGCGGGTGTCAAATTCGGCATAGATGAAGAGGCTATAGATAAATATCTTGCCAACAGACAATACTGTACCGAGTTTCAGCTTGCTAAGGGCGTGGAACCGCGTAACGGGTCTAACGCCTCCATTGAATATAAATTTAATACAGATTTGTCCGTCAAGCCAAAGGAAAATGAGGATGGGTCTGTTGATTTCCACTCTCTTGATATCATGTCCAAGGTTAAGGCAGGGGATGTAGTGGCGGTCATGATTCCGGCGGACCCGGGGGATCCCGGTAATGATGTTCGGGGGAATGTATTAAAGCCTGCCCAGGTAAAGAAATTAAACTTCCGCTACGGAAGAAATCTTCACGTATCAGAGGACGGACTTTCGCTCATTTCAGATGTTTCGGGGCACGTAACGCTTGATGGCGACAGAGTTTCGGTATCGGATACCTATACCGTAGAAGGAAACGTGGATACATCTACAGGCGATATCAATTATGACGGAAATGTTGAAGTAAAAGGAAACGTCATAGGAGGCTTTAAGATAACCGCCTCCGGAGATGTTGATGTTGAGGGAACCGTTGAGGACGCTATTATAGAAGCAGGTGGCCAGATATGCCTTAAGCGAGGTATCCAGGGTATGGGTAAGGGCACGCTCAAGGCCGGTACCAATATTATCGCAAAGTTCCTTGAGAGCACGAAGGCCATTGCCGGAGGATATATTCAGGCTGACGCCATAATGAATAGTGAAGTTTCAGCAGGTGGCGACATAAAGGTCGATGGCAGAAAGGGAAATATAACCGGAGGTACAACCAGGTCAGCTTCTCTTGTCGATGTCAAGAACGCCGGCTCGGATATGGGGATAAAGACCGTATTTGAGGTCGGTGTCGATCCTACTATACTTTCGGACGTGAAGAATACCCAGTCAAGGATGACCGAGCTTGCGAAGTCTATGGCGAGTTCGAAGCAGCTCATAGAAATGTTCGCTAAGAAGCTAAAGCGCGGTGAAAAGCTTCCACCTGACAAGCTTCTCCAGTTCAAGACTCTTTCCGATGGATTTAAGAAGGATGCCGCTGAGCTTGAGGGACTTCAGAATAAAATGGGTGAGCTCATGGAGGCTATGGATGAACAGCAGGGTGGATGCGTAAAGGTAAGAGGAGTGGCCTATCCCGGTGTAAAAATCACAATCAATGACGCAACCATGTATGTCAAGACACCTGTCCAGTACAGTTCATTTGTTAAGGATGGCGCAGATGTGCGCGTGAAAGGACTTTAATCCTTCCGAAAGGAGGTAGTGGTATGCCTGTGATGAACATAGACCATCTTGTTATGGCTAACAGGAGTCAGGAGACTTCCATAGTACAGTCGAATGCTGAATCTAAGATGCCTGCGGCCCAGGTTGCGGCAAACGAAAGAATCCGGCATACTACGGAAGAAAATACCACAAGGACCACCGAAACCCAGAATATTGTTAAGCAGGACACGAAGTTTGACGCGAGAGAAAAAGGCAAAAATGAATATGTAGCTACCGAGAAAAAGAAGCAGGAGCCTGAGGATGAGGAAGGCGAAATCCATAATAAGGAGCTCCTTGAACAGATTCTTGGCGTGGAAGGAAGATCAATAGATTTAAAGTTGTAGTTGTGAGGCAGTTGGTAACAATATGGAAGCAGTAGTTATTGTAGTTATTATACTTGGCATAGTGGCGCTGTTCGCAAGCTTTTTTATAAAAGAACGCCCGGCCGTGGAGGAAAGAGAAAAGGATAAAATAGCTTCAGAGATAAAGTCTAAGGCTATGTCTGATGAAAACATGGATGCGATAGTTTCTGAGGCAGTAAAGAGATTTGGGACACAGCTCGATGACATTACATCTACCAAGGTAACCGAAGCAGGCGACAAAATGGATGAAAAGGCTAATGAAAAAATGTTAGCCATTAACGATATGTCCGATCAGGTTGCCGCTAAAATAGAGGAAAATCATAAAGAGGTCGTTTTTCTTTATGATATGCTGAACGAGAAATCAGATAATTTAAAGGATTATTCCAATAAGATTGAGGGAATGAAACGTCAGATAGAAAATGACGAAAAAATTCTTCAAAGTATCTCCTCGAGTATAGATGAACGCGAAGCGCTTATGAGAGCGAGCAGGAATCTTGGCGAGAGTAGAATGGTGGATGACCTTCCTACTGCGGTTGATATTACAGCAGGAAATGATGATACTCGTGAAAGGGCCGGCAGGGCTCCGCTTACAGGTATTGAGGCTGCCGCTGCCGCTACGAAAAAAGCGGGAACGGCCGCTAAGGCAGCCGCAAGAAGGAATGCCGTTAAGAAGGCTCCGGAAGCGAAGATTACTGACAGTGTATTGGTTGAGACCCTTTTAAACGGTGAAGCCGGCGAAAGCGCTCCATCGATTCAGAGCCCGGCAACTCAGGGTGAGGTCAATAAGCGGATAGTTGATATGGCCGACAGCGGTAAGAGTGTTTTAGAGATATCGAAAGAGTTAGGAATGGGACAGGGCGAAGTGAGACTGATACTGGGACTCTATGGCCATAAGAGGTAATATCGTTGAAAAGAAAAGATTTTTTACGCGGTTTCGGATGTGGCGTAATAATTGCTGCGTCGATAATCGGAATCGCCATTTTGAATACAAAGCCTACCGTAACGGATGCCGAGATTATAGCGAGGGCGGAAGCGCTCGGCATGATGACTGAAGATCAGGCAAAAGAGAAGGAACTCGACAGCATTAAGCAGGAAGCTATTTCGGGAAGCGCCGTTGCTTCATCAACCGGGGAAAATGTTTCATCTGCCGGTATTGCTGATGAAAGTTCCGGCGGCAGTGGATCAACTTCTTCTGAAGTAAGTTCGGAGCCAAGCACGTTTCATGTTTCAGAAAATAATGGGGCTGTCGCGACAGGAGCGACTATAGTATCAAGCGCTGCTGTGACTGATGATAATAGCGAAGACAGTAAATCCGAAACCATTAAGAAATCTGAGCCTGAAAAGTCTACAGGCTCAGCTGATACGAAGGATAGCGAGTCCGTAAAGTCAACAGAGAAGACTAATTATCAGACGGCAACGACTTCTGATACGTCTTCTGCTTCATGTACTCTTGCAATAAAGAGCGGAATGTATTCCGAAGAAGTGAGCAGAATTCTTGCAAGCAATGGGATTGTCGACAGCAGTTCAAAGTTTAATTCTTATCTTATAAAGAATGGATACTCTGACAGGATAAGCGTAGGTACGTATACACTGAAACAGGGAATGACTTACGCCGAAATAGCAAGGATTATTACGCGTTAGACTCCTTCAGTCAGCTTCGCTGGCAGCTCCCTCAGGGAGGGAGCCGAATATGAAGATTTAACTTGACAAAGGCCACACAGGTGTGATATAATATCTCACGTTGTGTGGCATTATTATGCCCAAAATAATCACGATGGTTCCGGACCGGTTGCGCCGCTGGCGTCTGTAGGCCCTATACGCGGGAATCATCGGAAGTATAAACCACAGGAGGTTTTATTATGAGCGTTATTTCAATGAAACAGTTACTTGAAGCAGGTGTACACTTTGGCCATCAGACCAGAAGATGGAACCCTAAGATGGCTCCTTATATCTACACCGAGAGAAACAGCATCCACATCATCGACCTTCAGAAGACAGTAGGCATGGTTGATGACGCTTACAACGCTATCAAGGAGATCGCTGCGAATGGTGGCACTATCCTTTTCGTAGGTACCAAGAAGCAGGCTCAGGACGCTATCAAGGAAGAAGCAGAGCGTTGCGGTATGTACTATGTTAACGAGAGATGGCTCGGTGGTATGCTCACAAACTTCAGAACAATTAAGACCCGTATCGAGAGACTTAAGGAAATCGAGGAGATGAGCGAAGACGGTACATTTGATGTTCTTCCTAAGAAGGAAGTAATCAAGCTCAAGAAGGAATGGGACAAGCTTGAGAAGAACATCGGCGGTATCAAGGATATGAAGAAGATTCCTGACGCTATCTTTATCGTAGACCCTAAGAAGGAAAGAATCTGCGTTAAGGAAGCTCATTCTCTTAATATCCCTCTTATCGGCATCGCTGATACAAACTGCGATCCTGACGAGCTTACATACGTAATCCCTGGTAACGACGACGCTATCCGTGCCGTAAGACTTATCGTTGCGAAGATGGCAGACGCTGTTATCGAGGCTAAGCAGGGCGAAGATACAGCAGCTGAGGCTTCAGAGGAAGCTCCTGCAGAGGCATAATTAACGGTAATAATAACTGAGGGCCAGTTTACTGACCCTCATATCAATGTATATAATCAAAGAAAAGAGGATAATAAAATGGCAGCAGTTACAGCAGCACTTGTTAAGCAGCTCCGTGAAGCAACCGGTTCAGGCATGATGGACTGCAAGAAGGCACTTGGCGCTACTGACGGTGATATTGATAAGGCAGTTGAGTGGCTTCGTGAGAACGGTCTCATGAAGGCAGCTAAGAGAAATGAGAAGATCGCGGCTGAGGGTGTTTCTTTCGCTAAGACTTCAGATGACGCTAAGAGCGGTGTTATCGTTGAGGTTAACTCAGAGACAGATTTCGTAGCTAAGAACGAGAAGTTCCAGGGCTTCGTAGCGGATGTAGCTGATCAGGCTATGAATACTACAGCAGCTGATGTTGATGCGTTTCTTGAAGAGAAATGGGCTAAGAACCCTTCACAGACGGTTAAGGATGTTCTTACAGAGCAGATCGCTGTTATCGGTGAGAACATGCACATCAGAAGATTCGCAAAGCTCACAGAGAACGATGGCTTTGTAGAGACATATATTCATGGCGGCGGAAGAATCGCTGTTGCTCTTGCTGTTAAGAGCACGGTAGTTAATGATGCCGTTAAGGAAGCAGCTAAGAATGTCTGCATGCAGATCGCTGCTATGAATCCTGAGTATTTGAATGACGCTGAGGTTCCTCAGGAGTACAGAGACCATGAAATGGATGTCCTTAAGGCTCAGGTCGCTAACGACCCTGAGATGGCTAAGAAGCCTGAGAATATCGTTGAGAAGATGCTCATCGGACGTCTCAACAAGGAGCTTAAGGAGATCTGCCTTGTAGACCAGGTTTACGTTAAGGATAGCTCTATGAGTGTTCAGAAGTATATTGATTCTGTAGCTAAGGAAAACGGAGCTGAGATCAGCCTTGTTAAGTTTGTTCGTTATGAGACAGGCGAAGGCATCGAGAAGAAGCAGGAAGACTTCGCAGCAGAGGTTGCGGCTCAGATTAAGTAATAGTCTAAAATTTCATATAGACAATCAAAAGGTCGGATACCGGATGGTATCCGACCTTTTGATATTCAAAGCTTTATCGAAAAATGCTCTTCTTATTTGAAAAATATCTTTATTTCACAGGTAAAGTATGCTAAAATATATAAGCGGACTTAAAACTTTTTTATAATTATGCCTTAAAGAGCGAGAGGAACTAAGAATATGAGATACCGTAAAAGGATTTCATTTATTATATTTCCGGCAATAGCGATAGCGATACTGATTTCAATATTTGTACTGCTAAGAACTAAAATGCCGCCAATTCATACTTACCGTGTGTATGACCTCCAAAAAGGGTGGACAGTAGAATTTAACGGAAAAAGGATTATGACGACCGACCTGTCGGATGTCACACTCGAAAATGTAAAGAAGGGCGATTCACTGAAGATCAGCCAGAAGTTCTACGACTATGATGATGCTCCTGGCAACAGCCTGGTTTTCAGATCGGTTAATGCCTATGTCAATGTCAATATTGCCGGGAGAAGTGTCTATACCTCAGGCTTCGACCGCTTCACAGAGGGAAAGGTTGTACCTAAAAAAATACATGATGTCCCTTTCTCAGACCCATCATCAGGCAAGGTTGTAACGATATCATTTATAGCGGGTTCGGATAATGCCTTTACCGGAATTGAACATATATACATGGGCCGATATATTAATGTTTGGAACTATCTCATCAGAAAGAGATTTTCACCATTGATTGTCGGTACATTCCTGTATATATTTTCTATGATGCTTTTTATCCTTTTTCCTCTGATTTACGCTAGGAAGAAGAGCATGTCGCTCCTGTTTATTGCCATGGAGAGCTTCTGCTTTGGCTTATATACTTTGTGCTTTAATGATGTACCCCAGCTCGTTTCCATATGGCCAACCATTTTCATGTACATAGAGTACATGACTCTATTCTGTATGCCTTTAGCCGTAATGGGCTTTATTGTATCGGATAATGAAGCTAAAACAGGGTGGATGGGAAGGATTCTTGTGACGGTTGATCTTGTTTTTCCTGTGATGGCATTGGTATCGGATTTTATAGGAATAGCCTTGATCAACACCTTTGTGTTTCCTATGTATGCCCTTACGGCTGTAAATTTTCCGTATTGCATATATCTGATAATTAAGAATGACAGAATAAGGAGAAAGAGAGACAAATATATTCTTTCCCTCAGCAATGAGAATAAGATAAATTTTGTAGTCATCGGCATTATAGGGCTTTTACTATTTGCCGGGGTAGATATGGTAACCTTTATTATGAGTAAAATGGGGCTTAAAATCGGTGGCGACGTAAGCCTGACCAACTTTTCTCCATTAGGCTTCGTGACATACGTAAGCTGCCTTACCATGCATTATTTTACCCACAGCATGGACCACGTGCTTGAACGGGATGAGAAGGAGATGCTGGAAGGCCTTGCGTACACGGACGCTCTTACAGGACTATCTAACAGGGCGAGGGCTGAGCAGCTGATGAGCTCTGATTATCTTGCCTCAAAGAACTTCTCTCTTGTAGCGATAGACCTTGACCATCTGAAAGAAACCAATGATACTCTTGGTCACTCTGAAGGCGATGACTTACTCACAACATTTTCAAAAGCCCTTACGGACGCATTTAATAAGGCTACTCTGATAGCGAGGATGGGTGGCGATGAATTCACGGTTATCGCGGTTGGAAAAGGAAATAAAAATATTGACGGCAGGATAAGGGACCTCGAGAATTTATGCGCAGATTATGAAAAAGACAAGCCTTATAGGATAAGCTTTTCATATGGTATCGCCACCTCGAACGAGTCGGAGGCAAATGACCCCCATGGAGTTTACGCGATTGCCGACAGAAGAATGTACGATATGAAAGCTGAACATCATAAGAATGGAGAAAAAAATGGGGACTGAAATTGCGGCGCGAAAGCATTTGAAATTTACCTCTATAAAGGCCATTATTGTGAGTATGCTTATTATTGCGGGTATTTATATTCTGAATACCGGAATGATGGATTTTACCGAACAGGGTACTATTGCCTACTTAAGCGACGAATGGAATCTTAGCAGTGAAAATACCTTTTTAAATAATATTACTACTGATGAGATAGATGATTATATAAGGAATAAGGCTAAACCCGGAGATAAGGTGACAATAACATCCAGAATGCCTGACGAGGGACAAAATACAGCTCCGACAATAAAGCTTCATGTTGTAAACCTGCCTTATAAGGTATACTATAATAATAACCTTATTACCGATGACAGCATGCGCTATGTAAAGAAAAATATTTATCTTGGTGAACGGACGACCTACGTCGGACTCCCGTCATCGGCTGCGGGGCGGGATGTCAGTATTGCCTTTTTTATCAGGGAAAATAATCATAATTCAAGACTGTTTACGCCAATATGGGGAAATTCCGAGGACCTGTTTTTCCGATTTATTTCGGATAATGTTTTTGCCATATCAATAGGAATATTTTTATTTGTATTCGGAATACTTTTCTTTACGATAAGTCTCTTCATCCTTCCCGCGATGAGAAAGGTAAGCGAATTAATATGTTCATCACTTTTGTGCGTAAGTATTGGACTTTATATTTTATCGGACGCTTCTATATTAAAAATGTTCCTCGATACGGAATTATGTGATGCCCTGTACGTAGTTTCTGTATTTACTTATGTGCCGCTTATCTGCCTGCTGTTACACGCAATTTATCCTTACAAAATAAAATCGGCGCTTGGTATAACAGCAATTATCGCGGCAGTTTCAAACGGAATTCTTATACTCCTGCATTTTTGTGGGGTATTATTTATAGACCAGACTTTTGGATTAACATATATTATAGAAGTGGCTCTCATTGTCGTACAGATAATTACTATCAACAGAGAAGGGCTCATCAGCTGGAGGTCTGAGACAGCAGGTTCACTTGAACTAAAGGCTATAATAGTTCTTGAAGCTTTAGATATGATTGAGCCGATACCTGAAATTCTCTCTTATGCGTATGTTGATGTAAATGTTACCATAAAATTAATTGGTCCTGCTATTTTCGCGGCTCTGACAGCATATAATAATCTCACCTATTTGTCAGACGCCTATGTAAACGGAACGGCCTATACCAAGCTAAAGCGCCTTGCCTACAGGGATGAACTGACGGGGCTTGCGAACCGGGCGACCTTTGATAAGCTAATGAATAAATTCGCGAAAACGGATGAAGATTATCTTATCATGTCAATTGACTTGAATGATCTGAAGAAAATTAATGATAATTACGGCCATGTTCGCGGGGATGAATACATTAAAAAATTCGGGAAAATATTAGATGAAACCTTCGGAGCGTACGGTACCTGCGCAAGGACAGGCGGCGATGAATTCGTAGTGATGTCAACGACTCTTTCAGATGACAAAGCGTACTCACTCACTGAATCACTTCGTCAGAAAATGAGTACGCTGTCACGTAAGAATGATAAACCTTACAGTGTTGCTGTTGGCTGGGCCTTCCGCCACGAGAGAGGATATAATGATCCTCATGAAATATATCTCCTCGCCGATGGCAGAATGTACGACAACAAGCGAATGATTAAGGGCGAGGAAGGGAGGTAAGTGCCGTCTCGCAGTACACGCACCTATAAGTCTTATTCGCCCTGTCTGTTAACTTGAATACATGGTGAAGTCCGCGCTCCTCAGTAGTGATGCAGCGCGGATTTTTGCATTTAAATACATCACTCACAAGCTCAGGCAGGTCAGGCCTTTTCTTGTCAATTATCGCCCCGTTTTTAATAATGTTAATTGTGATATTATCACCGAACATAGATAATATGTCGAGGTTTATTTTGTCGGACAGGCCTTCAATTTTAATTATATCCTTCTTACCCATCTTTGAGCTTTTAGCATTCTGAATAATAGCGACACTGTTTGCGTAGTGGTCAAGGCCAAGGTAGCCGTATATTTTAATCGCAAGTCCGGCCGGAATATGGTCTATAACGTATCCGGAATCAAGTCCGCTTATATTTAACATATTTTTCCTCCCTTATCTCATACCTAATAACTTAAGAATAATCGCCTGGCGGACATAAACCGCAAGCTTCGCCTGGGTGAAATACTGAGCTCTCGGGTCATCATCGACCTCCGGAGCGATTTCATTTACACGAGGAAGCGGATGGAGAATTAAGAGATCCTTCTTAGCCTTAGCGAGCTTCCCCTCGTCCAAAATATAGGTATCGCGAAGTCTGATATAATCAGCCTCGTTAAAGAATCTCTCCTGCTGAACCCTGGTCATATAGAGGATATCGAGATCCGGAAGAGCCTCCTCAAGAGAACGTGTCTCGGTATATGTGCAGTGATTCCTCTCAAGCACCTCATTTTTAACATAATCCGGTAATTTTAATTCATCAGGTGATATGAGTACGAAATGGAACCCCGTGTAGCGAACGAGCTCATTTATAAGAGAATGAACCGTACGGCCGAACTTGAGATCGCCGCAGAAGCCTATGGTCATGTCGGCGAGCTGTCCCTTAAGCTCCTTGATTGTAAAAATATCCGCAAAGGTCTGCGTAGGGTGATTGTGACCACCATCGCCGGCGTTTATTATCGGGATGCGTGAGTAGCGGCTCGCCACATACGGAGCGCCTTCCTTTGGATGCCTCATGGCGCAGATATCGGCGTACGAAGAAACGATGCGGATAGTGTCGGCGACCGTTTCCCCTTTAGATACGGAGCTGTCTTTGGCCGAAGAAAAACCGAGTGCATTGCCGCCCATATTCATCATCGCTGCTTCGAATGAAAGGCGGGTCCTTGTACTCGGTTCATAAAATAAAGTGGCTATTTTCTTCCCACGGCAAAGATCACTGTAATCTGAGGGATTAGTGTAGATATCGTGCGCGAGAGAAAGAATGTCATTTGTCTCTTCAACTGAAAAATCAAGCGGACTGATAAGATGTCTCATTTTCACTCCTTTTTAAATGAATGATTGTCTAAACCTTTACTATGATACACTGTCTGACAAATAAAATCAAGTGTCTTTTAAAAATCCGTTTAATAATCTTGATAAATCATTCAAAGTAGGGTATTATTGTTATAAAAAGAAGAAAACGGAGGGAACTATGGTTACATTAAGCGAAACACCGGTCTATGTAGTTGACGGTGAGGTTATCAAGGCTGACAAGGACGCGACGTCTGTCCTTGCGGGCAAGGGCATCACGGGGGATACCAAGGCTGAAGCTACTAAGGGCACGATGGCCTATAAGATTCTTAAGAGCCATAACTTAGGGGAAAGCATGGATGACCTTAAGATAAGGTTTGACTGCCTCGTGTCACACGATATTACTTATGTAGGAATTATCCAGACGGCTATAGCGTCGGGACTCACATCATTTCCAATTCCATACGCTCTTACGAACTGCCACAACTCCCTGTGCGCGGTGGGCGGCACCATCAACGAGGATGACCATGTGTTTGGACTCTCTGCCGCGAAGAAGTTCGGAGGTGAGTACGTACCGGCGAATCTCGCTGTCATTCACCAGTTCGCAAGAGAAGAGCTTGCCGGTGGCGGGAAAATGATCCTCGGGTCCGACAGCCATACCAGATACGGAGCCCTTGGCACCATGGCAATCGGCGAAGGTGGCCCGGAGCTTGTTAAGCAGCTCCTTAAGCAGACCTACGATATACCGAGACCTAAGGTTGTGAATATTCATCTCACCGGTTCGCTTATTCCGGGAGTAGGGCCTCAGGATGTCGCCCTTGCCATAATCGGCGCTGTATTTAAGAACGGCTATGTAAATAACGCAGTCTGTGAATTTACAGGCGACGGAGTGAAGAGTCTCACTGCCGATGAGAGAATCGGAATCGACGTTATGACTACGGAGACAACCTGCCTCTCATCAATCTGGGAGACAGACAGCGAGATAGAGAGGTTTTACGAGATTCATGGAAGGAAGGGCGATTACAAGGAACTTAAGCCTGACAGGGTGGCATACTACGATGGTCTTGTTGAGGTCGACCTCTCTAAGGTCCGTCCAATGATAGCCATGCCTTTTCATCCAAGCTGCACCTACACGATAGATGAAGTAAGGAAGAACCCTTACGATATCTGCAAGGAAGTCGAGGAAAGGGCGAAGGTAAGCTTCGGCGACCAGGTAAATTATAAGCTCACCGACCATATTATCGCGGGAAAGCTCTGCGTAGATCAGGGCGAAATAGCGGGCTGCGCAGGCGGTGGCTTTGAAAATATCTGCGCCGCAGCGGATATCTTAAAGGGCAAGTTTGTCGGAAATGGCAAGTTTAACCTTAACGTATACCCTGCGAGTCAGCCTGTCATGATGGAGCTGGTTAAGAATGGCGTAGCGGCAACCATCATGGAGTCCGGCGCCGTATTTAAACCGGCCTTCTGCGGCCCATGCTTCGGAGCGGGAGATGTACCGGCTAACAATGCGTTTTCAATAAGACACTCAACTAGGAACTTCCCTAATCGTGAAGGCAGTAAGCCGGGTAAGGGACAGATTGCTTCCGTAGGCCTCATGGACGCGAGAAGCATTGCGGCTACAGCCGCGAATAAGGGTGTCCTCACACCGGCTACGGATTTTGATGTAGACTACGAGAAGCGGTCATATCATTTTGATGAAAATATCTATAAGAACAGGGTATACAATGGTATCGGTAAGCCTGACAGCGACGCTGAGCTTATCTACGGACCGAATATAGTTCCATGGCCTAAGATGGAGAAGCTCGCCGACGATATTTTACTGAAGGTGGTTTCTGAGATTCATGACCCTGTAACCACAACAGACGAGCTCATTCCTTCGGGCGAGACAAGCTCATATCGTTCGAATCCTCTGGGACTTGCTGAGTTCACTCTCTCAAGGAAGGATCCGGAGTACGTAGGCGAGGCGAAGAAGGTTCGTGCCCTGGAAGAGATGAGGCTTTCCGGAAATGTGCCGACAGGCGATGGTATAGATATTGCGGTTGAGGCTCTTAAGAAGGCTTGTCCGTCATTTGATATTAAAAATGTCGAGATAGGAAGTACGATTTACGCTGTGAAGCCGGGCGATGGTTCTGCACGTGAGCAGGCAGCGAGCTGCCAGAGAGTTTTGGGAGCTCTTGCGAATATAGCAAGATCATACGCTACGAAGCGCTATCGTTCCAATGTCATGAACTGGGGCATGATACCGTTTATTTACACTGATGAGATTCCGTTTAAGAAGGGAAGCTTCATCTATGTGAAGAACGCGAGAAAATATGTGCTTGAAGGCGCGTCTAAGGTGCCTGCGATTGCTGTAACTGATGGCGTTGTTAAGGATATAGAGCTTTCGCTCGGCGAGATGACGGAAGAAGAACGTGAAATAATTGCGGCGGGCTGTCTTATTAATTACAACAACCGCTAAGTAAAACATACAGTAACAGGAGGACAAGGGTATGAAAAAACAGGATGTCATTGAGACAAACGGAAAGGCATTTACGGTAATCGCTGTTTCGGACAGCGATGTAGATGAAGGACATGCGGAGGGCATCACTCATTTTTCCATAGATTCGAACCATAACCTTAAGCGCGAAGGCGTAAGGACTACCTATTCGGGTGGCATCGTAGTCGCTCTTGGCGAAGCCGATATGAAGGACGATGAGATGGAGGCGCTTCGCAGGAGCGAAGATGACAATCCTCTCGCCGAGAACCTGAAGAAGCTTGAGGACCTTGTCACGAGTACTGTAAATGATAAGCTTCCGTCACTTGCGAAATTCCTTAATCGTAAGGAGGATGAGGAATTATTCTGCTTTGAATACAAGGAAGTTCTCGAATTTGTATTTGAGGGCGGTAAAATGACCGCCATGGTCGATCACAGCAGGGATATGTACCGCATCAGAAAGAATCTCGAATACGGCCTGCGTGATTTGAAGAGCCGCCATGATGTAAACTCGATAAGGCACTTCGTGAAGTCAATCATGGTCTGCGAATATAACGAAAAATGGGTAACTAAGAGGTAATATGAACGTATATCTGGAGTCGCTCGGATGCGACAAGAATCTTGTGGATTCCGAAATTATGCTTGGTCTTATGGATAAGGCAGGGCTTACAATTACAAATGACCCTGCCGATGCTGATATAGCAGTGATAAACACCTGCTGCTTTATCGGCGATGCCAAGGAAGAAAGCATAGAGCGGATCATTTCTATCGGCGAGTATAAGAAAAATGGCAGACTGAAGGGCATAATCGCTACCGGGTGTCTTGCGGAGCGCTATGCCGATGAGATGAAGGCAGAGCTTCCTGAAGTTGATGTAGTGATTGGTACCACCGGGTATTCTAAAATCGTTGATGCTATCAAGGAGATTACAAATGGCGATACAAGCGCGAATATAACTCCCGATAAGAATATTCTGCCCGGCGGCGAGGAAGCCCGTGTCGTTCCCGCAGGCGAGGTTTCGTCCTATATTAAGATTGCCGAGGGCTGTGACAAGCGCTGTACCTACTGTATTATCCCTTACGTAAGAGGAAATTACAGGAGCCTTCCGATGGAAGTAATCGTAGACGAAGCGACTAAGCTTGCTGCCCAGGGCACGAAGGAACTGATTCTTGTCGCCCAGGAGACTACCCTCTACGGGACGGATATTTATGGCCACAAGGCTCTCCCTGAGCTTTTGGGTAAGCTTTCTGCTATTAACGGTATAGAGTGGATCAGGCTTCTCTACTGCTATCCTGAAGAGATAGACGATAGCCTTATTAAGGCAATCAAGGAAAACCCTAAGGTCTGTCACTATCTCGATATGCCCATCCAGCATTCAGAGGACCGTATATTGAAGAAAATGGGCCGCAGAACGAACAAAGCGGAGTTGAAATCCCGTATAGCGAAGCTTCGGTCTGAGATTCCGGATATAGCCTTAAGAACCACCCTTATGACAGGCTTTCCGGGAGAGACCGAGGAAGAATATGAGGCGATGTATAATTTTGTAAATGAGACGGAATTCGACCGTCTCGGTGTTTTCGCCTATTCCCGCGAGGAAGGTACGCCCGCGGCTGAGTTCCCTGACCAGGTGCCGTCTGAGATAAGTAACAAGCGCCGTGACGAGCTTATGGAGCTTGCCTCGGCGATTTCAGCCGATAAAAATGAGGCTCGTGTCGGTAAGGTCTATACAGTAATGGTCGAGGGAAGCGTTCCTGACGATAACGATAATGTATACGCCTTTAACGATATAATTGAGGCTAACGGAGAAGGAAAAATTGTGTATGCCGCAAGAACCTACATGGACGCTCCTTCTGTCGATGGTCTTGTATTTTTCGTCTCTGACGAAGAGATAATGAGCGGCGCGTTCGCGAAAGTAAAAATTACAGCCGCTTCAGAATATGATCTTTATGGAGAATTAATATGAACCTGCCAAATAAAATAACTATATTCCGTGTCATCATGATTCCTTTTTTCGTGATTTTCATGCTTGTACCCGGAATTCCCTACTCGAATATTATCGCTGAGGTAATATTTATCGTAGCTTCACTGTCTGATATGGTTGACGGTAAGATTGCGCGAAAATATAACTTAATAACGGATTTTGGAAAATTTATGGATCCGCTTGCTGATAAGCTCCTTACCTGCTCGGCCTTTATCTGTTTTGTAGAGAAGGGGCTTCTTCCTGCCTGGATTGTAATTATTATTATAAGCCGTGAGTTTATCATAAGCGGGTTCAGACTTATTGCCTCGGATAATGGCATCGTAATAGCGGCCAGCATGTGGGGCAAGGTAAAGACTACCTTCCAGATGATAATGTGCGTCCTTCTTATTTTACACCTTGATAACCCGGTATATCATGTATTTGAACTGATATTTATTTATGGAGCCCTCATCCTTACCGTGGTATCACTGATAGATTATCTGGTAAAGAATAAGGGCGTAATTAAGAGTTACAAGTAAGCTGATTAACAGTGCCTGGTCCCGTAAAATATATCTAAACTGCGAAGCAGTTTTGAAAAATTTTATGGTACCTATTGTCGTAGAGAGGGACCCGCGGCGAAGCCGTGGGAGAGTTGGCTACGACTAAAGGGCACGGGAAGATAGGAGAAATTTTGGTAAATAAAGCTAGTAAATTAGTAGAGGACCTTGCGGAAAATAAATTGACCGTAGCGGCAGCGGAATCCTGCACAGGCGGACTGATAGCAAGTGAAATAATATCCATTCCCGGCGCATCGGAGGTCCTTAACGAAAGCTTCATAACATACTCAAACGAAGCGAAGAGTACCCTCATAGGTGTCGATCCCTGTGCTATAGAAAAATACGGAGTCGTAAGCGCTGAAGTCGCAAGGGAAATGAGCCGCATGGCAGCAATCAGGGCTAATGCCGACCTTGGCATATCGTCGACCGGAATCGCCGGACCCGACGGTGGCACCGAGAAAACCCCTGTAGGTACGGTATTTATAAGCGCCTCACTTAAAACAGATGACGGCTTCAGGACAGAAGTAAAAGAACTCCACCTAACAGGCGACAGAAACGAAGTAAGAGCCAAGGCGGCAGATGAAGCCATAGATCTTGCGACAGCATGTATACCAAAATAATCTCCGGATAACGGAGGTTATTTTTGTAGTTTAAGGAGGCATTCTATGGGAAAGTACGTTAACCCTGGCGCGGATAAATTTGAGGAAGCGCTTCGCTCTAAAATATATATAGATAAGAGTGAATTAATATCATATACCAATTCGGTTTTTGGAACACTGCAGAAATATGTTTGCGTATCAAGACCCAGAAGGTTTGGAAAATCCATGGCAGCTGATATGATATCTGCTTATTATGACAGATCTTCTGATACGAAGGCGGATTTTATAAAACTTAGAATATCACAGAGTGAGGAATTTACTGAGCATATTAATAAATATGATGTAATAAAAATTAATGCTCAGGAATTTCTTAGCAGAACCAGTGATGTTAATAAGCTTATTAAGAGGATTAATGATCTGATACTAAGAGATATTCTATCACTATATCCGGATGTCGACTATTATGACAAGTCGGATATGATAGAATGTCTCGGCGATATCTACGATAACACACGGCAAAAATTTGTGGTTATCATAGATGAATGGGACTGTATATTCCGAGAATATCCTCATGACACAAAGTCTCAGGAAAAGTACCTTGATTTCATGAGAGACTGGCTGAAGGATAAAGCCTATATTGGTCTTGTATATATGACCGGAATATTGCCAATTAAGAAATATGGCACCCATTCTGCTTTAAATATGTTCTCGGAGTTTTCCATGGAAAATCCAGGTCCTCTTGCTGAATATACAGGCTTTACCAAAGCGGAGGTTTCAAAACTATGTGAAACGTATGATATGAGCAGTGATGAATGCGACTTGTGGTATGACGGCTATCGTTTCCCTAAATGTGATCATATTTATAACCCGAATTCAATTGTAAAGTCGATGATGATGGGGACTTTTGATGATTACTGGAACCAGACCGAAAGCTATGAGGCACTGAAAAATTATATATATATGAATTATGATGGCCTGAAGGATAGCATTATCAAGATGATGGCAGGAGGAAGACAAAAAGTCAATACCGGAAGTTTCCAAAACGATATGACGACCTTTGCTAATGCTGATGACGTCCTTACGCTTTTAATCCATTTAGGGTATCTCTCATATGATTTTAATGAGAAGGAAGTATTTATTCCTAACATGGAAATATTGCAGGAATTCGTAACAACGACCACAGCGGAAAATCCTTGGAAGGAAGTTATTGATTCGGTTAAGACTTCTAATGAATTGCTCAATGCTACCTGGAATATGGATGAAAATAAGGTGGCAGGATATATAGAAAATGCCCATCTTGAAACGAGTCATATTCAATATAATGATGAAAATGCCTTGTCTTACACCATATCCTTAGCATATTACGCGGCAAGGGACTACTATACTGTTTACAGGGGGCTCCCTACAGGCAAAGGCTTCGCTGACATGGTCTTTGTCCCTCGGAAAAATCATACCGACAAGCCGGCTATGATAATAGAACTCAAGTGGGACAAGGATGCCGATACGGCAATTAGCCAGATAAAAGAGAAAAATTATCCTAAAAGCCTTCTTGGCTACAGGGATAACCTGCTACTAGTCGGAATAAATTATGACCGCAAGACGAGAAAGCATGAATGCAAGATAGAAAGATACTAATCACTTCTGCTGCTCACCAAACTAAACTACTAAAGTCATAAATTTGACAAATTCGCCTGCTATGCTTCTAAAGGAGATTTTAGACTATGCGGGCGGATTTTTTTGCCTGCGAACAAAAGAAGGCATACGTATGAAGAAGCAGATTAAAATATTTCTTTCCGCTACGCTTATTGTGGCAGCTGTGCTTGGTGGTTGCACGGGTGGCGGGAGTAGTGCGCCTTCTTCCGGGGATTCCGGCGTGACATCAAGTGTGGTTGATACTACTTCAGCGCCAACCATGGGCGAGGGAGCCGAGTCAAGCATGACGGAGCTTCAGGACGAGCCGTCGGATTTGCAGAGTATAAGAGACTCCCAGCAGAGAATTACCGTATATACGATTGATACCTCGAATATGACCACGGTTCCTGTTACCGCTATAGTTGATACGTCGGATGGCCTTGATTATATGGATGTGCTTAAGGCGTGTTCCCTTAATTTCGCGGATCAGAAGGCAGAAGTTGAGTATAATAGCGCTGAGGTGACGGGATCTTCACTTGCGATTGATTTTAAGGCGGTAACGACTGATGAGCCCTTCGGTAAGGGTACCGGAGCTTTTGAACCCGTGATACTTGACGGTATCTGTAAGAGCATTTTTGATAATTTTGACAATATAAAATCAGTTTACGTATCTATAGATGGAGAGGCTTTCGTGAGCAAGAAGGTTAAGCTCACCCTTGACAAGCCATATATGACAAATGAGTAACGTACTTGTAATAGGAGCCGGAGCGGCCGGTTCCATGGCGGCAATCACAGCTGCGAAGAGAGGACATAAGGTAACTGTCCTTGAGAAAAATGACAAGACCGGAAAGAAGATCTACATCACCGGCAAGGGCCGATGTAACTTCACGAACGCGACCGACACTGAGGGACTTATAAATAACACAATCAGAAATCCCAAGTTCCTGTATAGCGCCTTCTCAGCATTTACAAGCAAGGACGCTATGGAATTCTTCGAAAGCCTTGGCTGCCCCGTTAAGGTTGAAAGAGGCAACAGGGCTTTTCCTGTGTCCGACCATTCTTCGGATATTATTAAGGCCCTGAACCGGGGTATGACGAAGTATGGGGTAACTCTTCGCTATAACAGCGAGGTATCAGAGATCCTTTCAGAGGATGGAAAATGTACCGGCGTCAAGCTCTCTGACGGGACTATGATCAAGGCTGACGCTGTGGTTGTTACTACAGGCGGTCTCTCCTATAAGTCTACCGGTTCTACGGGCGACGGTTATGCATTCGCGAAGGCCTTAGGCCACAAGGTGACTGACACCAGGCCTTCCCTTGTAGCTATGAGTGTAGCGGAGCCCTTTGTAAAGGAACTCGAAGGCCTTTCTCTTAAAAATGTATCGGTTCTTATAAAGGACGGTAAGAAAAAGCTCTATGACGGCTTTGGTGAAATGCTCTTCACCCATGACGGTGTGAGCGGGCCATTGATTCTTACGGCAAGCTCTATAGCGGGCGACAAGATATATAAGGGTGGAGCCACGCTTCATATTGACCTGAAGCCTGCCCTCACAAGTGAAGAGCTTGACGCGAGAATAGTGAGAGATTTCAACGCGTTTCACGCGAAGGCCCTTAAGAATTCCTTTGACAGACTCCTCCCTAAGAGCATGATTCCGGTATTTGTTTCGAGAACAGGACTTGACCCTGAAAAGAAGGCCGGAACTATCACAAAAGGGGAACGCGAAAAAATAATTGCGCTTTTTAAAGATTTTTCTTTGACAGTGACCGCCCTAAAGAGTTATAATGAAGCAGTAATTACAAAAGGTGGCGTTTCTGTAAAGGAAATCGACCCGCATACTATGGAGAGCAAGCTTGTAAGAGGAGTTTACTTTGCGGGCGAGGTTATAGATGTGGATGCGCTTACCGGGGGATTTAACCTGCAGATAGCCTGGTCGACGGGATATCTTGCGGGATTAAGTATACAGTAAAATCAGGAGGAACGGACAGATGAAAACAGTAGCTACCGAAAATGCGCCTAAGGCTATCGGTCCATACAGCCAGGCTATCGAAGTAAACGGATTTGTATTCGCAAGCGGACAGATCCCTATCAATCCTGCCGCAGGCAAGATTGAAGCTACAACAATCGAGGAGCAGGCAGAGCAGGCCTGCAAAAATGTTAAGGCTATTATGGAAGCAGCGGGAACTTCCATGGACAAGGTAGTTAAGACAACCTGCTTACTTGCCGATATTAAGGACTTTGCCGCATTTAACAAGGTTTATGAGAAATATTTCGTGAGCAAGCCGGCGCGCTCATGCTTTGCCGTTAAGGATATCCCTGCCGGAGCCTTGGTTGAGATAGAGGCTATAGCCGAGAAATGATCCACGCAATCGCAATAGACGGACCTGCGGGAGCAGGAAAATCTACCATAGCTAAGCTTGTGGCAAAGAAGCTTGGCATTGTCTATGTGGATACCGGCGCTATGTACAGGGCCATAGGCCTTTACATGATAAATCATGGTATCGAAAAGAGTGATATCGAGGCGGTGAAGAAGGGATTATCTGATATCGCTATAGATATAAAGTACATAAATGGCTCACAGCATGTTCTTCTTAACGGCGATGATGTTTCCGATAAGATAAGAACCGAAGAGGTAAGTCGGGCGGCCAGCGACTTTGCCGTAATTCCCGAGGTGAGGAAGGGGCTTACCGAGCTTCAGAGGAATCTCGCTAAGAAAACCGCTGTGGTTATGGATGGACGCGACATAGGGACAGTCGTGCTTCCTGACGCTTCCGCTAAGATATATCTCACCGCAAGCGCTCATGTGAGGGCTGAGAGGAGATATAAGGAGCAGATCGCCAAGGGCTTAAGTGTTAATATTTCAGACATAGAAGCCGATATAATAAAACGTGATGAGCAGGATAAGAATCGGGCTGTAGCGCCTTTAAAGCAGGCGGATGACGCTGTGCTTGTCGACTCGTCTGATATGACGATAGATGACGCGGCATTTGCCATTCTTTCGGAAGCCGCTAAGCGGGATCCTTCATTTGCTGTGTCGTAGGTCTATGGAAGTAAAAATAGCTAAAACGGCGGGCTTTTGCTTCGGCGTAAAGCGGGCGGTAGACAGGGCTTACGAGCTGACAGATGAAGAAAAGCCGATTTACACATACGGTGAGCTGATTCACAATGAATCGGTAGTTGAAAATCTAAGAAAGCGCGGCGTGAAGGTAATTCACGATCTTCATGAGCTTGCGACGCTGCCTGAGGGAAAAGTTATAATAAGGTCTCACGGTATTCCTGAGAGTGATTATAAGACCCTTAAGGAGGGCGGATTCAGGTATGAAGATCTTACGTGTCCCTTTGTAGAGAAGATTCATAAGCTTGCGAGAGACTACAGCAAGGATCCCGATAACCTGATCGTCATCACTGGAGACCCTCTTCATGCGGAGGTCATCGGCATAAAAGGGTGGTGCCTTACAGAACCGGTCATCATAAAAGATGTAGCCGAAGCAGAGAATTTTCACGTTCCCGAAGGTAAAAGACCGGTTATTTTGTCCCAGACAACATTTAATGCAAAGAATTTTCAACTTATTGTTGAAATTTTTCTTAAAAAGCGCTATGATAGTATTGTTTTGAATACTATCTGTCAGACGACACATGAAAGGCAGGCGGAAGCCGACGCCCTGTCCCGCGAATGTGACGCCATGATAGTAATTGGAGGCAAGAATAGCTCCAATACTCAAAAATTATACAATATTTGTATAAAAAATTGTGTAGATACTTACTATATACAGACACTTGATGACCTGGATCCGGGCAAGTTTGGATCCTTCCGTTGCGTAGGTATTACAGCAGGGGCTTCAACCCCAAGAAAAATTATCGAGGAGGTTCGGACCGTAATGGCTGAAAAGAGTTTTGATGAATTGTTGGAGGAGTCGTTCAAGACTATACACAACGGAGAGGTAGTAGAAGGCACTGTTATTGATGTTAAGCCTGATCAGATCATTCTTGACATCGGATACAAGTCAGAAGGTATCATTACCAGACAGGAATATTCTAACACTCCTGTAGACCTTACTACTGTTGTGAACACTGGCGACAAGATGGAGGCTAAGGTCCTTAAGCTTAATGATGGCGAGGGACAGGTTCTCCTTACTTACAAGAGACTTGCTGCTGAGAAGGGCAACAAGAAGCTTGAGGAAGCTTATGAGAATCATGAGGTACTTAAGGCTAAGGTATCCCAGGTTCTTAACGGAGGTCTCTCCGTAGTTATCGATGAGGCGAGGGTATTCATACCTGCGAGCCTTGTAAGCGATACCTATGAGCGCAACCTTGACAAGTATGACGGACAGGAGATCGAGTTCGTTATCACTGAGTTCAACCCACGCAGAAGAAGAATTATTGGCGACAGAAAGCAGCTTCTCCTTGCTAAGAAGGAAGAAGAGAAGAAGGCTCTCTTCGAGAGAATCCATGTTGGCGATACCGTAGAGGGTACTGTTAAGAATATCACTGATTTCGGTGCTTTCATCGATCTTGGTGGCGCTGATGGTCTCCTTCATATCTCGGAGATGAGTTGGGGCCACATTGAGAATCCTAAGAAGGTATTCAAGGTTGGCCAGACAGTTAAGTGCTTCATTAAGGATATTAACGGAGAGAAGATCGCCCTTTCTCTTAAGTTCCCTGACGCTAACCCATGGGTTGACGCAGAGACAAAGTACGCTCCGGGTACCATCGTAACAGGTAAGGTAGCCCGTATGACTGACTTCGGCGCTTTCGTAGAGCTTGAGCCGGGCGTAGACGCTCTTCTTCATGTTTCTCAGATCGCTAAGGAGCATGTTGAGAAGCCTTCAGACGTACTTAAGACAGGCGAAGAGGTTACTGCTAAGGTTGTTGACTTTAACGCTGATACCAAGAAGATTTCTCTTTCTATCAAGGCGCTTCTTTCAGATGATTCTGACAGCGAGGATGCTCCCGCTGAGGATTCAGAGAAGACCGAGTAATAAAACTTTATATTGCAACTAAACAGGCTTGGCTTGTGCTTTTAAGTATGAGCCGGCCTTTTTTAAAAGAAAAGCTTCGGGCTAAGGAGGTAGTGTGATGGCACTTGACGATTACGAACATTTTAAAAGTGATGTGTTAGCTATGTCTTCGATCGACCTCAATCTCTACAAAGAGCGCCAGATGAAGAGGCGTATTGACTCCCTTATCGAGAAGAACGGTTTTAAGGGTTACAGTGAGTACGTTAAGGCACTCAAGACTGATAAAAAGCTCTATGATGACTTTATCAATTATCTGACGATTAATGTTTCTGAATTCTGGAGGAATCCTGACCAGTGGAAGATTCTGGAAGAGGAGATGCTTCCATACCTCTTCGGTAAGTTTGGCAAGCCTCTTAAGATTTGGAGCGCGGCCTGCTCTACGGGAGATGAACCATATTCTCTGGTTATGCTTCTCGCTAAGTTTATGCCTATGAGCCAGATTAAGATTCTGGCGACCGACCTCGATGAGACGGTCATGAACAAGGCGAAGGCCGGGCTCTATAATGTCAAGAGCCTTAAGGGACTTCCTAAGGAATTCGTGTCAAAATATTTTACAAAGGTTACCGATACGACCTACAGCATTTCAGACGAGGTTAAGCGATGTGTTCAGTTTAAGAAGCACAACCTTCTTAAGGACCCATATCCGGACAAGATGGACCTCATTGTCTGCAGAAATGTAGTCATATATTTCACAGAAGAGGCCAAGGAAGAGGTATTCAAGAAGTTCAACAAGTCGCTCAAGCCTGAGGGAGTGCTGTTCGTAGGAAGTACGGAGCAGATTATTCAGTCTACGAAGATCGGTTTTAAGCCGAAGCATTCATTTTTCTATATAAAAGAAAACTAAGGATATTTTGAGATGGCAGAGAAAATAACAGTAGCCCTTGACGCCATGGGCGGGGATAACGCCCCTTACGAGATCGTGAAGGGCGCGGCAATGGCTGTAAATGAGCTGCCGGAGCTTACGGTAAAGCTGGTAGGTCAGACCCAGGCTATAACTGATACCCTTAACAAGCTTAAGGGCGAAAACCTTCCTATAGACGAGGCCAGGCTCCTTATAGTTGAGGCCTCAGAGGTTATCACAAATGATGACGCGCCTGTTATGGCAGTCAGACGGAAGAAGGACTCATCGGTAGTTGTCGCCATGCGTCTTGTGAAAAATGGCGAAGCTGATGCCTTCATATCGGCGGGCTCTACCGGAGCCGTGCTTGTCGGAGGGCAGCTCTTAATCGGCAGGCTTCACGGAGTGGAACGCTCACCTCTTGCGACACTTATTCCTACCGCAAATGGCGTGTCTCTCATCATTGACTGTGGAGCGAATGTGGATTCAAGGGCAAATCACCTTGTACAGTACGCTAAGATGGGTTCGCTCTATATGGAGCATGCCTGTGGCGTTAAGAACCCTAAGGTAGGACTTCTCAATATCGGCGTAGAGGAAGAGAAGGGAAATGCCCTTGTGAAGGAGACATATCCACTTCTTAAGAACCGCACTGATATTAATTTCACGGGAAGTATTGAAGCAAGGCAGATTCCATACGGTGACGCGGATGTTATCGTTTGCGACGCATTTACCGGAAACTGCATTCTTAAGTTCTACGAGGGTATAGCGAAGGTGCTTCTCGGTAAGGTGAAGGAGTCTATCTACGCCAATACGAGGAGCAAGATAGGTGGAGCCCTTCTTAAGCCTTCGCTTAAGAATACGCTTGCGACCTTTGATACGTCTAAGTTTGGCGGGGCTCCGATGCTTGGACTGAATAAGCTTGTGGTTAAGGCTCACGGAAGCTCTAAGGCAAAGGAAATAGACGCGGCTCTTCACCAGTGCGTGACCTTCGCCAGTGAGCATATAGATGAGTTCATCAGAGAAGCGATAGATAAAGATAACGAAGTAGTTGGAGACTAGAGAAAGGAACGTAGTCATGGACGAATTTGAGAAGGTTAAGAAGATCACAGCAGACGTACTCAGCTGTGACGGGGATTCAATCACAATGGACACAAAGTTTGTAGACGATCTGGGAGCTGATTCCCTCGACCTCACATCCATAGTTATGGAAATAGAGGATGAATTCGGAATTCAGATTCCGGATGACGCCGCCATGAAGATTGTTACGGTTGGAGATGCCGTAGATAAGCTTAAGGAAGGCCTTAAGTAATCTGGCGGTTCAGGACCGGGTTCCCAATCCCGGTCCTTTAAGTTTATATAAACGAACAATAATAAAGGAGGAATTATGCAGTTTACACTGGACCCCGTGAAAGCGGACAAATTTGAAAATACCATAAATTACCATTTTAAAGACAGAAGTCTTTTGGCGAATGCTCTGACTCACAGCTCATATTCAAATGAGAAGCACTGGCCAAAGAGCTGCTGTAACGAGCGCCTTGAGTTCTTGGGCGATGCTGTTCTTGAACTTTCAAGCAGCGAATTTCTGTTCAAGGAGTATGGAAATAAGCAGGAAGGTGAGCTTACAAAGCTTCGCGCCTCTATGGTCTGCGAGCCGGCTCTTGCTTATTGCGCAAGAGACATTCATCTTGAAGACTATATCATGCTTGGCCACGGCGAGGAAATGACCGGCGGCAGAGGCCGCGATTCCATACAGTCAGACGCTTTCGAGGCGGTAATCGGGGCTATTTATTTAGACGGTGGTTTTACTAACGCAAAAGAGTTCGTGGATAACTTTGTCATGAATGACCTTGAGAATAAGAGGCTCTTCTATGATAGTAAGACTATCTTCCAGGAAGCTATGCAGAAGGATGGAAACGGAGATATAGAATACAAGCTTGTGAGTGAGTCCGGGCCTGACCACGATAAACATTTCAAAGAAGCCGTATACGTAGGCGGCAAGCTCTTAGGAGAGGGCGAAGGCCACACCAAAAAAGGCGCTGAGCAGATGGCTGCTTTCAATGCGCTAAAAGCTTTAAGGGAGAAGTAAAAGTATATGTATCTTAAAAGCGTGGAGATACACGGCTTCAAGTCATTCGCGAATCGTATCGTGTTCGAATTTCATAACGGAATAACCGGTATAGTTGGCCCTAACGGGAGCGGCAAGAGCAATGTCGGTGATGCCATTAGATGGGTACTCGGCGAGCAGAGCGCGAAACAGCTTCGTGGTGCGAAGATGGAGGATGTAATTTTCGCCGGAACCGAGACCAGGAAACCTCAGGGCTTTGCCTATGTCGCCCTAACCATGGATAATTCCGATCATGTGCTTCCTGTCGATTTCGACGAAGTTAAGGTTTCGCGAAGAGTGTACAGGTCAGGCGAGAGCGAGTATAAGATAAATGATTCGAACGTCCGTCTGAAGGATATCCAGGACCTCTTCCTCGATACCGGTGTCGGTAAGGAGGGCTACTCTATCATAGGCCAGGGCCAGATCGAGAAAATAATAAGTGGCCGTCCCGAGGACAGGCGAGAGCTCTTTGACGAGGCAGCAGGCATTACCAAGTTCAAGAAGCGTAAGGCAGAGACTGTCAAGAATCTTGCGGCTGAGCATGATAATCTTAATCGTGTAAATGATATAATCGCCGAGCTTGAAAAGCAGCGCGGTCCTCTCATGAAGCAGGCCGAGGACGCGAAGAAATATTTAGACCATCGCGAGAAGCTTAAGGGCTACGAGACTGAGTATTTCGTGGAAAATTATGACTCGGTCAGTGAAACGAAGGAAAAGGCTGAGGCGAATCTGACAACTGCCCAAAATGACCTTGCTGAGGCTAATCGTGAGTACGATGAGATTAAGGCCGAGTATGAGCGCCTTGAAAATGTGCTCTCTGACAACGATAAGGCCCTCGAAGAGGAAAATGAGCGCATTTCAGATCTTAAGCTTAAGCGATCAGAGCTTGATAACGATATAAAACTCACAGAAGAGAAGATAAATTCAGCCCGTTCCATGAATGAGCATTTTAATGAGCGAATTACGTCTTCAGAAAGTAAGCTTGCCTCAATTGATGATGAGCTTACGAAAAATAAGGCTGAACGGGAAAGCCTTGATATGGAGAAGGCCGGTCACGAGGAAAAGGTGGCCGCGAAATCCGCTGAGGCTGACGCCAAGAAAAATGAGATCGCGGGATTAGCCAAGAAGCGCGAGGAGATGATAAAGAAGTCTGCTGACGCCGATCGTGAGCGGGCTGAGGCTTCCGGTAAGATTGATTTCTACAACCAGGTCATTGAGCAAAATAAGCTTAAGAAGACCGAAATTACGCAGAAACTATTAAGAAATAAGGAGCTTACAGACGGCATTGTAAGAGATCTTGCGGAATGTGAGAAGAAGCTCGCCAATCTTAAGGCTGAATACGATAAGCACGACGCTGCCCTTCGTGAGGCTTCAGAGAAGGTGAAGACCTTAACAGAGGAGCGGGAAAAGGCAAATCGTGAATTCGAAGAAAAGCAGCGCGAATATTTACGAAGCAAGACCATGCTTGACGCCATGACAGACCATGCCGAGCGTTACAACGGCTACGGCAGTACGGTAAAGCGGATAATGGAGCACGCAAGTGTCGAGAGCGGCATAATCGGCACGGTAGCGGATATTATTCACGCGAAGCAAGAATATGAAACCGCTATTGAGACGGCTCTCGGCGGGAACATTTCTCATATAGTTGTAGATAAAGAGGATACGGCGAAGAGAACCATAACCTGGCTCAAGCAGAACAAGCTCGGTCGCGGGACATTTTTACCTCTTGACTCAGTCAGTGTACATAGCCCCGGGAATTTCGGCGGAGCCCTGAATGAAGAGGGAATTGTAGGTGTCGCGGCGGGACTGGTGACGTTCGAACCGAGATTCGCGGCGGTCGTAGCCTATCTTCTCGGAAGAACCCTTGTAGCGAAGGATATGGATGTCGCTACTAAGATTGCCAGAAAATACCATTATTCCCTAAGGATAGTTACGCTTGACGGCGAACAGCTCTCCCCCGGCGGTTCCATTTCCGGCGGCGCATTTAAGAACAATTCGAACCTCCTTGGCAGGAACAGGGAAATAGAGGAGCTGACAGAGAAGGTTAAGGCCCTTCAGGGCGAAATGGAGGAAGCTAAGGCAGGATTTGTAGCAAAGGCTGATGAGATTAAGAAGGCCTCTGAAGAGGCGAATGAAGCCAAGGATAAGGCAAACGCTATTGTCATAGAAGCCCGCACCCTCCAGAATGAAGAAAAGTCTCTCAGCGACCGTAAGCGTGAAAATGAGGCTGCCCTCGAGGAAATTAAGCTTGATGCCACGAACTCCGAGAAGGAGAAGAGCGAAGCCGAGACTGCGCTCGCCGAGCTTAAGGCTTCTTTCAGTGAAAATGTGACAGAAGACGGAAGGTCTCTTGACGAGGCTCTTGCTGCTCTTGACAGCGAGTCGAAGGAGGCAGAGGCAGCGCTCGATATTTTAAATGAAGAACTTATAAACCTTCGTACAGGCGCGGCCGGAACCGACGAAAAAATAGCCTTTAATGACAGGGAGTGTGAGCGTATTACAAATGAACGGAACGCTGTACTCTCTGAGATTGATGACCTGAAGGAAAATAATGGCAATTACGAATCTGAGCTCGCAGAGAGGGAAGCAGCCATTGAGAATGGAAAGAAGGAAATAGATAAGACCGAATCCGAACTTTCTGAGGCTGAAGAAAAACGGACGAGGTTAATTTCCGAGAAGGAAGAGATCACTAAGAGCCACAGCACATTTTTCACACGCCGTGAAGAGGTGAACGATCGAAAGAGCGGTCTCGACGCTGAGATTGTAAGACTTAACTCCCAGATAGAGAAGGCCGAGAGCGACCTCGAAGGCATGGTTTCTTATATGCAGGAGGAGTATAACCTCACATATTCAGAAATCATGAAGACGAGACCCGAGCCGGCGCATGGCGAAGAGAAGCTTACAAGCTTTGCCCTTAAGAAGCTCATCACAAGCGAGAAAAATGAGATAAAGGAGCTAGGCAACGTAAATGTAAACGCGGTAGACGAGTTCAGAGAGCTTGATGAACGCTACTCTCTTCTTACGACCCAGCAGAGCGATATAGCTGCGGCGGAAGAGAAACTGCAGGAAATCATAAGAGACCTCGACACGAAGATGCGCGAGCAGTTTACGGAACGCTTTGAGAAGATTAATACGGAATTCGACAAAACATTCAAGGAACTTTTCGGAGGCGGCAAGGGTAAGCTCGAGCTGGTCGAGGATGAGGATATACTTGAGGCGGGCATCAGGATAAACGCCCAACCGCCGGGCAAGAAACTCCAGAATATGATGCAGCTTTCGGGTGGTGAGAAGTCGCTCACGGCGATTTCCCTACTCTTTGCGATTCAAAGCCTCTCTCCGTCGCCATTCTGTCTTCTTGATGAGATTGAAGCGGCGCTTGATGATTCGAATGTAGTACGCTTCGCTGAATATTTGCACAGACTCACCGACCATACCCAGTTCATAGTCATCACTCACAGACGAGGCACCATGAATGCGGCCGACGTCCTCTATGGTATTACCATGCAGGAAAAGGGCGTATCGACGATGGTTTCGGTAAATCTTATAGAATCAGAACTTGATAACTGAAAGGAGTAAGAATGGGGGAAGAAAACGAGACAGAAGCTAAGAAGCCGGGCTTCTTCAAGCGCCTCTTCGGAGGCCTCGAGAAGACCAGGAAGAGCATAGCTGACGCGGTTGGAAATGTATTTTCCTACAGCAAAATTGATGATGACTTTTACGAGGACCTCGAAGAGACCCTTATCATGGCGGACGTCGGAATCGGCGCTGCCGAAGAGGTTATAGAGAGCCTTAAGGAAAAGGTTAAGGAGAACAAGGTTAAGAGTCCTTCAGAATGCCGTGAGCTTCTTGCCGACAGCCTGGTTGAGCTCATGGAGACAGGTGAGGATGCCTATTCATTTGAAAATGAGAGGTCTGTCGTAATTCTCATCGGTGTAAACGGTGTAGGTAAGACGACGAGCGCAGGCAAGCTTGCGGCTCAGTTTGCCCACGACGGTAAGAAGGTGATTCTCGCCGCGGCCGATACCTTCAGGGCAGCAGCGATTGAGCAGTTAACAGAATGGGCCCACAGGGCTGACGTGCCTATAATAGCTCAGAGTGAGGGAAGCGATCCCGCGGCTGTCGTATTTGACGCTATAAGCTCAGCCAAGGCAAGGAACGCTGATATCCTTATCTGCGATACGGCAGGGCGGCTTCACAATAAGAAAAATCTCATGAACGAGCTTGGGAAGATTTACCGGGTAATAGAGCGTGAATACGGTGACGCTAAGCTTGAGACTCTTGCGGTGGTTGATGCCACGACAGGTCAGAACGCAAAGGAACAGGCTAAACAGTTCTCGGAGGTTGCCCATATAGATGGCATTATTCTTACAAAGCTTGACGGATCCGCAAAGGGTGGCATTGCTATAGCCATAGAAAAGGAGTTGGGAATTCCTGTAAAATATATCGGCGTCGGAGAGCAGATAGACGATTTGCAGAAGTTCGATGCCCGTGCCTTTGTAAACGCCCTTCTTGGTGTGGAAGAGAGTGAAGAGGAGGCAGAGCCGATTGCCGAAGAGACACCTGTTTCTGAGGAAGCTCCTGTTATGGAAGCTATTCCAAATTCTGATAGTGAGCCGGAAGCCCTTGACACAGGCGATGATGACAATCATAATATAGAACAAACGGCCGAAGAGTCCGAAGAAGCACCAAAGAAAAAGCATTGGTGGTCGTTTGGAAAGGGGTAATATATGTTAACATTAGATAAATTCGAGGAAGCAGCGGAAATCGTAAAGAAGGTCACTAATCCTACAGACCTAGTCTACAGCGAATTTTTCTCAAACAGCTGCAATAACAAGGTCTATCTTAAGCCTGAAAATATGCAGTATACAGGCGCCTACAAGGTCCGCGGAGCTTATTATAAGATAAGCACCATGACCGAAGCGGAACGTGAAAAGGGCCTCGTCACAGCGAGCGCCGGCAATCACGCCCAGGGAGTTGCCTATGCTGCTAAGAAATTTGGCGTAAAGGCTATAGTTGTAATGCCAACGACCACACCACTTATTAAGGTTAACCGTACAAAGGGTTACGGTGCCGAAGTCATTTTACACGGAGACGTATATGATGACGCCGCGGAATATGCCGTAAAACTCGCAAAAGACCGTGGCATGACATTTGTCCATCCTTTTAATGACGAGACAGTCGCTACAGGCCAGGGAACCATTGCCTATGAGATAATAAAGGAACTCCCTGACGTAGACTATATCCTTGTACCTATCGGAGGAGGCGGCCTCGCCTGCGGTGTCAGCACATGCGCGAAGCTTATGAACCCTAATGTCAAGGTTATAGGCGTTGAGCCTGCCGGAGCGGCATCAATGACCGCAAGCTTCGAGGTGGGTCACGTTACAACCCTCGCTCACGTTGACACCATCGCCGACGGTACGGCAGTAAGGACACCGGGAGACAAGGTATTTCCTTATGTGAAGAAGAACCTTGACGATATCATTACAATAGAGGATTCAGAGCTTACCCTTACCTTCCTTGATATGCTTGAAAATCACAAGATGGTAGCCGAGAACTCAGGCCTCCTTTCTGTAGCCGCATTGAAGCACTTGAATGTAAAGGATAAGAAAATCGCCTGCATAATATCAGGTGGTAATATAGATGTTATAACCATCGCTTCTATGGTTCAGCACGGACTTATTCAGCGTGGCAGGGTATTTACGGTATCTGTAAATCTCCCTGACCGCCCGGGTGAGCTTGCTAAGGTTGCGGGTATTATCGCGGATCTCCAGGGCAATGTCATCCGCCTTGAGCATAACCAGTTTGTAAATATCAACAGGAATACAGCTGTAGAGCTCATAATCACACTCGAAGCCTTCGGTATGGAGCACAAGCAGAAGATAATTGAGGGACTGGCTGAGAAGGGCTACAATCCTCGCGAGGTACAAGTAAAAATGTGAGGGGACAGCTATATGACGTTGAAAGTTCCTGAAGAGGTATACCGGTTTTTTATGTCATCCACGGTTAACACAGGCGCTATCATGAGCACGAATTTCATAGGTATCATGCTCATGATAAGCATGGCTATGAATGGAATGTGGCGTTTTCGTTCCAGGTACAAGGAAGACAGATTTTTAACGTGGATGTTCTTTTTTGCTACGGTTTCATGCATTTCAGACCAGGTTACGGCTCTGGTTAACGGTAAGGAAAACCCTGTATGCATTGAGCTGAATATGATATGCAACAGCACTCTCTATTTTTCGGCTATTGTCGCTATATACTGTTGGACTATCATGATGGAGAGGCACCTCTTCGGTACACAGAAAAAGAGCCACTATGTACTTGTGAGCATACCGACCCTTGTGGCCTTTATTCTTTTGATAATTAATTTCTTTGAGCCGGTGCTTTTTTCGGTAGAATATCACAATATATACAGGAGACTTAGAGGATATAATATAATCGTGATTATAGAAATCGGGTATCTCCTGTATGCTTTTTTAAGGTATTTTACGGCGAAGCTTCGCGGCGGCCTCTTTAAATTTTTCCCGGTCTGGAACTTCGTAATTCCGGTATTCGCCGGTGTTATTATTCAGTCATTTGTATACGGAATTTCAATCGTGCCGGCAAGCTGCGCCGTGGCAAGCGCCAGCATATGCACCAGCCTCCAAAATGAATTAATTTACAGAGACGACCTGACGGGGCTCTTTAACAGGGCTTATCTTGAGTATATTCTTACAAAGCTTGAGGGAGGAAAATCAAAGAAGCTCACCGGCGTTATGATGGACATGAATGATTTTAAGGGAATAAATGATACCTATGGTCATTCTGTCGGAGATGAGGCTTTAGTCAATGTAAGCCGCATTCTTGAGCATTGTGTAAGTGAATATGGTTCCGTAATCCGCTTCGCGGGAGATGAATTTATATTATTAATAAATTCAACCGATGAAAATGTTACTAAACCCTTGCTGGACAAAATTACCGACGAGCTTGATGAATTTAATAAAACCGGAGATTATGAATATAAATTGTCTCTCTCCTACGGTATGGAAATATTCGAGCCGACCAAGGAAGGACGAACAGAGTTCTTTAATAAGATAGATAAGAAGATGTACGAAAGCAAGAGAAAATACCATGGGGACAGGTTTTAACCTGTCCCCTTACCTTAATAGTTGTTTGCCTGTCTCTCAAAATAGCTCTTCGGATGAGCGCATACCGGACATTTTTCAGGTGGCTCCTTCCCTACGAAGACACATCCGCAGTTACGGCATACCCAGATAGTTTCATCTTCTCCGACAAATACGGTGCCGTTCTTAACCTTATCAAAAAGTGCAGCGTATCTGTCCTCGTGATGGTGTTCTATGTCGGCAACGCATCTGAAGAGGCGGGCAATCTCAGTGAAGCCTTCCTTGTCAGCGGTTTCGGCGAACTCCTTATACATCTCGGTCCACTCGTAATGCTCTCCTTCGGCCGCCGCCTCAAGATTACTGAGAGTGTCCTTAATTGCGCCGCCCTCGAGGAGCTTGAACCACATCTTGGCATGCTCCTTCTCGTTGTTGGCTGTTTCCTGGAAGATTGCCGCGATCTGCTCGTAGCCGTCCTTCTTAGCCTTGCTTGCGAAGTAGTCATACTTGTTTCTAGCCTGAGACTCACCCGCAAACGCTGTCCATAAGTTCTTTTCAGTCTGTGAACCCTTTAATTCCATAATGCTACCTCCTTAAAAAATTTTTATATATCTATTATATCACAATCTAATCAGGAATGCCACTATTACTATCTTACAATTCCTCTTGCAATCCTCTCTGTATTTGTTATATAATAATGGCAGTGTGCCTATAGGGCAGTAGTTTATGGAAAAAGAGGTCAGAGCGATGAGCGCTAAATATGAGTACAACCCTTCCGAGATCGAGCCTAAGTGGCAGAAATACTGGGAAGAGCATGAGACATTTAAAACAGATGTATGGGATTTTTCAAAGCCAAAATATTACGTGCTTGATATGTTCCCTTATCCGTCAGGCGTAGGCCTTCACGCGGGCCATCCTGAGGGATATACGGCTACAGATATAACTTCAAGGATGAAGAGGATGCAGGGCTATAACGTCCTTCACCCTATGGGGTACGATTCATTCGGCCTTCCTGCCGAGCAGTACGCTGTTCAGACAGGCCATCATCCGGCTGAATTCACTGATAAGAATATCGGAACATTTACAAAGCAGTTGAAGGAACTCGGTTTCGATTACGACTGGTCGAGGATGGTTAAGACCAGTGATCCTAAGTTCTATCACTGGACCCAGTGGATATTTAAGAAGCTCTATGAGGCAGGCTTCGCCAAATATATCGACATGCCCGTAAACTGGTGCGAGGAGCTCGGCACCGTCCTTTCAAATGATGAGGTTGTAGACGGTAAGAGTGAGCGAGGCGGCTACCCTGTTGTCCGTAAGAACATGAAGCAGTGGGTTATAGACCAGGCTGCCTTTGCTGAGGAGCTTCTTTCGGGCCTCGATGAGATTGACTGGCCTGAGAGTACCAAGGAAATGCAGCGCCACTGGATAGGAAAGAGCGAGGGCGTTGAATGCGATTTTGAGATAGATGGCGGCGGAAAGTTCACCATTTTCACTACCTGTATAGAGACCATCTACGGTATAACCTTCATGGTGCTCGCTCCGGACGGTGACCTTGTGCAGGAGCTCATGCCTCGTATTAAGAATCAGGACGAGGTTAAGGCCTATATCGCTGAGACGGCTAAGAAGAACGATATGGACCGTACAGAGCTCAACAAGGGCAAGACAGGCTGCCCTCTCGAGGGAATTTATGCCATCAACCCTGTAAATGGTAAAAAAGTCCCTGTTTACATAGGTGATTTCGTTCTCGCAAGCTACGGAACCGGCGCCGTTATGGCGGTACCAAGCCACGACCAGCGTGACTTTGAGTACTCAGAAGCCCATAACCTTGAGAGAATTCAGGTTATAGACGGACCTGACGTTGATGTCAGCGAGAAGGCCTTTGAGAAGACGGATTACCTGCAGGATCCTACAAAATACCACCTCATTAATTCAGAGGAATTTAACGGTCTCACGATTATGGAGGCTAAGAAGGCCATAACCGACAAGCTTGTTAAAATGGGCATCGGGAGGAAGAAGGTAAATTATCACTTCCGTGAATGGATCTTCGCGAGACAGCGTTACTGGGGCGAGCCTGTGCCTATGGTTCATACGGACGACGGCAAGATTTATCCGCTTCCTGATGATGAGCTTCCTCTTGAGCTCCCTGTCCTTGAGGATTATAAGGGAAAGAACGGCAAGGCTCCTCTTGAGAATGCGACAGAGTGGAAGAAGTACGATAAGAACGGTGTCAAGGGCACCCGTGAAACCAGCACCATGCCGGGTTCAGCAGGCTCGTCCTGGTATTATCTCAGATATATAGACCCTGACAACGATAAGGAAATAGCTGACAAGAAGCTTCTCGAGCACTGGATGCCTGTGGATCTCTACATAGGCGGTCCTGAGCATGCGGTCGGTCACCTCATGTACTCAAGAATCTGGAACCGTTTCCTCTATAACAAGGGCATTTCACCTGTGAAGGAGCCATTCAAGAAGCTTGTCCACCAGGGTATGATCTTAGGTTCAAACGGTATCAAGATGGGCAAGCGTTTCCCTAAGTATGTCGTAAACCCTTCAGATATCGTGGACCAGTACGGGGCCGATACACTCCGCCTCTATGAGATGTTCATGGGACCTCTTGAAGCGAGCAAGCCTTGGAGCGACCAGGGTGTTGCCGGAGCGAGGAAGTTCCTCGGCAGAGTCTGGAACTATATGGCAGACCCTGACATTGTAAATGACGGAGATGAGGGCCGCGATGAGCTTAAGAAGGTCTATAACGAGACTGTTAAGAAGGTCACGGAGGATTTCGAGAGCCTTGGCTTTAATACCGCCATCAGTCAGATGATGATTTTTATGAACGCAGCTGTTAAGGCGGGCAAATGCCCTAAGGACTACGCAGAGGGCTTCGTAAAGCTCCTCAATCCCGTATGTCCTCATATCACCGAAGAGCTCTGGGAGATTTTAGGTCATGACGGTACCATCGCGAATGAATCATGGCCAACCTATGATCCTGAGGCGATAAAGAGCGATATGCAGAAGATAGGTGTCCAGGTAAACGGTAAGGCTAGAGGTGTCCTTGAAATACCTGTTGACGCCGACGAGGACGCGGCAGTCGCTGCGGCTAAGGGAATTCCTGCTGTTGAAAGAGCCATCGGTGATGCCACAATCCGTAAGGTCATTTACATACCTAAGAAGATACTTAACATTGTAGCAAAGTAAGGGAAAAGTCAGCGGATTTTCCTTAAAGGGTCAAGCCCATGCGGAAAATCCGCTGCTTTTCCTGCACTGTCGGTGGATTTTTCTTAAAGGGTCAAGCCCATGCGGAAAATCCGCTGCTTTTCCTACATTTTTGGAGATTTAATGAGTGAGTAAAGAATTTGATTTTAAAGACGCGCTGTCTGACCTTCTCGATCAGGCAGCGATAAACGGAAACCGCCTTAAGGCAAGTGATATAGAGTTTTATTTTTCAGATCTTGGCTTCAGTCATGAACAGTTAAATCACATCTATGCCTATCTTATGGCATCGGGAGTCCATATTGACGGGCTCGACGATAATCCGCAGATAGAGGCGGAGAGGGATCAGTTCGCCAAAGCTGCCCACGACTCCATGGAGGAGCAGGGAAAGGGTTCTTCCGATTCAGAGAAGAAGGAAGAAAAAGTCGAGGATTCCATGATCGTTAAGCTCTACGAGGAAGAGCTTGCCGAGGTAGAGAAGATGACTCGCGCCGAGGAGAGGGAGATTCTCGACAAAATCATCGACGAGGAAAATATTGAGCAGATAGCGAAGGCTTACGTAGAGCGTAAGCTCCCTGATGTCGTCAAGATTGCTAGGGAGTACAAGGTAGAAGGCGAGTATCTCGAGGAGCTTATAGAAGAGGGAAATATAGGTCTCATGATGGCTGTAAAGGAACTTTCCGAACAAGGCCTTGACACAGACCTCGGCGAGGACGCCGACCCTGTTGAATTCATAGAAGACCGTATAAGCAAAGCCATGCAGGACTATATCGATAACGAGCTTACGACATCCGATCAGGGAAACGCGATGGCGGCCAAGGCAAACTTCGTAAGCGACGCCGCGAAGCGCTATAAGGAAGAGCATGGTGAGAATCCGACGACTAGAGAACTTGCTCTCTATACCAACTTGACAGAAGAGGAAATAGGTGATATTATAAGGCTGACTTCTAATAAACTCGTAACTGATAAGTAGAGCTTATAAATGCAGACCGGTTCAGAAGTCAAATTTTATATATAAAAGGAGAGACAGATGCCTAATACAGACAGGTACATAAGCCCGCTTGGGGAGCGCTACGCAAGTCCCGAGATGCAGTTTATTTTCTCAGAGGATAAGAAGTTCCGTACATGGAGACGCCTCTGGATAGCGCTTGCGGAAAGTGAAAAGGAGCTGGGGCTCAATATCACCGACGAACAGATAGATGAGTTAAAGGCTCACAAGGATGATATCAATTATGATGTCGCGAGGGAAAGAGAGAAGGTCGTCCGTCACGATGTTATGAGTCATGTATATGCTTACGGCGTCCAGTGTCCTAAGGCAAAGGGAATTATCCACCTTGGAGCTACGAGCTGCTACGTAGGGGACAATACCGACCTTATTATCATGACAGAGGGACTAAGACTCGTTAAGAAGAAGCTTCTTAACGTCATGAATGAACTGGCTAAGTTTGCCGACAAGTACAGGGAAATGCCGACACTTGCCTTTACCCATTATCAGCCGGCCCAGCCTACAACTGTAGGAAAGAGGGCTTCCCTCTGGCTTCAGGATTTACTCCTTGACTATGAGGATATAACTTATGTCATTGAGAATATGAAGCTTCTCGGGAGCAAGGGCACTACAGGCACCCAGGCAAGCTTCATGGAGCTCTTCGACGGAGATGAGACCAAGGTTAAGAAGCTTGACAAGCTTATAGCGGAGAAGATGGGCTTTAAGGCCTGCCTCCCTGTTTCCGGTCAGACCTATACGAGGAAGATAGACACAAGAGTTCTTAATGTTCTTGCGGGAATCGCAGCCAGCGCTACCAAGTTTTCAAATGATATCCGCCTCCTCCAGCACATGAAGGAGATAGAGGAACCCTTTGAGAAGAACCAGATTGGTTCTTCGGCCATGGCCTATAAGAGGAATCCTATGCGTTCAGAGCGTATAGCATCTCTTTCAAGATACGTGATGGTCGATACTCTTAACCCTGAGATTACGAGCGCTACCCAGTGGTTTGAGAGAACACTTGATGATTCCGCCAACAAGCGCCTTTCTGTTCCTGAGGCCTTCCTTGCGGTAGACGGCATTCTTGACCTTTACTTGAATGTTGTCGATGGACTTGTTGTCTATCCTAAGGTTATAGAGAAGCACCTTATGGCTGAGCTTCCGTTTATGGCGACTGAAAATATCATGATGGACTGCGTGAAGCGGGGTGGCGACAGGCAGGAGCTTCATGAAAGAATCAGACAGCTTTCCATGGAAGCAGGCAAGAATGTCAAGGAAAAGGGTCTTGATAATAATCTCCTTGAGCTTATAGCGGCGGATCCTGCTTTCGGGGTTACGCTTGACGAGCTTAAGGCTCATATGGATCCTTCAAGGTATACGGGAAGAGCAGCAAGCCAGGTTAGTGATTTCTTAAAGGAGGATATTTATCCGATTCTTGATGAGAACAAAGAGGAATTAGGATTAAAAGCGGATATTAGTGTATAATGTCGCAGGCGCAATATAAAAGAAAGAAAGTCAGCGGAGCTGACTTTCTTTTATTTTAGCCGGTCGATTCGCTCCGCTCATCGGTTGTCGTGCCGCTCTGCGGCACGACAACCGATTCCTCCTTTTCCTTTTTGCTTTACTTCATATAAATTCAGATCAGCGCTTCTTAGCAGATCCCATGTCTTAATACTTTCATTTGGTACAGCGGAAGCGATGCCCTGCGATATAGTGACAAATCTTCCGTTTGGCGCGCCGGTATGGGCTATTTTTAAGTCAGAGACGGCATCCCTTAGCTTCTCGGCGAATTCACGAATCTCAGCGACTGTCATATCGCTGAAAAGAATAATGAATTCATCTCCCCCGTATCTTGCCGGGAAAATCTTGTCATTTGAGAAATTCGACAGAACCTCGCTTATCTTTGACAGGCATTTATTTCCTTCATTGTGACCATACGTGTCATTGTAGGCCTTGAAGTTGTCTATGTCAAAGAAGTCGATAGCAATCATTTTTTTGTGCTTGTAGGCATTTTCAAATGTCTTATCAAACTTATTGTTGAAGGCGAGACGGTTGGATATTCCGGTAAGCTCGTCGGTATTCGCCTTGATTTTAAGCTTTTCTTTTTTCTTTATGAGAGTTTCCTGGCGGCGCTCCATATTTTCAAAGGAAAGCCTTATATCTATGCCCGCGAGGGCGTTCTTATTTTCCTCATCCTTGAGCTCACAGTCATACTTGTATAATTCTTCGAGTGAAACGTAGAGGGCGTCATCATTTCCCGTCTCGAGGCAGTAGCGGCAGGCTAAGACGACATTGCTTCTCTCCTGCATGGTGCTATCGAGCGGCTGTAAAATATCGTAAATAATGCTGTAGCCCTTGACAAAATTAGCGTAATCCTTGATGTCAAGAAGAAATTCGAGGAAGCCCTCGAAGTCATCACTGCAGTACAGGGGCTGATCGCACCTGGTCATATAGGCCATCATTTCATCTATATATTCATTGGTTTTACCGATATCAGCCACGTTGCTGTAATAGGTGCAGAGGAAGAGACAGACTATAGACATGCTGTCTTCGAGGCTTTCCCGGCTTTTTCCTTCAAGGAGCTTCGCTATGTCGGCTGCTTCTGTGAACTTTCCGGTGCGGCAGAGGCATACACCGAGGCTCGCCTGGGAAATGATCATCTGGTAGGTGTCATCGTATTTGTGGCTGGGAGTGAGTATTTTTACAGCCTGCTTGAAATGCTCTATCGCCCGGTCGTAATCGTGGACCCACATGTAAGCTGTACCGATATTTGAAATGATCATAGCCTTATTCTTGACATCGTTCATTTTCTCACAGTATACCAGGCCGCGACGGTAGTAATCTATGGCAAGGGCGTAGTTGCCGCTATAGAGGCAGACATTGCCGGTAACATTATAGAGCTTGGTGACAAGGGGACTCTTAACGCGTATAAAGTCCGGGATATGTTTCATGACCAGATTGACAGCCTGCTTGGTGTTGCCATTATTTGCCAACTCAACTACGTTGTTATAGAAGCCGTCTTCGTCCTTTAGAGGGTCAATCTTCTTGAATTTCACTTGTCGTCACCTCCAATTAACTTATCACCCGCAAGCTCCTCATAGCTGGTTACAAGCTCTATCCCGCCCTTAAGGCTGTCCTTAATGTCATATAGGGCCTTATCGGCCGCGTAGAGGTAGTCCCATGAACGGTTTAGGGGCTGAGGTATGGAATTCCTGATGCCCTGTGATATAGAAAGCTTTCCGGATTTCGTAGCGTAGTGAATGATCCCGGAATTCTTAACTTCCTTCTTGAGATTTTCCGCGACTGTCAATATGTCATCATCAGTCATATTTAAGAAGAGAATGATAAATTCGTCACCGCCGTAGCGCCCACAGATCATGGAAGAGCTGTTGGTACATTTTTTCAGGGCATTCGCTACGGCTATAAGGGCTTCATCGCCCGCCTGATGGCCGTATCTGTCATTAAACTGCTTAAAAAAGTCCACATCAATAATAGAGAGGCCTAGGGTCTTGCCGTTCTTCTCACAGTCGTCAAGCTCATCCTCAAGAACCTCCGAAAGCTTGCTGTAATTGTAGAGGCCGGTCAGAGGGTCGGTTATGGACTCCGCCGTAAGTGTCTCTATTGACCGCTCGATCCGCCTCTTCTCATCCGCGAGAACATTTGCCCGGTTGGCGTAGTCCAGGGTGGAACGGGTGAAGCGCTCGGTAGTATTTACCTTTAATGAGCGGTATGAATAGTATTCGTAAAGGGCACGCTGGTACTTGCGCACGCTGCCTGTCTTCTTGTAATATTCTATCTTATACGGAATAATGGAGAGAATAATCATAGGCCTGATGTCGTTTGACATAAGCTTCTCTATAAGCTCTATGAATTTTATCAGCCTGTCATCGAAGCCTCCGTCAGCCAGAACTTTACAGTAATCGGCAAAATAAGCCTCAAGATGATAGGCGACAAGTGTATTTGAAAGGATGGAATTTATCTCATCCATGATAAATAAGGCGCCGCCGTCGTTATTCGCGACGCTCCTTCTTAATTTCACGAAAAGAAGAGAGAGAATATGGGTGCTGAAAATAGAGAGATCGCCGTAATCCTCGGCTGTTTTAATGAGGTCGTCCGCTTCATCGACCCTGTCAAGCTTAAGGAGGGAGAAGGCTGAGGCGCAGAGAGATCTCGCCATACCGCTTGCCATGGCCGGATCTATGCCGAGTCGCTCGTATTCGTCTATGGAACGGGAATATAGAGAGTGAGCCTTATTGTAATCACCGAGGTCGAGGTACATGTCCCCCATATTTTCATATACCAGCGCCTGGATGCTTCTATAGTGATGCTTATGGCAAATCGCTTCAGCTTTTATGAAGTTTTCGAGCGCAAGAGAAGTATTCCCCTGGAAGGCCGCGATGAGACCAAAATCATTCAGGGAAACGGCAAGACGGTCAAGAAGCCCTGCGGCTTCAAGCAATTCAGTCGTCCGGTAGTGGATATCCATTACCTTAGAGATAAGTCCGTTCGTGAAGAAGCACTCTTCGAGAAATGATGAGGCGTGTGCCTTTAAGTAGTCATCCTTCCGTTCATTCGCAAGCGCAAGCTCCTCTTCGCATAGCTTCTCCCAGGCCTTACTGGAAGCAATGTTCGCGCTTGTGCCTGAATCCTTTCTGAACAGACGAAACTTTCCGGCTTCAACACGATTCATAAGAGACCTTATCTCTTTGTCGTATTTATTCTTCTGATTTGTCATAGTGATTTAATATATGTGTTTATTCCTTACGGTTATAAACGTTTTGTCCCCACTTTGTTGTGAATCCGGAAAACGCCGCAAAATGGCCATTTCTCAGATTCCCTTCTCAAAAATACATATCAAGAATCATTATACAGGAAATAGGCTTTGAATTCAAGCCTTAAAAAAATTTAGTTCCCGAAGGTTGAAAAATTAAACTCAATGGGATATGATAAGGGATAAGTATAAAACGGAGGAACAAAGATGGATTTCAATATCACTCTCATTCCGGGGGATGGGATAGGACCGGAAATCGTGGCTGAGGCCGTGAAGGTTCTTAATAAAACAGGGGAAATATATCATGCGTCATTTCATTTTACAAAAATCCTTATGGGCGGATGCTCAATAGATAAATATGGCGTGCCACTTACCGATGAGGCGCTTCAGACGGCAAAGAGCAGCGACGCGGTTCTGCTTGGAGCGGTCGGCGGTAACACCGATACGTCGCCCTGGTATAAATTGCCGCCGGAGAAAAGGCCGGAGGCCGGATTACTTGCCATAAGGAAGGGTCTCGGACTCTACGCTAATCTTCGTCCGGCTCTTCTCTTTGACGAGCTTAAGGCTGCCTGCCCTCTTAAGGAATCCACGGGAGAGAAGGGATTTGATTTCCTCATTATGAGAGAGCTTACGGGAGGCCTCTATTTTGGTAAACGGGAGACTGTCGTGAAGGACGGAAAGCGAGTGGCGATGGATACCCTCACTTATTCCGAGGATGAGATAAGGCGGATAGCCGTGAGAGCCTTCGAGGTAGCGAGGAAGAGGAGAAGGAAGGTCACAAGCGTTGACAAGGCAAATGTACTTGATTCATCGAGGCTCTGGCGTTCCGTGACAGCTGAAGTCGCTAAGGACTATCCGGATGTGGAGCTTTCAAATATGCTTGTCGATAATTGCGCAATGCAGATAGTGAAGGATCCTGCGCAATTTGATGTCATTCTCACTGAGAATATGTTCGGTGATATTCTTTCGGATGAAGCGAGCATGGTGACCGGGTCGCTTGGCATGCTTCCGAGCGCAAGCCTCGGAGCGGGTAAGTTTGGCCTCTACGAGCCAAGCCATGGTTCGGCGCCTGATATAGCGGGTCTTGACGTAGCGAATCCAATAGCTACCATTATGAGCGCGGCCATGCTTCTTCGTTACAGCCTTGATATGAATGAGGCTGCCGATTCGGTTGAAAATGCCGTTAAGTCTGTGCTTGCCGACGGCTACCGCACGGGCGATATCATGAGTGAAGGAAAGCAGAAGGTCGGCTGCCATGAGATGGGTGACCTCATCTGCGAACGGATTAAGTAATATACGCAATACATTTACGGGGGTAATAAATCATGAAAAGTGACAACGTGAAGAAGGGCATGCAGCAGGCGCCACACAGGAGCCTCTTCCATGCGCTTGGATTTACCAAAGAAGAAATGGAAAAGCCATTGGTCGGCATAGTGAGCTCATATAATGAGATAGTTCCCGGCCACATGAATATTGATAAGATTGTAAATGCCGTAAAGCTTGGCGTAGCCGAAGCGGGTGGCGTTCCGGTCATGTTCCCGGCAATAGCTGTCTGTGACGGAATAGCCATGGGACATGTCGGTATGAAATATTCCCTTGTGACAAGAGATCTCATATGCGATTCCACGGAAGCTATGGCGATTGCCCACCAGTTTGATGCACTTGTCATGGTTCCTAACTGCGACAAGAACGTACCGGGACTCCTGATGGCGGCAGCGAGGTTAAATATTCCTACAGTATTCGTATCCGGCGGTCCTATGCTCGCCGGTCACGTTGAGGGCCGCAAGAGAAGCCTTTCGTCTATGTTTGAGGCGGTCGGTTCATACGCTGCCGGTAAAATGACAGAGGATGATGTGGATGAGTACGTAAACAAGGTCTGCCCGACCTGTGGCTCATGTTCAGGCATGTATACGGCGAATTCCATGAACTGCCTCACTGAGGCTATCGGTATGGGCCTTCGCGGAAACGGAACGATTCCTGCCGTATATTCTGACAGAATCGCCCTTGCGAAGCACGCGGGCATGGCTGTTATGGAAATGCTTAAGAAGGACATAAAGCCTCGCGACATTATGACTCCTGCTGCCTTTAAGAACGCGCTCACAGTAGACATGGCCCTTGGCTGCTCTACGAATACCATGCTCCATTTACCTGCCATAGCTCATGAGGCAGGCATTGACCTCAATATGGAAATGGCGAACGAGATCAGTGACAAGACCCCTAATCTCTGCCACCTCGCTCCTGCGGGGCCTACCTACATGGAGGACTTAAATGAAGCGGGCGGCATTTACGCGGTTATGAAGGAGCTCTCGAAGAAGGGTCTTCTTGACCTAGACTGCATGACAGTCACGGGTAAGACAGTCGGCGAGAATATAGAAAACGCGGTAAATCTCAATCCTGAGGTTATAAGGCCTATAGACAATCCATATATGCCAAATGGCGGTATCGCTGTGCTTAAGGGAAACCTTGCGCCTGATACCGGTATAGTAAAGCGGTCCGCAGTTGCGCCTGAGATGCTTAAGCACAGTGGCCCTGCGAGGGTATTTGACTGCGAGGAGGACGCTATCTCCGCTATCAAGGGCGGCAAGATAAACGCAGGTGATGTAGTCGTTATCCGCTATGAGGGACCTAAGGGAGGTCCGGGCATGCGTGAGATGCTTAATCCTACGAGCGCCATCATAGGTATGGGGCTTGGCTCGACCGTTGCCCTTATAACTGACGGACGATTCTCGGGAGCGAGCCGCGGAGCAGCGATAGGTCATGTATCCCCGGAAGCTGCCGTAGGCGGTCCTATAGCCCTTGTTCATGAGGGAGATATGATTGATATCGATATTAACAGTAATTCTCTTAATTTGAGAGTTTCCGATGAGGAGCTCGCCAAGAGAAAGGCCGAGTGGAAGCCTAGAAAGCCTAAGATTACGACAGGGTATCTCGCGAGATACGCGGCAATGGTAACAAGTGGAAACAGGGGAGCTATCTTAGAGGTTCCGGGAGAAAAGGAGTAATACATGATATTAAATGGTTCAGAGATTATAGTTCAGTGTCTTAAGGAGCAGGGGGTAGACACGGTTTTCGGATATCCGGGCGGAGCTATCCTTAACCTCTATGACGAATTATATAAGCACAGGGATGAGATAAAGCATATCCTTACAAGCCATGAGCAGGGCGCTGCCCATGCGGCTGACGGCTACGCGAGAGCTACCGGAAAGGTAGGCGTCTGCATTGCGACAAGCGGTCCGGGAGCCACAAACCTCGTAACCGGAATCGCCACAGCCTATATGGATTCTGTTCCGATCGTTGCCATTACCGGAAACGTCGGCACATCCCTCTTAGGCAAGGATTCCTTCCAGGAGGTTGATATAGCGGGCGTTACGATGCCTATCACTAAGTACAGCTTCATCGTAAAGGATGTTACGAAGCTTGCCGACACTATAAGGAGGGCATTTAAGATAGCGGCTTCAGGAAGGCCGGGCCCTGTTCTTATAGATGTGACTAAGGATGTAACGGCTAATAAATGCGAATATGTCCCTGTAACACCGGCTCCGATCGTAAGACAGACAAAGCCTGTAGACGCATGCGAGGTCGCTGAGGCAGTGGAGCTCATCAAGGAAGCTAAGAAGCCTGTAATATTTGTCGGTGGCGGTTCAGTCATTTCAAACGCAGATGAAGAGGTGAAGAAGCTTGCCGAGACAGTAGACGCTCCTGTATGCGATTCTCTCATGGGTAAGGGCGCCTTCCCGGGAACTGACAGCCGCTACATGGGTATGCTCGGTATGCACGGCACCAAGACGTCAAATTACGCGGTAACTGAGTGCGACCTCCTTATTACCCTCGGAGCGAGATTCTCTGACCGTGTTACCGGAAATACAAAGAGTTTCGCAAAGAATGCCAAAATCTTACAGATAGATATAGATGAAGCTGAGATTAACAAGAATATCAAGGTCGATTACAGTATCATAGGTGATGTAAAGGCGGTTCTTGGCGAGATACTTAAGAAGCTTCCAAAGCAGGATCACGCTGAATGGATGGCTCACGTAAAAGAGTATGAAGCGAAGTATCCACTCGTATATCATGAAAATGAGATGACAGGCCCTTATTTCATAGAGGAGCTCTACAAACTCACAAACGGTGAAGCTATAATCACTACCGATGTAGGCCAGCACCAGATGTGGGCTGCCCAGTTCTATAAATATAAGAGACCTCACCAGCTCCTTACGTCAGGTGGACTCGGAACCATGGGGTATGGTCTTGGAGCCGCTATTGGGGCTAAGAACGGAAACCCTGACAAGACTGTTATCAACCTTGCCGGTGACGGATGCTTCAGAATGAACATGAATGAGCTCGCGACAGCAAGTCACTATGATATACCGGTAATTGAGGTTGTGTTTGATAACCAGGTTCTCGGTATGGTTCACCAGTGGCAGGCTCTTTTCTACGGAAAACGCTACTCGCAGACCATTTTACCTAAGAACATAGATTACGTTAAGCTCGCTGAAGCCATGAATGTCAAGGCTTTCAGGATAGAGAAGAAAGAGGATACGGACTCGGTCATCAAGGCGGCTCTCTCATGTGGTGGGCCTGCTCTTATTGATGTAGTTATAGATGAAAACGAAAACGTTTACCCTATGGTGCCTGCGGGCGCTTCCATAGAGGACGCTTTCAACGAGGAAGACTTAAAGAAGAAAGGGGTTATCTGATGGGAAGAGTATATAACTTTTCAGCCGGTCCGGCGGTATTACCGGAAGAGGTATTAAAAGAGGCAGCAGCCGACATGCTTGATTACAAGGGCTGCGGCATGAGCGTCATGGAAATGAGCCACAGAAGCAAGATGTTCCAGGACATCATAGACACTGCCGAGGCGGATTTCAGGGAGCTTGTCGGAGTTCCGGAAAATTATAAGGTCCTTTTCCTTCAGGGCGGCGGTTCGCTCCAGTTCTCTGCGGTTCCGCTTAACCTTATGAAGAACAAGGTCGCTGACTATATTATCACCGGAAACTGGGCTAAGAAGGCCTTCGAGGAGGCGCAGAAGTACGGCGATGTCAAGGCTGTCGCCAGCTCAGCCGACAAGACATATTCATATATCCCTGACTGCTCCGACCTTCCGATCAGGGAGAACGCTGATTATGTCTATATCTGCGAAAATAACACGATTTACGGCACGAAGTACCATAAATTACCAAATACAAAGGGTAAGATTCTCGTTTCTGATGTAAGCTCCTGCTTCCTGTCAGAACCTGTTGATATCACAAAGTATGGAGTTATGTACGGTGGAGTTCAGAAGAACATAGGACCTGCCGGTGTTGTCATAGACGTAATCCGCGAGGACCTTATAAGAGATGATGTTCTCCCATTCACGCCTAACCTCCTTAAGTGGAAGACCCAGGCGGATAAGGGGTCTATGTTCAACACTCCTAACTGCTATGGTATTTATATCTGCGGCCTTGTATTCAAGTGGCTTAAGAAAAATGGCGGTCTTACGGCGGCAAAGGAGAGAAATGAAAAGAAGGCTAAGGTTCTCTATGATTTCCTCGATGAAAGCGAACTCTTCAAGGGTACTGTCAGACGCGAGGACCGCTCTCTGATGAATGTTCCTTTCGTTACCGGAAATGAAGAGCTTGACGCAAAATTCGTAAAGGAAGCCGCTGAGAATGGTCTCGTCAACCTAAAGGGTCACAGGACAGTCGGCGGTATGCGCGCCAGCATTTACAACGCTATGCCTTATGAAGGCGTAGTAAAGCTCGTTGAGTTTATGAAGAAGTTTGAAACGGAGAATAAATAATGTACAAGGTAGCCACACTGAATAACATTTCAAAGAAGGGAACTGACAGGCTCCCTTCCGGGTTTGAGATAACATCGGAGCTTCCCGGAGCAGACGCTGTCCTTGTAAGAAGCGCTAAAATGCATGATCTCGATCTGCCGGAAAGCCTTCTTACAATCGCGAGAGCCGGGGCCGGAGTAAATAATATTCCGATCGATAAGTGCTCAGAAAAGGGTATTGTAGTATTCAATACTCCCGGCGCTAATGCGAATGCGGTAAAGGAATTAGTTTTAGCTGGACTTTTACTGTCTAGTCGTGATATAATAGGCGGTGTTAACTATGTTCAGTCTGACAAGGAAAACCCTGACATAGCGAAGGCTATCGAGAAGGAAAAGAAGAACTTCGCGGGATGCGAGATCGCGGGCAAGACTCTCGGCGTAATCGGCCTTGGAGCCATAGGCGTTAAAGTCGCTAACGCGGCGAGCAAGCTTGGTATGAAGGTACTTGGCTGTGACCCGTATATTTCTGTCAAGAATGCCTGGGAGCTTTCAAGGGATGTAGTTCCTGTCAAGACTAACGATGAGATTTTTGAGAACTGTGATTATATCACCGTACATGTACCTCTTATGGACGCTACTAAGGGCCTCATAGGGAAGGACGCTATCGCTAAGATGAAGGATGGCGTGGTTATCCTTAACTTCGCCCGCGGAGGCTTAGTTGATACTGAGGCTATAAAGGAAGCGCTCGCTAGTGGTAAGGTAAAGAAGTACGTATGTGACTTCCCTGACGCTGAAAGCGTAAAGCTTCCTAACTCAATCATGATTCCTCACCTTGGCGCTTCAACCGAGGAAGCTGAGGACAATTGCGCCGAGATGGCTGTTGACGAGATAGTCGACTATATTGAGAATGGAAATATAAGGAATTCCGTTAACTTCCCGGCTTGTGACGCAGGCCCTGTAAGAAGCGAAGGAAGAATAGCCATCCTTCATAAGAATATTCCTAACATGATAACCCAGTTTACGGCTGTGCTCTCGGAGAGCGGCGTAAATATCGACTCCATGTTAAACAAGAGCCGCGGGGACTTGGCTTATTCTCTCTTTGATATAGAAGCGAAGAGTACGGAAGGTATGAAAGATAAGCTCTCAAAGATTAGCGGGGTACTGAAGGTTCGTATAATAAAATAATATAGTTATCAGCTCTCGCGGGCTACTCCTGCGAGAGCCCAATAACTAGGTTGGGAGTAAGACTTTGAGCAGCATTTTTAGAATTGACAATCCATTTAACCGTTTTATGAGCAAGGTTTTCGATGTTATGGCATTGAGCCTTGTTTTTTGTGTCTGCTGTATTCCGATTGTGACAATCGGACCGGCGCTTACGGCACTCTATTATTCAACTGTGAAAAGTATCAGAAAAGACAGGAGCTATCCGGTCAAGGAATTTTTCCACGCATTTAAAAGGGATTTTAAGCAGAGCTTTATATGCGGACTCATTTTTATCGGAATAGGCCTTGTGCTTTACTTTGACATAAAATACGCGGCAAGTACGAGCGATACTACTATCCGGAATTTCAGGATTTTCTACCTGGTGATTCTTATAATACTGGCCTTCATCGGGACTTACGTATTTCCGCTTATTTCGAGGTTCACTCTCAAGACGGGGCAGCTTTTTAAGCTCGCCTTCTATCTCTCGGTACGGCACCTTCCTTCGACCTTGGGCTGTGTCGCCATTATCGCGGCCTCAGCGATATTAGTTTATATTACTATGGGTTTTGTCCTCTTTATTCTGCCCGCGAGCGCGACTCTGCTCATGTCGTTTTTAATGGAACGCGTCCTTAAGCAGACCCTTGAGCGCATAGGTACAGGTGAAGATGATAATCCTGATAAATGGTACGAGGAGTAAATTATGATATCAGAGATACCAAGCGGCGCCGCGGATCAGCTGACAAGTGAGATTGCAAATGCTTCAAGCGATCCCACGGTATGGAACAAGTTGCTTGAAAAGCTTTCTGAATGGGCCTGGAGCTTCCTTTGGACCCTGATAGCGGTTGCGGTTATATGGTTCGTAGGTTCACGTATCATAAAGTTCGTGACAAAGATTATAAGGAACGCTCTTAAGAAGTCCAATATGGACGAGAGCGCGGCGGGATTCCTCGTGAGTGTCTGCAATGTGGGCATGAAGATTCTGCTTGCCTTTATAATACTTGGCTGCTTTGGAGTTACAACTAGTTCTATTATGGCGGTTATAGGATCCGCCGGTCTCTCTATCGGTCTCGGACTTCAGGGAGCCCTGTCAAATTTTGCCGGTGGCGTCCTGATATTGGTCCAGAAGCCATTTAAGGTCGGCGACCTCATTACCGCCAACGGACAGACAGGCACGGTCAAGAGGATAGACATTTTCTACACTAGAATGTTAACCTATGACAACAAGATGATTGTCATTCCGAACGGATCTCTCATGAATTCGGATATAGAGAACACTACATCAGAGGATATGAGACTTATAGACTTCAAAATCGGTGTCGACTATTCGTCTGATATCAAGGCTGTTAAGGCGGCTCTTTCAAATGTCATAAAAAATGATCCCCGCTCGTTAGTGACCGACGAGTACCCCGAGCGTATCTTCATTTCCACCTTTGACGCAAGTCAGATTACCATGTGCATGAGGTTCTGGGTGAAGACAGACGACTACTGGCCGGTGACATTTGATATAGCGGAAGAAGTGAAGAATGAGTTTGATAAATGCGGCATTTCCATTCCATTTGACCAGCTCGATGTGCACCTTATTAACCAGAAAAATTCTGATGAGAAAGAGCCTGCAAAAGTATGAAACAAGTATTATCGTATCTAAAGTATTATATAAAGGAGAGCATCTTAGGGCCTCTTTTTAAGCTCTTTGAGGCCCTCTTTGACCTCTTTGTGCCTCTTGTAATGGCTGCCATGATAGATAAGGGTATAGCTAACCGCGATACGGATTACGTCCTTAAAATGTGCGGCCTTCTTGTCCTTCTTGCGGCTATAGGCCTTGCGGTCGCTATTACCGCCCAGTGGTTTGCCTCTGTAGCCTCGGCGGGTGTCGCAAAAAGGGTAAAGCATGATCTCTTTGTGAATATAGAGAAGCTCTCATTCGCCGATATAGATAAGTTTGGTCCCGCGACCCTCATCACTAGGATGACGAGCGATATGAACCAGATTCAGTCGGGTATCAATATGATGCTCCGTCTCCTTCTCCGTTCCCCATTTATAGTATTTGGCGCAATGGTTATGGCATTTACAATAGATGTAAAAGCAGCCATCGTTTTTGTCGTTATTATTCCGCTTCTTGCCGCTGTAGTGCTCGGTATAACTATATGGTGTATCCCCCGCTATAAGCTGGTTCAGGGAGCGCTTGACAAGGTTCTTCAGATAACCCGGGAAAACCTTACCGGTGTTAGGGTCATCAGGGCATTTACAAAGGAAAAGGAAGAGACAGAAGAGTTCGAAGGGAAAAATGATGAGCTTACCGCTCTAAACAAGCACGTGGGCCGTGTCAGCGCCCTTTTAAATCCCGTAACCTACGTCATGATAAATGTCGCGACCGCTGTTCTTATATGGGTTTGCGGCGACAGGGTAAATACCGGAAGTCTCACCCAGGGTCAGACTGTCGCCCTTGTAAATTATATGGCTCAGATCCTGGTTGAGCTTATTAAGCTCGCTAACATGATAGTTACCCTCACAAAGACCGCCGCCTGCGCCGACAGGGTATGCGCCGTCATGAACGCTAAGAGCTCCATGCCTGTAAATGTCCTTTCCGATGAGGCGGATAAGAAGCTTAAGAAGGCGGAGGTGCTCGATTTCGATAAGGAAGCTCCTAAGGGTTCCTCAGTAGAATTTAAAAATGTATCGCTCAATTACTCGGGAAAGGGCGATAATGCGCTTGAAGCGATTGATTTTGTCGCAAATCCGGGTGAGACAATCGGTATAATAGGAGGTACAGGATCGGGCAAATCAAGTCTTGTTAACCTGATTCCGAGATTTTACGATACCACTGACGGCAAGGTCCTTGTTGCCGGTGAAAATGTTCGAGATTACGACCTTCATGACCTACGCGGGAAGATAGGTGTAGTGCCTCAGAAGGCGGTGCTCTTTACCGGTACTATCCGTGACAATATGAAATGGGGCAATCCGGACGCTACGGATGATGAAATCATGGAAGCTGTTAAGGCTGCCCAGGCCCTTGATGTAATAAGGGCAAAGGAAGACGGCCTTGATTCTTATGTTACTCAGGGTGGCAGGAACCTGTCAGGCGGTCAGAGGCAGAGGCTTACCATAGCGAGGGCCTTGGTTAAGAATCCCGATATCCTTATCCTCGATGACAGCGCCTCGGCTCTAGACTTTGCTACGGACGCGGCTCTGAGGAGGTCTCTTAAGGAGCTTGCCGGCAATCCGTCGGTCTTTATAGTTTCGCAGCGCGCGGCAAGCGTTATGCACGCCGATAAGATTATTGTCCTTGATGAAGGAAGGATAGCGGGAATAGGTACGAACGACGAGCTTCTTAAGTCATGTGATGTCTATAAGGAAATATACGATTCGCAGTTTAGCAATAACTACGCGGGTAAGGAGGCAGTCTGATGGGAACCAGGAAGAAACTTAACCGCGATGAATCGGGAAAGATATTAAGAGAAGTATTTACATATCTGGGAAATTATAAGGCGCTCATGTTCTTAACCGTAGCCCTTGCGACGGCTATAGTTGTCCTTACCCTCTATGTCCCTATCCTTACGGGAAACGCGATTGACTTCCTGATCGGGAAGGGTGAGGTAGACTTTAAGTCCGTTCTCGCCATTTTGATAAAGGTATGTGTGATTGTCGCTATAACAGGGCTTCTTCAGTGGATAATGAATACCGTGAACAACAGAATCACGTATCATGTAGTTCGCGACATAAGGAACAGGGCCTTTGAGAAGATAGAAAAGCTTCCGCTCTCATATATAGATAATCACCCTTACGGTGAAATAGAGAACAGGGTTATAGCCGATGCCGACCAGTTCTCGGATGGCCTCCTTATGGGCTTTACCCAGCTTTTTACGGGAATTGTAACTATCATCGGAACCCTTATATTCATGTTCCGTATAGATGTTTTCATAGCCCTTGTTGTTGTGGTGCTTACCCCGATTTCTTTGTTTGTGGCTAAGTTTATCGCAAGCAGAACCTATTCCATGTTCAAGGCGCAGAGCGAAACCAGGGCCGAACAGTCGGGATTTGTGGATGAAGTTATCCAGAACCAGTCTGTCGTCGAAGCATTTTCGAAGGAAAAGGACGAGATAGAGAAGTTCGATGAGATAAATGAGAGGCTTGAGAAGGTAAGTGTCCGTTCCACATTTTTCTCAAGCATCGTGAACCCGTCGACGAGATTCCTTAACAGCCTTATCTATGCGGGAGTTGGCCTTGTCGGTGCTATCCAGGCTATAAACGGTTCCATAACCGTCGGAAATCTCTCAGCATTTTTACAGTACGCGAACCAGTACACGAAGCCATTTAACGATATCTCAAATGTAATTACGGAGCTTCAGAACGCTATTGCCTGCGCGGGAAGGATATTTGCCCTCATAGACGAGGAAGCGGAAATCCCTGACAGTCCTGATGCCGCGGTTCTATGCGATGTAGAGGGAAATGTGGCGCTTAATGACGTAAGCTTCTCCTATGTGCCTGAGAAGAAGCTCATAGAGAATCTGAATCTCTCGGTTAAACCCGGTCAGCGTATCGCCATTGTAGGACCTACCGGTTGTGGAAAAACGACATTAATTAATCTTTTAATGCGCTTTTATGATGTTAAGTCCGGGGCCGTTTGTGTCGAAAATAAAGATATAAGAACCGTAACCCGCGAGAGCCTTCGTAAGAGCTACGGTATGGTGCTTCAGGATACGTGGATAAAGGGCGGAACCATCAGGGAGAATATTACCTTCGGTAAGCCTGACGCCACAGAAGAAGAGATAATAGCGGCGGCGAAGGCGGCCCATTCGTACGGTTTTATCATGCGTATGAAGGACGGATTTGACACTGTGGTAGGCGAGGATGGCGGAAGCCTCTCTATAGGCCAGAAGCAGCTTCTCTGCATAACCCGTGTCATGCTTGCCCTGCCGCCTATGTTAATACTTGACGAGGCGACCTCATCTATAGATACCAGAACTGAACTTAAGATTCAGCAGGCGTTTGACAGGATGATGCAGGGACGGACCAGCTTTATAGTTGCCCACCGCCTTTCAACCATTAAGAACGCGGATATCATACTTGTAATGAAGGATGGCCATGTAATAGAACAGGGTAACCACGAGGAACTCCTCACAAAAGGAGGGTTCTACGCCAACCTCTACAACAGCCAATTCTAAGGAAAGGGGACACACTAAAGTATGTCCCCATGGAAGAAGGAAAACAGGGGTCAGTCTTCATAAAATTTTTATCAGTACGCGTAGCGGCTGATAAAAACTTTATGGGGTTCCTGACCCCGTAACCAGGTATCATATGGAAATTTACTACATATTCCTCCTCTACATCCTTACCATTCTCGGCGTAATACTTATCTATAACCGTGATGTCGACTCAAGAGCGCAGAAGCAGTCGAGCTTCCGCCGCCTTGTGTGGATGCTTATGGTCATGGTTATCGTCGACGTAATCGGAAGAATAGGGGTAACAGACACACTCACGCTTGTCGCGTCATGGGCGTCGAATTATTTTTCATACATAATCGACCCCATCTATTATTTCCTTGTCTTCCAGTATATAAATGACTGGCTCGACGAAGACAGGATATTCTATGGGATGATGCACAACATAATTTTGGTTTTTGTTAACTTAAATACAGCTTTAGTTACGTTTTCTCAAATCGTGCGAGTGAACTGGTTCTTCGATTTTAACGGTCCGGGAGGCCAGTACCAACGTGGCTCACTTTACCTTGTCCGCGCGATCGTGATGATCACCATTTTCTTCATGATTTTAGTCTATACGCTTATAAATAAGAATCATATCTTGGCTGTAAATAAGGGAACTCTTATAGCCTTTCCTATGATTCCGGTTGTATTCGGTGTCCTGCAGCCATTTGTGCCGGGCATGTGCTTCGAGTACGTAGGCATGAGCCTTTCCTGCCTCGTGCTTCTCATTTCCGTCCAGAGCAATTCCGCCAATCTTGACGCCATGACAGGAACAATGAGCCGCAGGCGCTTAAATATGGTTATTAACAATATAGACGCGAGGAAAGAGAGATCTGACGCTTACGCCTTTATGATGATAGATATCAATAATTTCAAGGGAATTAATGATAAATACGGTCACCAGGAGGGTGACGAGGCCATAAAAACCGTGGCGGACGCTATCGGCAGGAGTATAAGGAAGAGCGATGTCCTCTGCCGCTACGGTGGGGATGAATTTGGTATACTTATGTCGCACTGCCTGCCGGATACGCCTCAGGATGTCTGTGACAGGATAGGAAGGTCCTTAACAAGTATCAACTCAGCCCATTTAAAGCCCTATGAGCTCTCTGTCAGCGTAGGCTGGAGCGTATGCGGACCTGAAGATCCCCGCAAGGTTGATGATGTCATAAAAGACGCCGATGACGCCATGTACGAGAATAAGAAGCTGTACCATAAGGAACATAACATACCCTTCAGGTGACGAATTCGATAAGTGTATGAAGCCAAAGCCGTTTGTGTATGAGGCCTAGTCATCGGATTATGTAAAAGCCCCTTAACTTATAATGTTAAGGGGCTTTTGTGAAGTCGGACGTAATTCAACGAGAGAACAATGTGAAAAATTATTGCCGTTGTCATTTATAATCGAGAGGATGTCTGAGTTGCACCACAATGGGTGTAACCTTGTATTCGAAAAAGTATCGTCAAGTCAATTTGATGAAAATATGCAATTTGTTGATTCTCGTATGACGGAAATTATGGGACATCTTCTTATGATTTCATATAGGGATGATATAAAGGATTTGCCGTCGGCAGTCAAGAAAATGAGTGAAGAAAATCCTCTTGGCTTCCGGAATACCAATATGAATTGAGGAGCATATGAAACTTCCGTATAGAAATGAGTTTATTTCGAATCTGAAGAAGGTGGATGAATTGCTTGACTCAAAACTTCCGATATGGTAGAATTGTGAAACATGAAGGGAGGCATGGATTTATGGGAATTTACATTAATCCGGGGAATGAAGGATTTAAGAATATTCGAAACAGCACATATGTAGACAAGTCCGGTATTATTGCTCTAATCAACAGAAACTTAAACAGCCCCGATATGCTGACATGTCTTACAAGACCGAGACGTTTTGGAAAATCATTTACAGCAAAGATGCTTTCTGCCGATTACTGTGCAGGGGTGGATTCTTCGGATCTTTTCAAAGATTTGGTCATTTCTGATATTATTAAAAGGCTCTGAAAAGGAACAATTTAGTGTCTTGACAGGATAATGGATGGTGTGCTATAGTATACTTGAAAGTTAGATAAGACTATCTGAAAGGAGCAGGCGATGATTGCTACGATAATTGTTGGTGCTATAGTCGCTATTTTACTTGTCTTAGACGTGCGTTATATATATTCCCAGACTAAGAAGGGCGTATGTATCGGGTGCGAAGGGAATTCATGCAGCGGGAGCTGTTCGGGCTGCCACGGAAACTGCGGCAGTAAGCCCATGACGAGGGAAGAGATTCAGGCAGCCGCGGACAAGTACATGGAAATGGTAAAGGCAAAATCAAACTGATAGCTGCAACATTTTCTGCCTCTCAGTTGTATTTATGTTAGAGGACATCATAATGGAATATATCATCTTACAAAAGAAGAGCGCCCTCACGGCATTTGCCGCGGCGCTCTTTGCCGCTCTTACTAAGCCATTTGCTAAGGGTGATGAAAATACATACGAATACCGCGTGAGTCAGTCGGAGAGGGTCTTTGACAAGTACAGCAACAGCCTCCTGAGGCTAGCCTACGCATACGTTCATAATATGGCGGACGCCGAAGATATTTTGCAGGACACCATGATAAGGTATATCAAGAGCGCGCCTGATTTTGAAAATGATGAGCATGAGAAGGCCTGGCTTATTACCGTCACTTCAAATACAGCGAAGAATAAGCTAAAATACGAGAAAATCCGCATGGCGGATGAGCTTGACGAGAACCTTGCGGAGGAAGGGAGGGCAGACCTCTCATTTGTATGGGAAGCTGTTAAGAAGCTTCCGGTAAAGCAGCGAGAGGTTGTGCATTTATTTTACGAGGAAGGCTATAAGACGGCTGAAATTAATCTTATTACTTGGACCGATGGAAAATATGCCTATTCGATTTCCATTACCGAAGGAACTACTGAAGAAAATGCTTTGAAACTGATTAATAACTAATGCTTTTTTATTGACAAAGTTCAAAGAAAGATTTACAATAATTAAAAGAGAGTACTGCGACAAGCGGTTTGACTCTGGCCGACAGTTAGGTGATTTTTTTACCTATAACCGTCACTGGTCGGAGTGGCGGTTCTATTTCATAGCTGTAAGCGCTTCGCGCTTACTTAGTCGTAGCCAACTCTCCCACGGCTTCGCCGCGGGTCCCTTTCTACGACAACATACGCATATGGCTCTCACCTCCTTTCGAGAGGGTATTGAGTCAAACCGCCTGCCGTTGTCGGTACTCTCTGTCTCTGAGAGAAACTTAACTATTCTATTCTATTTGCAAAGCTATGTCAATAGCCTTGCTATTTTTTTGCTTTAGTCAATATGCATAAAAATCGCTGTAAATTTCTGGTAGCGATTTTTGTTTAATTTTATATCAATGATTTCCTTGACTTTAGAAAATTTCTCGTTTACAATTGAGATGTTGTGAAACAAGATATCCTAAAAAGGGGAATAATTTAATGGCAAAAGCAGCAGAAAAATCAGCGCTTGTCGCTGATGAAAATAAGCAGAAAGCCCTTGAAGCCGCTATATCTCAGATAGAGAAGGACTTCGGCAAGGGCTCCATCATGAAACTTGGCGAGGGCGCGGCTAATATGAACGTAGAAGCCGTTCCTACAGGCTGCCTCTCACTTGATATGGCGCTCGGAATCGGCGGTATACCAAAGGGAAGAATCATTGAGATTTACGGACCTGAGTCAAGTGGTAAGACCACGGTAGCCCTCCATATGGTATCGGAGGTTCAGAAGCGTGGCGGAATCGCGGGCTTCATAGATGCGGAGCACGCCCTTGACCCTGTATATGCCAAGAATATAGGCGTAGATATCGACAATCTCTACATTTCCCAGCCTGATTCAGGTGAGCAGGCCCTTGAGATAACAGAGACCATGGTCCGTTCAGGCGCAGTAGATATCATCGTTGTTGACTCAGTCGCGGCCCTTGTTCCTAAGGCTGAAATTGATGGTGAAATGGGTGACTCTCACGTAGGCCTTCAGGCAAGACTCATGAGCCAGGCTCTCAGGAAGCTTACAAGCGTAGTAAGTAAGACCCAGTGTATAGTAGTATTTATCAACCAACTCCGTGAGAAGATCGGTGTCATGTTCGGAAACCCTGAAACCACCACAGGCGGACGCGCTCTCAAGTTCTACGCGTCTGTAAGACTTGACGTAAGAAGGACAGAATCTCTCAAGCAGGGTGGCGAGGTCATCGGAAACCACGTCAAGGTAAAGGTCGTTAAGAATAAGGTATCGCCTCCGTTTAAGGAAGCAGAATTTGATATCATGTTCGGCAAGGGCATCAGCCGTTCGGGAGATGTTCTTGACCTTGCGGTAAATGATGATATTATCCAGAAATCAGGCGCATGGTTCGCTTACAACGGCGAGAAGATAGGTCAGGGACGTGAGAATACCAAGCAGTTCCTTGAAGACCATCCTGATATTTTCGCAGAAGTAGAGCATAAGGTTCGCATAAAGCACGGTTTTGAGGCTGAAGATACGGAAGAGGCTAAGCCTGCGAGGACTTCAAAGGCAGCGAAGACCGCAGAAGCGGAAGCGGTTGAAACTTCAGAACAGTAATTAAAATTCATGTATATTGAAAATATTGAAAAGGTAACCAAGGCTAAGTACAAGGTCACGACAGACGAAGGTGTCCTGTATCTCTATACAGGGGACCTTCGCCGTTATAAGGTGAAGGCGGGCGAAGAGCTTTCTCTCGAGACCTATGATACCTTAATCAAGGAGACATTAAGGCCCCGCTGCAGGAGGAAAACTCTTGATATCTTAACCCGCTCCGACAAGACGGAGGCTGAGCTGAGAGAGAAGCTTGCCCGGTACGGCTATCCCGGTTTCTTAATTGACGATGCCATAGATTACGCGAATAAGTATCACTATATAAATGATGAGCGTGTCGCTAATTCATATATTTACTTTAAGAGTGGCAGGAAGAGCTCTCGCGAGATGAAAATGGAATTAGCCAGGAAGGGCGTGGATAAGGAAACCATTGAACGACTTATAGAAGAAAAGGCGGATGACGGTGAAGCTATAGAAAAAGCTATAATACGGAAGGTTGGAAGCGCCGAAAGTCTTGATGATGACAAGCTTCGAAAGCTTCAGGCCTACCTCTACCGCCATGGCTTTGAGACGGATTTAATAAAAGAAAAGACTGCGAGATTTCGAGAAAAGGCTTGACAAAATTAGAAATATTTTGTATAGTAGAGAAGTTGCGGGATTTGTATATGCAGTCTTGGCGGAACGGTAGACGCGCTAGATTCAGGTTCTAGTGGGAGTTAAATCCTGTGTGAGTTCAAATCTCATAGACTGCACTGTTTGTGCTCATCGCGAAGCGATGAGTGCCAAGGATTCGCGTAGCGAATCCGGAATAATTGTGCCAGGTTTTAGCCTGCCCAGGTGGGCAGGCTCTTTTGTTAATTTGGAGGAGCTTATGGTACGCGCTATTTATCCGGGAAGTTTTGACCCTGTTACATTGGGACATATAGATATAATTAAGAGAAGCGCTTCGATTGTGGACGAGCTTGTAGTCGGGGTACTGGTAAATAAAGGAAAGCATCCCCTCTTTTCCATGCCTGAGCGCTATGAGATGGTCTGTGACGCCGTTAAGGGTATGAAGAATGTCAAGGTCGAGACCTTTGACGGCATGACGGTTGACTTTGCCAAGAAGCATAACGCAAGCATCATTATCAGGGGACTTAGGGCCATCACTGATTATGAGAATGAAATGCAGATAGCCCAGACCAACAGGAGCATAGATTCCGATATAGAGACCATGTTCTTAATTACTGATTTACAGTACGCTTACCTCTCATCCACTACTGTCAAGGAGATCGCGTCCTACGGCAAGGATGTGTCGGCCTCAGTCACGCCGCTCGTCGCAAGGAAGCTTCATGAGAAGTTTAACGAAGTCCACGCCCCAAAACCAACCGACCCGAAAATAAGACTATGCTAGTTGTCGTGCCGCGAAGCGGTACGACCCGCGATTCGCGAAGCGAATCGATCGGCTTCTTTTCAAAGAAAGTCAGCGAAGCTGACTTTCTTCTTCCGTGCCGCGAAGCGGTACGACAATTTTCAGAAATGTTAAGAAAGTTATGGTTGACATAAGAGCCTATATATTGTACTATTGTTAACAGTACAGATTTTAGGTTCATAAAGCTGATAAATATAACCTTTACTAAACGTGAATATATGAAAAAAGTATACTTTTTCACTGTACTTTTTTCACAAAAACTGTTATACTTAAACCATAGGAATTGCATGGAAAACTGCAGTAAATCACATTTATTACTGTAGAAAAAGGAGGTAACTTCTTATGGATAAGGTTATAACAATCAGCAGACAGTACGCAAGCGGCGGCCGCGAGATCGGCGAGAAGCTTGCTAAGGCTTACGGAATTCCTTTTTATGACAGACTGCTCATTTCAAGAGCGGCCAAGGAGAGCGGCTTCGCTGAGGACGCGTTTGATAACGCCGAGATGAAGGCAACTAACAGCCTTCTATATTCTATAGCGATGGGCATGAACGCCTACGGCAGCCCTGATATCGGATATACGCAGATGTCACTCGATGACAGGATTTATATCGCACAGTCTGAAGTTATAAGGAAGGTTGCCGATGAAGGACCATGCGTTATAGTAGGGCGTTGCGCGGACTACATTTTAAGGCAGCGCACCGATGTGGTAAATATTTTTATCTGGGCATCGACACCGTTCAGGATTGACCGCGCCATCAGCTATGGCGTAGAGTCTGAGAAGGTTGAAGATGTTCTGAACCGCATGGATAAGCGGAGGGCTAATTACTACAACTATCACGCAAGCGAGAAATGGGGCAGGGTCACGAACTATCACCTCTCCATTCAGAGCGACTACAAAGGAATCGACAAATCTGTAGAAGTTATTGAGAAATTCCTTGAGACTGTTGACTAAACTTACGGGCAGAAGGGTTTCGCTTCTGCCCTTTTTAAATGTATGGCGGAGAATATTATTGAATTAAAGCATGTGAAGAAAACCTATCACATGGGCACAGAGAAGATCAGAGCTGTAAATGATGTGAGTTTCACCATAGAGAAAGGTGAATTCTGCTGCCTTCTCGGTACATCAGGTTCGGGTAAATCGACCCTTCTTAACCTTATGGCCGGCATAGAGAAGGCAAGCGGCGGAGAGATTAAGATCAAGGGGTATGACATCAGGAAGATGAGCGAGAAGAGCCTTGCCGACTTCAGACAGCGGTATCTGGGCTTCGTATTCCAGTCTTATAATCTTATCGGCTCCATGAACGCTATTGAAAATGTGGAGCTCCCCCTTGTCTTTAAGAGAGTTCCCGCGGCGAAGCGGCGGAAGCTTGCCATAAAGATGCTAAAGCAGGTAGGCCTCGGATCCCGTATGGAGCATAAGCCAAACGAGATGTCAGGTGGACAGCAGCAGCGAGTCGGCATAGCGAGAGCCTTTATAGCGAAGCCTGAGATAGTCTTTGCGGATGAGCCGACCGGAAACCTTGATACCAAAACCACAATGGAGGTAATGGACCTGATTCATACCATGGCGAGGCGAAATTATCAGACCATAGTAATGGTTACCCATGACCCGCGTCTTGCCGACTACGGTGACAAAATCATCCATGTTCTCGACGGTAATATCACCGATATTGAAAAAAAGAAGAGCGCCGAGGATATAGATAAGGAATGCAGGGAGGCGGCAGAAGCTTATAAGGCAGAGCTTGCCGCAAAGAAGAAGGCTAAGGCTGAGCGAATCGCGGCGCTAAAAAGCGGCGCTGTCGAGACCATGACCGAAAAAGAAAATTCAAAGAGAGAAAATTAACGATGAAATTTAAGAATATAAAAAAATATATGGCAATAGGACTTGCCGCCTTTGTAGCTTCGGCAAGCGTGACAGGGTTTAACGTGACAAGGGCGTACGCTACTCCAAATGATGGTGATTCTACTACAGTTTCAACTTCAACGGAGGTTCACGCTCCGACAATTATTGTTGAGGGAAGTCATACCACGTTTCACGCGAATGCCGGTGAAACGGTTGATATCAAGCTTCCTGTGCGGGTCCAGGATTTTTCGCTTGTGAATCCCGACATTTATATTTCGAACGAAAATGAGGGAACTGTAACAGTGAGCTCTACGCCTGAGCTGCTTGATTCAAACGGAAGTCATCGCACGTATTTAAATAAGGATGAGCACGGATATATACATTTTACCGTAAAGGTGAGTTCGAGCGCTGCCGCTAAGACCTACAGCGGTTTTACCTTAAGCATCGGCGCTGTCGACTCGGAGAACCGCTATGATGAGCGAACCGTGAAAAATATCAGCAAGCTTCGCATTATTGTGGATAAGGCAAAGCAGGGAGCGAAATTTACCATGAGCAAGGTATCCACTCCCGCGAAGGTTACGCCGGGCTCGGCATTTTCAGTGAGCTTCACGATTAAGAATTCCGGTGATGTCGATTCGGAGAACACTTCAGTTAAAATCTCGGGCTTTGACGCAAGCTTCATTACCGACGATTCCACGATTCAGAACCTGGGGACTCTTAAAGCCGGAAGCACCAAGAGACTTACCTATAAGTTCACTGCCTCAGAGACCTTAGCAGCATCAGGTATTGTTCCTATTGCGGTCGAAGTGACTAGCTCTAGCTCATCAATTTCCTCCGGAGGTGAGGGAACGTCAAATTCAGCGGGAGCTTTTACTGTCTCGGTGCAGACCTATGTACCTGAGAAGGAGGAGGCTGAGGTTAAGATGCCTACCATCCAGGTAATAAAGACCTCTTACCCGACGAAGGTAACGGCTAATCAGAAGGTCCATATTGCGGTCACACTCCGGAATACAAGCAATATTACCGCAAAGGATTTTATTGCGGAGGTTCCTTCATTTGGCGACGCGGCCCTTAATCCGAACGCGGCTTATACGAAAAAACGCGTAAAGAAGCTTGAACCCGGCGATACAGTTACCTTAAGCTATAACCTTACAGCGATAGATAGCTTCAGTGACGGCATTCACCCGCTTGAAATCAAGTGGTCCTATTATTCTGTAATGGATAAAAAGAGCGAAAAACAGCAAAACGACAGCATTATCCTTTATATGGACGGGAAGGCAAAGGAAGATGATACCGCTTCTGAAGGCTTAAATTCTGTTCCGAAGCTCATGGTAGCCGATTATGATACCGGAACCGATAAGATTATGGCAGGTAAGATGTTTAATTTTACCATGACCATAAGGAATACTCATAAGAAGCTTTCAGCCAACAATATTCAGGTCACAGTTTCGAGCGCTGACAATACATTTTCTATTGTTGAGGGAAGCGCGAGCTTCATGCTCGATTCCCTTGCTGCGGGCGAAGAGACCAAGCTCACTGTGCCTCTCAAGGTAAAGGGCGATGTTGCTACGAACGGATACGACTTAAAGATAACCTTCAACTACGAATATGAGGCGACCGACCCGGCCATAAATAATGGGAAGACCAAGGTCTCAAAATCGAATTCGATAGATGAGACGCTTAAGCTTCAGGTATACAGTAACGACAGGCCTCAGGTCAGCAACATTTCCGTCGGAGACGGGGAGACCCCTGTGAACGGCCAGACGACCTCTGTTTCATTTGATTTTAACAACATGGGTAAGAGCCCGCTCTATAATGTAACCGCCAAGATTTCGGGTGACCTCACTCCTTCGGGAGATATGTTAATCATTGGAAATGTAGATCCGGGTACAGGCAAGAACTGGTCTATTGATGTAACCCCTATGGTTTCGGGAACCGCGAACGGAACGCTTACCATTTCATACGAGGACAGCAATGGAAATGTCTCAAGCTATGATACTCCTTTTACGACTGAGGTAACCGATTATGTGCCTGATGAACCGGGTACAGATGTGGTTATACCTACAGAAGACACGACACAAAAGGGACTTCCTAAGTGGGCTTTCATATTGATAGAAATTGCTCTCCTTCTTGCTTCGATATTCATAACCAGAAGCGTATATATCAAGAGCTACAAGAAGAAGGCTAAGGAAAAGCTTGAAAACAGCGATGATGACGATATTTAAAAAGAGGAAATAAATGGATACAGAGACAACGACAAATACAGTTGATGCGACCCAGACCACAAGCGCCGCGGAAAGCACATATGAAAACCAGACCGCGAATCCGGGAACATCATCCGTAACTACAGAGAACACGGATACAGGCGAAACCACCGGCGTAAATGGAACCGATACCACAGGCACCGATACTACAGCTAACGATACCTCCGACAATACAGCAACAGACACGGGAACAACAGCCACGACAGGCATAGCGCCATCTGGAATAGCTGAGAGTGGCGAGGCAACCGACGGCACTGCCGCAGGTACCATGACAAATGGCACGTATACTGCGACAGACGGCTCGGGCGACGGTTCATCATCGGATGGAGCAAAGACCGGGTCGACCGGTATTTCAAGTGAAGGCAGTATAGGCTCGGGCGATACCGGGTCGCTTAGCAGCGAGACAACCACAGGTGATGGTTACGCTAATACAACGGTAGAGGACTATTCTGATGGCGGTGACGCGGCTTATACCGACGGAGGGTATACCGGCGATACGACATATTCCGAGACAGGAGATTTGGGCGGAGCCGGCAGCAATGTAGTAGGTCCTCTCGTTATCGGAATTACAAGTGTCATAGTTCTTGCGGTTGGAATAGTTTTAGGAATATTACTTGCCAAAAGGCGGATTAAAAAAGGAATAAATTTATATGAGGATTAGTGATCTCGTAAGGATGGGACTCAGAAACCTCAACAGAAGGCGGGCTCGTACCGCCTTAACTGTTATAGGTATCGTAATCGGAACCATTTCCATTACTGTCATGTTCTCTATAGGTATCGGCCTTAACAAGAGCTTTGAGGAGCAGGTCATGCAGATGGGGTCCATGACCATGATTACCGTAAACAATTATGCCGATACCATGAATTCGAACGGTGATTATACAGGCTCGAAGGAGCAGAAGCTCGATGACAAGCTTGTGGAAAGCATAAAGCAGATACCTCATGTGAAAAATGTATCGCCTGTTACTGATGTGAATATAGAGCTTCACTCGGGTAGATATATGAACTCCACGAATATCAGTGTAATGGATTCGTCTTCATTTGAGGATTTCGGATTTCCCGCTCTTAACAGTGGTGATTATAACCCTTCGGATTCCAAAAGACGGGTAAAGATCTGGGCCGGCAAGGATTTATTTTCTTACTTTTACGACCCGAATAGCTCAAACTTCCAGTCTAAGGCTATAGACCCGGAGAAGGACAGAATAACTGTGAGCCTTGCCCAGGATGAGAATACTCCTACTGATTCGAATACAGGCAAAGTGACTGTTGATTTTAAGAAATACACAGCCGATGTCTGCACATTTAACACTGATGACTACTCTGAGTACAGCTATTCCATGTACATGGACCGATCGGACTTTGAGAACATGTATAAGGATTATCTCAGCCAGCTTACCGGTGACGCGAAGAAGAAGGCCAAGAAGAAGCTGACGGTTTACTCAAGCATCAAGGTAAACGCTGACAATGTTAAGAATGTAGAGAAGATCCAGGAGGCTATAACGGCCCTCGGATACCAGTCATCGAGCCTTTCCTCCATGACCAAGCAGATGCAGCAGACCAGTAACATGATTCAGGCGGTTCTTGGAGGAATCGGAGCGGTAGCCATGATTGTCGCTGCCATATCGATAGCCAACACTATGGTCATGTCTATCTATGAGCGTACCAAGGAAATCGGTGTCATGAAGGTGTTAGGCTGCCAGGTTTCGGATATCAAGAAGCTTTTTCTCTTTGAGTCGGGAATGATGGGACTCATAGGCGGTGTAATCGGAATCGCTTTAAGCTACCTTGCTTCATTTATTATTAACCGATTTGGAGGCCAGATACTCTCCTCAATGGATGGAGGCGGTGGAGCGTCGAAACTGTCTATCATACCGTGGTGGCTCCCTGTCGCGTCTTCGCTATTCGCGCTTCTTGTGGGCGTCCTTTCAGGTTACTATCCTGCGAGCCGCGCCACCAAGATCTCAGCCATAGAAGCAATGAAATCAGAATAAGGGACACACCAGATAAAACAGAAGCCAGCTATGCTGGCTTCTTATTGTTTAAGAATAATTTTCATCATTCAATGCCTTCATAAGTTCGGAGACAGAATTATAAGGTCCATACAAGTCCTCTCCATTCTCGGAAGATTCCATAGTTAATATTGTTATGTTATTGGTGACATTAGTATCGTTCATGCAATCACCTCCAAACTGTGTCCATCGATTTAACAAGGTATAACCAATTGTTTTTAATATAGTGTTAATCCAGTCAAGCATGATTGCATCATCTCAAATCATACTCCGTTCTCTTAATTCATTAACCGCATCTTCATCTACATCAATTTTTCCAGCATATTTCATTATGGCGTTTTTCTTTTTTTTGACGGCTGCTTGTCGCTTCCTCGTTTGTCCCACCTTGCTGAATTTTATCAATCAATTGAATAACAAATCTGACGTTGTCATCTGACAACTGATCAATTTTATTATAAGCTTCCTGCTGCAATGTCATAATCAGTGTCTCCTTTCGAAAATTGATTCTTGAGTAAAATGTATCATATTTAACGTAATATGTCAATGGAAGCTGTTTCTTTACAAAATGATAATGAATACATTATGTATATTTTATCATTCAAATGTTGACACTTTGAATGATATATGCTAATATTTGAATTGGAAGGAGGCAAACTGTATGACAACCATAACACTCAGGATATCGGATGAAGATAAAGAAGAATTAGATGAAGTTGTGGAAGCCATGGGTATGAACCTCACGACTTTTTATATGGTCTATACCAAGCGGGTGTTGAGGGAACGACGCATCCCCTTTGACATCTCCGCCCCAATAGATGAAGAAGAATCAAAGAAGGAGGAACGATAGTGCCTGGTCCCGTAAAATTTATCTTAACTGCGTAGCAGTTAGGAGAAATTTTATGGTACCTGGCACGGAAAGATAAGGAGGAAGAGTAAATGAACCTTGATAAAATGACTCAAAAGACTCAGGAAATGATACGGTCGGCCCAGTCTCTGGCTGAAGACAATCATAACCAGAACATTGAGCAGGCCCATATCCTGTATTCACTTATAACCCAGGAAAATGGTCTCATTTCCGAGCTCTTTAAGAAAATGGGCGTCTCTCTGCCAAACCTAGAGGCAGAGACAAAGCACATAGTAGACGGCTATCCGAAGGTCTCAGGCAGTGGCTTTTCAGGAAACCAGATCTATATAAGTCGTGAGACCGAGGACGCCTTCAACGCCGCAGAGGAAGAAGCTAAGAAAATGAATGACTCCTACCTATCGGTGGAGCATGTAATGCTAGGTATTCTCGATAAGCCCGACAGGCTGATGGGTGACCTTTTTAAGAACTTCAATATCACAAAGGACGGCTTCCTTAAGGTGCTCATGGAAGTCAGAGGCGACCAGAATGTTACGAACGAGAACCCGGAGGAAACCTACAATGTCCTCAAGAAATACGGCCAGGAGCTTGTTAGCCTTGCGAGGGCCGGAAAGCTTGACCCTGTTATAGGCCGTGATGATGAGATAAGAAATACTATCCAGATATTGTCAAGAAAGAGAAAGAACAACCCTGTCCTCATAGGTGAACCGGGTGTCGGAAAAACCGCTATAGCAGAGGGATTGGCACAACGTATTGTAAATGGCGATGTGCCGAACTCTCTTAAGGACCGCGAGATATTTTCTCTTGATCTCGGAGCCCTGGTTGCCGGAGCGAAATACCGCGGCGAGTTCGAGGAGCGTTTCAAGGCAGTTCTTAACGCAATAAAGAAGAGCGATGGAAAGATTATCCTCTTCATAGATGAGCTTCATACCATAGTAGGAGCCGGTAGGACCGACGGCGCCATGGATGCCGGAAACCTTCTTAAGCCTATGCTTGCTAGAGGCGAGCTTCACTGTATCGGCGCTACTACCCTTGATGAGTACCGAGAGTACATAGAGAAGGATGCCGCCCTTGAGAGACGTTTCCAGCCTGTAATGGTCGACGAGCCGACAGTAGAGGATACGATTTCGATTCTGCGTGGTCTGAAGGAGCGCTATGAGGTATTCCACGGTGTTAAAATTCAGGACCAGGCCCTGATAGCGGCGGCTACCCTCTCCAATCGGTACATTTCCGACAGATTCCTTCCCGATAAGGCTATCGACCTCGTGGATGAGGCCTGCGCCATGGTCCGCACGGAAATGGATTCCATGCCTGCTGAGCTTGACGACATAAGACGTAAGATTCTACAGCTTCAGATAGAGGAAAATGCCCTGAAACGTGAGACGGACCAGATCACACAGGAACATCTCGCCGACATCAGAAAGCAGCTTTCAGAGCTCCAGGGCCGGTATGATGCCATGAAAGCTAAGTGGCAGAACGAGAAGAACTCTATCGGCAAGGTTCAGAAGCTCCGTGAGGAGATAAATGATGTAAATACCCAGATAGAGAAGGCTGAACGTGAGTATGACCTCAACAAGGCCTCAGAGCTAAAATATGGAAAGCTTCCTCAGCTAAAGGCTGAACTCGAGAAGGAGGAAAAAATCGCCGATGAGCAGAAGGATGGCAATTCAGATACCCTCCTTCGCGACAAGGTCACGGATGATGAGATAGCGAAAATAGTTGAACGCTGGACGGGAATCCCTGTGAACAGGCTTCTTCAGGGCGAGCGCGACAAGCTTCTCCATATGGAGGATATCCTCCATAAGAGGGTTATAGGCCAGGATGAGGCTGTAAAGAAGGTCGCTGAGGCTGTCATGAGGAGCCGTGCCGGAATCAAGGACCCTAAGAGGCCTATCGGTTCATTTATGTTCTTAGGACCTACCGGTGTAGGTAAGACAGAGCTTGCGAAGGCACTTGCTGAAGCTCTCTTTGATGATGAAAGGAACATGATCCGAATCGACATGACCGAGTATATGGAGAAATACTCAGTGAGCCGTCTCATAGGAGCGCCTCCGGGATATGTAGGTTATGAGGAGGGCGGTCAGCTCACGGAAGCAGTCAGACGTAAGCCTTATTCAGTCGTACTCTTTGATGAAATAGAGAAGGCCCATCCTGATGTATTTAACATCCTCCTTCAGGTGCTCGATGACGGCCGTATCACAGACTCGCAGGGACGGACAGTTGATTTTAAGAATACTATCATTATTCTTACGTCAAACCTCGGTTCACCTTATATTCTGGAAGGCATAGAACCGAATGGAGAAATAAGCGCTGAAGCAAAGGAAAAGGTAAATGATCTCCTCAAGCAAAGCTTCAGGCCGGAATTCCTCAACAGGCTGGATGATATCGTCTTCTATAAGCCGCTTGCAAAAGAAAATATCGGAAGGATCGTTGACCTTATGCTTGTAGACCTTAAGAAGCGTCTCGCCGATAAGAACCTAAGTCTTGAACTCACCGATGCCGCAAAGGATTACATCATAGACAAGGGCTATGATGTGACCTATGGCGCAAGGCCGCTTAAGAGACTTCTTCAGAGTGAGGTTGAGACCCTTATTGCGCGCGAGATAATAGGTAAAGATCTGACACCGGGAAGTACGCTTACAGTAGACTATAACGGGACAGAGCTTACGGTGACTGAAAAACAGTAATAAGAGATTCATGAAAATAGGTGGCGGGCAATATATGCCTGCCGCCTTTTTGAATTTTGTGAAACCTTACATTTGCGGAAAAGGACCTTGACTTTACCACTTTAATGCTGTTACAATAAGAATGGCTGTTCAGACAGTTTAAGAACAGAAAATACTTAATCCAAGGGGATAAAAAGATGCAGGTTTATGAAGAACTTAAGGCAAGAGGACTTCTTGCGCAGGTAACAGATGAAGATGTAATAAAAGACCTTGTGAATAACGGCAAGGCCACATTCTATATAGGCTTCGACCCGACAGCGGACTCACTCCATGTAGGTCATTTCATGACACTCGTTCTCATGAAGCGCCTCCAGATGGCCGGAAATAAGCCTATAGCTCTTATCGGCGGCGGTACCGGCATGATAGGTGATCCGTCAGGCAGAAATGATATGCGTTCCATGATGACGAATGAGACGATCGACCATAACTGTGAATGCTTCAGAAAGCAGATGGAGAGGTTCATTAGCTTCGGTGACGGCGCGAGCGACGCCATCATGGTAAATAACGCCGACTGGCTCCGCGATATGAACTTCATGGAATTCATGAGAGAGATAGGAGTCCATTTCAACGTGGCGACCATGCTTCGTTCCCGCGCTTACGAGAACAGGATGGGTCGTGAGGGCGGCCTCACCTTCTTTGAAATGAGCTACATGCTCCTTCAGGCCTATGATTTCTACAGACTCTACTGCGATTACGGCTGCAACCTCGAGTTCGGCGGTGATGACCAGTGGTCTAACATGCTCGCGGGTACTGAGCTCATTAGGAAGAAGCTTGGCAAGGACGCTTCAGCCATGACTATAACCCTTCTCACCAAGTCAGACGGCAAGAAAATGGGCAAGACAGCGGGTGGCGCCGTATGGCTCGACCCTGATAAGACCAGCCCTTACGATTTCTACCAGTACTGGAGAAATGTGGATGACGCCGATGTGCTTAAGTGCATCAAGATGCTCACATTCCTTCCTCTTGATGAGATCGCTGAGATGGAAAAATGGGAAGGCGCGAAGCTTAATGAGGCAAAGCAGATCTTAGCTTACGAACTTACCAAGATGGTTCACGGCGAGGACGAGGCTAAGAAGGCCGAGGAAGGAGCCAAAGCCCTCTTTGCGGGCGGTGGCAATACCGACAATATGCCAACCTATACCATGTCCATGGAAGACGCAAGGGATGGAGCTTTCGACATCGTAACCATTTTACACAAATCCGGCCTTGTAGATACAAGGTCAGACGGCAGACGCGCCGTAGAACAGGGAGGTGTATCTGTAGATGGAAACAAGATTACTGACTTCAAATTTACATTCAAGCCTGAAGACCTCAAAGACGGAATCGTCGTTAAGCGCGGAAAGAAGAAGTTCTGCAAGGTTAACGCGTAAGAGAATTTTCGTAGTGGCGATAGCGGGAGCGCTTGTCCTTAGCTTCCCACTGCCTGCGAAGGCCGCTTCAAGCGAGGGAGTATTCGGGAACTTTATGGGCCAGAGCGACCTCTCGGGATTCTCGAGCCTTGAGAAGGACATTTACAATTATCTTAAGAAGCAAATTATCGCTGTCGCGAACGGAACCGCGAAGGCCGAAGACGTTGAGACAATTTATGGAAATGTCAAGGGCATAAGCACAGTATTTACAATGACGAACAGGAATGTCGCAAGCCTCAGAACCCTTGCAAATACAGGCAACAGCGATGTAATAATTCGTGATTTAAGGAATATAAATACATCAAAGATAATAGAAGCCCTGATGAATGACTGCCCTTACGAGCTCTACTGGTTCAACAGGCAGACAAATACGGAGTACGAGCTTTCCGGGACCGTTGACAATCCCGTGCTCAGATATACAATGAAGCTCGGCGTTGGGAGTGACTTTGCGGTTAAGACGTCAGGTATGTACTACAATGACGCTTATGTTGCCCTGTCATCGGTTGAACTTGCCGACAGGGCTATAAGAAACGCTAAGAATATAGTGTCTGCGAATACGGGCAAGAGCGATTACGCAAAGCTCTTTGCCTACAAGCAGGCTATCTGTGATATGAATACCTACAATGCGGCTGCCGCACAGTCCGCTTATCAGACGAGCCTTATAAATCCATGGGAATTTACCAGTGTCCTTGACGGTGATGACTCCACGAACGGTGTATGCGAGGCCTATTCTAAGGCATTTAAGCTGCTCTGTGATCTCTCGGATTTCAGCTCACCGAATGTAAAGGCCTATCTCGTATCGGGAACCATGAGCGGAGAGATGTCTGGCTCTGTCGACCATATGTGGAATATTGTCACTATGGAAAATGGAGAAAATTACCTCGTCGATGTCACAAACTGTGATGATGGGTCCATCGGAAGTCCCGACAAGCTCTTTTTAGGTCCGGACGAGAGTGTGCCGACAGGAAGTCCTTACAGTGGATACAGGGTAGATATTGAACATGAGGGTTACTATCCGACCTGGGTAGGGTATACCTACGCATCCGACACCTTTGCTTCGGTATCCGCGTCTGTACTGACACTTTCGACTGCGGTTTATAACCCATATCAGTCCGGTACCTACAGCGGAGCGTCTACGAAGCTATCACTTCCGGAGGTAACCACGGTATCGGATGAGGAGGCCTCAGCGACTGTAGGCTCCACAGGTACAGGCGGAAACGACTCGAATTCAACATCAGATTCAGCTTCCGCGACAAGCGATGTCACCGCAGTTACCACAAGTCAGATAAACAGTATTAAGCTTGCCTCAACTAATGGCAGCGTGAAGCGGGGCAAGACAAAGAAGATAACTCTTTCGTCAACAGCGGATACAAGCGTTATTAAGAAGATAAGCTACAAATCACTTAATACGAGGGTCGCTAAAGTAAGCTCCAAGGGAAAGATAACCGGCCTCAGGAAGGGTAAGGCTAAAATCCGTGTAACTGTGACCCTTACGAACGGGGCAAAGAAATATTTTACATACACGATTACCGTAAAGTAATAATGAAAATCAACACATTTACAAGGGGAAATTGAAATGAAGGAATATACAAGCTATATTTTCGACCTGTACGGAACACTTATCAACATTAAGACCGATGAAAATGATCCTAAATTCTGGAAGAAAATGGCCCGGATTTACGCTAGCCAGGGCGCCTATTACAAGGGAAAGGAGCTTCATAAGGCTTACATTTCCCTTGTGACAGGTAAAGAAGAAAGGCTTTCGTCGGAGCTTGGCACTAAGTACCCTGAGATAGACCTCGGTGAGGTTTTCTGGGAGCTTTACGCAAATGCCCCGAAGACAGGGAGCGAGATGCTAACGCCTGCTGTCGGTGACAGATTTAAGTTCCTCAACCCTAAGACCTGCACCCACGCAGAGAAGGCCGTTTTTGTTGAAATGATCGCGAATGAATTCAGGGTCCGTTCGAGGAAGAAGCTGAAATTATTTAAGAACACAGAGCGCACACTCTTAGAACTCAGGAGACGGGGTAAGAAGGTCTATCTTCTTTCAAACGCCCAGGCGCTCTTTACATGGCCTGAGCTCTCGCAGACAGGCCTTATTCCATATTTTAACGATATTTTTATCTCATCCGAGCATAAGATGAAGAAGCCCGCGAGGAAATTTATGGAAGAACTCCTCGCTAAGGACGCCATTTCACGCGAAAATGCCGTAATGATAGGAGATAACATGGACTCCGATATGGCAATCGCCGCGAAGTGCGGAGTCGACGGCATATTAATAAATTCGCGTAAATTGTCGAAAAAGGAGATAAAGGCGGAACTTGAAAGCCTCCGCGCGGAGCTCGGCACAGACTTCGAGCCCGCGGAGATAGTGGACGATATCAGCGAGATACTATAGAAAGGCGGAGAAAATGGGAACGTATCTTAATCCCGGAGCGGATAAATTTCAAAGGGCTCTTAATTCGGAAATTTATGTTGACAAGTCTCTGCTTATTTCGTATACAAACAAGGTATTCTATACGAATCAGCAGTACCTCTGTGTAAGTCGTCCCAGAAGGTTTGGAAAGTCATTGACAGCTGATATGATTTCCGCTTATTATGATAAGTCGGCGGATTCAGATGACTTATTTCATGGGCTGAAGATAAGCACCTGTGATACGTTTGAAAAATACCTTAACAACTATGATGTTATTAAGATAAATATTCAGGATTTTCTGAGCGGAACCTCGAATTTATCTGAACTTATAAGGCGGTTGAGGGAGGTTGTGATAAGGGAGCTGATAAAAGAATATCCTTCGGTTGATTATTTTGATAAGTCAGATATGATAGAATGCTTACAGGACATATACAATGAGAACCATAAGCCTTTTGTAATTATTATTGATGAGTGGGATTGTATCTTCAGAGAATATCCACACGATGATGAGGCGCAAAGGGCCTATCTTGACTTCCTAAGGGCATGGCTAAAGGATAAGGCGTATATCGGCCTGGTTTATATGACCGGAATATTGCCAATAAAGAAGTATGGTACCAATTCTGCCTTAAATATGTTTACGGAAATTTCGATGGAAAAGCCCGGAAAACTGGCTGAATATACAGGATTTACCGAACAAGAGGTGGAAAAACTTGCCGAAAAATATAACATAGACATGATGGAATGCCAAAAATGGTATGATGGTTATAGCTTTCCGGAATGCAGCCATATATATAATCCTGATTCAATAGTAAAGGCTATGAATACCGGAATTTTAGATGACTATTGGAATCAGACGGAGACTTATGAAGCACTCAAACAATATATCAATTTAAATTATGATGGACTTCGGGACAGTATTATAAAACTGATGTCGGGTGAGAGAGTAAAGATTGAAACCGGAAGTTTTCAGAACGACATGACAAATTTTAACAACTCGGACGATGTCATGACTTTGCTTATCCACTTGGGATATCTTGGTTATGATTATACAAACGGTGAAGTATTTATTCCTAACCGTGAAATAATGAAAGAGTTTGCGACGGCTATTGTAGCGAATAAAGGCTGGAATGAAATAGCTGATGCTATAAAGGATTCTGACAGTCTTTTATCGGCAACATGGAACTTCGATGAGTCGTTAGTCGCTGAGTATCTATCAAAGGCACACTTTGAGACAAGTACGCTTCAGTATAATGATGAAAATGCGCTTTCATATACGGTTTCACTGGCGTATTTTTCCGCTAGAAAATATTATACAGTAGTACGTGAACTACCTTCGGGTAAGGGATTTGCTGATTTGGCTTTTGTTCCACGAAGGAACTGCCCGGATAAACCGGCTATGATAGTAGAATTAAAATGGGATAAGGCTGCATCGACAGCAATAAACCAGATAAGAGAAAAAAATTATCCGAGATCACTTCAAGATTACCGGGATAATATCATTTTAGTGGGAATTGTTTATGATCGTAAGACAAAAGAACATAAGTGCAAGATTGAGAAGTTAACCGAGCAAGCTTAAAGAAAATTTAGAAAAGTTCTTAATGACATAACTTTGACAAACACAGTTGATATAATGTGAATTGACAACATTACTAATGTAAAAGAAACGTAAGCAGTACACAATTTGTGGAGAAAATGGTGCAATATGGATGACGATATACAGAATGAAGAGCAAAATTCAATCTTAGAAAGTCATTTAGGAAACAAATACAAAGTTGGTGTATTTGAAGGCATGTATGATTATCCTGATGAGTTTATGAAATGGGACTCTGAGATTGAAGACATGTTTGAAGAAGAACTTAATTAGTATTTTGTAATGGAGGTTGTTTTATGAACTCTGAGAGAAGGTATAAAGATATGGAAAAAAAGCATGAGAAGAAGCGGACATGGCGGAAGAATCTCGCCGTCCTCCTCGTCTTCACCCTCGTCCTGACCCTTGCGAACGCCTACGGCACCGAAGGGGTCTTTAAGGGGTTGCTCGGAGTTTTTGAGGCGAAGGCGGCCAGTGATAAGGCCTCTGAATACAGACTCACGTATACAGTAGGAAAAGAGACAAAATCAATTCAGTTTACAGGTGAAAATGATTATGAATTTGTACAGGGTACAACTCAAGGGATAAATGTAAATGTTTTAACCCTTCAGGGGTCGGAAAGTAATCCGGATGTGGATAATAGGGCTAAAATCACATTTGCGGATGGAAGTAATAACACAGACGTTTGTAAAGTGGAAGTTTTCAGTCCAAATAATAAATTACAGGGCATAAAAATAACAGCAAAAAGTGCCGGAAACGTTACTGTAAATATGCAGTTGGCTATTGGAAATGGAGAACACGCCAACCTTAATCTTACTATCAAAGTACCTATTCTTGTTAATGATTCTCCTAAATATGGTACTGTTACAGGTGGTGGATATTCCTCATATACAGGCGATGATAAGAATATAACGAAGGGCAGTGTTCCGTGCCTGATACTGGATAAAGGAATTGCACAGGTTTCACTTTTTCAATTAAGCCTGATAGGCGAGGCCTACAAAAATCATAAGTTTGCTGAAAATGGAATATTATTTTCTCTGTCATACCTTGAGGAAAGCCAGAAGGATAATGTGATAACTGTTGATAGAAGTGGCAATGTTACCCCAAATGGCGCCGGTATTTCATCAATTTCCATTAAGAGAGAGAACAGCAAAGATATAGAGCCGGCGAACGTAAACGTAGTTGTGCCGTTAAAGGTATCGAAAAATTCCGATTTATCTAATCCTGTCGGCGATAATGGAACGGATGATGCTGCATATAGTAGTAGCAATATAAATGAGAATAATCTGTTTGAATACTGGGCTGCCAAGCCTGAAAATGATACTCGTACAAATTCCGGAGTAAGTGATACGGGTGCTTTATTTGTATACTCAAACCTTTATACTTCGGGAACTGAATTTGATAAGCCATCATATTCTATCGAAAGATATAATACAACAGCCTCTACCGGCC
>Ga0256404_1000552_pt1 | contig 97931 bp, 86 predicted proteins | sample RumenRJG_01DNA_FD_185990 | JGI IMG/M metagenome (GOLD analysis project Ga0256404, IMG submission 185990) | Bovine rumen microbial communities from Lethbridge, Alberta, Canada - RJG_01 | ecosystem: Host-associated > Mammals > Digestive system > Stomach > Rumen | place: Canada: Alberta | collected... | reverse complement strand
GTGGCAAGAAGAATGTCGTTAAGACATGGGCCAGAGCTTCAATGATCTCCCCGGATTTCGTGGGACACACTGTAGCTGTTCATAACGGTAACAAATTTATCCCTGTTTACATTACTGAGAACATGGTAGGCCACAAGCTGGGTGAGTTCGCTCCCACACGTCGTTTCGGCGGCCATGCTGGTAACAAGAAGTAAACGGGCTGCAACCATTTAAATAGAAGTAATAATGGGAAATAGAAAGAAATTAGCGGCTGAGAAAAGAAAAGAGGCCCTGAAGACATTGTACTTTGCGAAACTGAAGGGTGTTCCCTCTTCACCTCGCAAGATGCGCTATGTCGTAGATATGATTCGCGGTATGGAAGTGAACCGCGCCCTCGGCGTGCTGAGATTCTCCAAGAAGCATGCCGCAGCTGATGTAGAGAAGTTGCTCCGCTCAGCCATCAACAACTGGGAACAGAAAAACGACCGCAAGGCCGAGGATGGTGAGCTGTATATTTCCAAGGTGTTTGTTGACGAAGGTGTAACTATGAAGCGCATGCGCCCTGCTCCTCAGGGTCGCGGCTATCGCATCCGCAAGCGTTCTAATCATGTCACCTTGTTCGTTGACGCTAAAACTAATGACGAAAAATAAGTAAGTAGAATGGGACAGAAAGTTAATCCAATCAGCAACCGCTTGGGCATTATCCGCGGTTGGGACTCAAACTGGTTCGGTGGAAAGAGCTTCGGTGATAATCTGGTAGAAGACCAGAAAATCCGTAAGTATCTCAACGAACGTCTGGCTAAGGCAAGTGTTTCGAAAATCGTTATCGAGCGCACGCTGAAGCTCGTTACCATCACTATCTGCACAGCCCGTCCGGGTATCGTTATTGGTAAGGGTGGTCAGGATGTTGACAAACTGAAGGAAGAGCTGAAGAAGCTCTATGATAAGGAGATCCAGATCAATATCTTCGAGGTGAAGAAGCCTGAGCTCGATGCAACAATCGTGGCAAACAACATTGCTCGTCAGATTGAAGGTAAGATTGCTTACCGCCGCGCCATCAAGCAGGCTGTTGCCAACACCATGCGTGCTGGAGCAGAAGGTATCAAGATCCAGATCACTGGTCGTCTGAACGGTGCTGAAATGGCACGTAAGGAAATGTTCAAGGAAGGCCGCACCCCCCTGCACACATTCCGCGCTGACATCGACTATTGCCAGGCTGAGGCTCTGACAAAGGTTGGTCTGCTCGGCATCAAGGTGTGGATTTGCCGCGGTGAGGTTTACGAGAAGCGCGACCTCGCCCCCAACTTCACACAGGAGAAGCAGAACGGTCGTGGAAACGGCAGACAAGGCGGTCGTGGTAATCGTAAAAGAAACAATAACAAGTAAAAAAGATTGATCATGTTACAGCCAAAAAGAGTAAAATATAGAAGACCTCAAGACGGACGTGGCAATAAAGGCGACGCCCACAGAGGTACACAGCTGGCTTTCGGTTCTTTCGGTATCAAGACACTTGATGCGAAATGGCTCGACAGCCGACAGTTAGAGGCTGCCCGCGTTGCTATCAACCGTTACATGCAGCGTGAAGGACAGGTCTGGATTCGTGTTTTCCCGGATAAACCCATCACCCGCAAGCCTGCTGATGTCCGAATGGGTAAAGGTAAGGGTGATCCCGCAGGATGGGTTGCACCTGTGACACCGGGTCGTATCCTCTTTGAAGTTGAAGGCGTTCCGTTCGAGGTTGCCAAGGAGGCTCTCCGCCTCGGCGCTCAGAAACTGCCTGTTAAGACTAAGTTTGTAGTAAGACGTGATTTCGATAAAAACGCTTAAGAAAGATGAAGATTCAAGAAATTAAGGAGCTCGCCACAAAGGATTTGGCAGAGCGTTTAGACACAGAGGTGACGAAGCTGCAGCAGTTGAAGCTCAACCATGCTATCACGCCGCTGGAAAATCCATCTCAGATTAAGGAAACTCGTCGAACCATCGCACGTATCAAGACAGTACTTCGTCAGAGAGAACTTAACAAATAACAATGGTCCAGATGGAAACAAGAAATTTAAGAAAAACAAGACAGGGTGTCGTTATCAGCAACAAAATGGATAAAACCATTGTTATTGCCGCTAAGTTCAAGGAGAAGCACCCGATTTATGGTAAGTTTGTCCAGAAGACAAAGAAGTACCATGCTCATGATGAGAAGAATGAGTGCAATATCGGTGATACCGTACTCATTATGGAAACCCGTCCGTTGTCTAAGACAAAGAGATGGAGATTAGTACAAATCGTAGAAAAGGCTAAGTAATTATGATACAAGCAGAATCAAGACTTACAGTCGCTGACAACAGTGGTGCTCGTGAGGCTCTTTGCATTCGCGTGCTGGGTGGTACCCGCCGCCGTTATGCCAGCGTGGGTGACGTGATTGTTGTTGCCATCAAGAACGCAATCCCCACAAGTGATGTGAAAAAAGGTGCAGTATCTAAGGCTTTGATTGTTCGCACAAAGAAGGAGATTCGTCGCGCTGATGGTTCCTACATCCGCTTCGATGACAACGCTTGTGTGCTGCTCAACAATGCAGGTGAACTTCGCGGCAGCCGTATCTTCGGCCCCGTTGCCCGTGAGCTCCGTGCAGTAAACATGAAAGTCGTTTCTTTGGCACCTGAGGTTCTTTAATTTTTTAAACTGAATAGTAATGAGTAAGTTACATATTAAGAAAGGTGACATGGTCCTCGTAATTGCCGGTAAGGACAATTACAAGATCAAGGGCAACAAGACTCCGCACAAGGTGCTGAAGGTGCTCGTGAAGGAACAGCGTGCCATCGTAGAGGGCGTGAACATGGTCTCTAAGAGCACGAAGCCGTCTGCCAAGAATCCTCAGGGAGGTATCATCAAGCAGGAGGCTCCTATTCATATTTCAAATTTGATGTTGGTTGATCCGAAGAGCGGTGATCCTACTCGCGTTGCTATCAAGCACGAGGGCAAGAACGTGATTCGTATCTCTAAAAAATCAGGAGAGGAGATTAAATAATGAATACAGCACAGTTAAAGAAAGAGTATAAGGAGAATATCGCTCCGGCATTGCAGAAGCAGTTCAACTACACTTCAGCTATGCAGATTCCTGTCCTGAAGAAGATTGTAGTAAACCAGGGTCTGGGCGATGCCACTCAGGATAAGAAGATCATCGACGTGGCTATTAACGAGATTTCCACCATTACGGGTCAGAAGGCGGTAGCTACCTATTCAAAGAAGGATATCGCTAACTTCAAGCTCCGTAAGAAGATGCCTATCGGTGTGATGGTTACACTGCGTCGTGAGCGTATGTATGAGTTCCTCGAGAAACTCGTGCGTGTTGCACTTCCCCGTATCCGTGACTTCAAGGGAATCGAGACCAAGTTCGACGGACGTGGAAACTATACACTGGGTATCCAGGAGCAGATCATCTTCCCGGAGATCAACATCGATACCATCGATCGTATCCAGGGTATGAACATCACTTTTGTGACATCTGCTAAGACCGATGAAGAGGGCTTCGCCCTGCTCAAGGCTTTCGGCCTCCCATTCAAGAACGCTAAAAATTAAGAAATATGGCTAAAGAATCAATGAAGGCCCGCGAGGTTAAGCGCGCCAAGCTTGTTGCTCGCTATGCTGAGAAACGTGCTGCCCTGAAGAAAGTGATTGCCACAGCTGAGGATCCTGCAGAGGCTTACGAAGCAGCCCGCCAGTTGCAGAGCATTCCACGCAATGCCAATCCTATCCGCCTGCACAACCGTTGCAAGGTGACTGGTCGTCCGAAGGGTTACATCCGTCAGTTCGGTATCTCACGTATCCAGTTCCGCGAAATGGCTTCGGCTGGTTTGATCCCCGGTGTGAAGAAGGCAAGCTGGTAAGCAGTTGACAATTGACAATTGAAGATTGACAATTACGCAAGAGATTTTTTTAATATTGTCGGGGGAGTCCCGATTAATTAAACATTTTATTTTATGACAGATCCAATAGCAGATTATCTGACGAGGTTGAGAAACGCAATCATGGCTCATCACCGTGTTGTTGAAGTACCAGCTTCAAACTTGAAGAAGGAGATTACCAAGATCCTCTTCGAGAAAGGTTACATCCTGAACTACAAGTTCATCGAGGATGGACCGCAGGGAACTATCAAGGTTGCCTTGAAGTACGACCCTGCAACAAGACAGAACGCTATCCGCGTGCTGAAAAGAGTGTCTAAGCCAGGTCTTCGTAAGTACACTGGTTACAAAGACATGCCGAGAGTAATTAACGGATTAGGTATCGCTATCATATCTACATCCCAAGGTGTCATGACGGACAAGGAGGCTTCTCAGCTGAAGATCGGCGGTGAGGTTCTTTGCTACGTATATTAATGGGAGGACTTAAGTATGTCAAGAATAGGTAAGTTACCAATCGTCATTCCCGCTGGCGTAACCGTTGATTACAAAGACGGAGTTGTAAGTGTAAAGGGTCCCAAGGGTGAACTCTCACAGAAGGTGGATTCGTCTATCATCGTGAAGATCGAGGACGGTCGTATGACCTTCGAGATTGATGAGAAGAGTCCGGTGAACGTAAAGCAGAAGCAGGCCTTCCACGGTCTCTATCGCGCACTCGTGAACAACATGGTTGTTGGTGTTAGCGAGGGCTATAAGAAAGAGCTTGAGTTGGTAGGCGTGGGCTACCGTGTGTCTAACCAGGGTAACCTGATTGAGTTCTCACTCGGTTATACTCACCCGATTTTCATTCAGCTTCCTCAGGAAGTTAAGGTTGAGACGAAGTCTGAAAGAAACCAGAACCCTCAGATTATATTAGAGTCATGCAACAAAGAGTTGCTGGGTCTTATTTGTGCTAAGATTCGTTCTTTCCGTATGCCTGAGCCTTACAAAGGAAAAGGTATCCTGTTCAAAGGCGAGGTTATCCGCAGAAAGTCTGGTAAGTCAGCTTCAGCTAAGTAATCTTATGAATTGAAAATTGAATCACTAATTGAAAATTAAGAGATTATGACAACGAAGAAAGTAGAAAGACGAATCAAGATAAAGTTTAGAATTCGCAAGAGCGTAAACGGTACCGCAGAGCGTCCTCGTCTGAGCGTGTTCCGCAGTAACAAACAGATCTACGCTCAGATTATTAACGATTTGACGGGTAACACCCTTGTGTCTGCTTCCTCTCTCGGAATGGAAACCATGCCCAAGAAAGAGCAGGCTGCCAAGGTCGGCGAACTCGTAGCAAAGAAAGCACTCGAAGCAGGCATCACTCAGGTGGTGTTCGACCGTAACGGTTATCTCTACCATGGTCGTGTTCAGGAACTGGCTGACGGTGCACGTAAAGGTGGACTTAAATTCTAAAGATTATGGCAATGAACAAAGTTAAGATAAATAGCGACGTTGAGTTAAAAGACAGACTGGTTGCTATTAACCGCGTTACCAAGGTAACAAAGGGTGGTCGTACCTTCACGTTTGCTGCAATCGTCGTAGTTGGAGACGGTAATGGCGTTATCGGCTGGGGCCTGGGTAAGGCTGGCGAGGTAACTGCTGCCATCTCTAAGGGTACGGAGGCAGCTAAGAAGAATCTGGTGAAGGTTCCTATTTTGAAAGGAACGGTTCCTCATGAAATCGAAGCCCGCTACGGTGGTGCACAGGTATTCCTGAGACCCGCAGCTGCCGGTACCGGTCTTGTGGCTGGTGGTGCTATGCGTGCCGTTCTGGAGAGTGTTGGTGTGAAGGATGTGCTGGCTAAGTCTAAGGGTTCTTCTAACCCCCACAACTTGGTAAAGGCTACCATCCTCGCCTTGAGTCAGATGCGTGATGCCTACACAGTGGCAGGTGCCCGTGGCATTAGCATGGAAAGAGTGTTTAACGGTTAATTAATTGGAGAGCATTATGGCAACAATCAAAATTAAGCAGATTAAGAGTAAAATCGGTGCTCCCATCGATCAGAAGCGCACGCTTCAGTCATTGGGATTGCGTAAAATCTCTCAGGTCGTTGAGCGTGAGGACTCTCCTGAAGTCCGTGGTATGATCCGCAAGGTTCATCATCTGGTAACCGTAGTAGAGTAATAATTGTCAAACGTTTTTAAACAGATTCGAATAATGAAATTACATACTTTAAAACCTGCAGCTGGCTCAACGCATTCACGTCGTCGTATCGGTCGTGGTCCGGGTTCTGGACTCGGCGGTACTTCTACACGTGGTCACAAGGGTGCTAAGGCTCGTTCAGGCTACAAGAGAAAGATCGGATTCGAAGGTGGTCAGATGCCACTGCAGCGTCGTCTTCCGAAGTTTGGTTTCAAGAACATCAACCATAAGGAGTATTTCGCAGTGAACTTGTCAACACTTCAGAGTCTTGCTGAAAACAAGGGTCTGACAAAGATCGGTATCGAGGAGCTGAAGGCTGCCGGACTTACCAATGGCAAGGAGCTCGTGAAGATCCTGGGCAACGGTGAACTGAAAGCCAAGATCGATGTTGAGGCTCATGCCTTCTCAAAGACAGCCGAAGAGGCAATCAAGGCTGTTGGTGGTAACACAACTATAATCTAAACTTCGATGAAAAAGTTAATAGAATACCTGAAGAATTGTTGGAAAATTGAGGATTTGCGCCAGCGAATCCTCATCACCATCCTGTTTGTGGCAATCTATCGTTTCGGTTCTTTCGTCGTGCTCCCGGGTATCAACCCTGCTGCACTTGACCAGCTGCAGCAGCAGACAGCCGGCGGTTTGATGTCACTTCTCGACATGTTCTCAGGTGGTGCATTCTCCAATGCGTCAATCTTCGCGTTAGGTATCATGCCGTACATCTCTGCATCTATCGTGATGCAGCTGCTTGCTGTGGCTGTGCCTTATTTCCAGAAGATGCAGCGTGAAGGTGAGAGCGGAAGGAAGAAGATTAGTATGTACACTCGTTACCTGACAGTGGCTATCTTGCTGTTCCAGGCTCCGAGCTACCTGATCAACCTGAAAATGACTGCCGGCAGTGCGCTGGCATCAGGTATTTCCTGGCCTGTGTTCATGTTCCCCGCCACCATCATTCTGGCTGCCGGTAGTATGTTCATCCTTTGGTTGGGTGAGCGCATCACCGACAGGGGTATCGGTAATGGTATCTCCATCATCATTATGATCGGTATCATCGCCCGTCTGCCCCAGGCATTCATCCAGGAGGTGACCTCACGTTTCACTGCCATCACAGGTGGTGGTCTGGTGATGTTCATCGTCGAGCTGCTCATCCTCTATGCAGTAGTTTGTGCAGCCATCATGTTGGTACAGGGTGTTCGTAAGGTGCCCGTACAGTATGCGAAACGTCTTGTGGGAAACAAGCAGTACGGCGGTGCCCGCCAGTACATCCCCCTGAAGGTGTTCGCTGCTAACGTGATGCCAATCATCTTTGCACAGGCCTTGATGTTCATTCCGTTGACTATCGTGCAGTTCTCTACAAACAGTACGAACCCCGTGCTGCGTGCATTGCTCGACCGTAATAGTCTGTTGTATAATATCGTATTTGCTATTCTGATCATTGCATTTACCTATTTCTACACAGCCATTACGCTGAATCCGACACAGATGGCAGAAGACATGAAGCGCAACAACGGCTTCATCCCTGGTGTTAAGCCAGGTAAGCCCACAGCCGACTATATCGATACCGTGATGTCGCGTATCACCTTCCCGGGATCACTCTTCATCGCGTTCATCGCAGTCATGCCGGCTCTTGCCTCACTTCTCAATGTGCAGGATAGCTTCTCGCAGTTCTTCGGAGGAACCTCTCTGCTGATTCTCGTCGGTGTGGTCATCGACACGTTGACGCAGATTGAGAGTCATTTGATGATGCGTCATTACGACGGTCTGCTCAACTCTGGTCGTGTGCGTACCACACACCATGGCGTGGTTACAGCCTATTAATCTGTAGGATGAAAGTCTTTCTGAAAACAGAAGATGAGATTGAACTGATGCGTCGGGCCAATCGTCTGGTGGGTAAGACACTGGGTGAGCTGGCAAGACATATAAAACCGGGAGTAACGACCCTCCAGTTGGATGCCATCGCCGAGATGTTCATCCGCGATCATGGGGCTGAACCTACGTTCAAGAACTTCCCTAATCCTTATGGAGGGCCCTTCCCGGGTAGCATCTGCACTTCAGTGAACGATGTGGTGGTGCATGGCGTACCCAACCAAGAGACCGTTCTGAAAGAGGGTGATATCATCACTATCGACTGCGGAACGTTGCTCGACGGTTTCAACGGCGACTCTGCCTACACATTCTGTGTGGGACCCGTTAGCGATGAGGTAAAACAGCTGCTCAAGACGACAAAGGAAAGTCTTTACATCGGTATTGAGAATGCTGTGGCCGGCAAACACATCGGAGATATAGGAAGTGCCGTACAGGATCACTGCGAAGCACAAGGCTACGGAATCGTCCGTGAACTGACAGGACACGGCATCGGTCGCCAGATGCATGAGGATCCGCAAGTGCCCAACTACGGAAGACGTGGAAACGGCATGATGCTGAAAGCTGGTATGTGTATAGCCATAGAGCCGATGATTACCATGGGCGACCGGGCTATCTACATGGACGCAAAGGATCGTTGGACCATCCGTACAAGAGACGGAAAGCCAGCCGCTCACTTCGAGCATACCATTGCCGTCCGCCGGGGAAAGGCAGAAATCTTATCATCGTTTGAGGAAGTTGAATCTATAGAAGGAATATTATACTGATTAATTATGGCAAAGCAATCCGCGATTGAGCAAGACGGGACCATTGTTGAGAGCCTGTCGAATGCAATGTTCCGAGTTGAACTGGAGAATGGTGTGCAGATCATTGCACATATCTCTGGCAAGATGCGAATGCACTATATTAAAATCCTGCCTGGCGACAAGGTGAAGGTGGAGATGAGTCCCTACGACCTGACCAAGGGCAGAATCGTTTTCAGATACAAATAAAACAAAAGACAGATATGAAGACAAGAGCATCATTAAAGAAACGTACACCCGACTGCAAGATCGTGCGTCGTAAAGGTCGTCTGTTCGTCATTAACAAGAAAAACCCTAAGTATAAGACACGTCAGGGCTAAAATGTTAAATATGCATAAGAAGGTAAGAAAAATCCAATTTTTTTTCTTACCTTTGCATGCTTTTTTGGCAAAATTCGAATTTTAAACACTTTATTTATCAATTAATTAACAATGGCAATAAGAATTGTTGGAGTAGATTTGCCCCAGAATAAGCGTGGCGAAATCGCATTGACCTATATCTATGGTATAGGTCGAAGTAGTTCAGCAAAGATATTGGATAAAGCCGGTGTTAGTCGCGACTTGAAGGTCAATGAGTGGACTGACGATCAGGCTGCCAAGATCCGTGAAATTATCGGCGCTGAATTCAAAGTTGAAGGTGATCTCCGTTCTGAGATCCAGATGAATATCAAGCGACTGATGGATATTGGTTGCTATCGTGGAGTCCGTCATCGTAATGGTCTTCCCGTTCGCGGTCAGAGCACCAAGAACAATGCTCGTACCCGTAAGGGAAAGAAGAAGACTGTTGCAAACAAGAAGAAGGCCACGAAGTAATTCTGTTAAACATTAAACATTAAAGATTAAAAGAATTATGGCAAAGAAAACAGTCACAAAGAAGAGAAACGTCAAGGTTGACGCTATGGGACAGCTTCATGTCCACAGCTCTTTCAACAATATCATCGTTTCATTGGCAAACAGCGAAGGTCAGGTAATCTCTTGGTCTTCTGCAGGTAAGATGGGCTTCCGCGGCTCCAAGAAGAATACTCCGTATGCTGCTCAGATGGCAGCTGAGGATTGCGCAAAGATTGCTTATGATCTTGGTCTCCGCAAGGTGAAGGCTTATGTGAAGGGTCCCGGTAACGGTCGTGAGAGCGCTATCCGTGCCATTCACGGTGCAGGTATCGAGGTTACTGAGATTATCGACGTTACTCCGCTGCCGCACAATGGCTGCCGTCCTCCGAAGCGTCGTCGTGTATAATAAACAAAACTAGTATGACTAGTGCTGCTAGTTTTACTAGATTCATCCAGAAACAATATTTTATTTTTTAGTTATGGCAAGATATATTGGACCGAAATCAAAAATTGCCCGCCGATTTGGAGAAGCCATCTTCGGCCCGGACAAAGTTTTGTCCAGGAGAAACTTCCCTCCTGGACAGCATGGCAACAACCGTCGTCGTAAGATGTCGGAGTATGGTGTCATGTTGGCAGAGAAGCAGAAGGCCAAGTACACCTATGGCGTACTTGAGCGCCAGTTCCGTAACATGTTTGAGAAGGCCAGAAAGGCTGACGGCGTAACAGGTGAGGTTCTGCTGCAGAACCTTGAGAGTCGTCTCGACAATGTAGTATTCCGTATGGGTATTGCTCCTACGCGTGCTGCTGCTCGTCAGCTTGTTGGTCACAAGCACATTGTTGTCGATGGTCAGGTTGTAAACATTCCTTCCTACTCAGTGAAGCCGGGTCAGGTTGTTGGTGTTCGCGAGAAAGCTAAGTCACTTGAGGTAATCGAGGCTGCCCTCGCTGGTTTCAACCACAGCAAGTATCCCTGGATCGAGTGGGACGAGAACACGAAGAGCGGAAAGTTCCTGCACAAGCCGGAGCGTGCCGATATCCCTGAGAACATTAAAGAGCAGTTAATCGTTGAGTTGTACTCTAAATAATAAATCATAAATTAATGGCGATATTAGCATTTCAAAAACCTGATAAAGTTGTAATGCTGGAGGCAAACGACAAATTCGGCAAGTTCGAGTTTCGTCCGTTAGAGCCCGGGTTCGGTGTTACCGTAGGTAACGCACTCCGCCGCATTCTCCTTTCATCACTTGAGGGTTATGCCATCAACACCATCAAAATCGCTGGTGTTGAGCATGAGTTCTCATCCGTACCTGGTGTAAAAGAGGATGTCACCAACATTATCTTGAATCTGAAGCAAGTACGCTTCAAGCAAGTAGTAGAAGAATTCGAGAATGAGAAAGTTAGTATCACCGTTGAGAATTCAACCGAGTTCAAGGCTGGTGATATCAGTAAGTATCTGACTGGATTTGAAGTGTTAAACCCAGATTTGGTGATTTGTCATTTAGATGCGAAGGCATCGATGCAGTTGGACCTGACAATCAACAAGGGGCGCGGCTACGTGCCTGCTGACGAGAATCGTGAATTCTGCACCGATGTTAACGTTATTCCCATCGATTCTATTTACACTCCTATCCGTAATGTCAAGTTCGCTGTTGAGCCGTATCGTGTGGAGCAGAAGACCGACTACGACAAGCTCATCATCGAGGTGACAACGGATGGTTCCATTCACCCGAAGGATGCACTGAAAGAGGCTGCAAAGATCTTGATCTACCACTTTATGCTCTTCTCCGATGAGAAGATCACGCTGGAGAATACCGACAGCGAGACCAACCAGGAGTTTGACGAGGAAGTGCTGCACATGCGTCAGTTGCTCAAGACCAAGCTCACCGACATGAACCTGTCTGTACGTGCACTCAACTGTCTGAAGGCAGCTGATGTAGAGACACTCGGTGACCTTGTTCAGTACAACAAGACCGACCTCTTGAAGTTCCGTAACTTCGGTAAGAAATCGCTTTCAGAGCTTGATGATTTGCTCGAGAGTCTGAATCTTTCGTTTGGAACCGATATTTCAAAGTACAAACTGGACAAAGAGTAGTTGACAGTTTTGATTGTTGACAGTTGTCCGCTTAAAGAAAAAACGTAAAAATGAGACACGGAAAGAAATTCAATCATCTGGGCCGTACTGCAGATCATCGCCAGGCCATGCTTGCTAACATGGCCATCTCGCTGATCATGCACAAAAGAATCACTACGACCCTTGCCAAGGCCAAAGCCTTGAAGAAATATGTAGAACCGCTGATCACCCGCGCTAAGGACGACAGCACTAACTCTCGTCGTGTAGTGTTCCGCTACCTGCAGAACAAGGAAGCACTGAAGGAGCTCTACGGAGTAGTTGCTGAGAAGATCGCTGATCGTCCCGGTGGTTACACCCGCGTGATTAAGCTCGGCTCACGTCTTGGTGACGGTGCCGACATGGCTTTCATCGAGCTTGTTGACTTCGACGAGAATATGGCTAAGGCTCCTAAGGCTGCTAAGCGTACTCGTCGTGGCGGTAAGAAAAAGGCTGAGGCCCCCGCAGCTGAGGCTCCTGTAGCTGAAGCTCCCGCTGAGGAAGCTGCTGCAGAAGAGGCAAAGGCAGAATAAGAGAAACTTTTCACACGATAAAAAGGAAGTTGCAGAGATGCCACTTCCTTTTTTTTTGTAATTTTTTTGCGAATTTCGCGAAAGGAATCTGAAGCTTTGGGTACTAACTGTTTGAACAAACTCCCCAAAAGATGAATGAATTAGAACTTGAATTCACGAAAATGGTCAGAGAGCACCGGAAGACAATCTACACGGTGTGTTACTTCTTCTCAGACAATCCCACCTATGTGGATGACCTTTTCCAAGAAGTGTTGGTAAACCTATGGAAAGGCTTTCCAAAGTTCCGTGGCGAGAGTGAAAGGAAAACGTGGATATGGCGCGTGGCCTTGAACACTTGCTGTAACATTGAGCGAGGCAATAAGCGGAGGGTGACGACCGTTCCGCTGCTCATCGACAAGGATGTGATGAGTGAAAAGGACGAAGTAGGACAGCAAATCAAGATGCTCTACAATCGTATCAACCGCCTTGAACTATTCGATCGTGCTATCATTCTTCTTTGGCTGGAGAGTATGCGGTATGACGAGATTGCCGCGATAGTGGGCATATCCACTTCAGCAGTCACCAGTCGTCTGTTCCGCATCAAGGAACAACTCAAATCAATGTCAAACGTTTCCGTTAAGTCATGAACAGAGTCAAACTTGTTTGAACTAAGTCGTGACGAGGAAACGAAAAACGAAGTTTAACAATTAAAACCGTAAAGCTATGTCAGAGAATGTTTTAGAGCTCCATGAGCTGGATGAGTTGAAGGCTGCTTACAACCTGATGGACGAGCGCCTCGACGGTCAAGAGATCGTGTCCGACGAGCAGCTCCGTGAGGTGATGATGCGCAAGTTTACCAACATCCGTGAGAATCTGAAGGAAGGCCTCATCTGGGGTAACCTGATCTTTGTGCCCGTCATAGCATGGTATGCTTGGGCCAATACAAGGCTTACACTGTTGGGCATTATTTTGCTAGGTGTCTATTGGGTGATTTCGCTAATATTCAGATTCGTTCTCTTAAGACGGACGAAGAAAGAGGATTATGGGTCTTATAACCTGAAGACTCTCGTTGAGAAAGAGTCCCGTTACTCCAACTACATTATGTGGTGCGGTATTGTAGCAGTCATTATCTTTGTAGTATTCTCCTTGCAGATGTTCATAGGTAAAGGAAGAAATGAAGTATTCGTATTTATCGTCTTGGCCTTGACTATTTTGATGCCCGTTATTATACGCTGGCTGGTAATCAAGTACAAGTATAATGGTCAGGCTATCGACCCCGCAACAGGTAAGCCTCGCAAACTTGGTGGAAAAAGGTTTACCATCATAGGTGGCGTCCTCTTCTGTCTTGCAAGTTGTCTGTTTCTTGTTGGGTCTGTCATGAACGTGATAAACAGTACGGGCTGGCTTGGTCTACTAAAAGGCCTTGATAGTGTTTCTTTCTTCATGGCATCTGTCGTTCTTGTCTTAGGCATATTACATCAAAAGGAGAAAATCACTGTTTCGCGCAGACTTCTGATTGTTCTGACTGTTTTAGCCATCGCTTTCTCCGCATCGGTCGCTGGCATTGCAACGCTGAAGGACATTGCAGAATTGAACAAGGTCGGTACCTTGCTGTCAACGGTCATTTTTTCAGAAATGGGCTTATTGGCCCACAAGAAACGGAAATCATGATGCAAACTATTGCAAACAGGACACAAACTATTGCGAACGAAATAATTTGGAGGCTTGAGAAAAGATCCTTATCTTTGCAACCAGAAATATAAATATATCACAAATATGAAAAAGGTATTGTTTATGGCAGCCCTGATGTTGGCTGTGCTGCCCACAGAGGCACAACAGGTAAAGTATTCCATTAACGGAATCAGTAAGGACAATGGTAAAACGGTCAGTCTGATAGACCGCCGGACTAATCAGATCGTCAACACCGCAACAGTGGTAGATGGCAAGTTCTCGATGAGCGGCAATGCCGAGAAAGACGCTTTCATGGCTATCGGAATCATGGAGAATCCTTGGGCTACCATCTTCTTTAACGACGGCACGCCTATGACCATCAACCTGAACGACAGCACGCTGAAAGGCTCACCCCAGAACGAGCGCCTCACACGCTACGACATCGATATCAATGCACCATATGCCAGCTTTATGATGAAGGTTCAGAACATGTCGGAAGAAGAACGTGAGCAAAAGAAGGTGGAACTGGCTGGCGGAATGATGATCGTCATGATGAAGATGATGGAAGGTGTAGAGAAGGTTTTCAAAGACGAACGTGAAACGTTGATCCCCGTCGCCTTTATCAGCGAGTATCAGCAGATGTGTGGTCAGCAGAAACTCGACAGCGTTCTCGCCACCAAGCCCGTCTGGATCAATCACCCCATCGTCAAGCAGCAGATGGAGCAATGGGCCTACCAGAAGGCAGAGGAGGAAAAGAAATTGGCCTTCATCGGACAGCAGTTCACCGACCTGGAAGAGGCTGACGTAGACGGTAACATACACAAGCTGAGCGAATATGTTGGTAAGGGCAAATGGGTGCTCGTGGATTTCTGGGCCTCATGGTGCGGACCTTGCAAGGCTGAGATGCCCAACGTGGTGGCTGCCTACGAGAAGTATCATGCCAAGGGCTTCGATATTGTCGGACTGTCGTTCGACAACAAGAAAGAGCCTTGGGTGAAAGCCATCACCGACTGGAACATGCCATGGATACACTTGTCAGACGTAAAAGGTTGGAAGAGCGTGGCCTCTGGCGTATATGGAGTAAACAGCATCCCCGACAACCTGCTCATCGACCCACAAGGCAAGATTGTGGCTCGCGGACTTCGTGCAGAAGCTCTTCAAGCCAAGCTCAAAGAGATATTCGGTGAGTAACCGGTAATAGAAAAAAGGAAGTAGCAGAAATGCCACTTCCTTTTTTCATGTCGGGATGAGGCGACTCGAACGCCCGACCCCTACGTCCCGAACGTAGTGCGCTACCAACTGCGCTACATCCCGATCTTTAAGGGCTGCAATTGTTGTGCAAACCGAGAGCAGAAAACTTGTTTTATGCCGAGGTGCAGCCAACAATCGCAGACGGTTTCATAAGAAACCGGCTGCAAAGATACTGCAAAAAAATGAAATACATGCAACTTTATTTGGAAATTTGCAGAAAAACCTGCAAAAAGCACCTTTCCCGTTGTCCCTTACAGTATTTCCGGTAGCTGGAACAGTTTCATGCCGTTGCTCCCCTTGATCAGGATGAAATAGTCCTTTGGCTGCTCTTCTTTGATGGCAGCCTTCACCTCTTCCACATCCTTGAATTTACGGTAGTCGCATGCTGTCTTCCCGAACTCTTCTCCCACAAGCCACACATTTTCCAAACCGTATTCTTTCATCAGGTCAACGGCATGCTGATGCTCTTCGGCAGAAGCCTCACCCAATTCACGCATGTCACCTAAGATGGCCATTTTGGGAGCAACCTCCATGTCGCGGAAGTTCTTCAGGGCAGCTGCCATGCTGGTGGGATTTGCGTTATAAGCATCTACGATGAGATGGTTGTGGGCGGTCTCTTCCAGCTGACTGCGGTTATTACTGGGAACATAGTTGGCCAGTGCATGGTTGATCAGTTCTACATCCACATCGAAGTAAAGACCGACGGAGATGGCGGCTAACATATTATATACATTATAGGAACCGATCAGGTGAGTCTGGATCTCGTATTTCTCTGAGTCACCCTCTTCCTCATCATGTACAAACCAACTGAATTTGAGGAAGGGAGCACACGAAACAACCTGTCCTTTTACCGTGATGTCCTCGTTATCTCCTAAACCATATGAAGAACGGAAAATCAGTCCGCGCTCATCAGCCATCTGCTGTAAGTCGTGATCATCCTCATTGATAAACAGGAACCCTTTCTCGAAGTCCTCTTTCTGCTGTTTGGCGAGGAAGTCGTACAACTCCCCCTTGGTGCGCTTCACCCCTTCGAAAGAGCCGAACCCCTGCAGATGAGCCCGTCCTACATTCGTAATCAGTCCGCAGGTAGGCTCCGTTGTCTCTACAAGAGTCTTGATATCACCCGGATGACTGGCCCCCATCTCAACAACAGCAATATCATGTTCTTTGTTCAAACGGAAGAGTGTCTTAGGAACCCCTACGTCGTTGTTGAAGTTCCCCTGCGTGTAGAGAACGTTATATTGTTCAGACAGCACCGCAGCCACCAGTTCCTTGGTGGTAGTCTTACCGTTGGTGCCAGTAATGGCAACGACAGGGATATTGAATTGTCTGCGGTGTTCACGAGCCAGATCTTTGAAGGTCTGCAGACAGTCGTCAACTCTTATAATCCGAGGAAGGAGAGGGGAGGAAGGAGGAAGGGGATTACCCTCGGAGATGTCTTCGTCAACGATGGCATAAGCACATCCTTTCTCCAATGCCTGTACGGCAAATTGATTACCATTGAACGATTCGCCTTTGAGGGCGAGGAAGATACTTCCTTCGGGACAGTCACGACTGTCTGTGGTGATGCACGGATGCTGTTGGTACAGCTGATATAGTTCCTTGATGTCCATATTCTATGATTAATATTTTGTACAAAGGTACGATTAAGTGAGCAAAAAGCAAAAAGAATTGAGTATTTTTCGTTTTGCGAACATCTACTTTCGCAAATATTTTGTATCTTTGACTCCGTCGAAGATACTTTCGTTAACTTCGTTTTCCTCCGTTACGACTCTGCCATTCAAGTAAACTTGATGGCACTCGCTGCTCCGTCGGTTCGGATATAAAAATAAATCTTAATTTATTTTGTATTTCCCTCACTTAATCGTATCTTTGCCAATGAAATATGGATTATACAATCAATGTCAGTGGCCGCCTCATCGATTTGTCCTGTCCGCAGGTGATGGGAATCCTTAATGTCACCCCCGACTCGTTCTATGCCGACAGTCGGAAGCAGACAGAAGAGGAGATAGCCAAGCGTGCTGAACAGATTCTTGAGGAGGGAGCTGCGATGATTGATGTGGGAGCCTTCTCCACCCGTCCTGGCGCAGCTGTGGTATCAGAAGAGGAAGAGAGTGCCCGTTTGCACCTTGCCCTCTCTGTAATTCGCCGCAATCATCCTGAAGCTGTCCTGTCCATCGACACCTTCCGCCCAACAGTGGCAAAGAGGGTGATAGACGAGTTTGGCTGTTGTGTGATTAATGATGTGGGCGGACTCACTGCGGGTCCTGATGGTGCTCTTGCCGATGACCCCTCTCGTCGCGAGGAGATGTTCCGTCTGGTCAGTAGCTGTCATGTGCCCTATATCTATATGACTACCGCAGCCACCCTTCGTGAGGTGCTGCTCGACTTTGCCGAAAAGGCTCAACTGTTGCGCGATCTCGGTCAGAACGACATCATTCTGGACCCCGGCTTCGGCTTCGGTAAGACAACCGACCAAGACTATGCCCTGATGGGAGAGCTGGAAAAGCTGCAGGTGATGCAGCTCCCGATATTGGTAGGAATCTCTCGCAAGAGTATGATATGGCGGCGACTGGGAATCACTCCGGCTGAAGCCCTAAACGGAACTACAGCCTTGCATGCCGTAGCTTTACTGAAAGGAGCAAACATCCTTCGGGTGCACGATGTGAAGGAAGCCGTGGAAGCGGTCAAGCTGATACAGACTTTGAACTTTGAACTTTGAACTTTAAATAAAGAGAAGTGTTTGATTTTGGATTAAAGGATATCATCGACATCGTCCTTGTGGCGTTGATGCTCTACTACTGCTACCGACTGATGAAAGAGTCGCGTTCGCTGAACGTCTTCATCGGTATCATGGTATTCATCGTGACCTGGCTCTTTGTGAGTCAGATCTTAGAGATGCGTCTTTTAGGTAGTATCATGGACAAGTTGGTAAGCGTAGGTGTACTTGTCATCATCATCATTTTCCAGGACGAGATTCGAAAGTTCCTTTATAATCTGGGAGCTCACCAGCGAGTACGCTCGTTGGTAAAAGTGTTCAAGAACGATGATAAGAGTTCGGAGCGGAGTACCGATAAGGAAACCATTATCCCTATCGTTATGGCTTGTATGAACATGGCGCGCAGAAAGGTGGGCGCCTTGATTGTCATCGAGCGCAATATTCCTCTCGACGATATCGTGGCAACAGGTGATGTGATTGATGCAGCCATCAACCAACGACTCATCGAGAACATCTTCTTCAAGAACTCACCGCTTCACGATGGTGCCATGGTGATAGCCCGTAAGCGCATCAAGGCAGCAGGCTGTATCCTTCCCGTGTCGCATAACGTGGATATCCCCAAGGAGCTGGGATTGAGACACCGGGCTGCCATGGGAATCTCGCAAGAAAGTGATGCCATTGCTGTGGTATGCTCTGAGGAGACTGGTCGTATCAGCGTGGCTGTCAAAGGTAACTTTCAACTCCGTCTGTCGGCCGAAGAACTGGAGAGTATCCTGACCAAGGAAATGTCAATAATAGAATAACAAGTAAAAGAACTTATATTAACAAACAAGCTATGGATTTAATTCAACAAATCATCGAACGCGCCAAGAGTAATAAACAGCGCATCGTGCTCCCGGAAGCTGAAGAGGAGCGCACATTGACAGCTGCTGACCGTGTATTGGCGGATGATATCGCTGATATCATTCTCATCGGTAATCCCGAGAAGGTACACGCGCTGGCTGCTGAGAAAGGACTGACCCATATAGGTAAGGCGACACTCATCGACCCGCTGAACTGTGACAAGAGCGAGGAGTATGCCCAGTTGCTTGCTGAATTGCGTAAGAAGAAGGGAATGACTATCGAGCAGGCTCGTGAGCTGGTGAAGAACCCGTTGTATCTGGGCTGTATGATTATTAAGACGGGAGATGCCGACGGACAGATCTCAGGAGCTCTTTCCACCACTGGTGAAACGCTTCGTCCTGCCCTGCAGATCATCAAGACTGCCCCAGGTATTACCTGTGTGAGTGGTGCCATGCTGCTCATCACGAAGAAGCCTGAGTATGGCGAGGATGGTGTTCTCGTAGTAGGCGACGTGGCCGTTACTCCGATGCCCGATGCCGATCAACTGAGCCAGATTGCCGTATGTACGGCACAAACCGCCAAGAGCGTGGCTGGCTTCACCGATCCGCGTGTAGCCATGCTGAGCTTCTCTACCAAGGGTTCTGCCACCCATGAGGTGGTGGATAAGGTCATTGAGGCTACCCGTCTGGCCAAGGAGCTGGATCCCGCTTTGAAGATCGACGGTGAGCTACAGGCTGATGCCGCCTTGGTTCCCTCTGTGGGTAAGAAGAAGGCTCCGGGCTCAGAGATTGCCGGTAATGCCAATGTGCTGGTATTCCCGAACCTTGAGGTGGGAAACATCGCCTACAAGCTGGTTCAACGACTGGGTGACGCTATTGCCATCGGCCCTATCCTCCAAGGAATCGCCCGTCCGGTAAACGATCTCTCCCGTGGCTGTTCTGTAGACGACATCTACTATCTCGTTGCCATCACCGCTTGTCAGGCAATGGACGCGAAATAAAAGATTCTCCCCCTTCCCCTCCCTAAAGTGAGGGGAGTAGATAGTTCTAAAAATAGTATAACCTCAAAAAACACCCCTATAACTCCTGGAAAGGTAATTACTCCTCCCCATTTAGGGGGAGGTCGGGAGGGGGTCCATATTATGAAGATATTAGTATTGAATTGTGGTTCGTCCTCTATCAAGTACGCATTGTACAACATGGACGACAAGAGTGTGATGACAAGTGGTGGTGCTGAGCGAGTGGGCTTGGATGGTTCCTTTGTGAAGGTGAAGCTGCCCAATGGCGAGAAAAAGCAGATCATGCACGACATTCCCGAGCACACCGAAGGCGTGAAGTTCATCTTCTCCCTGCTCACCGATCCTGAAATCGGCGTGATCAAAGACCTCAGCGAGATTGATGCCGTAGGTCATCGCATGGTGCACGGCGGCGAGAAGTTCAACAAGAGCGTGATCCTTACCGATGAGGTGCTGAAGGAATTCGAGGAGTGTTCTGATTTGGCTCCACTTCACAACCCTGCCAACCTGAAGGGTGTGAACGCTGTGAAGGAGCTGATGCCCGGCTTGCCTCAGGTAGGCGTATTCGACACCGCCTTCCATCAGACCATGCCGCCGAAGGCCTTCATGTATGCCATTCCCTACGAGCTGTACGAGAAGTATGGCATTCGTCGCTACGGCTTCCATGGCACCTCTCACCGCTATGTATCGGCCCGTGCCTGTGAGTTCCTTGGCATTCCTGCCGAAGGAACCAAGATGGTGACCTGTCATGTGGGTAACGGTGGTTCTATTGCTGCAGTAAAAGACGGCAAGTGCGTAGATACCTCTATGGGTCTTACCCCGCTGGAAGGTCTGATGATGGGTACCCGCGCCGGAGATATCGATGGTGGCGCCGTAACGTTCATCGAGAAGAAACTCGGCTTGGATGCCGACGGAATGTCGAACCTGCTGAACAAGAAGAGCGGTGTGGCCGGTCTTACAGGAGGTAGCAGTGATATGCGCGATGTGGAGAATGCCGCTAAGAACGGTGATCCCCGTGCCCGTCTGGCTCAGGAGATGTATTTCTACCGCATCAAGAAGTATATCGGTGCCTATGCAGCAGCCATGGGAGGCCTCGATGTTATCGTGTTCACTGCAGGAGTAGGCGAGAATCAAACCAGCATGCGCTCTGAGGTATGCAAGGACATGGAGTTCCTGGGTGTGAAGTTCGACGAAGAGAGGAACAAAGTTCGCGGCGAGGAAGCGATTATCTCTGCCGACGATTCACGTGTCAAGGTTGTTGTCATCCCCACCAACGAGGAGCTGATGATTGCTACCGACACCATGAACCTGCTGAAGTAACGCTCCTCTTAGTAGAATCTAATTGATAATATACCAAGTAGAGTGAGTTGAAGGAAATACCTTCGGCTCACTCTTTTTTTATGCTTTCCCGACCATCATGCAGCAATTAATAAAAGTTAAAGTGTAATTTTACGATTAAACATTTTTTAATCTAATCACTCTAATACGTGTACGTATATCACACATTCCATGAACTCAACGTTGTTGAGCGAATGTAAACTTAAATGATTAACCCTTTTGTTGTATGATTTTTCACTGCCGTACCCTTGTATTATCGATGGCACTGATACTGAGTCTGCTAACCGTGCAGGCCCAGAATGAGTCGCTGTCGGGCTCTATTGTTGACAAAGAGCAACGCGAAGCCCTTGAGAATGCCACGCTTCAGTTGTATAAGTTAAGTAATTCACAGAATGGTAAGCAAGACACCACCTATGTCAATGGCACTTATTCCGACCAGAACGGACGTTTTGTGTTCAATTCCCTGAGTGCCGGCAACTACCTGCTGCGCATCAGCTATCTGGGCTACAAGGTGGTAAACCGTCAGCTTACAAAGGTAAACGGTCGTGCATTGGCTTTGGGACAGATCACTATGGAGCGTGATGCCGTGGTGCTCGATGAGACCGTGGTGCTGGCCAATGTCCCCAAGATGGTGGTGAAAGATGATACGTTGGTATATAACGCCGATGCTTTTCGTGTGCCTGAAGGATCTGTTATTGAGTCGTTGGTAGAGATGCTGCCTGGCGCCAAGATCGATGATGACGGCGGTGTAACGATCAATGGTAAGCAGGTGAGGAGGTTCAAACTCGACGGTCGTGACTTCATGACAGGAAACAACGATGCGGTGATGAAGAACCTTCCTTCGTACGTGATTGACAAGGTGAAAGCCTATGATGAGAAGAGCGACTTGTCGAGGATGACCAATATCGATGATGGTAATGACGACTTCGTGTTGGAGTTTGAAACCAAGCGTAGCGCGCGTAACGGCTTGCAGATGAACCCCGATGTGGGCTACGGTACAGATAACCGCTATGGTATTCGTCTTACCGCCATGAAGCCGTTTGGCGATATGCGCTATACCTTCATGGGTAATGCCAACAACGTGAACGACCGAAACTTCTCGGGTCGTGGTGGTCGAGGTCGTGGTAATAACCAGGGACAGCGTGAAACGAAGACCGCGGCACTGGATGTCAGCTACGAGAAGACAAGGGACCTGAGGGTTAGCGGACGTGTTACCTGGACGCGCAACGATGCCGACAACTGGAACAGAACGGGATCGGAGAACTTCGTCAACACCCGAGGCGGTGCCTTCTCGAACAGCATCAGTCAGAGCTATTCGCGCAATAATAACTGGACAGGAAACATGAACCTGCAGTGGAATATCGACAGTGTAACCACTCTTTCCTTCCGCCCCAATGTCAGTCTGGGTAGCAGCGATAGTCGTTCGTTCTCTACCTCGGCTTCGTTCAATGCCAACCCCTTCGATTATGTGACCGATGCCCTGAGCGAAGAGAGTCTGCGCTACATGGATGAGCACGACCTGATTGTGAACAGCAACGAGAGGAAGTCACTGTCGTACGGCGAGAACAAGAACCTCAGTTCGCAATTGCAGATTAACCGTCGTCTGGGTAACAAGGGACGTAATGTGGCTATCAGCTCGAACATCAACTACAGCGATAACGACAACCGCAATGCGAATCTCTCAGCCGTCCGTCTTTTCCAGACCATGAACACCTTTGGTAACGACTCTACCTACCAAACCAACCGCTATACACTGTCAAACAGCGATAACTTCAGCTACTCATTAGGTCTTACCTATACCGAGCCGCTGTACCTCTTCAAACCGAAGCCGTCGCCCATGGATTCCCTGATGGCTCGCGGACCGTTTGGCGGCATGAGGAACAATGTGCGTGCCTTTGGTTCCCAAGGTATCTTCCTCCAGATGAACTACCGGTACAACTACAGTAGTCAGAAGAGCGATCCCGCAACCTACGATTTCCCCACTTTCACCGATCAGGCCTTTGCCGATGTCATCAACGACTATCGCGAATGGACCCGTTTGTTCGGTTATCTTGACAATCCCTACGAGATGTATCTGAGCGACCGTCTGAGTCGTTATTCAGAGCGAACGGAAAACAATCATAATGTAGATCTCCAGCTGCGTGTGGTACGCGACAAGCTGAATATGAATGCCGGTGTAACCATCCAGCCGCAGCACTCACACTACATCCAGCAGTATCTGGGCATTCCCATTGATACTACTCGTACTGTTACCAATGTGTCGCCAACCTTGAATGTTCGTTATCGTTTCAACCAGCAAACCAACCTGCAGGTGCAGCTTAGAGGACAGTCGTCACAGCCGAATATCACCCAGTTGCTCGATATCTACGACGATACGAACCCCCTGAACATATCGATGGGTAATCCCGGTTTGAAGCCTTCGTTCAATACGAACCTGAACGTGAACTTCCAGATGCAGCGTATTCCCACTATGATTCCCGGTGCCGGAGGTTTCCAGATGCCTGGTGGTGCCGGTGGCTTCCCAGGTGGAGGCTTCCCAGGCGGCGAAGGCTTCCAGATTCCCAAGGCGCAGCGCCACTGGAGCTTCAGTGCTAATGCAGGCTTGCGCACTACGAGGAATTCAATCGGTAATGTAGTTACCTATAACGAGACGACTGGTGGACGCATTTCTCGTCCTGAGAATATCAACGGTAACTGGAGCATCAATGGTGGTGGTTCATTCAATATCGGTCTTGATACCCTGAACCGTTGGGATTTCAGTGGAGGCGTGAACGCCAGCTATAACCACCAGATTGGTTATGTGAACCTGAACCGCACGGCTATTCCCGATCGTAACGTCACACACACCTATAATGTGTCTCCCGATGTTTCGCTCAGTTTCCGTAACACCTGGCTCAGCTTCTCTCTGAATGGTCGTGCCACCTATGCGCATACTGAGAACAGACTGCAGGCTTCTCGTAACCTCACCACATGGAACTTCTCTTATGGTGCCAACACCAGGATTACCTTCCCGTGGGGCTCCAGTCTGTCAACCGATATCAATATGTTCAGTAAACGAGGTTATGACGACAAGACGTTGAACACCAATGAGCTGATATGGAACATGCAGCTGTCGCATGGCTTCCTGAGAGGCAAGAAGCTCACAGTGATGCTGCAATGGTATGATATCCTGAACCAGCAGTCGAACTTCACCCGTAACGTAACGGCTAACGGTTGGACCGACCGTGAGGTGAATTCCATCACCAGCTACGCAATGCTCCATGTGAGCTATCGTATTAACCTCTTTGGTAACAATGGCGGTCAAGGATGGGGCGGTCAGCAGCAGAACAACCGCGGCGGTCGTGGCGGCCGAGGTAATCGTGGCGGCGGTGGCGGTGGCTTCCCAGGTGGTGGCTTCCCGGGCGGCGGAATGCCTGGTGGCTTCGGCGGCGGCGGCTTCGGCGGCGGCGGCTTCGGCGGATTCCAGGGTGGTGGTGGCTTCTAAGGTATGTAGCCCAAGGCCCAAAGATATATAAAATGAAGACCAAGGAACCAAAGAACCAAAATACTGAGTTCTTTATTCCTTGGTCTTATTAATTTCCCTTGGTTCCTTGGTTCTTTGGTTGTACTTCCCTAGAAAAAGTTCTTCGACAAGCGAAGCGGCAAAGCCGAGCGGAATGATTTTTACCTTAACTCTACCATAGGTTGAATGCCCTTTAGGGTACCTCATTCTTAACCCTGGCAGAAGTTCTTCGTCAAGCGAAGCGGCAAAGCCGAGCGGAATGATTCTCTCTTGACCCTCGTTTTTCTTGAATAGGCCCCGCGGAAAGCCGTTCAATCATATTAAGGGTTTGCGGTGCAAAGGTGTGTCTTACCCTGATTTTGGTTGACTGTTTTTGTAACATTGTAACATTGCAACATTGTAACATTAAGGTGGTAGAAAAGGTGCAAACAATACATTATATTATATATATAATATATATATTATATATTAATATAAAAATATTATACTTATAAACATGAAAATTCTCTATGCAAATTTTGACAGTTTATAAGCGACTTCAATTTGGAAGCACTCAGGAAGATGCTTAATGTTACAATGTTGCAATGTTACAATGTTGCGTTTTTACAGAAAAGTGCCATAGTTTTCATGGCAAAGTATGGCACTTTCTGGCGAAAACTATGGCACTTTCTTGCAGAGAGTGCCTCAAACGCTGATAGCGGTAAAGGTACTTCCGCTCGGAAAAACAAATAAAAACAAGCTTTTATTTTGTTTTTCGCTCGCTTATTCGTACCTTTGTAACCCATGACACAAGAAGAAAGGACAAAGATAGAAGAGAGTATCGTGGATGTGATTAAAACGGTGTACGATCCTGAGATCCCCGTAAACATCTACGACCTGGGCATGATCTATAAGATCGATGTGCAGGATAATGGCGATGTGGATGTCGATATGACCTTCACAGCGCCTAACTGTCCCGCAGCCGATTTCATCCTCGAGGATGTGCGCACAAAGATCGAAAGCGTGGAAAGCGTCAACAACGTAAACGTGAATCTGGTCTTCGAGCCCGCTTGGGACCAGAGTATGATGAGTGAAGAAGCAAGGGTGGAATTGGGATTCGACTGAAATGAGAGATGAGAAATGAGAAATGAGAGATATGATTAGCACTATAAACGTGTAACCATGATGAAGCGTGAAAAGAATATTCTGTTGGAAAAAGCAGAAGCATTCGCTGGAAGAATGGTGAGGATGTATCAGTATCTAACTATCCAAAAGAAAGAATTCATCATTTCAAAGCAAGTCTTTCGAAGCGGAACGAGTATAGGTGCTAACCTGACTGAGAGCAAAAATGCTCAAAGTACGTCAGACTATATACATAAACAAAGTATAGCCCTTAAGGAAGCCGATGAAACGGCCTACTGGCTTAAAAATCTATTAGTAGGAGGTTATCTTAATGAAAAAGAATATCAATCCATATCCAATGATTGTGATGAGCTTATCAGAATGCTCGTCTCTTCCATCAAGACTCTTAAAAAGAGGAAGGAACAGGATTAGCAGTAGTAATCATATCTCTCATTTCTCATCTCTCATTTCTCACTTATGAAGAATGTTTATATAATCAGTGATGCTCACTTAGGATCGTGGGCTATCCCGCATCAAAGGATGCAGGAAAGACGACTCGTGAGGTTCCTTGACGATATTAAGCACAAGGCGGCAGCCGTGTATCTGCTTGGCGACATGTTCGATTTCTGGTACGAATGGAAATATGCCGTACCCAAAGGATATACACGTTTCCTGGGAAAGATCTCGGAGCTGACCGATATGGGCGTAGAGGTGCATTACTTCACTGGCAACCACGACATCTGGATGTATGGCTATCTGGAACAGGAATGCGGCGTGATTCTACATAAACAACCGCTCACCACCGAGATCTATGGTAAGGTGTTCCTCATGGCTCATGGCGACGGTCTGGGCGATCCTGACAAGAAATTCAAGTTCATCCGCAGTATGTTCCATAACCGAGCCTGCCAACACCTGTTCTCCATGCTCCATCCGCGCTGGTCGATGTGGTTCGGACAGACTTGGGCAAAACATTCCCGCATGAAGCGTGCCGATGGGAAGGAACCTCCTTATATGGGAGAGGACAAGGAGTTCCTGGTGCTCTACACGAAGGAATATATCAAGACGCATCCCGATATCGACTACTTCATCTACGGTCATCGCCATATTGAACTTGACTTGATGCTCTCGCGGAAATCGCGCATGATGATTATCGGCGACTGGATCTGGCAGTTCACCTATGTGGTGTTCGATGGTGAACACCTGTTACTTGAAGAATACGTGGAAGGAGAGAGTAAACTTTAGAGTGTGGAATGTGGAGTGTGGAATGTGGAATGAGATATGCTTTCAAGATTAAGTGGTTTGATTTAAGAATACTTTATCTCAGTACTATTCTCATTCCACATTCCACACTCCACATTCCACATTTCATCACATAAATAGAATACTATGAACAAACTGAACATCAACCAATGGGCATTAGAAGATCGCCCGAGAGAGAAAATGGCTTCGCTTGGTGCTGAAACGCTGAGCGATGCTGAGTTGTTGGCTATCCTTATCGGATCAGGTTCTCCACAGGAGAGTGCTGTGGATTTGATGAAACGGGTGCTTAACGACTGCAGGAACAACTTGAACACATTAGGAAAGAAGAGTGTACAAGAGCTGTGCGAATATAACGGTATCGGCGAGGCAAAGGCCATCACGATTCTGGCAGCCTGCGAACTGGGTAAAAGGCGACAGCTGGAGAAAGCGCAGGAACGTCAGCGCATCGATTCGGCCGTGGCCATCTATGAACACATGCATCCGCTGATGCAGGATTTGAGTACGGAGGAGGCATGGATTCTGCTGATGAACCAAGACTATAAACTCATCAAAACAGTGCGGATTAGTAGGGGCGGCATCAGTGAGACGGCTGTTGACGTACGTATCATCCTGAAAGAGGCGCTGTTGTGCAATGCCACGGTACTGGCCCTCTGTCATAACCATCCCAGTAACAGCATTCGCCCCAGTAATGATGACAACCATCTGACGGAACGGGTAAAAAGAGCCTGCGACACCATGCGCATCTACCTGCTCGACCATGTCATCATCACAGACGGCGCTTACTATAGCTATCGGGAGCAAGGGAGGCTTTAGCTTCCCTTTACCTTCCTTTTACCTTCCCTTTAATTTCCCTTTACCTTCCCTTCAAAATACTCCTTCACCAAACTCCTGTAGCCTAATTGCTTGAGTTTGGCGTAGTCGGTGCGGTAGTTTGCCTTACTGTGCTTCCCTGTGCTGAGATATCGGATGTTCTGCTGAAGATAGTGGTCGATTTCCTTCAAGCCATCGGTCTGGTTGATGACCGGAAAGAACCATCTCGACCAGGTGAGACCATCATTGTCGTCGTTCTCAAAGAACTTCTTGTTGAAATGGTTAATGAGGCCTTTCATCGCCTTCTCGGCCTCGATGTGCTTCGTGTTGCGCCATCGCATCAACGACTTGGCCGCCCGTTTGATCTTCCCCTTCATCTTCTTCTTGGCGGCCTCCGAGATATCTATGTCATGACCGTGGCACTTGAATCCCAGGAACTCATACGCTTCATCGGGCGAATAGATCTTTTCCTTGTCGGGGTTTACCTCCAGCTGGTATTGCTCGAGGAATTCCGCCATCTTCCTCTTGTATTCCTCTAACGTGGCGAGAGCGGGGGCAAAGAGAATGATATCGTCGGAATAGCGGGCATAGATCACACCGGCATCATGGAAGAACCTATCCACCTCCTTCAAATAGACATTGGCCAGGAAAGGGGAGGTAGGCGTTCCTGCCATCACCCCGTGACGTTCATGGATGGTTTCCCCGTTATAGATCACACTGTCGTTGGAAAGCATCTCCTGAAAGAAACGGTACAGAAGCGGGTCGTTGGCCATCATCTCTTTCAGCATCGGGAGCAGGATGCCTATAGGGATGGAATTGAAATAGTCGTGAATATCGAGCTTGTAGGCCCACATCTTTTGATCGGCAACTGCTTGGTTGAGATGGATGACAGCATCGTGCACTTTCAAACCTCGGCGGAACGCATAGCAGTTTGGGGCGAAATACCCATCATAGTCGTATAGCTTGAAGGCAATGACCTTGAGCACCATCATCTCCTCGGGCGAGAAGCTATATACCACCCGTTTCTTACCAGTGCCCATCTTGTTGACGATCTTCTTCTTGGGAAGCCCCAAGCCTTCACCCTGCGCAATCTTCTGCACCAGGTGAAGATATTGTTCCTTCTCAACAAACCGGTCGGCTTCGCGGAACTCATGCCACGTGAAACGACCCTTCAGGAGTCGATAGGCAATATACTCATCCCAGACGTCTTGTCGGGATAGTTGTGTGATGAGGCTTTCCATGATAAAAAAAGAAAAAGGGGAGGATTTTGAATCCGCAAAATTGCGGATCACCAGAGGATACCTTACCCTGCTGCCTGCAAAGCATCAATGCGGGTAGGCTGCCTCCTTTGCAGGCGCAGTCTTACTGCATCCCCTTTTTCTATGTTTCTTAGTTCAGGAACTTGCGGATGCGTCCGATTACGTAGCTCCGCTCGTTGGGCATCTGCGTGTAGAAGTTGATGTAGGGAAGGTTGAGTTTCTCGGCATACATCCTCGAAACGAGATACTTCACATTCTCGCAGTGACTGTGCCCTTTGCCGAGCATGACAACTGCCTTGGCACTGCCGTTTGCTTCAAGTACGAAGGTGAACGGCTGGCCCCATTCGGCCTTGTATGCCTGTGTAGGACGAGTCTTATAAAGCTGTTTTTCATCGCTGACGAATCCAGCCAGATCGGTTACTGGCACTTTCTCGCGAATGCTGTACGAGGAGAACTCACTCCGCAGGATATCCCTGAAGTAGGCTTCCCACTCAGTGTCGGTCTTTTCCCTTTCCACGAATGTGGCTTCAGGACGTTCAACCGGCCGTGTCTGGCGTGCCGATTCTGCTTCCTTTTGTTGCTTTTCAAGATAATCCTTGGCAACTCCCGCTACTTTCAATAAGATTTTTCCAAAGTCCATAGTGATGCGTTAATAGATTATTTTTATGTCTCGTTTGCAAATATACAACAATTTCGTATAATACCAAACGATTTCAACAATAATATGGACTTTACTTATAAAAATTTTTCTCAAACGCTGTAAACTCGTCTTGTTTGAGAACGCATCGCTTCCACCAGGCGGCGATGAAGCCCAGACCGTAGCCCATGAGCTGGGTAAAGGCGGCGGGGATGGATAGTAAGCCTACCCACAGACTCTTGTTGCGGAGGCTGGAATCGATGAAGATGATGAGGCTGTAGAGGAGTAGGGGGAGCAAGGCTAAAACGCAGAACACCATGCCTACACCCTGGTGCATGTTGTCGGTGGGACGAAGACCATGAGCATCGAGCCATTCGCCTTCGATGTAAAGTTCTGCTCCCATGAGGAACAACAGCAGACAGCCGATGACGCCTAAGGTGAAGACCGTGGGCAGCATGTGAACCAGCTTCAGAGTACCTGGGTGACGCTTAGTGAGGTTGATGCGGGCAATACCGCTGTTGAACACCTGACGGAAGAACTTACGGAAATCGGTACGCCGTTTATGCCATACCCATGCCTCGGGAATCAACATCGTCCTGTATCCCGCTTCCACAATGCGGTAGGAGAAGTCGATATCTTCACCGAAGCGCATCTTGGAGAATCCTCCAAGCTGCTGATATACCTCCCGTTTGATGCCCATGTTGAACGAACGGGGGTAGAACTTGTCAAGCTTCTTCTTACCTCCACGAATGCCGCCCGTTGTAAAGAAGCTGGTCATGGAATAGCTGATGGCCTTCTGGACAGGTGTGAACGAAGGGTGGGAAGCGTCAGGACCGCCGAAGGCTGCAAGAGACTCACCCCCTTGCCCCTCCCTCACAGGGAGGGGAGTGGATACCTCAGCATCTACGGCTTGCAGGTAGTCTTTGGGGAGGACCACATCGCTGTCCAAGATGATGAGCCATTCGCCTTTTGCCCGTTCGGCTCCGTAGTTACGGCTCTGACCGGGGCCGCTGTTCTCTTTGGCGTAATAATGCAAATCAAGGATGCTTGCGTATTTGTCGCAAACATCCTTGCAGGGTTTTACCGATCCGTCTTCAACAATCAGTACCTCAAAGTCCTTGATGGTTTGTCCACAAAGACTCTGAAGCAACTCATCCACTTCATCGGGACGGTTAAAGACGGGAACGATGATTGAATACTTCATTATTCCTTCACGCGCTGCAGATAGCTACCGTCGCGGGTGTCAACCTGAACCAGCTCACCTTCATCGATGAAGAGGGGAACGCGGATCTCCACACCAGTCTCCAATGTAGCGGGCTTGGTGGCGTTGGTGGCGGTGTCGCCCTTTACACCCGGCTCGCTGTGCGTAATGCGGAGCACGGTCTTTACCGGCATTTCTGCATAGAGAATGGTATTGGTATCAGCATCGCTTACCACCTCTACAATGTCGCTCTCTTTCATGAAGGCTACGCCAGTGATCAAGTCCTTTGAAATAGGAATCTGATCGTATGTCTCCTGGTTCATGAAGATGTAGTCATCACCTTCCTGATACAGATACTGATAGGGGCGACGCTCTACGCGCACATCCTCCAGAGCCTCACCGATGTTGAAGCGCTTCTCAAGTACGCGACCGCTTACCACATCTTTCAAGGTGGTGCGCATGATGGTGTTTCCCTTACCCGGCTTCACGTGAAGGAAGTCGATACAGAAGTACAGCTTACCGTCCATGCGGATACATGTACCTTTCTTAATGTCTTGTGATTTGATCATAATAATATGTCTAATAATTAGTGATTCGCAAATTTCGGTGCAAAATTACGAAGAAAAGAGCAAATTACGAAGAAAAAGCAGATTTTTCTTTGCCAATTCAAAAATTATGCGTACTTTTGCACCCCAAATTGGAATGAACTGGTTGAATAATAACAAATAAAAATATAAAATAGCAATGAAAAGAACATTTCAGCCTCACAACAGGAAAAGAGTGAACAAGCACGGTTTCCGTGAGAGAATGGCCAGCAAGAATGGCCGCCGCGTGCTTGCTGCACGTCGTGCAAAGGGACGTAAGAAACTGACTGTTTCCGACGAGAACCACGGAAAGTAATCCGTCGGCAGAGAAAAAACAAAGGAAAACAGAAAGAAGTAAGGCAAAGGCTTTGCTTCTTTCTGTTTTTTTTGTACCTTTGGGCACAAATTTAGAGTTATGAAGTCATCAGAGTTCTTCAAGAAGGTGTTCAGTTGGACACTTTGGGCCAATCTGTTCGCCATGGCACTGGTTGTGGTAGCTGCCTGTTTCGGTGTCAAATACGGTATAGACCTCTATACACACCACGGAGAAAGAATCCAGGTGCCGAATGTCCGTCATAAATCGTTTGCCGATGCTGAGCATATCCTCGATAAACTCGGACTGAAGATCGAGGTAAGCGATACCGGCTATGTGAAGGTGCTGCCGCCTGATTGTATTCTGGAACAGTCGATCCTACCCGGGACGTCAGTGAAATCGGGCCGTATTGTCTATGTGGTGATCAATGCTGCCAACACGCCAACACTGACCATTCCCGATGTGATAGACAACAGTAGCTACCGCGAAGCACGAGCCAAGCTTGAGGCCATGGGCTTCAAGGTGGGCGATCCGCAGTATGTACCTGGTGAAAAGGATTGGGTGTATGGCATTAAGTGCCGCGGTAAGCTGGTGGCCAGCGGGCAGAAGGTGCCTGTGGATGCCATGCTGATTATCCAGGTGGGCGATGGCATGCGCGATTTGTCCGACTCGGTGGCGTACATCGAACCTGAATATGATGACTTCGATGATATGATGGAAGTGGATGAGGCTCCTGTGGAAGAGGAAAAACCTGCTGATCAGCCTGCAGAACAGCCAACTGATCAGCCTGCCGCTACAGGTGAAGTGGATGAGTTCGAGGTGGTAACAGGACCGGAATAAAGATGATTGACGAGAGGTTTGACAACCTGGAAGAGATGACTGAAGACAGCGACCTGGAGGAACAGGCGCAGCTGTATGAGCATTTCCGTGTCGTGGCCGATAAAGGTCAGGAGCCGCTGCGGGTGGATAAATTCCTCTTTGAGCATCTGCAGCATTCCAGTAGGAACCGCATACAGAAGGCCGCTGAGGCTGGATTCATCCATGTAAACGACCGACCTGTAAAGAGTAACTACAAGGTGCGGCCCTTGGATGTGGTCACCCTGATGCTCGACCGTCCGCACTACGATGATACCATTGAGGCTGAAGATATTCCGCTGACGATTGTCTATGAGGATGATGACCTGATGGTGATTAACAAGGAGGCGGGAATGGTGGTGCACCCTGGCTGCGGTAACTATCATGGTACCCTGGTGAATGCTGTTGCATGGCATCTGCGCAATAATCCCAACTATGATCCCAACGACCCGGAGGTGGGATTGGTGCATCGCATCGACAAGGATACTAGCGGACTGCTGGTGGTGGCCAAGACGCCTGAGGCCAAGACGAAATTGGGTGTGCAGTTCTTCAATAAGACCACCCACCGAAGCTACAATGCTCTGGTATGGGGCAACTTCGTGGAAGACGAGGGTAGGATAGAGGGGAATATCGGTCGCGACCCGAAAGACCGGTTGCGAATGAGTGTGTTTCCGCCCGACTCAGATATCGGTAAGAGTGCTGTTACGCACTACCGTGTGTTGGAACGATTCGGCTATGTCACGTTGGTGGAATGTGTGTTGGAAACGGGTAGAACCCATCAGATTCGTGCCCACATGAAGCATATCGGACATCCCTTGTTCAGCGATGAGCGTTATGGCGGAACAGAAATACTGAGGGGGGAGCGGTCGGCCAGCTACAAGGCTTTCATCCAGAACTGCTTCAAACTGTGTCCACGACAGGTGTTGCATGCCCAGACACTGGGTTTCGTTCACCCAAGGACAGGTAAGCAGATGGATTTCAATAGCGAGTGGCCCACAGATATGGCGCAGCTGATTGATAAATGGAGACATTATTTCATGAACCGAAATAACGAATGATCGTAATAACGAAATATCGAAATAACGTAATAACGAATAATAATAATGAATAATTTGAAGAGAACAATTGCCATCGTTTGTGGCGGTAACTCATCGGAGTATGGTGTGTCCCTGCGTTCAGCACAGGGGCTGTACTCCTTTTTCGACAAAGAAAAGTACAACGTATATATCGTGGTCATCAAAGGTAACCGCTGGGAGGTGAACCTGAACGACGGTACCACGACACCTATCGACAAGAACGATTTCTCGTTCAAGGAGAATGGTAAGCTGGTGATGTTCGACTATGCCTATATCACCATTCATGGCACCCCAGGCGAGAACGGTATCCTGCAGGGCTATTTCGAGCTGATTCACCTGCCCTACAGCACGAGTGGCGTTTTGGTCGAGGCATTGACGTTTGATAAGTTCGTGCTGAACCAATACCTGCGCAGCTATGGCGTGAGCGTGGCAGAGAGTCTGCTCATCCGCAAAGGCTATGAGGAGCTGGTGAGCGATGACGAGATAGAGGAACGTATCGGTATGCCTTGTTTCGTGAAGCCTGCTGCCGACGGTTCTTCCTTTGGTGTATCAAAGGTGAAGAACAAGGATCAGTTGGCCCCCGCCATCCGTAAGGCCATGATGGAGAGTCCGGAGGTGATGGTGGAGAGCTTCCTTGAGGGAACCGAGATCACGCAGGGTATCTATAAGACAAAGGAGAAGACGGTGCTGCTGCCGATTACAGAGGTGGTGACCAGTAATGAGTTCTTCGACTACGACGCGAAATACAACGGTCAGGTGGATGAGATCACCCCGGCTCGTATCCCTGAAGAGGTGGCCGAGCGGGTTGGAAAGATCACGAGTCATATCTATGACATCCTTCACTGCAACGGTATTATCCGCATCGACTATATCATCAGCAAGGAAGGAAAGATCAGTATGCTGGAGGTGAATACCACACCGGGTATGACTGCCACGAGCTTCATTCCGCAGCAGGTTCGTGCCGCAGGACTCGACATCAAGGATGTGCTGACAGACATCGTGGAGAACCAATTCGCTTAAGTAAGGCGCGTTATAACGTGATTACGTGATTACGAAATTCGTTATTCCGTTTTTCCGTTATTCCGAGATTACTCAAGCTAATCATAAAGTTCAAAGTACAAAGTTCAAAGTTCAAAGTTTATGGAGTTGAGGGATTTTGATGCTATACGACCCTTCGAGCCGGAGGAATTGCCGGAGGTGTTCGACCGACTGCTTGCTGACAAGCAGTTTCAGGCAGTGCTGACTTATCTGTATCCGCAGGTGCCCTTGAAGGCGATTGCTCAGAAGATGCATGCGTGTCGTTCATGCCTCGACTTCCAGAAGGCGTTCTGCTACGACTTCCTGAAGAACCTCATGGCCAAGGCCAGTAAAGGCTTCGATATGGATGTGTCGTGTATCGATGTATCACGTCGATATACGTTTGTCAGTAACCACCGTGACATTGTACTCGACTCGGCTTTGCTCGATGTGCTCCTCATCGACAGTGGCTTCGACACCACCTGTGAGATTGCTATTGGCGATAATCTCCTGTCACTGCCATGGGTGAAGGATCTGGTAAGGGTGAATAAGTCGTTCATCGTTGAGCGCTCCCTACCGCCGCGACAGATGTTCATGGCCAGCAAACGGCTGTCAGACTATATGCATTTCGTGATTGAAGAGAAGCATGACAATATCTGGATTGCTCAGCGGGAAGGACGGGCCAAGGATTCTAACGACCGCACCCAGCAGGCCATCCTGAAGATGATGACGATGGGTGGAACGGGCAGTCCTGTGGAACGGTTGAAACAGCTGCACATCGTTCCGTTGGCCATCAGTTATGAGTTCGATCCGTGCGACTACCTCAAGGCGCGGGAGTTCCAACTGAAACGCGACATCGAAGGGTGGAAGAAGACCAAAGAGGACGATGTGCTGAGCATGAGGACGGGCATCATGGGCTATAAAGGACAGGTACATTACCATTGCGCTCCGTGTATAGATGACTATCTGGATCAGCTGTCTCCTGATATACCCAAGACGGAGATCTATGAGGTGATAGCATCGCATATCGACGAGGAGATACATCGTAACTACCGTCTTTATCCCTGTAACTATCTTGCCATCGACCTGCTTACCGGGGAATCATCGTTCAGCATGCATTATACCGAGGAGTACAAAGCGCAGTTCCTTCAGTACCTCGACACGCAGTTGGCGAAGATCAACGATGTTCCGCAGAAGGATGAGGCTTTCCTCAGAGAGTGTATGTTGAATATGTACGCGAACCCGGCCATCAACTACCTGTCAGCCAGATGATCAGATTATTCCCATACTTTTTAAGAAAGGCTGTCTGGCTGTTCATGGCAGTCATGTTGCTCATGGCCTGTACCTCGAACGACTATGATACAGGTGATGGGAAGCTGTCGTACCACCGGGCCGATTTTGTGGATGCCTACACCAATAGTAACGCTTCTTTTGTGAAGGCCATGACCGATGATGGCGACTCCTTGGTGTTTTCTGCTCCGCTGAAAGTGAAATGGGCAACCACCCCCGATTCTGCCTACCGTGCCCTCTTATATTATAGTAAGGAGGACGAGAAGCTACAGCCACGGTCGATGGTTAGTGTGCTTGTCCCCAATATCCGTCCTATCAGTAAGGTGAAGGCCATGTACAATGATCCGGTAAAGATGATCAGTGCTTGGCGAAGCCGGAACGGAAGGTATGTGAACCTTTGTCTGGGCTTTGTGACAGGAACGAATGAGGAAGATGAAAGTAAGCATTCGGTGGGAATGGTATGCGACACGTTGCTGCAGCATGAAGATGGAAGCAAGCATCTCCAGCTGAAGTTCTATCATTCCAGAAACGGAATGCCTGAGTATTATACCACCAAGTTGTATTTCAGTATTCCGCTAAAAAACAACCCGTACCACTTGGGTACGGGCGATTCCCTATCTGTTTCGGTGAACACTTACGAAGGGTGGGTCACGAAGACGTTCACTTATTAAGTTTGATCTCCAGATGCTCGAGCATGTCAATGGTCATGCGGCGCAAATCGTAGTCGGGCATCCAACCCCATTCACGACGGGCACAGGTGTCGTCCATCTTGTCGGGCCAGCTCTCGGCAATGCTCTGCTTCAGCGGGTCCACCTGGTATTCCATCTCAAATAGCGGACGGTGTTTCTTGATCTCAGCGAAGATTGTCTCGGGGGCGAAGCTCATGGCTGTGACGTTAAAGGCGTTGTGATGAACAAACTTCGTGGGGTCGGCTTCCATGATACTGATGGCTGCTTTCAAGGCATCGGGCATGTACATCATGTCGAGCAGTGTTCCTTCGGCTATCGGACAGATGAATTTCTCTCCCCTCACAGCACTGTAGTAGATATCCACGGCATAGTCGGTAGTGCCTCCTCCTGGGGGTGTTACATACGAGATGATACCCGGGAAACGAACCGAGCGGGTATCCACCCCATACTTCTTTTGGTAGTAGTCGCTGAGCATCTCGGTGGTTACCTTCGAGATACCGTAGATGGTCTGCGGGCGTTGGATGGTGTCTTGCGGCGTACCCCGATGGGGGGTGTGCTTGCCAAACGAGCCGATACTGCTGGGGGTGAAAACGGCACAGTGGTTCTCACGAGCTACCTCCAAGACATTCCACAAACCGTCGATGCCAATCTTCCATGCTAACTTAGGCTTTGATTCTGCCACTACCGACAGCAGGGCGGCAAGGTTGTAGATGGCATCAATATGGTGTTTCTTCACCACATGGGCTATCATCTCACCATCGGTAACATCAGCCAGTTCGGCAGGTCCTGCCTCTTTCAACTCACCAGTTGGCTCTGCACCAGTAATATAACCCGCCACAACATGTTCGTTGCCGTAGCGTCTTCTCAGTTCTCTTGTCAGTTCTGAACCGATCTGTCCAGTTGAACCTATCACCAGGATTCTTTTCATATCATCGTTATCAATAGGTTAGAGTAGTTATATTCCAACTGCAAAATAAATACTTTTTTTCGACAATCCGTCACTTTTTAGCATAAAAATTACATAAAAACAAGTTCTTTCCGCAAAATTCTTGGGAGAAACACCGTTATTCTCGAAATTTTTGTCTTACTTTGTAGCATAATTCTAACAAATCATTAGCCTATGTACGGAAGAATGAAAGAACATCTCACGCAGACACTTGCTGAGATTCGTGAAGCAGGACTTTACAAAGAGGAACGATTGATTGAGAGCCCGCAACGGGCAGCGATTCAAGTGAAGGGACAGGAGGTGCTGAACTTCTGTGCCAACAATTATCTGGGCTTGTCAGACCATCCGCGTCTGATTGAGGCTTCGAAGAAAATGATGGACCGCCGTGGCTTTGGTATGTCGAGTGTGCGCTTTATCTGTGGAACACAGGATATCCACAAGGAACTGGAGGCGGCTATCTCCGATTATTTCAAGACCGAGGATACCATTCTCTATGCGGCTTGTTTTGATGCGAATGGTGGTGTGTTCGAGCCCTTGTTCACCGAAGAGGATGCGATTATCTCTGATGCACTGAATCACGCTTCTATCATCGATGGCGTACGACTCTGCAAGGCCAAGCGCTATCGTTATGCGAATGCCGATATGGTGGAGTTGGAGAAATGCTTGCAGGAAGCACAGGCACAGCGTTTCCGTATCATCGTGACCGATGGCGTGTTCTCGATGGATGGAAATGTGGCTCCTGTGGATAAGATCTGCGACCTGGCCGAGAAATATGATGCCTTGGTCATGGTGGATGAGAGTCATTCGGCAGGTGTGGTTGGTGCAACCGGTCATGGTGTGAGCGAGTTCTTCAACACCTATGGTAGGGTGGACATCTATACCGGAACGTTGGGTAAGTCGTTCGGTGGTGCCCTTGGCGGCTTCACCACAGGTAGGAAGGAGATTATCGATTTACTCCGCCAACGCAGTCGTCCATACCTTTTCTCCAATTCCTTGGCTCCTGCCATTATCGGAGCCTCATTGGAGGTGTTTAAGATGTTGAAGGAGAGTAATGTGATTCACGACCGTCTGGTGGAGAACGTGAACTATTTCCGCGACAAGATGATGGCAGCGGGCTTCGACATCAAACCCACGCAGAGTGCTATCTGTGCCGTGATGCTCTATGATGCCAAGCTCTCACAGGTGTATGCTGCCAAGATGCAGGAGGAGGGAATCTACGTCACGGGTTTCTACTATCCTGTAGTTCCCAAGGAACAGGCTCGTATTCGTGTGCAGATATCAGCCGGACATCAGCGTGAACACCTTGACCGCTGCATTGCTGCCTTCATCAAGGTGGGCAAGGAACTGGGCGTATTACATAGTTGATTTTCCAACTAACTTAGTTACTCCTACTTATCAGCCTAGTTAGACCCACTTATCAGCCTGATTTCTCCCTCTAACCAGCCTGATTTCTCCCACTTATCAGCCTTGTAGGAATTCGAGGTATGAATTAGAATTTAAAAATGCTCCGCTATTACGCCTAATCAACTTAAAGTCAGAAGGTTGTTGGCGGAGCAATTTTTATTGAAGAAAAGAAGAGCGCCCGTTATGAAAACGAGCGCTCTTCTTATTTGTTTATATCTTCTCACTACTTGAAGTAGAGTTTCACTGGCGTGAATCGGTCGCCTGTGAAGAGGATATGTTTCTCGTCGATCGTATCAACGAGCGGATCACCCGAGATATTGATTTCAAGTGTCCATGTACCGTCTCCATTGTCGGTCAACAAATCATTACCAGGTTGGAAGTCAGTGAGCCACTGGGTATCCCACCAGCCATTGGTCACGCGAATCTGAGGATCGGTGGCTTCAACCACTAAGTAGAATGTGCCTGACTTGATCTTGTCCCATATATCCTGCGGGAATGTGGTAATACACTCGTTATTTCCATCGTGGCCGTCAAGACCGAAACGATAGGTACCGTTCCAAGATACTGCACCGGCACCGCTGTTCTCCCAGAAGACGGTCTCGCTGGAACCTCCGCCACCGGCAACAAGCTCAATGAAGTAGATTTCCTCTACGGTGTATCCACTACCTGTGAAGAGCAGATGATGTGAATCCATGATGTCAACCAGCGGATCGTCAGAGATATTCACGGTAAGCGTCCATGTACCATCTCCATTATCAACGAGCAACTCATTGCCAGGCTGAATATCACCTACCTTCCAATCGGAATCCCACCATCCGGTGGTGACACGAATCTGAGGATTAGCACCCTTGACAGTGACATAGAAGGTTTCTTTCTTCAGTCTCTCCCATACATCCGTAGGAACAGTGTAGCATTCCTCACCAGTTGAATTGGTCTCAGGAGCGAAACGATAGTCACCATTCCAGTTGATCTCACCGAGTTGACCACCATTTGTCCAAACAGGAACCTTCACTTCCTGCATACCAGGACCGTCAATCCATACATCTTCGGCGAAGTAGATTTCCTCTACGGTGTATCCACTACCTGTGAAGAGCAGATGATGTGAATCCATGATATCAACCAGCGGGTCGCCAGAGATATTCACGGTAAGTGTCCATGTACCGTCTCCATTGTCGGCGAGCAACTCATTGCCAGGCTGAATATCGCCGACCTTCCAATCGGAATCCCACCATCCGGTGGTGACACGAATCTGAGGATTAGCACCTTTGACAGTGACATAGAAGGTCTCTGACTTCATTTTCTCCCATACATCCATAGGAACAGTGTAGCATTCCTCGCCAGTTGAATTGGTTTCAGGAGCGAATCGATAGTCACCATTCCAGTTGATCTCACCGAGTGAGCCGTCGTTCTTCCAGATGGTGGTCTTCACTGTCTCCCAGTGACCTTCATCAGCACCTGGTTCGTAAGCCAGTTCTGGCATCAGGATGCTCTGTCCGTCGTAGGTATGAAGGATACCCACAAAGGTACCTTCGTAGATGTTCTTCTTAGGAAGACGAATCGTGAGCTTGTAGGTGCCCTTGCGATAGAACTCCTTATGATCGATGATCTGTGGAACGCCATCTGCATCAAGCAGCTCAACACTATTGATGAACTCCAGGTCAGAACCGAACACATCGATCAGTTCACCGCCTGTGGCTTTTTCACCAGGCTGTTTGGAGTAACCTGTAACATAGGTATGTCCAAGAGTAAGCGACATATGCGACTCAGCCTCGTCATCGGCTGTGCGCACAATAATCTTACCACCATCAGCAGCAATGCCAGATGGTGCATTGACTCTGATCATGTCGTTGCCGACAATCTCGAAATCGGTCACTTTCTTGCCACCGGGGAATTCAATTTCAGTCACACCATTAAATCCGGAACCATTGATGGTCATGGGCTGGTTGGTGACTACCTTCGTTGGGAAGAAAGTCTTGATGCCCAGGCCTACGTTAGCCGATTGGGCGTCTTCGTCAGAGCAAGCTGTAAATGTGGCTCCGATGAGAACCACCGCAAGCAACGCGCCTAAATAATTGATTATATGCTTCATAATCTTTTAATTTTCAATTTTAACTTCGTTGACTTTCGTCACGACTTGGCCAATCAAGCAAGCTTGTTGGCGCTCGCTGCTCCGAAAGTTCAATTGTCAATTATCAATTCATTACCATCCCGGATTCTGGGTAAGGTTAGGATTCTTTTTCAGTTCCGACTGTGGAATGGGGTAGAAATTGAACTTTTCATCCCACTGGCGGTTAATCGTAGAGCGTGTAAGCATCAGATCGCTACTGAGCGTTGCTGTCTGAATGGTCTTAAAGTACTGTGCACCCTTCTTCCAACGACGTACATCCCAGAAACGATGATTCTCAAAGGCCAGCTCCACCAAGCGTTCACGCTCATAGCGTTTCACCCATTCTTCACCATCCTCGGTGAATTTCGGCATCTGGATGTCTGAGCGATTGCGCAGCACGTTGATGGCCTCATTGGCTGTCATTCCATAGGTTGCATCGTTAGCACTTCCTGTGGCGTTGAACACTGCTTCGGCATAATCCAGGTAGAACTCTCCCAGACGGAAGATGATCCAAGTGTGACGACGGGTGGTCTGGTTATCAGCTGTGGTAACACATGAACCATCGACATACTTTCTAAGATAGTAGCTTGTAGGAGTGGCTCCATACTTCGGAGCACCATTGAATCCACCAACGAAGGTTTCAATGGCCTTCTTCTGAGCACCATTGCTGGGCCATTCATCACCATTCTTCACTACGGTGAGTGCGAAACGTGGGTCAAGACCCTCGTAGGGATCAACCGACGTGAGGTCGATGTTACCCGGGTAGCGCTCGCCGAAAGTCTCACCATTGTCCTGATACTCATACTGATCTACCAGACTCTGGGTGGGACAGTTACCGGAAGAACCGTTCTCTACACCAACGGGATAGTTGGCCATCTCGAAATCGTTGCTTTCACCACGTCCGAGACCGAAGATGATTTCCGGGTTGAAGAAAGCATCATGTCCCCACAGAGAACCGTAAGAGCTGAGCTTCAGGCCCCATGTGGAAGCGTTGTCGAGGATGTACTTGCAAGCTTCTGCTGCCTTGGCCCATCTGGTCTTGTCGCCTGTCGGGTTATGAAGCGGTGAGGCTGCATAAAGCAGTGTGCGTGCCTTGAGGGCATAAGCCGCAATACGAGTGGCACGACCCACCTCTGAACCCACCTCCGTGTTATAGTTCTCAGGCAGGTAGGGGGCAATAGCGTCCAGTTCCTCAACGATGAACTTCACGATGTCATCTTCAGAGGTACGTTCAATGCTATTAGCCTGACCGTTGGTGAGCGTCGTCGTTACCAAAGGAACGTTGCCGTAGGTCTTGAACAACTCGAAATAGAAGTAGGCTCTGAGGAAACGCAACTCATAGGGGAAAAGCTCCAGCTGCTGTACCCAGATATTGTAATCAGGGTTATATTGCCAGTCGGAGATATCGGTCTGGTCGATCTTCTCCAGATACATGTTGACATCTGCAATGGCGGTATAGGCCTTATCCCATGTGTTGGAATAAGGATTAGCCGGGCTCCATCCGCCGTTCACGTAGTTGTTCACGGCTCCTGTTTCGAGTGCATACTGAGCCTCGTCGGTAGCTCCGGCCAGGAAGTAGGCACTGTTAGAGCCCAGCTCGTTATTGTACACCTGCGCATAGACGTCGAATACCAGGTTCTTGATTCCGTTCTCGAAATATTCGAAGGTCCAATCCTCGTCTCGGGTGTTCTGCTCTGTGTAATCCAGATCGGCACAGGAGAAAAGGAGAACAGAGGAAAGAGGAAGGAGGAAGGACATCACTCCCACCGCAACCTTATTATATTTATTTGTCTTCATAATTTCAATTATCAATTATTGATTATCAATTTTTCAGAACTGAACTGAAAGACCAACATTAATACTCTTCATCACCGGATAGCCCGTGTTGAGGTTCTCTGCATCCATGGCATCGATATTGTCGAAGGACAAGAGGTTCTGTCCCTGTACAAATACCTTGGCACTTGAAACCTTCAGCGGCTCAATGACTTTTGCGGGCAACTTGTAGTAAACTTCGCAGTCGCGCAGCTTCAGCCAGCTGATGTTGCGGTACCAGATCGTGGAGTTCTGAGCGTTGTTAGCTACATTCTCTGTTGACAGACGAGGATAGCTTGCATTGGCTCCAGCGATGTCGAAGCAGTTGTCGTAGTACTCCTGAGAGAGGTTGCGGTTGTTGGAGAGGGCTCCCCATACACCGTCAACATAGCGCAGGTTCTTTACCTGATGAGCAGCTCCCTGCAAAGTGGCGTTGAAGCCAAATCCCTTGTACTCTGCTCCAAAGGTGAAAGCATAGTTCAGGGCGGGGAAGGCGTTGCCATAATCCTGTGCTACGTAGTCGTTCTCGTTGATGACGCCATCATCGTTGACATCCTTATACTTGATGTCACCCACCTTCACCTGTCCAAACTGCTGAACAGGACTATTGTCAATCTCATCCTGACTCTGGAAGAAGCCTAAGGCGATGAGTCCACGCTCATAGTCGGCAGGACCGTCAACCAACGAGAGGTTAGGATAGGCGGGTGTCTCAATCCATTCCAGGATCTCGCTCTTCACTGTTGAGAATGAAGCACCGGCATTCAGGTTAAGACCATTGGCGAAGGTCTTGGCATAGCGGAGTCCCAGTTCCATACCGTAGCTGGCTACACGTCCCTTATCATCATATGATGACTGGATACCAACTACAGAGGAGTTGAGTGAGTTGGCGCTGACCAGGATGTTGCGACGCTGCTGATAGAATACATCAAAAGTAACGTCCAGCGCGTTGGCTATTCTCAGATCGGTACCGAAGTTGGCCTTATAGGCTGTTTCCTGTGCGAAATCATCGGTGGGGAACTGAGTAAGGAAGGCGCCCCATGAACTCTGGAAATTGGTACCATACCAGAACTGTCCGTGTGAATTGCTCCAACGGGCGAGCCACAGACCAGCAGCCGGCACGTAGTCGGTATGCTGAATACCACCCGACAGACGAACCTTTCCATAGTTGAGAATACCATCAGGATTGTTGGCATAGATGTAACCCAGACCGATTGTCGGCGAGAAGGCCCACTTGGCAGGATTACTGCGGTTGGAACCGTTGGCTGCCAGCACCACATCGGCCATCAAACGGTTAGCGTGGTCGTAGTGCAAAGCCAGCTGCCAGTTGGCACGATACCAGGTGTTGTCCTGACCATCACGAATCTCGCTCTTCATGTTATAGTTGGCATTGGCACCGAAGTTATCGCCATTGTTGAGTTGCAAGGCATATTTCAGTCCTGCATTGAAGGTGGCAATACGCCACTGTGTGTCAACCCAGTGGTTGAACGTCAGCTTGTCTTCTACAGTACCCATCACATGCTCACTACCATCAGCCTCATGCCATCCGTACTGATAACCCTTCGTGCGGGTCTCAATGGTATTGGAAGAGTTGTCGTAAGATGCTCCTACGTAGAACTTCAAACCATCTGTAATGAAGTCAAGGTCTTGCTCTAATGTGATGTTTGCCCAGATCTGGCGCTGGTGCGTCTTCATGAAACCGGCACCCTGCGACTTGGCCAGGAGGTTGAAGTCACCATAGGTCTGACTACCGCCCCATACGCCACTTGCCGTCTTGATGGGGAAGGCCAGAGCAGGCACCTTATACAGATGCCACCATGCATCGTTAGAGTTCACATTGGGAACACCGTTTGTCTCCATCAGGATACCTAAGATGTTGGTGCTTACCCTTGTTGACTTGCTTACTTCGAAGTCAACGTTAGCACGTATGTTAGCCTTCGAATACTTCAACTGTGAGTTCCAGTCACCCTGATCAGGGTTCTTATAGAGACCACGGGCATCGGTATAGTCGAGCTGGGTATAGTACTGCACCTTGTCTGTTCCACCGAAGAACGAAAGGTAGGCATTCGACTCATGTGCCGTGTTCTTGAACACTTCATCCTTCCAGTTTACGTTAGGATAAACCAGCGGATTACTGCCGTCAACGAATTTCTGTAGCTCGCTACTTGTATAAGCGGGAGCAAGACCGTCGTTCTGACGAGCACGGTTCAAAGCATTGGCGTAGTCGTAGGCACTGACCATATCTGCCATCTGCGGGTCGAACTGAATCTTATGCGAAGCACCTACCTTGAAATGGTACTTGCCGTCTTTAGCACCGTGCTTGGTCTTTACCAACAGCACGCCATTGATGGCTTCATGACCGTAGAGGGCTACAGCGGCCGCGTCTTTCAACACGGTAACACTTTCCACCTCTTCTACAGAAAGACGGTCGATGGGGCGTTCCACACCATCTACAAGAATCAAGATATCTCTCTCACCTGTGGTCTGTACGCCACGGATGTTAAACGTAGCGCCACGACCTTCCTCGCCTTTGAAACCAGTGTTCTGAAAAGCATTCAGACCCGGGAGCTTGCCATAGAGGGCATCAGCCAGACTGATGGCTGAGGTGCGACGCAACTCTTCAGCCGTGATGGTTGTTGCTGCCGCAGTAGTGAGGTATTCCGTCTGCTCAACGCCATAGCCTAAATCTACCTTCTGCGACGCTTTGTCGCTCAGCGTCACCTGGGCACTGACTGCCATTGGGGCAACGCAGAGTCCCATCAAGGTATATATATATTTATTTCTTATTTTCATAATCTTTTCAATTTTCAATTGTTCATTTTCAATTTGAAAAATTACCACCCAGGATTCTGTGTAAGACCATATCCCTTCTGAATCTCAATACGAGATACAGGATCGAGATACCACTTGTTAGTCCAGTAACCAGGATCCCACCAGCGACGGGCACCAACTACAATCTGAGGTTTCTCATACTCAAACTTCGGCCAGGGTTGACCTGCTTTATACTGGTGATCTTCTCCATCGTCCAAACGGTTACCGTTTGCATCGAGGCAGTAGATTCTGATTTCATGCAGTGGTTTGGTGAAAAGGTCCTGACGCTTGCGTCGTACCATGTCGTAGAGGCGGTCGCCGCACTCGGCACCGATTTCGCAGTTACGCTCACGAAGAATCTCATTGATGAGGTTCTCCTTATTAGAGGTCAGATTCAATTCCGGATTCATGGTCTCAAGACGTCCCAGACCTACACGGCTGCGAACAACATGAATGTCGTCCAGGGCTCCACGGAGGTCACCTGTCTCAGCCTTGGCTTCTGCGCGGATGAGATACATCTCAGCCAAACGGATATAGGGCACACCGATGAGGTCGTCATCATAACGGCTTCCGCCGTAATAATCAAGCAACCACTTGAACTTGCAGTAACCGGAGGCTACATCGTCCTTGTTGGTGACATTACTGTTCTTCTCCAGGAAGCCACCTACCCAAGAGTCCATGTAGGTCATACCTGCGTAGTCGAATCCTGCTGGGAGTGACTGCTGGGGAACAACCATCGTTTCATACAAGCGCGGGTCGCGATTGGCAAAGATGTCAATGCCATCAGGGTTCTTACCGCGGCCATAAATATCGGAATAGGGGAAGTTTCGTCCATCCTGCATACCGAAGCATTCCATCAGCTCGTTGGTAGGAACGGCACCACCCTGACGCAAACAGTCGAGGGCAAAGCCACGCCAGCCCCAACCCCAGCCACCATCGGACAAGGTAAGTGTGGGATGTGCATCAAACAGTTTCTCGTGTCGTGTCTCGTTGTTACGATAGCGGTAGGCACGACGGTAAGCCATGCGGTAACCGGCTTCATCCTGTGTCTCTGGCTGTACCAGCTGGTAATAGTTTCCGTTTGCAGCATTGTCATCGAAGAACTCATTGCAATACTGCAGACAGCGGCTCCACAAGGATGGATCTTCCTTGCCAAACCAGATATGCTCCTCACTCTCCAAACCGGTAGGTTTCTTGGTGTAGGTGAGATAAGGCTCGTTGTTATTGAACAATGGCGATGCGGCAAACATCCAAACCTTGGCACGAAGGGCACGGGCAGAAGCACGTGTCAGACGTCCTGACCACTGACCGATGTCGGCGTTGGGAATATTCCAGATGTAACCAGGTTCATTGATGGCACACTGAATCAGTGAGTCGATGAACTCAACCGTCTGCCAAGCAGTAGAACGACCTTCAGTGAACTCTTCTCCTACTTCGTATGCTTTTTTTACGAGGCATAGACCACCGAAGTTACGGAATGCGTCGAAGTAGCGGCTGGCCATAATGGTGTAAGCCTCACCACGCAGACGACTCTTCTCAGTATCACTCATATCGGGTACGCGCTCAATATTCTCAATGATCTGCCAGCACTTGCGAACAGTCTCATAGATGGAAACACGTCCTCCAGCATCACTGTCCAGACCACTTTTAGTAGAATAAGAGAATTTTCCTTGGAAGTTACCATCTTCGGTATCCTGAGCATTCTCAGTCAGACCTCCGGGGTAGTAGCTCTGTATCGGACCGCCCCATCCAACGTAACAATGATAGGAGTCGGAAAGCACGTCGATGGGCGCACCGTTCATCATATTTCCTGCAGTGTAGGTACAGTAAAGCTGTCCGTATGCACTCCAAAGGAAATTGCGGGTGTATTCGGCCTTGTTGAACACAGTGTCGATATTCACTTCTACGCCAGGTGCTTTCTCCAGGAAAGCATTACCCACATTGATGTCATCGACACATGCCGTGAAGATGCAGGAAGTCATCCCCAAAGCCAATATGTAATTAAAAATCCTTTTCATATCTTCAATTTTTCAATTTTTCAATCCTTCAATTCTTAGAAGTTCACCTGCAAACCGAAGTTATACACACGTGTCATCGGATAGCGTACACCGAAGTCAAGTCCTGAACCAGGAGCCTCGGGGTCGTTGCCCTTGAAGTCTGCGAATGTCAGCAGGTTCTGGCCGGAGACATAGAATCTCACATAGTTGAGCAGGTCTAACCACTTGGGTTTGTTAATGGTATAACCAAGTTCCAAGTTTTTCAAACGTACATACTTTGAGTCGATAACCCATGCCTGTGAATCACGGTTGTTATGAACACGGTTGGTGAACGAGATACGTGGCAGGATGGCATTGGGGTTGTCCTCTGTCCAAGAGTTGTCGGCAACCCATTGTGCCAATGCAGAAGTGTTTGTAGAACCGAACTGATCGCGGAAGTATCCGTTCAGTGCACGACTGGTATTGTCGGCACCTACCCAAAGCATGGAGAAGTCGAATCCCTTCCAATTCAGATTGGCATTGATCGACCAAGTGATTTCGGGATTGTCTGTGTAACCGAGAGGCTTCTGGTCGTTCTGGTCGATAATACCGTCGTCGTTTAAGTCCACATAGACAGCATCACCATATTTCAGTTCAACCACCTGATCAGGCATATCCACGCCATATTTCTCTTTGTAGCGCTGCTCGGTGCCCGGCTGGTAGAACTCAAAGAGGTCGTAGCCAAAACGTTGTCCTACTGGCAATCCGGTACGGCTTAGATAATCATACATAGGTGGTACCTCGAGCATCTCAATTACCTTATTTCTTGCAAAAGCAATGCTTGGACTGATACTGTATCGGAGGTCACCAATCCTATCGGCCCACTTCAAGGTCAGTTCATAACCATGATTCTTCACACGGCCCTCGTTGACATAGCTCGAAGGAAGAGTGGTTACTGCAGGAAGCATGGAGGCATTTGATACCAAGATGTCCTTGCGGTCTTCCCAGAAGAGGTCGAGGTTCACCGTCAGACGGTCTTTCAAGAAAGCTGCATCCAAACCAAGGTTAATCTTGGTGGCTGTCTCCCATGTAACGTTCGGGTTACCGGCGGTCAACTCCTTCACTGCCTGTAACCAGTTACCGCTCGTACCAAAGTTTGCACCTCGTTTCTGCGGGTTTACTGTTGTGGCACCTTGGTAGAACTGCCATGCACCAGGCAGATACAGGAAACGGGCACCATTGGTGTTGTCGTTACCTACCATACCCCAAGATCCACGGAGTTTCAGATAGCCAATGTAAGGCTTAATGGGCTCCCAGAACTTTTCGCTTGAGGGTATCCAACCAACAGAGAACGATGGGAATGTACCGTAACGCTTACCTTCGGCAAAGTTCTCTGAACCATTGTAACCGATATTGAAGTCAACCATATAACGGGTGGCATAGTCGTAGGTGATACGGCCTACGAGACCCACATAACCCTTCGGGATGGACTGATACAAGCTGCCATCGCTGTCCCATGGATAATAGGTTTTGCTTTGGTTGTAAAGCAGTAATGCACCCACATTGTGGTTACCGAACTTACGAGCGTAGTTGAAACTTGCCTCTGCATACCAGTTTCTGTTTCCCCACTTACCTTCAGAATAGGGAATCGGCCAGGTGATGTTTTCCTTACGCAGCACCTCCTTGCCGTCAACGATGGTTGCCACGTAGGTAACACCCGTACCGAATCCGTTTTGGCGGTTCTTCTGGGCTGTATAGTCGGTGTTGTATGATCCCTTGATCTTGAAATCCAGACCCGGTGTAATGAAACTCATGTCGAGTTTATACTGGAGGTCAAGGTTCAGTACGTTGGTGCTCTCATTCACATAACCTAAGTCATAATAGTTGGAAAGCGCATCACGGTCGTAGGGTCCAACGAAATTCTCGTCGGAAACGATATGGCGACCTTGGTCGTCAACACCGATACCAGCGTATGGCGTAGCTCCTTGCAGATAGCGGAAGAGGAATCCCTCGCCACCACCCATCGTGGTACGGTTCTGAACACGTCCACCCAGCGTGAGGGCGAGCTGACTATACTTAGATACGTTGATATCCAAGTTAGCACGATAGTTGAAACGATTGTACTTGAAAGTCTCATCCTTGTTGTCAGAGAAGGTCTTGAAGAGCGAGTTCTGATTCAGGAATCCGGCAGAAACGAAGTATCTTACTTTCTCAGTACCGCCGTTCACATTCACATTTACCTGCTCCTGCCATGCGGCATCGTTCATCATATATTTAATCCAGTCGGTATTGGGGAATGTAACAGGCATGTCACCTGTGCGGAAATGCTCCATCACATCCTGACTGAATCGGATACCTGTGTCGGCATAAGGCGTGTAGTCTTTGATATTGGCAGTACCCGGCCACTGACTCATAGGAAGTGCATCGGTAATGGCTGTGTAGTTCCACATCTTTCCATAAGTATAGGAATCAGCGAAATCGATGAACTTCGAGATTTGCTGAACTGCCGTACTTGCCGAAACGGTTACGGAAGCCTTGCCTGGAGCACCACGCTTGGTGGTAACAAGGATAACACCATTAGCACCACGTACACCGAATACGGCTGTAGCAGAGGCATCCTTCAAGATAGAGATGTCCTCGATTTCGTTGGGATCGAGCTGTCCAAACGAACGCTCAACACCATCCACAAGTACCAAGGGCTCAGCACTGTTCAACGAACCTGTACCACGAACGCGGATAACTGGTTCGTCAGCACCTGGCATACCTGAAGGCTGTACCACCGACATACCCGGCAGTTTACCTTGCAAGGCATTGGCCACACTGGCCACAGGAGCCTTCAGCAGTTCTTCACCACCAACTTGCGAGACGGATCCCGTAATGGTTACCTTTTTCTGCTGACCATAGGCAATCACCACCACTTCTTCCAGACTCTGCAGGTCGGGTTTCATGCTGACGGTCATGTTTCTACTGGCTTTCAGACTCTGGGTAAGATAGCCGATGTAGGAGAACTCCAGAGTTGCTCCTTGTGAAACGGAAGGCAACACGAAATTGCCGTCGAGATCGGTGATAACACCAGTTTCAGTGCCTGCCACCATCACGGAGACACCAATCATGGGTTCACCAGTCTCATCTTTCACCTGACCTTCCACCCGGATGTTCTGGGCGAAAGCCACACTGGGCAACAGACACAATAGTGCAAGTAGCCCAAAGAGATAAGATTTACATTTTTCCATATAAGACTATTTGGTTTATTTATTAGATTATCAGATGCATAGAATCATCAGCCACAGTACCTATGGTACTCTTTGCCTGTTATTATTCCCGTATTTTGTTTCATGCTTAAGTTAAAAATTATGGTAATTAGTTATAATGTTAAAGGTAATCGGATGCAAATATAAGCATTTTATTTAACAACATGAAAAATTCTGCACTTTTTTTTAAAAGAAGGGGACTTTTTCTTTTCTTTCTTCCCAAATAATCTTAATTACGATAGAATACAAAGGTTCCGAGAGCTCGATTTATAATATAATAAGGTAAAGGGAAGATGGATGAGCGTTAGGAAAGCAAAAAAAGCAAGAAAAGTGTAATAATTGGCAAGAAAGTATTATACTTTTATAAAAAATACATATATCTTTGCAACTTGAAAAGCTATATCATCCAGTGGGAGATATTTGCCATAGCTAATAACCCTAACGTATAACAAAACCGAAACAAGGGGGAATACAGAGATCTATTTAAAGAAATCTATATAAACCTAAGAAAAATTAGTATGAATCAAAACTTGAGAAAGACAGCGCTGCTAGCAGGTGTCTGTGCAGTCTTCGGATTGTTCTGGTCACCTCAAGCTAAGGCTGACTCTGCTGTGAATACCGTTCAGTCGGTACAGCAGGACAGAAAAGTGACAGGTACCGTTGTGGATGCAATGGGCCCGGTTATCGGTGCCAGCATCTTGGAGAAAGGTACTAGTAATGGAACGGTTACCGATCTTGACGGTAACTACACTCTGAGCGTGAAGCCAGGTGCAACCTTGGTTATCAGCTACATCGGCTACAAAACCCAAGAAATCAAAGTGGGTAACAGTTCCCGTATTAACGTAACCTTGGAAGAAGACAACACTTCCCTTGATGAGGTTGTTGTAGTAGGTTATGGTGTTCAGAAAAAGAAACTCGTCACTGGTGCTACAGTAGAAGTTAAGGGCGAGGATGTGGCTAAACTGAATACCACCCAGGTGTTGGGTGCTTTGCAGAGCCAGAGTCCTGGTGTAACGATCCAGGCCATTTCTGGTCAGCCGGGTGACGGCTTTAAGGTTGCTATCCGTGGTGCCGGTACCAATGGTGATACGAAACCTCTGTACGTTATCGATGGTGTGGCAGGTGGCGACATCAATAACCTGAACCCTGCCGACATCGAGCGTATCGATGTCTTGAAAGATGCTGCTTCCTGTGCCATCTACGGATCAGCTGCTGCAAATGGTGTGATTCTCGTAACCACCAAGCAGGGTAAGCAGGGTAAGATCCAGGTGTCATACGACGGCAATATCGGTTGGTCAAATATTTACCGTTTGCCGCAGATGCTGACAGCTAAGGAATATATGAACGTGATGGATCTTGTTCGTATCAATTCAGGTGATGACGCCCGTGACTGGACGAAGTATGTTGATGCAGATCTGCTGGCCGCTTATCAAAACGGTTCAAATCCAGGTACGAACTGGATTGAGTCTATCCGCAATGAGAATGCTATTACCACAAGTCACGCTTTGAATGTTGCCGGTGGTTCTGAACTCTCGAAATTCTCGATGGGTCTTGGCTACCAGTATCAGGATGGTGCTTTTGGTGGTGTGGTAAAGACCGATTTCCGTCGTTTCACGATTCGTCTGAACTCTGAACATGTTCTTTATCGTAACTCCAAGGGTATGGACGTGATCAAGATCGGTGAGAATCTGTATTATCAGCATAGGCAGAATCAGGGTATTCAGCTGGGTACCCAGTACGCCAACGACTTGTCGAACATGCTTCGTGCAAATCCGTTGATTCCCATGTACAACAAGAGTGGTGATTATTTCATGTATGACGATCTGAAAAACTCTGGTACCGAGGGATGGTTTGGCTATAATCAGTTCTCGAGCAACCCTGTGGCCGTTCTGGTTAATTCGCAAGGTGGTAACAACAAGAGCAAGAGCTTCGGTTTAAATACAGTTGGTTATATTGAGATCCAGCCCATCAATGGTTTGGTTTATCGTGGACAGATCAGTTACAACCAAAGCAGCTGGGGCTATCGCGATTATCTTCCTACATTCCATGTTCATGATCAGGCTGGTGGTTTCCGTAATACGGATTCTTCTACCAACTCTGCTGGTCTTGGTTGGGGTTGGAGTACGACCAACACCTTGAACTATAAGTTCGCCCTTGCACAGAAGCACAACTTTGATGTACTTGTTGGTACTGAGTACGGAATGTCTAAGCCTGACTATGGCTTCAACGTATCGGCCAGCAATACAGGATCTATCTTCGGCGATCTGAAGCATGCCTATATGGATCTCTTCAAGAACACTACCGGTTCCGTAAGCGGTTCTCCTTATGGAGACTCTCGCAGCATGTCATACTTCGGACGTTTGAATTATGACTATAACGAAACCTATATGCTTTCTGCCATTATTCGTGCTGACGGTAGTTCAGTATTCGCTCCTGGACATCGCTGGGGTTACTTCCCCTCTGTATCTGCAGGTTGGGTTGTATCTAATGAGAAATTCATGGAGGGAACCAGCAGCTGGCTCGATTTCCTGAAGTTACGTGCAGGATGGGGACAGAATGGTAACAAGAACATTGCTGAGAACTTCGGTTATCTGGCAACTTTCCAGTATGGTGCTTATGGTAACTATTCATTCAATAGCGACAAGGACAACTACACCTCTGGTGCCTATCCTTCTCGTCTGGCTAATGAGAAACTGACATGGGAAACTTCTGAGCAGCTCGACCTTGGTCTTGACGCACGTTTTGTCGGTGGTAAGCTTGGTATGACTTTCGACTGGTATCAGAAGACAACCAAAGACTTGCTTGTTTATGTGCCAATAGCTCCGACAACTGGTTTCTCTGAGCAACTGAAGAATGCCGGAACCGTTCGCAATACAGGTGTTGAGTTCGCACTGAACTGGCGCGACGAGATTGGCAAGGACTTCACTTACGGAATCAACTACAACATTGCCTATAATAAGAATAAGGTAACAAAGGTAAATAGTGAACGTAAGTATAACGAAGGTGGTAGCGATAATCTTTCTCAAGGAACCGGCATCATTGCCCGTTTCGAGGAGGGACAGCCTATCGGTTATTTCTATGGCTTTAAGACATTGGGTGTTATCCAGGATGAAGCCGATCTTCAGAACTACATCAAATCCAATTGTAAAGGTTATACTGCCAATTCACTTCAGGGTGAAAGTCTGCAGCCTGGTGACTTGATGTTTGCCGACGTCAATGGTGATGGTGTAATCAACTCCGCTGATAAGACCTATCTTGGCGACCCGCATCCCGATGTAACCATGGGTCTCTCACTGAATGCAGCCTACAAAGGCTTCGATATCAGCGTAACGGGTTTTGCCGCTCTCGGACAGCAGGTAGCTCGCAGCTATCGTAAGTTTGCCGATGGTGAAATGGAGAACTACACCACAGAAGTGTACAGTTATTGGACTGGCCCTGGAACGAGCAACAAGTATCCTCGTCTGGCCAAGATGAGTGAGGGTGCCAACTGGATGTCGATATCTGATATCTACATTGAGGATGCTGGCTACTTCCGTCTGCAGAACCTTACATTAGGTTACGACTTGAAGAGCATTTGGAAGAGCAGTCCTTTCCAGCAGCTTCGCGTTTATTTCGCTGCACAGAACCTCTTCACTATTACAAAGTACAAGGGTATGGATCCTGAGAACGGTAAGTCGATTGCAAATGAGGCTTGGGTAACAGGTGTTGACGTAGGTAACTATCCGCAACCCCGTACATATATGGTAGGTGTAAATGTAAAATTCTAATTAAAGAGACTACACGATATGAAAAAGATATTTTTATTAGCAGCAGCCATTGCCACACTTGGTCTTACTTCGTGTGACATTGACAATGTGGAGAACATCAGTGGTCTGTCAACCGAAGGTTTCCCTGCCAGTGAGGAAGACGGTATTGCAGTACTTGCCGGTGTATATGAAAATTTGAATGCCACACACGCTAACCCTCAGTGCTCATATCTTTATATGGCATGTCTGGCTAGTGACGACCAGCTTGGCGGTGGTGGTACTAACGATAAGCTGATGCAGGCTCTCGACCTGATGTGTAACTATGGTAATGATATGACCAACGTGTTCTGGGGACAGCGCTACGAAGGTATCAACCGTGCCAACACACTGATTCAGGCTCTGCCGAATACCAGTATTTCTGACGATCTCAAGAATCAGTTCCTCGGTGAGGCTCTGTTCCTTCGTGCCTACTACTATTATGAGTTGGCCTCTATGTATGGCAATGTGCCTTTGCTGACAGTTCCCAGCGGTGAGACCGTAACACAGGGTGATGTCAAGCAGCTTTGGGGACAGATGCTTCAGGACTTGCGTGATGCTATCAAGATTATGCCAGCTGTACGCAAGACCGATGGACATGTTGATAAGTACACAGCTGAGGCTCTGCTGGGTCGTATCTGGCTGTTCTACACCGGTTTCTATGGAAACGGTACTTCCACAGCTGAGTTGTCTAATACGACTTATAACCCGTTGCAGTCGGTTGAACTTCCTGATGGATCGACCATGACCAAGCAGGATGTCATCGCTGCTATTGACGATTGTGTGAACAATTCTGGTTATAAGCTCGTTGATGATTTCCGTAACCTGTGGGCATACACCAACCGTCTGACAGTTGAGGATAATCCATACACCAAGGGTAAGGGTCTGAAGTGGGTTGAAGATGACGTGAACGGAACGGAGAATACGAATCCCGAATCCATGTTTGCCATTAAGTTCAACAAGTGGGCTTCCTGGTCAACCACCATTGGATATGGTAATGGTATTGCCCTACACTTCGGTGTCCGTGATGCTACATACGAGAATCACTTCCCCTTCGGACAGGGATGGGGTGCCGGTCCTGTGGCTCCTAACCTCGTCAATGACTGGAAGGCTGCTGAACCTAACGATATCCGTCTGAGTGCTACCGTTCAGGACTGGACCGACAAGTCTTCATATGAAGGAAACTACAAGTATGGTGGTGGTGACGACTTCGTACAGGAAACAGACTTCTACGAAAAGAAATGGTCGCCAATCCTTGCTAAGAAAGAAGATGGCTCATACTGGTGTACTTTTGAATGCGCGATGTACCCAGGTACCTGGGATCAGTCAGGTGCTTCAGGTGAGGAGAACTTCCAGCTGAATAACATTCACGACCTCGTGCTGATCCGCTTTGCCGATGTGCTGCTGATGCAGTCGGAGTTGAAGGAGGAGGTAACGGGTATTAACAAGGTACGTGCAAGAGCCGGACTTGATCCTATAAGCAGCTACTCTTTGCAGGCTCTGCAGAACGAGCGCCGCTGGGAGTTTGCTTGCGAGGGTATACGCTGGAACGACATTCGTCGTTGGCACATTGCCTCTGTGGTTTTGGCCAAGCAGGAGAATCAGCCTGTTTACTATTGTGGAAAACCTGCCACAAACGATGCTCATAATGGTGGCTATGCTGCCCGATACACAGCTACTGCAGGATTCCAGAAGATGCCGGAGAGTCAGGTCTCTCTGGGTAGTGTGAAACAGAACGACGGCTGGGGTGACGCCTCTGGCGAATATACTGGCTGGTAATAAAATGTTGAATCAATAAACAGAAAGACAAAATGAAAAAGATATTATTAGGAATCTGCGTACTCGGCCTGCTCGCATCTTGCGATCCGTCGAAGGATTCAATTGGCGTACCAGCCCCTATCGCAGAGTCACAGTTGGCTTCTGAGTTTACATATACACAGCTGGCCATGAATGATGATGGCTCTTATGTGGAGTCGTCTACTGGAAACTACTTTAAGTTTACCAGTCCTCGTGTCGTTACGATCTATCGTTTGAATGCCTCTGGCGGAGAGGTTATCCTCTCAAAGGGTTCTTCTGCAGGATTGTTTATCCTGAAACCAACCCGTGGTTCCGACCCACAGCAGAAATTCTATGTCCGTGCCCGTGAGTTCGACGGTTCTAGTGTTGAGACCTCTTTCAACGTAACTGTTGATGTACCAGGTGAACTGTCGTTGGAGATGAAGATTGCTTGTAGCGACAGCGGTACAAAGACTTGGACTTGGGACGGCAGTGTACATTCTGGTGCTGTATGGGGTAATATCGGTTATACACCAGGTGAAGATTGGACAAGTGGTTATTGGTGGGGATGTCCTGCTGAGGAGCTGACTGGTCAGCTGCAGCATTCAAACACAGGTGTTGCCACCGGTGAGGAGGACTCAAGAGCATATATGGTATTCTCTGAGGAAGGAATCATTACCACTTACGATGCAGGTGGCAACCAGATCCGTAAGGGTGCCTTCGAAATCAAGGACTATGACAATGGTAACAAGATTGCTGTAAATGGCGTACCTTGGAAGGTTGGTACTCTTCACACCGATCCTGGAACCATCTTGTTCCCCTTCAAGATCAATGGTGGTGGTACAACTCCTACAGATTTTGATATTGTAAAACTGACTTCAGACAAACTGCAGTTGGTGTATGCTGATGCAGGAACAGGAAGTTGGAGTGAGGCCACTTATTGGTGCTTCAAGAGCAATACCGACTTAGCTGGTTCATTGGCTGGTTATGATGAATCAGGTAAGAGCTGGACATGGGACCCCAGCATTACAGGTGCTGTTTGGGGTAACATGGGTTATCAGCCTGGCGACGGTGCTTCTATCGGTACGACCGGTAACGGTCAGTGGTGGGGCGTTACTACTTCTGACGAGTTCAATGGTCAGTTGGCTCATACGGATACTAATTCTAACATCGGTGATGGTGATTTGAATGCCTATATGACCTTCGCAGATGGACAGATTACTACATATGACGCTTCTGGCAAGAAGATTCGTGGAGGTGCCTTCACACTCGACGTTTCTACCGCTGATGAGTTTAAGGTAGCAACATTGAATACTGATGCAGGCTCTATCCTGTGGCCATTTGAGATTAACTCTGGTGGTGGAAAGCCAACTTGGTTCGAGGTGGCTTACTTAACAGGTGACAAGATGACCCTTGTTTATCCAGATGGTGGATCACAGAGTGCATGGGGTGAGGCAACCTTCTGGCACTTCAAGGCCAAGTAAACGCGCCTATAAGGTAAAAAGATGAAAAGGTGATAACACCTTACTCCGTCCCGTGGCGTTCGCTGCGGGACGGTTTGTGTTTCACAATGTTCCCACGTTGGGAATAATTGGAATCCTGCTCAGATTTACAAAGAAAGCACTTAAAGTTACCCTTTGAACCTTTGGTCGTTTAAAGAATTAATCGTATCTTTGCAAGGTATATGGGAAAGGAATTAAGGAGATATGGAAACTGGGTGCTGTCGGTGCTGGTGGGCATCGGCGTATTCTTGTTTTGGTATGTCTTTTACCCCCATGCGTATAATGTGCCTGATTTCACCAAGACAAAGGTGGAGCTGGATGCACATGAAGCTTACCGGCAGGTGTTTGATAACAAGCGTGAACAAGTTAAATTGAGAAGTCAAAATTAATAATATATGAGAAAGATTCTATTATGCTTTATCGCGTTGGCAGCTGTAACGATGATGTTCAGCTGTCAGTCGGCTAACAACGGAAAATGCCGCATCAACGGTGTGGTGAATGGTGAGCAGTACGAAGGTAAACGCATCTTCCTGGTTCCCATGTACGGTCCGCAGACGGCAGAGTATGTGGATTCCATGGAGATTACGAATGGTCAGTTCCATTTTGAACCTGATTCAGCGCAGATGTATAAGATCCTGCTCGACTACCATTACCGCTTTGGCTTGCAGACGTTGTTAATTGTCGGTGAGCCTGGCACGATTGAGGTAATCATCGACAGCATTAGTCATGCAACGGGAACGCCTCAGAACGATTCCTTGGAGAAGTGGAAGGTGCAGACGGAGATTCACAATATGCAGTTGGCAAAGATGCGGAAGAATATAGCCGACTTACAGATGAAGGGTGACACCGTGCAGGCTCAATATCTGGCGCAGCGTGCTGATAGCTTCCATCTGGCATATAAGAACTATACGCGCCAACTGGCAAAGAACCTGAAGGAGGGTGTGCTTTACGATTTCCTGAAGGAGATGTATCCGCTCACCTATCAACGTAAGTACCCCGATGGACGTGTGGTTACGATCAATGCTGATACAAATGAGGAAATAAAGGAATAATAGATTATAGAGAATTGAAAGTCGATAGATTAAAATATGGTGGGTGGGTGCTGACACTGGTGTTCGGCATTGCGGTGTTCCTGTTCTGGAGATACCGCTATCCCTTTGCGCTTACTTATCAGGAGCAACTGCAACTGTTCCTCTTCGATGGGGATTACTTTTGGGAACGTATGACTGAACCAGGGGGCTTCGCCAGGTATATAGCTGAGTTCCTGGTGCAGTTCTATAATGCTATGGCCATAGGGGCGTTCATTCTCGCTGTGCTGTTTGTGTTGGTGCAGCGACTAACCTGGCGACTGATGAAAACGCATCAATCACCTCTTACGTCTTACCTCTATCCATTGTCTTTCATCCCTGCCTTGATACTATGGTTTACCATGGGAGATGAAAGCGTGATGCTGACATATGTGGTGGCACTGGTGTTGGCCTTGGCGGCAGCCTTGCTGCTAAGACAACTGGAACTAGTTGTACTGGATAAGCTAGCAAGACTAGGCAAACTAGTAAAACTAGGTATCTTGTTGTTCCTGATTCCGCTGCTCTATTGGCTCAACGGTCCGATGGTGCTGCTGGTGGCCGCATTGATGCTGCCATGGACAGTAGCGGTTGGTGCAGTGGTTTATGCGTTGGCGCTGATCCTGCTCAGTGCACACTGGTTGCCTTTCCCGATGTCGAGGGTATTGCTGGGTATTAGTTACTACCGTTTCCCCGAGGTGCTTCCCTATATGCTGATGGTAATACCTGTCGTGGTGTTGTTGCTTGTCTGGTTCAGCAGGAAGATTCATCATCTTTCAGAAAAGGGGAAGAAATGGTTGTATGTAGCAGAACTTGTTGTGATAGTGGCGGCAGCGGCACTGATGATTCCTCATGGCTTTGATGCCAAGAAGTACGAACTGATTGAATATGATTTCCTGGTTCGTACCAATCAATGGAGTGCCATCATTGCCAAGGCGGAGAAACAGATGCCTGACCTGCCGATGAGCGTGAGTGCTACGAATCTGGCATTGGGTATGACGAACCAGTTGGGCGAGCGGGCTTTCGACTTCTATCAGCGGGGTTCAGAGGGTTTGCTGCCGAAGTTTGAACGCAACTTCTCTACTACTCAGCTCACGGGTGAGATCTATTTCCATTTAGGACTGGTGAATACGGCCCAACGGTTTGCTTTCGAGGCCATGGAGGCCATACCAGATTATAACAAGAGTGCCCGTGTGGTGAAGCGTCTGGTGGAAACGAACATGATAAACGGTCAGTACAAAGTGGCCGAGAAATACTTGAAGATGCTGGAGAAAACCGTGTTCTACCGACCGTGGGCCAAGCGTATGGTGGCCATGCTGGGGGATGAGAAAGCCATCAACGATCATCCGCTCTATGGACGGCTCCGCCAGTATCGACTGCAAGAGGATTTCTTATTCAGTGAAATTGAACTGGATAAGATATGTGGACAGTTGTTTGTCCATAACCCGAAGAATCAGATGGCCATGCAGTATCTGATGCTGATGCCGCTACTCGATAAGGATATCCCTCGTTTTATGTCGTATATACAGGTGATTCAGGAAAAGACTCAGTATCATCCGCGCAGCTGTCAGGAGGCCTTGGCTTTTGCTTTCATGCAGCAACGACAGCAACCGCCTCAAGGTCTGATCAGTGATATGATCCTGCAGCGGTTGAATGATTTCAGCAGAATCTACTCCCATGACAGGAACTCGCCTGAACTGGCAAGGTTCAAGAATACAGTGTGGTATTATTTAACGAATGGAAAATGAAAAGGATGCAGCATATATTAAAACCAGAGAAACTTGTTGTACTAGAAAACCTAGTTGTACTAGCTAAACTAGTGATACTAGGATTACTAGTGATTCCCTTTCTTTCTGGCTGCACCAGTCAGGTGGTAAACCCCACCAAGGTGAACCAACTGCCTAAGATCTATCCCGATTATGTCGGCGTAACCATTCCTGCAGAAATCGCTCCGCTGAACTTCAACTGGGTTGAAGACGATATTGACGGCATGGATGTGGTGGTGAAGGGTAGCAAAGGTGGCGAACTGCATGTCCAAGGTGATGAGGCTGCTTTCGATATAGCCGACTGGCATGCACTGACGCAACAGAACAAGGGGGGACAGCTTACCTTTACTGTCTGCATACTGAAGGATGGACAATGGACACAATATAAGGATTTCATCGTCACGGTGAGTCCGTATGCCCTTGATGAATGGGGACTCACCTACCGTCGCATTGCACCGGGCTATGAGGTGTTCAGTAAGATGGGTCTTTATCAGCGCGACCTGTCCAACTTTAATGAGTATCCCATCATTGAGAATACACAGGTGCCGGGCATGTGTGTCAACTGCCATACAGCCCATCAAACCGATCCCCAGCAGTTTGTCTTCCATGTTCGCGGTGGTCATGGTGCCACGATGTTCCAGATGAATGGTCAGCGTGAGTGGTTGAAAGCATCCAACGAACAGTTAGGTGGCTCGATGGTTTATCCGTATTGGCATCCCAGCGGAAAGTACTGCGCGTTCTCCACGAACCAGACTCGTCAGGCTTTCCATGTAACTCCCAATAAGCGTATCGAGGTGTTTGACCTCTCGTCGGATGTGTTCGTCTATAATCCTGTTACCCATGAGATCCTGACGGATTCTCTCTTGCAGACTAAAGATTGGAGTGAGAACTCACCAGTGTTCTCTTCTGATGGTCGTACCTTATATTATATGACTTGCAAACAACAGGAGTATCCTGCCCATTATAAGGATGAGAAGTATAACCTTTGTAAGATCGACTTCAATCCTGAAACGGGGAAGTTCGGTGAGAAGGTGGATACGGTGTTCAATGCCGTGGCGATGGGGAAGAGTATGACCTGGCCTCGTCCTTCCTACGATGGGAAGTATATCCTTTTCACACTGATGGACTACGGCTATTTCTCTATCTGGCATGAGGAGAGTGACCAGTGGTTACTCGATTTGCAGACAGGGGAGACTCGTGAACTGAAAGAGATCAATAGTACGAAGGCCGACAGCTACCATAACTGGAACGTGAACTCGCATTGGATTGTATTCACCAGTAGGAGAGATGATGGCTATTACTCCCGTCTGTATCTCGCCAGTGTTGACGACCAGGGACATTTCTCCAAACCGTTCCTCTTGCCGCAGCGACATCCCAAAGATTACTATGAGGAGAGTGCTTATTCCTTTAATACACCCGACTTCACCAAGACGAAGGTGGATTTCGATGCTTACAAGGCTGGTAGGGAGATCTCTTCTGACAAACGTGTAGAGACAAAAGTGAAATGATAATGGCGGCCATGGCCGCCATTGTTGTTTTAGTATTTGAAAGGTATTGCCTCCTGCTTCATCGCTTTTGCGACATCGTTTGCATCGAAGGGAACCTTTCCCTTGCCTAATTCCGGGGCATTGAACGACTTCAGGTTATTATCGTAGAACGTTGGATGTTTCTGGGGAAGACAGAAGGGCTTGTGTGCCTTGCCGTCCTTATCGACATAGCAGAAATAGGGTTTGCCATATAATCCGTCATCGCGTTTGGAGGCAAACACGAACCAACGACTGTTGCTGCTCCAGGAATGATAGGTGTCGCTCTTGTTGCTGTTCACCATACGAAGGGTATCAATCACTCCTGTCTGAAGATCCATCATCTGCAGGTCGGCCTCAGGGTGCCAGATTGGGAATGTACCATAGTCGGCCACGGTATAGAGCAGGAACCTGCCGTCAGGACTGATGCGCGGATGACAGACGGAGCTCTTCGTACCTTGTGGCGTTGCTGTAATTCTCAATGTATCTACTTCAGTACCGATTGTGCCGCTTTCCTCATCAAAGGGGATACGGCATAGGACATATTGCAGCTTACTGATCTCTGCTGGCAGACTGACGTTGTCGGCAACGCAATAATAGATATACTTGCCGTCAGGGGAGAAGGTGGGGAAGGTCTCGAACTTCATACTGTCGCAGAGTAGGGGAGAGGGGATGATGGTGTTCGTCTGGAGGTCGGCTACATAGACATCCGACTTACTATCATAAACCTCTAACCGTTTATCGGGTTTTGCATGGAAGGCTGGAATGATGACATTGGAGGAGAACGTGATGTATCGTCCTGTACGACTGAAACCGTAATAGACGCTTCCTGAGACCATGCCATCGGTCTTGATGTTAAGCTTTTGCAGTCTTCCTCCTTCGTTCAGGAAAGCACCGCCACCTTCACCGCGTACATAGAGCATCGATCTTTCCGGGTTTTGGTTGTGATAGACATGACAGTTCATGCAGCGGTCGCCAACATTCTTGTAAGAAGAGATACTCCGTTCATCATAGTTCTCCACACATCGTTCATGAAGCTCTACCTGATGCCATACTTCGTAATCGGGCTCAATCAAACGGTAGGTAAGGAAAGGATCGATCTTGTCTTTGGCAACCATCCAAGTGAATGACTTGTATTCAGTCCATTGGTCGTTGATGAGTGCTGTTATCGACACCACCAGTTCCCTACCAGCGTTCTTTGCCAACAGTTCTTTCCAGTCGTCCATGTCAAACGTCACCTCATTACCTTTGGCATGGATGGTGATATCTCCTACCTGCACTTGAATGGCCTCGCAATCTGCGCGAAGTAGGAAGTTCAGTGGAGCGATGTTCTCCGGAATGGTTACATTACAGTAATCAGGGTAGATAGGCGGCAACTCATCGCTCTTCTGCACATCCCTTGGAGTGGGGGTGCAAGATGATAATATGGCTAGTGCCACTAGTATCACTAGTATATCTAGTCTTTCTAGTATTACTAGTGTATTGAGTATATGGTTCCTTTTCATACCTTCGGCGCTTTTGATTTGTCAAAGTAATACCAGTAGGTGCCTTTGAAGCGGGGATGACCACGCTCTTCGTTATACTGCTGGAACTGTTGGAACACGTCTGCTCGTTGGATGTATTTCTCCCATTCCTCTTGTGGAGCATCAGTACCAGCCAGCCAGATGCACAATGCCTCTTGGTATAAAGTGTTCAAACGAGGCTTCCCTGTGTCAATGCAATAGCGGTCGTAATCGCGCTTGAAGTTCTCAATGTCTTTCAGCAACAGGTTACTGCAGAGGATATAATCCAAAGCAATGGTGTTGTCTGGGTTCGTGTCAAGCAACTGCATCATCAGGAAATGGGCATTGTCAGAAACCGTGATGGTGTCGTGGTGGTTTACCTGTTGCATCTTCTCCTTGTAGATGGTCTGACCATGTTTGCGGATGTTACCGGACCATGACCGATAGACGAATGTCTTGTCAAGGATTCGCAGGTATTTGTTGGCAGCCATCGTGTCCTGACTAACGATGTTACATTCTGCCAATCGTCTGATCATACGTACGTTCCTGTTTTCAGGAGAGAACACGTTAGACATCATAGCGGCCCGTTCCGTGAAGGTCATATCGCCTAATACCCAGTACAGCTCGTTCATGCTCTTGATGGTGAACAGAGGAGTCTCAGGTCCGATCTTGTAGAAAGTGCCGAGTTCGTTGTTGTCGAACTGCATCAGATGGTCGGGAAGTTGTCCTTGCTGGGCACGCACCAGATTGTAGAAGAACTTCATCTCCTGGGTGGGATGCGGATCGTTTTCCACCATGCTGATGACCTTATCGTAATTCCTGAAGTAATACTCGTTGTCAACGGCGAGTTGTTTCTCTACGAAGAAGTTCGGTTGTTGTAATTTCCCCATCCCCGGCTTACCGAAAAGATAACAACCTATGATGGTGATAACGAACGCAAAGAGTATTCTGAGCCAGTTCCGTTTCTTCCACATCAAGGTTGCTAAGAGGAACGTCCCTGCCAGTCCTGTGGCAGAAATGATGTTACTCAGTCGGTAATTATGGTGGAAACAGAACACAGCAAAGAGTGTCATTACGATAATGGCCACAAGGAGAGCAATCCATTTGCGTACGCCCCATCGATGCAGCAGACACTGCAGGAAGTACCCCAACACCAGTAGGCAACCAGTCAGAATTACCGGTCCTACATAAAGATAATAATAGAACTGGGTAAGGAAGTCACCGACAAGACGTGCCAGCCATCCTGCTTCCGGCAAGTATGAGAGAACATAATCGCTTGAAATCAGGAAGATCTGGTTCTGCTCCTGGTAAAAGAAATGGTAGGAATAGCAGAACTGGAAGAACCCCCAGCACACGATTCCCCATACAATACCCACTATACATGGAGCATATTTCTTGATGGCCGTTTTCATACTGCAAAGTTATGAAAAAACGAGAGCAATGCAAAAGAAAAGTTTGTTTTTCTTTGCATTGCCGAGTGCATTGTAACTTCGGCGAAGCCAAAGTTACATGAAAACGAGAACAACACCCAAAGGAAATGGATTTACAAGCTCTCAAGCATACGTTTGAGTACCACAGAGCAGGAGATTTCGCGATTGGCAGCCTCAGGGATGACGATGGAGTTCTCACTCTCAATCACATCATCGGTGACAATCAAGCCACGACGTACAGGCAGACAGTGCATGAACTTTCCGTTGTTGGTCCATGACATGTGCTCTGTATCTACTGTCCAAGACATGTCTTTCGAGGTAATCTTACCATAGTCGGCAGGATTAGTTACACCCGGATTACTCCAGTTCTTGGCGTAGATGAAGTCGGCTCCCTCAAAGGCTTTACGCTGATCGTACTCCACACGGGCATTCCCCACGAACTGCGGATCCAGCTCGTAGCCTTCAGGATGGGTAATGACGAAATCCACATCGGCTGCGTTCATCCACTGTGCAAAGCTGTTAGGAACAGCCTGCGGCAATGCTCTGCAATGAGGAGCCCAGGTTAGTACAACCTTCGGTCTTTGAACATTGAACTTTGCGCTCGGCTCTGCCGCTTTGCTGTGCAAAGAACTTTGAACTTTATGATTACAATCTGCCCATGTTTCCTCGATGGTAATCAGGTCGGCAAAAGCCTGCAAGGGATGCACGGTAGCAGTCTCCATGGCGAAGACCGGACGACCGCTGTATTTGATGAACTGGTTCAGGACGGTCTCGGCATAATCGTATTCGCGGTCGGTAAGACCAGCGAAACTTCTGATACCGATCAGGTCGCAGTAGCATCCCATCACAGGGATAGCCTCCAACAGGTGCTCACTCTTGTCACCATCCATGATGACACCACGTTCTGTCTCCAGCTTCCAGGCACCTGCATTGACGTCAAGCACGATGACGTTCATGCCGAGGTTCATGGCAGCCTTCTGGGTAGAGAGGCGGGTGCGCAAGGAGTTATTAAAGAAGATCATCATCAGGGTTTTGTTCTTACCCAGATGCTGATACTTAAAACGGTCGTTCTTGATCTCTTGGGCTTCGGCAAGTGCTTGGTGCAGATCGCCGATATCTTGTACGTTGATGAAACTTTTCATTGTGAAAGGGTTGATGGGGTTAATGGGCATAATAGGCTCAATAGGCTTAATGGGTTAGGGGCGGATTTGACCTTCACCCTCGATGAGCCATTTATAGGTGGTGATCTCTTCCAAGGCCATCGGTCCTCGAGGACCGAGTTTCTGGGTAGAGATGCCGATCTCGGCTCCAAGACCGAACTGAGCACCGTCGGTAAAGGAAGTCGGAGCATTCCAATAAACACATGCTGCATCTACATGCGCCTGGAACTTACGGGCTGTTGTCTCGTTCATGGTGATGATGGCCTCGCTGTGACCAGAGCCATTCTCATCGATATGAGCAAGTGCCTCTTCAAGAGAAGAAACGGTCTTGACGGCCAGTTTGTAATCCATGAACTCCGTACCGAAGCTCTCGTTGGTTGCATGCTCCAACAAAGGATATTTACCTTCGAGGGCGGCGTAGGCCTTCTCGTCGGCATAGATGATGACATTCTTCTCTGCCATGGGTTTCACTAGTTCTACTAGATCTACTAGTCTATCTAGATGTACTAGCAGGCAATCCAAGGCGTTGCATACAGACACCCTGCGGGTCTTGGCATTATTGATGATAGCCTTGCCCATTTCCAGATCACCTTCTTTGTCGAAATAGGTGTTCACCACACCGGCACCAGTCTCGATAACGGGGATGCGGGCAGTGTCGCGAACGAAGTCGATGAGCTTACGACCGCCACGGGGGATGCACAGATCGACATAGCCTACCGCATTCAGCATCTCGCCTGTGGCTTCATGTGTGGCTGGTAGCAGGGCGACAACATCAGGATTCACACCATATTTCTCCAAGATCTCATGGATCAGTGCCACCTCCTCACGGTTCGAACAGTCGGCATCCTTACCGCCTTTCAATACACAGGCATTCCCACTCTTGAAACAGAGAGAGAATACATCGAAGGTAACATTGGGACGTGCCTCGTAGATCATGCCAATCACACCGAAGGGAACACTAACACGACAAAGACGAAGACCATTGGGCAATGTCTTCTGTTTGGTGATATGACCGAGGGGAGAGGGTAGGGTAGCCACATTGCGCATGTCGGCGGCAATGTCCTCCAATCGACTGTCGGTGAGCTGCAGACGGTCGTACAGCGGATTACTCTTCTCCATCTTAGCCAAATCCTGTGCATTAGCCTCCAGGATTCTCACCTTATTATTTATAATAGCATCGGCAACGGCTTGAAGAATCTCGTTGCGCTGTTCGTCGCTCAGCAGGGCCAGACTCTTACTGGCGCGCTTTACTCGTTCGAATGTTTCTTTCAGTTGCATGGTGTAAACTCTGTATGTGGGGTTTCGTCTTTACGCTCGATCAAGTCGATAAGGATATTCTCGCGCTCACCATTGGCGATGATGACACGGATGCCCGACTGCGATACCTTGCTGGCAGTGGTGTATTTCGAGTGCATACCGCCACGACCAAAGGCACTCTTCTCGGGTTGGATGTATTCCGAGAGGTCACGACCGGGAGCCACTTCCTTGATGAGTTCGGCATTCGGATCATCGGGATGTGTGGTGAAGATGCCGTCGATGTTCGATAGGAGAATCAGCGTATCGGCTTTCATCATCTGCGCGATGAGGCCAGACAGTTCATCGTTATCGGTGAACATCAGCTCGGTAACACTCACCGTGTCGTTCTCGTTCACGATGGGTAGCACGTCGTTCTCGAGCATCACCGTCATACAAGCCCTTTGGTTACGGTATTGCTCACCCGGTTGGAAGTTCTCTTTCATAGTCAGCACCTGTCCTACATGAATACCGAACTCGCGGAACAAATCGTAATAGAGTCCTACGAGCTTCACCTGTCCGACGGCAGAGAACAGCTGTCGCTGCTCCACGGAATCCAACGAGTGGTCAACCTTCAGTTCTCCACGTCCGGAAGCCATGGCTCCAGATGATACGAGGATGACCTCGATATCATGCTTACGCAGCCAGGCAATCTGGTCAACCAGTGCCGACATGCGTGTCACATCCAATTTCCCGTCAGGACGTGTCAGGACGTTCGAGCCTACCTTTATAACGATTCTTTTCATAATAATGCTACATCTATGATGTGGTCTATTTCGGGCTTCTCACCCATGTTGCCGACAATACTGATGATGTCGAAACGCACTTGGCTGTAGATACGATGCGACTTGGTGTAGTGGTTGATGGCTGACAGCAGACTCCGACGTTTCCTGTAGTCGATGGCCTCCTCTGGATTACCATACAGACGGTTGCGACGGGTCTTTACTTCCACGATGACCAGCGTACTGCCATCCTTTGCCACGATGTCGAGATCATGATGACCGGATTTCCAGTCGCGTTCAATCAACTCATAGCCCTTTTCTTCGAGAAAGGCCGCAGCCAGGTCTTCTCCCCACCTGCCGAGTTCGTTGTGAGCAGCCATTTATTTCTTGCTGTCCTTATTACGGATCTCTACACGGCGGATCTTTCCACTGATGGTCTTCGGCAGTTCGTCAACGAACTCGATGATACGGGGATACTTGTAGGGAGCCGTTTCTTTCTTGACATGCTGCTGGAGTTCCTTGATCAGGTCGTCGCCAGCCTTGTCCTTCCATTCCTTACCAAGTACGACGGTAGCTTTTACCACCATACCACGAATGTCATCAGGTACACCCGTGATGGCGCACTCCACGACAGCGGGGTGAGTCATCAATGCACTCTCTACCTCGAACGGACCGATGCGGTAGCCAGACGACTTGATGACATCATCAATACGACCCTCGAACCAGTAGTAGCCGTCCTCGTCGCGCCAAGCCATATCGCCTGTGTGGTAGATACCATCGTGCCATGCCTCACGGGTCAGCTCTTCATCACGATAGTAATACTTGAACAGACCGATAGGCTTACGGTCGCCTACCCGTACCACAATCTCGCCCTTTTCACCATCTTCGCATGGCGTACCGTCAGCACGCAGCAGGTCGATGTCGTATTGCGCGTTGGGAATACCCATGGAACCCGGTTTGGGAGTCATCCATGGGAAGGTTCCCAGTGTCATGGTGGTCTCTGTCTGTCCGAAGCCTTCCATCATCTGGATACCTGTCTTCTCCTTGAACTTGTCGAACACAGCGGGGTTCAATGCCTCGCCGGCAGTGGTACAATACTCCAGTGAAGAGAGATCGTACTTGCTCAGATCCTCGCGAATCATGAAACGGTAGATGGTTGGCGGAGCACAGAAGCTCGTCACCTTGTATTTCTCTATCTGGCGAAGCAATGTGTCAGCATTGAATTTCTCATGGTCGAACACGAAGACGGTTGCACCGGCAAACCACTGTCCGTAGAACTTACCCCATACAGCCTTTCCCCATCCTGTATCAGCCACGGTGAGATGAAGGGAACCTTCATGGAGGTTATGCCAGAACACACCCGTTGAGAGATGCCCCATGGCATAGAGATAGTCGTGAGCCACCATCTTCGGCTCACCGCTGGTACCACTGGTGAAGTACATCAGCATGGTGTCGTCGTTGGTGTTGACAAAGGCTGGCTTGACAAACTTCGGGGCTTTCTTCCACTCGTTCTGCCAGGAATGCCATAAGCTAGTATTACTAGAACTACTAGTATTACTAGAACTACTAGTATCACTATTTTCCTCCACCTTGATGAGCACCTTCACTGTAGGACTCTCAGGTAAGGCTGCTTCCACCTGACTCATCACATAGGCATCATCCACACAGATGATACCCTTGATGCTGGCGCGGGTATCGCGGTAAACAATATCATGTTTGGTGAGCATGTGGGTGGCAGGAATCACCACGGCACCCAGCTTATGCAGGGCCAGCATGACCACCCACCACTCGTAGCGGCGCTTCAGAATGAGCATCACCGGGTCGTTTTTGCCGATGCCCAATGATTGCAGGTAGCTGGCAGCCTGATCGGTCTGTTCCTTCAGTTGTCCGAAGGTTGTACGCAACTCCTCTCCATGATCGTTCGTCCATAGGATGGCCAGCTTTTCAGGAGCCTCGGCAGCCCATACATCCATGACATCATAGGCGAAGTTGAAGTTCTCGGGAATGATGAACTCCAGGTTCTTATTGTAGTCTTCTACAGAAGTAAACTTGGTCTGCTTTAAAAATCTCTCTATCATTTCTTTTGTTGTTAGGAAGTTAAGGAGTGATGCGGTTAGGGCATTACTCCACAGTAAAGGCGAGGAACTTCACTGGTTTGTCGCCAACAGCCAGCATGCCGTGAGGTTTTGAAGAGTCGAAATAGATGCTGTCGCCTTCCTCAAGAATCATGGTCTTACCACCGATATACAGTTCCATGGCACCTTCAAGCACGAGGTTGAACTCCTGTCCGGGGTGTGTATTCTTGTAGATGGTACGTGCACCTGGCTTCGGTTCCACGGTAACGATGAACACATCGGCCTTGTGGTTGACAAAACCGCTTACCAGACTCTGGTACTTATAGGCTTTGGTACGCTCAATACTCACACCTTGTCCTTTGCGCACTACGAAATATGATTTCATGTGAGGTGTTTCGGCAAAGATCAGTTCTTCGGTGGAGATTCCATATCGATGCGCAATCTTCATCAGGTTCGAGATGGTGATATCCAACTCGCCAGCCTCTATCTTCTCATACTTCTCTGGAGCAATTCCAATCGTCTCAGCCATCTCGCTGACAGGGATGTCGAGAACTTCGCGCAGTCCGCGCAGTCGCTCACCTATTTGTTTCAGTTGTTCTTCCATATCTTAATTCTCAATTATTCTTATTTCGCACCAGCTTTCAGTCCGCGGATCACAGCAGAGGTGAAGCCAGCGTATTCCATTTCGTTGAGTCCTTTGATGGTGACACCGCCAGGCGTGGCCACCAGGTCGATAGCTGCTTCGGGATGCATACCACTGGCTTCCAGCAGTTCTACCGCACCCTTCATGGTCTGCATCACAATCTTCTTCGCATCGTCGGCCTTGAATCCTAATTCCACACCGCCTTCGCTGGCAGCACGGATATAGCGCATGGCGTAGGCAATGCCGCAGCTGGCCAGGGTAGTACCAGCGGCCAGATGCTGCTCATCGGTAATCACTGTGTTGCCCATCTCGTTAAAGATATCCACTACGATCTGGGTGTCTTTCTCAGAGGCTCCCACGGGAACGATGAAGGTCATCGAGGCCATCTCAGCAATAGCGATATTGGGGATGACGAGGAAGAGGGGAGGGCACTTCTCACCCAGCCATTCCTTGATGCTGGCAGATGGTACTCCGGCAGCAATCACGATGAGTAGTTGCTTCTGAGGATCCAATCCTGGTTTGATATCCTTGAGCACGTGCTCCACCAACCAGGGCTTCACCACCACACAGACCACATCGGCCGACTCGGCAGCCAGCTGATTGTCGGTCGTAACAGCCAGTCCCATCTGGGCGAATTTGTCAATCACTTTCTGCGACGGATCGGCAACGGTGATATCCTCGTTGCGGAAATAGTCGCCTTTGATCAATCCTTCTACGGTGGCGCCTCCCATGGCACCAGCGCCAATCACTGCAATCTTACTCATATCTTAGACTATAAACATTTCTTCAGTCTTGTAATAAAATCATCTGCCTCGGCCTTTGTCAGACAAAGCGGTGGCAGCAGTCGCAGGATATTCGTTCCTGCACAGCCTGTGAAGCAATGCTGTTCGTAGATCAGCGGCTTCCGCACTTCCTGATGCGGGACGTCAAGGTCGATACCGATCATCAAACCGCGTCCTCTCACATCCTTGATTCTATCGCTATTTAACTGTTTGATTTCGTTGATGAGATAATCACCTACGACACGGGCATTCTCCACGAGATGTTCCTCTTCGAAGACATCAAGCACAGCCAACGCTGCGGCACAAGCCAAATGGTTTCCACCGAAGGTCGTTCCCAACTGTCCATAAACGGGTTTGAAGTTGGGTGAGATCAACACGGCTCCCATGGGGAAGCCGTTGGCAATGCCTTTAGCAACCGTGATGATATCAGGACGGATGCCTAACCACTGGTGGGCGAAGAACTTTCCGCTACGTCCATAGCCGCACTGGATCTCATCGCAGATCAGGACGGTATCGTGTTTCTTACAGGCAGCAGCCAATCCTTGTGCAAACTCTTCTGTGGCCAGCTGTATGCCGCCCACACCTTGGATGCATTCCAGGATAACGGCACACACATCGCCTTTAGCCAGTTCTTTCTCCCATGCCGGCAGATCGTTTAGCGGCAGATAAGTGACATGACCGTTGGCATTGATGGGCGCGATGATCTTGGGATTGTTCGTTACCTCCACAGCCAGTGATGTTCTTCCGTGAAAAGCCTTGGCTGCACTGAGAACTCGTGTACGACCATTGGTGAACGAGGCCAGCTTCAGGGCATTCTCATTGGCCTCTGCACCCGAGTTGATGAGGAACAGCTGATAATCGTCATAACCACTGATCCTTCCCAGTCGTTCTGCCAGTTCCACCTGCAGCTTATTCACGACGGAGTTTGAATAGAACCCGAGTTTGCCGAGTTGTTCATTCACCTTGCTGATATAGTGGGGGTGAGCATGACCGATGCTGATGACGGCATGACCGCCATAGAGGTCAAGATACTCCTGTCCCTTGTCGTCCCAAACCTTGCAACCTTTTCCCTTCACGATGTTTACATCGAAGAGCGGATATACGTCGAATAGCTTCATTTCGTTACTATATTATATAAATCGGTTGCAAAGTTACTGCATTTATCCGACAATCCCTTACATTTCTCTATCTTTTTGCATTTGTTGGCCTCTTCCCGCACAAGGAATGATATTTTTTCCCACGTTGGGAATGAAGTGTTCCCACGCTGGGAACAATATATTCCCATGCTGGGAACAATGCCTAATAGGCATGCAAACTCCTTTGCCAACACAAAAAAATCCCTGAACCGATGACGTTCAGGGATTTCCTTTTTATAAGTTGTTTCTGTAAGAATCGTCTATTGCAGACCAATCTGACCGTTCCACTGGAGGAACCAGTTACGCTGGTCGGTCAGATCCTTCTTGATCTCACCACGCATAGCACCGCTGTTGGCCTTTCCGCGACGGGCATAAACCTTCTCTGCAAGGAACTGTCCGGGGTTCGGCTGACGGTAGGCAAAACGCATGATGTCGTAGAAGCGGGTGCCTTCGAAGGCCAGTTCCAGACCGTTCTCGTTGAGCAGCAGACTGTCAACGAATTCCTTCTGCCTTTGGGTCAGTTCTGGTGTGTCCTTCTGAATGATATAAGAACCTTCAATAGGATTACCTTCTTCATCAACCTCAAACAGAGGCTCTACATCCGGCAACTTGTAGTATTCGTTAAACGGTGTCCAACCGGAACCGCGGGTGTGGATACCCATGGTGTTGTGGTTAGCTGTCGTGGTTTGATTAGCATACTCCTGAACCGTTACGATACCATAACGTGTCTCGGGGAAGTCAATCTGACTGATCCACAAGGAGTCGCTCTCAGAGCAACGAGGATAGATTTCCTTGCTGAGGATTTCGTTGTTCAGACCAGTTGACAGGATGCTGAAGGCAGCACGTGGGAATCCTGCTCCGTTGAGGGCTTCTGCCAAACGCAGATAGATCATGGTACGACGGTAAATGTGGATGTTCTGGAACGATTGCTTGTCGATGTACGATACATCATAGCGCTCACCTGTCAATGTATTGGTACCCTGTCCCCAATCATAGCAATAATACAGGCGCAGGTCACCTGCTCTGTGTCGTGTCAAGTCATTTGGGGCATAGTAGAAGGTGGTACCTGTAGAACTTACACAGCAGTTGGCCTGACTCTCTGACAGATTGAACATACCGGTGGAAGGAACGATGCTTACACGGTAGTCGTTGTCCTCACGGGAGTAGAACAAGTTGCGCAGCTGACTATAGTTTCCTTCTGCGGGGATAGAGTCACCGGCAATCACTGTGATGAGCTCAGTATTCTGTCCATAGGTCTCTGAGCTATAGTCACCACCGCTTATAAGACCATACATGTTGTCCCATGTTGCTGATCCTGGCATCCATGAATAGTAGCTGGCGCCAATGGGGTAGGTTGAGTTGTCACCGTTACGCTGCGAGATGTACTTATAGTAACGCAAAGCAGCTTCACGGTAGGTTGACTGATTGCCAGTGACACTGGCCAGCCAGAGGTTCAGATCACCCAACACGATGTTCACAGGGAAGAAAAGCAGTCTGGAAGCACCGTCTCTAAGTGTTCTGATATTACCGTAGTTCGGATACTCATTGGCCCAACGGTCGGTAAGAGGAGCGAGATCGTTGATGAAATACTGGCAGATGTCCTGCAGGTTATACCTGGGATATTCCTTCTCAGCGTCGATCTTACTGAGAATAGGATCTGTCACGAAGGGAACAGAACCATAGTTCAGTACCAACTGGAGGTAGGTCCAGGCGCGGATAGCCTTCACGGCTACATACTCCCTCATGAAGAGATAATCATTACGGTTGTTCTTCATGGCGGTATCCACGTTGGCAATGAAATAATTACAGTTGTTGATCACTGCATAGTAGTCGCGCGGCTGGTTATACTGGTTGTCGTCACCCATATTGAAAAGAGCCATGTCGCGCAAGTCGCTGTTGGCAGTATTGGTGATATCGACAAGATCGCCACGCACCTCACCGAGCAGTACGGTACGGTCGCCAATGGCCTGCAGCTTGTTTAAGATACCTGTGACACTGTAGATGGTGTCGGTAGCATTGTGCAGGTGGTCCTTTTCTGTGAAGATTACATGCTCAGACTCCTGATCAAAGAAATCGGAGCAGGAAGCCAAACCACAGATGACGCTGAAAGCGAAGATGAATTTATATATCTTGGTAATCATAATTTTCAATTTTCAATTTTCAACTTTCAATTAGAGTTTAATCTTAATTCCGGCCACGAAGGAGCGACTCTGACTAATCTGTCCCAAGTCGATACCTTGTCCGATGACATTGGAAGTCATGGTGAACTCAGGATCGCTGCCGAGATACTTCGACAGGGTGAAGACGTTGTTTGCCTGTACCCAGAACTGCAGACCCTGCAAGTACTCGCTGCGGAGCGGCAGGTCGTAGCTAAGGGTAACGGTCTTCAGACGCAGGTAGCTACCGTCCTCAATCCATCGGTCGCTGAAACGAGAGTTACCAAGCGGATCCTGGAAGGTGATCTGCGGGATATCCGTCACCTGTCCTTCCACCTGCCAGCGACGAAGCATGGCTGTGGTCTGGTTCATGAAACGGCTACCGCCTTCCAACTGTGAGCGCTGATAGTTATATACATCATTGCCCAAAGAGTAGTTGAAGCGGAGATCCAGTTTCAGATGCTTGTAAGATAAGGTCGTGAAGATGTTACCATAGATATCGGGATTAGGATCGCCGATAATCGTACGGTCGGCCTCTGTAATCTGATGATCGCCGTCGAGGTCGGCAAAGTGGATGTCACCTGCCTTGTAATAGTTACGGTCGATACCGTTCTTTTTGAGTACGAACAGACTGGCAGCATCTGCCTCAGCTGTGGTAGAGAAGACGCCGAGCGACTTGTAACCGTAGAACAGGTTGGCAGCCTGACCTACCTGTGTGCGGATGGTTGCTCCATACACCTCATTGTCGATAAAGCTTGCGCCTTCGGGCAACTGTGTAATCTCATTCTTGTAGTGACCTACGCTGGCTCCAACCTCCCACTGGAAGTCTTTCAAGGCTAATACCTTGACTGCAGCAGAAGCGTCGAATCCGATGTTCTTCAGCTTACCATCGTTGGTCCAGTTCTGGTTCAGACCGCTGAGGAAGCCCAGTGACTGACGGGTGAGCAGGTTGTCGGTGGTGGAACGGAAGCCGTTCAGGCCGATGCTCAAACGGTTGTTGAAGAGGTTAGCCTCCAGACCAACGTTGATACGACGGGTTGTCTCCCATTGGATCTTGGTATTGCCAATGCCATCGAAACTGATTCCTGCGATGGTGTTGAGGAACTGCGAAGCGCTGAAGAAGCTACGGGCAGCGTAATAGTCGATATCATCATTACCACTTACGTCAAAGCCAGCAGACAGACGCAGGAAGTTAATGGCCTTCATCTTAGCCATCCAAGGCTCGTTGCTGATAATCCAAGCAGCCTGTACACCGGGGAAGATGCCCCATGCAGCGTCGAAGACGCGGAGGTCACCGCCGTCACGACCGAAGCGTGAAGAACCCTCTACCGTGAGGTTTGCCTGCAGGAAGTAGCGGCCCAGATAGTTGTACTCAGCCTGTGCATACCAAGCTAACGAGTTCCAGTTGTCACTGGTACCGAAGTCGTTGGTGTTGGTAAGACTTGATTTCAAGAACGGCTGCTTGTCGTTACCTGTGTTGTAACCGAGCAGGGAAGTCATGGAATAGCTCTCCCAGTTGATGCGAGCACCACCGAAGAGATGGATGAAGTGTGCATTGTAGCGGTTCTGCCAGTCAAGACGGGTGTCGCTCAGCACAGAGTTCTGCTTTGAAGCCAGTGAACGTACCTCGTTGTCACGATAGGCACCAATACTACCTACATAATAACTTGGTGTTCCGTTGACGGGGATGTAGAATGCCTCATTGGTGTTCACCAAGTTATAGCTGAAGTGCTCCGAGAGGGTGAGGTTACGGGTAAGACGGTACTTAGGCGTAACGGTCAGGTTCAGCATGGAGTTCTCCAAGCGGTTCTTGTTCTCAGCCTCTGAATACTCGTTAATGGCTGCTGGGTTACCCAATCGCCAGTTGTAGTTCTTGTAGTTGGCCAGAGCCTCTGACAAATACGACTCTTGTTCGATGTCGTAGTGGGTGTCAGACAAGCGTCCCATACCGTAGCTATAAGCACTCATGAACGGACTCTTGATGTAAGCCAGGAAACCAGGCGCTGTAGGAGTACCCTCATCGTAACCAGCAGGTGCACCGTCGTTACGGATATCACGGGTGATATTAGCAAATGATGCATCGAAACGGATGTCGAAGCGGTCGCTCAGGGTGATATCGGTATTGAAACGGATATTCAAGCGATCCATGTCGTTATACTTCAGTGTGCTCTGCTGAGTGATGTATCCTACTGAGAGGTTATAGTTAGCCACTGCATCACCACCTTCAATGTTGATACCGTAGTTCTGGGTCATGGCTGTACGGTACACATAGTCTTTCCAGTCGGTATTCTGGTGGTACTGCGTGTAGTAATAGTAGTCAGGATCCTCCTTCAGGAACTTGAAGGTACGGTTACGTGTATTGGTGGTCTTCAGCAACTCAGAGGTGTAGCTTCGGTACTGCTCGGCATCCATCACTGAGATGAACTTCGGCTGCAGGGTTACACCAGCAGAAATGTTGGCTGTAATACGGGTAGCCATCGACTTACTGCGGTGTGTCTGAATCAGGATCACGCCATTAGCACCCTTGGCACCATACAAGGCTGTACCATTTCTAATCACGGTAACCTTTTCGATGTCTGCCGGATTGATGGTTGAGAGGATATCATTGAAGAAACCCTCATGGAGCATAGTACGTCCGTACTGCTGGTCGATGATGACATCATCAACAACGATCAGCGGCTGAGCATTAACATTGAGTGAGTTGAGTCCCTGCATAAACATTACATTACCAATACCGGGTGTACCGTTGCGGGTGATGCTATAGACCTGAGCGCCCAGATGTTTCTGTACTTCTTCCTTGATGTTTACCGAATTGGTGTAGGTAAAATCATCGGTTGAATAGTCATTACGTACATTAATATCCTTCCCATACTCTTTAGAGAAAGTCTGGGGGTAGAGCTTGACTTCCAGCTGCTGCTCTGTGTTCTGCAGACCTAAACGCACTGGATTATAATCAGGCATGTTGATATACACTGATGTGGTGAATGTGGGTACATTCAGCTTGAAGGTACCGTTTTCTTCGGTCAGCGTACTGTATCCTTCAACGTCATCAGCGCTGACGATGGTACCCGCAATGGGCTGTCCTGTGGTGGCACTGACGACACGACCGCGAATAACGCGGGTGGGGTACTGCTTTTGCTTCGGTTGCAACTTGCGTGCAAGGACTGAGATGACATCTTCGTCTTCTGTCGCATCCTCGTTCTGTGCAGCAATGCTTACAGGAAAGGCCATCAGTAGTGTAAGTCCAAATAATATATATTTCTTCATAACTTTACAGTTCTTAATTCATCACTAATTATTAGTACTTCAGCCATTGGAAGATGTCTCCGTCGCCATGTGGCGCAATCTCGAATCGTTCCTCGTTGACATTCGCGATGCCGTGAGGAACCAGCATGATACAGTCGATTCGCATGGTACGCGTAAATTTCTTGGAGCGTATCTCTGGAGCTGACACTTTGGTCGTGACGTCAAGTGTCACCAGAGCTTCACTTTCGGTCAACCCATAAGAACATGTCGGGAACTTAAAGTCTTCGGCTAAGAGGATATAGTCCACAACATTAGGATTTGTTTCCACGCCTGATTGAAGTATCTGTGTCTCTGTCTCTCCATCCTGGTTATGATAGTTGATAGAGCAGGTCAGCTTGGTCGGCAGGCGCTCTTCTTCAGTAGCGTTGCTGTCGTTAGCCAAAGCAGGAGCAGTAACAAGATAGATGTCATAGCCTATGTTCGAGAGCACTGAACGGAGGTTGAAAGTCACAGTGTGGTTCTGTGTAGCCTGAATCTGTTTGAACTCCACGAATTCATTGGTCCAAACCTTACCATAGAACCGGTTGTTGTTCTGTACCTCACGGGTAACAGCAGCAATGGTAGGCTCCATCTCTTTGGTCGTGGTGTTCTCTTTCTTACTCACTTCCTTAATGTTGTTTGCTTCCTCTGCTTCGTAGATTCTCCACTGATAGAATGTGTTCAGCTTGTTGATCTTCCAGTCGTCAGACTTCATCACCAAACCGTTGGAGCATTCCACGTTGTTCGTGCCAGAGAAGACGCCCGTTGCCGAGAACGGCTTTTGGGTGTTGGTAGCTGATTTACCACCGTACTGATAATAGTGCAGGTTGTTGCTACCCCAATTCCATTGGCGACTGAGGTAATTCTCCACTGCATCAGTCGACATGGCAGAGTCGGTCAGGTGGACGTCAGTGTTCAGCGTACGACTGAAGGTGGTTCCTGCTACGATAGCCATACGAGGCATGGTGTAAGCCAACGAGTCACGGAAGGGTGTAATATTGTCGTAGTTGAAATACGGCTCGTATTCTTCAATCAGTTTCTTCCACTCTTTATTGGTGGGAGCAACCATCCAGTAAGTACTGTCTTCCTCGTTTGTATATGCCCAGAGCATATCCCACAGATCGTTCTGCTGTGCAAAGACAGAGTCGAGATAAACGGTCTTACCATCTACCAGACCACCGGGAACGCTTCGTCCAGGGATGAACTCCTTGCGGTAGAAACGGGAATTGTAGAAGAAGTTTGCGAGACTGTCAAGATCGGCATCCTTACGCAGATACTCGAATACCGTGGGGAAGTAATGGGCTTTTCCCTGAATGGTAAACAGAACACCATTGTTGTAAAGACCGTTGGTTGACAGAATCGGACTGTTGCAGAAACTGTTAGCAGAAAGCAAGGTCTTCTTACCGTTCATCAGCACCAGAGAGTCGTTGCTCGATTCTGAGATGGAATAGTTATACAATGCGATGTGGTTCTGAATGAACTCCTTGATAACCGTATTGTCATCCTCGTTTACCTTACCCTTCTCTGCATTATAGGCAGCAATCAGTTCGTCGGCCTCCTGAGCAGAGAAATGGTCATTGGTAGGAGCGAAGACGGTGAACACCTGACTGCTGTTCAATGCCTTGTCGTAGCCGCAGGCTTGAATAACCTTGGCGAAGTTGCTCAGGTTGCTGTTCTGTGAAATGGCCTGCCAGAGTGAGGCATCGTTCTTGCCTTCACCTAACCTGTCATAGTGCTCATCCCACGTGTCAGAACAGGCCGCGAAGGTGAGGACTGCCAACGCAAGTCCTAACACCTTTTTATATATATTATATCTTTTCATCATTGTCAATTGTCAATTTCCAATTTTCAATTTTCAATTCTCAATTATTAGAGGTCATCCTCCATCTCTCCGTCACCATCGGCACCATATACACTCTTAGGTACCAGTTCGATGAAGTCGAGGGCGAACTCGTTTTCACGACCTCCCTTACCATCGGAGGCCACCCTGATTCTCATATAGTGGTCTTGATTAGAATCAAGGAACGACTGACTGATAATTTTACGCTGACCGATAGCCGCTACGACATTATAACCCTTACTGCCACTGCCCGCGCTGTTATAATAGAAGGAGCGCGGATGGGTATAGACCCCGAGGTTCTTCAGACTTTTGATATATTCGGCTTTCTCCTCAGCACTCATGCCATCGTAATCATCAATATTGCTGACAAAGTCATCGCCAAGATAGTAGTCCGAGTCCAAGTCCTTGGTCATGTCAAGGGGAATACCTTGAGGTACACCGTCAACGTAAATCTGGGCGACGCCACGCGTAGTCTGTGAAGTGAAACCTAAGCGCACCTGCCATTCTCCGTCGAACGGTATGGGCGGAAGGCGGAAGGTAAAGTCAAAGTTTCCATAGAGGTCAAACTCATCCCACATGTAGATGTTATACATCGCAACGGGTCTTCTCCACAAGAATTTGCAGTTGGTAAACGTTACACCGTCGAGATAACCTTCAGGGAAGCACCAGTTTCGACCATACTTCTCTTCAACAGCATCAGCTTGCGTAGGGTCACCTAAGATGCGTAGGCCGTTTGTGATAAATTCGGGGAAGACGGTGTTGAAGTCCATTCGAATACGCTGATTGTGAATCTTATCCCGAACATCCTTGCTGAAGGCAACGATGTCATCGACATAGTAGTAGTGCCCGTTGATGCCATCGTGCTTATATTCATCATCATTTGGCTCAATGCGCTGTCCCAGGAAGTTGAACTTCGCATCGTTACGCCGGTTGATATAACGCTGGCCTCTCTTACTGCCACCTAAGTATTTGCTGACAGTCACCTTATCCACCTTGATCATCCTGTGGGGCAGAAGGGTATAATGCCAGTCACAAGGATTGACCTTGGTTTCATCAATACCGATGGCACCATCAAAACCTGTCAATCCCTGAACATTGGAAACCTCTTGTGGAGTGAGGTCATCGGCACCGGCAGCTATCATGTTCAGAATGTGATACTGGACAAAGCGACGCAGGGGGTTGACACTGTCCGTTAAGTTCTCGAAGCTATGGCCAGGTGCATTCACATCCTGAGGATATACCTCGTCATAGATGGAGCAGGCCAAGTCGTACAAGGCATGGAGGTCACCCTTCTGAATGCCATATTTCGACTCTAACAATTCATCGGGTTCAATAAAGAATGTGTAACCATATTTCTTGGTGTCAGGTGCCTCATACTTCTTCTTCTGCTGTTCATAACCACCAGACTGCGTGTAATAAGGCTCGTAATCCTTCGGATTGTAGTTCTCATCTTCAACCTTCATCACGTCATTGATAACTCCTGTAGCCATCAGCGCACTATAGAATGTGCTGATCTTGGGGTTCTCGCGCATCAGGTCGGTGATGTAGCTGTTTGACTTCTCAATCACCATGTCGATGGGTTGCATGATACCATTCTCTACCGAGTCGTCCTTTAGTTCGAATATGATCTTGGCCAGTCCTTCAAGAACGATGACGGCATTGCTGTCGTTATCAAAACCAGGTTCAGTGGCCAGATAGCGGTTCAACATGTTTACCGTTGGCATTTTATGTCCGACCATGTCATACGTCGTGTACATATACGACACCAGATGTGTACGGGCAATGGTGTCACAGTCGGCATCGCTCAACTGTGAGACACTGCTGAGGCCACGTCCCTGCAGGAATTTATCAACCGCATCGTTGGATGGGGCAAAGCAGGTGTAGTGACCGTAGGTGGCGAGGAGATCCATCAAACCGGCTCTTTCCACAATCTCCGTGAATTCACTGTATTGCGGACGGCTCTTCAAGTATTCACTCATCATCTCACCCGTGAAAGTATAGAAATACTCGCTGTCAGGCTCGTCAGAGCAGCTTGTCAGCAACAGCGTATTGAGAGGAGTCAGCATCGCAATAAGCAGTCCTCCCAAGATCCCTTTGAATATATTCTTACGTCTCATATCTTTATTTCACTTTTCGTATTTCACTTCTTCGTCGTCTTTTGGTAACTCTCGTCCTCACCACTGCTGAAGGCAGGGTTCTGTACAAGATTCAAGTTAACCTTCATCTCATCGAGATTGTACGGCCAATAGATGGCGTCCATCTTTGCCAGGTGATTACCAATCAGTCCTGCACCTGTCGTTGCCTTTTGCAAGGCGGCCGAAGCCAAGGTCTGCGTGTTGCCGTTACGCTGAGAGAGGCGAACGAGGTCGAACCAACGCTTGCCTTCGAACATCAGTTCTCGCTGACGCTCCTGGAGGACCAATGTCTCCATATCACCCTTCGTGGTGTAGTCGGATCTACGGAGCGTATCATTAAGTTGGTTCTGGCAGAGAGAACGTTTGTTAACAGCATTGACAAGCGTAAATGCTCTGTCCAGGAGCGATCTGTTATATTCGTTGTTTTCAGAGCTTTCGCCCTCTCGAACCATCTGTGCCAGAGCCTCAGCCTTGAGAAGCATGATGTCTGTCAAGCGATAGATGATCCAGTTGGAGCCATTCTGATTCTGAGAGTATTTCGAACCGTAGGACGCTTCCGGAGTGCCGGTAGAAGTTGAGATGTCAACCGTACTCGTAGTATATTTGTTGATGGCCTTATCGCCACCGCTTCCTCTGTACAAACAGTTGGTATAGATACGAGAGTCAAGTTTCTTGTTCTTATCTGCAAATACCTTGCGCTCCGGTCCTGTAGCCTCTATCTGAGAATAGATATAGTCAGAGGGTGCTACCAGACCGACGGAGGCATTGGAGTTCCCGTAGAAAGAGTTGACAGCACCGTTGGCCATCATGCCTTCTCCTTGGGGAGAGTCAGAGAATACTAACTGGAAGATGATTTCCTGATTAACCTGATCAGTATAGTTCCTGTCTCTTCCGAATAGAATGGTATAGGCATCACCATAATAGTTGGCAGATGTAGAGTTGCTAACCAGCGGGAATCCATTGAAACGAACCATGTCCTCATCGTTTGATAAGGAAGAGTTGGTACGTTTCTGGCGGTTCTCTTCATAGATAGCTTTCTTTGCATCGATCACCATGTCGGCATAGCGAATGCAGTTCTCATAGTCCTTCTTCCAGAGATAGAGCTCGCAGAGCAGGGCATGGATGGCATCCTGCGTAATACGACCAGTCTGGTAGAGTTCCTTGGTAACAGGATAACGCTTCACGGCAAAGTTCTGAACACTCTCCAGATCATAGATCAGTGAGTCGAGCACATCATTGAACTTCGTAGCAGGCAGATCCATGGTCTGGTCGTCATCCGTATAGGCCACTCTTGAGAAAGGCACATCACGGAAGGCGCGGATCAGATAGAAATAGCTGAGACTGCGGAGTGCCACCATCTCTGCGATGTTGGCCTGCAGCTCACTCTCCGTATAGGCAGGGTCGTTGGCGGCCACGCCGGGAGCATATTTGATAACGGTGTTACAGCGGTTGATGACAGAATAGAAATCCTTCCAGTCGGTGTAGCTGTTCTTGGCATCGATATTCTCCTTCAGGATCTTCTCGAGGTTTCCGTCAGAGCTGACGTTGCTACCCGGACCGATGTTATCGCTACGGAACTCACCCCATACCATCATACGCTTGATAACATTTTCTGATTGCATACCTGAATAGCATCCTGCAATGATGGCGTCAACATCGGCCTTCTCATTCCAGAATTTCTCCAGGATAATCTCATTTTGAGGTTCAATCTCCAGGAAATCAGAGCAACTGGTAAGACCTAAGCCTCCAAATACCCCTAAGAACCCTAAGAACCCTTTATATATCTTGGTATTCATAATTTTCATATTTCAGTTTACGATGATCAATTAGAATTGTACAGTAATACCTAACGTATAAGAGCGTGAACGCGGTGTCTGTGCGTTATCGATAGCAGGAGAGTAGCCGCCGCTCGAGATATCCGGGTCAACACCCGAGTACTTGGTCAGTACGAACGGGTTGTTGGCGCTGAAATACAAACTCACTCGGTTCAGACCAAGGTGTTTGAGGTATTTTCTGTTGATAGCATAAGAGATCTGGGCGTAACCCATACGGAGGTAGGATCCATCCTCAACGAAACGATCGCTGATCAGCGTGTTGTAGTTGGAGTTGTTACCGTACATGGCTCGTGGAATAGATGTTACGTCGCCTTCCTTACGCCAGCGGTAGTTCACAGCCTGACTCTGGTTGTCGTTACCGATCATGGCTTCTGCGTGCAAACGGGCTCTGTTCAGGATCTTGTTGCCAACACGGTAGGTGAACTGGGTGGTCAAGCGCCAGCTGCCGTAGTTGAAATTGAATCCGAAACCACCAGTGAGCTTAGGCAGAGAAGAGCCCAGATAAACGATGTCAAGTGCATTGATCTGACCATCGTGGTTGATATCTTCGTAGATGGCATCACCACCATTGAAGCGGTAGTTTCTACCTGTAGCGTCGTTGGTGTAGTTGAACATCATACGTACAGGGTCGCCCTTACCGTCAACAATCAGCTTACCGTCGGCACTCAGAGCCACAGGAGCTGTCTTTCCATCGGCAAGGAACTGTGCACGCTCTTCGGGAGACATTCTGCTAAAGGTGCTGTAGTTGTACTGATAAACGCCCTTATAGCGGAAACCGTAGATAGCACCTAACGGGTTGTGCAACTGTACGCGCTGCAGGGTCTCATCGTTAGAGAATCCATAAACGGAGTTCAGGTTGTCCAAGAGGTTCTCCTCCAACTCCAACAACTCATTGCGGTTGTTACCGAAGTTTGCGTTGAAGTCAACAGAGAATTTCTTTCCTGCGGTAATCAGACGGTTGGCGTTGATATGGAACTCCCAACCTGTATTGCGCATCTTACCATTATTACTATAAGGTATTGATGAGAAACCTGCGTTAGACGGGATGCGGTAGTTGGCCATCAACATGTCTGAGGTGGTCTGACTATAGCCCTCGATGGTCAAGGTCAGACGGTCGTTGAAGAATCCCAAGTCGATACCACCGTTCCAGCTCTCCACGATCTCCCACTTCAGGTCGGTCAAACGGATGTTGTTCGGCTTCATGGCCATCATGTCGATGTACCTGTCGGCAGAATCGTACTTAGAGGTGAACAGGTAGTTCTGTCCAGGCTGGTGACCCACACGACCCCAGCTGGGACGGATGGCGAACATAGACAGCCACTTGCGGGTTGATTTCATCCAAGGCTCATCACTGATGATCCACTTCAAAGAAACAGAGGGGAAGAAGCCCCAGCGGTTACCCGGACCGAACTTGGTGGTACCGTCGGCACGCAGCGAAGCGTCGGCAATGTAACGTCCTTTATAAGCATAGTGGAAAGTTCCTGTGTAGTACATGGAACGTGACTGACCGAAGCTCGAGCTCAGGTTCTTGATCATACCGCCACCCTGTGTGGTGGTGATACCTGTAGGAGCACCCTGCTTGTCCTCAGACTGTCCTGTAGATGATCCGCTTGTCAACTCGAAACGTACCATCACCATCAGGGAGTGGTCTTTGTTCTTGAAAGCAGGAATCAACGTCAGCTGCTGTTTGGTATTGAACGACACGCTCTTGTTAGAACTGTCAGAGGTGGTGTTCACGCCCTGGTCCCAAGAAACGGTCTTCAGTTCCTGCGGATAGTACTTGTTAGAGTATCCGTTGTTGATGTTCATATAGACTGAACCTCTCCAGTTCAACTGCCAGCTGTCATAATCCATGCCCAGCAGATGGTACTGGATAATCAACTCAGGAGTCATGTCGTAAGTGCTCTGTCTGTTCTTTGCTAGTTTGGCACTTGCTACAGGGTTCACGTAATCTTTCTGGTTTTTGTCGAATACCGAGCTGGCACTCTGCAACATGGAATAGTACGACGAGGTATTTTCGCCCGTTACAGGATCCTGCTCATAGATACTCATGTTCGGCATCTTCTTCATGGCGATGTCGAGCAAACCGTCTGAGTTACGATGGTTATTGGTATAGGTAAGCGCGAAGTTGGTACTTACGCGGATACGTTCACTTACATTATAGTCGAGAGCCACACGGGTAGAGAAACGCTGCAGTTTCTGCTCGATCATCGTACCGGTCTCATTATCGAAACCTGCACCGATACGGAACAGTGCCTTCTCACCACCACCTTCTACGGTAACATAGTGGTTCTGACGGAGACCCCACTGGGTAACAGCCTTACGCCAGTCGGTATTGTTGTTATACTGCTCATATTCCGAGAACGACGGGTCGTAGTTCAGCTCGGGAATATTTGCAGCAGCATCGCTCTGCTCAGGGTTGAAGTACGACTCCTTCAGCAACATGGTGTAGTCGTCACCATTCAGGAGCTCATATCCCTTAGGCTGGTATGTACCAGTCAGCTTCAGTGAGTAGGAGAGTCTTGGCTTACCACGAGTACCACGCTTGGTGGTTAACTCGATCACACCGTTACCACCCTGCGAACCGTAGAGCGCAGTAGCGGCAGCATCTTTCAGTACGCGGATTTCAGAGATGTCCTCAGGGTTGATGTTCAGCAACTCGGCGAACTTCTCGTTGTTGGCGGTGTTGATATCGAAGTTGGCGAGGTCAACCTGACGCACGTTACCGTCAACAACGATCAGCGGGTTGGCGTCGGTCAGTGTGGAGAGGGATGAAGCACCACGAAGACGCATGGTGGATCCTGCTCCAAGGTCACCGGAGTTTCCGATAATGTCGAGACCGGCAATACGACCAACGAGCGCTTCCTCGATAGACATGACGGAAAGACCTTCAAACTCCTTTGTTGAAATACTCTGGGTAGCGTTGGAAACCTCTCGCTGCGGGATCGGCAGACCGTTTCCGCCTACTCGCTTCGTGGCGGTTACCACCACTTCGTCGATCTGCAGTTCCGACTTCAAGACAATCTGGTAATTGGTCTTGTTAATCGGCTCAACGACGTCCTTACAACCTACATAACTGAAACGGACCTTGTCCTTGGGGTTCCTAACCCTCATGGTAAAGTTACCATTCAGGTCGGTAATGGTTGACTCAATGATACGTCCGCTTCCATCCATTTCACAGACAGAGGCACCCATCAATGGTCCCATGTCATCACTAACACTTCCGTGAATGGAGGTTATCGGTTCCTGCGCGCTGACTACTGTTGCAGCAATCAGGGCGAATAATATAATAGTGAATCTTAGAATTCGCATGCCTTAGTTCCTCCTTGCTCTTACTTTATTAAGTTGATCTTTCCAAGGTGTCATCTGTTCACTGAGAAGGACACCGTCAATCTGATGGACTACAGCATCGGATGCCATGTAGCATTCACCAGTGGTCTTGAACCAGTATTCACGGCAAATGCGGTTGTAGAGTCCTTCTGTCTTGACAATATGGCGTGTGTTGCCAAGCATGTCGCGCACCCACATCTGTCCCGGTTCGTTGTTGACCACGAGGGGATTGAATCGTCCAGTCTCGAGATTACGCTTCATGGTTTCGTAGGTATTCTCGTATCTCGGAGTCTTCTGACCGTTCTCCTCATCGTAGGTCTCCGGAGCCATGTTCACAAGAACGGCATGGTCTTGGATGTGGTAGCGCAGGAAGTTAACGATGATGTCCTTGATGATAGCTTTGGCTTGCTCGGCAGCTTCTTCGGAACCCCAGATCTCTTCGGTCTGAGCCTCATAGTCGTCCCATGTAGGCAGCAGACCCTGGTCGATCAGTTCCTGAATGGCACTGTTCGTGGGGACATAAATCGTATAGTTGTAGTTGTCGAGCAACTTCAGGTTCTTGCTGGATTTCTTCTGCATACCAGCTTCGTAATTGTTCTTGGTTACAGTGGTTGCCAACAGATCGGCACCGTCGTTATCCAGCAACTCCAGGAACTTTGAGAACTCATCGCGCTCATCCAATGTCAGGAAGACGGATTTCTCTGTTGTCAAAGGCATCTGGTCGTTGATGACATACGACTTACCATTGGTCTTCACGTAGATGTCCTCCGGGTTAGCGGGCAGAACTTTGTTGTGGTTCATCTGCCATCCACCGGCAAAGGCCAGACGACCGTTAGCATCTCTGGTCACGCGGATAGGAGTACCGCCCTTTGACTTGTAAAACTCATGACCGTCCTCCACATCGCCGACGATGATCATTTGGTCCATCAGGAACTTCAAACATTTGCTGATGAAATCGCGATTTGATTCCTCGGTTCTGGGAACGCTTTCATCGATGGTGATTCCACCGTTCTCGTCAACGAAACACTTATAGCGGTAAGCTCTGACTTTCTGGTCTTCACTCTTCGTCTCGTCATAGAAGAACTGCAGTATGTCAGGATACTCCATACCGTCCTTCTCGTTACCATAGGTGGAAGGATCAACATACCACAGCATGGCATTGTTGGTAGGAAGGATCAGACTATACTTCGAGTCCATGGAGAGCAGGTAGGGCAGGAAGTTCAACTGTAGAGCAGGTCCCGAGTAGGTTGGAGTCACTCTTGAAGCTGCCGAGATGACCCAGTAAATCACATTCATGATAGTGGGGTGGGCAAGGGCAGGATAAGCCACAGAAGCAAACTCTGCTGGCGTATAAACTCGGTTTACCATATAAACTATACCGTTGCAGCCAATAAAACAGGAATCGACATCTTCAGTGCGGATGCCCATTTCTACCTTCGCGTCGTTCAGTACCTTGTCGAAATTCGAGGGGATGGCCTCGGAGAACACATCTCGCATGTTGACGTTGATGAGCTTTGCCATGGTAGCCTCGGGGATGCTGTCGATTTCACCGTACTCTGTCTGGAGGTCCTTACCTTCGTTCTGCCACCAAGCTTCCAAAGCCTGGTTGGTAGGAACGAACATAGCGCCAGCATCATAGTTCATGTTGGCATCGCCTGATGTGCTGACATACTGGTTCCATCCTGGATCAAACTTCAGCTTGGCATTTACGGCCTCACCGCTTGGCGTGGTGGTATTCGCTCCGTCTGCCGAATAATCGCTGTAGTAACGGAGAATATAGACAGAGTCCTGGTTGTTATACAAACGGTTGTACTCTCTCGTACCCTCAGCAGTATAATAAGGTGCAGAGAAACGATCCATCATCCTTGCCCAGCGCGACATGGCTGGATGTTGGTGGACAATTTCTGCCATGTTGGGCGACGACTCAATCACGCCGTCCACCTTTTGTATATAACCGTTCTTACAGGTGATGTCGCGTTCAATCACCTTCTTACCGTTCACCCAAGCCTCGTTGATGTCGCTGGCCTGATGGTTGGTCAGCACATCAAGGTCGGTACTGGTAATCTTGTTGATTTTCATGTATGAGGGCAGGAAATGGATCATCGGTGCTGATGTGGCATCCTTCAGCACGGGAATGCTTCTGCCGTTGTTTTTGAACCTGGCCCAAACCGGTGTGCTCGGCATCTGATCAGGTCTCATGATCTGCACAGAGTCATAAACGCTGGTTGCAGTCTCGCGTCGCATGGTGCGACCCTCAGCGGGATGTGAGTCCTCACCCTGGGGCCTTCCGTTCGACAACAACTCGATCAGGTAGGCGTTGTTAACCATTGAATTGTTAAGCAGAAGTTTCTTCTGCGACACTGACAGCTGTTCATAACGGTTCACGCCCCAGCCATTGTGGGAGAACCATTGTTGAAAAGCATCGTCGTTTGCGGCAAACAGTGTCTTCGAACCGGTGTGGCTGAGCACTTCGTGTTGCCCCAAGTCATCAATCAACCTCAGCATGGTTGTGTAGTTGCCATCTTCCTCCAGACGTTCGTAGATAGAGTTACCCAACCACGAAGGCTGCCCTGTCAAAACGTCGTCTTGACAACCTTGAAGGGCGAAGGCACTCATCAGCAGTCCGCAGGCAGCAACAGTCCATTGATGCCGTTGTTTTGCGATTTGTCTCTTTTCCATAAATTGTTATTATAATCGTTTAAAGTTTATTCGTTCGATTTCATATCAAAGATATGTCGAATCGGTGATTTAGGTATGATTGTTGATAATAATCCGTGTTACGCACAGTGTGTACTTCATACACCATGATTGCAAAATTATGAAAATTATCCATATAATGAATGGTTTTAGAGTACGAAATGGCTCCGTTGATACAAAAAATAAAGATTTTGTAACACTAAATAATATTTGTTTCGCTAAAATGCACTACTTTTGTATTTGAATGAACGAATAGTGTACTTTGTGGTGCCAAAACGTTGATTTATACTAAAAACCTTTATACATTATTAATAATTTAAAATCACAATTATGAAGAAATTATTTACGTTACTAGTTGGTGTTCTGTTGGCAGGTAATGCCTTCGGACAGAAGACGTGGACGAATGTCATCGTCAATGGCGACTTAGAGGGTGATGCTCCTGCTTATGCTGCTCCTGGAGATGTAAAGGCAGATGCGTGGAACTCTTTCTGGGTACATGAGTGGCCTGGTGACCAGTCTGTACGTTATGATGGTACAGCAAATGTTGTCGAAGACCCTGCTAACCCAAGCAATCATTGTATTAAAGTTGTAATCCGTTCAAGAGCTGAAGGTGAAGCTGCAGGTAACTTGACAAAAGATTACACGGGTAATGAAGGAACTTATGGATCATGGGACTGCCAGTTCTTTGTCTATGCTACACAACCAATTCCTGCAGGTAAGGAGATCCGTTTGCAATTGAAGGTTAAGGCTGACAGAGATGGTAGCTTTGAGACTCAGAACCATAGCGTGCCTGGTACTTACATTGATGCAAATGCCTTTGGTAATCCTAAATACACAACTGAATGGACGACTCTTAAGTTAGATGAGTTTACAGTGTCTGAGAATCAGGCAACTAATGGATTCCAGAGTATTGCCTTCAATCTTTGTACCGATGAGGATGCCAATGTGCTATATCTTGATGATATCAAATTGCAGATCAGAGATCCCCAAGAAGATACTGGTGATGCAGGTGCATGGATTAACTTCATGAGAAAGGGTATTTATTCGATGGATCATATTGTAGGCAAGAATAATCAAGGTGCAGCTTTTGAGTGTACAAACTATACCATCCAAGACCTTAATCAGCCTGAAGGACAGCAGCAGCAGCCTGCACCCGTTGTTGAGGTTCCTGGCGAGCCTGGCGTGATGGCAGTGCATATACCTGTAAGAGGTTATAAGATCGTAGAAGAAAAGGATCTTGATGAAGAAGGCAATGAGCAGTATGACGAGGAAGGTAATGTGAAGATGAAGAGCATCTATTATTGGAACAATGGTGACTCAATCGGCACCAGCGCTCCTGCAAGATGGACCTGCCAGTTCTTCGTATCTACACTGCATAAGATGGTTCCTGGTGAGAAGTTTAGGTTCAAGTTCCGTTGCAAGGCCGATAAGCCAACAAATCTTGGTACACAGTGTCATTATGGCCCTGGCCAATATCAAAGCTATAACACGTTTGGAAGTGAGAGCGATTTCCCAATCAGTACGGAGTGGACAACATTTGAGTTAGGTGATTTCGAAAGTAACATCACAGTTACCGAGGATGGTAAAAAAGATGATAGTAAGACTAAAATTCCTTCAAGTGTGGCCAAACCAAAAGCCGATTATGGTTGTCAGACTATTACCTTCGACTGCGTACCTTTGGAGGGAGATGATAATAATTTCTATCTGATTGTCGATGAATTCTCATTCACTGAGAAATATGTTTTGGACAGCGACCGTATGCTTGGTACTCCTGAAGACATTTCGCTGGCTGTGAATCTCGATGATGATGAGAAAGCAAATACTGTTGACATGGCTAATATGCTGAATACGTTTGAGGTTGAAAACTTCGACTTCCTGAAGAATCCGAAGGCTGGTGATGGTATCAAACTATATAATGTGGTTGAACCGGAAGATCCGGAGGATGATCCGATAGAGACCTTCAGTGGTATGCTCAATTGGACAGATGGTGGTTTCATCAATGGTCAGGGCTCGTATATTGATGATGAGAACGGTATCAACATTCGTCTTGATGATGAGAGTATCGATGGATCTAAGATCAATGTGATGGTTTGGAACAATCCTGACTCTGGTATTAAATTCGATAATGGTGAGACTGTTACTACCAAGTTGGCTATTTCTCAGAGCGGTTGGTACTACATCTACAATGTTACTCTTTCTAAGGATGGTACGCAGACGGGTATCAAGGATATCCAGCTTGAGCAGAAGACCAATGCTATCTACGACCTGATGGGCCGCAAGGTAAGCAAGATGGATAAGGGTATCTACATCGTTAACGGTAAGAAGTACATCGTGAAGTAAAGCAAAGGTCGGTTAAGACTTTCCGATAAACAAGGCGGGTGCTGTGGATAAACCATAGCGCCCGCTTTCTTTATGCATGTTCTTTTGCATAAAATTGTATTCCTTTTGCATAAGCCTGTATCTCTTTTGCATAAATTTGTGCGGAGAACGCTATTTTATGCAAGAATAATTTGTGTAATTGCATAAAAAGCAGTAAATTTGCAGCCTAAATAGCATAAATATACTCAGATGAAAGTAAAGAACAGTAGAATGGAAGCCCTCAAGATGCTCATTTCCAGTATGGAACTGGGCAGTCAGGAGGAAGTGCTGCGAGCTTTGGAGAAGGAAGGTTTCAAACTGACACAGGCAACGCTTAGCAGGGATCTGAAGCAGTTGAAGGTGGCCAAGGCTGCCTCAATGAATGGTAAGTATGTGTACGTGCTGCCCAACGAGACCATGTACAAAAGGGTGAGCACACCACGCTCAGCTATGGAGATGCTGCAGACCTCCGGTTTCGTGAGCATCAACTTCTCTGGAAACATGGGTGTGATCAAGACTCGTCCCGGTTATGCCAGCAGCATCGCCTACAACATCGACAATAGTGCTATTCCAGAAATCATCGGTACCATTGCCGGTGACGATACGATCTTTATAGTAATAAAACAAGGTACGCGCGAGGAGCAGGTCATTGACGGCCTCAGCATGGTGATACCAAACATCAAAGGATAAATCGTTTAATTCGACTCATTCATAGAGAAGAAATGGAAGAGATTAAAGAAGAAGATAAGGGAGCGATGAAGGGGGACGTGAAGGCAGATGATATCCAGGTGATGGTAGCCGACCCTTCGCATGAGAAGTATGTGGACACCATTTTAGAGACCATCAGCGAAGCGGCCAAGGTGCGTGGAACAGGTATAGCCAAGCGTACGCATGAGTATCTGGCTACCAAGATGCGTGAGGCCAAGGCGGTTATTGCCCTTCATGGAGATGAGTTTGCAGGTTTCAGTTATATCGAGACCTGGGGGAACAAGCAGTATGTCACCACCTCTGGTCTGATTGTGCATCCCAAGTTCCGCGGTCTGCATTTGGCAAAACGCATCAAGGACATGACCTTTACGCTGGCTCGTATCCGTTGGCCCAAAGCAAAGATTTTCTCGCTGACAAGCGGAGCGGCTGTGATGCAGATGAACTCGCAGCTGGGTTATAAGCCCGTGACGTTTGCCGATCTCACAGACGATGAGGCATTCTGGCGGGGTTGCGAGGGCTGTGTAAACGTGGATGTGCTGCATCGCACAGGTCGCAAGTATTGTATCTGCACCGGCATGCTTTTCGATCCCACCGAACATTTACCAGCCAAGATTCCAGAGGAAGTGCTGGAAAGAATCAGAGAAATAGATAGTAATAAAGAATAAAATAGAGAAGTAGTGGAAAAGAAATTATTATAATTAGAATAATTACTTCATTAATTATATTAAATAAATCATTTCTGGGATAATTATAATAATTATTCTAATTTCTTTCTAAAAAGAATAATAGAATATGGAAAATAAGAAAGTTGTAGTAGCTTTTTCTGGTGGACTAGACACCAGTTACACCGTCATGAAACTTACTCAGGACGGTTGGGATGTGTATGCTGCATGTGCTAACACAGGCGGTTTCAGCGAGGAGCAGCTGAAGAAGAACGAAGAGAACGCCTATAAGCTGGGCGCAAAGGCGTATGTCACCCTTGACGTAACACAGGAGTATTATGCCAAGTCGTTGAAGTATATGATCTTCGGTAACGTACTGCGTAATAACTGCTACCCCATATCCGTCAGCTCAGAGCGTATCTTCCAGGCCATCGCCATTGCCCGCTACGCCAAGGAAATCGGTGCTGATGCCATCGCTCATGGCTCAACAGGTGCCGGTAACGACCAGATCCGCTTCGACATGACCTTCCTGGTAATGGCACCGGGCGTGGAGATTATCACGCTGACTCGTGACAAGAAGTTGACACGTAAGGAAGAGGTGGATTACCTGAACGAGCATGGGTTCTTTGCCGACTTCACCAAGCTGAAATACTCGTATAACGTGGGTATCTGGGGAACCAGTATCTGCGGTGGTGAACTGCTCGATCCTACACAGGGCCTGCCCGAGGATGCTTACCTGAAGCATGTGACGGCCAAGGAACAGGAGTCGTTGCTGAAGATCCAGTTTGAGAAGGGCGAAATTGTGGCTGTCAATGGCGAGCACTTTGACGATAAGGTGAAGGCGATCCAGAAGATCGAGGAGATCGGCGCCTCTTACGCCATCGGTCGTGATGCCAACGTGGGCGACACCATCATCGGCATCAAGGGTCGTGTAGGCTTCGAGGCCGCAGCGCCCAAGCTGATCATCGAGGCACACCGTCTGCTGGAGAAGTCAACCCTGAGCAAGTGGCAGCAGTACTGGAAGGACCAGGTGGCCAACTGGTACGGCATGTTCCTGCACGAGAGTCAGTATCTGGAGCCGGTAATGCCTGATATCGAGGCCATGCTCACCTCTTCACAGCGTAACGTAACAGGTACCGCCATCCTGAAACTCCGTCCCTTCGGTTTCGAGACAGTAGGTGTTGACAGCGATAACGACCTGACCAAGTCGAAACTCGGTGAGTACGGTGAGACCCAAACCGGCTGGACGGCCGACGAGGCCAAGGGCTTCATCAAGGTCAGCTCCACCCCGCTAAGAGTGTACTACGGAATACATCCGAATGAGAGATAAAGCCCACCCCCAACCCCTCCCAAAGGGAGGGGAGCAAGGGAAGTTACACTTGTAGAAAGGAACATGGTTAAGTCTAATCCTTTTGGGTATGAAATGGCTGACCCATTGCTGTATGACAAACTGAAAGAATTTGCTTTTGAACATCGGAAGAACCCAACAGAGGCCGAAAGTATTCTATGGGAGTATTTAAAGGGTAAACAGACAGGTTTTAGTTTCCGAAGACAACATATCATTGGACCTTTCATAGCTGATTTTACATGTTTATCCCGTAAACTCATCATCGAAATAGACGGAGGTTATCATCAGTTGTCAGAACAGCAAATTAGCGACGAACATCGAACACAATGGTTAGAGAACAAAGGGTTCTTTGTGTTAAGATTTACCAATGAAGAGGTGGTTGGCAACACGAAAGGAGTATTAGATAAAATTAAACAATATATCATCAATGAACGATTATAGTACTAATAATAACACTCCCCTCCCTTTGGGAGGGGTTGGGGATGGGCTCCGTATTGGTATTCTTGGTTCAGCAGGATATACTGGAGGTGAGTTGATCCGCTTGCTGCTGAACCACCCTCAGGCGGAGATCGTGTTTGCCAATTCTGAGAGTAATGCAGGGAATTTGGTGAGCGACGTGCACGAAGGACTGATTGGCGAGACCGATTTGCGGTTCACCAGCGAGATGCCCTTCGACCAGGTTGATGTGGTGTTCTTCTGCTTCGGTCATGGCAAGAGCGAACAGTTCCTGAAAGAGCATACCATCCCCGCCAATGTCAAGATCATTGACATGGCGCAGGATTTTCGAATCAAAGGTGACCACGATTATGTTTACGGTCTTCCGGAAATCCATAAGGAAGAGATCAAGAAGGCACAGCATCTGGCTAACCCAGGCTGTTTTGCCACTTGCATCCAGTTAGGCCTCCTTCCCGCTGCCAAAATGGGCCTCATTCATGATGATGTAGCCGTAAACGGTATTACAGGAAGTACAGGTGCAGGACAGAAGCCCGGTGCTACCACCCATTTCTCGTGGCGTAACAATAACTTCAGCATCTATAAACAGTTCACCCATCAGCACCTGCACGAGATTTGTCAGAGTCTGAACGAGGTAAGACCAGCCGATGCTCTTTCCTTTACCTCTCCCATCTCAGAGAAGCAGGAGTCTGGAGTATCCATCGATTTCATCCCTTACCGTGGCGACTTTGCCCGTGGCATCTTTGTTACAGAGGTCATCAAGACGGATTGTCCCATTGAGGAAGTGGTTGCGTTCTACAAGGAGTTCTACAAGGATGCTGCCTTTACGCACTACAGCGACAAGGCACTCGATTTGAAGCAGGTGGTAAACACTAACAAGGCGCTGGTTCATTGCGAAAAGATCGGTAACAAGCTATTGATCACATCAGTCATCGATAACCTGTTGAAGGGTGCCGTCGGTCAAGCTGTTCAGAACATGAACATCATGTTTGGCATCGATGAAACCGCAGGTTTACGGCTGAAAGCCTCCGCATTTTAGCAGCGTTATTTCCATGTGATCTAAGCAGTTTAGGCAGTAATAGTTCGATGTGCATGAGGTAACATAGTAAAAAGGAAGTGCAAATACTTGCATTTCTCAGAAAAAGTATTTACCTTTGTACCCAGAATAAGTCGTGAAGTGACGATGTATATGGGTAGAGCGAAGTCCCCGCCAGCATAGCATCACGCAAAAGCGTAAACCTCCTTCACGCATCAGGGGCAACTATAAAGGCATCCTTAGGGATGCCTTTTATTTTATTCACTGCTGATAGCAGTGATACAGTATTGTACTTTCTCTTTCGTACGTCGCCTAACACCAACAGTCATCTTTACCTTTCCAATATAAGCAAGGTCATATACCATGATAAGTATGGATTCAAATGGTTTCTGGTTCTTATTACCTACTTTTGTCTTCCTTATCGCAACTCTCTTTGCACCAGCAAGTATAGAATCCAACTGAAGAACAGCCAACGTTGACAGATAATTCTTTGCAGCATGTTCGCTTGTTTCAACAATCGAGACCATTCTGATGTTAATATAATCCTTCAATGCAAGGTTATACTTACGTTGTGAGGGATTCTCTTCTTTCCATTCGCGATAAAAGTCACGAATAATACGTTCACGTACTCGAATGCTCTCAATGGAATTGTCCATAGGAATCAATGTCTTTTTCATAATCATTCCTTTAAGGGTAAAACTTAATAATCTGTGCAAAGGTACAAATAAATGAGCGAAAATCCAAAAGAATTTGGGATTTACCGAACCAAAAGAGAAATGCTATCAAGCGAATGAGTAGAGAATACAATGCCAAATGCATTGTTTTGTACCCGTCTTGTTGTTGATTTGCAAACACCTGAAAACCAACAACTTAGACTATCGTATCTAAAACATGTGGTTTTGCGTTCTAAAAGTAAGCATCCGTTGAAATACACGTTGTAGCAGTTGTAGTTTAGTTGTAGTTTTGCAGTCGCAATAGTGCACCCAACTACAACTGTTACTGTATCATGACAAAAGAAGATTTTGTAGTATTACAATC
>Ga0256404_1000551_pt1 | contig 97939 bp, 94 predicted proteins | sample RumenRJG_01DNA_FD_185990 | JGI IMG/M metagenome (GOLD analysis project Ga0256404, IMG submission 185990) | Bovine rumen microbial communities from Lethbridge, Alberta, Canada - RJG_01 | ecosystem: Host-associated > Mammals > Digestive system > Stomach > Rumen | place: Canada: Alberta | collected... | reverse complement strand
TACAACGTCGCAGGACACCTTTCTTTCGGTGCGCCAAAATGTGAAAAAGCCCAGAAATCAAGCGGTTTCTGGGCTAATCGTACATATAGGCTTTGTATCAAAGATAACGTCTTGATAGATCCGGCATGTGGCTCCGGAAATTTTTTAACAGAAACATATATATCTATAAGAAGGCTAGAAAATGAAGTCATAAGACTGCTATTTGATTCCGATAAGAAGCAAGTAGATGGACAGCTTGTAATGGGAAATGCTATTAACCCGATAAAGGTAAGCATTAATCAGTTTTATGGAATAGAGATAAATGACTTTGCTGTTACCGTCGCTAGAACAGCACTTTGGATTGCTGAATCCCAAATGATGAAAGAGACAGAGGATATTATTTATACTCAGCTTGAGTTTCTTCCATTAACAACACAAGCAAACATTATTGAAGGTAATGCATTAAAAATAGATTGGGAAAATATCATTTCTAAAAACAAGCTTAGTTATATTATGGGGAATCCGCCATTTAATGGTGCGAGATGGATGTCACAAAAACAGAAAAATGATGTTATAGAAATTTTTGGTAAAGAATGGAAAGGCGTCGGAGACCTTGATTATGTATGTTGTTGGTACAAGAAAGCTGTTGAATATATAAATACAACAAATATTAAAACAGCATTTGTTTCTACCAATTCAATTTCTTAAGGAGGCATGGTTTGTAATCTTTGGAAGAGGCTGTTTGAAAGTGGAATCAAGATTGATTATGCATATCGCACATTTATATGGGATAGTGAGGCTAGTATAAAAGCCCATGTACATTGTGTAATCATAGGTTTTAGTAGCGTCAATGTAAAATGTAATAAGTATATTTTTAATGAAACTGAAAAGATTAAGGTCGAAAATATAAATGGATATCTTTTAGATGCTGAAAATATCTTCATAGAAAAGAGATCAAAACCAATTTCAAATGTACCTGAAATATCACTTGGTGGGCAGGCAATAGATGATGGAAACTTTATTTTGACAGTTAAGGAAAAACAGGACTTGATAAAATCAGAACCGCAAGCTGAGAGTTTTATACGAAGATATATGATGGGCAAAGATTTTATAAATCGAAAACCAAGATACTGTATATGGCTTGTTGATGTTAACCCATCTTTACTGAGATCTTGTCCTCAAGTATTAGAAAGAATAAAGCGAGTGGAAGCTTTTCGCAAATCTAGTCAAAGGAGTAGTACATTAAGAGCAGCGGAGACGCCAAGTCTTTTTGCTTCTATTCATGAGTTGGAAGACAATTATATTGCAATACCAAAGGTGTCATCGAAAAACCGCAGATATGTGCCAATGGATTTTTTATCTCCAGATATTATACCGGGAGATAAGCTTTTTACTATGCCAAATGCTGGTACATATGAGTTTGGAATAATGATGTCTAATGTACAAAATGCATGGATGAGGGCAGTATGCGGAAGGCTAAAAAGTGATTATAGTTATTCAAATACAATAGTATATAATAATTTTCCTTGGCCTTCGCCGACATTTGAACAGAAAGAAAAAATAGAGGAGACAGCACAAGGAATACTTGATGCAAGAGCATTATATCCTGATAGCTCTCTTGCAGATTTATATGATCCATTAACAATGCCTTCTGAATTACAGAAGGCGCATAGAAATAATGATATTGCAGTAATGAAAGCGTATGGTTTTGATATTAAGAACATGTCTGAATCAGATTGCGTAGCGGAACTTATGAAGATGTACCAAGAATTGACCAAAGACTAATCTAAGGAATATTTATACGTTTAGTACAATTTGAAAAAATAGACTAATGTAGGATTTTCAAAGGAGCTTTTTGTAATTGATATATGGTGTGATATAATTAATAAAAAAGCTGTGGATGGAGATGTTATATGGATACAAAAGTATTGGATTTCGCGGTTTTTTTAATTCATGCTCTGGCTTACGAATGGAAAAAACCATATAAAAAAGTATATGAGATTCTGAATGATTCAGGTATATTGGACAATTATATTATTCCACATTATGACGTGTTACATACTCAAGGGAAACAGTACCTTGTAGAGGACATAACAGATTTTGTTAAGGAAAAAGGGGTTAGTATATGATTGTTTATCATGGGACAACTTTGGAAATTAAAAAACCTGATGTAAAGCATTCTAAGCAACATTTGGACTTTGGTGTAGGATTTTATACTACAACGTTTCCTGAACAGGCAGAAAGATGGGCGCTTCGTAAAGGAGCTCGACTTTCCAGACAAGCGATTGTGAATGTATATGAACTTATAGATTATTCCCAATATAATGTTAAGAAATTTGAATTCGCTGATAGTGAATGGCTGCAATTTGTAGTGGATTGTCGTAATGGAAAAGATGTATATAAAGATTTTGACGCTGTGATTGGAAATGTAGCTAATGATGATGTGTTTAAATGTGTAAGTATGTATATGGATGGTTTTTGGGACGAAGAGCGTACCTTAGCTGAAATTCGCTACTATAAGAAGAACAATCAAATGGCCTTTTTGTCTCAGGCTATGATTGATGAAGTTGTAAAGTTTAAAAAGTCCTATGAGGTAATGCCATAATGGAAAAGAATAAGCTTGATAGAATATATAAGGAATTATTAGAGGAAAAAATAATAAAACAGTTAGCAACACAACAAGAACTATCTATAAGGGATGCCATGGATATTTATTATAAAAGTAAATTGTCTCAACAAATAAATGATGGGAGCTATGGTATTGAGAATATGGATTACAGGTATTTGGCCAGAGATTTGATTGAAAACGAACCCGAGCTTTTTGTGAGGTGAACGATATTTGTTATAACTCTTTACAACTTGATGCTAAAAACAGGGTAAGCTTACAATATAAAGATGTGTGTTAATTATAAGGTGGATTTATATGTCAAGTACAATACAGTTAAGAGTAGAGGATGAATCAAAAAAGAAAACTCAGAATCCATATACGTCTTTGTCAGAAGATGAAATTCTTCGGCAATTAGAAGTTTCTCGAAGTCATGCCTCAGAAGGGATGTATCGTGATGCTGACGATGTGATAATCGATATGAGGGAAAAGTATGGATTATAGAGTCTTTGTCGGTAAACTGTAAAATTGTTAGGGTCCATCTTTGCATATGTACGAATTGATTCAACCTTTTTGTCATTTGATTCTGCCATTGCTAAAAGAACTATTTTATCATTCCTAGATGTTGCATTCTTTGCTCCTTTGTTACTTTAATATAAGTATTTTACAACTCTTTACAACTTAGTATCAAAAACGAAATTAGATAAGTTGGGTCATTATTTACATTAGGAATCCACACTAATATATGTTATAATGCTAGTCGTACATGTCATTGACAGTTAATACATATTAGTTGTTAGTGACATGGATGATTATGACTGTTAAAGGAGATAAATCATGTCAAAAGTTAGTATAGTTATGGGAAGCGATTCAGATATGCCTGTAATGAGTAAGGCAGCTGATATTCTTAAAAAGTTTGGAATTGAGTATGAGATGAGAATTATATCTGCTCACAGGGAGCCAGATATATTTTTTGAATATTCTAAGAGCGCTAAGGATAGAGGAGTTAAGGTTATAATTGCAGGTGCCGGTAAGGCAGCACATTTACCAGGAATGTGCGCAGCTTTGTTCGAAGGCCCTGTTATTGGAATTCCTATGAAGACATCAGACCTTGGTGGCGTAGATTCACTCTATTCAATAGTGCAGATGCCAAGCGGCATTCCAGTAGCAACAGTAGCAATCAATGGCGGAATGAATGCAGGTATCTTAGCAGCTAAGATTCTTGCAACAAACGATGAATCATTGGCTTCTAAGCTAGCCGATTATTCTAAGGAAATGAAGGATGGCGTCGTAGCCAAGGATGATAAGCTGCAATCAGAAGGTTATGAGGCATTTTTGTAAGATGAATTAGAAGGTCATATGTCTATAAGAACTCCTAAGCCACATTCTTAGTGGCGTGGAGTTGCTTATAGACATATGGAGTACATAAGACGCTCATAAGTGGCTTATTAGGAGCGGTGACAGTTAATCTTTAAGCCAGAATAGGAGTAAATCATGGATTATAAATCATCAGGTGTAGATATTGAGGCTGGATACAAGTCGGTAGAACTTATGAAGGCCAGCGTTAAGGAGACATTAAGACCAGAGGTTCTTGGTGGCTTGGGAGGCTTCTCAGGTGCATTTTCAATGGCGAAAGTCAAGGACATGGAAGACCCAGTTCTTCTATCTGGTACAGACGGATGTGGAACCAAGGTTAAGCTGGCATTCCTAATGGATAAGCACGATACAATTGGTATTGATGCTGTTGCCATGTGCGTCAATGATGTGGCGTGTGCTGGTGGCGAGCCACTGTTCTTCTTAGATTATATTGCCTGTGGTAAGAATTATCCTGAGAAGATAGCAACAATAGTTAGCGGTGTGGCTGAAGGCTGCAAGCAGTCTGGATGTGCTCTTATTGGAGGCGAGACAGCAGAGCATCCTGGCCTTATGCCTGAGGATGATTACGACCTTGCTGGATTTTCAGTGGGGGTGTGCGATCGCAAGGATATAATTACTGGAGAAGAGATTGCTGATGGGGATGTGCTTATTGGTATCGCTTCAAGTGGTGTTCATTCTAATGGTTTTTCCCTTGTTAGAAATGTATTCGAGATGACTAAGGAGAGTCTTGATACCTACTATGATGAGCTAGGCGAGACTCTTGGTGAGGCGCTAATTCGCCCAACAATTATATATGTGAAAGCCCTTAAGGCTATTAAGGATGCAGGTGTTAGGATTCATGGATGTTCCCACATTACAGGAGGTGGCTTCTATGAGAATATTCCACGTATGCTTCCTGATAATGTATGTGCCGTTGTTAAGAAGGATTCTTACGATATCCCACCAATTTTCGGTCTGATTAAGAAGACTGGTGGAATTGAAGAGGAAATGATGTATAACACATTTAACATGGGTCTTGGTATGGTGATTTCTGTTGCTAAGGCTGATGTTGCTAAGGTTATGTCTGCAATAGAGTCTGCCGGTGAGAAGGCATACGAGGTGGGATATATTAAGTCAGGAGACAAGGGAGTAGAGCTTGTATGAATATAGTTGTACTTGTATCAGGTGGTGGCACGAATCTTCAGGCTATCATTGATGGAATTAATAATAAGACAATTGAGAATACGAAGATTGTAGAGGTTGTAAGTAACAATGCTAACGCCTATGCGCTAACAAGGGCTAAGGATAATGGTATTCCTGCGAAATGTATTTCGCCAAAGGACTTCGATTCTAGAGATGAATTCAACGAGGCATTGGTGGAAGAAATGGATAAAGTAAATCCTGATTTAATTGTTCTTGCGGGATTTCTTGTTAATATTCCAGCTAAAATGGTTGCCAGATTCCCTAAGAAGATAATTAACATTCATCCATCCTTAATCCCGTCCTTCTGTGGCAAAGGCTACTACGGCCTTAAGGTTCATGAAGGAGCGCTAAAGCGTGGAGTGAAGATTACAGGTGCTACTGTACATTTTGTAGATGAAGGTACTGACACCGGTCCTATCCTCCTGCAGAAGGCAGTTGAAGTGAAGGACGGCGACACTCCTGAGATGTTGCAGAGGCGTGTCATGGAAGAGGCAGAGTGGGTTATTCTGCCTGCGGCCATTAACATGATAAGTCAGGGCTTAATTAATGATTAGTATTGTAGGTTAAGCGCAGGAGCATAATGACAACAAGCCGATTTTCTGTATGAGGCGGTTGTTATTATGTCCTGCGCTATTATGAGAGTAAGGAGAAATAAGATGAAAGTATTAGTTGTAGGAAGTGGCGGAAGAGAGCACGCTATCTGTATGGCGGTTTCTAAGTCTAAGAGAGTAGATAAGATATATTGCGCACCAGGCAACGCAGGCATATCCCAGCTTGCTGAACTTGTTCCTATTAAGGCAATGGAATTCGACGCACTTGCTGACTTTGCTGAGAAGAATGGTATCGATTTTACAATTATCGGTATGGACGACCCACTTGTTGGTGGTGTGGTTGATGTATTTGAGAAGCGTGGCCTTAAGGTATTCGGACCTAATAAGAGCGCTGCAATCCTTGAGGGTAGCAAGGCTTTCTCTAAGGATTTGATGAAGAAATATAACATTCCTACAGCTGCTTATGAGAATTTCGACAATGCTAATGATGCAATCGAATATATTAAGAAGGCTAAGATGCCAATCGTACTTAAGGCTGATGGCCTTGCCCTTGGTAAGGGTGTTCTTATCTGTAATACATTAGACGAGGCCTTAGATGGCGTTAAGACTATTATGGAGGATAAGAAGTTTGGCGAAGCTGGTAATACCATGGTTGTGGAGGAATTCATGACAGGTCGTGAGGTATCAGTTCTTTCCTTCTGTGATGGCAAGACTATTAAGATTATGTCCTCTTCTCAAGACCATAAGAGAGCAGGAGATGGTGATACTGGATTGAATACTGGCGGAATGGGAACATTTAGCCCATCACCATTCTATACTGATGAAGTGGACGAGTTCTGTAAGAAATACATTTATCAGGCAACAGTTGATGCAATGGCTAAGGAAGGCAGAGCCTTCAAGGGCGTTATATTCTTCGGACTCATGATTACTGAGGATGGTCCGAAGGTGCTTGAATACAACGCAAGATTCGGTGATCCTGAGGCACAGGTAGTACTTCCTCGTATGAAGAATGACATAATGGATGTTATGGAAGCCTGCGTAGACGGAACTCTTGACAAGATTGACCTTGAGTTCGAGGATAATGCGGCTGTATGCGTAGTGCTTGCATCTGATGGATATCCTGTTTCCTATGAGAAGGGATTTAAGATATCAGGACTTGATAAGTTCGATAATGATGAGTATTACTGCTTCCACGCTGGAACAGCATTTGACAGTGATGGCAACTTCATAACTAATGGTGGTAGAGTCCTTGGGGTGACAGCTAAGGGAAGTGACCTCTTAGAAGCAAGAAAGAAGGCGTACGACGCCACAGCATGGATTGATTTCGACAATAAATATATGAGAAATGATATTGGTAAAGCGTTAGATGAGGTGTAGGCTTATCATAGGTAATATAATTTATTGATTTCATTAAGAACAAGCTTCTTGTTGGCGGACCAAAGGGGTGCCACAAGGAGCTTTTTGTCTCCGTCACCAGTTAAGCGGTGTATGACAACCTTGTCCTCAAGAATGGCGAGAGATTTATATATTATATCAACATATTCCTCAAGGGTTAACACATCAAAAAGCCCGTCGTTATAGGCTTTCTCTAGGTCAGTTCCCTTCAGAATATGGAGTAGTTGGAGCTTAATTCCACAAGTGATATTAGGGTGTTGCTCTGCGGTCTTTCTTACATAGTCTACACTCTGAAGCATCATTTCCTCAGATTCCCCAGGTAGTCCAAGTATTATATGAGTAATTATATCTATGCCCTTACTGCTAAGGCGTTCTACACATTTGTCATAGGTTTCTAATTTGTAGCCTCGTCTAATGTATTTAGCAGTGCTTTCGTGTATAGTCTGAAGCCCAAGCTCCACAAAGACAGGAATAGATTTATTAATGCTAGATATAATTTCTAGCATTTCATCGCTTATACAGTCTGGTCTTGTGGCGATAGACAGGGCTATTATATCAGGGTGGCTAATAGCATCTAGATATTTTGCCTTCAATTCATCTGCATTTCCATAAGTATTGGTAAATGCCTGAAAGTAGGCTATATATTTATTAGAATCAGCATTCTTAGGCATCTTAGCCTCCACACGACCTTTAGCTTCTTCGATTTGCGCTGTGATAGACTTAGTCCTATTCGCTGCGAACTCACCAGAGCCGCCATTACTACAGAATATGCAGCCCTTCGAGCCAAGAGTTCCGTCTCTGTTAGGGCAGGTGCAGCCCGCATCTAAGGATAGCTTGTATATTTTCTGTCCGAAGGTGCGCTTATAGTATTCATTTGCAGTGATTATCCTGATTTTCTCTCTCATAGGTAAGATTATAGCACTTACTTTGGAATATTAACAAAATAGTTACAACAGACCTCTTTATGTTTTGACAGAGAGGTCTGTTTTATATTGCTTATATTAGAAAAGGTATATAGTATTAATAATTATTAAACTTGAAAAGTTTTACATAGATGGTATAATTAAATAAATAAATTTATATAAACTTCAGCCAAATAAATAAACTTATATAAGAATAATACAAATAAATAAAATTATATAAGAAAAACTCAAATATATAAACTATTATCAAAAGGAGAAAGCTCATGATAAAAGAAAATCCATTTATTACGTCATTTGGAACAATTAATGATGAGACTTATATTGAGAGAATTGATGAAGAGAACAAGATAATAGATGATTTTAACAGACAGACATCCAGTTCAAATGCGTATATGGTAGCTGGAGTAAGAGGAATGGGAAAGACTGCATTTATAACGCATTTGACTGATAAAATAGTGGAGAAGAACAAGGAGTGGATTGTTGTTAATCTTAGTTCCCAGAATGATTTGCTTAGAAGTCTTGCGGCTAATCTTCAGGCACATTCAGTTTTGAATAGTAAGTTCGTTGAGATGAAGCTCGATTTCTCATTGCTTGGAATAGGGGTGTCGATACAAGGTGGAACCAAAATATCAGATGAAGAAGTAATGGTTAGGCAAATGCTTACAGTTGTAAAAAAACTTAATAAAAAAGTGCTTGTGACAATTGATGAAGCGTCAAACCAGGATAATATGCGAAAATTTGCGTCTTCTTTCCAAATATATATACGTGAGAGATTGCCCATATATTTAATTATGACAGGTCTATATAAGAACATTAGGAGTTTGCAGTCTGCAAAAAATATGACATTTCTTAAGAGAACACCAAGGATAGATATCGGGCCTCTAGGACTTAATAGTATTTCGAAGAAATATGAGAAGATAATTGGTGTGTCCTTTGAAGAAGCAGTTAATCTTGCTAAAATAACTAAAGGATATTCATATGCGTATTCTCTCCTTGGAAATATTATCTGGGATTCTGAGGATAAGAAGGATGACTCGAAGATAGTACATGAACTAATAGATATTCTAGAGCAGCGTTCTTATGATCAAATCTGGAATGAACTTACTGATAAAGAGAAAGAGTTCCTTATATATATGGCTGAGGCTAAGAATAGTGATAGCGATGTTGTGCCTGTTTCAGAAATAGTTAGGAGAAGTAATGATAGTAGTGCACTTATAAATGAGTATAGGAACAGACTAATTGAAAATGGATTAATATACGCCCCAAAGCATGGAAGTATCGCGTTTGTTCTACCATTTTTTGATGAGTCAATAAATAGGCTTAAACTATTTGGTTAAGATAATATACGAGGAGGCAAGGGTTATGAAGAAGAATATAAAGAGAGTTTTAGTATGCTGCATGATTGCTGCATGCACATTTTCCATGACATCCTGTTCTGGATGCTCTAAGCAAGAGGAGACAACAGCAGGAGGATGGACTGTGGCAACGGATGGAACAATCACTAATGCTCACAGGGAGCTATTCAACAAGGCATTAGGAACAATAGATGGGCTGTCTTATGAGCCGGTAAAGCTGTTAGAGACACAGGTGGTAGCTGGAACTAATTACAAATTCTTATGTAATGAATACACCTCAGCTGAAAATGCGCCAGATACCAAAGTGATTGTGACCATATACGAAGATTTACAGGGCAACGCCAAGATAACAAGCGTAGTACCAGCCCAGTAAATAAGTAGGAGGATATTAAATTATGAAGAAAAGAATTACAGCATCTGCACTTGCATTAGTAATGGCATTATCATTATGCGTTATCGTTGTGCCTATTAGTAATGTACAGGCTCAGGATGCTGATTCCATCAACTGGCAGACAGACTTTGAGTACGAGATTCAAGGGGATAATATTGTCCTTAGAAAATATATTGGTAATGCTGAAGAAGTTAACATTCCAGCTACTGCAACGATTGATGGGGAGACCTATACAGTCAAATTAAATGACAATTGCTATGCTTTTTTTAGAAATTGTAAAAATACCAAATCTATTAGTTTTAGTAAGGATATTGATACAAGTAATGTCACAGACATGAGCGAAATGTTTGATACCTGTAGAAACCTAACGGATTTGGACATAAGTGGCTTTGATACGAGCAATGTCACAGATATGCATTTTATGTTTTACGATTGTAGAAGTCTGAAAAGTGTTGACGTAAGTGGCTTCGATACGAGTAATGTTACAAATATGATCTGTATGTTTTTCTATTGTCAGAACTTGACTAATCTGGATGTAAGTGGCTTTGATACAAGTCAGGTTACTGATATGTTCAATATGTTCTTTGGTTGTAGAAGCTTGACTAATTTAGATGTAAGCGGCTTTGATACAAGGAATGTTACTAATATGGGAGCTATGTTCGCTGATTGTAGGAATTTGACCAGTTTAGATGTAAGTGGTTTTGACACAAGCAAAGTTACTAATATGCTTGCTATGTTTTGTGACTGTGAGAATGTGACCAATTTAGATGTAAGTGGTTTTAATACAAGCCTTGTTACGAATATGTCCGAAATGTTTAGAGGATGTAAAGGTTTAAAGACTTTAGATTTAAGCAATTTTGACATGAGTAGTTTGAGTAGTGATAATACTAGTGCATATGAGAAAATGTTAGACGGATGCGTGTCTTTAATGGAAATAAAGGCTCCACTTAATATGGGGTATACTGCGTATTTGCCAGGAGTGTTTGTGCTACAAGATGATATGACAACCCAGTATTCTATGCTCCCTTTGAATCAATCAAAGAGCTTGACTTTAGTTAGACCATTAGAAGATAAGAACATATATCGCCTGTACAACCCATTTAGTGGAGAGCATCTATATTCATTAGATGATGGAGAAATTAGTTATCTTGTAGGGTGTGGATGGAATAATGAAGGTGTAAGCTGGAAAGCCCCTGCAATTGGTACTTGCGTATACAGATTCTATAATCCTGCATCAGGTGAGCATCACTACACAGCAGATGAATCTGAGATGAATTGGCTGACATCTACAGGGTGGAATTGCGAAGGAGTGGGTTGGTGTTCCGCAGATGGCAACGGAGTGCCTATTTATCGCCTATTCAACCCTAATACAAATGTGGGTGTTCAATCACACATTTACACGCCAGATGAAGGTGAAAGAGTCTGGCTCCTATCTCTAGGTTGGAGTGACGAAGGAATAGGATGGTATGGAATTGATTAAGAAATAAGCTATAGCTGCCCAGAATTGCAAAAAAAGACAATTCTGGGCGTTTTGCGAGGTGATAACATGGAAGCAACCTTTAATAATATGAATCCTAAGGATGCCTTGGAGTTTTGGATTAATAATAGTGACTGTGACTGGGACAAAACACTAACTATTAAGGATGAAGAATTATTAAATCCTGTATTAACAATATATGAAAGAATAGATGGAAAATGGCTTAGGGACTGGATGGCTCTTATTGGTTTGGATGAGCGGGAGTTCTATCTTGATGGCAAGAGAGTAACCCCGAAGCTGCTAGAACAGTATAAATCGTATCGAAATGTTCCGCCAGATGATGAAGAGGTGACATTAAGATATGGTGTGGTTGTAAGTGGCGCAGCTCTAACAGATCTTCCGACAGAAGACATATTTACTGATAGTGAGCTTGATGTAAGATATAACGAGCTGCAGGAGACATTTGTTAAGGTGAATTCTCCTGTAATCATATTATTAGAGGATACAACTCATAGATATTATTATGTTAAGTCTATTGAATTTACTGGCTGGACTAAGCAGGCTAATATTGCCATTATAGACGATAAAAGTAAATGGGATAGATACTTTGATAACGACAGCTTCATTATGGTAACTAATGACTGCGAAATTGCTATTGATAGCTCTGCGGCGAAAGAAGGCATTTCCTACTCGACAAAAACCTTCATGGGAACAAAACTACATTTTCAAGGGAAGGATGAGAAAGGAAATTACAAGGTCTGTGTGCCAGCAAGAAGCGAAGACGGCACCTTAAGTTGCGACATAACAGGAATAATTCATAAAGATAACGCCAGTATTGGCTATCTTCCTGCCACCAGGCGAGGTATTCTTCAACTTGCATTCAGTGTGTGGGGTGATGAATATGGCTGGGGAGGACGTGATGGCCTTAGAGATTGTTCTTCCTACATAAGAGATATCTTCCTGTGCTTTGGCTACACCCTGCCTCGTAACAGCAGCTTCCAGATGAGAATTAAGGATGGTACCAATATTGAGCATATAGAGGGATATGACGATAAGAAGAAAGCTCTCAGCGCGCTTGAGCCAGGGGACATTCTTGATATCGGTGGTCATGTAATGATTTATCTGGGTGAATATAAGGGTAAGACATACATTATTAGTATGCTTTCTAATTATGTGCCAGAGGATGTCACATCTGATTATGACAAATCAGCAGTGAAGCTGGCGAAGCTATATATCAATTCGCTTGATGTCTATAGAAAGAATGGAAATACGTGGATGGAAGAAATCAAGTCATACATTCATTGGGGTTGACAAAACCACCTGTCAACCTATCGTTCGTATTTCTTGCGCACTTCTTTAACTCTGTTTTCTAGTTCTTCAAGTTCTGATTTGTCTAATTCAGACAGATGCTCGAGCTTGTCCATGAATTGAGTAACTGTTTCCTTCTCAGTCCTTTCTATAACCTCTAGATATACAGTAACGATGACACCAGAGAATATTGCTGTCCAGACTAAGGCGAATAGTGTTATTAATACAGTAAGCAACCTACTTAATGTTGTTGTTACAATTTCGTCTCCAAAACCAATGGTAGTTGCAGATACGAAGGTATACCACATGGCATCGCCATAGTTGTTGATATATGGCTCAACAAGCATGATTATCAAAGATACAAGGAAGAAGCAGATTAATAATCCTATTGTTATTTTATCTGCATGGCATCTCTTCACAACAGTCATAAACAGTCTGAATCTTCTCATAGTATATTTCTCCTTAACTAATAATAGGTTTACTTGAACTGATTAAGCTCCTCGTTATAAGAATAATTGACCTTGTTTAATGCTGATATAATTTCTGCCTTGTCGAATCCCTTGTCTTCGCACATAGCATCAAGGGAAGAATACTCATCACGAAGAGCAGTATTAACAACAGACAATAGAATTATTGGATCTTTTGGTAGATTATCTCTCATTAACTTGTTTTCTCCTCATTCATTTTAGTCAATATATCTTCAAATAGTCTCCTTAGCATTATTGCACCAATTACTCCAATGGCTCCCTGTAAGGAATTGCCTACAATTTCTTCAAGGCTTGCTAAGAATACATTTTCTCCTCCTGTAAGATATAATACAAGAGCGTCATATAGAAAGTATCCTGCAACCATAATGAGCTCAGACAATATAAGAAGCACAATAAGGCGTCCGTTGCTTTTACATTTCTTATAGAATAAGCCAACTACCAAGGCCATAAGAGCTTTGATTATAAGTGTTCCGGGCGCGTATATAGCAGCGCCGGCAACGATATCACTAATTGCTGAGCCAAGGCCTGCAGCAATTGCTCCATATACAGGGCCTAAGATGATTCCGGCAGTTAATACAGCGGCATCACCGATATTGATATACCCTCCAGTTGGTGAAGGTACCCGCACTACGATAGTAAGAGCGAATACAAGAGCAATAAAGACTCCTGTAAATGCCAATTTTTTTGTTTGTGTGTTAATTTTGTCATTCATTTTCCAGTCTCCTTTAATTATAGCGTATTGTATACAAAATTATTGTGTATTATAGCACTTTACATGGTTTAATGCAATTGATAAAATATATTGATAAGGATGGGTTTTTACTATGAAGAAAAGAATACTAATTACTATACTTGTTGTTGCATTAATCGGTCTTGGAATTATAGGCGGCCTCTATGTATATGGCCGTTACATAGAGAAGCAGGATGAGGAAAGCAGTAGCAAGGTTACATCTGAGAATGTCTTGCCAAGTGAAGAGATTCCTGCTAAGAAGGAGCCTGTACATATGAATATGCTGTTTACAGGTGATGTTCTTCTAAGCGAATATGTGCTGTCTAATTATAATAGCAAGGGAATCGATGGAGTGGTGTCAGGAACCCTTCGCGACAAGATGTTAAATGCTGATTATACAATGGTAAACGAAGAGTTTCCATTTTCTACAAGAGGAACCAAGGCACCAGATAAGCAATATACATTTCGTATAGATCCAAAATACGTAGGAATATTCGGGGAATTGGGTATCGATGCAGTAGGCCTTGCCAATAACCATGTGCTTGATTTCGGCAAGGAGGCTTTAGAGGATACATTTACCACACTTAATGGGGCTAGCATCCCATTTACCGGAGCTGGTCATAATCTTGATGAGGCCAGCAAGCTTGTAACCTTCGAAAAGGACGGCGTTAAGGTGGGAATTGTTGCAGCATCCCGCGTAATTCCTGTGGTTGAGTGGAATGTTAAGAATAGCCAGCCCGGCGTATTTACAACCTATGATCCTACGGATCTATGCAGGAAGGTTCAGGAGGCCAAGAGTCAGTGCAACCTTGTGTTCGTAATGATTCACTGGGGTACAGAGCATACTGACAAGCTTGAGGAGTACCAGAAGACTATTGGCCATCAGGTAATTGACGCAGGGGCTGACGCTATTATTGGCGCCCATCCTCACGTGGTTCAGGGAATTGAGAGATACAACGGCAAGCTTATATTCTACAGCCTTGGCAACTTTATATTCAACCAGAATATTGATAGAACATTTGCCCTAAGTATCGATTTCGACAATGAAAATGTTAATCCAAGCTACAGCTTGATTCCGGCAAAGGCCAGCGGTGCCACAACCAGGGAGATGACGCCGGAGGAAGCGACCTCTTTATATAATTACATGAATAGCATAAGTAACCAGGTGACCATAGATTCGGGAGGTAAGGTTCAATGACTAGTTCAACATTACACACATTAATAATCGTACTTCAATCCGTAGAGCTTGCCCTTAACATGATGGTATTAGTCTTTCTTCTTATAAGAAAGAACGAGTTTCAGCAGAGACTTTTGATATTTATGACATTTGGCACAGCTGTATATAATATGGCACTTCTTGGTGAGATAATGCCATTTGCCAATTTCGAATTAATATATTATTGCAAATGTATTGAAACAGTTGCAGTTGCTATGTTCCAGGTGCCTTTCCTGCTATTTTGTATGCAATACATTGGCAAGATTATAGAACCAATCTGGATAAGAATTCTTGTGTTTATATATGGCGTAATATCCTTCGTTCAGTTTATAGATATTGGAAGAGGCTGGTACTATAAGAGCATTACCTTCGTGGAGGACCCTGTATTTCCAAGGATAGAGGTGGAGCTGGGACTATTTGGCATATTGTTCTGGGTGCTGATGGTATTCGGGCCGATAATAGCTGAAATTGCAATTCTTTCATATGGATTAAGCAAGGAGAAGGATAAGGACAGAAAACGAACAGGTATTACCTTTTTGCTTCAGGTTATTGGAAGTGTGGCGGCATTCTTCGTATCTTTGCCACTAATATATTCTACGGGCTATGACCCAATAATGCTTGTTGCAGGATATGCCCTAAGCTTGAAGGTGCTAATTAGCTGGCGAAGGCAGGGACTTGATATCATAGCTGTAGCGGCGAAATCTGCCTTAGATTCCTTCGGACAGCCTGTAATTATTCTTGATGTTGAAGGCAAGATACTTTATTACAATTCCAAGGCTGGGGAGATTGTAACAGAGATTGACCGGTATGTAGGGAAGAATATTGATACATTTATTAGGTTTGCGGCTGATTCAGGCTATACCTTAGGACGCCATGAGTTTATTAAGGATGGCATAATGTATCACAGTGAGTGGAACCCTGTAATTGATTCTGATGGGGAAAATGTTGGTCAGTCAATAACATTTGTAGATGTTACGTCAGAGCGTAAAGCAGTTGAAGAGATGAAGCTTAAAAAGGAGCAGGCTGACGAAGCTAATGCTGCAAAATCAATATTCCTTGCTAATATGTCTCATGAAATCAGAACGCCGATGAACGCAATTATCGGAATGAGTGAGCTTGTTATAGAAGAATCCAGAGGCCGTAAAGTATATGATATGGCTGTTCAGATTAAGAAGGCTGCCAGGAATCTGCTTTCCATTATTAACAATGTCTTAGATTATTCTAAGATGGAAGCAGGCAAGATGGAGCTTGTAGAGGACGAGTACTATCTAGAAGAGGTTGTGGCAGACACATTTAACCTGATAGGAATTCCAGCCAAGGAGAAGGGCTTAAAAACTAATCTGTACCTTGATAAGTCGCTTCCGTGTAAGCTGTATGGCGATGATGGAAAGTTAAGACAGGTTTTAATTAATCTACTAAACAACGCAATTAAGTTCACTAAGAAAGGTCATGTTGATTTGACCGTCAATGGAAGAATAGTTAATGAAAATGTGGAATTAATATTTTCTGTAGAGGATACAGGACTTGGAATTAGTGAAGATAACCAGAAGATTATCTTCGAGAAATTCGAGCAGGTAGACAAGATTAACAATAAGAGTATTGAAGGAACAGGCCTTGGACTGTCTATTACTAAGAGTATAGTTGATATGATGGATGGTAAGATTGCTTTATCATCAGTCTACGGCGAAGGTTCAACATTTTCGGTATCAGTTACCCAACGAATTGTTGATAGAACGCCAATTAGCAAGCATAGAATTCATGAAGAGGAGACCAAGCCTAGGTATATATTCACATCTCCTGTAACGAAGGTGCTTGTGTGTGATGATAATAATATCAATCTCCTTGTGGTAGATGGAATGCTTGAGACATATGAGCTTGACGTAACCACCTGTAATTCGGGCAAGGAAGCGATAGAACTTGTAACTAACAACGATTATGATATTATTATGATGGACCACATGATGCCTGAAATGGACGGAATAGAGGCAACTGGTCATATTCGTGCCTTATGCGCTTCAAAGCCTAAGAAACCGTACATTATTGCCCTTACAGCCAATACCTATGAGGGGGCTCATAAGATGTTTCTTGACTGTGGCTTTGACGATTATCTGCCGAAGCCACTTGATAAGATTGCGCTATATGACAGGCTTGTTAATCTGATTCCAAAAAGTAGCATGGAATTTAGCGATGAAGTAATCGACAAGACGGAATTCGTAGATGATGACTTCTCAGAGCTGAATATGAAGGATGTTGATTCTCGTGGAGTCCTAGATAAGAGGGAAATGACTCTTAATGATTATTTGAAGCTTCTAGAGTTATTCTATCTTGAGGGTGCATCTAAGCTAAGTGAAATTAGAACTGCCTATGAGAATAAGGACATAGACAATTATGAGATATATGTTCATGGGCTCAAAAGCACTAGTCTTACAATAGGTGCAAATGACTTATCAGAGCATGCAAAAGAGCATGAATTTGCCGCAAAAGACAAAGATATTGATTATATTAATAAAAATTACGAGAAACTCTGCGAAGAATATGGTAAAATACTAGAGGAAATTAAAGGGGTACTACTTAAAAAAGGCATAATCAAGAAAACTGCAAAGGAAGACAAAGTCGACGGAATGACTCGTAATAAGCTTATTAGGAAACTTCGACATATATTAGAACTGTCGCAGGATTTCAAGAGTAAGGAAGCTTATAACGAATTGCAGGATTTGTTAAAATACAAGCTAGACGATGAAACTACCTCGCAGCTTGAGGAAATATCCCTACAATTCAAGATGTATGATGATGACGGTGCAGAAGAAGGAATAATTAATATACTAAGTGCATACGGACAATCTGTAGGAGGAGAGACACATGAGCAGAATGAAAATAATGGTAGTTGATGACAATACCGTTAATCTGGCCACAGTTGAACAAGAATTAAGCGACAGATATGATATTATTCCAATGTTAACAGGAAGACGTGCAATCAAGTATTTGTATAGAGAGACTTGCGATATGATTCTTCTTGATGTTCAGATGCCAATTATGGATGGAATAGAGACACTTCGTGAGATTAGAACCCAGGAGAATGGGGTTGATGTTCCTGTAATATTTCTAACTGCTAAGAGAGATGCTCAGACTGTACTAGAAGGTTCGAAGCTGGGAATAGTGGATTTCATTACCAAGCCCTTCGACGCTGACGACCTCAAGATGAGAATAGATAATGTATTTAAGAAGCTGGGTGTTCTGCCTCTTGAAAATGAGGAATTGGCTCAGAGAGTTAATAACATTTACCACGAGCTTCTTGACCTTGAAGAAGATAAGGTTAAAAAAGAGATTGAAGAAATGCTTCAATTCAAGATGGATGATGAGATTCTAGGACGTCTTAACAACGTCAAGATTAAGTTAGAGGCTGATAACTATGACGGAGCATTAGAGATGGTTGAGCACATTATGGAGATGCTTGATTATATGCTCGATAATGTTGATGGTTCGGCCCTTACACCAATTAGTATGCCGGAGATTATCACCAGGTTAAATGCTACAATGGATGATTTAGATTCCTATAAGACAGCTGAAGCCCTTGACAGGCTTAAGGAATTGAAGGGTTATGAGCTTCCACCTGATGTTAGAAAGAAGGTTAAGAAGGCTGTGGATTGTCTTAAGGCATACGATGATGTTGAAGCGAAGAAGATTGTCGATGATATGATTATGTTCGTCAATGAAAGCGACGAAATGAAAAATAAAAAGTCATATGGTGGGTATCATAGTTCACGATTAAATTAAGAAAGAAGGTAAGAAAATGGCAGATTTATCCAAGATGAAAGAGATTCTTAAGAAGAATCCAAAGAAGATTGTATTTACAGAAGGCTCTGACGTTAGAATTCTTCAGGCGACAGAGAGATTAGCAGAGGATGACTTCCTTCAGCCAGTACTAGTTGGTAAGACAGAAGAGATTATCGAAGCTGCTAAGGAAGGCGGCTACGTTATTGGTAAAGCTACAATTATCGACCCTGATAACTACGAGAGATTCGACGAAATGGTTGATTTGTTCGTAGAGCTTCGTAAGAAGAAGGGTGTTACTAAGGAAGATGCTACTAAGATGCTTAAGCAGCCTAACTATTTTGGAACAATGCTTGTTAAGCTGGGCGTTGCTGATGCTTTACTTGGCGGAGCTACTTATTCTACAGCTGATACAGTTCGCCCTGCATTACAGCTTATTAAGACTAAGCCTGAGAATACAATAGTATCATCTTGCTTCATTATGACAAGAGACAATGGTGGAGTTACAGAGTCTATGGCTATGGCTGACTGTGCAATTAACCTTCACCCTACAGAAGATCAGTTAGTTGAGATTATGTATGAGACAGCTAACTGTGCTAAGATATTCGGAATTGATCCTAAGATTGCATTCTTAAGCTATTCTACTCTTGGCTCTGGTAAAGGTGATGATGTTACTTTAGTTGCTAATGCAGCTGCTAAGGCGAAGGAGAAGTATCCTGATATGGCAATTGAAGGTGAGATACAGTTCGATGCAGCAGTATCTCCTGAGGTTGCTAAGACTAAAGCAAAGGGCTCTAAGGTTGCAGGCCAGGCTAACGTATTCGTATTCCCTGACATCAATGCAGGTAACATCGGCTATAAGATTGCACAAAGATGTGGTAACTACGAAGCATTCGGCCCTATCCTACTAGGCCTCAACGCACCAATTAACGACTTATCACGTGGCTGCGTGGCAGACGAAGTATACGCAATGGCCATTATCACAGCCGCGTTGGCGTAATATTTTGCTAATACACTAGAATACAACTACAAGCTCCACAATACGAGAATGCCAGCGCGATTTTCTCATGAGCGCGGCATTACTCGTGTTGTGGAGTTTTTTGATGCTAGGCACACTCAGCGATATGAGAACCCCTAGCGCGATTTTCTTATGAGCGCGGGGTTGCTCATATCGATGAGTTGTAATATCTAAAAAACACTTGCATATAATGTGCCTTTCTAATATAATAACACTATATGTTGTTATTGAGTGGGAGGAGAAGCAAAATATGAAGTGTCCTTTTTGTAGCAGCGAGAATACCAGGGTTATAGACTCGCGACCAGCAGACGACAACAATTCAATTCGCCGCCGTAGACTTTGCGACGAATGCAACAAGAGATTCACAACATACGAGAAGGTTGAGACAATTCCTCTTATTGTTATTAAGAAGGATAACAACCGTGAGCAGTATGATAGGTCTAAGATTGAATCTGGTGTTCTTAGAGCATGTCACAAGAGACCTGTTCCAGCAGCACAGATATCTAAGCTTGTTGACGATGTGGAATCAGAGATTTTCTCAAGGGAAGAGAAGGAGATATCAAGCGATGTTATCGGCGAGATTCTTATGGATAAGATTAAGGATTTAGATGCTGTTGCATACGTTAGATTTGCTTCTGTTTACAGGGAATTCAAGGATGTTAACACATTTATGAATGAGCTTAAGAAGATGTTAGACAAAGACAAAGAAGGGTCACAGAAGAATAGTTAATTCTATTAATTATTAGAAAATGTACTGTAAAAAATACAGTTCATGGGGTTAAGTAAAAAGCCAAAAAACCGATATACATTGTGTAACAAGTAAGGTTAGATAGGAGATTACTTAATTATGAATATATCTGGTATTCGTCCAGTGGACGGTTTCTATAATTATAGCTCTTATGGAGTTAATTCCGCTTCATCAGTTAATAATGTTAAGAATACTGATGTAAATGTGGATGCTGCTAAGGAGCAACAAGTAGAATCAAAACCAGCTGTTACTCAGGAAGAGATTGACAAGGCAAGAGCTAAGCAGACATTTGGTGCTTATGATTTCGCTAGTCAGTATGATCCTAACGCAACTTATTCTCTTAAGGGTAAGGACAGCGAGCTTAAGAATCTTGATGTTGAGAAGGCTATTTCAGATATGCAGAGAGATGAAGCTATTCATCAATATCAGTATTTCGTAGGCGATAGAGAGAGCAATCCTGTTAGTGGCGGTGTAGAAGATTTCTCATTATAAGATATGTAGACAAGAACCTGTGGCTATGCTACAGGTTTTTTATATTTAGGAGGTAAATGATGAAGATAGCAATTGGAAATGACCATGCAGCAACAGAATTGAAATTTATTATTAAGGAATATGTTGAAGGTATGGGTCATGAAGTGATTAATTTTGGAACTGACGACAATGAGTCCTGCGATTATCCAGCCTACGGCAAGAAGGTTGGAGAGGCTGTTGTCAATGGAGAAGCTGACTGCGGAATATTAATCTGCGGTACAGGCGTTGGCATCTCTATTGCTGCTAACAAGGTAAAAGGCGTAAGGGCAGCAGTATGTTCCGACGTTGCAACTGCACATTTGGTAAAGGAGCATAATAATGCCAATATTATCGCATTTGGCGCAAGAATCGTTGGAGTAGAGCTTGCTAAGGACATTGTTAAGACTTATCTTGAGGCTGAGTTCGAAGGGGGAAGACACCAGAGAAGAATCGATATGATTCACGATATTGAGAATTAGGCTTCCATTATTATCAAATACACCAAACTATCTTGCATAAATACAAGATATAGTATAGAATAGTATGGTCTATGGTTATTTGAAAATAGATAGGATTAGTCGCGTAAATGTGACATTATTATTTAGGAGGATATATTAAGATGATTACAGCTGGTGATTTTAGAAACGGTGTAACAATCGAGTATGATGGCAAGGTATGTCAGATAGTTGAGTTCCAACATGTTAAGCCTGGTAAGGGTGCAGCATTTGTTAGAACAAAGCTTAAGGATATTGTTAACGGTGGTGTTGTTGAGACTTCATTTAGACCAACAGAGAAGTTCCCACAGGCACATATCGACCGTAAGGATATGCAATATCTATATGCTGATGGTGATTTATATAACTTTATGGACGCAGAGACTTATGATCAGATTGCATTATCTAAGGATGATATAGGTGACGCTCTTAAGTTCGTTAAGGAAAATGAGACTTGTAAGGTTTGCTCTCACAAGGGTAAGGTGTTCTCAGTTGAGCCACCTATTACAGTAGAACTTGAGATTACAGAGACAGAGCCAGGCTTCAAGGGTGATACAGCAACTGGTGCAACAAAGCCAGCAGTTGTTGAGACAGGTGCTAGTGTATTAGTTCCATTATTCGTTGAGCAGGGCGATGTAATTAAGATTGATACAAGAACAGGTGAGTATTTGTCAAGAGTATAATATTTGTCGAGAGTATAATGCATGAGAATATCTGTAGTAAATGATAGCGGGACAACTGTATATTCTGAGACTGTTGAGAAGGCACCAGTAAGTGCTGATTTTGCCAACAAGCTTCAGGAAGAAGCTAGTAAGATAGCTGATAATTATAACAAGCTAAGTGCTAACAATAGCGCTGATGGCAGGACTATGTCTCTAGAGGATATGTTGAATGAAGCAGCTGCTACATACAATATCGATATTAACTTCCTTAAGGCAGTGGCTAAGCTGGAGTCTGATTTTGACCCTGCTTGCGTTAGCTCTGCTGGGGCAGTTGGTATTATGCAGTTAATGCCAGAGACAGCTGCGGAGCTCGGTGTTGAGGATATATATGATCCTTATCAGAATATTATGGGTGGTGCTAAGGAATTAAGACTTAATCTTGACAGATTTAATGGAGACTATGAATTGGCATATGCCGCTTATAATGCTGGAGCTGGTGCAGTTACTCGTGCAGGTGGCATTCCCAATAATGGTGAGACTCCTAAGGCGGTTGCTCTTGTTATGGGATATTTCCATAATGGCGTTGAGGTTCCTAACAGAACATATACTGTTAACGCTGGACACTCTAGCGAGATATCTGCTGAATCAGCAGCAGCGAGAGCCAAGGTCGCATCGGAGCTTGCTGAGAAGCTTAAGGAATTTCCTAACCATACTTCCTACGAATTCTTCGTTCAGCAGATGGAAAATAGAAGCAACAATAACGCAACTAATAACGCCTACGAGAATCTTCTCAGTCAGGCGAACTTAGTTATCAAAGATATGATTAAAGGTTGACAAGCTTGTTTTGTCAACACTTGGTTGCCAAATGGGTTTTTGGGCTCATTTGGCAACATTTTTTTGCCCATTTGTAGGGATTTACGGAAAAACATTATCCTAATGGTTCATCAAGCATTTTCCAGAGCCTATCAGCATAACTATAGGATATACTCACAATCTTATCATGCCCAAAGGCATTAATCTTACAGTCGAAAATGATGATGTGGTAATTGACAGGTGCGTCAGTAGAATTAACATATCGCTGGCGCACAGACTTAACCTTATAAGACTGCAATTCCCCATCTTCATCATATAGACGAATCTTTAAGGGAATAATACTCCCGTCTTTATTAAATTGCGCAATTACATCCAAAGAATGTTGAATTCTAAAATGAGCACTCATATCTAACCTCCGTAGCAACATTATAAAACCGAACTGCGCCTTAGTCAAGAACAAATGTACGTAAAATGTTCGATAAAATGTTCGATGTCGCATTTGATATAATAAATGTGTATATATAGATGTAGGATTAGCGATATGTAAGCGTGTGAGAATAATATAAATATTAATATTAAGGAGGTTATAACATGGATGCAAAATATGTAAGAAGATTGTATAAGCTACATCAGGAGGATGATGACAAGACGCTAGAGAAGATAGCCAATAATGAGGAGAAATTTCTATCAGATGAAGCCATTTTTATATGTGGGTACATATTGAAAGAAAGAAGCGGAGAATCGGATTCTGAATTAACTGAATTGTTAAAACTAGATGGCAAGGAATCGGTTCAAGAATTAAAAGACTGTTTATCTAAATATGAATAAAAATTAAAAAAATGTCGCATTCTATACATTTTAAGTGTATATATGTATGTGAGGAAAAAACCACAATATGAAAGCAATACTCGATAATAAATATGCGAGACATACTATCATCGAAAATAACAAGGAGGAAACAATTATGAGGCAAGAATTATTAAAGGGATTAACAGAGGAACAAATCAAGAAGGTTGAAGCTTGTAAGAGTCCAGAGGAAATCTTAGAATTAGCTAAGTCTGAGGGCGTTTCATTGAATGATGAACAGCTTGAGGCTGTAACAGGCGGAGGCTGTGGTGGACAAAAGAAAACAACATGTCCAAAATGCAGTTCAACTAATATTATGAAGACAGGTGAGGACTTGGAAGATGGTAGGATGAGATATGACTATGTATGTCAAGATTGCTTACATAGATGGTTTACTCGTGGCGCTGACTTCTAGATAGATTTAGGTTGACAATTGACCAGTTTTTAAAAATATATTGACATATGTCATAAAAAGCACTATGCTTATTCTGACATATGTCAATTTTGTTTTTTGGAGGGAAATATGGCCAGGACCCCTAAATGTAGAAAAATATGTAGTTTTCCTGATTATTATAGTTTCATTCCAGAGGATGCAAATTCCAAGAGTATTGATTCGATAATATTATCTCTTGATGAATATGAGACCATAAGGCTTCTTGATTATGATGGGCTTAATCAAGTGGAATGTGCAAATAGAATGGGTGTTGCCAGGACGACTGTGACAGCTATGTATGAAAGTGCAAGAAGGAAGATAGTAAGCGCTATTGTTGAAGGAAAAAGGCTTCGAATTGCTGGTGGAAACATTGAGCTTGACAGGGAAAGAAGCAATCTAAATGTAAGTATTAATGACAAAGGAGAGAGAGTAATGAGAGTAGCAGTAACATATGATAATGGAAATGTATTTGGACATTTTGGAAGGACGGAACAGTTCAAAGTATATGATATTGAGGATGGAAAGGTTATTAATTCTCAAATTCTAGATACAAATGGTGAGGGTTGTGGAGCTCTTGCAGGCATCCTGAATATTGCTGATGTAGATGCGCTTATTTGTGGTGGAATTGGTGGTGGAGCCCAGAGGGCTCTTGTAGAAGCAGGAATTGATTTATATGCAGGTGCAAGTGGAAATACAGACGATGTGATAAATGAATTTATAGCAGGTACACTTGATGCAAGTGGAGAAGCTAATTGCGACCATCACGAGCATGAACATGGAGATGGTCATGTGTGTGGTCATGGTCATGGGAAATGTCATCACTAATAAGGAGGACGCATGAAAATACTCAACCTTATTGAGGATACAAAAGGTAGAAGTGATTTGACAAACGCACATGGTTTGTCATTTTACATTGAAACGAAGATGCATAAGATTATTCTAGATCTTGGACCTTCCGAGGATACAATTCATAATGCCAGGACTCTGGACGTTGACCTTGCTGAAGTAGATACAGTTATACTAAGTCATGGCCACTATGATCATTCCGGTGGAATAATTCCATTTACTAAGATAAATGATAAAGCAATTATTTATATGCAGGATAATGTGACTAAGGAATACTATGCGGATGATGGGCAAAATGCAATTGCAAGATATCGCTACATAGGTATTGATAAAGACATTTCCAATCTTTCTCAAGTGAGATTTGTAAATGGAGATTTCAAGATAGATGATGAACTAGAATTATTTGTAATAAATAATAAAAAGCATGAAATTCCATTTACAAATAGGAGATTACTAGTTAAAGAAGGCGACACATTTAAGCAGGATGATTTCAATCATGAACATTTTCTGGTTGTTCATCAGAATGGAAAATCATATCTTATGTCTGGCTGTGCCCATAATGGAATGCTGAATATAATTGAAGAATATATAGATAGGTATGGGACGGCTCCTGATGTGGTTGTTAGTGGTTTTCATCTTGCTAAGAAGAAGGAATATAGCGAAACCGAGGTGGAGGAAATAAGAGCTCTGGCAGAGGAACTTAAGAAATATCCCACTAGATTTGTTACATGCCATTGTACAGGCATGAAGGCATTTGGGTTGATGAAAGAGATAATGGGCGATAAATTAGAATATGTACATACAGGAGAAGAAATAAATATGTCGCATTTAACATTTTAAATGTGTATATATATGTGAAAGGTTATTCCACATAAACAAAATCTAATTAAAATGTGGTATATTATTTATAGACATAGCAAAGGAGGTAACTACTATGAGGCAAGAATTATTAAAAGGATTATCAGAGGAGCAAATCAAGAAGGTTAAGGCTTGTAAGAGTCCAGAAGAAATCTTAAGCCTTGCTCAGGCTGAAGGATTTGAACTTACTGATGAGCAGCTTGAGGCAGTTTCAGGTGGAGGATGCATTGTTAGCACTGCTAAGTGTGATAAATGTGGCTCTAAGAACGTAAAGCTCATAAGAAGTGTTGAAAGAGGTAAATATGAATGCAAGGACTGCGGAAATGTATTTCACAGAAAAAATTTCTAAACCTTCTAGTGTAAAATGTGGTGTATTATTTCCGTAAAGGGGCAGGAGGTATATTACTATGAAAAAACGTATTGTAGCAATAGGGTTAATAGCGATTCTTATAGTATCCACATTAGCAGGATGCTCGTGTTCGAACTCTACTACTAACAACACAACAACTACAGGGTATAAATGTGATTTCAAGAATTCGGACATTGCTATTCCAAAGGGAACAAAGCTTACGGACAATGGACTTGAAGTCACAGACAAAGCGGATGCAACAGTTAAGAATGTACTTGACATCGAGAAGCAGCTTCCAGCAATAATTTCAAGGGCTGGAGATGAAAATGATAGTGCTGAAGTTAAGTACATGAAGGAAACTGCAGCAAAACAAGTAAAGTATAAGAATTATGATGCAATAGCAAACTATACATCTCAGTTAGCAAAGCAGATGGATTCTGATATGGCTATGGTAGCGGATTTTGGAACAAGCGTATATGGAATTGTTCGCGCGTATTATACAGGTGATATAACTGCTGCTTTGTCTGGTATAACTGGAATATTGGGAATGTTTGGAATAGGGGGACCTAGTGGTGTAACCAATGAACAGATATTATCTGCTATTCAGGATTTGTCCCTTCAAGTACAGGATTTGCGCTTACTTACAATGGCTATGAGTGCTCAACTTGATGAGACAACGAAGCAGGCATATCGAAATGGCTTGCAACCATTTGATAATGCTATGATAGCTCTTGATACAGATGCTGAGATTCTTCAGCGTATGTTAGTAACAGGTGCTAAGCTTCTTGCAGAACAAGGAACGCCAGCTCCAGCAGAGGGAGCATCTGCAGAAGAGGAACAGGCTTATACAGCTAAACTCATTGCATTTATACAGGAAAACGAGTCAACGAATCCAGATCTTAAGGATTTTACCAAGATTATGGATGACCTAAAACAAAACTATGTAAATGTGGCTGGAGAGCTTGGTAAGCCAAAAGACTTTAGTCCACTTACTGCTTATGATAATTATTGGAATTTGTATTTTAACTTTGAGTCACAAGGGTATTCATTACGTGCAGCTTATAGAGCAAATGCAGAATTCGAGATAAAGAGAGCATACTCATTAATCTCACTATATTACAACATAGGAACTGGTAATACTGCAGTTACTTATCAGGAGTATGGTCAACTTCTAGCTAATGCATTAACAGCAATAGAAGAGAATGGACCTGGAATCAGTCCTGAGGCTGCATCACAGCAAGAATCAATGTATTGTTATGGACTAGAGAAGAATGTTAAGTCTATAGAAGTAGTAAATAACCCATTGGATTTTGACTATGATAAGTCCAAGGTGGGCGAGCGTCAGTTAAGCCAATATCTAGAAAAAATGCATGGAAGAACACCTCAACAAGATTTAGAGCTTGCAGGTCTGTGGAAGGATGATTATCTTCATGGAGCTTCAAAAGATACAAAAGGTCTAGCATACAATTATAGAGAAGACGATGCTGAAATCAAAGCAGACATTATTACTTGGGATGGAGAATTAAAAAAAGGACAAGAGCTTTGTTGGTTTGCGATCTGGGCATTTAATGGCCCACCAAGAAAACAAATTCCGGAGGATAAAGATTTTCCTGATATTGAAGAAGCAGTAATGCTATATGCGAACTGATAATAGGTCAAAATGAATTGAATATACTACGATAATACATTAAAGGCACTGGCCATATAGCCAGTGCCTGCTTTTATAGTGCTCACATATATGAGGCTTTAGACAAACTATGAGACTACGTAGTACGATATAACTGTTCTGGCAATGACTGGAACAGAAACGCGCCAATTTGTGTTAAAATAAGTATTGTAGTGAGATTAATATATTTAGAGGAAATGGCTTATGAAAAAATACTTTATAACAATAATTGTAGCAATAATGCTTGTTTTAGCAGGTTGCTCATGTAGTAAAGAAGCAGATAATGCAGCTAATACTAGTACCTCAAGGAATGTAAATGAAGAGAATAAAAACATGATGGCAAATAATAAAACTTATAAACAGATAAGTCAAGAAGAAGCAAAAGAAATGATGAAAAAAGATGATGGTCACATCATTGTAGATGTACGCCGTCAAGATGAATATGATAACGGACACATTGCAGGTGCTATTTTAATACCTAATGAAAGAATTGGAACTTCACAACCAGATTCACTAAAAGACCTAGATCAGATTATACTAGTATACTGTAGGACGGGGAATAGAAGTAAGCAAGCAGCACAGAAACTTGCTGATATGGGCTATACAAATGTATATGAATTTGGTGGAATCAATACGTGGGATGGAGATATTGTACGATAGGTTGGTTAGACGGATAAATCGGGATTTAATGAGGTGACATAAATGATTGATTACGGATTAAAAGATAAGGTGGCTATAATTACAGGAGCAAATAATCCATGGGGGATTGGGGCAACAACGGCTATTGCCTTTGCTCGTGAAGGTGCGAAAGTGGTTTTGGTATATAAGAAGGTAGATAGACCATTTGATGCAACGAAAATGGATAGAAATGGCGTAGATAGATATTATGGAGCAAATGCAGGAAATGCAGATGCTGTAGAATCTAAACTCAAAGAAATGGGTGCCGATTATATTGTTTTAGAAAGTGATATTTCGAACGAGGACGATGTGAAAAATATTTATTCTATAGTTCTTGATAAATACGGACGAATTGATATTTTATTTAACAATGCTGCGACAGATGATGAAACTGGTTGCGATACTATAGAAACCATAACGCAAAAGGTGATAGATGATACATTTGCAGTTAATGTTCGTGGAAGTATTTTAATGACAAGAGAATTTATTAATCATCGTGGTGATAATGGAAGAATTATCAATATTTCAACAGATGCATCACAAATCTTTGCAGGTCAAATCACTTATGGAGCAAGTAAAGCAACTTTAGAAGCACTTACTCGTAGTATTGCTCTTGAGGTGGCACAGTATGGAATAACTGTAAATTGTGTTTCACCTGGTCCAACTCAAACAGGTTGGATTGATGACGAATTTGAAAAAGTAGTTGTTCCTTTAATTCCAATGGGAAAATTAATTCAACCAGAAGATATTGCAGAAACTGTTTTATTCCTTGCAAGTAAACAGGCAAGAATGATTACAGGACAGGTAATCAAAGTATCTGGTGGAAAAGCTTTGTAAATTCAAGTTTGAAGAGGATATAAAAATGAATAATAACGATGAATTGCAAATGCAAGTATCACCTATTTGTAATAAAAATGGAGAAAAACTTGCATACGTAACATTCTCTGATAGTGTAAGGCGAGCAGAGGGTGAGATACCTAAATGTATTATCAATTCTAATACAGGTTTTTCTGAGGAAGAAAAAAAATGCATTAGAAGATTATATGAAACAAAATCTAGAGATGCTGAAGGATTTAGCAAAGGAAAACAATCCTATAAAGTCTTTTATGAAATAATTGGTAAAAGTAATGGTATAATTAAAGCTACCCTAATCTTTGTTATACTACCTTAGTAATATTTGCTGGCGTGGCACAGTCGGTAGCGCACCTCATTGGTAGTGTTTGTGTTGTCGTCTCCGCAAAGCCTTGAAAATACGTGGTTTTTCACGTGATTTTTATATCATATTTTTGCTAGAGTTTCCATTTTGTGAGCTAAAAAAGCCTTAAATAATTTTAAATTGACTCAACCATAGCATCCAACTGTAAATTTTCGCTGTCAAAACTTTAAATATATGTTATTGGAAAAATGTCTTTATATCTGCGTTGTAACACATTTTCATAGATGTTATAATATTAGTGGATAAATTATTGAAATCTTTTATGTCTTAAACTTATTGTTTATTGAAACAAAGATGTTATAATAATAGAAATTAATAGAGAGTATTATCGGGTTGATTATTATGGATGAAGCAAAGAAGAAGTTGATAGATGAATACATTAAAGAGCTTGTTGCAATTTACGGTAATCATTTGAAAAAAATAATTTTATATGGTTCTTACGCAAGAGGAGATTATAGAGATGATTCCGATATTGATATTATGATTTTATTAAATATTTCTGATATAGAAGCTAAGAGTTACCAAGAGTCACTTTCGGAGATTACATTTAATTATAATTTCGATTTTGATATGGATATAAATCCTATAGCGCACAGCGAGGAAGTGTTTAACAAGTGGCGAAATGCGTATCCGTTTTTTAAAAATATAGAAAAGGATGGAATCACTATATATGACGCAGCGTAATGAAGAAGGGACAATTTACGATTTATGCTTATATAGAATCGATATTTCAAAACAAGACTTAGCATCAGCTAGGTTGTTGTTTGACAATGACGATTATAGAGGGGCTAATAATAGAGCGTACTATGCTATATTTCATGCTATAAATGCTGTGCATTCCCTTGATGGTCGTTCATTTAAAAGGCATAAGGACGCTATTTCTAATTTTAATAAACAATATGTTAAAACATCTGTTTTTGAGAGGTCTCTTGGACGAAAAATCTCAGATGCAGAAGAGATTAGACATGCAAGCGATTACGATGAATTCTATATTGCAACAAGAGAAGATGCTGAGAAGCAAATTGCTTCCGCAGAAGAATTAATAGGTGTTGTGGAAGAGTATTGTAAGAAAAGAATTGAGGAAGCAAAGGACTAATAATAAAGTCATTCGCTTCCTTTTTTATACATAAGATAATGATAGAAGTAATACGTTGCTTTGCCGCGTGATTTTTATATCATATTTTTGCTAGAGCTTCCATTTTGTGAGCTAAAAAAGCCTTAAAAAATTTTAAATTGACTCAACCATAGCATCGTGTCTTGGGATTTTACCCACCTTCTTCCAATAGTTTTTAGTATGTACGGCTGGCTCTTTGCCTGCTTTAAGTAATGCTTGAAGTTCATCATGTAAATTCCAAGTCGATTAGAGTAAGGCTAAATCTATGGAAAGGTGAAATGAATAAGTGAGATTTCAAAACTTAAGGTGACTTGTCACGTTCTCTTCTTTTTTGTCAAAAATGTGATGTTATTGTTGAAAAAAGATGAAATATGGGATGCAATATAAGTGGGATAACCCACTGAAGTTTGGAGGTGCGATATATGGAAGCAGCAGTAAAAGAATATGATGCAAAGATTGATACAAAAAAGAGAATAACGTTGCGTGGTTCAGAATATGATTATTATCATGTAATAGAATTTCCGAATGGAAAGATTGAGCTTCAACCCAGAGTGTTAGTGGAACCCTTTGAAATATCTGAAGACACTTTGCGTATGATGGACTCGGCTATGGATAATTACAAAAAGGGGATAGTATCCGAACCGATAGATTTATCTGAATTTAAGGAGTAGTTATGTTTGATATTACTATGGGTATATGGACCTAATAAGAATGACATTACAATAATAGGTCTAGAACCACACCCAAATACAAAATCTAATTCGTATAAGAAAATAAGATTATCAAAAATGGATGTAGATGATAATAAATGATAATAAGCAGAGTGTGAAGAATGAAGGGAAGAGTATTTGGCTAATCTAGACTAGTAATAGTTGACTATTCAGATAGATATGTTATTATAGGATTCATAAAGCAAGGTTTCTTAGAACTGATGCGAGTATTCACCCACAAGGGATGGTACGGTACGAATTCATAATCATGATGTGTACCTATTCGTTTGTAATTAAGAACAAAGTTCTTAGGGACATCGAATTTGACAGGATCACCTGTCAGATTTGGTGTCCCTTTTTTGTTGAGAAAGGAGAAGTATATGAAAACAACAAAAAAACAATTAATTAAGAAAGTGATATTGATTGACGGAGACAATCATATCAGAGAAGGAGAAAAGGGGATTCATAATATCCCAAAGAATCAAGAAGTAAAAGTATATTTTTCACAGGAAGGAGCAAAGAGTAAATTCGATAAGCGGACAAAGAATAGGACAAATGTTTCGTCGTATTATGTAAAGCCCGGTAATCAAGCAGTTGATAATCGTATTAAGTCTGAAGCCGGACAACGATACAGTAATGGTGAAAGCGTTTATATTGTAAGCCAAGATAAAGGATTTTCTAAGTATGCCAAGAAAAAGGATAATGCAGGTAAAAAGATCCATGCTGTTAAATCAGTTATTGATACAATCTAACATCAGAATACAAAAGGTAAACGGCTGCATAACTATGGTACCATTGCTGGGATTAACTGCTATGAGGGTGGCCAGACTACAAACTGTAAAATGAATAAGGTTGTCTTGGAACTATCAAAGATAGGTAAGACGGTAAAACTGTACTTCTTCAACACAGATAAATATAAGCAAGTAGAGCTGGAACTATTAAATGCAATTCATACTCAATACAATGTAAAGGATAATTAATGATAGATTGGAATAATAATGGAAAAATAGATGGTGAGGACTTGTTTCTTACAGATATTCTTCTCGAGGATGATAAAGGCGGAGGAGGAAGTAATAAGCCGAAAGGCGGCGGGTGTTTGACCTCGGTTGCACTTTTTATAGCAGTAGCGCTTTTTGTGGGATATATTATTCCGTGAGATTATTCTGAATAAATATAGAACCTCATAGTTATGTCATTGGTAAATTTGAAAACATAATATCTAACGCTGTCAAGTATAATAAAGAAGGCACAACATTGTATTGTTATGTAAGGATTAATGATGGTATAATAATCGAAATGGGCGATGATGGGAAAGGATCTTTTTTCAATATTGAATTTAGTAGATTGGATTAAGTATTATGTAATGAATTAGCAGTAGCTTATATATTATAATAAATCTATTAGGGGGTTAACTATATGGCATATGTAAATGTGAAATGTGATGAAGGTGAAGAGTTTGTTTTTAAAGTCTTTGGGGAAGAGGTAAGAGTAAATCGAATTACACATGATGAAGAATCCGGAAATTATATGTTTGTATATCGTATGGGAGAAGGTCGAGATTATTATGGAATTGATGACTTTATCCTTGTCATAAGAGGGATTCCTGTGGATTTGCATTTCTCAAGACATGACGGTGAAGTTGACGGTAAAAAAGCATATATATGGTCGCTGTATCGATATGTTACAGAGGGCGATCTTAGTGAAAGAGAGATATTTGATGAACTTGGTAAAGCTGTAGAAGTATATAAGAGACTTGGATATACTAAGGAGGAGTTATCAGGTCGTCCTATAGATTTTTTTCTTTCTCCAGTGAGCACATTAGATCTGTCACCATATTATAATTTTGAAGAATATAAGTTAAGCGAAGCGGTGTTTGAAAAACATATGAAAAAAGCACAAGAAGATAAAGTGATTAAAGAGCACGATCTGCCGTACTCTTCTCAACAACCTGAGTTGCTTAAGGTAAGTAAAGTTAGGATAGAGTATATATATTATGACAAGGAGTGCGGGAAAAGAAAAATATTTAGAATAGATAAACATAAATTGGAGGGGCTGGGGTATTATGAGGATTATCATTTTATAAAGATAATTGGTGATGGTCAATTGATAACAGATAGTGATTCCTTTAAAGTAAAAGAGTTTTCTTTTTATCTTTCCTGTGAAGAAGAGGAAGAGGAGGCGTTGCATAAATTAATACACTTTGATTATGGATGCTCTCAGGATATGAAGGGAAATGACGAGGCACCCATTTCTGTGTCGGAATTAATCAGGCGTAGTTTTGTAAGAATTCAATAGATTAAATAATAGTTGAGAAGTCCAAAGAAAACAAAAAGAATTGCATTACAATTAGGCAGATGGAAGTCTGCCTTTTTTCATATTTATTAAAAAAAGATGTTCTGCTTATATATGCAAATCACCTTGAAATAGTTAAATCATTTATGAAGTTTTAAATGTGTGATAAAGGGAAATCCTTAACTTAATGGCATTGCATGAGTCCTCTTTGCACATTTTTATGAGCTTTCAAACGTATGCACACCTTTAGACCCCTAAAAGTGTGCATCGTGTGGTTGTATCAATTACTTAGTCATAATGAAGGTATCACATCATGGATCGAAGGCTTCATTAGGAAATAGTTTTGTGTTAATATTATATAAGATTATTCGTGCGGAAGTTTGGGGGCTTTTTAGATGAAGAACACAACTCTATGTTACATCAAGCAGAATGATAAATACCTAATGCTTCATCGCACCAAGAAATCCGATGATCCCAATGAAGGAAAATGGATTGGTTAGTTAAGCATACTTTATATGAGTATTGAATGATGTGAAAAGGTATGAGAAAGTCATATTTCACACATTGTTTGATTATTCCCGTAATCTTTGTTATACTACCTTAGTAATATTTGCTGGCGTGGCACAGTCGGTAGCGCACCTCATTGGTAGTGTTTGCGTTGTCGTCTCCGCAAAGCCTTGAAAATACGTGGTTTATCACGTAAAAATAATCGCAGTTAGAATAGTTTTAGAACAGTTAGAAACAAAAAATGGAAACTCTTATAAATAAAACGAAGGAAGCAAAGAACTAATAATCATGTTCTTCGCTTCCTTTGATGGTTTTTGCCATCGCTTTTTTGCTGTTTATGGCTCAATTGTTTCTACAATATTAATGAAAATTCGGTGTCCTGTATTGATGAAGCGCACAATGGGTGGTATTATATTGAACGGTAGTTTGTGTGGTTTATGACGTCATGTGTGCCGTCGTAGTAGAGAGTCGTTACTGCGCTGCACATGTGTAATATTATAAAAGAGAGGGTGCTATCTATGAGTAAAGCTATTCTAAAGAGATTGTTTTCTTTTTCATTAATTTTTGTTTTGGGTATAACGTTACTTGCACCTCTCCCCGGAGAGACTAAGGCGAGTGACACTACTCCGTACGAAGAAAGAGTTGCTAAGCTGAAGGGGTCTGATTGGATGTCGCTTATATCCGATGAAAGACAGCTTAATGAGATTAATATACCGGGAAGTCATGATGCAGCTATGTGGAATCCTAAGCACTCCGGTTTTTTAGGGTTATTTACAGAGAAATATGCTAAGACGCAGGGTCGGACTATTAACGAGCAGATGCTTTTTGGTAATCGAATTTTTGATGTCAGAATGGCAAGCAAGATAGATGTGGATAAGGAACAGAATGATGCCTATTGTGTTCACGGCAAAAAAGAGAATGCCTTTTTAGATTTTAGATTCTACAATATAAAACAAACTGGTTTCTGGAGCGGGGATGAGTACTATATGGTGTCAGATGTACTTAATGATATGTCCGTATTCTTGCAGGCTCATCCTACAGAGACAATTCTTTTAGAGCTTGGATATGAGTCTGACTCTTCAGACGAGGATGCGACTTATAGTAGAGCGCAGAATTTGCTTAATCAATACAGAGATAAGATTAATCCGGCGACCGGTAAGCCGTTTATCTACACTCAAAACGGCAGTCAGAAAATTACAAGTATGCCCAAGATGGGCGACGTAAGGGGACAGATAGTAATACTTTCCAAGAATACTGCTAAGCTTGGATACGGCATTCAATACAGCGCCGGAAACGGATATACAAGTGCTGACGTTGCAGGAGTGCCTTTTACATTTGAGAATCATTACGAGGCGGATAGAACGCATAAATGGGATTATGTTAATGCTTTTTATGGTTTGTCAGATAAGAGAACTATTGAAGCGTGGCCTGCCGATGATGATACCAAGGCATATCAGAAAGAGGAGATAGCACCAAGCAATGACGGCATACCCAAAGATGTAACTTATCACACCAATAAAGGTCATATCATATGTACTTCGTCAAATGTTGCATGGGCAGGTTGGAAGAAACTGGGAGACTCACCGAAGGATGTGGCGGATTATGTTAATCCGAAGTTTTATACAGATACTTTTATAAGCAGGGGGACTTTATACGGATGGATATATTCCGACTTTACGACAGCAGAATATGCCAAATTGATTTATCTTGCTAACTTCCCTGTTGGAGATAACAGTTTGCACTATAGAACCGTTACATATCAGAAGGGTGATACAGCCACAGGCAATGATGATTTGTCATTTGCTCTGGCAGGTGAGAAGATAACGGTAAAGGATATTAAGCCTGATGCAAAATCCAATAAGACATTTATCGGATGGAAGATAGAAGGTGATAATACAGGAAAGCTATATAAGACGGGTGATACGTTAACTGTTAATGCTGACATCAAATTTGTGCCGGCATACAAGATGAGCTGGAGCGATTTGAATAAGAGTATTTCTCACTTGGCGAGTGGCAGTTCTAGGGCTTATACATTAGGGGCAGAGCTTAAGGCTAATGCTTCAGATGATACAATTAAGATACCAAGAGGAGTTAATGTCACGATTAATCTAAATAATAATGATATAGATGCCAATGCCAACAGTCTTAATAACAGAACATGCTTTACGGTATACGGAAAACTTACTATTAACGGTAGTGGAACGATTAAGAACGCACTGGGCAAAAAGGGCGGTGCTTTCTATGTGGCGCCGGGAGGTGAGCTGACCATTAATGAGGACGTTACTGTAAGTAATAATAAGGCGGAATTTGGCGGTGGAATATACTTGGCCGAGGGGACACCGCAAAGTCAGAGCAAGGTTAATATTAACGGAGCGAAGATTGAAAACAATCTTGCCAATTCAGTATTCGGTTCAGGCGGAGGCATATATGTATCTAAGGATTCGCTGGTATATTTATCCGGTACGCCTATAATAAGTGAAAACAAAAAATCAGCATATGTGGGAAAAACTCCTAATAATGTATATATAGATAAGGACGACAAAACACCTGTTCTGATTAAAAGTGACTTTAATACATCGGGAAGTTCAATAGGTATATCCTATAGTGAAAAGGCAATTACACAGAGCAGTGACGGTGCAATCGGCTTTGCGGCGACGCAGGACTTAACTGTGATTAGTGATGCGATTAAGAACTGCTTTAAGTCGGATAATTCCCGCTACAATATTGATAAAGGAGCTGATAACAAAACGCTTCAGCTTGTGGCAAAGTATACTCTCACATTTATGAACGGTACTACAAAGTATGCCACAAAGTCGGTGGCATATAAGCAAAGAATTACAGAATTGCCAACTATACCTGAAGAACAAGGCAAGGTTTTTGCAGGCTGGTATGCGGATGCAGAGTGCACAACATCTTATGACTTTAACAAGCCTGTTACCGAGAGTGCCACATTATATGCAAAGTGGGTAGATGAAGTGGGGACATTCGTAGTTATATTCCATACAAACGGTGGAAGTAATGTAAATCCGCAAAATGTAATAAACGGTAATAAAGCTAGTAAACCTTCGCCGGATCCTACAAGAAGTGGCTATACCTTTACGGGGTGGTATAAAGAGCCAGATTGCAATACTACATATACATTCAACGAGACGGTTAACAGTAATACTACAATTTATGCGGGATGGAAGAAGGTTGAACGTACTGTCACATTTAACTATAACGGTGGCACAGGTAGTGAAACGACTCAGAATGTAACAGACGGAGATACGGCAGCCTGGCCTGACGACCCTACGCGGAACGGATATATATTTGATGGTTGGTATGAAGACTCGGATTGTACAAAACCCTATGATTTTGATAAGCCTGTTACGTCAGACATTACCTTAACGGCAGGCTGGGAGAAAGCACCGCCATATACTGTTACCTTTGATTCTAACGGCGGTTCGGCTGTTGGTAGCGTAATAGTACAGGAAACTGATGTTGTTTTGGATATAAATGACAAGACGCCTACATACCCATACCATGATTTTGTTGGCTGGTATACGAAGATTGAGGGATTAAAACCCGCTGAAGCACAAGCAATGATACAAAAGGATCCGGAACTTAAGGATTACATATGGATTGACGGTAACAATGTGTATCTTCTCGTAGATGACAACTGGCTTATAGTAGATGACAATTACGTTCTTAGGGCTCGCTGGGAGGCCGGATATTGTACGGTCAGCTTCCGTGATGAGAAGAATAATAAGATTGACGAGCCGGAGAAGGTTAAGTACGGTTCTAAGCTTACAAGACCGTCAGATCCTGTCGGTGTAGGCTGGGAGTTTGTCGATTGGTATGCTGATCAAAATTGTACTAATAAGTTTAATTTTGACAATACTATTACCGGTGATATTACAATATACGCCAAAAGCAAGACTGCAAGCTATACTGTATCCTTTGATACTGTAGGTGGCACCAAGGTGGATTCTCAGGAGGTTCAATATAACCAACATGCAACCAGACCTGCATCTAATCCGACCCGTACAGGCTATGATTTCAAGGGATGGGGAGAATATATTACCAATGATGCTGATACTGCCAAGGCAATAATGGATTATGAGTATGAAACTGGATTTGACAAGAGCAAATTTGTCTACATTGACGGCAATCTGTATTATCAATATGATTTTGCAAGCGAGGTTGTAGAGGATAATATGACGCTTACAGCTATATGGCAGCGCAATTCGGATCCTATTCCCACACCGACTCCCGGAGTAGTAAGTGACGTTACAGATGTATTAAGTAACGAAGGACAAACACAATTTGCTGATACAGTAGAGGAGTTGGCACAAAAAGTTCTGACTGATGAAGAGAAAGAACTTGTACAACAAGGCAGTTCAGCTTCTGTCTGGATTGAAGCTGAGGATAATTATTCTAGTGTAAGTGAAGAAGAAAAAGAACTAGTTAATAAATATATCTTCAATAGATGCTATATTGGCAAATATCTGAATCTAAGTCTATGGACACAAATCGAAAATCACATTGCGAGATTAGTATCTTATGTTCCTAACGGTTCTGTAAGAATAAGGACAAGTGTTCCTGTGAACCTGAGAAAGCCGGGAAGAAATTTTGATGTGATTGCAATACATGATGGCGTAGTATATGAGCTTGATTGTACATATTACAGTGATTTAGAGGTGTTGGAATTTGAGGCTGACAGATTCTCTACGTATGTGATTGTATATAATGATTCGACGGAAAGCGGAGATAATACTGAGTGGACGACGAGTAAAGAAGTTATTGATACACGAACGGATGCAGAAGTAAAAGGCGTAAATAAAAAAGTTAGTCCACCACAAACAAAAGATGATATTTTTAAAATATGTTTTGCGTTGTTTGTTGTATTTTTATCGATGATATGTATGATTGTCAGAGTAAGAAAAAAATAATACATATATTCAAATCTGAAATACAAAAAACCCGGGAAAGATAAACTAAAATAGAGGGACGGTTCTTTCAAGAGCCGTCCCTCTCAGACTGTATATCTTCCTACTGCTCCTAATGCTCCACCAAGTGCTACGAATAAAAAACTCATATTTCTCCTCTACAAATCTCGATTTGTTAATCTTCTATACTATATTACTATAATACATATGTATAGGACAAACACTTAATGAATCACCCTAATAGAGTTACTATTTGATTATTGCCTTAATCTTTGTTATACTACCTTAGTAATATTTGCTGGCGTGGCACAGTCGGTAGCGCACCTCATTGGTAGTGAGGAGGTCACGGGTTCGATTCCCGTCGCTAGCTTTCAGTATTTAAGCCCTTTCTCGAGCATCGGCTTTTTCGAAATATTTTTTCTACCACAATCTTTACCACAATTTCCACCTCAACGGAGGTGGTTTTTTATTTTCGCTTTTTTTCTACAAATATACAAATTATATTGTTTTTATTGTATAATAGAGTTTGGTGAGTTTTGTGAATTTGGAGGAAGAATATATATATGAAGTATTTTGGAACAGATGGCTTTAGAGGCAGGGCGAATCAGGAATTGACGGTAGATTATGCCCTTAAGATTGGTCAGTTCATGGCCTGGTATTTTGGCAAGGACAAGAGTGAGCCTGTTAAATGTGTAATTGGTAAGGATACGCGTCTTTCCAGTTATATGATTGAATATGGTATTTCCGCAGGTCTTGCATCAGCAGGTGCTGACGCCCATCTTATGCACGTTACCACAACCCCAAGTGTGTCATACGTTACAAGGACAGAGAATTTTGATTTCGGCATAATGATTACTGCGAGCCACAATCCATATCACGATAATGGAATTAAGATAATTGATGAAAATGGTTATAAGATTAGCGAAGATATATTAGAAGAGTGCGAGAGATATATGGATGGCAAATTCTCTATAGATTTTACAGAGATTGAGCCAGGCAAGATTGTTGATTATCTCCAGGGTCGTAACAAATACATGAGCTATCTCGCATCTACCTGTTCTGAGTTCTTTAGAGGATACAGAATAGGTCTTGATTGTGCTAACGGCGCTTCTTCAATGATTGCTAAGACTGTATTCGATATGCTTGGTGCTAAGACATATGTTATTAACAACGAGCCTAACGGAACGAATATTAATGTTAATTGCGGCTCTACACACATTGAGAATCTGAAGCAGTTCGTGGTTGACCATAATCTTGATGCTGGATTCGCATTTGACGGAGATGCAGACAGATGTCTTGCTGTTGACGAGCAGGGCAATATTATTGATGGCGACGGAATCATCTACATTGGTGCAAAATACCTTAAGGAGATTGGCCAGCTTAAGGATGATAAGGTTGTTGTTACTGTAATGTCTAATCTTGGTCTTATGAATGCCCTTAAGGAGAACAAGATGGAGGCAATTGTGACACCTGTGGGGGATAAATACATTTCCCAGGAGCTAATGGAGCATAATTATGCCATCGGTGGCGAACAGTCAGGCCACATTATCTTCAACAAATACGCTACAACAGGCGATGGAATCCTAACGGCCATCGTTATGACTAATATATTTGTATCTAAGAAATGTCCATTCTCGAACCTTACTCGTGGTCTAGAAATCATGCCGCAGAGACTTAAGAATATTAGGACTGATAAGAAGGACGAAATCGACGCAGACCCAGAGATTCAGGCATTTGCAGAGGATATGAATAAGAGACTCGATGGTAGCGGCAGGCTTCTTCTAAGGAAGAGTGGTACAGAGCCAATTCTTAGAATAATGGTTGAGGCTAAGACTTACGAGGATTGTGACAAATATATTGAAGAGACGGAAGAATTTATTAGAGAGAAATACGCAATATGAATACGCTAATTTACAATGGTAGAATAATTAATCCGGCAACGGACACGGATTCTATCGGATATATAATAATTGAAGATGAGAAGATTAAGGCATTAGAACTATCTGGCATTATTGATGATGCTACGTTAAGTAAGCTTCGCGCAGATAATGCCATAGACAAGGTAATTGATGCCACTAATCTTGTGGTAACACCTGGTCTTATTGATTTGCATGTGCATTTTAGAGATCCTGGTCTTACCTACAAGGAGGATATTGAGTCGGGATCACACGCTGCGGCAAAGGGCGGCTTTACTACAGTTGTGGCAATGCCTAATACCAAGCCGGTGGTTGACAACGTTGAGACCTACGATTATGTAGTTAATAAGGCTAAGTCGGTAGGTCTTGTAAATGTGATACAGGTTGGCTCGGTAACTAAGGGTATGGAAGGTAAAGAGCTGTCTGATATTGAAGGCATGGCAAGTCATGGTCTTATTACCTTGTCGGAAGATGGCAAATCCGTTATGGACTCAGGGCTTTATCGCAAGGCCATGAAGAAGGCGGCGAAGCTTAATCTTAGCGTCCTTGCCCACTGCGAAGATATTAATCTCGTTGAGGGTGGCGTTATGAATATGGGCTCTAAGTCTGATTCCTTAGGACTTAACGGAATCTCTAATGCTGTTGAAAATGTTATAACTGCCCGGGATATAATGCTTGCCGAGGAGACAGGAGCAAGACTTCACCTATGCCATTGTTCAACTAAGGAATCAATGGATATGATTCGTGATGGCAAGGCAAAGGGCATTAAAGTAAGCGGAGAGGTGTGCCCTCATCATTTTGTATTAACTGAGGATGACATACCAGGCGATAATGCAATGTACAAGATGAATCCGCCCCTTAGAAGTAAGGCTGACAAGGAGGCTTTACTAGAGGGCATTAAGGATGGAACTGTTGAAGTAATTTCAACAGACCACGCGCCTCATTCCATGGAGGAGAAAATGAAGTCCATGAAGGACGCGCCATTTGGAATTGTGGGACTTGAGACCAGCCTTGCATTATCCTATACATATTTGGTAGATGCAGGACTTATCAGCCTTAGCACCTTAGTAGAGAAGATGAGCTACAACCCTGCTAGGATATTAGGAATCGATAAGGGTAATATTGAGACAGGCAAGGTTGCCGATATTATGATATTTGACGATACATCAGAATACACAATCAACCCCGACACCTTCGTAAGCAAGGGCAAGAACACCCCATTTAGCGGTATGAAGGTTAAGGGACGCGTCGCCTACACCATCATGGGCGGCAAGGTGACTTACGTAAAGGAGGACATCATATGATAGATACACTAGTAACTAAGATTAAGAAAACCGAGGCGCCTATTGTTGTTGGCCTAGACCCTAAGCTTAACTTCATACCAAGCGCCATTCTTGATAAGGCTTACGCAGCCTACGGCAAAAGCCTAGAAGCCGCATCCTATGCGATTCTTGAATTCAACAAGGGCATTATCGATGCCACATACGACTTAATCCCAGCAGTAAAGCCGCAGATTGCCATGTACGAGCAGTTCGGCCTTCCTGGTCTTGTGGCGTTTAAGGAGACAGTTAACTATGCTAAGAGCAAAGGTCTTGTAATCATTGGCGATGTTAAGAGAGGCGACATTGGCTCAACTTCTGAGTCTTATGCGATTGCCCATCTTGGCTCAATTGATGTAGGCGGTGAGAAGATTAAAGTATTCGACGAAGATTTCGCAACTGTTAATCCATATCTTGGAAGCGACGGAATCAAGCCATTTACTGATGTGTGCGCTAAGGAAGGTAAGGGAATATTTATTCTTGTTAAGACCTCTAATCCAAGTAGTGGCGAGTTTCAGGACAAGGATATGGAAGGAAAGCCACTCTACGAGCATGTAGGCGCAATGGTAGATGAGTGGGGCAAAGACCTTATTGGCGAATGTGGTTATTCCTCAGTAGGAGCCGTTGTTGGCGCCACATATCCAGAGGTTGGCAAGATTATGAGAAAGGTTATGCCTAAGACCTACATATTAGTACCTGGATACGGTGCTCAGGGAGGCAAAGGCAAGGATTTAGTACATTTCTTCAATGATGATGGATTAGGCGCTATCGTCAATAGTTCAAGAGGAATAATTGCTGCCTACAAGAATGAAGCATATGCAAAATACGGTGAAGAAGGATATGCAGATGCTGCAAGACAAGCAGTAATTGATATGAGAGAAGATATTAAATCAGCACTTAATTAACGGGGAGAATATTAATGAAGATTCCAAGTTCCTATGAGGTAGTAAAAGAAGAGTTTTTAGAGGATATTGAAGTAACAGGATATCTTGTTCGTCATAAGAAGACTAAGGCAAGAGTTATCTTGATTCCGGATGAGCGTGACGACAATAAGGTGTTCTATATTGGATTCCGTACGCCGCCATTCGACTCAACTGGCGCGCCACATATTATGGAGCACTCTGTGTTATGTGGTTCTGACAAATATCCTATTAAGGACCCATTTGTAGAATTAGCCAAGGGCTCCCTTAACACTTTCCTTAATGCTATGACTTATCCTGACAAGACGGTATATCCAGTTGCAAGCTGTAATGATAAGGATTTCCAGAACTTGGTGGATGTATATCTTGATGCTGTCTTTCATCCTAACATTTTCAAGTATAAGGAGATATTTGAGCAGGAGGGATGGCATTACGAGTTAGAAAGCCCTGAAGATGAGCTTAAGATTAATGGTGTTGTGTATAACGAGATGAAAGGTGCTTTCTCATCTCCTGATTCAACTTTGGATCGGAAGATTCTTAATACAATGTTCCCTGATACAGAATATTTCTATGAGTCAGGTGGCGACCCGAAAGTAATTCCTGATTTAACTTATGATGATTTTGTTAAGTTTTATAAGCAATATTACCATCCATCTAACTCATACATTTACCTGTATGGTGACATGGATGTGTATGAGAAGCTTGATTATATTGATAAAGAATATCTGTGTAACTATGACTATCAGGAGGTTAAGTCTGAGGTTCATAGCCAGAAGCCATTTGATAAGGTAGAGCGAATTGAGACAGAATATTCAATTGCCGCTGATGATAGTGAAGATGATGCAACATATATTACATACAATTACGGTATGGATGTGGGAAGAGACCCTAAGCTTATTGCTGCATTGGAAATGCTTGAATATGTGCTTCTTAATTCTTCAGGAGCCCCAATTCGTAAGGAGCTTAACAAGGCAGGAGTAGGTAAGGCTGTATTCGGTGGATTAGAAGCTGGCATTAAGCAGCCTCTGTTTACAATTGGCGTTAAGAATGCCAATGCAGATGATGAAGAGAAGTTCCTAGAGATTGTAAGGGATGTGTTGATTCAGCAAGCAAAGGACGGACTTGATAAGAAAGCCCTTCTAGCGTGCATTAATTCAATTGAGTTTAGAGTAAGAGAAGCAGATTATGGCACATATCCTAAGGGATTAGCCTATGGACTTGGCATCATAGACGATTGGATCTACGATGATGATGACCCATTTGAGAGCATGAATACCCTTAAGCTTCTAGCTGAGCTTAAGAAGGAAATAGCCACAGATTATTTCCCTAATTTAATTAAGAAATACTTCTTAGATAACACATTTGCAACAATAGTTATATCTAAGCCTAAGAAGGGACTTACAAGCGAAGAAGAGAAGGCTCTTAAGGAGGAGTTAGAGGCTAAGAAGGCTGCATTATCTGATGATGAGATTAAAGCAATTGTTGATAATACAGTATATCTGCACGAGTATCAGCAGACTCCTTCCTCAGATGAGGACTTAGAGAAGCTTCCTATATTAACAAGGGAGGATTTGAAGAAAGAGATAAGACCACTTGATGTTACAGAGAAGAGCATTGGTGGAATCAAGGTGCTACATCACAATGTGGAGACTAGCAATATTCACTACTTGAGCCTGCTATTTAATATTGACCACATTTCCATGGAGGATTTGCCTTATGTATCCTTCCTGTCTAAAATCTTAGGAGTAGTGGATACAGAAGAGTATTCATATAAGGATTTGTCTAATGAGATTGACATTCAGACAGGTGGAATTAGCGTGTCTCTTACCCAGTATTCGAAGAGCACCGACGACTATAAGCTGTATGTGAATGTCAGGGCTAAATTCATCAGCGATAAGATAATGTATGCCACAGACTTAATTGAGCAGATAATACTTCATTCTGATTTCTCAGACGCGGCAAGACTTAAGACTCTTGTTGGATTAGACAGAACGAAGCTAGAAAGCGCTATGAACAGGGCGGCTCACATAATTGCAAGCAAGCGTGCAAGTGCATGTGTGTCTAAGAGCGACCTGTTATCAGACAAGCTTACTGGAATTGAATATTATAGATTTATCAAGGATTTGGATGAGAATTTCGACAAGATGTATCACTCTCTTCAGAAGAAATGTATTGAGATGACTCATTCCATTTTCAGAAAATCCAATATGATGGTTAGCTCCACAGGAAATGATAAGATATTCTTCCAGCTTAATACATATCTTCCAAGGCTGAGTCGTCACTTGTTCACTAACAATTACAGGAAGTCTTCTGCCAAGATGATATGCGTTAAGAATAATGAGGCATTTAAGGACGCATCCCAGATACAATATGTTGCCAGAGCTGGTGATTACAAGGCGAAAGGCTTTGAAAGTACGGGATATCTTAATGTTCTTAAAGTTATACTTAATTATGACTATCTATGGATTAATGTCAGAGTCCAGGGTGGTGCCTACGGATGTATGGCCAGCTTCAAGAGAAATGGTATGGCTTCATTCGTATCATACAGAGATCCGAACCTTCGCAAGACTAACGATGTCTTCGAGAATATGGGCGAATATATTAGGAATTTCGATGCTAATGAGAGGGATATGACGAAATTCGTTATTGGAGCCATCTCCACATTAGATATGCCCCTTACTCCATCCCAGAGAGGTAAGAGAGGACTTGATGCCTATATGAAGGGCGTTGACGATAGTGCGCTTCAGAAGGAACGCGATGAAGTTCTAAGTACCAGCGTGGAGGACATTAGGAATCAGGCAGATTTAATTGACGCAGTAATGGGCCAAAAATGCCTGTGCGTTATTGGTAATGAAGATAATATTGAAGCAAATGCGGATATGTTCGATAGTATTAATCAGTTGATGTAGGTTAGAGGTAATATGAGTAAGTTTAAATCAGGATTTATAACAATAGTAGGAAGGCCTAACGTAGGCAAGTCTACCCTTATGAATAGTCTTATTGGAACCAAGGTTGCCATCACAAGCAACAAGCCACAGACTACTCGCAACAGAATACAGACGGTTCTAACTGAAGAGGACCGCTATCAGATGGTGTTCGTTGACACTCCGGGCATTCACAAGGCTAAGAATAAGCTCGGTGAATATATGGAAAATGTTGTTAGGAAAGCGGTAGTTGGTGTCGACGTTCTTCTATGGATTGTTGAGCCGGACGAGACTATAGGTAAGACTGACAGCAAGATTGCCAGTCAGCTGTGGGCCCTTAATATTCCAGTAATTCTCGTAATTAACAAGATTGATTCTGTTCCAGAGGAAAGAGTGGCTCAGGCTATTACCAACTTTAGTAAAATGAGTGATTTCGCTGATGTTGTTCCTTTGTCGGCTAAGACAGGACTTAATCTTGGTGAATTAATTGATGTTATATATAAACATTTGCCATATGGTCCTATGTACTACGATGCAGATACGCTGACTGACCAGCCTGAGAGACAGATAATTGCTGAGATAATTAGAGAGAAGTCCCTTCACGCTTTAAGCGAGGAGGTGCCTCATGGAATAGCAGTTGCAGTTGACAGGATGGAGAAGCGTGAGGATAAGGATTTGTGGGATGTTGATGCTACAATCGTATGCGAGAAGGAATCTCACAAGGGCATTATAATTGGAAAAGAAGGCTCTATGCTTAAGAAAATCGGCTCTAATGCCAGATATGAGATAGAGCAGACCTTAGATAAACACGTTAATCTCAAGCTGTGGGTTAAGGTGAAAAAGGATTGGAGAGAAAGCGATTATCTAGTTAAGAACTTCGGATATAAGCAGGAAGGCGAATAAATTGCCAGGTAATATTAAGGTAAATGGCATAGTTCTATCATCTATGCCTATTGGAGAATACGATAAGAGAATAGTGATTCTAACCAAGGAGCTTGGCAAGATAGCAGCATTTGTCAGAGGCGGAAGGAAGCCTAACTCGCCACTTCTTGGCATAAGCAATGCCTTCATATATGGAGAGTTCGAGCTGTATCGGGGCCGCTCCTCATATAGCGTCAATAAGGGCAATGCCAAGGAATTCTTCACCCATGTTACCACTGATATCGATAATATGATGCTAGGGACCTATTTTCTCGAGATTGCTAACTATTATGCTCAGGAAAATGCTGATGAGAAGACAAGGCTTCTTCTATTATACAGGGCACTTCAGGTCCTGGGCGCTGAGAATAGGGACTTAGAGCTTATACAGGCTGTCTACGAATTCAAGACAATGATAATAAATGGGGAGTATCCTAACTTATTTGAATGTAGGAGCTGCCAAAGAAAAGAGGATTTAGTTGCTTTGTCAGCTGACCTAGAAGGCATGTATTGTTCAAAATGTGCTAGCACAGCTACCATAGATAAGGGGATTACGCTAAACAAAAGTACTGTTTATGCACTTCAATATGTGGCAGGCTCTGATATTAAGAAGGTGTTTTCTTTCGAGCTGAAGGACGATATTAAGGGAGAATTCATAGAAGTTATAGGCAGATTTAAGAATAAATATATGAATCATGAATTTAATTCGGCCTCTTTCTTGAAGATATAAGTAAAAACATATATAATAGATAGGTATGCCACGAATAGAGAGGCAATGATATCAAGGAGGATATAATATGTCTGAACAGCCAGTAAGACAACCAAATAATAGACCTAGTGCCAGCACAATTGCAAGGCGTAAGGCTCTTCGTCGCAAAAGAATGATTAAGAAGAGATTAATACTAGGCGGAATGATTGCAGCAGTTATCCTGGTGATAGTATTGCTCATAGTTCTGTTAGTTAACATTTTCGGAGTAACATTTGCAGAAGAGACAACCCTTACGGTTAAGAGTGATGGTTCTATTGTAATGGACGAGGTGGAGGATTTCGATAAATCAACCTATGATGAATCGGAATTAGAGAAATATACACAGGACCTTGTAGACGAGTACAACGAGCATGGTAATGTTGGCAAGGTCAAGTTCAAGAAGGCCAAGGTTAAGGATGGCAAGGCTTATCTTCGAATGGAGTATTCTGATTACAATGCATATAAGCTCTTTACGGGAAATGAGTTGTTTATTGGAACAGTTGGTGAGGCTAAGGCAGCAGGATATGACTTCCAGGATACATTTTCTAAGGTTAGCGAGGCTAAGAAATCAGAGGCTGTTAGTGTAGAAGATGTTACAGCTGATGATGCGAAGAAGGTTATCTTAATTCGTGCAAATGAGCATGTTGTTTCGCCTAAGGATATCAAGATAATATCTGATGCCTGCACTACAATAGTTAAGAAGGATGAAGTTGCTATTGCTCAGCCTGATGGTAATAAGGATGCAACTGTACTTACTACGATAATATATGAATAATACCTACAGAAAGGAATAGATGATGGAAAAGACAATGGAGAAAATAGTGGCTCTGTGCAAGGCGAGAGGCTTTGTATATCCAGGTTCAGAGATATATGGTGGTCTGGCTAACAGCTGGGATTACGGTAATCTTGGAGTAGAGCTTAAGAATAATATTAAGAAGGCTTGGTGGCAGAAGTTCGTTCAGGAGAATCCTTATAATGTAGGAATCGACAGTGCCATCATTATGAATCCTCAGGCTTGGGTGGCTTCAGGACACTTAGGCGGCTTCTCAGATCCTTTGATGGATTGTAGAGAATGTCATGAGAGATTTCGTGCTGATAATGTAATCGAGGATTTTGCCAAGGATAATAATATTGAATTAGACACATCTGTAGATGGCTGGACAGCTGAAGAGATGATGGATTTCATTAAGTCTAACAGTGTTCCTTGTCCTACATGTGGCAAACATAATTTTACAGATATAAGACAGTTCAATCTTATGTTCAAGAGCTTTATGGGCGTTACTGAAGATGCTAAGAATACAGTATATCTTCGTCCTGAGACAGCTCAGGGAATATTCGTTAACTTCAAGAATGTTCAGAGAACATCAAGAAAGAAGCTTCCATTTGGTATTGCGCAGATTGGTAAGTCTTTTAGAAATGAGATTACCCCTGGTAACTTCATTTTCAGAACAAGAGAATTCGAACAAATGGAGCTTGAATTCTTCTGTAAGCCTGATACAGACCTTGAGTGGTTCGAGTATTGGAGAAGCTTCTGCTATAACTGGCTTCTTTCCCTTGGCATGAAGGAGGAAGAGCTAAGACTTCGCGACCACGACCCTGCAGAGCTTGCTTTCTATTCTAAGGGTACAACTGATATTGAGTTCATGTTCCCATTTGGTTGGGGCGAGCTATGGGGAATTGCTGACAGAACCGATTATGACCTTACTCAGCATCAGGAAACTTCTAAGCAGGACCTTACATATTTTGACGATGAGACTAATGAGAAGTACATCCCTTATGTAATTGAGCCTTCCCTTGGAGCAGACAGAATATTACTTGCATTCCTGTGTGCTGCCTATGACGAGGAGGATATTGGAACTGAGGATAAGCCAGATGTCAGAACTGTGCTTCATTTCCATCCAGCTCTTGCACCAATTAAGATTGGTGTGCTTCCTTTGTCTAAGAAATTAAATGAGGGTGCTACAGAGGTATTTAACAAGTTGTCTAAGCACTATAATTGCGAATATGATGACAGAGGTAATATTGGTAAGCGTTACCGCAGACAGGATGAGATTGGTACACCTTTCTGTGTTACTTATGATTTTGATTCCCAGGAAGACCATGCTGTTACAGTTAGAGATCGTGATACAATGCAACAGGTTAGGGTCGAAATAGATAAATTAGAAGAATATTTTGTAGATAAATTCACTTTTTAACATTCTTATTGCAAGATATTGTAATTTAGACTAAAATATATATGTTAGGTTCTTTAGATATTGTAGAAAATGACAGATTTATGCTTTGAGAGGGAAATACTAGCTGGAGGGTTTTATGAACTATAAAGAAACTATACGAAAAAAGAATAAGCTATTAGCTTTAGCCTTAATGGGGTCAATTATTTTAAGAACTATTGCTAACGCGCCTTTCGTAGGAATAGGAGCTGCTCTTCCAATGGGAGTTGGAGCCATTGTAATAGGTGTACTATTGTACTTCCTATCATCCAAAGTACCACCGGTTCCTATGATGTTTATTTTTTCGGTATTTATGTCGGTGCTGGTATTCCTGCTAATGACGTTCTGGCCTTGTAAGGTCAACTTCATGATGACATTTATGACACTGTTCTTCGTTATTATTTATGAAGATATACGTGTTATTACATTACAGACAGTCTGCTGTATTGCAGAGATGATATATTTCCATTTCAAATATTATGACTGGCTTAATATGGAATGGGGCAACGATACAACAGTTATCGCTATTGTATACCTTATCTCTGGTATGATTGTATTCATTATGTTATCTCGCTTAACTAAGAAGCAATTTGATGAGATTGAGAGAACTAGTAAGGTGGCTCAGGAAGAGAAGGAGAAGGCTGAGAAGCTTCTTGCAGAGATTGGTAAGTCTGTAGGAGTTCTTGATACAACTTCTGGTAAGATTTCTGAGAGTGTTACTATTTCTGGTGATATTACTAACGAGATTGCCAAGGCAACAGAGGATGTTGCAAGAAGAGCTAATAGTGAAGTAGAAGCTGCTGATACTATTAAAACTATGGTAATTGATGGTGTTGAGAATATTAAGAGCGTATCTGAAGCATCAATTAAGATGACAGAGGCTTCTAATGAGACTAACCAGGCTATTGCTAATAGTGATAGCAGAGTTAAGATATTGTCAGAGAGAATGGATAATCTTAATGCCAAGATGGATGAGATTGCAACAGCCATTGCAGAATTATCTGACGAGAATGACAAGATTGTTGGAATCTTGGGTACATTAGGAGAGATTACAGACCAGACGAATCTTCTTTCGCTAAATGCGTCAATTGAGGCTGCTCGTGCTGGAGAAGCTGGTAAGGGATTTGCCGTAGTTGCTGACGAGATTCGTAACCTGTCAGATTCATCTGCTCAGTTTACTGATGAGATTCATGCAATTCTTGATGGAGTTGAAGCTAAGACTAAGCAGGTTAGAGATGAGATTTCTATGGGTCAGGAATCTGTTCAGGAATGTAATGAATATGTTAAGGAAGTTGGAGAATCTTTCGAGATTGTTACAGCTAACTCTGATGAGATTCTTAACAAATCTCAGGATATTGAGAATCAGTCTAATGAATTACAGTCACTACTTAATCAGACACTAGACAATGTCAATGAGATTAGTGGCAACGTAGAATCAACAAGTGCAGCTATGGAAGAGATTTCCGCTAGCATTAATAATCTTAATGGCAGCATTGGCAATGTTGTATCTGGATACAATGATATCAATGACATCACGGCAAGCTTAGTTGAGGTATCAGAACAGTAACACAACATATTGTGGTTTGAATATTGATAGAACATATTAAGGAAGTAAAGTTTCAAAACTATTGAAATTTTACTTTCTTTTTTCTTGAAAATGTTTATATGTATTGTTACAATTATTTTATCTGTAGTTTAGATACTATATATAAGATTTTTAGGAGGATTTAATTATGGCAAAATGGGTTTATACCTTCAAAGAAGGTGACATGACCATGCGTAACTTACTTGGTGGTAAGGGCGCTAACCTTGCAGAGATGACAGAGATTGGTCTCCCTGTACCACAAGGTTTCACAATTACAACTGAGGCATGTACACAGTACTACGAAGATGGTCGTAAGATTAATGACGAGATTATGTCTCAGACAATGGAAGGCGTAGAATGGATGGAGGAAGTGAACGGCAAGAAGTTTGGCGATCTCAAGAATCCTTTACTTGTATCAGTTCGTTCAGGTGCTCGTGCTTCTATGCCAGGTATGATGGATACTATCCTTAATCTTGGTCTTAACGATGAAGTTGTTGAGGCTATGATTGCTGGAAACCCAGATCCTAAGTTTGAGCGTTTCGTATATGACTCATACAGAAGATTTATTCAGATGTTCTCTGATGTAGTTATGGAAGTTGGTAAGAAGTATTTTGAGCAACTTATCGACAAGATGAAGGCTGACAGAGGAGTTGAGTTCGACGTTGACCTTACAGCTGCTGACCTTAAGGAATTAGCAGAGCAGTTCAAGGCTGAGTATAAGAACCAGTTAGGTACTGACTTCCCTTCAGACCCAGTAGAGCAGTTAAAGCTTGCTATCGAGGCTGTATTTAGATCATGGGATAACCCAAGAGCTAATGTATATCGTCGTGATAACGATATCCCTTATTCATGGGGTACAGCTGTTAACGTAATGCCTATGGTATTCGGTAACTTAAATGATGAGTCTGGTACTGGTGTTGCATTTACAAGAGATCCTGCAACAGGTGAGAAGAAGCTTATGGGTGAGTTCCTTAAGAACGCTCAGGGTGAGGACGTTGTTGCTGGTGTTCGTACTCCAATGCCAATCGCTCAGATGGAGCAGGAATTCCCAGAAGCATATGCTGAATTCATCAAGGTATGTGAGACACTTGAGAATCACTATCATGATATGCAGGATATGGAATTTACAGTTGAGAATAAGAAGTTATACATGCTTCAATGTCGTAATGGTAAGAGAACAGCTCCAGCTGCTCTTCAGATTGCGTGTGACTTGGTTGATGAAGGACATAAGACAGAAGCAGAAGCAGTTGCTATGATTGATCCTCGTAACTTAGATACATTACTTCACCCACAATTTGATGCTGCATCACTTAAGGCTGCAACACCAATTGGTAAGGGACTTGGTGCTTCACCAGGTGCTGCTTGTGGTAAGGTAGTATTTACAGCAGAAGATGCTGAAGAGTGGAATGCTAGAGGCGAGAAGGTTGTACTTGTTCGTCTTGAGACATCACCAGAAGATATTACTGGTATGAAGGCTTCACAGGGTATCTTAACAGTTCGTGGTGGTATGACAAGTCACGCTGCCGTTGTTGCTCGTGGAATGGGTACATGTTGTGTATCTGGTTGTGGCGACATTGCAATGGACGAAGAGAATAAGACATTTACATTAGCAGGTGAGAAGTTCGTAGAGGGTTCTGAGATTTCTATTGATGGTACAACAGGTAACATCTACGCTGGAATCATCCCTACAGTTGATGCTCAGATTGCTGGTACATTCGGTCGTGTTATGGCATGGGCTGATAAGTATAGAACACTTAAGGTTCGTACTAATGCTGATACTCCTGCTGACGCTAAGAAGGCTAGAGAGCTTGGTGCAGAAGGTATTGGACTTTGCCGTACAGAGCATATGTTCTTCGAAGAGGACAGAATTGCTGCATTTAGAGAGATGATTTGTGCTGACACAGTTGAAGAGAGAGAAGCTGCATTAGATAAGATTCTTCCATATCAGCAAAGCGACTTCAAGGCATTATATGAAGCTCTTGAAGGATGCCCAGTTACAATTCGTTTCTTAGATCCACCTCTACATGAGTTCGTTCCTACAGAGGAGGAAGATATTAAGAAGTTAGCTGACGCTCAAGGCAAGTCAGTTGATGAGATTAAGGCTCTTATCGAGTCACTTCATGAGTTTAACCCAATGATGGGTCACAGAGGATGTCGTCTTGCAGTTACATATCCTGAGATTGCTAAGATGCAGACTAAGGCTGTTATCAGAGCTGCTATCGAAGTACAGAAGGATCACAGTAACTGGAACGTTAAGCCTGAGATCATGATTCCACTTGTTGGAGATGTTAACGAGCTTAAGTTCGTTAAGAAGGTAGTAGTTGAGACTGCTGATGCAGAAATCGCTGACGCAGGTGTTAAGCTTGAGTATGAAGTTGGTACAATGATTGAGATCCCACGTGCTGCTCTTACAGCTGATGAGATTGCTGAAGAGGCTGATTTCTTCTGCTTCGGTACTAACGACTTAACACAGATGACATACGGATTCTCTCGTGATGATGCTGGTAAGTTCTTAGATGCTTACTATGACAAGAAGATCTTCGAGAATGATCCATTTGCTAAGTTAGATCAGGATGGTGTAGGCAAGCTTATGCAGATCGCTATCGCACTTGGTAAGATGAAGAATTCTAAGCTTCATGTTGGTATCTGTGGTGAGCACGGTGGAGACCCAGCTTCAGTTGAGTTCTGTGATGCTATTGGACTTGATTATGTATCATGTTCTCCATTTAGAGTACCTATCGCTCGCCTAGCTGCAGCACAGGCCGCTATCGCAAGCAATCCAAGCATCGTTAAGGTAGAGAAGGCAGCTAACAAGGCTAAGGACTTCGCTGATGATGTTAAGGAGAAGCTTATTGAGATCTTCAGATAATTAATCGCTGATGATGTAAGGGGAAGCTTATTGAGATTCTTTTGATAAATAATATAGGCTTTGCTTGAATCGAATATGATTATAGTATAGAGAGCCCTTGTGGCTCTCTATATTTTTGTATTATAATAATAAATCATGAGTAATTCGATTATGGAAAATGTTAAGAGAGTAACAAGTTTAGATGCTGCTGACGTATCGGTCTATGTCGGCCTGAACGAGCGGCAGCTAAAACGATATAATGAGCCAGATAGTGGCATCTTTATATGCGAGAGCATGAAGGTTATTAGACGGGCGATTGATGCAGGATACATGCCCCAATCATTCTTTGTCGAGGAAAGCCATTTAGAAGAGCTTAGGGAATTCAACACTGACAATGTCCCAATCTATACAGCTAGTGAAAATGTTATGAAGAACATCACAGGCTACTCCTTAACAGGTGGTGTCCTATCAGCCATGTACAGAAAAAGTCCTAAAACCCCAACTAAACTAATAGAAACCTGCAACAAGATTGTAATTCTTGATGACGTTGAGAATCCAACTAATGTTGGTGCTATATTCAGGTCTGCCGCAGCGCTGAATGCAGAGGCAGTTTTACTGACAGAAGGTTGCGCTGACCCGCTATACAGAAGAGCTGCAAGAGTAAGTATGGGAACGGTTTTCCAGCTTGAGTGGACATACATTAATCGAAGTGATATCTACCAGTTAAAAGAAAACGGCTTCGCACTCATGGCATTATCCCTTACTGACGATGCTAAGAGCCTAAGGGATTTGAAGCTGACTACCAATAAGAGGGCGGTAGTTCTAGGTAATGAAGATCATGGCATTTCCCCAGAGGTTCTTAACACATGTGATATGAGTGTGATAATCCCTATGTCTAACGGAGTGGATTCTCTTAATGTGGCATCGGCAAGTGCTGTTGCATTTTGGGAGATGTTTACGAAGGTCTAACCTATCTTAGAGTCCATCTTCAGGATGTGCTGGCTAAGCCAGGTGATTAGGTAGTCTGTAAGATTGCCTAAGTACTCTTCTTGATTTTCATCAAGTTCATTTAATTCAATTTTGGAGATTCTTTCTACGAAGGAACGGTGAGCCTTCTTTTGGGCATCAAGGCCTTCGTAGTTAATAGACTCCATATATTCTTCCTCATCGGCAAAATGAGTCTCTGTATATTCTTTAAGTTCTGCAAGAGTTTCGACTATAAAGTCATATTTGTCATAGCCCTTCTTGGATGCTTCAAGAGCATCGTGCATGCTTGCAATTATTTCAAATAAATGTCTGTGCTGGTCATCAATTGATTCAATGCCAGTAAGGTATTTGTCAGTAAAATCAAACGGGTCTTCATTATCATCTTCGCCCTGAAGCTTCACAGCGGTGCCGATTAGAGTATCAGATCCAAGAATATGATGGTAAAGCCATTTCGCGCAGAATTGCAGCAGTTCATTAAGCTTCTGTGAGGCATTTTCATCGGTGATGCCCTCGTCCATTTCCTTCTTGATTCGCTTAATAAATGCCTTGTGCTCCATTTTTTGAATAGTAAGCTCAGGGTCGTCAATTGACTCCATATATGCTTCCTCATGTGTAAAATGTGTATTAGCATATTCAGCAAGGGATTCGAGTAGCTCCTTGGCAACCTCAGCCGTGTTGGCCTTTCCCTCTAAAGCAGCCTTGTTTGCCTCATTTAGCGACGCGAAGAGGCCGCGATGTTCATTATCTATTGTTTCATTTCCAATAATACAATCGTCTGTAAAAATATAAGTATCCATATTAACCGTCCTCCATTATAATGCCTTCACATACTTAAGTAAATTATAGTGAAAGTACTACCTAAATGCAAGGCAGACAAATGTGATATAATAAGGAATCATGAGTGATTATTTCCGTGTTCTAATGGGGAAATTTCCTTAGTGCTGCGCCAGCAAGCGTAGTTGCTTTTTGGAAGATATTTAATTAGAATAAAAGTCAAAGAAAAACTTGTAATTACAAGATTATAAAGAGAGAACAGATTATGAAAAAACTATTAAAATTACCACTTGCAATCAAAATATTTATTGCCCTTATTCTTGGAATTATAGCAGGTATAGCGTTGCAAGGACATCCTGAAATAGCGGAGAATTATATTAAGCCTTTTGGAACAATATTTCTTAATTTGCTGAAATTCATTGTTGTTCCAATAGTCTTATTCTCAATAATGAGTGGAATTATCTCCATGAGGGACATTAAGAAGGTCGGTTCTATTGGAGTTAAGGCCGTTATATATTATTTCTGCACAACTGCAATCGCAATTGTGATAGGTCTTATTGGTGGTAATTTATTCAAGGGACTTTTCCCAGTGCTTGATACAGGAGGATTAGTATATACACCTGTTGAAAAAACATCCTTTATGGATACAATTGTGGGAATTTTCCCGGATAACTTCTTCACCCCGCTTGTAGAGGCTAATATGCTACAGGTTATTGTAATGGCAGTGTTCTTAGGATTTGCCATAATACTTGTAGGTGACAAGGCCAAGCCAGCCATCAAGGGAATTGAGTCCCTTAACTCAATATTTATGAAGGTTATGGAAATGATTCTTGGTCTGTCTCCAATAGGTGTATTCTGCCTAATCGCTCCAGTTGTTGCAACTAATGGTCCTGCAATTATTGGCTCACTTGCAATAGTGCTAGGATGTGCATACGCCTGCTACATAGCCCATATGGTAATAGTATATACAACTGCTGTTAAGACGTTAGGGGCAATGAGTCCGATCAAATTCTTCAAAGAGCATATGCCAGCCATGGTATTCGCATTTTCAAGTTCATCAAGTGTGGGCACGCTTCCTGTTAACATGGAAGGCTGCGTTAGGATGGGAGCAGATAAGGATATAGCGTCCTTCGTCCTTCCTTTAGGCGCCACGATTAATATGGACGGAACAGCAATTCACCAGGGCGTGTGTGCTATATTTATTGCGACCTGCTATGGTGTTGACTTAGATCTTAAGGCAATGCTAACTATTGTATTTACGGCGATTCTAGCATCCATAGGTACGGCAGGTGTGCCAGGTGCAAGTATGGTAATGCTCGCCATGGTGCTTTCGTCAGTAGGTCTGCCGCTAGAGGGTATCGCCCTTGTTGCCGGAGTTGACAGGGTGTTCGACATGGGTAGAACAGTTGTTAATATTACAGGAGATGCTTCCTGCACCGTGGTTGTAAGTAACTTAGAGAGGAAGAAGGCCGCCAGAAAAATGGCGAAGGCGAAGGAAGCGGCGGAAAACCCCACCGACAGCGAATAGAGAGAAAAACCAGCCGACCGCGAATAAATACATAAAAGAGTTCATCTTAAGAAAGGAGCAGCAATGAAGGATTTTATCTACAGCGCACCAACGAAGGTGTATTTTGGAAAAGACAAAGAGTTAGAAGTTGGAAAGATTATTAAGGAATACAATCCTACGAAGGTTATGATTCACTTCGGCGGTTCTTCTGCCAAGAAAAGCGGCCTTCTTGACAGGGTTATCAGAGTCCTAGACGAAGAGGATATTAAGCACATTGAGTTCGGTGGCGTCCAGCCTAATCCTGAGCTTAGTCTTGTTCGTGAAGGCATAGCATTGTGTCAGAAGGAAAATGTTGATTTTATCCTTGCAGTAGGTGGCGGCTCCGTTATGGATTCTGCCAAGGACATTGCCAACGGTGCAGCCAACCCTGATGTTGACGTATGGGATTTCTCCCTTGGAAATGCCATTCCTAAGAAGACTCTTAACAAGGGCTGCATTCTTACCTTATCGGCGGCAGGCTCTGAGATGTCCCATTCCTGCGTAATAACTAACACTGAGACCAAGGACAAGCGAGGCTATAGCTGCCCTTGCAATCACATGAATTTCGCCATCGAGAATCCAGAGCTCACATACACCGTAAGCAAGTATCAGACGGCCTGCGGAACTGTGGATATTTCCATGCATACAATAGAGCGATTCTTCATGCCAGGAGACGATACATATCTTACAGACGATATAGCTATTGCTGTTATACGAAATGCTCTTTCAGCCGGCAAGAAATCATATAATGAGCCAACTAATTATGAAGCCAGAGCCAATATGATGTGGGCTTCATCCTTAGCACATAACGGACTAACTAATTGCGGAAGAGAATTCCAGCTTACAGTACATCAATTAGAGCATGAAATCTCAGGTCTGTATCCTGAGGTCGCCCATGGAGCTGGACTTGCTGCGTTATGGTGTAGCTGGGCAAGATATGTATGGGGCACTAATCCTTCCCGCTGGCTCAAATACGCTCATGAAGTATGGAATGTTGATATTAATTATGAGCATCCTGAAGAGACAGTTCTTAAGGCAATTAACACTCAGGAGGAATTCTATCGCTCAATTGGAATGCCAACTAATATTAAGGACTTGGGAGTTAAAAAGGAGGATTTGGAGTACTTGGCAGACAGATGTACCCGTGGCAAAACCAGAATCTTAGCAGGCTATATGGAGCTGGGTTATAAGGAGATATTAGACATCTATAACATGGCCTACGAGACACGCCCGTAAGGCATAGACGAATAGTCCCCATCATTGATAAAATGGCTAAAAAATGTTACAATCAATCGGTAAATTTATATTTTATGGGAGTAGGATATATATCAGATTTACAAAGTAATAATTTGAAAGGAATATAATGTAATGGAAGAAACAAGACCTTATCTTGATTGGAAGTTAGTCAATGATTTTATGATTGACGTATTTGTGAAGTACGGTGTACCTAAAGAGGACGCGAAGATATGCGCCGACGTACTTCTAGAAAGTGATAGAAGAGGCATTGAGAGCCATGGATGTAACAGGTTCAAGCCAATCTATCTTGACAGAATTAAGAATGGAACTTTGCTTCCTAAGACAGAAATAGAGATTCTTAAGGACACACCAACAACAGTAGTTATGGATGCTCATAACGGAATGGGTATGGTGGCTAGTCATAAGATGATGGAAATGTTAATTGACAAAGCCAAGAAATATGGAATGGCTGGTGGAGCAATATGTAATTCCACACATTATGGAATTGCAGGCTACTGGTCAACTATGGCTGAGAAAGAAGGACTTATTGGTATTACAGGAACTAATGCGAGACCTTCCGTTGCTCCTACATGGGGAATTGAGCCAATGATGGGAACTAACCCAATGACATTTACCATGCCAACAGATGAAGAATTCCCATTTAACTTCGATTGTGCTACATCAATTGTTCAGAATGGCAAAATCGAATTCTACGAGAGGCAGGGAAAGCCAACACCACCTAACTGCGTAATCTCAGATACGGGAGAGACTATGACAGATTCTGGCAAAATTCTAAAGGACATGAGAGCAGGCCACGCTGCACTTCTTCCGCTTGGTGGAATGGGTGAAGACACAGCAGGCTTTAAGGGATATGGATTTACAACAATAGTTGAGATATTATCTGCAGCATTGACTGGTGGACCATTTATGAAGGACTTAAATGGTAAGGATGAAGATGGCAATCCAGCCATGTATCACTTAGGTCATTTCTTCTTCGTAATCAACCCAGAATTCTTCATGGGTCTTGACACATTCAAGAAGACATCAGGAGATATCCTTCGCGGACTTCGAGAGTCCAAGAAGGCACCAGGAGCAGAGAGAATCTATACAGCAGGCGAGAAGGAGCACGACGCCTGGATGGATAGGAAGGATAAGGGTGTTCCAGTTGGAGAATCTATTCAGAAGGAATTCATCCAGCTAAGAGATGAATTAGGACTCACCCAGTATCACTTCCCGTTTGAGTAATAAGGAGGCTAATATGAAGAACTTGAAGAAACTATTAAGCTGTGTGTTATGTCTTAGTCTTGTGCTGGGAATGGGATTTTTCATTCCTAATAATGCTGAGGCTGCTCAATACACACTAGACGCTACACTACTTTCTGCAGATATGCCAGGCGTATATACTGTTAAAGCCAATGCAGGAGACAGTGCTGATACAGCAACTCTTGGTATTTCATCAATATCCAAGCAGACACTAGCAAATAATCCTACCACAGAATCACCTGCAATAATTACAGGTGCGGCAACGGGATATGAGACTAAGACAGGTCCTACGGAGTTTACTCCTATTCCAGGAGCAGAGCTTAAGGCACCATATTCATATTTTCGATGGAATGTAATAGATGAAGCTATACAGAATCCAGATGGCACAACTACAACACATAAGAAGCTGACTGGATTTGATGGAACATACTATATTGTTAGAGTGGATGTAAGCAGCATTATCGATTCCTTCGACCAGTCTGCTGAAAGTACCAAGGTTCTTCATGTAAAGCAAAGTGGTAATAAGGCCTTGATGGTAGCACCAGGTATAAATGGAACAACATTTGCAGATTCACTTGGTAATAAGACAGGTTCTTATCCAATTAAGGATAACGCCGCAGCACTTAAGGATGCTTCAGGAGCATACGCTAGTACCCCATATCTTGATGTAATAGTTATGTCTAATGGTTTATTGGCAGGTGGTGCATCAAGCGGAAGTGAAGGCGCGCCAAATGGTGATTTTACCCTCACATTCTATGTAGATGATACAGTTGATTATAATCCTTCATTGGTATATGACCCAACATCTACAGACCCTAACCATGCAGCAGAATGTCTTAAGAAATTCTATTCTGATACACCTTCTAGTCAGGTTACAGGCTATACAGTTAAGGGCTCAGACCTTGAGATAGGTGTAGAAGTTGAGGATACAGGTGTTGTAGGGAATGCCCCAGAGTTTTGGTCAATAGGCAAAGCCATGGCGCATCAGGAATATGATTCTCATGTTATTAAGCTAATATGTGAGTCTCCTGTGCTGGAAGGAATTAGTGTGTCAAGTTCTGATGGCAGAGAAAGAAATGTTATTCTTGATGTTAACAGCTTTGATATTCAGATTGCCAATGATACTAAGACTGGAGCAGCAGGATTAGCTATATATGATAATTCTAAGTTAGTAATAATGGACTCAACATCTACAGCAGGAGCAGAACTTGCCATAGGCAACAATGCCACATTTTACATAGAGTCAGGGGGCGTGCTTAATATTGACGAATCTTGCGTCCTTGAAGCAGAATATGATGCTGCATCTACAACAACAGGACAAGCAGTTCCAACATTAATTAATGGCGAAATCATTGTTAAGACAGGTGGTAAGTTGATTAACGACGGTGTAATTAATATTGAGGGTACTGAAGGAAAGCCGGTCGACCCAGCGCAGCCTGCAGTAAGAGGCGTTAGACCTGCATCAATGATTGTTCAATCAGGCGGTGTCTTAGAGAATAACGGATGCCTCTCTATAAAGGGTCATCTGTACAACTTAGGAACTGTAATTAATAATGGACGATATAATGATGTTATTCTGAAGGAAGACCCTGACAGAGGTTCTACAGCATATCATAGAGGAATTCAAATCACCTGGAAGGATGATGTAACTCAGGAAGGAGTAGTTCCTGGAACTTTATTTGTGGGTAGAGATGCTGACGGCGTTATATATTCTGATGCCAGATTGACTAACAATGGAGATATTGTTATTGCCCCAGGTAGAATTGATTTGTACGGAACACTAGATACATCAAATGGACATGTGTATTTAGCAGACGTAAATGAAGCCGTAATTCCAATCACTCCTACGGCAGAAGCACCTCTTGTAATGGAGAAGAGAATAACACTTCCTAAGACAGAATATGGTCTCCTTAAGGCGTATAAGGGAAGTAGCATTGTGGGAGATGAGTCTAATTTCTCAGGTGCAGTAGTTGAGATAATAAGAAATGGTGTATTAGGTAATCTAACTGATACAGGAGAGGCCAAGAATCATCTTGAGCTTATTGAAGCGGCAGAGGTTGTTCAGTCCGCCAATGATGGTGTAAGAGACCTTGTTCGCGGTGAGGACTATATTGTTAATGATGGTGAAATCATATTTACTGATTCCTATCGTGAGTCAATAGACGGAAAGAGAACTGTAAGAATGAACCTTGGATACAGATTCCTTTACTTAGAGGTAGAAGGAACAACCAAGGTTAAGAATGTGCCTAAGACTGGCGATAATAGCTTCATTGGTTGGATTCTAGATAATATATTTAAGCATTAAAGGAGAATGAAATGGTAGAAGTAACTAATCTTACCAAGAAATTTGGTGAGAAGGTTGTGGTGGATAACACAACATGGACAGCAAAGGATGGTCATATAACAGGCTTTATTGGTCACAATGGCGCAGGTAAGACTACATCACTTAAGATGATTACAGGTGCACTTAAGCCAACAGAAGGAACAATTAAGCTTAATGGAATTGACATAAGGAAAGACCATCTTGAAGCAAAGAGGCAATTCGGATATGTGTCTGATTCTCCTGACCATTTCCTAAGACTTAAGGGTATAGAATATGTTAATCTTATGGCTGATATATATGACGACCCAGGGGATGGAAGAGCAGATAGGATTAAGACATTTGCCGAAAGACTTGGCATATATGATGCACTAGATAGCACAATTCTATCTTATTCTCATGGTATGAGACAGAAGATCATGTTAATTGGAGCATTAGTTCACAATCCTTCAATTTGGATTCTTGATGAACCAATGCTAGGTCTTGACCCACAGTCTGCCTATGAATTAAAGCAGATGATGAAGGAGCATGTGGCTAATGGTAATTCAGTGCTTTTCTCAACTCATGTGCTAGAAGTTGCTGAGAAGTTATGTGATGAAGTTCTAATTATTAAGAAAGGACAGATGCAATTTACAGGAAGTGTAGATGCTCTCAAGGAGAAATATGCAAGTGATGACCTTGAAGAGATATTCCTTAAGTTGAATGGTATTGATCATGAAGAAGATTCTTAATTTATACAAAATGCTTAATAAAAACAACATCACTGGCAAGGGGGATTCCTCTAAGACGTTTATGTTCATTATTGCTGGAGTGCTGTTATCATTTATCTTTGGATATGTTGGATACAAATTCGCTGACTCCATAGAAATGATGGGTGGAGTACCTATTATTCTAAGTGTATCTGGATTAGTTGCAGGCATAGGTATTTTTGCATTTGGTTTTTTTAGCCTAATTAACAGTATGTATATGTCTTCTGATATTGAACTTCTTATTACGCTGCCACTGTCATCTACCCAGATTGTTCTACTTAGACTTTTGTCTTTTTTAGGACTAGCATTTGGGATTGGATTTGTTGCAATCATTCCAATTAGTATTGGATTTGCAGTTGCGACCTCCGCTGGTATTATTAGCTGGGTAAGTATAATATTAGAATTCATTTTTGTTCCTGTATTTGCCACATTTATAACGGCAACTGTTGTAATTCTTCTAATGAGTGTTGTTAGAATATTTAGAAATGTTGATGTGTTAAGGTACATAGGAATTGGCGTGCTGTTTATTCTGTTATGCCTATATTTCTTTTTCGCTAATTCTAATAATAGTCATGTAGAGGTAAATTCACTGATTACGATTCTGGCAGGATTCGGAACTACATTACAATATGTTGATCCTGTGTCTGGCTTTATGTCAGCATTTGTAACATCAGGAAGTATAATTGATTTACTAATATCAATTGCTTTACTTGCTGCTTCAGTTTTATTGTTCTTAATTGTTGCCAAGTTCCTATATCTGGAAGGTGCTCTTAATATGCAGAGTACTTCTGTAAGTGGCAAGATATTAAATGACGAAGAATTGAATAAGGCGTGTACGAATAATGGGACATACAAGTCTCTTGTTAAGAAAGAATTCAATATGCTTAGAAGGAATCCTGCTTATTCACTTAACAACTTTGTGATAGGATTCTTATGGCCAATACTTGCAATTGTATTAATGTATGGAACAATATCATCAGTTACTAACATGTTTAAACCATCGGAGGGTGCACAGGATCCAACTACCCTAAGTATTAGGTTTGTAATAATGTCTACTTGTCTGATTATGTTCATAATGATTCTAATTCCTATGACATATCAGTCAATTGCTTATTCGTCGCTTTCAAGGGAGGGTAATTCATTTCCAATAATGAAGCAGATACCGGTAGATTATAAGATACAGATTAAGGCGAAGCTTACAGTAGCAGAGAGAATCCATCATATTCAGACTACAGGATATGTGTTGCTTGGTACCATAATTATTTATATAATTATGGGTGTGCCTGTTTATTTTGCGCTGTGTCCGACGCTTTTAGCATTTACATTTACAGAGACGGCAATCTGTATGGATATGCTTAACGGTTATAAGAACGCAAGTGTTAACTGGGATAATGAGAAAAGCATAGCCAGTAAGAATAGCGGTGCGATGTTAGCATTTTACATACTAAGTGCATTCGGTGTGCCTATAGTATGTGCGCTTGGACTTTTCTTTGCTTTTGATGGAAATCCATATCTGGGATTAATTCCTATGTTGGTTTTAGCAGTGATATTTGGTATAATAATGGTGCCTTTGAGAAAGCGTGTCTTTGTAAAAGGTGATAGAAGAATAAGAACATTACGTTTCTAGGAGGTTGAAATGAGTAGTTATTTGTTTAACATAGTTATAGCGTTAGTTTTCATATATGAAGCATTCATATTGTTTACTAAGAAGAATGGCGGTAGCGATAGGAATTTTGAGAAATATACAGAAGAGTCATTAGCGAAATTCTCCCCAATTGGTGGTGTGGTGTTGTTACTGGCTGCAGTATATGAGATTATTGAGATTCTTCATAGAACTGGTATAGCACAATTCCTTCCTTTAGATGAAGATGGAAGAATTCCTGTCTACATTCATGTACCAGTATTATTAGGAATTGTAGCTTTATATCTTATATTGTATTTCACAATGCTTAAGAAGAAGGATGATTATGTAGATCCTAAGAAAGGTGGCGATTCCATCAAGCCAGGTAAGTCCGATGAGGATGAGGAATACTAGAAGTTAATTAAGGTGACAGGGGGGATGGTCCTTTTGTCACCTTTTTCACACCCGTAATTAAGGAGAATAATATGTTCGACGCAAATAAAGAAATCGACGGAATTGTAAATTGGATAAGAGAGTGGTTTGATAACAATGGCCCTAAAGCCAGTGCCGTAATTGGCTTGTCAGGTGGCAAGGATTCATCAATTGTGGCAGCCCTTCTTGTGAAAGCCCTTGGCAAGGATAGAGTAGTTGGTGTAATGATGCCTAATGGCAAGCAGGCTGACATCAATGATTCAATTACCATTGCTAATCACCTTGGAATCAAGACTTACACAGTTAATATTGAGTCTAGCTATAATGCTTTCCTTGATACGCTACAGGAAAGTGCAAGTGATATTGAGATTACCAAGGATACAAAGATTAACTTAGCGCCGAGGCTTAGGATGTCCACATTATATGCAATCGCTCAGTCCCTTCCTAATGGTGGAAGAGTTGCCAACACATGCAACGCTTCAGAGGACTATGTTGGTTATTCTACGAAATACGGTGATGCAGCTGGGGATTTCTCGCCATGCGCCAACTATACTGTAACTGAGATGCTCCAGATTGGTGATGCGCTTAAGGTTCCTACAGAGCTTGTTCATAAGGAGCCATCTGACGGCTTGTCAGGAATGTCTGATGAAGATAAACTAGGCTTCACATACGCATCACTTGATGACTATATTATGAATGGCGTATGTGATGATGAGAAGCTTAAGGAAAGATTCGACTATCTACACAAGATTAATTTACATAAGTTAGAAGTGATTCCAACTTATAAGAGAAATTAGAGTGATTAAATATCAGGGAGACCATATGAACATAGTAATTCTAGAGAGAGCATCAGTTGGGGATGAGATTAGCGTTGAAGCAATTGAGAAGCTAGGCAACGTCACTATTTATGACACCACCCCAATTGATTTGATTCCAGAAAGAATAAAGGATGCGGAGGTTATCATTGCCAACAAATCTCCGTTAAACGAGAAAACCTTAGACAACGCTTCTAAGGTTCGTTTAATATGTGAACTTGCAACAGGATACGATAATGTAGACCTTGACTATTGCAGGAAGAGAGGTATTGCTGTAAGAAATGTTAAGGGATATAGCACCGACGCAGTGGTACAACATACATTTGCACTGTGCCTTTATCTGTTCGAGAAATTAGACTACTATGACAACTATGTTAAGTCAGGAGAGTACTCAAGACAGGACAGCTTTAGTCATTATGATTACAAGTTCAGCGAGCTGGCAAGCAAGACTTGGGGAGTTATAGGACTTGGGGCAATTGGTAGTAGAGTTGCAGATATTGCAGCAGCCTTTGGTTGTAATGTGGTAAGATATTCCCTTAGAGATAATCCGTCTGATTCAGCCTATAAGACCCTTGACTTCGACGAGTTCCTATCGAGTTGTGATATAATCTCAATTCACTGTCCACTTAACGATGATACGAGAGGACTCTTTGATTACAAAGCATTTTCGAAAATGAAAAGAGATGCCATACTCATTAATGTTGCAAGAGGTGGAATAGTAGTTGACGCTGATTTATACAGGGCACTTAATGAGAACCTAATATACGGAGCAGGACTTGATGTTACAAGTACAGAGCCTATGAGTGACGAGAACCCGCTGTCCGATTATATGGACAGCACTCGACTGATAGTCACACCGCACATGGCATGGGCTAGTGTGGAGGCAAGGAACAGAGTTGTTAAAGAGACTGCCCTTAACATAGAAGCCTTCATTAAGGGCGAGGATAGGAACGTAATTCTATGAGTAATATAATAATAGTCGGTGGTGGGGTTGCAGGAATGATTGCAGCCATTACTGCCGCAAATAATGGTAATAAAGTTACCATATTAGAAAAGAATAGTGAATTGGGTAAGAAGATTCTTATAACAGGTAATGGCAGATGTAACTTCACTAACGAGTATATGAAGGGCGACTGCTATTCTTCGTCTCTAAGTTGCGATGATGAAACAAATCCTAACATCACTAGAGAATTTGCTGATGTGGTACTTGATAGATTCAACAACAAGGACTTTATCAAGGTACTTAGCAATCTAGGAATGTCCTATTATGTTAGAGAAGGCTATTACTATCCTAAGACAGATGAAGCTAGAACATTTCGTGATACTCTAGTTAGCGAGGTTAACAGATTAGGAATTGAGGTTGTATATAATTTCAATCTTCGAAGTATCAACAGAAATGAAGATGGCTTCACTCTCAACAACAAGGAGCAGGAATATCAGTGTGACAAGGTTATAATTGCAGCAGGTGGAAATGCTGCACCTAAGACAGGTTCTAGTGGCGACTGCTATTACTATCTTGAGAAGCTAGGTCATAATATATTTAAGGCGAAGCCAGTGCTAACGAATTTTAAGGCCGATTATCCTGACGTCCTACAAGGTGTCAATGCCCTTGCCAACATATCTATTAGGATTAACGGTAAAACCCTTGAGACCGACGACACAGCTCTTGAGACCGACGATAAAACCATTAAGACTAACGCCGCAACCATTAAGACAGAGAAGGGTTTTATTAAGTATTACAAGGGTATGCTTTCAGGCATCCCTATATATCAGCTTAGTATGGAAGCAATTCCTGCATTAGAGCTAGGTGGCAAGGTTGAGATTGTCGCTGACTTTGTAACGGATTCTAATATCGAAGCAGCGTTACAGCTACAGGGAACTACCCTTAGAGCTGCGTTGTACAAATCGATTAATCCGAAGATTGTTGATGTAGTTCTCAAGGATAACAATATTGACCCTGACACTTTAACGAACAACATGAACGCAGCCGATAGGGAATGCATAATAGAATTGTTTTCCAATGTGAATTATGAGATAATAGGTTTTGGTGGTTTTGAAAATGCACAGGCTACCTTAGGTGGCGTTGATATAAGAGAGATTAATCCTCAGACCATGGAGTCTTATATATGTAAGGGAATCTATTTTGCTGGTGAGATTATGGATATTGTAGGAAGATGCGGCGGCTACAACATACAGTGGGCTGCATCAACAGGAACGATTGCAGGAATTAATGTGTAGAAAGGACTAAATAATGGAAGACGAGATTAAGATTATAGAACTTAAGCAGAATGTGTTTAAGGAGAATGAGGTCAATGCTGACAGTATTCGCAAGGAATGCAAGGACAATGGTCAGCTTATGATAAATGTTATGTCGAGCCCAGGAAGTGGCAAGACAACAACTCTTGTTAGAACTATTAAGGAGTTGACACCAGACATTAGTATTGGCGTTATGGAATGTGACATTGACGCTGATGTTGATGCTTACACAGTAAGGGAAGCGGGGGCTCGCTCTATTCAGCTTCATACAGGTGGCATGTGCCATATGGACGCAGGCATGACCAAGCAGGGTATGCTTGAGATGGGAATGGACGGACTTGACCTTGTATTTATCGAGAATGTTGGTAACCTTGTATGCCCAGCAGAATTCGACACAGGCGCTTCTGTTAATATGACAATCCTTTCAGTTCCTGAAGGTGACGACAAGCCTGCCAAGTATCCTCTTGTATATGAGGTAAGCGATATCGTGCTTGTTAACAAGATTGATGCATTATCAGTATTTGATTTTGATAAGGACTTATGTGTGAAGCGAATTAAGGAGCTTAATCCTGACGCCAAGATATTCTTCGTATCTTCCAAGACAGGTGAAGGCTTCGAAGAGTGGATTTCTTATCTTAAGAAATGTGTAGAGGATTATAAGAACTAGAATAAGTATAAGAACTCCTTAGCAATTTTCTTATGAGCGTGGAGTTGCTTATAGTTCTGTGTTGAAGTAATAAAGTTAGTATAGAGGTATAGTAATGAGCGAAGTCAAAGTAATAGAAATCAACGAAAGCGTATTTTCCAATAATGAGAAGGAAGCAGATATGATTAGAGAGAGAATGTCCGATCAGGGAACATTCTTTGTAAATGTTATGTCGAGCCCGGGAAGTGGCAAGACAACCCTGCTTTCTGCCCTAATTAATATGCTTAAGGATGAAATGCGAATTGCGGAGATGGATGTTGATATTAAGTCCAGTCTCGATGCCCAGACTGTAGCTGATGCAACAGGTGTAAGGGTGCTTCAGATTCATAATGGTGGGCTGTGCCACATCGATGCTGATATGACAGGAAGAGCTATTGCCGAGTTCGGCGTTGATGATACTGACCTTCTTATCTTAGAGAATATTGGTAATCTTGTATGCCCTGCGGAATTCGATACAGGTGCTCACAAGAATATTATGCTTTTCTCTCTTCCAGAGGGAGATGATAAGCCTTTGAAATACCCTCTTATGTACGAGGTATCTGATGTGGTTATTATTACGAAGGTTGATACTAAGGACTTCTTTGATTTCGATATGGAGCTTGCCAAGGAGCACATAAGAGAGCTTAATCCTAATTCCTTAATCTTCGCTGTCAGTGCCAAGACAGGAGAGGGCTTAGATGAAGTAGCCAACTATCTAAGAGAGCAGGTTAGAGAGATTAAGAATAGGAAATGTTAAGATTTTAACCATCCTTTACATATTAAAGAAATATGATACAATATTTCCATATTATACAATTTATATAGGAGGGGATAATTTATGAAAAAGTTAAGAGCAGTTGTTGTAGTAGCAGCTATCGCTGCATTGGCAGTCGGATTACTTGCTGGGTGTTCATGTTCGTCAGGTGGTTCATCTAAGACACAGAACTTTGGATGGTATGAAGCAGTAATTCCTGCAGGCTATGAGGATGTTAATGAGAATGGCAATAAGGGTCAGGAATTTGACAAGAAGGTAGATGGTAAGACACAGGATGAGATTATTAAGGCGTATAAGAATTCGACTTCTTCTAAGAAGCCTGATGCGGCAGCAGCTAAGGCAGATAGAATTGCTATGAGTCCTGACAAATATACTGACAAAGGTCAGATGAAGATTGGTAATTATACTTGGGAAGTTGTAGGATTCCAGCACAATAATAAGCCAAGCTTAATGTTGTTCACACAAGATCCTAGCGATACAAAGAATATTATTCAGCTCGACTTCTTCTGTATGGATGAGAATAATGCAGATATGAAGACATTTGCAGAATCATTCAAGTATCTTGGAGAGAAAGAAGAGAAGAAATAGTTTTTATTGTAGCCCTGGACTTTAAGTCTTGGGCTATTTTTCTGCTTTAATTGACATATATGATATAATATGTCGTAAGGTGTGGCGTAGCTTGGCGCGTCAATAGGTTGAAAGTAAGAGGGTTCTAATTGAAGGTCAATACACAGAAATTAAAAAAAATAATACTTGATATTGTATTCGTATTGGCTCTTATTGCCATTGGCTTAGTCCTTCGACTTCCTACTGATGACACAAGCAGAAGAGCTGCAGAGGTAATAGAATTTACTGATACAGACTGCTTCTATCTGTCGGATCCTGACTCATATCTATATGCCAGGAAGGCTCGTGAGTTTTCTGAGGATCTTAGCAATTTCTCATTTGTTAATACAAGAAGTGAAGATGCAACAATGAATCCTGTTAGTACCAAGGAAGATGGCCTTGTAACTAATGGGCTTCCTTTGATTGCTGCATTGATATATAGATTCCTCAATTTATTTACCAACATTTCCATTGAAAAAATTGTATATTATCTTAATGCATTTATATGTTCCCTTGCTGCAATTCCAGCTTACCTATACGTACGAAAACAAACTAATATATTAGGTGGAATCGTATCAGGCTTGCTGGCGGTTGTTGCAATACCTTTCCTAGAGCATAGTATATATGGATACTTCGATACAGATGCAATGCTTTGTACTGTGCCGCTTTGTTTAATCACGTCATTTTCAATGATGATATACGAAGAGAAGATGTCTAAGAAGGTTACTTATGCGGTATTGTCTGTAATACTATTTACAATACTTGCATCGACATGGGAGACCTTCTATATCTATTTCGGAATTCTGTTCGCCCTTACTGTCACAACATTAATCGTGCTATCAGTTGTGGGAAGGGAGAAGGAGACGCTATCTGAGAAAAAGCTTACCTTAGAATTGTCATTTGCAGGGGTGACTCTAAGTACCATGCTACTTGTGTCCATAGCTATGTACGGAGCAAGAATCTTCAACTCAATTGGACGATTGCTTAACAATATGCTGGCAGCAGGGGATTATCCTGACCCTACAAAATACATTGTGGAGCTCTCAGAGATACCTGTCCTTGAAAATGGACTTGAGGGAGCCCTAATCACATCTGGCTCGGGAATTATTAACAATCTTGGAGGCGTTATAATTCTTATAGTGGCTTTACTCAGCGTAATCTTAATCATACTCAAAGGAAGAAAGCTATCTGTCAAATTCCTTGGTTGTAACATGGGATTTGCAATAATGTGGCTTGTCGTGACAGCGCCACTTCTGTTCGTAGGAGTAAGATTCCTACAACTAATATGTCTGCCTGTTGTCCTATTAGTGGGACTGGGTATAGGGCTATTTGCGCAGCTTATAGTGAATGGTTCTATTATGATTTTAGGGAATGAGTTTTCTAATAAATTATTAGGATATGCTCTGGCAATTCTTATATCTGCACTGGTTGTTATTGGACCTATTGCAGGTGGAATAAGCAGAAGCAACCCTAACAATCCTTTCTATACGAAGACATTCGATAACGCTTGCAAATGGATTAACAACAATGGCGCTGAGAATTCTTCAATAATGACCTGGTGGGATTATGGTTACTTTATTCAATACTCATCTGCAAGACATGTCCTGGCTGATGGAGGTACATTTGACGGAGGATACTTCTATTGGCTTGCTCATGCTATGTTAACGGATAATCCTAAGCTTAGCGTAGCCATATTCAATATGCTTGATGCTCATGGCATGGACGCTCCTGACTTGGCTGACAAGTACATTGGTAATACTTCTGATGCATGTGCTGCTTTGTTAAGTGTTCTGACCATGTCTAAGGAAGAGGGTGTAGCCTTCCTTGTTGAAAAGTATAATATGCCGTCTGAGAATGCAAGAAAGCTTATGGATGTTGCGAAGCCTAATATGACAGACGAGAGATATTTTATTATATCAAGGGACTTAATCGAGAAGATAACAGCACTAAGCTATTACGGATATTATGACTTCTATGGTAGTGACTTTGAGCCTGTACTTGCAGTCTCAACAGAGCCAGTAAGACCAGAACAGAATATAATGGATGTTCAGCTTAGGGGATTAGATAATACTTCTGTTATATGCAGGCAGAATGAAGACAAGCTGGAGATGACTCTTCGGGGTGAGAATGGGTCGCAGATTGGAATGTCACGCCTAATATATGTTGAAAATGGTGTGAAGATTCGAGATGACAAGATAGATGAGACGGGATATAGTGTCTATTGTATTAATGATAATGGAGAATATTCATTTATCGTATGCTCTGACTTTATAGCAGATAGTATGTTTGTATCACTGATGGCATTTAATTCCAATGATGCATACACAAGAGTATTTTCAAGTGTTACCAATGATAGTTATTATGCTTATCAGTCGGTAACTGCAAGATTCTTCGGTGATGGCAATACACAGCCTAGTGAGGGAGCGTTTGTGTATAAAGTGAAGTAATACTTTGTAGCAAAAAAAAGAGGCTCGCCCATTGTGGTTCGCACTTTGTGCGAAGGGGCTCGCCGTGCAGCACATTCGCGTTGCGAATATGCAGCATATAATGCAGGAAATGGGACTTGAACCCACACGATGTTGCCACCACAGGCACCTGAAGCCTGCGCGTCTGCCAATTCCGCCATTCCTGCATCAAAGTAAATTATAATGATTTGTGCGTCTGATGTCAAACCCCTGTCAACCCCAAAAAAGGAAAGTAACTATGGTAAGATACAATATCTACAACAAAGGTAGTAACGAGCTATTTGATGAAATAGCCACAAAATACAATATTGATAAGGCAGTTGCCAGGATAATTGTTAATCGCGATGTGGCTCTTGATGACATTGACGAATATCTTAATCCTGACATAAATAAGCTTAACGACCCATATCTTCTTATGGATGTAGCTAAGGCTGCTGACATTGCAAGGAATGCAATTGATGAGGGCAAGAAGATTAGAATTATTGGTGACTATGATGTGGATGGAGTCATGGCAACATATGTCCTATTAAAGGGACTGCGTAATCTTGGTGCAAATGTTGATTATCAGATTCCTCATCGAGTTGAAGATGGGTACGGTCTTAATGCTAACATCATTAATCACGCCATTGAGGATAAGGTTAATCTAATCATAACCTGTGATAATGGTGTGTCAGCAATAGATGAGATTCAGCTTGCGAAAGATAATGGAATAGATGTTATTATTACTGATCACCATGAGCTTATGTTCGAAGAAATAGATGGCAAGCGTAGAGAAGTTCTTCCTAATGCTAATGCCATTGTCAATCCTAAGAGACAAGAGGATAAGTATCCCTTCAAGAAGCTGTGTGGTGCAGCAGTTGCATGGAAATTCCTAACAGTACTCTATGATAAGCAGGACATGGATTCTAATCTTATTATGTCCTTCATAGAAGAGGTGGCATTTGCCACCATAGGTGATGTCATGGAGCTTGTTGGAGAGAACAGAATTATTGTCAGATTCGGTTTAGACTCTATGGCGCATACGAAGAACATTGGCCTAAAGCACTTAATTGAAGATAGAATTGGTAAAGACAAAGCTATTGTTCCTTACCACATAGGATTTGTCCTAGGACCATGCATTAACGCCAGCGGCAGGTTAGATTCTGCATCGAAGTCTCTAGAACTACTGCTTGCTGAAGATGATAATACTGCATCTAATCTTACCAGGGAGCTTGTAGATCTTAACGAAGAGAGGAAGCTTCAGACTCTTGAAGGAACCAATAAGGCAATTAAGTTAGTAGATGAGAATTATCAGGATGATAAGATTCTTGTTGTGTATATTCCTGAGATTCACGAATCTGTTGCAGGAATTGTGGCAGGTCGAATAAGAGAGAAGTATTCTAAGCCTACAATTATTCTCTGTGATGGTGAGAGCTGCGTTAAGGGCTCAGGTCGTTCCATAGAGAGCTACAATATGTATGAAGGCCTTCACAGCTGCAAGGAGTTATTCCTTAAGTTCGGCGGTCATCCAATGGCAGCAGGTATGTCCCTTCCTCTTGAAAATGTTGATAAGCTCCGCAACCGTCTCAATAAAGATTGCGACCTTACACCAGAGGAATTAGTTGATAATAAGACAATTGACATGACTCTTAACCTTGATTATATTACTTGTGAAATTGTAGAGCAGCTAGACAGGCTAGAGCCATTCGGGAATGGTAATTCCAAGCCTGTGTTCGCTCATAAGAATGCACCGCTTCGTTCCATTAGAAGAATTGGTTCAGATAGTCAGTTCTTCAAGATGGAGTTTCAAAGTGGTAGTGGAGTAGTAACAGGGTTGTATTTTCAGGATGCTAATGAATTAGAAGAGAAGATAATAGATGCATTTGGAAAAGAGCAGCTTAACCGGGCATATAACAGACAAAGCAATGATATTAGTCTTACAATTATGTTCTATCCACAAATTAATGAATATAATAATCGCCGCAGCGTTCAACTGGTTTTGTCAGATGTGGTGTGTTAGATACAGGGAACATACAAGGTGTTGTATATGTCGTTAAATCGTTAATTTTATCACACAAAATGTAAAAAAATATTTACATAAAATGCAAGAAAAACTTGCATAAAATTGTCAATATCGTTAAAATAGAAATACAGTATTTTGCGAAAAAACAGGAGGAAATATTCAAATGGCAGTTAAAGAGGTTTATAGCTTTAGTTCTGCAGATGGTGTAACAACAATTCACGCAGTAAAGTGGACACCAGATGATGGCCAGGTTAAAGCTGTATTACAGATTACTCACGGAATGGTTGAATATATCGAGCGTTATGAGGACTTTGCAACATTCTTAACAACAAAAGGTTTTGCTGTAATTGGACATGACCATATAGGACATGGTGATTCAGTTGCAAGCAAGGATGAGTGGGGAATTATGCATTGTGCCAGCCCATCTGATGTAATGATTGAAGATATTCTATCTAACTACAAGTTGGGTAAGAAGGAATTCCCAGAGGTTCCTTATTTTATTCTTGGACATTCAATGGGTTCTTATATGCTTCGTAAGTTCTTATGTGAGAAGGCATCTGAGATATCAGAAATTAAGGGTGCTATTGTTATGGGAACAGGTACAGAAGCTGATAGTGCTATTGGTTTGGGTTCATTTGTTCTTAACACTATTAAGGCATTTAAGGGTCCAGATCATAGGTCAAGTTTTATCGCAGGTCTTATGTATGGTTCTTCTTATAAGGGCTACGATACAGACGGAACTGGAGATAGAACTAAGAGCTGGCTTAATAGAGATGTTAACAAGGTTAATGAATATTATTCAGATCCTAAGTGTACATATATGTTCTCACTTAATGGATACAAAGCATTACTTGATGCAACAGGCTACGACAACAAGGTGTCTAACATTGAGAAGATGAGAAAGGATATGCCAATATTCTTCGTATCTGGTTCGGCAGACCCTGTTGGTGGACTTGGTGAAGGCGTTAAGGCTGCTAAGGAGAAGTTCGACCAGGCTGGAATCCAGGATGTATCAATTAAGCTATATGAAGGCTATCGTCATGAGATTCTTAACGAAATCGACCATGAAGTTGTATACAACGATTTAGTAGATTGGATGGAATCTAAGATGTAATTGAGATTCAGATAATAATTAAGACCGTCTAAGTTGATTTACTTAGACGGTCTATTTATTTTGGATAATTCTTCTGCTTTGATTCGGTTCTCTTCGCTAAAGCCAACTAAGATGTTGTGATTAGCTTCCGCTAGATATTCCATAACGCCATCGATATCAGATTTCTCGTTCTGTGGACATTTTATATATAACCGCTTAGTGGCCGTTATATGAAGAGTGTAGCTTATCTTGAAGTGATGCCACAGAATCTTATGCAGGGTGGAATACTTGTATATCCATATAATCTCACTAATAGGAACAATTGCAACACCATACAGTGATACCTCGATGAAGAAATGTTCAGTGATATACATGTCCTCCGTAGCAAGCTGAGGAAGCGTAGCAAGCTCTTCTTCAGCCAGTGCCAATAATTTATCAGAATTACCATAAGCCTTGAGTCTAAGGACTGGTGTAGATATGGACGGATTAAGAATGAACAGTCCATATATTAGGACAATAGCCAGACTTATAATTCCAGAGCCTAGTGTTAACACAATTAGAAGCCATGTGATGAATCCTGCTGTGTCAGGCTCGCTTATGTTATAGCTTGAAATGGTACTGTTAATTCCTTCTATATTCCAGGATAAGTCATTTGCCAGCCGATTGAACAAGTCATTTTCTGTCTTGGAATTCTTGTTAATCTTACCCTTGATATTAACGGAATCAATTACGCTTTTTCCCTGCTCGCAGGTGGAAGGGGTAAGAAGAACAATAACGCAGTCATTGTTAATCATTGTATAGTAATAATAGCCCTGTGTTCCTGCTAGCCATTCCTTGGTATAACCTGTAAAATACAAATTGTTAAGCTCGGCATTCACATATTTATTCTGGGAATACTGATCCTTAACCGGAATACTTCCGTCAAGGGTGGCAGGACGAAGAATTGAATAAATAGGACTTAAGAATGTTAATATAACAATGAATGCAAGATAGATTGCTGGTGCAATTATTTTCCTCTTGTAGCATTTTACGATATTCGTTTTTATGTAGTCTTTGTATTGCTCACTGACATTAGTGCCGCCTTCTTCGTCAGTAAGTGGTCTTTCGTTTTCTCTCATAGTTATATAATATAGTTTTGCTTTTCTTTAATCAATAGTAATCATACTTTAATAATCGCCTATTTTGTGCTAGTATATTATAGAATTTTATGAATTTTTTTATACAAAATGTACGGAGATTACATTATCTCTCATGAAAGGAAATACAATGTCAGATTATATAATTAGAGCCACAGCAGCTAACGATGGAATAAGAGCTTTCGCTATTACCAGCAGACAGATGGTGGAGTTTGCAAGGAAGAATCACAATACAAGCCCGGTTGTTACAGCGGCATTAGGCAGAATGCTGAGTGCAGGCGCAATGATGGGAGTAATGATGAAGGGCGAGGATGATATGCTGACACTTCAGATTCAGGGAAGTGGTCCTATGAAGGGCATTACCGTCACTGCCGATTCTAAGGGAAATGTTAAGGGATTTCCTAATGTTCCTGATGTTATGCTGCCACCTAACTCAGAAGGAAAGCTTGATGTAGGTGGAGCAATAGATGTTGGAATTCTTCGAGTGATCAGGGACCTAGGACTTAAGGATCCTTATGTTGGTACATGTGAACTTAAGACAGGAGAGATAGCTGAAGACCTTACATATTATTTTGCAACTAGCGAACAGATTCCATCATCTGTTGGACTTGGCGTGCTAATGAATAAGGATAATACTGTTGCTGAGGCTGGTGGTTTTATAATACAGCTTATGCCTTTTACTGATGACAAGGCAATTGATAAGCTAGAAGAGAATATTAGGAACCTAAAGCCTGTGACAACATATTTGTCAGAGGGAAAGACACCTGAGGATATATTAGGAATTGTGCTTGAGGGATTGGGTGTTGAGATTCTCGAGAAATATGATACTGCCTTTAGATGTGATTGTAGCGTTGAGCGAGTTGAACGAAGCCTGATGAGTCTGTCTATGGATGACATTAACAGTATAATTGAGGACGATAAGCCGGTAGAGGTAAAATGTCAATTCTGTAATAAAGCCTATAACTTCACCATAGATGATATTAAGAAGCTTCGTGGTATTACCTATTGACATAGTTGATTTTTAAAGTATAATCATATAAGATGCTATAATTAGAGTGCGCAGACTCTATTTTAATATTAGCATTTTATAGGTTTATACATGTATAGAAGAGGGAAGTCATGAACACAGGAACAAATTGGAAGAAGATTGGAATAATCGCAGGCATTGTTGTAGGCGTTTTATTACTTATCTATGTTATCTTCTCTATATTTTTCATGTCACACTTTTTCTTCAGGAGTACTGTTAATGGTGTTCCTAGTTCTGGAAAGAGTGCTGAAGGCATGGTATCTAAGATTCAGGATACAGCCAAGGATTATAGTTTAGAGATTACAGATGAGGACGGAACTAAGACTACGATAGCGTCTAACGACATTGACATGTCTGTTGATGTAACAGAGGATAAGCTTAAGGATTTATTCAAGGACCAGAATGGTTTTGCATGGATAAAATACGTTTTCACTGACAAGGAGTATTTATCACCTGTAATTGTTAATCTTAATACAGAGAAGCTTAACGGGAAATTATCGGGACTTAAGTGCTTAAGCAGAGAGACAACAACGCCAACAGAGAACGCTAAGATTGTATTTAGAAATGATCAGTTCGAGATTGAGCCAGAGAAATATGGTAATACGGTTGAACTTAACGACTTATCTAACAAAGTAACATTTGCAATATATAAGTTCCAGCCTACATTCGATATTAAGACTGAAGGCTATCTGCAGCCTGCATTACTTGCAAATGATCCTAACCTTAAGAAATCAGTTGATAATCTTAACAAGGTTAAGGACATCAAGATTACATATGAGACAGGCAGCTCTCCATTCACAATTCCGAAGGAGACGATTGCAACATTCTTCGGTTCTGATGCAACAGGAGAGATTACATATAATGAAGATGCAGTATTAGAATTCGTTAAGTCAATGGCAAGCAAATACAATACTGCTGGTAAGCCTAAGAATCTTCACACATCATACGGCGCTGATGTAACAGTTCCAGGTGGAGATTATGGATGGAAGATTGATAATGAAGGTGAGAAGAATCAGCTAATCGACGACCTTAAGGCAGGCAATGATGTTAAGAGAGAGTTCGTATATAAGCAGAAGGCTGCTTCTCATGGAGCCAATGATTATGGCGATAGCTTTATAGAGATTAACCTTACTGCACAGCATTTGTTCTTACATAAGAACGGAAGTGTAGTATTAGAATCAGATATTGTATCGGGTAACCCTTATAAAGGAAATGCAACACCTACTGGTGCTTATGGAATCTATTATTGTGATAAGGATGCAATCCTAAGAGGTGAAGGATATGAGACACCAGTTGCTTACTGGATGCCATTTAACGGTGGAGTAGGACTTCATGATGCTACATGGCAGGCTTCCTTCGGTGGACAGAGATATAAGTTCAACGGTTCACATGGTTGTATTAACCTACCACTTTCTGTGGCAGCGTCAATATTCAATCAGGTGTCTGCTGGATTCCCAGTTCTCGTGTACAGCTTAGGTGGCACAGAACAGGTTGACAAAGAGATTGAACAGGCTAAGGCTGTTGTTAACTTGATTAACAGTATTGGACCTGTTGATCCAAGTAAGGCTGAGATAATTGCATTTGCAAGAGCTTCTTACGAGGCATTGCCTGGTGCAGCTAAGCAGGCTGTAAATAACCTGAATGTATTAGAAGCAGCAGAAGCAGCACTTGCAGGAGGCGGTGAAGCACCACCACCAGAGCCAGCACCTGAAGGATAGATAATCCTTGTGTGACAGATAATAAATTAGGGCTTAGACGAAATATGTCTAAGCCCTTTATTGTAATATTAGGAGTATTATTATGTGGAGAGAATATGTTAGAGAGGTAACGCCTTATACACCTGGGGAGCAGCCGGGTGGGGCAGATGTTATTAAGCTTAATACCAACGAGAATCCTTATCCTCCTTGCGACGGAGTGGCCAGGGCACTTAAGGAATTCGACTATGAGACATTGCGCAGATACCCAGATCCTGCTGTAAGTAAACTTCGAGGTGCAATTGCTTCTTATCATAATCTTGATATGGTAAATGTGTTTGTTGGCGTTGGCTCTGATGATGTTATTGCCATGTGTTATATGACATTTTTTAATTCTGATAAGCCAATTCTATTTCCTGATATAACATATTCATTCTATGATGTGTGGGCAGATGAGTTCAAGGTGCCATTTGCTGTGAAAGCACTTAATGATGATTTCAGGATTAATAAGTCCGACTATTATGTAGAAAATGGTGGTGTGATTATTCCTAATCCTAACGCCCCAACAGGTATTGCAGAGCCTGTTGAATTCTTTGAAGATATCATAGCACATAACAGGAATTCTATTGTTATTGTTGATGAAGCTTATGTTGATTTTGGTGCTTCATCCTGCATAGAATTGTTGTCAAAATACGACAACCTTATTGTTGTAAGAACATTTTCCAAGTCTCGTTCCATGGCAGGAAGCCGTATAGGATACGCCCTTGCAAGTGAAGAGATTATTACTTCGCTTCACAATGTGAAGTACTCCTATAATTCTTATACCATGGACTCTGTTACAATTAAGCTTGGCGTTGAGGCCATTAAGGATGAGAAGTATTTTAGAGATAATCTGGACAAAGTAATATGTACCAGAAATTGGACACGTGATAGGTTGAATGAGCTTGGCTTTCAGGTATTCGACAGCAGTGCTAACTTCCTATTCGTTAAGCCATATGGCATTAGCGCTAAGGCACTATTCGAAAAGCTTAAGGAATGTAACATCTATGTAAGGTACTTTAATAAGCCGCGCATTGATAATTACCTTAGAATTTCCATCGGAACTGACTCGGAGATGCAGGTGCTTATTGATGCAATTGCTGAGATTATTTAGTATAGATTATTCTAGGTGCGTGTGCTCTCATAAGATGTATAATAGTAGGACGGTTAGGGACTGATTTTTGTATAAAAATTCTATTGTATATTTATGCTAGATATGGTTTAGTTATAAGGTATGATTTGTAGAATGAAAAGAGGTAAATAATGGATTCAATTATTAGTAGCATATCCGAGATGAATGAAGTGGTGAAGTATTTATTTTGCTTTCTGGTTTCGATGATTCCACTTATAGAGCTTCGTGGTGCCATTCCAATATCGCAGGCACTAATGCTTCCAGTTGTCCCTTCATTTATTGTATGTATGATTGGTAATATGATACCAGTACCTATTATATATTTCTTCGCCCGCAAGGTTCTTATCTGGGGTAAGGACAAGAAGGGCATCGGCAAGTTCTTCACATTTTGCCTTGAGAAAGGTGAGAAGGGCGGTAAGAAGCTGATGAAGAACGGCGAGGCAGGACTGTTCATCGGACTTCTTCTCTTCGTTGGTATTCCAATTCCTGGAACAGGAGCATGGACAGGAACACTTGCTGCATCAATTCTTGATATGGGATTCAAGAGAACTGTACTTGCCGTAATTCTTGGAGTACTTCTTGCAGGAGTCATTATGATGGCTGCAAGCTTCGGACTATTCTCATTTATATATAGCTAGGAGTAAGTATGGACTGGATTGGATTAGTAGGCAACGTAATAGCTATATTCGTTGGATTAGGAATTTATATAATTATTGCAAATACTAAGTGGGGCAAGGCTCATAGCAAGGCGCAGTACGCCATCATGCTAGTCTGCGTCATCTTAGCAGTCCTCATTGGTTGGGGCATTAAAGTATTAATTAGACACTTTATGTGATAAAGGAGGAATTATAGTATGAGAAGTAATGGAGTGCTAATGCACATTTCGTCATTACCATCAGATTATGGAATAGGAACATTAGGTCACGCAGCCAAGGAGTTCGCTGACTATCTTAACAGGGCAAGGATTCAGTATTGGCAGATTCTTCCAGTTGGCCCTACAAGCTATGGTGACTCTCCATATCAATCCTTTTCTTCTTATGCAGGCAATCCGTATTTTGTAGATCTCAACTTGTTGTGCGAGGAAGGTTATCTTACATACGATGAGTGCAAGAACACATTCTGGGGCGATCGAGCCGACAGAGTTAATTACGCTAATATGTATGAGAAGAGATTCCCTCTTCTATGGAAGGCATGCGATAATTTCAGAAATGTAATAAATAAGGACAACGAGCAGTACAAGGAAGAGACTGACAAAGCATATAGAAAGTTCCTTACAGATAATAGCGATTGGGTTGAAGACTATGCTTTATTTATGGCACTGAAGGATGCCCATGAAGGCAAGGCATGGTTTGAATGGGAAGAAGATATTAAGCGTAGAAAGCCTGATGCTATTAATGAGGCTAAGACTAAGTATTCAAAAGAGATAGAAAACTACAGTATAGTGCAGTTCTTTTTCGATAAGCAATGGAAACAGTTCAGAGAATATCTCGTTGAGAAAGAGATTAAGCTAATCGGTGATATTCCAATCTATGTTGCTTACGATAGTGTAGAGGTATGGAAGGAGCCAGAACTGTTTGCTCTTGACAGGAAGCTAGAGCAGGACAAGGTGGCTGGCTGCCCACCTGATTATTTTAACGAAGACGGTCAGCTCTGGGGCAATCCAATCTACAACTGGAAGAAGATGGAAAAGGATAATTTCGCATGGTGGATGAAGCGACTTAAGAGAGTATTTGCTATGCATGATGTGGTTAGAATTGATCATTTTAGAGGATTCTCTTCTTACTATTCAATTGATGGCAAGGCTGAGAATGCGAGAAATGGTAAATGGGTTGATGGACCTGGCATGAAGCTATTCGACCAGATTAAGAAGGAGCTTGGTGATGTTAATATCATCGCTGAGGACCTAGGCTTCTTAACAGAGGATGTATTCAAGCTTCTTAAGGACACAGGATATCCTGGAATGAAGGTATTGCAGTTCGGCTTCGGCGAAGGCGACGGCAAGAACATCTATATGCCACATAACTACGATAGAAATTGCGTTGTATATACAGGAACACATGATAACGAGACAACATTAGGCTGGCTTCAGAACACATCAGACTGGGTTAGAACTAACACATTTGCGTATAATAATGTAACAGATAGTGAAGGCTGGGTGTGGGGCCTGATTAGAGCAGCATACAGCTCGGTGGCAGACCTTAGCGTGATTCAGATGCAGGATTTTTTAAGTCTTGGCAATGACTGCAGAATGAATACACCTTCAACTATTGGTGGCAACTGGGAGTGGAGAATGACGAAGGACATGCTCTCAGACGGACTTAATGACAGAATCAAAGAGATGAATTACAGATTTGGTAGAGCTAATTGGAAAGAGGACTAGACTATGTATTATTTTGTGGTAAATGCGCTTTCAAGAACAGGTAAGGCAGGAAAAATATGGCAGGATGTTAAGGCAGAGCTTGACAGACAGGGTGTTGAGTATAAGTATTATATGACAAGTGCTAGAGGTCATGCTAAGAAGCTGGCATCTAAGATATGTGATAACGAAGGTGATGTGAAGCTAATCGTTGTTGGTGGTGATGGAACTGCCAATGAGGTTATTAATGGAATGCATGATTTCGACAGGGTGAAATTCGGATATGTTCCTACAGGCTCTGGTAATGACTTAGGTCGTGGACTTGGAATTAATAAGATTAAGCCAGTGGACCAGCTAAATAACATTTTACGTAGTGATAAGACAATGAAAATGGACTTAGGTGAGCTGACGACAGGTGACGGAGTCAAGAGACTATTCGCCATTAGTGCAGGAATTGGTGTGGATGCAAGCGTATGCAAGCAGGCCCTGACTTCCAAGCTTAAGACATTTCTTAATAAGTTCGGAGCTGGCTCGGCTACTTATGTAATTCTTACTATTAAGTCGATGTTCACAATGCCTCTTTATAATGGCAGGGTTGAACTTGCAGATGGTACAGTTAAGCATCCGAAGAATATTATATTCTGTGCAGCAATGAATCATCCTTGGGAGGGTGGCGGAGTGCCAATGGCGCCTAATGCCAATCCTACAGATGGTAAGCTTTCAATATGCTGCGTAAGTGATATCAAGAGGGCTAATTGCTTTATGAAATTACCTCTTCTCCTTGCATCAAAGCATGACAGAATTGTTGGCTTCGATATATACGATAGCGAGAGCGTTAAGATTGAGTTAGAAGAGGGTATGACAGTTCACGCAGACGGCGAATATTGTGGTGAACCAAAAACTGTTGAATTTAAGTGTATTTCTAATGCTATTTCTGTTATAATCTAAAAAGGAGAGTTTTTTTACAGTGTTATGCCGGAGGGGTTATGGAGAAAAAACTGGAAAGAACTGAGAAAATTAAATTCTTCGACATAAATAAGCTATCGAAGAAATACATTGCAGATAATACTGAAGAAGTAAGAGTTAACAACCAGCGAATGGTGAAGACAATTGCTGTTATCTATCTTATAGTTATTATCTGCTACAATATTATTGTGCCTGTTTTCTTCAGTGAATGGGGAGTTAACTATGTCTATCAGATAGCACTTATTGTGCACATCATTATTTTGCCTATTATTTTGCTTAGGTACAGGAAGACGCCTCGTTCGGCGAAGGAAGTTCAGGTTGTTAGCGCTATATTTCAATTATATATAATGGCCTTCGTAGTTATTGTTAGTTTGCTTCCGTTTGAGTTTGAACAGCCTGCTGTATATTTTACTCCAATAGCAATGGGATTCGCGGTGGTGTTCATATATAGCTTTAACGTGGCTATTATATTGTATTGCATTGAAGCCTTGGCGATGATACTTACTTCATTTGCATTTAAGTCATCAGAAGTATTCAATGTTAATATGTTCTCAACCGTTCTGTCATTTGTAATTGGCGTATACATTATGTATGTTCTGTATACCAACAGAGCTCGTGAGAGTAAGCACAGGAAGAAGCTTCGTAAGATGGGTCAGACTGATAAGCTTACTAACATATACAATCGTGGAGCTACTGAAGCAATGTCACAGGAATATATGCATGCTAATAGCGAGACGAAGTATGCTCTTATGATTATTGATATTGACGAGTTCAAGTCAGTTAATGATACATACGGTCACCAGACAGGTGATATGGTAATTCAAAGCGTTGCTAAGATTATTGAAGAAGCTGCTGGCGAAGACAATATCGCAGGTCGTATGGGCGGCGATGAGTTCATGGTATTCGTTAAGACATGGAATGAGTTAGATGATATTAAGGAGATTGCTGGTCAGATTCTAAGGAATGCACAGAAGATAGAGATGCCTGATGATAGAGTACATATATCTTGTTCAATAGGTGTGTGTGCCCTGAAGGAAGATGAGTGGATGGAATATGATGACATGTTTTCATGCGCTGATAAGGCTCTATATTATATCAAGGAAAATGGAAAGTGCTCATGTGCTTTCTACACAAAGTAATTAGATTATCCAAGTAGCCCCTAAAGAAAAAAAGATTTGACTTTATGGGGCTACTTTGATATTATATTCTTTGTCGGTAAAAGAGGAGTCTCACCCGATTGTATTTCCGACTTCGTCGGAACGGGTTCGACGTGCAGCATTTCAGCTTTGCTGAAACGCAGCATTTTGCGGAAGTGTCGGAACTGGCAGACGAGCAAGACTAAGGATCTTGTGAGCGTTTAGCTCGTGTGGGTTCAAGTCCCATCTTCCGCAGTAAACGTTTTTTGTAAAAAGCTCGAATTTATGCGTGTTTCGGGCTTTTTTCTTTTGTGTAAAAATAGGGTGTAAACATGTACCCACCTGTACCCATTGATTTTAAGCCATTTTCAGCATAAAAATCATCAAAATCGTTAGCAATGTCCATCATTCTGTCATCATCACTTTGTTTATCAAAAGTATAGAATTTCATATTTACTTCAGGGGTATGTCCAAGCAGTGTAGCGCGTTCAACTGCATTGTATCCCATAGGGATTAGGACATATGAGTTAAGCGCTATCCTGAATGCGTGATTATTACATAACTTAAGTCCTAGTCCTTCTTTGCCTCTTGACTTATCTCCCTTACATACACGTCTTAGAGCTTCCGAATATGCAATAGTAGTAGTCCATTCTCCATTTTCTTTACAGAATACCCATTCGGAATTAATACCAAGTTCTTCTTGCTTTTTCTTTAGCTCATCTAATATATGTTTTATTTCCCTTGTGATAGGGAATTTACGACCACCTTTAGATATTCCCTTTTCATTTTTTGTAGAATCGTTGTAGTAATAAACTTTCTGTTTATTATCATCATAAAAATCGTTCTGCTGAGAATGAATGTGTATGTAAGTATCCTTTATATCTTCCCAGCGAAGACTAGGTATTTCGCCTTGTCTAACACCGGTATAAGATGAGAATAGTATTGCGTATCCATTCACATCATACTTAGAATTATTAATCCTGTTCCATACATATTCCCTTATCATAGCTATTTCATCAAGCGTAAAAGCCTTATCTTCAGGATTAGTTATAGTTTGTTCGCATTGTCTTATATAAGGCCTGTTATTGCTCGATACAGGGCTATATTCGAGTATTCTATGCTCTGGATCCGTAGCATAATTGAACACGAGGTTAAATATACCTTTGAATTTATAATAGCGTTTCTTTTTAAGCTTTTTCTCTTTTACAAGATTTAGCTGATATTCTTTTAACTCAGAAGGTGTAATGGTTCGTATATCCTTGTGCCCTAGTTCGTCAGATATGAAGGTACGATATGACATTTTAATATCTCGTATGGTCTTATCTTTGATACCTTCTGTTCTTATTTTTTCATCCAATGCCTTATCAAATACAGATTTGAAAGAAAAACTATTATTATCGTCACCATAATAATAGGAATATAGTTTATCTATTAAAGACTTCTCTGTATGAACTCTTGGATCGTTATCAAGCCACGGACATGTGGTTGTGTAATATACATAGTTCTTATCCTTATTCTTTTTTCTTTTCCCTGTCCTTATTGGATAGGGGTGTACATCTAGTACCAATTTCTTTTTTAATTCATATTCTTTCTTAGTCAATTCCTCCTTAACAGCGTCGATATTGCCTATCGTATCACGATTGACAAAGTGTGACAAGTGGTAGAGCTGATTTTGGATGTCTATTAGTTCTTTATCGAGTGTATGTATGGTACTGACCATATCAATATCCTCCTTTCACATAAATATGTGATAAATAATGCAGAGGATAAAAAAAGAGGGGTCTGTTAGGTGTTTTTAAACCAATAGACCCCTCTTTTTTATTAACGAACATTATTTATATGGAAAAAGGAAATAAGAAATATTAACTTGATACCCCTTTTTTTTATAAAAACACATTACTTATATTAGGAGGTGAGCAAAATGAAACACGTAGACATCCCGCTACCTGTATTCGAGCTTATGTATGATTTCTATTGCATAGATCGTAACGACAAGTATTGTATCCGAGTTCTGAAGTCAGATGAGAAAGAAAAGATAGTTCAGAATGAAGAATACTTACGAGATTATCTAGACCAAGAGATGGATCGACTAATAACGATGGGTTGGTGCAGGAGAGAAGATCACATGTAAAAAACTTAAATATGACTGTATCAACTGTATATTATTATACCGAATCAACGGAGAATGCCTTAAAAACGTGTCATACGAGAGCCAACATGGGCTTGTGTTGGCTCGAGTATCTATCTGTATCAACTGTATATTGTGCCAAAAGTAATATATATTACAAATCTATTTAGGAGGATTTACTTATGAATAATACAGGAAGAGCTTTCAATATGTCTCAATTCTTTACAAACCCTAAGACTGGCGAACCATTACTCAGCGAAGATTACCCTTTTGAGCTAAAAAGAAAGCTAGATAAAGAACCAATAGTTAAATCATATGCAATGATAGTGCATGATAACGACGTATATACCAAGGAAGATGAAGAAGAACATATATATAGGCTACGTAAAGAGTACAGGAAAACAAATGATAGCAGTGAAGACGGTCTATCAAATTATATAGAAGAAAACCAATATATTTATGCTGGCAAAATAAAACCGAAGCATATTCACGTAGTACTATCTACTGCTCCGACAAGTACTAGTTTATCACGTATATGTGAGGCAGTCTCTTTTGACAACAATATAATACCTGCGAATTGTATAGATATAGCCAAAGGAAGAGGGGCATATGATGATTGTCTTATATATTTAACGCACATTGATGATAGACAGCAAGCAAAGGGTAAGTATTTATATGACGCAAAAGATGTTGTGAGTAATTTCGACTTCGAGAAGTTTGTAATTGACTATTATAACGATCTAAAAACAGGTAAACCTCGAAATAAAAGGCTACGAATGCTATATGAAGTAAGAAATGAAGGGAAAACACTTAATCAATGTTGTGATGAGGATTTTGATTTATATATAAAGTCGTATGATAAGCTAAAAAAGATGAGGTTAGAATTTTTGAAAAACGCTGACCCTCCGGAGTTGCGTTTTAACATTTATGTTTATGGAGAGGGCGGAGTAGGTAAGGATATATTATGTAGAATACTTGCAAGGCAGTTTTTTCCAGGTCGAAAAGACGAGGATATATTTTATGTTGTTGGTGCTAACAAGGTATCATTCGAGGGTTACGATGGACAGCCAGTAATTATATGGTCGGATAGAAGAGCAGGAGGGTTAATATCTGAGCTAGGACGAGAGAATTTGCTTAATATCTTAGATCCTCATCCTCAGAAAACAATTCAGCACATAAAATATGGTTCTGTTAACCTAATTAACTCGATTAATATTATCAATGGACAAGAAACATATGATACGTTTCTAAATTCACTTTCTGGGGAATACTATTCTTATAGAGACGACAGACAATACTCTTCAGAGGATAAGAAACAATTTTACAGAAGATTTCCTATTATTCTTCCTGTACGAGAAAAAGATTATGATCTGTATGTGAACAAAGGTTGGATAAATAACAGCCATGAATTTAAAGATTATATCGTATATAAAAATATAAGGATGAACCTTTCGAAATTAGTAAAGACATTTCCAGAAAATGGAAATGAATTCAACAAAGTAGCATCAAAAGCAGTTGAAAATGTTGTTGAAACTGCAAATCTAATTATTGATAAACAGAACAAAGATTTCGAGCAAAAGGATATAAATGAGTTTGAGGAGTATGGACGATATGAGAAGAAATATAATGGATTATATGAAGTGTCTTGTGATGCTGAATATAACAGATATAGAAGATAATAATCAACTTCATTTGAAAAAACAACTAAATAAAAAGAATAGAATTGTTCTTGAGATTAATAAACCATTTTATATAAGGATAGTTGAAATACAGGTGTCAGGATATGTGTTTTTCAAGTTGATGATGTTATATGCAAAGATGGAGGCAAAAGAAAATGATTGTAAAGTGATATTCTTTGCAGATAAATTGCCTAATAACATTCTGAAAATGTACAAGAAATATGGCTTCGTAGAGAAAGAAGTCTCGGGAGATCCATATAATCATTATCTATACTTCTTCTTGAATAAAGGAGGTTGTGGGTAATGAAGAAGCGAAAACGAACATTATGGGAATGGATTTGTGTAAGTGGTGTTATTCAAGCGACAATTGTTTTAGTGGTAAGTGTAATAGCTGAGACTCTTTTGTATCAATCAATTAATCACACTAAAATGTACATAACTAATCCATCTGATTATAAGTTAGCATATATAATTACGCCTGCTTTCTGGGTAATTGTTTTAGGCAAGAACATATTGTGGTTGAATTCAAATAAAAAAATTGGATTAATGACTTGGTTTGGCAGATACGTATACGATCCACCAGATATAACAGGACGTAAATACAAAGCACAACATCCCAAAGTTGATGACAAATATCTTAGCAATATACCAGATGGTCTTGTCCTAGGTCGAAGCGGTAAGAAATATGTAAGATTTCCCATCAGCAAAGGACATGCGCTATCATCTATTATACTCGGAACACCGGGAAGCGGGAAAAGTGTTTTGTTGCTTAGTTTGCTAATCTATCAGCTGAATATAGCGACTCCAAAAGGGAAAGACAGACCAACATATTTTATCCTTGATGTGAAACCTGAATTATTGAAAAAGAGCACCTATCCTAATAATAAATATGTTAAGGAGCTAAGTATTACTAACCGTGGCAAGTATGGATGGGATGTATATTATAACCTTGGAAAGTGTGCAACCGACGATGAGATACTAACGGAACTAGATGTTATTGCTAGAGCATTGATTGAAGAATCTAAAGGCGGTAAAGGAAAGAATGAATTCTTTTATGAAAGTGCTAGAACTATTTTTAAGTTCTTATGTCTAGCTAAGTATAAACAAGGGTGGACATTTATGCGAACGATAGATCATATCTTAGAATCTGATATGGAAAAAGTCGTAATGGAAACTCTTGAGGATGCAGAAGATAATATTGAACTCCTTAAGGTCAGGCGAGGTTTAGTAGCCTACTCCGAGAAAGAGGGTTCAGAGGCTTTTCAGGGAATCGAGCTTGCATTTCGTCAGTCAATGGAAGTTTTTCAAAAAGATGACACAAGATATTTCCTAGACACTAACTCAAAGAAATTATCACCATTGACTTTAGAAGAAATGATTACAGTTGGTTTTACAATTAAGTCTACACAGATTAAAGAATATAAGACAATCTTACGTTTGGTAGTGATGCAGCTGTTGCAACATTGTGAGAATAGGGATGAAGAAGATTCGCATCTAATAACGCTAATAATCGACGAGGCCTACAGATTGGGTGTAATAAACTGGGTAGATTTTTTGTCTGTTAGCAGGTCAAAACAGGTGTCCTGCGTGTTGGCGTTTCAAAGTTTGTCACAGATGCAAAACGTCTGGAGCAAGGAAGAAGCAGATTCGCTTATTGAAATGGTTTCTGCTATAGCAGTTCTGTCGTGTCGATCAAAAACTACAGCAGAGATGATATGCAGCTGGGCAGGAGATTATCAAGAAGAAAAGATTAGTTCTAATGTTGGCGGAAAACAAGATCTTACATATTCCCGCACATATGATACGAAGAAAGTATTAGAACCAGTTGATCTAATGCAGATTCAACAAAACAAAGAAGCGATTTTATTCCTTGAAGGGCAATACTATCGTGTTGATGTGGATAGGGCTAGATATTATAACATACCAGAGCTTAATAGCATTTCTAAGAAATGTTTAGAAGAAAATGAGAAACAATAATAACAGGAGGAAAGAAATATGGCTGAAGAAAGAAAAAATAGAATAAAGGAATTTGAAAATGAATTATCAGAAAAAATAGAGGACATGATGTACAAGAGATACGGTAAGATGGTTGATATTGAACCCAAGAATACGATTAAGACGAATGGTGAAAAACCAGCGCTCATAGTACGTTTTGAAGATTCTCCAATATCTCCTACTTTATATACTGAAGAACTTTTTGCACAATATGTAAATGGAGAATCAATCGATAATATCGTATACGAAATGAGTGAGGTTGTATATAATGCTTATATTAATGTGCCTGAACTTCCGCAATTAGCAGAAGAAGAAGCCAGAAAACATATTACATTAAATGTTGTGAATACAAAGATGAATAAGCAATTATTAGAAAACACACCACACTTCGAAATTCTTGGTGGTGAATTATCGGCTATTCCTCGATGGCAGATATCAGATGAAGCAAGTTTTATCGTCAAGAATAATTTGGTGTCACAGTTAGGATTAACGCCTGAAGAAGTGTTACAAATTGGTCAAAATAATATTAATAATCAAGAGTATGTAATTCAGTCAATGAATGACTTGTTACAAGGAATGTTAGGCATGGAAGTACCGACTGTAGAAGAGCCTAAGATGTTAGTAATCACCAATGAAAACAAATTACACGGTGCAAATATCTTGCTCTCTGAAGAAGGTTTGAAGCAGATATATGAACAATTCGGGGAACAACGCTATGCAGTTATCCCTAGCTCTATTCACGAAATTATCGCTTTAGAGATTGATGAGAGTATGAATCCGTCAGATATAAAATCATTAATTCATGAGGTTAATACTACAACTGTTGAAGCTGAGGAGAGGTTATCTGACGAACTATTTATGTACGATGGTAACAAATTATCTATGGTTGGGAATACATTTGAGATGGAAAGTCCGGAGGTTGATACAATGAAATTTGATAGACCGTTGATGACATTTGGCATGTAGAAAACTAGGATGATTTTCAAGGAGGATAACAAGATGGATATGCAAGAATTAAGAACTATGTATACAGCTTATATGAAAAACAGAGATAGGATTCGTGAACAAGCTCACACAGAACAGCCTGAGTCAGAAAAGAATAAGGTTGAGCCTGAGCAAACGAGTAATCAGAAGGAACAAGATTGTATTTGATACTATCTCGTTAATTATGATTACGAGCAAATATTGGTTTACACATTCGCATAGAAAATGTGAATGGGTAAACCGATATCCAGGCTTAGTTCAATAGTAAGCACACTCGTCTGAGCGAGTTTAAAATAGCCAATTAAGCTCAGAGCGGTTCAAGTTTTAGTTGTACTTGAGCATTTGGAATTATTATCATATGTTGGTACAATGTACTGCGTGATTCATAACACATCAATGATACGGTTGTGAAGATGAAGTAGAATCACATATTACTCAAGAAACGTTAGTGAATGAGTGATTCCAAAAGCAGATTGACTGCTATATGTCGATGGAGTAAGAACACTTCAAAAATGTTCAACAGACAAGCTATAAACTGGAGAAATAATAGACAGCGTACATAAGCTGTAAAAGAGTGTAATACGGACACACATAAGTCCCACCTTTAAAAGGAATGAAAAAAAGTGTTGGCGTAATCTTATCTTGCTGATTAGATTTCGCCGCCTAGCTTTAACTTTATATATGGGAAGTGATTATATATGGGACGAAGAAATAAGAAATATAAAAAGGATCTAAAATCTCAGATACATGAGAGATTAAAATCGATGCTTAATGCCGGTATTGGTACGAGTAAGAAGCAAGCTATTGATGATGGTTCATATAAACACAAGATTTTTTCATATAGTACATATCATTCTTATTGGAAACATTGTAAGTACTTTGCATCTTATATAAAAGCACATCATCCCGATTGTACTACTCTTTCAAGCGCCAAGAAATATGTAAATGAATGGCTTCGATATCGTGTTAATCATGGTGGTATTAATGGTCAACCATTATCAGCTTGGACAATAACATTAGAACGGGAGGCTTTATGTAAATTGTTTGGTATTACACCAGACGATCCTAATTATTTCTATGCACCAAAAAGACGAAGGGAAGATATTAAGCGTAGCAGAGTTGATGTTGCTAGAGACAAGCATTTTTCTGAAGCAAATAACTTTGAGTTTGTTCAGTTTTGCAGGGGTACTGGGTGTAGACGGAACATAATGGATAAACTAGAAGGAAGAGATCTTTATACCAGAGAAGACTTAATTAGCAAAATAAGCTTATTAGAAAATAAAAGTGAAATTACGGATGAAGAGCAAAAAGAACTTAAGGTTATAAAGGATGCGGTAACAAGTTTTCCGAATCAGGAATATTATATACATCATCGTAAAGACAAAGGTGGTCGGGATAGATATGCACCAATAATTGGAGAGCACACGGATGATATAGTAGAGCGAATGAGAAACACTAAACCTAATGCTAAAGTATGGCTACACGTTCCTAAGAATGCAGATATACATGGATATCGAGGAGATTATGCTACAACAATATACAAGTTATACGCTCGTCCTATTGAAGATATACCTTATGATAGAATTAATAAGGGGAGTGGTAATCGGTATCAGTCGGATGTATATCACTGTCGCAAAGACGAGGTTGGTAAGAAGTTGGATAAACAAGCAATGCTTAAATGTTCAAAATCGTTGGGGCACAATCGTGTGGAAGTTGTTGCGAATAATTATATAAGAGGTCTATAACATGGAACAATCGAAAGAAACAGACATTGAAAAAGAGTTACAACAAGCAATAAGGGATAAAGAATCAGCGGAAGAATTGAATAAACAGCTTATTATTATCATGAAAAATAGGGCAAATGCCAAGAGAGGTATACAACCTAAGAAAGTGCTTAGTGGATATATAGTTACAAAATCAGAGCAGTTTGATTATATATATCATTCAACTAAGTATAAGCGTAAGGTAATATGTCTGTGGAGAACGACTATTCAAACGCCAATAGATATAGGGATTACTTTTATACATGCAAAGGAAATGATTTCTGAATTTTTAAATGATAATTTATGTAATCAACTGGGACTAAATATAGTTTCAAAGCAAGCTGATGGTATATCTGATTCAGTTAGAATGGTTACTAAAAACAATTGGAACGATAAATCATATATTTTAGACATTAAGTATCGTCAAAATACTAAACTTAGACTATGGGAAATGTTATTAATACATAATCAAGCTATTACTATCCCAGAAGAGATGTGTATGAGCAGAATGGTTTAACACTTATTAGACTTTTACTATTTAATCTCTGGTTCTAAGCCTTCAAATTCTTCGGAATCAAAGAATTGACTTAATGTTATTTCTAATCCGTCACAGAATTTCTTGATGGTAAGAATTGAGATGTCTCGTCTAGTTGAATCAAACATACTATACGCTGTAGATGGTGTAACTCCTGATCGGGTCGCTAATTCGTTGATTGTTATATTTCTTTCTTTACATAAATTGGTAAATCTTGTAACAATAGCATCTTTAACATTCATAAGTGTTATAACCTTCCTATGAATGTTATTTTAAAGAATAATTAATTACAAAGTATACGCACTTGCGTATACACGTGGAATACTATATAATTATAATGGAAAAAAAGCTGAAATAAGAGACGACATATATATTATACCTAACTAAAAAAACATCATTAAGCGTAGTCTTGATGATGTCATGCACTTAGCATTTTAATGCTTAGTGCATCTTTTACATTATTTATATTAGAGGATATAATTAGGTTAATAGTATCCTAAAAATTTCTACTATGTGTAGATGTAAACAAGCAAACATATAAACAACACACAAAAAGGAGAGATTAACATGAGAACAAGAAGCAGAAAGTTATTAGTAGGAGTGCTTGCAGTATTAGCACTCACAGTTTCATCATTTAGTATGGTAGGTAATATGTCAACAGCAAAGGCTGCCGAAGATGAAGGACTTCAAATGCATAGACTTTATAACCCTTATTCAGGAGAACATTTCTATACTGCAAGTGATGTAGAACGAAATGCCTGCGTAAGTGTTGGTTGGCAATATGAAGGTGTTGCATTTATTGCACCAACTGACGGCGATCCAGTTTATCGTCTATATAGTCCATATTCAGGCGACCACCATTATACCCTAGATGCAGGGGAAAGAGATTGGTTAGTAAGAGATATAGGCTGGAATTACGAAGGTGTTGCGTGGTGTTCTAAGTCTACAGGTGATAAATGTGAAAAGGCTATGTATCGTCTATATAACCCTAACGCATGGACTGGCGCACATCACTATACAACCAATGAAGGAGAAAAGGATTGGTTAATTAGTTGTGGTTGGATCTATGAAGGTACATCGTGGGTATCAATGCATGAAGTATTCACTCAAGGTACAATAGAAGCAACCTGTTCACACGAAGGCTATACAGGTGGAACAACATGCGCTACTTGTGGCAAGAAATTTAGTGGTTCAGTAATACCTAAGAATGATAAGCACTTACATACAACTTATGTACCAGCTGTAACAGAAACAATACGCAGAGGGTCTGAAGTTACTGGTGAATGTACATATGTAACTTGCAACCTTTGTGGAGAAGAAGTTTATAGAGATGGTGATAATGGTCAATACGGAAATGTAGACGGTCACGCAATAAACCATCTTAACGCAAAGCACGGCTACCATCTTGCTACAGTGGAAGATTGGCTGGCAGGTCTAGTCACAGACGAAGAATCTAACGCGGCAAGTGAAGAAGCAATGTCTGTAATGACATGGCACCACTGCCCACTTTACTATGAAGAAGTAGTAATATCACCTGCACATACACATTGTAATGACTGTGGTAAGGACTATTAATAAAACCTACAACTAAACAATAACATTGAATAGGCTACCCTTTTGAATAGAGGGTAGTCTATATTTTAAGATGGAAAGAAGGGAGAGTATATGGTATATATTGATATTATTCAAAATGGACCATTCATAACTCTTAACTGTCACAAGGGAAGCGAAAAAGGAGATTTTTTTCAATTAGTAATTGATGCTAATACAAAAAAAGTAATAGAAAAACCTTCCGAGCCAGATATTGATGTTTCGTGTGCATATTCTCATATTTACTCAATGTTGCGAAATAAAGAACCGCTTCCAACGCACACAGTTGCAGCTTGGGGATAAACAATTTTATTAAACAATTAAAACTATAAGGCTACCTTCGAGTAGTCTATTTTTTAAGGTATAATTATGGTATAATGTGTGTAAATAGGAGTAGAATAATACTTATTAGACTTTTGAGATAAACATATGTGATATGATGTTAGAATTATTGTTATATTAAGAGGTTCTAAAATGATAGATGAAAAGATGAATATTCAAAATGATACAGAAGTCGAGACAAATCTACTTAGAATGCTAGATAGAGGTATAGATGACATTGAATCAGGTAGAACGCTAGCACACGAAGACGCTATGAATGAAGTTCGACGTTTGAGGAATAAGCGTCGTGAAGAGAGAGTATTAAAAGGAGATGTAGTGAATGCCTGAAGAGTATGATTATTAAAAGCTTGTGACTTGGACATGTACCCACACATGTACCCGAAGAATATCGACGCTGTAAACCTCCTTTTTAAGCCATTTTCGGGTTGCGGAAATCATTCAAGTCCCATCTTCCGCAGTCTAAACCATAAAGTAGGAGCTGTAAGGCTCCTGCTTTTTTGTTTGTTTATATTATATTGCTTTGGTCCAAAATGTTTCTAAAAAGATGAGTGCTCCTACTTTATGGTTTAGGCGCCGAAGGAGACTGAACCCATGTGGGTTCACTCTCCTCGGCGCAGGGGCGCCTCGTCAGTCAGTTCGGCGGGAGTAAGGTCCACTGGACCTTACTCTGTGCCCGCCTCACCCCATCATCCGCAGTTTAAAGAGGGAAAAGCAATGAAAAGCCCCCAAAAGCTTCTAAATTATTGCTTTTATCAGGGCGCAACCCCAAAATCTCGGCCCAAAAGCAATGAAAAGCCCCCAAAAGCTTCTAAATCATTGCTTTTATTAGGGCACAAGCTTAAAATCTCAGCCCAAAAGCAATGAAAAGCCCCCAAAAGCTTCTAAATCATTGCTTTTATCAGGGCGCACCCCTAAAATCTCAGCCAAAAAGCAATGAAAAGCCCCCAAAAGCTTCTAAATCATTGCTTTTATCAGGGCGCACCCCTAA